>JAEEGK010000080.1_pt1 | contig 212686 bp, 327 predicted proteins | sample 8958771 | NCBI WGS metagenome assembly JAEEGK01 (sample SAMN16246547, study PRJNA631951) | gut metagenome | biome: gut microbiome; feature: rumen; material: SC-attached | host: Bos | place: Iran: Karaj | collected 2018-10 | reverse complement strand
CTCTGTCATAATAGCAGCACCAAACATAACAAGTACTTTAGAAAATAAAGCCATTAAGACCAGATTATCTATTCCAGCCTTAGCCATTTTCTCATGATCCATAAGCTTATGAATTTCAGTGGTGATAATCTCACCCATCTCATCAGCAGTAATAGTAACAGAGCGATTCTTCATCTCATTTGCAATATCATCCATATCTTTTGACATAACCATTTACCTCCGGCATTAAGTTTTAGGGGTTATATTTATATTAACGATTACTTGGTAAAAATAAGCGTGTCCCGAAGAACACGCTTTATCACAGTCAAGTATTTATACCATTATGAGGGATTTACACTAAATAGCTCATCAGTTGAAAAGATTTCAAGTGGTGGTAAAATCTGAACCTCATATTTCTTTTTAGTAACTTTGTATCGCAGCGTACTCTCTTTAAAAGATTCAGAACAATGACAAACTCCGTCTTTGGATACCTTACGAATATCTAAATCATTAAATGTGTATGTATCATCATCAGCAGACAGTACCCGGATAAAACTGTAACATGTCGGGTTACGAAGTTTAACTCTTACCCAAGCGTCCTGCCCTACAAAAGAATCTATAGATGCTGGTCGCCTTGAACCATATACTCGTCTTTTCATATTGATCTCCTTACTCATCTATGACTGCAATAATATCTTCTTCCGGAATACCAAAATACTCAGCAAGTCCGTGTTTAAGATCACGATACATTTCAAAATATTCGCTATATGCCATTACACCATTGGTATCAAGATCCGCATATCCGTCTTGAATAAGTGATTCATAATCACTATTATTCAAGAGTTCAGTACCCTCTTCATCAAGTTCGGATTCATCTAATATATACAACCCTATATTATAAACATTTCCATAATACCAATCTTCTAAAATATTAACATCTATACTGTCTTTGAGGTAGATAATATCTGCCCACTCGCTTTGCATACTTCCACGAATAGTAGCAGTATCCAGATCCAGCCAAGGATATAAAATCTTGCAAACTGACATTATAAACTCAGGGCTATCACATTTATCACAATTCTCATAAGCATTGAAAACATCTTCCAACTTATCTTCTGCAAACTGATCATCAAATTGGTATTTAAAATCCTCTAAATCATAGTAATTATTTTCAAGCTCATCAATCAGTTCTTTAGCATCTTTATACCAAGCTGCTTCCTCAATGCCACGAGTATACCGGCTAGGGAGAATTACTACATTTTCATCTAGATCATCTGATACATAAGTTTTCCACTCATCGTTCATCCAGTAATAATCATCATCACAGTATTGTACCAATAATAAATATTTAGACATGCTCTATGCCTCCTTATAATGAATCTATGTCTACGGATTGTTTTATTTCACTAATAGCCTGATCGGAAAGTTCATACTTTTGAGATAATGCTAAAATTGCCATATCTATTGCTGAATCATATACGGCATCAGGATCTACATCTTCAAAGCTATATACAATTTCGAATAATGTTTCCCCGGATTCAGAATAAACTGTGTACTTAATACCATTATCAATATCTGACCATTCAACCTCAACATGATTCAATACTGGTTTTTCGGAACTTGCTTTAATATATCTTTTCATACCTTTAACTTTAATCCTTCCTCGTTATAGTTAGAACCATGCCTACGCACTCCCCTGCCAAGTTCCATATCAATATAATCCTGATAATATTTAACCAACTTATCAGGAATGATTAAGCCGTATTCTTTTGCAGTATCAATCGCCCATTGGGTAGCATAATATTCACTCTCACATCTACGCATATTACTTTTAGTAGTTTCGATATGTCCAATTTCGTGTAACAATTCAAATGTACTGGCAACTGAATTTTTAGGATGCCATTTACAAACTCTACGCTCTTTAATGTGAGCATGAGTTCTCATTCTACAAGTAGAAAATTCATCAAGCGTAATATTATAACGCTGGACTACATCATTTTGTATTTGAATATATCTACCCTCGGTTTCTGATCTGATGTATCGTTTCACCTTACTCTACCTCATATACATCAGCTATATATGCAATATCTCTATGCCAATGTTTTAAATGTTTTATTGCTTCTTCTTCAGAATACGCTTGGATATATTCATCATAGCCACGATCATAACTTTTTGTTACATAGGAAATATGATAAGTGCGAAGTTCAGGTATAACAATCGGTTTAGTGGATAATGAAGGATAATCTAATTCATCATCAATCCAATCACACGCTTCATCATAAGAAGGGAATGTTGCACCATGAACAATATAGTACCCCTCAGGTACTTCGGTAATCACATATCCTCTGTAATCATATTCATTCATACGATTATAAAAGGTTAACCAACATAAGACTTGGGCGGAGTATAATGCCCCTCGATAAGTTTAACTACTTCTTCTCTGGTCAATATAGTCTGGATAATACAATCGTTTGTCATATAGATATCTGCATGATCACCATCTTCTTTGATAGCTACTATCTGGTCTGGATTAATGGTTGCTTTTGTAACATGTCTAACACTTCCAGCCATTTGAAAAATTTCAAGTTCGATTAATTTCATAGTTTTATTTTCCTTTAAATATTTAATTTCATCACTGAGTGCTTGCAGCTTATCATTTAACTGTTTCTGTTTTAGCTGCTCTGCCAACATAGATAATGGATTATCGTCCATAATAATACTCCTGCACTATCTCCTTTACTCTTTTATATTCATTAACCGTATCCTTTGCTTCATCTAACTCTTCAGAAGTATATACATCTGGGTACTCTAAAATTTTCAATGAAAGCTCTAAATTCTCATATTCTAGTGAACCCTCTTCTTCGTACATCCATAGAAGATGCTCCAACTCGTCTAAAACAATAGTCATATCTGATCTATCATTAATCTCATCTTCCGGATACAAAAGTATATATTCGTAAAGAGTATCAGAATTTGCTCGTCTTAATAATTTAAGTGCTGCTTCATCAGTAAGTATCATAGATATAAGCCTCCTTAAATATTATAACGATTACAGAAAGAAACAAGGTGGCATTTCTGCCACCCTATTCCCAGTTATTTTCAGCCAAGCCAAAGAGACTAAATAATTAGTACTGATTAAGATCCGTTCCTTGAGGAAGTGCAATTAAGTCAACTGTGATATTCTCGATGACACCTACGATTACGAGATAAATTGTACCAACTACAGAGTTAGCATTGATCGAATCAATATTGTTAATGTCTGCTGCCATCTTAACCTTGTAATCTTCGATAGCTCCGACATTCCTCATGGTATCGAGGAGAGGTGTTACACCAGCAAAGAACTTAGCATAGGCTTCCTGACCGTTATACTGGAACTCTAATCCGATACCGATCTTGAATACTGTGTCCTTAACGGCATTGATGAGCTTTCTTGTAGAGAGATTCATGAGTGCCTGATAGGTTGCAACCGGTACATCGAAGAGTGTGGCATTACCCCAGATTGTCGTACCGAGAGAAGGAACTGTCGTAATGGTGTTAACTCTGGTTCCGTCAGATGCTTGCCAGTTATCAAGAAGTGCCTTCGGAACTGTGTAAGCAAGCTGACCAAGCTTAACATTGTTATTTCTCGTATTAGGTAAAGCCCATTCATACTGTGCAGACTGATTCTTGATCATAGCTCTCTCGATAAGAAGTGCCATGAATGACGGTGTTGCAGGAGCTTGCTTTGTAGTACCAGCGTATGTGTACTGTCCCCAAGGTGCAAATAATGCAGAATTTGAAGGATAGAGCGGATCTGCCAAAGCCATATCAGTGCTGGACAATCTCTGTGCGTAACCGAGATTATCTTCTGTATCATCCCATACTCTGCTACGAGGTAATGATCTAGGAACATCAATATAAGCTGTAGCACATCTACTAATAGCTGCAACCTGCATTAAAGCAAGAGCCATAGGAGAAGGATTCATATTAACAATCGGGTAATCCGGATTAATTGCTAAAATGTCTTGATCATCCCAAGGTGAAATAATTCTGTTAGGATTATAGTTGATTCTATCTCTGAGAAGATCAAGAACGCCATCAGTAGTTCCGGTAGCAACACCCGAATTGGCACCAGTAGTATATGTATATACCCACTCATTGAATCTGATAGATTCAGCCGTTGACTTGCTAACTGATGTCTTTACCTGATTGAGAGCTGTAAGGTAATCGCTCGTACCCTCACCATATCTCAAAGTAGCGAGGTTAATAGCCTCCGTCATAATCTGTTCAGCAGTCTGATCAGCAGCACTTGCAATATCAGCACCACCTTCAAGAGATTTCAGTGTAGCTACTGTAATATCATCCGAATCTGTGATAGTACCAACTACCTTAAAATCGAAGAACTTGGATTGCAGCTCATCAATAGCTACGATAGTATCTGTGGAATGCTCAACCTCAAATACGAAGATTAAGTTCTCAACAGCCCTTGTAGTTCCGTTAGAATCTACTGCATAACCAATCAGGTTCCAATATGTAGAAGTTCCGGAAACTTTCTTCTTAAGTGTTACTTTAAGACTGTTGCCGAATGTTCCCGGGTACTTAGCGGTAATTACTAATGAACCATTAGGTTCAGAATTGGAGCTGCTGGAACTATCGCTATCAAGTGTAACAGATGCCTTTGTACCGGGGCATAATCTGCAAGTTTGAATTGTATATCCTGCATTCAAAAGGGATAATGCCATAAAGTAGGAATAATCTTTTGTAGAACGATAATTAGAAGAAGGACCTCTATATGTTGCTATGAAAGATTCCAAACCCTCAGGACCTGCTTGGAAAAGACTCCATGCGGTGTTCTCTAATGCTGCTTCGACAGGATCTGTAGTGTTTGTAGTATCATCCGCATTTGAAGTAGGCAGATTAAAACACGGTCCCCAGCAAGCTGTAATAGGAAGTGCGACAGTACAGTAATTCGCAGTTTCTACCGCAAAAGCATTATTCTCGGAAATGACATTAACTTGGATTGCCATTAGATGTTTCCTCCTCGGTTATTTCTGATATTTTAATTTCTGTGTTTTCTGCAAATGAATCCCTTTCAGGCTCAGTTGACTTCTTTTTTCTGCCCCTAGTTTCAATCTTTATCGGCTGAGGTTCTTCAAAAAGTGCAACTGGATCAGGATTCTGAACGGGTTTACTTTTTACTTCTCTAAACACCCTTACCATATTATTATCATTAATATATCCGGGCACCGATTTAATTTCACCGGGTTCAAATTTCACTCCGTAAAAGGTTTTTGCAGAAAATGAAATATTTTTGTATTGAATCATAAAATTTAATACCTCTTGCAAATATATAAGGTTATTATAATTTAGACCTTAACAGATCAGCATGGTTCTCATGGATGTTGTCATTAGCTAAATCTTCTTCAAGCATAGCATGTAATTTCTGAGCATACTTTCTCAAAGTTGCAAGAATCTTCTCAGGAGAACCTGTTGTCTTTCTGAAAGGTAATGCCTTGCGTCCATATACCATGTACTTGTTTTCGGGTTTAGTCGTATAAGACTTATGCATTACATCCATAGTAACTATGCTAGGCATCGGCATATCATTTCGCTTACTGTTATCATAAATAGTAACTTCGTATGCCTTGCCAGATTCAGTATTATCTTCAAGATCAATACTAAAAGCGATGTGAAACATATCATTCTGGCGGATGTTGTTAGCACACTCGGTAACATCAGCAGATAAAAGCCAATCTATGATGATATATTCCAATCCGAATAATCTACGATTACCGGCAATGCACTCGCTATTAGGGAAGTACTCATTATAAATCTGTTTAGCCTGAGCAATGAACTCCCCAACGGTCATATTGCTAGTAGGCTCAGTAGCAGCAGTGATCAAAATCTTCATAATTATATCTCCTTAATATGTTTTTATATCTACCCAATCCTTGTTGGCATCAATAAGTTGAGTACATGATGCTGGACAAATCAGCAGCTTAATGTTATCAAATTCATAAGGCTTATCTGAATCTTCCCATTTTAATTCAAGGTTTTCACAATTATCAAAGCTCTTATGCTGCATACTACATTCTTTAGGTACATTAGCCGTAGCCAAATTAGGGCAATTTGCAAATGCAGTAGAACCTAAAGATACTCCAGAAGATAACGCAACCGATTTTAAATTGTTACAATCTCTAAATGCACTACTGCCAATCTTTGCTACGCCAGATAAATTAATTTCCTCAATACCGGAATTTCTAAATGCTTCTGGATAAATAACAGTTACATTATTAAGATCAACTGCCCGAATAGATTTATCATCTTTGAAAACTCTACCCAGCTCTGTAAGCCCTGACGGAAGTTTAATCCTAGTAAACCCTACATCTTTGAAGCAGCTATTTCCTAAACCAATGACGGAATCAGGAATGCTAAAGCTCTCAAGGCTGCTGCAACCAGCAAAGCATAAATTCCCAATACTTTGCAAAGCCGAACTATTCTTGAATTGCTTTAATCCACTGCAACCGGAAAACGCTGAATCCCCATAAGATGTTATAGAATCCGGAATTACTACCTGCTCTAATGACTTACAATTTTCAAAAGCATTATTAGGAATAGTTGTTAGGTTATTTGAAAACTTAACCTTAACAAGCTTTGAAAGATTACTACATATATTGCTACATAGAGCAGTAACTGAATCCGGCATATAAAACTCTTCTACACCATGAGGTAATCTCTTGGATACTGTCATTGTACCATCAGGTAATTTAATAACCTTAGCGTGTTCATCAAATCCGATAACCGTACCAGCCTGATATTGGACACCATCTTCTGTTACTACCTTAAAGAAATCTTTAATAATGGGATGTTCTTCACAAAAATCAAACCATGCTTGTTTACCCTGCTCATGATCGAATTTATCAAACCACCAGTCCTCATGTGCAAAACATGACTGGAATTTATTAATCGGATCATTCTTAGGAATAAATACATAAAGAGGTCCGTAGCTAGTGTAGTGGTTAAAATAATATAAACCTCTATCTACACTTTCACCTGCGGTACACCACTGAGCTTTCATGTTATCGGGATTATCTGGTGTAAAATCCTTAGTCTTATCTACACCTTCATAAGCCAGAGCGATAGCACCCGCCCATGTCTTTGGAGTATATACAGCAAAAGTATCATCTTCTACAAGGAACTGGATATCATCTGAACTCTTTTCTTTTGCTTTCCTCTTTGCATCTTTTAACTGCTCTTTTGCAGTAGGTGCTGCATGAAGTACATCATTAGTATCTTTTAAAAATTCAGATACGGTTTTATACTGGAAAATGTCATGCTTAGGATATTTTTTACCCGACTTAGCAAAAAGCACTAAGGCATCCTGCAGATTATGATAATTATTCTCCTGTAAGTTGCCTTTATTGTACTGATTAATAATCCAGCGACCATACTTACCGGCATTATTAGATTCATACCTAGAAGTAGGATCTAAACTAATTAATTCCTTAAATAAGGCTTTATCCATATCTGGTGCATACTGTTCTTTTATCTGCTCAACAGTTGCAGCTCTAATATATACTTTCATTGACAGACCTCCAAAATGGCACTATCAGTTCTCAGGTGGGAACGGTGTTCCATTATTAATGCTATCTAAATACTCTTCTGTGCCAAAGTCGATGCCGTATTCTCCCCAAGGGCTGATATTCTGATAAGGTACTACACAGATGTCATATACATAAATCTCACAATTATCAAATACTTCATCTGCAATATCATACACAGTACCATTAAACTCATTATCTTCTACCCAACCGGTATAGTCAGATCCATCAACTTGCTCTTTTATATACCTATCTAAGTTGCGTTCAATATCTTCTCTAATCTGCCAATGAACATCCTCACGGGGCACTGCAACAGCTACCGTATATGTCATACCCGCACCATCGCCAAATACGCCAGTTTCAAAAACATAGCACTTTATAGGCTTAGCAAGAGTATCTAAATAAATCTCAAATTCTTCATCGAGATCAAATGAAAACCTGTCATCAAGACCATCAAATGTTGAATGTAATGCCGAAGAATACTTTCTAGCCTCTACCTTTTTACTTGCATCTACTCTGAATTTCCTTTTCATATCTGTACCACCTTGAATGTTATTTAATAAATCTCCTACTTTCGTAGGATCATTATCATCTAAAACCATAGAAACTACTTCTGGATTTTCTAAAATAAATTTTCTAGATAACCCAAAAGTACCGGAAATACCGCTACCGTCATAAAACATATATGCAGTACGATACTGAATATCTCCGATACCTTCATAGATTGCCTGAATATACTCACCTGTACCAGCATCAACTAATACCGGAGTACCTATCTCCAAACTCTCTAAAGCAGAAATCATATCTCTTCCAGTAAGAGTATTAGACATATTACTCACCCCTTATACATCTACTACATAATCATCTATACTAAATATTTCATTCTTTAACCTTGAAGGTAAGTAAAAATCGTTAGCATTGGAATAAAGTAACGCAAAGAACTCGCCATCTGAAAACTTCATCTCGTTAAACGAACCATTAACCATAGGAATAACAATATCACTAATCATATCATTAAGTTCAGAAACAACCTGCGGAGCTATAGTGTGTTCAATATAGTCAAGAAGTTCAGCATTATCATAAATATCATCAAAACTATGTGAACCGTTATCTACATCTACAGACACATTAAAAGTGTGATCATACTCATCGAACATATTGACATATATCTTTAATTCAGAAATACCATTAAGACCAACCGGATTATCTATAAACTCCCAATCATAGATACCAGTTTTAGATAATTTATCACTAAACCAGTCATCAAACTGTTCGTTATCCTCATCTGCATAGAAAAATACATCAGATAAAGTAGTTTTCAAAGTTATACTAACATCTGCCATATCTATATCTCCTTATATAAAATAATTATTCATATATAGTATTAAAGGTTATCTCGTTCAGGAATATACTCTTCTATCTCACCCTCATAATCTAAAAATTCCTTTCGGCTCGGAATTGTCCTGACTTCTTTAAAGGGTATATTCCATTTATCGACTTTTGTAACATTCACCGATTTGACTTTAAGATATGTCTTATCAAGGGCATTATCCGGTTTGTCCGGATCAATATCGGCTATATCCCGAATATCAAATATAAAGGTTCTTTTATAATAGGCAAAGCAGACTATAACAAAACTATATACGCCTTTTATATCAGCTCGTAATCTTAAACCATTTCTTTGGATATCAGTTAATTCACTGAAGTCAAACCGATCATGTATCGTGCATTTTGATTCAAGGTGATATAAATATGGATATTTATAGCAATCAAAATCACAGATGTTCCTAGAAACCATAAAATACCCGGTCATCTGATCGGGTATTCTAGTAAAATCGTAACCGTCTTGTGGTCTGGTTAACCACTCTTTAATTTTAGCTTCGGCTTTCTTTCCGTGATCTGTTTCTGCCATAAGTCTTAATCATTGTAGAATCTCAAATATGCCATAGCCTGAGCTAGATGTTCGCAGCAGTTATCAATATCAGATAACATATTCTCAATTTTAGATAACTTTTCTTTTTCAATCTTTGTAGGTTGTCTATCTGCATCTGCTATAGCATCTTCAATCCTAGCTTCTTGATCTTCCAATCTCTCAGCTTTCTCATTAAGCTGAATTAAAAGATCATCCATAGTATTATAAATTTTGCTTAGCTTTATCATTTATTTCACCACCTTTACCAGAGTACGAATGTGCAATCTCTGAATCGGACCTTCAGCATATATGGATTCAACCCTAGCCTTACCATCCTCACCAATAACTAAGCCATTAAGAACAAGTCCCATATTGCCTTGAGTGAGATGTAAACCAGACCAATCTGTAACGGCACCGGTTATTTTTGTAACCCGTTTAAGCAAGTCGAGAATCAAGTTCTTACCGTCACGCTCATTCCTAGCCTTAATCTTTTCATCTTCAAGATCCCATATAGAACGGGCATAATTCAAAGAACCATATTCTTTCTCAAATGGTCTTGTTATATAATCATAATCGAATCTTTTTCTACGGGTTTCTCCCCAGCGTTCTTCAAAATCCGGGTATAATTCCTCTAACTTCGCTTTTTCTACTCTGCCACTACCTGTAGACGAATCCCCATAAAGTGTTTTCCATGCTTTTTGATAAAGCTCCCAATAGTAAGGTCTACCGTTATATTTGATATTGAGATCATACTCATTCCAACGCTCGATGATGTCATGCATAAATTCCTTTAAGCAATCAGGGATTTCATCTACCTCAGCATCTCTCTGCTTAATTGCTTTAAGTTTCTCCTCATACCCGGAAATTACCTTGTCAATCTCCGCAATAGCTTCTTTAGAGTTATAAATAGACTGAGCATCCTCATCAATGCTATAAAGGGCTTTGCCTATCTTTGAATCGTAATCCCAGCCATTGTCCCTCGCTATCTGCCAAGTATTTACAGAAATATCCGGCGGAACTCGATAACTATCATTATCCTTAAGATAGTCCAAAAATACTTTTAAACGATTATATTCATCAGGGGATAATACAGTGGATAATAGTTCTAATTTCTTCTGAATAGCCGCTTCCTTTTTATCGATCCAAGCTAATTTCTTATCCTTATCAGCTTGTTTCTTAGCAATTTTAGCTTGAAGATCCGAAATATTTGTTGCAGATTTAATATATCTTTTCATAGTAAACCTCACATTATCTATTACATCTATAAAAGGTTTACTATATTATCGGCAAAGCTCTACAACCTCTTCAGCAGAATAGGCATACGGATATTTCCCTAATGCTTTTGCATAACAATCCCTGCAAAGCTCTTTACTATCTAGCCAGACCATCTTCCCCCAGTATTCCTTTTGCCCACAATATTTGCAGCGTACTACTTCGTTCAAATCATACTTAATCATTAGTTCTTCTCCATTTTATTTATCACTTCTTGAAATACCTCAATAAACATCTTTGCCACTAAAGTAGGGTGTATTCCGGTATCATGAGATATTTTAACTATGCCCTGAGCAGCTAAAATGCAAAGTTCACGAACCTGCCCGAACATCCGAGATTCATTGGCATCCATCTTTTTAGTCATAGTTAAATACCCGCCTTATCCAAAAATTCACAAATACGGGTAAAATCATCATAGGATACCTGCCCATACAAATCCTTACGAGGATCTGGTGTAATCGGTTTACCAATAACAGCATAATATAAAGTGAGAAATGCTTGCCAAGACACTACGCCATAAATACTTTTAAGAAATTCTGTTATACCCAACTGAACTGAGGTAGTTGATTGCTTTTTCTGCACTTTTTCAGTTTTAACCTCTGGTTTGGATCTGACATATAATCTGGGTTTCCAATTTTTCTTTGAATTAATAAATTCAGATTTCCCAAGGTTAAAATCTACGCCAAAAAGATCACAAATATCCTTAATCATCTTATCATCGGGAAGATTAGCACCACTAAACCATTTAGCTACATTACATGCCTTTACTCCAAGGGTATCAGCAATGTCTTTATACATATAACCGTTTTGTATTCGCAAATCATTCCAAAATGTGTGTTTATCTGCTCGTGCTTGATATTTCATAATGGTATTCCTTTCTTGATGTGAATATTAAGTGCTCCTATTAATGATAACGATTAATATCATAAAATAACAAAAAGCCCCAAGAACTGTGTCTTAGGACTTTTTGCCTGAACAGAAAAGAACTCCAAACGAGATAGTTTAATTACTCAGCATCTTCCCAACTAATGATCGTTTCATCTGCCGGATTAGCAATCGGTAACGGGAATGTTAAGGTATATCCCTTACTAGTTAACTTTGTTCTCAATGCAGGACTAATCGGCTTACTATATACTACTCGATATTCGCCTGTATTTGCCGCCTCATTAATAGCATGAGCTACTTGCATTTCTTCTAACTCAGCAACTGCTCCCTCTGCTACTGTCTTAACAGCAGTTGCATTCTGTAAAGTTGTCATATCTTCTGGTGCTATTCTTGACATATTAGTATTACTCCTTTATTTACTTATTAAGCTAATTCGTAAACTTCTTCCGGAACACCACCACGCTCAATATTATCCATCCAGACATTACTATCGTAATACTGAGCTTCTCCGGTAATCAAATTTTTAATCTCTACAAAGCAACCCTCACTAGCCATATCATGTGCAAAGTCGATTGCAGCATCAAAACTATCAGTGCTTAAATTATCTGAAAGTCCCCGCATAAGATTATCAAAATATCCAGCTACATAATACTTATAATCATCTTCAGATTCGGCAAGCTGCTCCCAACCATCTTCACTTTCAGGACCGTAGCTTGCTCCAATGCTACACATATCTGCACCATACTTTGTAGAACCTGTAACGCTATCTTCCTTATAGGATCTTCCTAAACCCTGATACTTACCGCCAGCACAGCATAACTTGCAATAAAGTTCTTCAACCTTATAACTCTGCTCGTTAGTCATACGCTTGGTATTATACTTTAAGTTTTCAATAGCTTCACGAGCCGCAATAGTAGAACGACTATCAATAGCATCAGATAAATTTTCAATCAGTTCATCCTGCCTACTATTGAGATTCTTATTATGATAGCGGAAATAATCTACAAGTGCTTTTGCTTCCTTAAAAAACTGATCTGCTAACTTCATTACATCTGCATTTGGCTCACTAGGCTCATTTGCCGCATTTATTTTACTGGAAGAACTTAAATCTACACCCTCACTTACCTGACCATCAAAGATTTCAAATCCGGGTAACAGATAACTACCACCAACATAGAAATCATAACCCATGCTCTTAGTATCCTCATAGTCATACCATAATTCCTGCATAAATACCGAGTACAATTCATTAATATCAACATTATCAACTTCGGTTTCGGCTTCATAATCTGTACCTTCTCTTGGGAATACAGGATCACCCAAAGAGTTCATATATTCAAGAACCTCAGAAGCAACTTCCTTATTAGATTGCATAAGATCAAGTAACTTATCACAGTGCATATTTTCAGGATCACAAGCACCTAAAAACTTACCCTCATAGAAGAACTTAACCTGCTCATCAGAAATATCAGTAGCCCCAGTAATAGTCTCATTGATCTTATCATAAGAATCTCTATCAGAAGAACCTTCCCAGTCAATCAAGAAATTTTTACCGATAAAAGAGCTATCATCAGATTCATAATCTCCAATAACCTTACCCTGATCATTATAGATATTTCCACGATATACATAATCGCTACCACTAAAATAAGCATCCGCACCATACATCATAGGCTCAAACTTATCGCCATACCACATATCTATATTAAGATATCCGCCATTAGGACTAGATAATTCAATCATAATTCAGCACCTCGTACCTTTAAATAATATAGTCGTTAGTATAAAAGGTTATATTTATAATAACGATTTTAATTTAGTCATTTAACTCGTTAACTTCATCATTTTAATTCAAAAGAATGAGTTAAAATGAGTTAAAAGTTAAATTAAAATGAGTTAAAAATTTAAGTTTTTAACGAAAAACTTAAATGTTTTAACTATTTTTTTGCACGAAAACTTAAAAAGTTAAAGGGCAGCCACAGTGGACTACCCTTTATTGTTAAGTATCATTAAAAATTACTGGAAATCTTCAGGCTTCATGTAGATTGCCTTGGAAATAACCAGAGTTACGCTGACTTTTACAAGTCCACCCTGCTGGTTCATAGCACCATTCTTGAGATCCTTAATCCATGTGCCGGGGCAACGAATAATATCTCTCGGGGTTCCCTGACCATCATACTTAATAAAGAATACCTGTCGCATATAATCTGAGGGCAATCCCATTTTTTCTGTAACCGGATCATAAACCTTAGTTCTCCAGTCACGAAGTGCAGTAACAACATTAGGTGTTGTATAACACTGTAAAGTCCACGGAACTTCACTATAAGTAACCTTGCCCGGGAAACGGATAATACCATTACCATAATGAACATCAAGAGCCTCTTCGTTCTCTTCGATCTCGCCTACCTCATCAGTAGAAAGCGTTAAAAGATCAGAAAACTCTGCCGGAGTTGTACCATCCATATTGTAAATACGGATTTCAAAATTCTGCTGCGTAAGCGGTACATAATTATCAATGCCAAGCATGTGATTTGTACCCATTGCTAAGGGAGTAAACATCTCAAATTCTCCTTATTTTATTAAATTTCAATGACTATTCTTGTAAGTCCTTTGATACACATATAAAAGGTACTTTAACCTTTTATGAAATTAACTTTTAGAAATTCAAAAAATACCAGTAGGGCTAAGAAATTTTATGAATGTATCTCATCCGAATACAAATTCAGAAGTATATAAACAATTTTGTAATCTAATAAAACGCAAAGTTGGGCAAGTAGAAGTATGGTTAATTCAGCATAGAATTGACTATGTATGGAACTACTGGATAGGAAATCATCTGTATAGGATCTATATACCCAATAAAGATGTATTATTAGACTTTGAATATTATCCGGTAAATAACCCAGAGTACAGTTATATTCGAATTAAATATAACACTGATATAGAACAAGTATTAGAGCAGCTATTTCCAGAAACAATATTAGATACACAGGAATTAACGCTATATGAAATAGATCGGAGAACTGCTAACCGATTTTTAAAAGAAAATAATGCATCTCCAATATATGACAAAGATGTACTTCGATTAGCTTGGGCAAAAGATAAGACCATATATCAATGTATTATTATTAAAAATAATAAAATAGTAGTTAATATATCCAAACGGAATTGTTCTGTAACTTTTGGTACATATATGACACTTCGGTATTTAACAGAAATGTTCGGGTATTCTGAAATACTTATAAAGGAAAGTACTGAAAATTCATTTACAACCACTATGTATCAACTCATAGGAGCCTCAATAATATCTCAAACGCATAAAAAGAAAATTTGGTGGAATCCTAATGAAACAAAATGGAAAATAAAAAAGGAACAAACTGATCAGTTTATCCCTTTATATTTTTGCGAAGATAGAATTTATAGATATAAATAATTCACCATGATTTAGTGAAGTCACCGCTCTTAACCATCTGTTTAAGTTCCCATTTCACCTCACTCCAGTTATCTTCACTCAGCCCTCTGTCGTAATATCTCAATAAGATATTCCAATAACCATCGTAGTAGATTTCACCGATTTCTTCTTGCTCTTTCTTAGTAAACTGCTCGAATTTCTTTTGATACTGAGGAAGAATATTTTGAGGAACGACTTCTTCACGAGCGTCTGTGCAGCTAATATATCTTTTCATGATTCGCCCACTTTCTGATTTTCAATCCCAATCGTATTAGTATCTATGACATTTCTTTGAATGTGCCTTGGGGTGTAAGTCAGTGATACACAACCCTCGGTTGTAAGATGCATAGTAGCTTGATAAAGTGCCCCGGTAGAAAGATAGTCAAAGCTGCCTGATTCACTTTTAATGCCATATTCAGCGTCCACCTGAACCCCGAACCTGATTTTTCTATCTGATTCATAAGGTAAACGAACAGTGAGATAATACATAGAGATATACTTATAAAACAATTCTCTTGCTAATTCATCTCTATCAGCTACATTAGTGGATAATATTCTTAATGTGTAGTTAAGATCCACCGGCAATGCCTTTTCGTAATAGACATTATTTGTTTTATTGTCAAAAACACAAGGCACCCCAATTTTATATCGTGTAAAATTCCACAGATCAGTACGAATAGATGTATCATCATCTCGATGTAATAAAATCAGGGGATATGTAATAGTGTCATCTTGTATCTGTGCTAAAATCCCCTGATAGTTTTCAGCATCGGTTAAAAAGACATTCTGATTAGCCGCTTCGGTTAAAGAGGCTTTAAGATTGTCAACTATCGCTTGGTCAAATAGGTAAAGCACTTAAACCACCTCAGTATAATCTTGCAATAAAGCATCTAAATCAGATTTAGAATACTTATAATGATAATCTTCTCCAAGTCTATTACCGATATTGTTTCTATTAATCTTATCTAATGCAGGATTATATGTTTCAATATATTGCATTACATAGTATTCATCTCCATAATCCATATTAAAAGTGAATACACTTAAAAACTTATTAGGATTATAGTTATTTTGATAAATAGTTTCTGTAACTAAATCCTGCCAAGAGCGATCTCCTTGAAGATAATATAAAGCACTTTGCAGAGCGTCATCAAAAGTCAGGTATGACATAATATTTTCATCGGGGTTTTCTCCATATACACCTACGGTATATTGAATAGTTCCGGGAACTCTCTTACCTGATTTATAGTGGTCTGCTCCACCTAATAAAGATACAGGTTCGCCCCAGTGACCTGTACCTACAAACCAACATTTAGAAATTTCAATGTTATGTTTATAAACAAATGGGATTTCGTAATCAGTATCTCCAACTAACTCAACCGCATCATTAAAATACATATCATCAAAACCACGACTAAATTCTGCATTCTGTTCATAGCGTTTATTAGATAATGGTTTTGCATTTAAAACCATCTTATAAATATCCCAAACTGTAAGCTCATCAATATCTATCATAACTAATATCCTCACTTATCTCCCTTATGATATGTACCATCTACATCTACACCATGGTAATCTGTGGTTTCTTTTAAGAAATGGCTACTCTTATTAAATGTCTGTGCAATTTCTTTTCTTGTTCTGCCAACAATAGGCTGCCCGTTTGCTACCGGAACTATCTGACATACAAGATGATCAGGTGCTTGAAGATCATAGCTGATCTCCGTAACTCTGAACTTTCTTTCGGGTAGTTCTGAGTACTCGCCGGCAATACTAAAAATGCTATCTTTCTGTAATTTAGGTAAATCCCAGCTACAGTGAATCAGAAACGGCAGATCCTTATCATTATCTACTACCCATCCAAATCTCTTATAAGTCTTTGCTTTAGGATTACCCTCATAAAAGACATAAGTAGGCATAGGTTCAGAGTAACTATCAATCTCCGGTTCACCTTGTTCATTGGCTTTTGCTAAGTTCGGGAACTGATAGGTGCAGGGAATCCCTTGCATTTCAAGGGCTTCCGAATATCTCTTTCTCATTATCGTTATATCAGAACCTATTAAGTGATTACTCATTATTCTGCTCCAAAACTTATCTCGAAATCTCTACTGAATAGTAATAATTACTCTGATATTATTGCCAAATGCTTAAACTATTTGCGTATTGCACATCATTTAAGTCAAATGTATTCAGATCAACATAATCTGAATATTCTACTACATACATTTTCGATGAGTTTTTCTTAACCAAGTCTATCGCCTCAAGCAAAGATATCGGCTGAAGATATGGGTTGCACTTGTTCGGTCTGCCTTTATGCCCGTGAGTATATCTTATTGGTTTGTCCACAGATGCCAAAAACCGAATTATCTGTTCCGGCGTTTTCCGTTTTTCAGGTAAATCAAATCTATGAATAAAACTATTTGCACATATATATTTTTTCATCAGTCATCAAGCCCTCCACTATTATCTTCAATAATATCTTCAATATTTGCTACATAGGTAAGCCAAGTCCAATCAAAGCCTTTGGTCTGTTTAAGATCCGTCAGGTTCATAGCACCGCTAGATTCCAATGCCTTTAAGAACACTTTTGAGCTACAAGTATAATCATTATGAATCCAATCAGGACACTTCTCTACATTAAAGGCAACCAAGAACTCGGAATAGTGTCTTTGAATTGTTTCTGCGTTCCCGGAAATAATTGTATCGCCATCTCTATATACATAGAGTTTTCTAATCTTATCAAAGCCAAGATCATTGAGAGTAATGAGGTAGGAAATCTGATCACCATCAAGGTGTTGATTGATCTTAAATGTAACATCAAATCCAAAGGTTGCTAGGATTTTAGTAATCTCATCAGTAGTAAATTCTTGAATTATTCCAGAATCTTCATCGGGGGTAAGTAATGTACCACTGGCATTTACTAAACAAGAAAATAATGTTCCATACTGGGTATGATTAACTAAAATAGCAGTACCGGTAAGTCTATGACTGCCATCATCAATGATCTGCTTTACAGTAATATGTAAATCTACAGAATTATTAGATTTACATTCGGCTAACTGTACCCAGTTTGAGATGTTATATCTTAAAGGATTACTCATGCTGATTCCTTTTCTGCTTTTTCAATTTCTAAGCTATGCTCTTTTACATATGTTCTTAATACAATTTGAAAAGCTACCAGATTATCTGTTGAAGTTTCAGGGTATTCACTAAAATATTTAGCTACAAGATCAAGACTTAATTTATAATAAAGTACCTTATTTTCTTCATCTGAGATTTCCGGATGCTTCTCCCTGAAAATAAAATATCTAGTCAGTACACTGGAAAAAGCTTTCTTAACCATAGGGCTATCTCCGTCATTATTAAGGTCTGCCTTTTCAAGTGTCTTAAAATTGGTGTTGTTAAAAGTCTTTAATTCCTTAAAAAATAAATTTATCAGTTCACTAGTTGTCATAACGGTTTTATGCTAACCTGCCTTTCATTAGAATCCGCCAGATTCTCCACCACCGGCATTAACTCGTACCGCCCATGTATTAACTGCGGAACCGGTCTGAGGGAATGCCTGAGTAAGAATTTCTGTAATAGCTTGCTTATAATCATCCGCATTCTCGATGCCCAAATCTCTCATTACATTAACGATATTCTGAGCTTGTCCGATAGTAGCATCACGCTTTTCAAACAGTACTTGATCCATGTTGGTAATGATAGGCGACATATTAAGAACGAACTTATCTACAAACCCGCTCATATTTCTCGACAAGAAATACTTATTAAGGGCATCTCTCCAACCATTCTTATATGCAGTTTCCAGCCTAGTAAGTCTATTTGCGTATAAGGCTGATCTCTGGGACATTACTGAACCAGCGTTACCCAAACCCTCTGCGGATGAGAAGTTCATAGCTTCTTTCGGTACACCCAGTACAGATAATTTCTTATTCTGATAATAATCAAGTAACTTGTTATCGCTATCGGTTGTTTCTGCCATATTCATATCAGTAATAGATATAGCATCTTGCCCATTTACTCTTGCCAAATAAATCAGATTATTCGGGCTTTGAGGATTTACAAAGCTTTGAGCATCGCCAGTAGCCGTATTAAGGGCTAATTGCTGCTCAATCTTATCTTTGATCTTCTGTAAACAGATACCGATTTCTTCTTCATCGCCAAGATCACCACATTCAACATTAACAAATTTAACTGCTCTTGTAAGTGATGAGAGCAATAAAGCATCTTCCAAAAGGCTCAATGTCTGAGTAGGCTGCACTGCATTAGCCATAAGAGGATCTGCAAACTGAATATCATAATCCTTAGTTTCCCCACTAGAATCTATTGCAGAAATATGATACTTACCCAATAAACCGCCTAATGAAAAGTGAATTATAGAAGATTCTGGATATGAAACTGCTTCAGTGCGACTAAAAATACCAGTATCAGCATCAGTAGGCTGATATACATAACCCTCTGGATTACCTCTGTACCACAAATGGATAATATCTTCCGGCGGAATCATATACGAGGGTATGATGTCATAATCTGTATTAACGAGAGTGTTATCGTCCAATGACATCAGCTCTCGTCTTTGTTGAACACCCGGACCTCTATACATCTCTGTTGTAGGCATATAGAACTGACCAATAGTAGCCAGCTCTAAAATATGATCACCTACATAGTTATTTACTTTCCAACGCTTAAAACAATCATTTACTAAATCTGCAACCTGCTGATATTTAGGCTCCAGTGCAGTAGCCCAAATAATATCACCTGCGGTATTAGGGGTAGTAGCATCGGTTGCATAATAAGATAATGCCGTACTGATCTGAGAATCTCTTGCCAATGATCTCATTACCATTATCTGAGTGCGAATATCCTCAATATCAGAATTTGTTCTTAAATCAGATATTCTATATATTGTACCGCCTACAGCAACTGTACTTCTCAAACGAGAAACCTGAGGTTGCTTAGGCTTAAATAATTTATTATACCAAGCCATGAGATAAATCCTCCACAACTATAAAAGGTTATAAGAGATACTTTTCAAGGTCTGCATCTATCTCATATTTAGCGAAAAACTCAGACTCGTTATACACCGGTAAATTCAATTCTCTGGCAGCATTAATTGCATGTCCGTCAATACCGTCTTTAATATCACCTACAAGTACACCCTGAATATAATCATCATAATCAGTAACTACGATTGCTGAATAACTTTCAAGTATCGCCTGTATTTCAGCCAAAGAACCATGTCTAAATGTTCCAGTAATAAAAAATGTCTTATTACGGAAAATAGGTGCACCATCAAAGCTCATGATTTTATCCTTAACCGGAATATCAATCTGATCAGAATTTATAACGGTATCTAATTCTACAATATTACGAGGTTCAGATAACCAGTTAGCCAAACGGCGTGATACATTCATATCAAGTTCAGTATAAATTCTGACCGGACTATCAAAATAGAACTTAACTGTCTGATAATTGTTATTACAACGATTACAGAATTTAATAAGCCACTGTTTATCTGTACCTACTTCCATAGGTAAGCAAGCAAAGATAATTTCCCAAAGATTTTTCTTAATCTTTACATCTTTATACTCTGGGAGAAGTAACAAATCCGGGAAGATTTGAAGATCAGACTTACTAATATACTTGTCAAACTGCTCTTTTGAAAGAACATCTAATCCCAGTACCTTACAGAATCTCTCAATTCTGGGATAAAGTAGCGAAGTACAATAAGGATTAGTGCAAGTCATTAAACCAGCATCGGGGACATCAAGGATCTTGCCACAAGACTTACAGACTAATCTCTTAGGCAGCCTATCAGAATGATTGGATGATTTGGTATTACTCCAAATTACTGTTTCACCATCAAGCACAAGCTGCGAGTTCTTTTTGACATTAAAGAATGCAGCATCCGGATAATTCATATACAGAGTTTCATCGGTTCCATATTGAACCTTATACTTGATGTAACCAGAATGATTTACATACTTTAAAGTATCTTTAACTGTAATGGTGTGCAAATTCAATGAATAAAAATAAGGCTTTGATACACCTTCATATACTACATACCCGGAGATCAACGGATACTTGAAAGGATAATGGATATTACTTGTAATATAGTCCTTTAAAGTTTTATCCGTAGCCTCGGTAGGAATTAACCATGTAGGTAAAATTTCAAAACCAGACATTCTGGCATGGGTGTTCAAAGAAGTGGGATTATTAATAGCTGCGGCACCACTATCTATATTACCGATATAAAATTTATATTTAATATTACCAGTCGTAATATCATTTATAATTCGATCAAACTCACAATCAGGCACATTGCCGACAGAAGTTTTAAATTCATCAGAATAAAAAACTCCCCAGACAGCGGAAGCACCCCCTGTAATTTTAATGGAACCGGGAATTAAGCCATTCTTAACTACTGCGGATTTAAAATCATCAGGCAATTCTTCAGCAGCATCAGTATCATCATAAGAAGTAAATCCTTTAAAAATCTTATGGAGTTGTCCATGCGGATCATACCACAAGGTTACGAGAAGTCCGGTAGGGACTATGTAAATAAGAGAGCCGGGTTTGCAAAAGGTTTTTGTTACCAACATAATTTGTTCTCCTTCTATAATAATGTATTTATATTAAAGTTAAGCCGTAGCTTAAAACTTCCTATATTGTTGACCAAAGCCGGGAATATACTTTGGTTTTCCGTTAGCCCCATAACCATAATTCCTAGAACCATTCACACTGGCTATCGCATTAAGCACTGGTTTCGTATGAGGTTTTACTACTTCTGCATGGGCAATTAAAGTAGCACAAGCACCACAGAGAGCATCCGCACAATCCTTTCCAATTCCCTTTGAGCAATATCCGTTCTCTATGGAAGGTAAAACCGTAGAGTTCTCTTTGCTCTGAGGTGGGTGGTTAATTCGACCATTTACTCGCTGCAAATGAATCAACTCCACTTCTTGTAGTTCATTCTTAATCAGCTCTACTCGCTGATCAGATAAAAGATTGCGTAGTTTAATATAGTTATCCTCGGTTCTATCTACAGAAACTTCTTCCCAAGTAATTCCTTGTTGTCTTAAAGTTTCACCTACATAGTGAGATTGAAACTGGTCGGTAGATACAATACCTATATTAAAACCGGTTTTCTTCAACCATATCACGAAGTTAACTACTTTCTGGTAAGATAACCTATCCCCCCTAGGTGCTCCAATAGCCACTTGAAATATTTGTTTAAAATATGGCATCACTATTTTCTTTTCTGTTTCAAGATCCAGCACCACCTTATCCCCATCTCGAACCACACCTGAAATGCCTATGTGGTCGGATACTTCAGCAAAGTCGATATGAATATTCAAGGAAAGTCGCTTAAGTTCAGGCGGAATTACATCTGCATGAAAAAATTGCTCTAATGTCTGATTATCTTGAACCCCAATCTCATAATAATCCGAAAAGAATGGATTCTTCCGTTCTGATGTAACATTTGGGGTGATCATCTCTTGTGTAATGAAACCCATAGCACCAACTACTGATATTCCGGCTATATCTCTCAAAGAAATATCATAATCGGCAAGAAATCGCTGTTTATAATTGAGAGGTACTTCTAATATTTGATAACCCTCATTAATATATTCCTGAAGATGTGCCTCATCACTATTTTCTTCCGGGACAACTTGCCCTCGCTTATATCTATCACCAATAGTAATGTAAAATGTTTCCTTACTATATCTATACTCGGGTAATACTTTCCACTGGGGTTTATCGAAAAGATACATACTTGTATTGCCAGAATTTAATTGCTTCTCTATATGCTCTGAAAGATAATCCATATCGGTATTCTTCGAAGAGCAAGCAAACAATTTGCCATATATACGAGCAACACCTGCATTATCCTTAAGTGTGTAAGAACCTGCAATACGAGTATTCGCAGTATCATACATACCTTTCATATGCTCCTTAGACTTTGCAATATCCTTCACATTCGCACGAGAAAAGTTACACTCGTCCATAATAATGCACCATGTTGCTCGTCCTAACAAATGGGCACTATCAGAAGCTATAAGAAATTCTACTGAATTATTTTCTGGCGTATATAATGGGATTTTTGCAGTAGGCGAAAAAGTTCCATGATCATTAAACCACTTTGAAAATTTAAGCGTATTGCAAAATTCTTGAAATGCAACACCTTTTGCCAAGTCCTTAGTTAAATTAGCAAAAGCCACCACTGGAATCATCGTACTCTTATGCCCGAAATACTTTTGAGGATTTCGATAACACATAATTAGATATGTCATATAAGCAACCATGGAAACTGCCGTACTTGTTTTACCAATACGGGTAGCTCCAGACAGGATTACTTCATATATATCATTTCGTGAATCAAATACATTATGATAGACATCCCACCAGCCCGGATATATCTGATTACCGCAATCATTTGATTCTCCAAGATATTCAGGATCACACAAAAATCTATCTATGCTAACTGGTACTTCCTTAAAATCTACAAGATAAATCTTATCAAGGGTTTCAGATGCCCCATAGTCAACAAGCTCCCTTAAAATTTTAAGAAACACCTGTTGTTCTACTGGGGAGCATTTAGCATATATGTCCTTTATCCTAATATATGCTTCTTCATAAAACTCGTCACTGTGTGTCTGCGGCAGGATTAGTGTCATTAGAATCCTCACTATCAGAAAGGTTTTCAATAGCAGGGTTATTTTTAGTAAGTTCTGTTAAAAGTGCCTGTGCTCCGGTTCTAATTGCGGATCTTGATTCCTTAGGTAATATAGCAGCACCATAAGAATCCTCACCACCGGCTTCCTGCATAGGGGCAATAGCAGCTAAATCTATATCCATATATGGTTTAAGCATTTCCTGCGATAACACCATAGACTTCTGGAGATCACACTGGACTTTTGTAAGCATTAACATTGTAGCCGGATCAAATTCGTCCATTTGGGATAAATTGGCATCAATAGATGCATATAGCTTATCTTCAAGTCTATCCATAACTTCGATATACCGGATAATTCTGGCTACCTGATGATATATTTGAAGTATTGCTATTGTTTGTAACGCACCTTTTGCAGTGGCTATATTGGATGTCCGGCAAGTTAAAAGAGCATCTCGCATTTGAGCTGCCTGTGCTGTTTGTTCTCTTAAAAGGGGATTCACCAGATCATCCTCTACTATTGTAGGTTCTGTAGGGATATTGGTAGATAATAAATCTTCGCCAGCTCCCCCAACGGTTTTAGGTTTCCTAGCCATATATGAGTTCTTCCTTATATTCAGTTGATACTCATATATAAGGTTAAATAGAAAAAGGTAGGTTTAATACCTACCTTTAAATACAATTTGTAATTAAATGCTTATGCCTTATAGACTACCTGCGGAGCTGGGAGAATATCTGAATTATGCCTACGACAAGTAGCGGACTGTACCGGAACTACCTTACCGGATGCCAGATGGCGTAAATGACTTCTTCTCTGCCAAACCGGAGTAGTATAAACCCTCTGAATATTGTGAGCATTTACTGCTCTAGGTTTCTTCTCTGAAACTACCTTGATCTTACCAAAATGTCTTTCTTTACGAATTTCAGTGATCTCCAACTTCGGGGCATACACAGAAGTAATATTTCTTAATGTAGATGAACTGGTAGATTTCTGCGAAAGCATATAGTTTACATATACTAACATTTCAATGATTGGACCAGTACTGCAATAAAGTATAGTACTTAGACCGGAATCTGCACCTAACTCTAAAGTATCTACAACGGCACTCCGTACCCATGAGCTATCAACAAAAACGCCATCAGAAGTATAGTATTTGCCTTTCTTTGCAATCTTCTTCAGATCATGCGGCATATAATACTCGTAATCTTCGAGCACTCCTCCAAGGTGATATTGGGTTTTTAACATCGCTGATAATTTCTGCAAAGCACTGGTATCTGACAATAATTTATCTTCCATCCCAATAAAATCCGGATGTCGTGATAACATCTTTACATGCTCTTCAGCGGTAAGTAGCTTAACTTTTATAATCGTCTTACAGGAGCGATACCAACAAGAATGCGTAATATTAGCGGATTCTCCATTATGAATCATATCCAAAGTCTGGTCATCTACAAAAATTATAGGATAATGATTAAACTCTATCAGGTAATAATCTTCGCAGATTTCTAAAACTTTCCAATGAGTATATCTCCGTTCACTACGATCAATAAATACGCCCTCTTCAAATGGAGGCAGAGCAGCATAGCAACCATTCTCTCTGCAATACTCAATAACCTCTTGATTCACCTCACCCATATCGGATTCAGTTACATCAGTAACATCGAGAATATTTTTACTATAAAACTGCTCTTTGGATATACCGGCATTGTAGTTATCCAGCATATGCCTTACGCAATCAAATACTAATGGCAAATGTTCTTTCTGTCCCATAGCGTTCTGACCTCTTAATATAATGGATTCTTTTGCTACGCTTAAGTTTCTTTATCAAAACCTGTCTTATCCAAATAATCTGTAATTGCCTTTTCGACTATCTTGGTCTTTGAGATCATAGAGTAGTCTGAATAAGCATTTAATCTGGCAAGAACATCCTTATTTAAACTAAAACTGGTACATTCGGTTGTCTTTCCCTTCGGTCTACCCATCTGCTAATCCTCCTATATATATGATTGTACCGATATTATATAGTATAAATATATTTAATTCAATACTAATATAAAAATGATTCAGGCTCCGGAACATCCAAAGCCTGAATCATGAGGTGAGAAAACCAATATGGATATAGTTTTATTTCTTTATTGGGAGTTTTAACATCTGTTTTCTTAAATCCTCCATTACACCGTTACCTTTTAGGGTTTTACCGTGATAACATTCATATAACTTTCCGTATGTTTCTCGCTCTTCGATAGTGTAATAGCCCTTTGTCATACATCTTTCGTAGGCATCCAGTAATCTATCTCGGATCATAGCTTTCAGGGATTCGATAACGGCAGTTCTTTCTTCCGAACTTACCTTATCCTGCTCATCCCGCATTTCCCTGTATTTAATAGTGGCTTGATTGGCTTCTTGAAGTAGTGCAATATCTCGTTTAAGCTCCAATACATCTTCAGCCATAAATTCTACTGTGGTGTTAATTTTCTTTACATCATCAGATAGCTTATCTATTTTATTTTCAGTGCCGCTTTTCTTGCTTTCTTCATCCCATTTTTTCTGCATCTTGGCTCGTCTGTATTCCCAATAACCAGCACCACCAAATACTACTCCGAGGGTAATAAGTGATTGGACAATCACCGTTCCCCAATCTATTTGTGCTACTTCTGTGGCTAAAATAAGCATTTTCTTATCTCCAAGTTATTTATGTGTTCCTTCATTATTATAAAAGGTTAGGCTCAGCACCTAACCCCTTAAAAATATTTAATTTCAAATTAGATTACTTCTGATTACCTTTCAGATCAAACATTACTACTCCGAGATTAGCAATAGAATCTTTTGTAATATCGTCTTTCTGACCGGATTTACCTAGAATGTCGATAGCCGCCTTGATATGTTGAAGTGCCTGATCGTTAGCAGAAAGTTTCTTTGATGCCGTTACATCTCCACAGCACTCAACATTATTTCGTGTAGTAAATTGCCATACAATAGATTCTGCATCCTTCTTTGATAAAGAATAATCTGACATCAGCTCAGCTACGGCTCTATCATAATTAAAATAGCCACCTGCTGCTTCTAATTCCTCAAATATCTCCGCCTTTAATGCTTTAGTAATCTTAGCAGATGCCTTTACATCCTTATTTGATTTTACAATTCTCATATTATTACTCCCTGTAGAACCGATTATATTATCGCAAGAATTTACCTCTGTGGGATCTTCATCAACATAAACCCTACCGCCATGCTTCATCTCTTCAAGAATTTCATCTAATGTGTAACCATTATCCTGACACATAGAATCACCAGAACCGTTACTCCATTCAATAAAAAGAGCTTTCTTATCCCATAAATCTCTTACCTGATCTTCTGTGAGGGGCGGAACATCTACCCATTTGAAATAATTAACTGCATTGTAACCATCTTCATCTGCAAGTAATCCAACCCAATCGTGTGCCGGGATATTCATATCAATTTCATTGATATAATAATCTTCGTCATTATTATTCTCAATGGTAGCAATAAAGTCATAATCCTTACCAGTAGTCTTTACTACGATACCATCTTTATCATAAATGACTTTACCCTTGGTGTTTGCACAAACTTTTTCGGATGCCTTAGCTGCCTTATTAGATTTTACAATTCTCATTTGATTACACCTCGCTTAACAAACATATACAGTAAATACACCATTCTCATTAACATCAATGGTATCTACATATAATTCATCTAAAAAGAGATCAGGACTTATCTCGTAATTCTCAAAATTATATATTTCGCCACTATACAATTCAGCCCCTGAGTTAACCCCATGAATACCCGACTCGGCTACTACAAAAATTAGTATGGACTTATCGCTTATGATACTCAAAAATTCTCCTAAGTTCATCTATTTATTCCTCCTCAAAAGGATTAGCTAATGTATTCGCAGCCTCTTCTTGAAGCTCTCGTTCTTCCTTGGTAGTCTTTTTAATATCACCAATCTTAAATTTACGCTTTCCATTATCTAAATCTCCTACACTGATCTCATCAGCAGCCGCTACATCATCAGGACTATCAATAACTTCTGCAACAGAATATAATTCACATCCCGGATCTTCATAATCCTCAATAGCAGATTCTAAATCTTCCATAGTATCCTTGAACTCGATATCGTCTGCCTGTGCTAATTCATTATATGTGTAAGAAATATTACGCTTAAGCTCATGAATGCATTTAAGCATTTCATCTTTATCCGGAAATCTCTTAAAAATAGCAATTTCAAGATTGGCTAAAGATTGTACTACCGGAAATTCCCAGAGAAAATCCATAAGAAACTTATATAAATGCTCATACTTTATCTGGAGATCAGCAGAAGTAATTACACTATCTGAATTTGTTAGCTTTTTTACTGTCATTATCGTATTTCCTTATGCAATCGAGCTAATATTTGTTCTAATGATAAAATATCATCTGATTTAAGACTATCAATTTCAATTCTGATATTCTGATCTTGTACTCTGCAAACATAATCTTGATAATACTGGTCAAATGGAATATCCGGCAGTTCATCAATATATGTCTTTACAGTTTCAAGCATAAATATCAGTATCCCTCGTCCTCGTAGTCCTCAGTATATACTTCTTCCTCGATATACTCTTCATCATCTTCGGGTTCTACATACTTTTGAAGCTTTTCATACTTTGCATCATCAATATAGCCATCAGCATAGCCATTTGGTCTTACTTCAAACCAGCCAATATGCTCTCCCTTGTAAAAAATATCCCTACGACCACGCTTATCAGGACTTCCAAAAGAAATATCGGGATCATTCATAATGTTAAGTCCGATCTGTGTCATAGATTCACCTTTACGAGAACCCTGAGCCTTCTTCTCAACAAAATCATCAGTAAAAGCTCTGGAAACTAACTTTGTTGCCTTATCGGTAAACCCGTTATATGCTCTGACATATCGCTTCATAATAATATCTCCTTGAAAATAAATAATTTACTAATCATATTAAAGGTTATTTATAGGTATCTCTGATTTTCATTACCAAAGCACATAAATTAGATGGAATCTCCCCCAGCTCCTTCTTTCTACTGATAAACACATCGTAATACCACTGAAGAGCTTCTATGTCCTGTGCCAACTGTTCCATTGTAGGCAATTTAATAGTTTCGCCCCCTGCATATTTGCAGAGGGTTATAAGATTTCTAGCACCGATAATGCTAAATAATTCTGGGAGCCATGCAAATTCAGGCTCATTTTCAAGTGGGGGTAACAGTTGAAGTAAATATTGAAAATCTAGTTCATCCTTTACTGGCAAATCTTTCATTTAGTTTCTTCTTCCACTTCTTTTACTGTCTTTATAGGCTCAATATTCAGATTAACATCAAATACGATAGCATTATTTGATCTTGCCAGTCTATTAAACTTCAAATAAGTATATCCGGTTGAATTAAGTACAGAAATAACCTCAACCATCTTATCGTTCAGATTAGTGTCATCATTAAAGTAAATCCAAAGCTCGTACTCTTTTACTTCTAATCTTGTAACACCGTTAGTATCTTCCCTTGCATTAAGAGTCCCCTTGATAGTATCACAATCGCTAACTACATCATCCATTGTAGTCCAAATTATAGCAGTAGCAGAAGTAATGGGTTTGCCCTCTTGTGTTACAGATTCTACCGGCTCCGGTTCTTCTGGTGCACTAGGTTCAGACTCCGGTATAGAATCTCCCATATCATCCGGCATATCAATATCAGCCAGTTCGTCATCGCCAAAATCATCTATAGGGCTGCCGGAGAAGGAAGAAGGGCTAAATGAGCCACCCCCACTATGAGCAGGTGCAGAATCAGATGAGCTTCCAGCACCACCCATATCATCGGAAATTGGTGCTTGATCTGCTGCCTTTTCCATTTTTATTTCGTTCTGAGCATACTTCAATTCAGCTTTAGCTTCATCATCAAGGTAATCTTCAAGCTGCTGCACCAATTCTACATTAATTGGATCTTGCATAGCCGCATGAATCCTATCCTTGCGAGTGCTGGTTACATATAACTTAGATGAATAAATTCTTTGTAATCTCATCAGATTCACCTCGGTATTACCTATTATACAAACTAACAACTTCGTTCAACTTATTAATAAGAAAATCTACTTGTTCCTCGTAAGTAAGTGATGTATCCAAAGCCCCTATTTCTAAATCTTCATTGGACTCAACTCCGGAAATGCCACCCAAGTTAAGTTCATTCACCTCATATACAATCCATTGAGGAATAGTTTCATAAACTATATCAATAGTATACGGAGCATCAACTAACTTTATATACCCGAAAGTATTATCCCAACTGTTAGGATCAAATGATTTAAGACGATCATATTCTTCCGGAGTAAAACCAACTATGCGATATTTTGTAGCATCAAATGAAGCCTTTACATAATTACTCGGATACTTTGTAAATTTTCTTGTCATACATTAACCCTCTTTCTCAAACATATATGCAGTGTCATCATCTAGCCATAATTTCATTGGAGTAGTAGGCTCCTCAACTATAGCATGATCATCAAATATATCCTCTACGGTACAAGGATAACAAAATAAGCCATCAAAATCATCCGCACAGTAAAGCAATTTATCCCCAACAGAGAGATTCCGCCAATCAAAGCCGCTCATCTTACTGGACTTTATGTATCTTTTCATAACATAAAACCTCTTTATAAATTACTTATAATAATAAAAGGTTATGGGTTTAAGAGCGTTTAACCTATCACCCATAACCATATTATATATTAGATATAAAATAATACAAGTATCAATTTTCTGAACTATTGGAATCTTCCGAATCCTCATCTCTCGTCATATAGATATAAGGCTTTTCCGGGTTATTATCTTGGATGATATAGCTGAACCAGCAAGTAGCCTTTAAACTGACACCCTCTTTACTGAATGTCATTCGATAGGTATGTTGACCAGTCGTTGTATCTAAAATTGTACTGTCTATGTCAATCCAAGGCTTTTGCTCATCTCTTGTTGTCTTATCTGCAAAATCTAAATCTTCAGAAGTGTTGAGATTATAGATTTCTGTCAGATCCATATCTCTTGGCATTTCCGGTGGAAGTTTTACGCAGACTATCTCACTAAAATCTTTTGAATTATAGATTTTAGTGTGTAAAGGCATTTGAGATAATTGCGATGCCTGAATTACTGTTGTAAAAATGTTGTCTTGAATCATAAATTACGCATCACCATAGTCCCTAAGTAGAGCCTCATCATCAAGCTCTACCGGAATAGAATATGTAAGCGTAGGCTCCTTACCGAATGTAGCGTTTACCAACTCTAAATCTTTGGGGTTATATGTAACATAATCTTCAACCCAGTCGTTATGCTCATATATAAGTTTATATAATGCAGTATGAATTTCGGGGTAATCCTTAGTACCAGCGTAAACCCCATAACTAAGTTCCTGTCCCCATTCAAATACATAGAACAGTAATTCATTTGCCCATTCACTGATAATGGCATTAACTCTAATCATAATCTTTATATCTCCTTTAATAAAATTATTCACTTATCTATATTTAAGGTTATTCCCCAGTAGCCCATCGAACAAAATTATAAGTTTCCTGAAAACACCTAATAACATCTCCAGAAATCCAATCAATGTAATACTGTGTATTATTCTTAAAGTCAGAAACAGACTCCACAGGCACTACACCATTGTAATAATTATGCTCGCTATCAACAATCAGTAGACAAATATCATTAGAAGTTAATTCCGTATAAGCTTCAATACAAGTGTATTTTAATTTATTTATATAAAAGAAATGTTCTCGAACATTTGTCATAACTGCATTTATAAATGGCAATATATCCGAGTTATTAAGATGTTGATTATTCAAAGAAGTAGCCAATATAGGGTTATTATCAATATAAGTCTTTATTTCTCGAAGCACATCTGTGACTGTCTTACCACGGTTCAAATGTGAAATACTGAAAAATTTTGACTTCTCAGGATGATTACCGCTATGATCATGAACATAATACTGATTATGCTGGTATAAAGAAATATTGTATCCTTTATAATATAAATTTTCAGTATTAGCGGAGTATTTCTTCCATAAATCCAATAATATGTCTGGGAACTTCTGTAATGCATCATCATAAGTATCATAAACAATATCATCAGGATTCGGTTTTCTTACTGACTTGCAATGAGAGTAGTCAACAATAACTGATGTATAGTCATGTTCTTGTGTAGCAGAATCGTCTAACAAACTTCTTTTCTTTGCTTTATTTTTAAGATGATAATTTCGTGTAGCAGAATCAGAATCAGGATGATTTGAAATTCTAAACATTAGTAGCACCTTTAAAGTATACATACCGATATTATTTATAGCATACATTATCGGATACCTAGATTCTTGATCTTCAACAGTAGAGTAGTCCAAATCATCTGTGTTTATGATCTCAAACTTACCGGCAATTTTAGGATTAGTAATTATTGCATAAATAAACTCATCCAATTTATCTGATTCAGTCGTGGCTAATATAGGAAGATTGACATCAACATCAATAACTACCATATCAATATCAGGAAAATCCTGTGAATTTCCCACTGATACAGAACTAACATATTTCTTCATAACTAAGTTCTCCTTTATATAATTAAAGCACCGCCATTTTCCAAATCCCTCTGCCAAGAAGTACTTACAAGTTTGCGGTGCTTATTATATTAGAAACCCAGTAGGGTAACTAAACTAAATTGTATTAAATTGTAAATAAACTTCTTGGCTCTTATATTTTATAACGATTGTATTTATGTAGTCAAGAAGTATATTTGTATCAAACAATACCTAGTAAAATTAGCTTATCATTAATCCGAAGATTTAAACTCAGCTATCATATTCTCATAACAAGGAACACATAATAAAGCAAAAGGAACCTTGCCGTAAAGAGAACTTTTTAACTCCCAGAGTCGATGTGAACTGATTATTCTGATATCATTATCATCAAATAGTTTATGACACTCATCACATTTATACACAAAATTCACGCAACCTCACTTAGTAACTTCTATTTTATCCTCAATCATTACTTCACAAACTGCATTATCTTCTCTCTCAATGGTGATAGCCAGATTAGCCTCACTATGCCATTTATCAAAAAGAGCCTGTGTGAGTAATAATGCAGTAGGCAGATCCATATCTCTAGCATAAGTCTGTTTATCTACTAAAACTTTATAAGTATACTGTGGCATAAATAACTTCCTTTCTTTATTTCAATCTTTTTGCAATCAATCGCAATAAATCTCCGGCTGAGTGATCTTTTAAGTATATATCTATATAATGTTCCATACCAAAATCAGTTAAACTGATCTGATCTGAAAGTGTAACCAAATTTGGATTAGTAGTAGTGGTTACGCCTTGGGTATTATGATCGTAATAGGTAGTATTAATAGTTTTTATACATGCAGTTAATTGGCAGTACCCATGGCGGGATAATGCCGGACATGCATAATCATCACATTTACCATCTGGAGTTCTTGGCATAAATCACCTCACATACTTTAAATCAAATACCAGTCTACTGACTATTGCATTTTTAGACATACGGTTAGCTGCCAGATCATTTAAGCAGGAAATGCATATCTTCTTTTGGTAATCGGCTACTATATATAATAAATATCTTATTATAAATGTAATAGGGGTTTCTGAATTATCATCATAATGCTGTAATTTCCATGAGATATTAGATACGGAATCCTTTTTAGCTAACAATTCAGGCAGTTTATCAAAGTATTTAATATGCTCCGGGGTAAATTTCAATGCAATATCAGCATCAGTAAAACCATTAACACATGACCATACCCGGGATTTACACACAAAATCATATGCCGTAGGATCTTTTGCCTTTGAATATTGCTCAATATCAGACTTAGTAGGCATGTTTACAGTAACCAGTGCACAACGGCTGGGTATCGTGTCCGGAATTGAATACAGATTATCACAAGTAACCACTACATAGATGTAGCTCGGACAATCCTCAATCAGCTTTAATAAAGGATAAGATGCCTGAATTACTCCGCTATCAAGGTTCTCTATGCAGATCACTACTTCGGTTTGAGATTCTACACAAGTATCTATCATCGTTTTCAGATCCGAGATAACCGGATTGATTATGTAAAAATCTGAAATGCCTAAAAATTTAGAGTATTGCTTTGCCAGATATGTTTTACCAGAACCCGGATTTCCTACAACAAGAACCCCGTGCTGCTTGTGATCAGCAAGAAGTTTTAATTGTTTTATAGATTCGGTCTGACAAATAAAATTCATTTATGCCTCCGTATTGGGTTCATCATCGTCTTAAAATGGTATTTCCTCATCCCGATTCTTCGCATACCAGTCTATGAGCATACGAGTAATAGCACCCATCTGATCCCAAATCTCTGATACTTGAGTTCCGGAAATATCGTCAAAAGGTCTTATCCCGACAAATATCCAATCTCCACCTTCAGAATCCCACTTATAGTAAGCTACTGTATAACAGTATGATCTGGTAGTAGCATCTTCATTAACCCATTTTACTAGTTCAATATAAGGCATCCCGGAAGATACTGATTCAGTAGTGCGGATTTCAAAGCAATCATACTTCCAACTAAAATTAAATGATTTCATTCCTTTTCACCTCTCACCATTGATGCCCCGCAATTCGGACAAAAATTCTCAGGTATAACACTAACTTCATCACACTTATTACACTTATATGCAAGCCCTATTTCACCTATTTTTATCCACTCACCTTGCGTTATAACATTCTCTTCTGTGAGAATTTTAATTATTTCATCAGCTTTACCTGTTTTTAAACACTCTCTTACAAACAATCTAAAATCATACATGTCCATCTTCTTTACCTCTCGAATACTCTCTCCTAAACTCTGAAAGTTTACCTATATCTATTTCATCACCTATCCATTGCCTATAAACATTAAGCTCATAGTGTGAAAAGATATTCTGAATACAAGCATCAAGGTCAACAAAATTACTATCATCGGGAATACTGTCAAATGCAGACACAAACTGAAACTTCGGTCTGTTTGGATCTTCAACATCAATACCTTGCTTATATTCTCGTGGGGACAAATTCAAATCTCTAAATTTGTCGATTGGCATTAAGATATTTTTAATAAACCCGTACAGGTCTTTTAATTCTACTTCGTAATAGAAAAAGTCTGTTCCTATACTCTTGCAGTTCGTCTTAAATCGTTTTATGATTTCGTCCACAATTTCATCAATAAACCTCGGCTTATGATAAGGTGCAAGTTCATATATACAACCTGTAGTTACTCTAATAAACTCATCTAACGATACACAAATAGTCATTATTCTTCTCCTCTCTTCCTTAATGCTGAAAATTTACAAACATATTTATCAGCACAATCTTCACATTTACTGCCTTCACGATAACCTTCTAATTTTCTTTGGACAGCCTCATCTGGTTTTACGGGCATTACAATTTCATCTAACATAGGTATATTTTCTACCTTTGCACCTACACCGCCTCTCATATCTGCCCCGCAATTAGGGCAGAAGTTATATGTATCAATAACCGTAGTAAAATTACAAACCGAACAAGTACATGTTCTGTAATCATATATCCACTCGCCTTGTGATCTTTTCTCGTTTTTGCCGCATTCGTACCCCTGCTCCCAAGCAATCTGCTCGCCTTGCGGTCTTTCATATTCTTTCTTTGCTTTTTCATAGCCTTGTGCATACCCATTAACAAAAAGACTATCTCTAATTTCAACATCAGGAACATTTTCAAGAAAATCACGAAAATCTTTATACCTGACAAAATTATTGTCATATTCGGATAACAAAACTTCTCGACTAATTAAATCACTTCTCATTCTTCTTCACCTCCCCAATCCGCACCTGTACTTCCGTCAATATAACCTTGTGCATAGCCGCCGTCATATCTCTCTTATACATCTTCATGAACATCTGAACTCTTCAACTGGCGTTGAGGCTGGTCATTAAATACAATTAAGTCCGCAAATTTCTTATCAAATTCTCGAATCCCGCTATCTGGACTTATATTCTTAATCTTCATAGCTGCACCGCAATTTGGGCAAAATCGACTTTCGATCATTAATCCGATTTCGTGGTATAAAACGGATTTTCCGCATACAGAACAAAAACGGTCTCCAGAATTGTCTTTTATCCACTCGCCTTGCGGTATTTCAGAACCTACTGTGAATTTTGCATTATCCATAACCGCCTTAAACTCCGCCACCAGTTTTTGCTTTTCTTCTTCGGTCATGTTTTCAGCAAATAATACGACTTTATGATTATTCATAAAATGTAATGCTTCAATAGCAAGTTCAAACGCTTCTTTGTCCTCTTCATGAAACCAACCCTCGATATAACCTAATCGTTCTCCGGTCATTCCCTCATGACCGTTGTTTAACCAATTAGTCATTATTTCAGTTGCCTTTTCGTAAGTCATTTAATAACCCTCCAGCATTACTGATTCTGTCGCATAGCTTGTTGTCTATTTAATTCCAAAGAAACTGCGTTAGATAATGCGGACTGAAATGAGTAACCATTTGCTAACTGATCAACTATTGCTTGTGTAAGAAGATCTCGCAGAACTCTTTCATAATTATTTTTAAGAAGGTCAATAGCATCATCTACCATAGGTTGAAGTGCGGAATAATCTAATGATGCCATAGCATTCTTCAAAATGGCGTTTGGGGTTTTATTACCATACCCGTGTTCATCAAATATCAATTTTTCTAAATCATACTTATTAGTAGTAAAATAATTTTTTATTGCATCTACCAAAGCATCCTGCAATGCTTCGGGTTTAATTGCCGCTAATTGATTCTTAACAGTATCTTTAACTGAATCATCATCTACGGTTAAATTTAATACTAATTGCATAGCTATACCTCCTTGCTGTATATATATATATTAACGATTTCAAGATTTAACTACCCAAGTAGATATGGTTTCTGCATTTTCAATCAAATCAAGAATATGTTGAGTATCTTCTGCACCATCTAATGTACCAACTTCATCAATATAATCTTTAACTTGATTAAATAGCTTTTCACGATCAACAAGATAAATAATCATTCGGATACCCCTAACTCAGCAAATATCTTCTGCATCTTAGGAAACTGCACCGCTATCCAGTCAACAATAAATTCTTCTTCGTCTTTACTATACTTATAACGGATACCGCTTTCCTGAAAGAATGCATGGAGGATCTCATGCCGGTATACTTTATTAACAAATTTATCAATATCTTCTACAACCGTCTTTCCAGTATCCTGATCAATACCGCTGTCAATAACTATCTTTTTAGAATATGGTTCCAAATAACCATAATTGTCCTCTAACTTCGGATTAGTTTCTGAACTATCTAATACGAGCTTATAGTCCTGCCCTAAAATATTAATCTTATTTTTCACCTCAATAACCTCGATTCTGGGATATTCTTAAATACCATCAATGCCCCTAGATATGTAATCAAATCTTTTACTTCAATGGTATAACCGGATCTTAATGATTTAATGGCTTCGTATGTATGATTAAACATCCAGTAAATATCTGCCGGTTTCCAGTTTTTAGCATATTCTTTTAACGGCGAATTAGAGTACCGGCTGCTCTGAACCTTATCGAGTTCGATCATAACCCTTAAAATCTGATAGAGAATATTTTGAAGATCACCGTCATAATGTTCTGCAATATATACAAGGGCATTAAAATTTCTGCTGGCAACCGCTATTTGAACATCATTATTAGAATAATTAGGCTGAATATCAAATAAAGCTACCATCTGCTTTTCAGATAGTACTATCTTATCCCGTACTGCGTTAAGACATCTGCAAATACTCTTTGCCTGATAATAATTAAAAGCATTTTTAGCTGCATATTCTATGGTCTGTTTATTTAACTCCGGAAAATCGGATTTCAAATACTTTTGCATAAGTTTAGTATCAATAGCAGATATAACTGCAGTGTTATCCGGGAAAGACTTATCCAGCTTCGTAATATCTTTTTCATCTTCATAAATGAGCACCAAAGTACCCACAATATTTAAAGATAATACTTTGGCAGATAAATCTTTTGCCTTACTCACAAAATCCTTATCGTACCGGACTATATAGACTTGTGACTGTAACGGAATGATGTGATGTTTAGACATCAAGTTAATTACTTCTGATACAGTTTCATATTCTAGCTTTGCCCCAATTTTAGATACCAAAATTTCAATATATTTATCTTTGATACCATACTCAGATCCACCCAAGATATAAAAATTCTTTGGGTTATCGCCTAATATACTTAAACCAACTTCCTGAATACTTAACATAATTCTAATTGCTCACCTGCGGTCTTAAAGGCTAAAAGAACAGCTACTGGCAAATACCCAGAAAAACGATCAATTAAGTCTATGATATCTACATCATCTTTTAACTGTAGACCTGACATTTCAGTTTCCGCTATATCAAATACATCTCCATACTGATCTAGCATCTGATAAGTGCTTGAGCGAGATAATTCCAAACTGGCATCATATCCTTGTTGTTTAAGAATATTTACAACAGTAGCCCCATAAATCTCCAAAGACTCAAAAGAGATAAACCTACGAGTATTATCTATTTTTAGTAAAGCTATAAACGCATTTGCAGCTAAATCCGCTAGTCCGATGATATATCCCATACCTAAACACCAAACTCTTCCAAGCAGAACTTTCTAAATTCTTCTAAAGGCATAATGGCTACCTGCTCGCCATTACACCACTCTGGAAAATAACTGATCGTATCTTCTCTATGGCATATCCTAAAAATATCAGTAGCTACCCCATGTCTGAATGTTACAGTACTATCAGTTCTAGCAAGATTTACCATACCAAAAAGTTTAACCATGGAATCATCAGATAACATGCGTTTGGGAATCATAACCCATGTATTTTTAGCCTTCTGCGTACCATTATCAACGATCAATGCTGGATATCTATGTTTAGCCATAGCTTCTTCTGATATTTTTGCCCAGTGTTTCCTATAAAAAACGATATTATCCTGTTCTTCTATATGGGTTTTGCATTCTACTAAAAAATGCTCACCATTCACATCACCCGGACTAAATGGGCGTGAACCGCTGCCAGTAACAACACGCCAGCCCATATAATCCGACACCATTTTCTCTTGTTTAGCCGAAGCTTCTTTCTTATTCATCATCGCTAACTTCTATATCTAAACCGTTACTATTCACGGTTTCATCAATAACATTTCTCAAATCTTCGTAATAATCTGGGTTTGCTTGCAGATAATCATAAACCTTGATCTGACCATTTACCTTTACTATGCTGCCATCCTTCTCTAACGGCTCTTTAGTGTGGGGATCACAGATAGTAAACCAGCCCTTGTTCTTTATAATAATTCCATACTTTTCAATAGCCAGATTACCATACTCAAAATCTACTCTTAAGCCAGACTGTGCCAACAGGTAATACTCCCCCACTCGTCTGTCAAAAGGTGCCGACTTCTGTTTAACCAGTCTAACAGTAATTTTATAACCGGCAGGATTTTCAGATTTCTGGGGTATTTCATTACCCATAAAATCTATCGGAGAACCCAATTTAAAGCTCATGATCAGAGATGCAAAGAACTTAATAGCCTCACCGCCCGGTGTCTGTTCAATATAAGGATTATTCATATTAATTCTAACCTGATTAATGAACAGCATGGTACAGTCATAACGACTGAGTAATGGTGTCATCTTCCGGCAGAACTCTGTCATTAATCCTGCAAGAGATGCTACCGTCTTTTCACCAATCTTCTTTTCAAGTTCAGCCCCAGTAACCAATGACGGAATAGAATCCAATACAATAAAACCTACTTCCCCACACATCATCAGCTCCATTACCTTACGAAGAATAAGTTCTGCTGCTACATTCGGTGGTTGCATTACACCTATATCTTTACCAGTGATACCCAAAGTAGCTGCCCACTTTCGGTCAAATGAGTGCTCTAAATCAATATAAAGAACCTTTTTAGGACCTCTCTCTTTAAGATCAGCCAATGCAACTTTCGCTTCTTTACTGCCCTTTGCTACTTTTTCTTCCAGTGTGATTACTTCTTCCGTATATTCCGTTAAGAATATGTCTAAAGCACTCTTACATAAATCCATTGCCGTACTTGACTTACCTGCACCGGGGTAGCCATGAAACACAGTCAAAGCAGCTCTAGGAATACCCCCATAGGTGATATAGTTCATAGCCGGAGATGAGAAAGGTATCTTCTTGCCGCCAATTTTATTAACACTCTCCATTAGCTCCGGGCAAGCCCATTCTTTTTCACATTTTTTAATAATATCAGCGTACTCTCCCATATAAATCCTCCTTAAAAATCTAATTTGTTATCTTCAATGTCATCAGTACGGAATTGATAATCAGGCAAATCCTTAATAGGAACAGAAGGACTTATAGGTGTCTGCTCTCCTGATCTTCTAGAATCCCAAATTTTCTTTGCTCCCATTATCAGTTCTTTAGAAAAAGAAATCTCCTGCTCTACTCTAGTAATGACAGAAGAATAAATAATAGCCATTATTTTGTATTCCTCATCAAGCCCGTCATCGTCAGCCCCACTACTTTTGCGTTTCTTAATTTTAAGTTTAACTATTTCATTATGCTGTTTAAACTGAGATAAAGCATTAGCCACAGAAAACAACTCTAGGGGTAATGAAGTAATTAACCACTCCAACTCTTTATCTGTGATCACCTTATCGGTATCTTTAAACCGCAAATACATTTCAGCTTCTTTTTTAAAGAATCTTGAAAAATATTTATTATAAATATCATCTACTAACTTATCCGCAGACTTAAAATCTTCATCTAATGATTCTAATGCTTTTGAAATATCACTCATCAAATCTCTCCTTTATGATATTTTTCAAGTTTATCCCTATCCCCCTGCCAATATCCACAAAAATTATTCCACTCATCTGCAATAGGCTTATCTGTATTCGTACAAGTCGTATTAGTATTGAAACTACAAGTAGCACAATAAATATCATCAACACTAACACCATACTCAACGGCAAGTACAGATATAGGTTTAAAACTCATGATTTGACCTCTTTCTTCGGTGTTGCTGGGATACACAAATAAGAAATAGCGGTTTCCATCTGATATTGAGTCTGTTTAAGATCCTTATTCATTGTCATTATTACATTGGATAGTTTCAAACAAATAAACGCATGTTGCTCATTGTATTTAGCTAATTTCTCTGCATAATGTGGGGGTATCATTGTTCTAGATATATCCTTTAAGAATACATACTTAACAATGTTACATAAAAAACCATGAAAACCCTCAAACCACTTAATAAAATTAGTGCCGGAATTATAAACAGTATCTACTATGGTAGTGATCTCGGCATTATCTTTTCTGACTAAAGCATTAAGTAGATTGAAGTAATCATCGTAATTAGGTAAATCTAATGCTCTCTCTACAAGCTCCGGTGTAATATTAATATCAAAAGCCAGACACTTATCCAGACTGGTAATAGCATCTCTCATACCACCATTACTTAATCTGGCGATATAAGATAAGGCATCATCGGTATAAGTAATACTACGACCTTCTTTTATTTCAGAATCCAAAATAAATTTAAGTCGTTTCTGAATATTTACAGTACTAATTTTGGATAGCTTAAATGTCTGCACCCTTGATATAATCGTCACAGGTATCTTTTCTGGATTTGTAGTAGCCATAATGAATACTGTGTTACCTGCCTGTTCTTCCAAACACTTGAGCATAGCGGACCAAAATGCCGAACTAACCGCATGGATTTCGTCTATGAGAAAAATCTTATATTTAGTGCCTATCGGAAATTGAGAAGCCTGTTGAACAATCTCACGAGCATCATCAACACTCCCATGCGATGCTGCATCTATTTCAATAAGATTTTCCAAGCTACCATTAAGATTTTTAGCTATCAAGCGTCCCAAACTCGTCTTTCCGCAACCTGCGGGACCAGTAAACAAAAAGTTTCTATTGCTTAACTGATCTGATTCACACATAGCACGAACTATATCTACGACAACTTTTTGTCCAATTACATCATCAAAACCTGAAGGTCTATACTTATTTGCTAACGACTGTGTAGCCATACATACCCTACCCTAAATCTAAAAATTTCTATACATATAATAACGATTATCAAAGAAAAATCCTTGAGAGAAGATAGTTCTCCCAAGGATCTCAGAAATAATTAGCCCATACCGGCAAGTACAGTTGTAAGTGAATCAGTCCAGAAGATACAACCGATGGTCATATCACCTCTTGTCATAGGGGCAATATTTACCTTATCGGAATCAAAATTAGATAAAACATTCTTTAAAAGTTCTGAATTAAACTTAACTGAATATGAATCTGAACTATCAACTGACATAGTGTAGCTATTTGTCTTATTAGTAAGAGTTAAAGTTCCATCATTAAGAATAAAATCAAAAATCTTATCCAGATCAGATTGCTTAAGAATAGCTGCTTGGTTTATAAACTTTGTAATAGCCCCAACATCGACTGTGATAAAAGATTCCGGATGAGCAAGCATACCGATAATCATCTGAGCATTGTAGCTACCTACGGATTCATCATCTTCATACCTCGGCATAAACTCTGTGATCATAGAATAGCTATCAGTTTCTATGTTTAAAATATAACTTCTGCCAACTTTGGATACCGTAGAACCTTCCGGAAGTGATGTAAACAGATTGATGATCGTAGGCGGGAATAAGCACACGCTATCAAAGTCACCCCGCTTTGAATAGGTGAACAAGCTGAGGTCAAAATCACCTACCAGAATATCATTGTTATTACCCACCCATACATTCTTATAAACAGGGTGAGATTCTTTGGTAGCAATAGCATACATCTGATGATCTTTTACAAACTGCCAGTCTGCAGGTTTTATGGTTACAGTATTAGAAACTGTAAAATTATCAATAGGCTCTTCAAGCTGGACATCATTAGAATCTAACATCTGGGGTACAGAGAATTTACTGGTACCAGCATGAATACAAATACCACCGGCAACAAACTCAATAGACAGAATATCACTCTCGATACTATCTATAAGCGTTTTAAAAATAGAACAGTCTACGATAACAGACTTAGTAGCATCTTCATCCCCGGAACCACCTAAAGTCATCTTGGTCTTAATACCGGATGCTTCAATGTTGATCTTAAGGGTATCATGATTAGCAGTGATCTGAACTACATTACTCCTGTAAAAGTATTTGGAAATATTAGACTTAATGATTCCCAAATTGGTTGCATTCTTCAATGCTTTTGTGTTTACTGTGAATTTCATGTTTTCTCTCCTTTATTTTAATTTTTGCAAATCATAAATAACTTTATCCTCAATATGATCTATAAACTCAGTTTCCGTGATATGGTTACGAATAATGTAATCTTTAATAGCATTATCCATAACATCAGTTTGAACTCCATTTATACCTAATGCGGCATCTCCGATTGGCTTTTTACCGTCAGGATCATTAAACACAGGTAAAATATATTCACACTCAAATAACTGATATTGCACCCATCTTATTTCATCTTCACTTAAATTTTCTAATGATGTCGGTTTCGTATAAGGACAAGGACAATCTAGCCCATACCAACGATATGTAGTAGTAACATCACAATTTATAGTAAACGGTAAAAAACTACCAGCCTCACTCATCAATCCGCCTAAAAGTTCCCCGGCTCGTTTAGCATTTCTAATAGGAACTTCGGCAATAAGCTCATCATGAACAGGAAGTAATACTCTTGCCCCTAACTGATGCCATTCTTCATTATTAAAAATCTTTAATAAGGCTATCTTGGTAAGCTCCGCAGCACTTCCCTGAATTACAGAATTTACACACTGTCTAGTAGCATCTGTAATCTTCTTGGTGTTATTAATTACCTTAATATGATCTTCTTCTTCAAGCTGCTTAATCCTCTTATAAATTTGCCCCTTATACTTATAGCGAGAAAATTCCTTTTCCAAAGCCTTTACAACACGCTCTGGAAGTTCATTCTTCTTTTTAAGAGTTTTCTGATCAAGTGGATCTATATCAGGATTAATGTATCCTTTCCCAGCTCTAAATTCATAAGGTTTTAACTGCATATCTCGGATATGTCTGCGTCTACCTAAAATAGTTTCTACATAACCATTTTTACGAGCATCATTCTGACATTTATGCATAAACTGATCAAGATTTGGGAATGCCCCTAAAACTGCATCATATACATTTTGTGCTGCTTTCGTCTTTTCATCATCAGTCATCTCTTTATTTTTACCAAATAACTGTTCACCTACAGTTTTAGTAGAACGACCATAGGTAATTCCCAATACAATGCTCTTGGCGGATGTTCTTCTTTCTTTCCCCTCTCTATTAACTTGATCTGTCTTTTTTCCATTTTCATCAACATAAAATTCAAGACAATCCTCATAAGGTTTATTAAATGACAAAGCTGCAATCGTAGCATAAATATCTCGATTTTTTTGAAAAGCATCTATCATTTTTGGATCACCTGACTTGTATGCTAGTATTTTTGGTTCCTGCTGACTATAGTCGCTAGACAACATTACATACGCAGGAGTTGTATGTTTTATAGCGTATGTCCTATGTAAATCTGATGGTCTAAAAGTCAATGTATGCGTAGGAAAATTAGGCTCAATAAAATCAACTGCATAGCACTCTCCACTAGTAAACTGAATACGATCTGACCAATGTAAGTCCATGACATCTCGTTGAGTACCATCTTCCAAAGTTACGGAATCATAACTACCTAATGTAATCTGTATATATTCATTAGCTACAACATTACATTCATCAATCTTCTCCATAGCGGGAGTTGCCCTGAACTGATGTCGTATATCTAATGCGTGAGAAGGGATCTGCTGGACATTCGGATCAGAAGAACTCATTCTTCCCGTATCGGCACCAATACTCTTAAAAGTAGAATGTATTCTACCATCACGACCTACATCATCCGGCAAAGAATCTATAAATGAATTTAATAACTTACCTAATGCTCGTACTTTTAATATTTGATTCGTGATAGGTAAATTTAATAAAGTCAATGTAGCTTTATCCCCAGACTCTACCTGACACCCTAAAAAGCTATTAAGTAGATATACTACATGCTTTGGGCTTCCTTCATTAAATTCTTCACCTGATCGAAATGGTGATTTTTGAATAGTCATAATATCTGCCTGATCTATGACTTCTTGTATCATATTGATAAGTTTAGTATTTTCGGCTAAATATTTAGCATCATATCTAATCTTTAAGATATCTCGTACCCCATGATCAAAATACACACCAACCCTATGCATTAAAGCACATACCCGAATCATAGGAAATTCAACATTCCAAACTAAATCTGCAATTCTTTCAAGATTATATTTCTGGCATTTGGGATGATTCTTTGAAATATATGGGAGTTGCCACAAGAATAACTCAAAAGTAATCTTGGCATCATTGGCAGCATATAATTTCGCAATTTCAGGTTTGCTATAAGGAAATAATTTAGGGCTAAAGAAATCAGAAAATGATTTCGGATCACCTTGCATTCCATGAACATACTTCCAAACAAGCGTCTTTAAACGATTATCTGGTTCATCTTCTTTAAGACAACGCCATGCAAGAATTACATCGTAGTAACATATCGAAATTAAATCTACTTTATAATCCTTATAAATCATCGCCAAGTCGAAATCAGCATTAGCAAATATCATTTTGGTATCAGTAGTAATGAAACGATGCAGTTCTCGCCCTACATCTTCATATGACAACTGATTCTTATAAGGAGTTTCAAATATCGGAACTATATGCCTATTAGGAATATAGCACTCCACACCCCCCGGATAATACAAAGAGCAACCAACAACAGTATCATGGATTCGGTCTAATCCTGTGGTTTCCGTATCTATTGCACAGTATCCGGACTTAATAGCCTCAGTTACATAGTTATGTAAATCTTCTACATTGTTGATCAGAATTGCAGGACTGTTCCCAAAATATTCGAGAACAGCCCTAGTTGATTCCTCAATTTCATGTTGAGAAGAAGTTACACTTCTGGATACTTGTACTGGTTTTAAGACCTCTTTGGATTTTGCTGCAATAGCATTAATCTGATCCTCTTGGTCTTGTGAAAATAATCCCATGACAAAACCACCTAAAGATGCTTATAGTAAGATATCTGAATTATAAGATCAAAGAATATTAGAACGGAGCATCAATATTAGGTAAATCTCCGCTATCTTCATCATTGTTATCAAACTCAGATAAAATAGCATCATCAGATGTATCTGAAATAGTCGTAGTACCTACAGCATCAGCGGCACTTACAAAAGTATCAGGAATAGAAGATTGATATCCTGCACGAGGCATAGGAATATATTCCGGCATAGAACTTACAGAAGAAGAAGGGGCAGATGATTGCATCATCTCCGTAAGTTCGGCAGCAGAATATGCTTTTACAACATTTTCATAATAATCAGGCATCTTAGCATTAAACTTAGCTAAAATCTGATCATATGTTGCAATGGTATTTCTACCTACCGCCACAAAGCTATATCTTGTATTCTGATCATTGAATCCCCCCTTACGAGTGATCTTAAATACACACTCTGACGGATTAGGTGAGATATTAAAAACTTCCTTATCGAACTGAAGTTCAAAACCTTTATTATAGAATCTTTCCCAAAACTCAATAACGCCCGGTTGTTGAGTTACTGGATCTTCCTTATAGATGTTATAAACCGGGATAAAAAACTTGTTCTGCTTTCTAATAAGCATTGAACCGTCTGCCTTCTTCCTAGCACAGACCGGACAACCTACGCCTAAACAATGAACATAACCTGTATAGGTATCTGAAATAAGATAGTGAACATTTGCTCTTAACATATCTCTCTTTGATCTATACAAAAAGATTACATCAGCAGAATCTCCGTCATCATCAAGCTTAAACTTATGGCGATACTTTTCCTCGTTGTACTCCTCTACAGATGTGAAAGCCATTACTAAATTCCTCCTATGATATTTTGATATGATTTGTAGGCTTCAGTATTCTGTACTTTTGTACTCTCGATATGCGACTATCGCCTATAAATATAATAACGATTACGATGATAAAATTTTACCATCGTAACCGAATTATGCCATAAAAATTATACCGTTAATAAAACATTCTTATAGGGAGCTAACTTAACTTTAAGCTCTTCTATAATTTCATTATATTCTGCTTTAGTGACAGATATATCTGCCAGTCGATCTATCGGTCTTTCCGGAGATGATGCTGCTACTTTATGAACAGTATCCTTGGGGTTGATAAGATGATTTACTACCTTCTCAGCTTTTGGTCCCATATGGTGAATGACATTCCAAATAGCTGCTTTAACCTGCTGGGTTTCATAATCATCTTCTTCCGAAGGAACTAAATCCCAAAGATTTACAGTTCCAGTAGATGATAAATTCGGGTGCTGAATTGTAGATTCGGCAGATACATCCCATATATTAGGTACTTCAAACTCACTGCGTAATCTATCAGTCTTACGAGTCCGCCAAAGACTTAAAAGACAATTATAAGCTACAGTATAAACATAGTTTGGTTCATATCTTTTTTCATCTTCAGAAATATAGGCAACATTCTTCATAAGATATTGAAGAACCACACTAACGCCATCCTCTTGGGATACATAAACAACCCCCTTGGATATTACGGCATTATACCAAGCAAGTGTAATTTCCTGATAGAAAGTAACAAATAACAGAGCTGCCTTATCCTCAGGATCAGCATCACGCCATTCTTCAAATGTAGGATTCTTGGGATAACCAGACAGATATTCACGAAACAGTTTCTTTGTCTGAACAAATTGACCATTATTGGCTGACATAATCAGTACCACCTTTCTTACTTTTGTAATCTTGATATGTTCCCTAGGCTATTCTTGATGTGTCGTGCCTACTTACATTAAGATTCTAACATAAGAAAAGGTAAAAACAATACGATTAAACGGACTAAACGAAGATGTCACAAACCTGTAACATATTTGAGAATATCAAGTCATTCACGGGCAGCGTATAAGGCATCAAATTCTTCTTTGGTGCAGTCATTTACATCCTTATCTGAGGGCATTGTAATAGTCCAGACAATAGCTACTTTACTTAAAGCTCTCTTTAATTTTTCAGTGCCACGCCGCCCAGCTTCATCTCCATCAAGACAAAGTACAAATTCAGGAACTCCTAATGTCTTTAACTGTTCGATCTCGTATGAAGTTCCTGTGCCTAAAAGTGCAACTGCATTATAACCAAACCTCACGGCTTTCAAGGCATTCAAACAACTCTCACAAACGAGTATTGACTTAACACCTTTTGGTAACTCATACATGCCATACAAACTCTTCTCCACACCCTGCGGATAATGAAAAAATTTACCCTCAATGGATCTGCGACATAAAAATAATGTATTACCGTGTTTATCTTTAACCGGAAAAGTAATACAAGGTAACGGTTTCTTTCTTCCGGGTGGAATAAAACTAGCATCATATCCTATATCATACTTTTCAATGATCTCATCTGTAAGACCACGCTGATACATATATGGAACGGTCAATCTGTAAGATGCTAATTCTGACTCAGGTACATAATTTACTTTAGGCTGTTGAGCTTGAGTATCAAAGTAATCTAAGGCAAATTTATTCTGTAATACAGAAGATACATCAGATGATATAAGATATTCAAAATCATCTTCTGATACTTCAAACTCCGGAATATTTTCTTTAAGCCAGTCTAACCCTGAAACACTAATATGTCTTTCTTTAAGAATTAATGAAATAACATCAGGCAAAGGTTTTGCTAAATTGCAACTGAAGCAGTGACAAAATCCCGCAGGTGTTTTTCTTCCATTCTTGTACTGATCATGTAGAAGTACACCACAAGATGGTTTCTTCTCATAATGATCCCCATGCTTTAAAGGACAATATACACTGTAATAATCCCCAATAGGTCTATTTAACCTAATAAGATTCAGTTCTTCCATCTTATGTAAAACTTGTTCAACATCCATAGAATTGTCCTAAAACCACTTTAACTGCTTACTCTAACGAAACTAAAATTATTGGGCATGGCTGATAATAAGGAAATGATCTTTCGATATTATAGGAATACCACTCCATAGCATCTTCGTAAGACATCTCATCCCGAGTTATCATAAGATCAATCATCTTATTAAAATCATACACAAATCTATCACCAGATTCTGTTACACCGATAACTGCCGGTTCATAACCATCAAGAGAATATGCAGAAGAATCTTCAAGATCAGGATCAGATTCATAGGCTGCAAATAATTCCTCTTTTGTAGTATAGCCCAATGATTCATATTTAGTACGAGATAATGCATCATATATTGCAGGTGCATTTGATATAGTATCAAGTACTTTCGGTTCCTCGAACATATACCCACAATCCTCTGCTATTTTTGCAAGTTCCGTACCTTCTTCTTCGGAAGATACATTCAAAAAATAATAGCCACCATCCCCGGCATCAAGGATAAAAGGAAATGTAATAACTTTCATAAAAATAACCCCCTATAATAAAATTACTTCGAATCTGTCTTGCGGTGGATATGCAATATTATCACAGTCATCGACTAACATTAGATTACCGTCCTCATCAATCGCCCAACAACTTATGTCACAGTAAATTAAACGAGATTCCTTAAACCACTTTTCTTTAAAAAGATGATTGCGGTCATAAATAGGTTCTTTTCCAGTACGCTTATCTACAACCCTAAATTCTAATTTATCAGGCTTCGGGTATTTAATCCCTTTACTTCTCGATAAGCCCAAAAGCCAATCTGCGGATACTCCAGTAATCTTACAGAACAAAGCTAATCTTCCGGAGTGCCACGATCTAGTATCTCCATTAGGGGAATGATTAGCGTAAAGTGCCTTGCGTTCAACCCCCATCTTCTCTGCTATCTGATTTTTAGATAAACCGGAATCATTGATAGCCTCTTCTACTCTATTCCAAAATCCGTCATTGATAAAAGTTCTATTTGCCATAAAGAGTTCCTCTCACATAATTACTTAAATATCTTAACGATTAGAACTCAAGGTTATCTTCAAGTTCAGATAAATCAAGCCCAGTGTTATCTGGTTCAACAGGATTAGTAATTATATTTGCAGTATTAGTAGGAGCATTTACCATAGGATCTTCGCTCTCATCACCCTGCAGGTACTGCATAGTTCCTGTATTAAGATCACAAGAATAAGATAGAATCTTTTTCTCATTTACAGATTTACGGCTTTTCTCCATTCGAAGTTCCATTACATGTTTATCAAATATCTGCCTTAACGCATATACCTGAGTAGCAATCTGAACAATGGAAAAAGCACCGGCTACATTAAAAATATTCGGGAAAGGTACACCCTTTTCATCTTTGGTATCTTTTGATTCACGGTTTGCCTGAACTGCAACAAAGATAGCACACCCGCATTTCTTACTTAACGAGAATAAATCTTTAGCTATATGAGTAAGTCTTTCATAATCACTACTAGCTTTTCGATCATCACTCATATATGAGATACCATCAATAATGAGCAACTTAATACCATGCTGCTTTACAAATAATTCAAGATGTTTTGGGGATACACCATCCGGCATATCTTTATCTTCGATAATAAATGCCGGTACTGGATCATTTTTAAGACGATCAATATATTCCCGGTAATCATCTGTATATTTACCTTGGAACAATTCACTATTCTTAAAATGCCCTCTCCAAGTATCAAATCTCGTAGCAAAGTATGATGCTTGCATTTCAGGTGAATACATAGCTACAGGAAATCTTGCATTATGGGCAGCTTCCATTGTCTTTGCACAAAGCCACGACTTGCCGCTATTGGTTCCGGCAACGATTGCTATTAAATCCTCAACCGTAGACCAGCCGCCGTAGGTAAGCTTATCTATCTCTGCAAACCCTGTAGGTATTCTTGCTTGCTTTGACCATTCTATAACCTGATTAGCACGAACTTCAGCATCAGCAATAATATCCATAGGTTTAATATCAGCTAATTGTGCTGCTTTATCACATTGCTGATTTAAGTATTCCCATGCAATATCTACATCACCAGAACCTAATTCTTTTAACTGGTTAAATGTTTCACGAACAAGAATCCTTTTCTTATTCTTCTTTAACTCACTAACTAAAAAGTCTTTCTGCTCACGAGAAACATCAACAATCTCAAAGCCTCTATAAGCGTCCATAAAGGTAATGACATCCGGTACATTACCAAAACGGCTACGGTGATCTAAAATGAAATTAATCTGACTTGGGAACACAGAATAAAAAGAACTATCATAACTACATAGCTCGTTTACCAATGCTTCATCATTAGAAGTAAGTATTTTAGATATGACTAATAACTCTATTGATTCGGTCATTTAACTATAGTTCTTCCCAATGTTTCTTGTAATCTGTTAAAGAATAATCCGCTGCCTACTAATGATTGTGTTTGAGGTGATACTATTATGGTACCCACACCCGGTTTATCTCTGGACTGTAACAATGTTAAAAGAGTCTGACACTGAAAATCTTTAAAATTAACAAAGTCTATGTTAGATATAATGAGCAGCTTTGCTTTTGATATCCAAATTTTCTGAAATTCCAGATCATCTAAATTAGAATTACCTGTCCAGCTATTCTGCAAACCATCAATATATTGAGAAAATTTCAAATTATATACTGCGGTATGCAATCTGCTACCTTTCCAATATTTACAAATACCACAATAAGTAATCAGCTCTGATGCTGCATTAGTATTTTTTGCAATAACAGTCTGAAGTTTGCCATCAGCGTTATCTACAAATTTAGAATACTTAGCTAAAGCTGCTGGATCTGCTTGAAATACCTTGCTATTAAGTGAGATATTATTCTGTTCCAATAAAAAGGAAGCCTCAGTATAAGCCGGGCAAGACTGATCACAAGTTGCCTTAATGCAATGTCCGGTAAACATACAATCATGCATCTTCCCTGATCCTCCTCAATATTGGGCTGCGAGATTGTTTATAAGATACTCTGCTCCTTACACAAGTCCTTGCAAGATCAACTACATCATAATTACGATTAGCATATTCCTGAACTGGCATAAACAAAGTAAGATAGGGTTGTAATGTTCCATAGATAGGATATTTAAACTCAACACCCTTGATCTCCATATCCATTAAATATTTTCTAACCACATACTCTTTGATAAATTCAGCATTTTTAGGAATCCACTTTGAGATTTCCAATGAATCCCAAACTTCAAGAGTATCAACAAGTTCACCATTGATTTCCATGTAAGCATAAAAGCTGACAAGTTCATTATTCTGCTCCCTCGCCAACTTATACAAATGAGGATACCTAATAATATTCTCTACTACCTGCTCTTTAGAATAGTCATCAATAGGCAAGATAACGCCAAAATCCTTATCAAAATGCATATTAGTCTGCGGCTCATACATTATAGGAGCACGAGTACGAATAAAATGATTAGGGTAAAGATTTAAAAGATCAGAATCTGTCATTTTAGAAACATCTGTTGTTATAGATATATCTCTTTGTCTTTTAGGTATCTCAGGTAATGTAGTATAGATCGTCAATAAATCTGCACCACACTGTTTTTGTACCCAAGGCTTAGTAACATCGAACTGTGGAATTTCCGGGGCTTGAATATACAGATCCGTAGACGGTGTTTCTTTAATAATTGCTTCCTTTACAATAGGTACTTCATCTACCGAAGTATCTGTCACAATACTTTGGAAACTTGTGCCCGGGATAATACTAGGGTTATCTACCGGAGTAATATCCCAATCAATAGCATCAACCGTAAGATAAACACTACCAAGAGTTTCTTCCAGAAGATCATCATCAATATCTGGAACATTGACAAAAGGCTCAGTCTTTGACCAATCAAAGGGTAAAGGCTCAGCAGCATAAAGAGCATAAGTTAAAATATTCAAAATCTTAACAACTCTCTGCTTATAGAGCATAGTACCGTCAAAATGTTTTATGACATAGGAAATAACAGAAGAGTGAAGCTCACTTAACTTTCCTTTAACGCCACGATTTACCTGATAGTTTTCAGAAATACTGGTAAACCTGATCTTATTTGTTGCGGAGTATAGTCTGCTCATAAAACCATCTCCTCCGCATCGTCTGCCGTTGAATGTAAATTCAATGACTTAATGAGTTCCTGTTGTTTTGTTAATCTTGTTCGCACTTCTTTTTTATGTTCCGGTCTATATGCTTTTACTAAATCTGCAATATATGCAGGTTCCATAGGGATTTTATTCTTACCGTCAATCAACTGATATAAACAACCATTGATCAGGATATCATAGATAACCATGGCATCAACCGTAAAATTATCAGGATTGACCTTTTTAGTCATATTAAAAATATTTAAAGGCAATGCCCAGCAATTACTTAAATCAGTGTCAAGATCATTGCACCACTTCTTAAAATCACTCACAAAGGTACTGGCGTTCCCAATAGAATGATATTTGCCATAAGCTATTACAATATATGTTGCCCATACCGGGAGTTGTCGTATCTGATATTTAAAATTAACATTATTTCCGGAAAATCTGTGAGTAAGCCAGCAATTCAAAAGATCCGCACAATCATTTACTTCTGAATATCCAAAATCATAATCTGATGCTTGCTTAAATACAGTACGGTATTGCTTTAAAGTATCACCAACAACACGCTTGTTATCTTCTTTAGGTGTCTTATCCACAAGGCTGCCCAGATCATCAATAGAATTACGGAGTTCATCAATCTGCTCCATATCAAAATCTGATGCCAATTCCTGAAATTCTGCATCACCGGATGATAAAAGCATTTCAGACTGAAGCATACGAATAATCTTCGTAACACACTCGATAAGCAGATAGGCTAACTTTTTATATCTCAATAAGGTCTTTTGGTAAACTCTGGGCTTTACTTCTGCCATCTTATCCAGATGTTTACTGATCTTACGAGCTGCTACCTCTGACGGATAAATTTCTAGATATTTTGTCCGTTGCACTTATCCATCACCACCTATCTTATGAAACATGCCCTATAAATATAAAAACGATTGAAGAAAACAAATACCGAGATCGAAACTACCAAAATGTTCAGGTTTATGGAAATGCCGTTCCGCCACCTACTGGTCTGATAGTCTCGACCTCGGCATCGGTCTGTGTAAAACAAATCATAAACGATTTTGATAAAAAGTTAAAGGCAAAAATGCGGATTTAATCAATTTGTAACATTAAAAATTTAACACTGTTACAAAACCCATACTAAACATAAAATTCCGAAATAATTTGGGAATTTTCCCTGAGTTAAAGAGTGAAATTTTCTTTATTTCTTGTTTGTCTGTAAATACTGTTTTATTGTTTTATATATTAATAGATTTATTTATATAATTTATATATTTCTATATATAATATAATATATAAATATATAGAGTTTATATATTATATAATTTATATAATTTATATTATAAAATTTAATAATAATAAATATAATAAATACAATAAAATCTTACTACCTTTAACTCTTTAACTCATGAAATTCCAGAATTATTTCAGAAATTTCCTTTACTCACACCTTTTTATCTGCCGGAAATCCCTAACACAGATCGTTTACTTTTGTAATCAAAATGTAACATTGTTACAATTCTAAAATAATTACGGAATTATCGCCGTGGCACTCGGCTAGAATTTGTGGCAATTTTGTGGCAATTTATGGGTGTAATCAAAATGTAAAATACTGTTGTGATTTTTATGGTATGTTATGATATATTACAAAATGTAGTTAATATAACAATGTTAAATACTAGGTATAGTAGAGGTAGTTATAAAGTGTATTATTCTAGTATTCCCACTAAGTTAGATCGTAATAACATGAAAAAGAAAGACTGGATTAAAGCTCGAACCCAAGAGCTTTATGATATGCTTCCTCAGACTACACTTAAAGATCGAGATTCCTATACAGAAATCAGGGATGAGATCATAGAATTAAATTATTCCTTTTTTGGTTATGTGGCTAAGGGTACCTATGTTACAGATCCTATGGCTACATATGAGGATAAATTGCAATCAGCCTTGACTAATTTCTGTCAGATGTGGACAAAATATAAATTCTCTCCTGAAGTAACTGAAACATCTGATGCAACTAAAAAAGAAAAGAAATATCGTACTGATCTATCATTTGCCGTATTTTTTAAACCCCGGTTAACCGAATGTATAAAGCGTGAATTAAATACTATTAAGTACTCGCTTCGTAGAACTATCTGCATGAAAGCGGCTGCCCAAGTGGGAAAGCATTGGGGGCAATTAACAAAAGAAGATATTCCTAATATAAAATTAAATCCACAGGAAATGAGAATATTAGAATCCATATTTTGCACTCAATATGATACTCAATATGATGAAGTAACTCCACCAAAAGTAAAATCTGCAATACAGTCAGACTTCATAGTACCTTATGGAATAGATGGGATTTATACAGAAGATTATGATGCTCTTGAAGATTTAATCGTACATGAAATGATCGAGTGTGAATGTAAACTGGATGATGCGTATCTGCTTAAAATGTCGCAGATGTATGGTATCCCTTTTAATGAATTAGAGAAAGCCAGACCAATAGGGGAATATAAATTAAAAAAACAGTTAGAAGAATATATGGATATTCAAGAATCATTTGAAACTGAAACTGAATATGAAACCTGCGGAGATGAAGATTAGTATTTCTTCTTATAAAACTTTTTAGGGACTAAAAACTCATACTCTCCATTAGTTTGATAACTACCCCAAGTATCAATAGGGCGTAATTTAATCCGGTGAACAGTTCCACCGGTATAATTTCCAAATTTACTAGCCACTTTTGGATCAGGTGTATATGATACAAAGACATCAGGAACTTCTGTATTTCCAGTTTCACCACGATACATTATTTGCGGAGTGTATAACCAAGTCTGAAAAGGTAATGGTGAAGTATCTTTAATCTTACAATCCCAAATATAATTATAATAAGCGATATTCAACCCGGCATTTAATACATCAGGTCTTGATAATATCTGATCTAAAAGTACAGGCTTTGCACTTCTGTCTGCACCTCTAAACCATCTCTCATGTGTAGCACCACGAATACTATTTTGAGCAATCTCAATAGCATCTTCAATAGGTATTTCGTGAATATCTTTTAACCCCATTTGAGTTCGTAATTCACGCCAAAGATCAACTATATCTTCATGGCTGGCTTCATCTCTACCCCATTGGAAAAAATCAGGATTTTTAATATTAGCTTTTATAAAATCATCAAAATAATCAGTCACCGTCAGGCTATCAACCCAAGGCAACTGATCAATATCTACTGTGGATTTTATATAGCGTTTCATTATTTCTTACCTTTATACCCATTAGCATAAGCAGCTCTTGCTTGCTTTTCGGCTTTCTCTTTGGCATCCTTTCCATAGTAAACCTTGCCCGATTTACCCCATTGATATCCGCCTGATTTAGTTTTATGTACTGGCATAATTAATCACCCATCGTAATCCTGTTCAGCATTGTTCTCAAAATAAATATCACAGAAATCATTATATAGATCAGATTCCAGTGCGTACTCGTCTATATCAGAACATACAGCATAAACTAGATCATAGTAAGCTTGCTCATCAGATAATTCTTCTATGCTGGCAATGTCATAAAAAGAACTAACTCCCTTAAATGATTTAAGATACTCATCTGCTATATACATGAATGTATCGCTAATCCATGCCTTTATAACTTCTGCGGATAAAACGCATTTACCGGGAACTAAATAATAATCATCAGCATCTCGCCATTCCGGAATATCCCCGTCAAGCACTTCATCTGAATACTTATTTTTGTCAATTACCTCAGATATATAATTGCTCATTGCTTCATATTCTATATCGCTGCGTTCTTGTGCTGACAACATGCTGGTTCTCCTTATTCTTCTTCGTATAAGCCAAATAATTCATTAGTAGTAAAGAACTCTCCGTCTTTTAGGGCTTGATGAATATCGTCTTTATATTCATCAATGGGTAATACTTTAGTTATTGCCTGATCTCTTGTATTTATTCTATATTCCACGGGCATCTTTAACATAAAATCTATCATATCCGGTCTGCCACGGAGAATATCACAGATGTAGGAAAGATTGGTTGCTTCTGCAACTTTACACCACATCCTATGTTGGGAGAGATATATCCATAAGTCTTTTCCCAATATGGAATCTATAGAATATTGTCTGGCACAATATATCTTCATTTCAATCTCCCCAATCAAAATTATCTAATGCCGGATTTCCTGTCAGTGTAGGCACACAATAGTGGGAACTTGGTATTACATCGTATCGGGTATGTGCTATTGCAAATTCTTTTGCGATAAGGTCAATCGCACTTGCATCTGCGGCTATCGCCTGACTACATATAATTTCATATACTTGAGAGCGAATATTATAAACCACTCTACCTCGTTCTATTGATCTATATCCATTAGGAATTAAATCAATAGCTTCTGGTAATTGTTCTTTAATAATGATTTCCCACTCTGTTACATGATTTTTAGTTTTGCTGAATTGAATATAACCTCTATCCTCAACACCCTCATCTACAGGACAATATTCTCCAATAACTTTATTATCGTATATCCACCAAATACCTACATATCCGCTATCTGGAACGGACTCTTCTGAATCAACTGTCTTAACATATAATTTCATTGTATAATTCCTCAGATTCCATTCGGGAGATGAGTTCTTTTATCTCCGGTAAGCTTAGCATAGGTATAAACATTTCTTATTAAAGCCCAGAATTGATGCCCCTTCGATGGAGCCGCTACCATTCTCTGCCAAATTTTACTCGGCACATTATAGTAAATGTAAATATCTCCCGGACCACCATTCTTTGCTTTAAATTGCATTAGCATATCCCCAACCTTATCATCTTTAGGTTGGAAAGCATAAGACCAGACATTAGAGGATTTTACTCTTGCAAGCTTTTTAACAAAGTCCTGCGTTGTAGTCTTATTTCTTCTGGAAGTATCATGCTTATTCTGAAATGCTTTAGCTAGGATAGTAGAGGCTGAAACCATAATACCATTATCTGCAATTATAAGATCATCTGGTTCAACTACTTCGCTATACTCGACATCATACTTGTTGAGTATATCTTCTATAAAATCTATGAATCTGATAGCTGTAGAAAAAGTATCACTCTTAATTTCCTGATTATCTTTATATACAGTTACCAGTATTGCATCATCATACATCTCAGCATAAATAACAAGATCACCGTTAAGGTCTACCCGGCGGTAAAAGTTCATTTCAAGATAATCAAACCCCATTAATTTAAGGGCATCTTGCATATCTTCCTTTTGGAAATCTTCTATCTTTTCTACTGTTGCTTTAATAATACGCATCTATATTAAAGTCCTAATGTATTCTGGGGATCTACTTCATGATACAGATCAATAAGTTCGGATACTCTCATTTCACAATCATCACCGTAGAACGGATTTTCATAATCGAAATCGTCATAACCAATTTCCTTAAAGTAGTCTGCAATCGCTTCAACCGTACTAACGCTACCAAAAGCATCATCTGTCTGCTCTAATTCATCAGCAGTAAGCCCATACATATCAAGATATTTTCTCGTAACAGATCCCCAAGTTTCGTCATCATCATTAATTGTAATGGCATACTCGCCACAATCCACTAACATAGGATCGTTACTATCCATATAACCGTCATCTTTTAAAAAGTTTATAATCTGATCATCTGATACTAATTCTTGAACCCAACCGGCACTTACATTGCTACCGCTCATAGGGAAAAAGTCTATGCACTCATCATTCTCAGGATATTCCCCAGTAAGCTCATAGATCGCATCATCAGTAAAAAGCCAACGATATTCGTGTCCATGATTAGATTGTATAACACCAAATAGCCTACTCATAATCTTTACCTTTCTCCTAGTTATTACAGATAAATTTTAAGCTCTACATCCAAACCATCAACATTTAAAAGCCAAAAATCAATAAAGCGGTCTGCAACATCTTCGGCTAATCTACAATCTGGATCATTTACAGAAAAACCCTCATATTGATAAAGTGCTCTATCATTTTCATCAAAGATAATAACATTAGCATCTATGTACTCTGCGGACTCTAAAAATTCTCTAACTGTCATAGTAAATCACTCCTTATCAAATATAGGCTGCATAATCATCATCGCCATCAGCGGTATAAACGATAGCATCATCTGCTGCATAATCTACATCTGATTCGCCCTCGCCATTAAGATAATACCAATAACGATATTCTACATAGCACTCATCCCAGCGGATACTATCAACATCACCCTCATCAATAGCGTAGTTGATCTCTTGCTTTAAATACGCAATAGCTTCGGATTCATCAGAAAAGACTTCGATAATATCATCGTTATAGAATACAGAATATTCAATGTTATCGCCAAGAACAGCAAGATCAATAAACTCTGTAATCAAATCATTGTCTATGAAAATAGTAACTGAATTTATATCATCAGAATAACTATTAGGGAATGTAGTTAATTCAAACTCTCCGTCAAACTTAGAATGTACCCAGCCGCCACCGTATAATCCAGAACCATCATAATTTGCAGTATTATTTAATACCTCTTTGATCAGCTCTTCCGTAACTTCCGGATATTCAACAGATTTTAAGAAGTTAATACTGATATGCTTTACATACATGGCTACATCTTCTACCCAGTCACAACCATACATATAAGAATTAGCTTTAATTGAACCGATGATCGGTAACATGCAGTCAACTGAAGCAACTAACCAATCACCGTCTTGCGTTACATCAAAAGAATAAATCTTAACATCTCCGTTAAGTCTTACATTTGAAGTTTCTATTGTATATCCAGCACCTGCTCCCATGTTATATATCTCCTTTATATATCAAAATCTTCGTCCGTTACAAAGTCCACAGCATATGCATACAGATCATTAAAATCTAATCTTTCTAACTCATCTGCAATTAATTGTCCAAGAGAATTATATTTATCAGTATGTCGCAATTCCCCGTTCACTTCATATCTCATTTCAAGATTATCGAGGTCTACGGTAACTTGTAATTCAACTTGATCTTCATCTCCAGCGGTAGAATACATTAAACCTACATCAGCCAGATTTGTATTCTCATCAATACTGATATGTTCAAACTCGCCTTCAGAATAATCGTTAATAAGATTTATGGCTTCTTGTAATTCCGGATCTTCTACTGACATAGGTACAAGTACAGGTTTCTCAGGTCTAATATACTTTGGTCTATTAGGCTCTTGCACCGAGTAGCCATCTTGACCTTCACCCCAAGTGTAACCCTCATCATTTTTCCAATGAGCCGTACCACCCTTAGCAACACCAGTTTCCCAGCCATTGTCAGGATAAATTGTAATTGTGGAATTGTCCAATACTGCATAATCTGCCACTAAACTGTTAAACCAGTCCTGCATTACAGACTCCCAACCGTAAGAAGCATCAAAGCCGCAATCACAATCAATAGAATTATCTGTCTGACTATTTATACGAAACCCACGCTTCGGCAATATAATTTGTATAGCCGATTCCACGGTTGAATAATCTATATCAGAGAATTTAACAAATCCTGAATTTGCATTTACAAATGCTTCGGTAGCATCAATAACGCTCTGTTCAGAGATGTATTTAAGTTTTAATTCAACATCATATACAGCTCCCATAGTTATACTCCTTTAACCGAAATGAATAAATGATGGGATATTATAACGGCTCATATATTCTTCTACACCCTCAGCCGTATATAAATAATCATCATAATTATCTAATCCAGCCGGCGGTACATTAGCACCGAAGTTCTCACCACCGTAATAGTGTACGCAATCTACTGCAAACCATGCCATGTTATCTTCATTATTGTAGACACCAGAATAATCACCAACGGCTTTCTGATCAAGCCAATCATCGTTTGTATCTACATAGCAGTCCTGAATAAGATAGCAATGATCACTATTAACATCTTCTACCGGGTAGCAGGTTATTACATAATAACAACCCTCTCTATCAGGATCAGCCGCAGCTACGCAGCCATTATCAAGAAAGTTTACATCACCGTAATTTTCAAAAACTAAATCATTAGAACTAGACTTAATGTACTTTTTCATGCTTATATCTCCTTATCGTTTACCTAAAAAGTAACCTAAATCTGCATGTGCATTTTCAAGGCTTGCAAGCATTTCATAATCACACCAATCAGGATCTACCTGATCAGAATTAGTACATACATACTCGCCATCTTCGTTATATTCAAGACCTACGAGTTTTACGAATTTGTCTAATTCTGTGTATAATTTTTGAAGTTGGTTCCAAGCTTCATCTGTAATACCACCAGTAGCTTCTTTACTAAACATAATATAATTCTCCTTATACTTATAATAACTATTACTATATTTATTTAAGGTTATTTTAAGTAATCCCTTATATCTACATAGTAATAATGAATTGCCGGATACCAATCACATTCGGTATCCTCCGTAATTACCCTATCCGTCTTAATTACCGGAAAGTTTTCTTTAATCAGGTAATCGGCTCTGAGGTGATCGTGCTTCCAATCTCCATCAATCTCAATGCCGATAACCCCTATATGAGATGAATTAGCAAACATTCTATTATCAGCAATCTCTACGCTAGATATTTGATTAGCGTCTAACAATTCTGCCATATCGTTACTAATTTCCCATAAATCGTGTAAGGGATCATTTGATGCATAAATTCTTGACATAGTGTTATCTCCTTTAAAAAATACTTTCTTTATAAATTATAACGAGTCAACATCCTCGTAATACCGATCTTCCCAGTGAACACCCCAACTTTTCAGATTAGCCTTGCGTTCCGCTTCAAAAGCACGAAAGACAGATGCCATATCTACAACATTTCTCAAAGGACCATATTTAACTCTCCGTAAAATGCTTCTTCGTTGAGGTGCAAATTTCTGCCTATCTGTCTTATCATAATCAAACTGAGAAAACGCCGAGGTGCAAATTTGATGAGTATAGCTTAAAGAGTAAGATGCCATAATCTCTTTTGCTAATAATACCCAACATTCATCAGATGCCGGAGCATAAAAAGTATTTGTATCTGTAAGATTTAAAGTCCTCATATCAAGACTTCATACCCTTCATACTTCTTTTCGATACGCTGCTTTGTGTATTCTAGCAGCTTCTTTTTACAAGCCGGCAAGCTCATAAGATCAAGTTTATCTAACCTTAAAAAGCCTAGGGTAATTTCATACTCATCTAACTGAATAATGTTTACTCGAATATATTTACCTGCATAAGTAGTAATATTGAAATAAATATTCATCTCATAAATATCTTCTTCAATACCTTTAAGTTCTACTGGATATCTTTTCATCATCTTTCGAACTTCCGGATCGATCTGATATAGAATGGTTGTATAGATGACATATTCATTCGGGGGTTCTACTACTTTATAAACTCCGGTCAGATTGTCTTTAAGATATTTACCTAATCTTTTTACCTGTGAAGGCAAAGGTAATCGGTTATAATATTCGTCATTATTGTTGAACTTTGCTTTCGCTAATATCTTCATAGGTTAAACCCCTTAACTTGTTAAATTATTCCACTGATCATCTTTGAACTTATAAACATCTGCCACTTGTTCCCAAGAAGTTCCGTTAAATCTCCAAACCTTGCTATTATAGAATTTCCAATCACCATCAATATCAAATCGTCTGATAGGGATTTCTACATATTTAGCATATAAATAGAGGTCAGGATCTTCTTTCTTGATTTCTGTAACATCTGCTACTGGTTGAGTAAGTTGTGGATCATAATACCAACCCTTGAATATATAACCCTCTCTATCAGGAATAGGTAAATCTTCTTTACGCAAGCGAGCAGAATCCCTTACACATGCCAATCCCATTGTAAGATTTCTCTCCAACTTACGATTGATATGCGGAATATAAATAGTATCATTTGCTGGTATAGGCGGTGGATTACCCATAGCAACTGAATATGTGTGTCCGGGTTGATAATAAGGTCCGGGAAGAGTACCACCCTCTTTATCGTATGTTACCCACTCCTGATACCAGCCAAGATAACCTAACGGAGTACGCTCCACATCCATACTGTTAAAGGGACCAGTACCCCCATTATATTCAAGTATTACTTTTTTATAATCAGGTGGTATTGGTACTGGGACTAAAGGAGCGTCACCCCATTGAGCTACCATATATACATCTTTCTTGCTATATCCACTAGGGGGATTATAGGTATCACCCGGTTGATAGATTATCCCAGAGGGTGAACTGTATTCATACTCTATTGAAGTGTAATTAATTATTAAGTTTGTTCCTTCCGGTGGAGATTTAGCTGACCAAATACCATGAGGGGCATTAGAAAGAGTACCCGTAGTAATCCACCGAGTGTCTTTAATATCATAATCACCCTCACGCCATCTTTGATCTAATGAGTAATAATAAGGATACTTACTATCTTTAGGCTTGGTACCAGATAACCAATGATAAACGGGAACATCATAGCCATCTCGTACTCTTAAAGTAATGGTCTTATTTTTGATTTCTTTAACATCATAAGGTAAAGCACCTGCTCTTGGATAAACATAATGAGTACCGTCAACAGGGGCAACTGCCGTTAATGAGTTTGTTCGTGCATAATAGGCTTTCCAACCTAAAAACTGTCTATAGATAACTGCTGATTCTTCATTATCAGACCAATAATGAGAACCTACGCCTGTGAAAAATTTTACATTTATGGGGTAGGTAGGAACATTTGAAGGTATTACAGCATTAGAAGTAATACTCTGCATCGCAGGACCGGTAATATTTCCATAATTGGCATCGTAATAAATCGTATATCCGGTGTTGCCGCCTGAACCGCCACCACCACCGGAACTACTTGACTTGTATGAAGGTAAGCTCGCAGATCCTGAATACACAGTGTACCATCCGCTTTCGCCATAACAATAGGAACCATTGTTCATGCAATGTCCAGCTTCTACTTGGAATTTAACCGTAACAGAAGAAGATGTAGATGAAAACGAACCGCTGAAATCTTCGTATTTAGTTACTGAACTTCTCCAACCTGAGCCTGATGTACTTCCTTTAGAAATTAAACTATGAGAAGAGCTACCAACTACTAATTTAGCGTAAAAAGGATAATCATATCTGTAGCTATCGGCACTGCCAGTAGATAAATCTACTCCGCCTACGCTCCAATTAACTGTTTTGGAAGTTGAACTACTACGATTAAATGTAATCTCCAAAGATACACAGATGTCAGGGTAGTCACCTGAATTGGCTACTCCGCACCCGTGTAACTGTATGGCTATAAATTTCTTTGAAGTAGATGCCATTAATTATTACCAACCTATGCCTATTGATCCTACTGGTACATTCGTGTTTCCCGGATTTGTAGGTGAAATATATAATCTTAATCCGTTACTAAACTCAATAAAATTTGTACCTGATTTGATTGATGTTCCTGTACCCAATGTAGCTAACTTTGTACCTTGTGTAGTAGTCGTTGTAAAACTTACTCCATCAGTACCCGGATTGATAGTCAGCTTTGTTGCACCGATTTCTGCAATCTTGTTATTAGTAGTATCTGTACCGATTGTACCATAAGCACCTGTTGCCAACTCGGTTGCAAATGCGGTCAACCTATCACCCAAGATATTTACAGTATAATTTGATGTCAAAGCTGTCATCAAGTCATCCCATTTAAGATTCCTTGCAGTCTTTGTAGTTATAGTACCCGAAGTACCATTTGTTGAGTAATCTGTACCAGTTGAGGTAGATAATGCCAACAATTTAACCGATGTAGCATTTGTGGAAATTCTAACTTTAGGTGCGGTTAAGAAATCAATCTTTGCCGTACCATACCAGTTATTTATATCACTATCGCCATTAGTTACAAAAGTAAATGAATGGTTAGCAGTATTGTAATAAACCGCATAATTGTTAGGTAAGATTTGGGTATAGTTAAAAGCATCAGTAGCATTTGTAAAACACTTGATCGTACCCGGTGCGGCTACATCAATAGGAACTAAGGTCTGTTGACCTTTATTAGTAATCTTTGCTGCATATAAAGCAGGTGGGAAGAATTTAGCATTTGAAGTCGCACTGTTAATCTGTTGTGCGGTCATTCCCGGATACCAAGCTACTAATGAGTTGTAACTATTGGTAAAACCAAAATTGACATCAGTAATATTCTCCCTCAGTGTAGGAGAGGTAGAAAAGTTATGTACTGTGTAATAATCCGTAAGATTGATAGAATCAAAGTCAATAAACGGTGTAGTATTGGATCTGTACTGTAAATAGTCGTGAATCTTTATTCCACCGATATTAATTTCCTCTCCACCTGAACCATAAGAAGTATCTGACGGAATTGTTCTTGTGATATTAGTCGAAAGAGTATACGCCGAACTAGGTACTGTGAATACAATCTTTGTGGCCCACGGTATAACTTCCGGTCCAAGCATATTGCCGTTCTGCCAGTTATTATTATCAGTATCGGTAGAACCACCTGTACTTCTTCCTGCGTTTTCATGTGCCCAACCGGAAATACCATTAAGAAATACCTTATTTTCAAAACCTGATAACAAGATATAAACATCAGCATTTAAAGTTTCTGCCAAATACAATCTAACAACCGTAGTAGAATTGGCAAAATTAGGATCAATGTCTTTATAAGGTTCACCACTACCGTCAGGGGTTCTAATCCATTTTGCCTTTTTAATGTAAACAATACCATCATTGATCTTTACAAATTCCATTATGGATGACATATAAGGAGCATACGGAGCAGTGGAAGTATCATAAGGCACCGGATTACTACTATTGGATGTAGGTGAAGAACTTGATGTATTATTAATAAGCGGTCCATATGAAGTAACTTTCTTTGCAAATCCTGATGCATCGCACTCACAAGTACCTACGAAAAGACTACCAAGTACAACATTAGAACCTGCCAAAGTAGAACCTTCAGGTAAAGGGAAATCTCTGACACCCGCTTGTGTACCCAACGGAACTTTAAGTATTACAGAATTACCGTTGCATAACATAGCCTCAAGCCATTCATGTTCGTTAGGTATATCTTCCGGGGGTATGCCGTGATCTAACGCATCTCTCGCAAATAACTCCCAAGCCGAAAATCCTAAAACTCGACCTTCATTATATAATTCTTGTGCCATTTATCCGTGTTCTCCTTTATCAGATAGCTGGTTTCGTATATCTTACAGTAATATAAGCTGTTGCACCTGATAAGTTAGTACCAGCCATATAAGTAATATTTGTACCATCTATTTTAATACATAATTGCTCGTCACCTGCGGTTGCATTATAGGCAGATATAATTCCTACAAAGTTATCAGATGAGATTGAATATTCAGTAAATCCATCTAATATGAAAATCTTATCTGCTGAAATACTGTGAGCCACAGTAGTAGCGGCTGATGCGGTTAAATTACTTAATGTAAGTGTCTGCTCGTACAGATCAGAGCCGTTTAACCAAGTGCCTACTAACTGCTCAGTAGCGGAATATTGGATAGGATTTACATTCTCCCACTTTACTTTGGTACTGTTATATCTTAATACCTGACCATCTGTAGGTGCTACTATGTCGGTATCGCTCAAACTATTCAGCGTGATAAAAGCATCAACTTTTAATACAAATGTGTCTGTACTTGCTTTTGAAGAATCAGTTTCAGAGCAGATGATGTCATATGTACTGTCATTTATAGTCACAGTAGCCATTGTTTCATCTGTTACCGCACTAAATCCCTGTACTGTTACAGTAAAGTATTTATCTGAATAGGTGAATCCACTAGTAACCGCACTAAAATCACCTGCGGTAGTATCAGTTGTATAACTCTTACTAAATACCGGAGTAGAACCATCAGATACCGTTAATGCAACTGCCGTAGGATTATCAACTCTTGTCATTGTGCAATTAAAGTCAAATTCCTCGATTAAGATTTTCTCAATCTCTTCGACAGAATCTGTTACTTTAACCTTATCCCAATGCGTAGCATCCCAATCTTCTGCAACTGTTATCGGTACTTTGCACTTATATAAATCGGTACTCGTACCACTGTAATACATACAGTAATTACCAAGTTCATAAGTAGCGGTATCATCATAATCAGAAGCGATTACATCAATAGATGCCCTACGAGCCAAATCTGTCTGAAGGCTCCCTACTCTACTGTTAGTGTAAGAAATGACCGCCTGATTTGTAGGAACATCACTTGAATCATATTCAGGATCAGGAGTTACATAGGTAATAACAATCTTAGCAAATTCAGTAGGTGCTGTATCAAAAGTAATAGTATTAGTAGTTGTATCTAATGTATATGTAGGGGTAGTTATCGGTGAATACATTGTGTAAGCAACTACAATAGTTGTCTGATCTGCAGGAGCTTCATCAAAGATAATAGAGTTATACTCCCTATCGAAAGTATATCCGGTTGTTGGTTCCCCTTCGATAGTAACCGATGAAATGGTCAGAGGTGTATCCGTTAAAGTAAATTCACCTGTCGTTCCATCACCAGTAAAAGTTTCAGAACTTGTAATCAATTCACTAACTTCTACGCTGGTTAATGTAGAGATAGGATTATCTACAGTAAAATCTGTATTTTCACCATCAGCAATAAAGGAATCTGTAATCGTTACATTTGTAATTGTTACAGAATCATCTGCTCTTCTAAAAGCCGCAGAATTTAAAGCATTACCATCAAAAGTCTTATTGATCAGGTCTTGGGTAGAATTTACATCAACGACCTGATTACCCTTACTATATAGATAATCATCTTGAACATATACAAGTGCATCTGTATATGTTTGAGGGTTAGCGGTCTGGTCTTTAGAACCTACGAGATACATAACCTCGGTGTAATCATAAGTCTGATAAGATACATCAATCTCTGAATCAAGAGCCGGGGGTGCATTAAATACTACGGCATTTTCTTCTGAACTATATGTATAAGCAGAAGTTTCTACACCATCAATCGTAACAGTATAGAACTCAACTACTGTATGTTTGAGATAGAATTTAACCGTTTCACCGTCACCAGTAAACAGATCATCAGTATCAAGATCATCAAGAACAATTTGCGTAGCACCAGCAGTATTCTTTGTATCTAATCCTGAACTTGACCATTGACCAACAAGACCACCTTGACCGTCCGATACAATTTGTAAGAATTTATCTGCATCGCTTAAAGTAGCGGCTGGAGCAAGACCAGCATTATTTAAGCCAACTACTGAACCCCAAGTAGCATCACCTCGTAAGAATGAGTTCATTTCTCCGCTTGCTGCATGAGGTACTAAACCATCAACACCAGCGGCAGATGCCGTAGCTCCTTGATATACCGCTACCGGTACAGATTGCCAAGAACCATCACCACGAAGGAATTTAGCGGTTTCGCCGGTTCCGGAAGGTGCCGGAACAAGACCATTATCGCTCGGAGAGAATACTGCGGTAGCTCCCGGAATGGTTAAAGTTGTAGCGGTAACACCATCACCTTTTGTAAGGACTAAATCACCATCTACTATCTCTGCTTCTGCATAATAGGTAGATGTAATAGTCTGATCAGCACTATCTTTTGTGGCACTCTCAGCGGTTTCGGCTGAACCTACTGGGAGAATATCTTTATCTACCCAACCATTTCCGGTTAAGACTAAATCAGATGCCGTTCCGCCAGTGGGGGCAGGTACTAATCCAGCGGTGGCTTGGGTAAATTCAGAATAAGTAGTATCAGAAACTCTTACATCAACTTCATTACCTAAACCATCGGTAAAAGTTAAAGTTGAACCGAGATTCGTAGTAGCATTACTTGATACCCCATGAAGATAGCTTGTAATATTATTAGCTACCGGAGCATCATCTTTTATAGCAACCCCGGCAGTATCGGCATTAACCGCTCTGGTTGCAGTAGCCGCTGTCGTTGCAGAAGTAGCGTTACCATGGAGATCACCATAAATTTCTCCACCTTGAATATATACATCAGCGTTCTTTAACAGACTGCCGATAGCACCATCTGCTATATCAGATGTACCCGTAATGTAAAATTTACCGTTGGAAGTATCTGTTTGAACTTTTGTATCAGGTGTAACATTACCTACTATCTTCCAAGCATCGTTTAACCATACTCTTAAATCCCAATCTTCTTGAGATTCTGGCATATAAACATATAATAATCCCTCTGAAATGTCAGATCCGGTAGGTAAGGTACTTACAATTTTTACACCAGAAATCTGTCTACGAACCGGAATACCATTAGGAGTACCGTCATCCGGAGCATCATACCATGCTTCATCGGCATCCCATAAAATCCAGAATTGTCCGTTTATCAGTGGTTTATTAGGAAGCTCTGCTTTTGATGTCGTTAAAAATGTTCTAGGAATAGTTGCCATAATTATGCCTACCCTTTATTTATAATATATTCATTATAAAAGGTTTACAGATCAGAAAACCCCACACCAAAGTAACAATGGTATGGGGTTAAGCGATGCGTAATGGGAAGTTAGTAACCCAGAGGGGGCAAAGTGTGTGGTGTGGTAATCCTCTGGTGTGCATCGTAATTATAAAAGGTTAGGGGCTACCAATACGGATAACCCCAAAACAAAGAATGAAGAATGACAAAAAGCAGTCATTATCTTAAAAGTAAGTTCCACATTTCGGCATCAACAATACCGTCAGGCTCCAACCCATAATTCTCTTTATAATGATTGACCGCAACCTCTGTGTCATAATCAAAATCACCGTCAAGTGGAAGTTCGTCACTAAATCCGAACTCATTTAAAAGAGCTTTTAAGGTATTAACCTGACCGCCTGTTGAACCTCTACTTAATACATCTAACTTAATAAGGACTGTCTTATCAGTAGGTTCCGGGGAGGGGGTAGGTTGAGGTTCGGGTGTCGGTTTAGGATCGTTGATATACAACTTCATATCATTATTGTAAAGTATATCAACATCAACACAGTTGCTACCGATTCCGTCAACTGTACCCTTACTTGAATATTGCCAAATATCACAATAATCAGGTTTTGTATGGGGTTTGCCATCATCAGGACCATAGTAAGCAAGCCAAGCATAATCAACATCAATGTTTTGGAAGTAAGAAGAATACCAACTACCCATTGTGTAAACACCGACATTGTAGTTGTAGTAGTTAAGCGTATTTACAAACGCCATTACAACATCAGTTATTCTTGGGATGTTTGCTTCTTCCTCAACATCAAGAAATACCGGGAACGAAATCTTATCAGTATAGTCCTCAATTATCCTCATGCAGATTTTAGCTTCGTCTAATGAAGAATCCCAATCAGTTGCATAGGTATAGAAATAAACACCAACCTTAACCCCAGCTTTAATAGCATTTTCCATATTTATTTGAAAATACTTATCTTCGCCTTGGGTTTCTTCCCATTTGGCTTGTTTCTCTGCTCTCTTCTCATCATCTTCTTCAAGAAGATAATATCTTCCGAAACCACAACGGATAAAAGCAAATTCTACACCATTTGCTTTAGCTTTCTCCCAATCTACTTCTCTGTTCCATTCAGAAACATCGACACAGTTGTATGAAGCTATCTCATCATCGTCATCATCATTATCTTGTTCATAACCGTCATACGAAGGTCTGCCAAATCCAGCGATTTTGCTATCTCCGTAGTCATACCATTTTCTTTGAACCTGATCTGCGGCATTTCCTTCGATAGTCGTGATGCACCCATCGGTATCTTCTACGATACCTACATGACCGATATTACCATCTGACATTTTGAAGAAGATCATATCACCCTTTTCAGGTTCATCATAGAAAGCTCCTGCATTTTTAAAATAGCCAGCGAACAAAGCCGCAGAAGCAGAATAATTATTGTATCCCGGTTGATACATATAATTTTGAGCATCCCACTTCTTTTCTTCATCATCTCTATCTTCAGGGATAGCAGCTTTTAGAACACAGAAATTGCAGAAAGTTGCACACCAAGCCACATTTTGCTTGGTTTGAGGGGCGTAATACCCACAGGCATCGAGGACTTGGGCAAATACTGTCCAGTTGTTCGGACCTTCGTGATAGCCTATATATGACTTCGCAACTTCAATTACATCTTTTGCATAAATACTGCCCATAATCACTTATCTCCGAAAGTTGCAGACAAAGCCTTAATCTGTTTAAAAATCTGATTGATACCAGTAGCGGCAAGACCTGATACGATACCGACAGCAACAGCATCTGCCCAGTTATCTGCTGGGATAAAATTCGGGATTGTGAAGAATGTTACGATACCCAAGATCAATCCGAGTGTTCCGCAGATAACAGGAATAAAATTATCAAGTTTCTCAATCTTGAATGATTTACAAATAAATCCAGCGAAATAACAAATTACTACAATAGCTGGAACTGATACAAACTCTGTCATTTTTCTTTCTCCTTTCGTTGCCATAGAACTGTTATAACTACTATAATACTGATCACCACAGTTAGAACTATGGATGCTATGTGAGATAAAAGCTGATAGTCTATTGTGGTAATCATATGAATATAAAAGGTTTAAGGTACGCAGACAAATGTTCCTGATGCAGTTACTTCAGTATTATTAGGGATAGTAATGCGTTGTGTAAATTCACTTGCACCGCCAGCCATAGGAATAAAATTAACATTACCAGATGTATCTATATTACATATAATAGGAGCTGAATTATAATAGGCGATTAAATTTATAGATAATGCCGGTAGTTTTGCATTGGTACTTGCCGCTATCTTACCTACAAAACCAGCCGTTCCTACATTAACCGCAGTACCAGTACCTTTAATACTTAATGTTATATGTACTACATTAGCTACTCGCCTTGCAGATGCGGAACCTACTGTCCAAGTACCACTTGTTTTTGTATATGTGTATGTGGCGGTAGCATTGGTGCAATTTATTGTTCCAGTTGCATAAAAATTTCCACTTGAATTAAAATATCCTAATCTTGTATATGTAGTAGGTGCGGCAATCGTATGTTTTACAAAACTAATGTGAGCAACACCTCCAGTAGATTCTGCTGCTACAATACTGGTGTCATAACCACCTATACCACTTAAATCCTGTCCTATCCCAGATACACAATCGGATTGTTCACAAGAAATGAGTTTAACTCCATTTTTACCGGAACCATTACCATATCCACCACCTGCGGAAATCCAATTACCTGACTTATTATTACCACCTGCCGTTGGAAACTGTATTCCACTGGCACCTGTCATACTACCACCTGCCAATGGTAACTTATTATCGCCGCTTGAGTCAGTAAATACTGCGTTAGCAGGTACAGATTTAGCAATAGTATAAGAAAGGGCGGTAGGAACTCCCGCATTTAAGTATATCGGAGTTGTTGTCCCACCAACTGTCGATGTACCGACTTTAGTAGCGGTATCTGCATTACCTTGTAATGCTCCAATAAATTTTGTAGCGGTCACATTAGCAGGAAATGTAGCATTTTGCCCTTGGTCAAAAGCATATAGATGTCCTGTTCTTGCCATAGTAGAAGGGGTAGTCCATCCCATTCCACCGAAAGCCATGATTTTAGCTATATTTAAACCTACATGATCGGTATTACCACCATTAGCTTTAAAAATAAATCTAACACGACCATACTGTGTAGCGGCAGTATTACCATAAGTAGTAAACGCAGAAACATTGATTACATTATAGCCTGACCAACCTGATATGCCTATATCAGTAACTACATCTGTATAAGTTGTTGGGGTAGATTGTAAGGCTTTTTGAATCGTAACAGTAGATGAAGCACTACCATTTGTACTAATATATATGACAAATTTATTTAAAACAGTATATACACCAGCCGCACCTGTATCTATAGTGATGCGTAATTGGTATTTATTTCCATTAGCCGTTGCTTTATTAGTAGAATCGGCTTTACCAATAATAAAAGAATTACCCTGACTGAATAAAGCTATTTTTTGAGCATCTGTAGCACCATAATCTGTCCAAGAAGAACCTGCATTACGAGTGTATTCAATAGTGATCCCAGCGGCTTTTAGAAACATAAATCTATTTGCACCAAGCTCATCTATCATAGCGGCATCTAAACAACCGAAAGAACCTGCAAAGTTTTTACCACCCCATTGTAAATTAGCTTCATATGGGGATATACCAGAATTATTTACACTAAAAGCTGTACCGCTTAAAGATAATCCTGTACTTGCCGTATAAGTTGTATCAGTGAACTTTGCACCGCTAGGGACAGAAGTTGCTATAGTGTATCCTGATGACTTAACACCGCCAGTAGTGCCATCAGTTATAACTACTTGACCTGATGTTGGTGCAGATTGTGTGAACGAAGCCATAGGGTTACTGCCCCAATAGAGATTACCTCCGGTAAACAGAGATAATTTATTTGCCCATTTACCTCCCCAATGGAAAGAAATGCCCGGAGCATTATAAATTGTAGCATCTATGGATGTAGTTGCGGCATTATATTCTCTTAATTGAATACCACCGTTATATGCGGCAGACGAACTAGTATCATTAGTTTTCGCTACGATTTGGGCCCCATTATTCATAGTGCCACCCGAAAGAGGTAATGCACCTACTTCAGATGCCGTTGGTGGATTGCTTGTGTCATAAATTTTTCTCCAAGAACCCCAAGCTGAATTAGTATTACTCGTTCTGACATATAAAGCGGTAGTTCTTGCATCTGCGTTAATTGCTGGTCCTACTAATTCCCATGCAGAATACGCACCTGACCATCCTTTACAATACATACCTGCCCACCAATTAGAATTAGGCATAGTATTATTTGAAAAGAAAAAATTAACGCCTCTATCAAGTGTAGCTGGAGTATGTGCTACATCTCTAACATCATGTGGCATAAGTCCGCCAGCAGGAAATGCAGATGAACTAGCCGGTGGAGCGATTGAAAGTAACCCTACAGAAGGATTAAATACTAAATTTGAATTTTTCCTCGCACTTTCAGTTCTTGTAGTATTATCTGCGGTTGCAGAAAATAACACTTCATAGTAAGCATTTGCAGTAGTAGCAGTCTGTGTAACTGCATTATTAGTATCTGTAAACACGGCATTACTCGGTACACTTTTCTCCAAAGTATAAGTACACGCAGTTAAAACTCCTGCGTTAGAGTACATCGGTTGTGTGGCACTACCAATAGTACCTGATGTATTACCAGTATCAGGAATTACATACGAACTTGCTCCAGTTTGATGTATTAAACTTGTATGACTTGGAGTTTGTAACCAAAGTTGATCTGCCGCATCGTTACCGATACCTATTACAAGTCTGCCAGCTTCTCCGGAAGTTGCTAATGTAGGGTTAGTTCCTTCTGCCGTTGCGGTTGTAATTCCGCAAGCATGATATTGAATAAATGCCCTATCGGATGGTTGATTTATATTAGTAACAGTACCAGAAGAATCAGTAATTTTATCACTTACAAATGCAATACCAGATGAACCTGTAGAAGCATCTCCATGAAGTAATATACTATTATACGCATTATGATAGCCACCGCCACCCCATAGCCCATGACCAGTTGTATCTGTATCACCAGCAATATGTCCCTTAACTTCTAACCCACCTGTTGAAGTAATAATGCCATTTATAGAATTAAGAAATCTTGCCGCACCATTAACAATAAGGTCGTTTAATTGAGCCACAGGTTATAGCCTCCAAATAAAATCATATAATAATAGAAAAGGTTAAATTTCGTAAAATTGGTGGGCTTCATATAAGCCATTATATATTTTGGATTGATTTGCAGGACTTTCGAAAAATCCACAACCATTCTCAATATAATTAGGATCTGCACTATTAGCTACCCAAGGTGTAGGGTGTGAACCTGCTTCTAACTTTACACATTTCATAGACACAACTCCTGTGCCTGTCGCACCCCCGGATGCCTGACTAAACATTCTTGGACAAATTACATGCTTAACTGCCGTTGTTTCGGTTTGAGTATAAACTACCCAATATCTTTCCCATTTAGTAGAAAGTGTAAAATCCATATTTCCATCACTTGCGGTTTTAATTGTTCCCTGACTTGATACACAAGTAGTAGTCGTATTCGGGCTATAATAATGAGTTCTTATTTTATCTCCTGCTACTGTAGATTTTGCATAAAACGATAAAGTATATTGTGTTGCAGTTGGGATCACCGTTGTTGTAGGTGAAAATTTATCTGAATAACTGGATTCAGGATAAGTATATTGTGCTTCGACATTAGAAGTATTAGGAATTATGTTTGCACCTAATATCATATTAGCCTGTGCAACACCTTGTTTAGTAATATTTGCTCCCATAGTTATCCCTCGTTTAATTCATAGGCATACATATTACCTGACTTATCAATACTTGCACCTACTTGATATAATTCTTTTATATCATCTGCGGATAAGCAAGTTGCATATATTCTAAAATCTGACATCTGACCTTTATATGGAGTTCCATCACCGCTTCGGGTATCTCGCCCAATTCGATATGTAGTAGGAAAAGTCAATGCACTATGCGTAGCGGTGGAAGTCCATTTAAGTACACTATTGATATATACTTTTATATCACTTGTACCTTTTTTGGTAATACAAATATGTTGCCAAACACCGTCAGATATAGTTGCACCTGTGCAAGATTCATCGGGACTACCATTCCAATAGAGCCGAAGATTATTATTTGCCAGCTTTTCTACTGACCAAGAAGTTGCTGAATAACTTCCGAAATAAACTGATCTTGCTCCGGATTCTCCATTAGGTTTAATCCAAAATGAGTAAGTAACATCGTTATTTATTATTGGAGATAAAATTAAATTATCTAATAAAATCCCACTACTTGAACCATCAAACACTGTACTTGCACTATACCTTGCACTATCACTACTGGATGTTAATGCCCCTAATATTGAACCATTATGTATATACCCACTACTATCATATACAGTAGTTTCATTACGAGAACCTAATACATATGGTGTTAGGTGGTCTTTTTGCTCTATCTGCCAACATCCAATGTAATATTGAGCATTACTATCAGGATACACATAGAATCTAATATCTAATCGAGCTGTAGTGGCTTGTGTAGTGAATGTACCCCAACATCTATACCAATCATTACCAAGATGATTCATTCGAGATTGATTAAATACTCCATACTCTGTAAGGCGTGTACTATTTGCATCATACTCATATACATATAATATATTTGCTATGGAACGGGTAGTATATCCGATGGTTGATTTAATATATAGTGAATAGGTATAAGTAGTAGAACCTGTCGCAGAAATATCAGTTTGTATTGCGTATCCGCATCCTCCACCACCAGAACCTGAATATGTTATATCAACTCTCGTACAAGTATCGCATGGTATTGGATAAGCAGTCGCACTTATAGCCGTTTTAGAATATGTATGTCCTCCCCAAGTCGCTGAACCACTTGTAGCTAAATACTGAACATTCGTTAGATTTGTTGTTGATTCTATATATGTATCATTTAAAGTATAATGAGCGACTAACCCTTTGCTCAACTCTTTAATTTCTTTAGCTGATAGTGCATGATCATATACTCTTAAATCATTACAATAATATGGAATAGCACACGCTGGACCATTTCCTGCATATACATGAGCATAATTTATAAAAATATCTCTTACTACAGCTTCGGTGAAAGCCGTTATATTAGTAGTAGCATATAATTGTCCATTAAAATATGAAAATAATTTTAAAGCGTCTTTATCATATACAACGCATATATGAATCCACTCATCAAAAGTTATTGTCTTTGTAGTAGTTGTATAATTACTTGCAGGAGTAGCAGTTCTTAATGCTCCAAAAATATTGAGTGCAGATAAGACTTTACTATCTGCATACAAATTATTTGTAGTAAAACAAATCCCAATTCCACCATAACTATTATTTCCAATTAAATTAGCTGTAGCATTTGTATTGGAAGAAGTATATGTCTTTGTTGATACTACGGCTTGAATTTCTGCTTTATTGAATTTAAACCAACCACATAAAGATACACTTGTTTTAGTCAAATCAACCGAATATCCTGTATCAAGATCCTCAGTAGAAGTTGTATGAAAACAATTCCCTAATTTACCATTACTGGCGATTGAACCATAAGTCGAAGTAATATTAGGAGCAACTGAACTTACCCCTTGATTATTAGTATCTCTAACAAATGGCAACCATACTTGTAATGACATATTAAACGAAAACGAAATTTATTGCTTGAGTATTTGCATCATATACAAGCCTTGCACCTGATGTATTAGCCGCATTACCACCTATTGTTACCGAACCGTTGAAAACGGCATTACCATCTCCACTGATTGAAGCTACATTTGCACTAGCATGTCTATAAACTAGACCTCGTGTAGTTGCTCCTGCAAAATAAAAATAACCACCCCAATCCCCTTGAACATATCCATGTTTACCACTATTAGCGGTAGTACGCATAGCAATTCCATAACTGGTTACATTTCCAGCACCACCATATAAAGAAAAACCGCCAGAAGTTCCTGATGTCTGATTACTGGCGATAACTCCATCGCAAATAATATTACTGCCAACTCTCAAGGATGGCGAAACCTGACTTGAAGAATCTGCATAAAAATAAGTGGTAGATGTTTCTGAACCATTATGAGCAATAAAAAGTTTACGACCATAAGTGGCATTATTAGCACCTATCCACCAAGCACCATCTTGAATACCATTTGTTGTACCTGCATTTGTATTAAAGACTAATGTAGAATATCCTCCGTTACCTTTGTTGATACGGATACCTTCACCATAATTACCATTAGTAGATTCTATTCGGAGAGTGCCAGTCATTAAATCGCCAACTTTTGCTACTTTCGTATCATCAGTAGCACTTTCCGCTTTCTTTACTGTAAACTCATCTGTTAAATGTGCTGGAGTTGTATAAGATACTGAATTACTAAACTCTGTATCTAATATTGTAGAATTTTGAGCGTCATACCAAGTAAATCCAAATGGCTCAAAATTACCAACATAGTCATCTATAACTGTTTGAAGTTCAGCATCCGCTATATAAAACTCGATACCTGCATAATATATATCATTATGTTTGAATGAACACCAAGACCATCCTATGCCTTTCGGTAATGTAGGAGAAGCCACTTCAGAAAAATTAGAGCCTAAATTAGATACATTAGCGGCATAAGCGGTTGAATATTGATTCTCAATAGCATATTTAATAACACGAACACCAGATAAGCCATTATCTCTATGAAAAGTTATAGTGCCTGATGAAAAACTATCTAACGATGTATTTGCCGAAGTGGATACTTTACATAGGGCAATAACACCTCGTCTATATGAAGTTGGTTGCGAACCCGTTATAGTAAATTTCTTCGGATCTTGTGGTACTTGCCAACTACCGTCATTCCTTAAATATTTAGTAGTATCTGAACCCAAAGCAGGACCATTAGTGATTGTATTAGTGCCGTTAAACTTTGTAAGATACCCGCTTGTACCCGAACCCGTTATATTATTTGTAATACTTGGGGTTACTGTTACGGTTTGAGCCGTACCGCCACTCGGAGTTACTGTAAATCCATTCGTGCCATTGGCAAATGTATAAGTAGTATTATTATCGGTAAATTTCGGATCATTACCGATAGTTACACCGTTTAATTGAGTAGCCTGAAGATTTCCAGTTGACGGATTGAATTTCAAATTATTATTCTTACGAGCTTCTTCAATGCGAGTAGTATTATCTGCCGTTTGCGAAAACAAGACTTCGTAATCAGCATTAGTAGTAGTCGCAGATTGCTTTACGGTTTTAGCCGCATCTGCAATCTTCGACTTTACTTCTGTGGCAAGGGTATCAATACCCTCTCGATCTAAATAGTAATTCTTATCAATATCAGGCATATCTTAAAATAGTCCTTATGTGAATAACCCCTGAATATATGATGTTGGTATCGGTTGGAATGAAGTCATTACTTGTGATTCTGTCCAGCTTGTAGATACCCAAGCACCCGCCGTTGTTACTGCCGTAGTACACTCATAAAGTTTTCCGTTATACATAACATAATCACCAAGAGCATAAGTAGATGATGTGCTGAACGCAGGAGCGATAACATCTTCATCAACACCACCAACATCAGATATTGATACACCACTATCTTGTATTCCACCATTAGCGGTCAATGTTACGATATGATCTGCCGTTGCGGAAGATACTGGTTGAAGTGCCGTATCTGCCTTACCAAGTGATGTTGTTACACTTGAAGATAAATCAAATGTAATTTCATTTGTATTGCTAATAGTAATCGTACCTGATGTAGTTGTGCCACCAGTATATAAATCAACAAGATCCGTAACCTTGATATAGATTGCCGTACTTGAAGCATTGGCAATTATAAGTTTAATATATTTACCAGCATCAGCCGAAGTTGCTGTACTACTACCCTTAATTGCGGTTGTTACATCAGGACCGGAAATAGAACCTTCGTGAAGTGTATCATCAGAATCATCAAAGAAAATATCAACTACCGAACCGCTTTCAACTACCATATCTTTCGGAATATCAATATCGGTAAGTTTTTCAGCAGGAACAGGAGAAGATGCAGAACCAGTACCACCCTGATAGATACCATAACGCTTTGAATATAAATCGCCTGAACCACCCGAAGTTTCTGTAATGTAAACTGTCTTGGCGGCAACTCCACCACCAGTAGCTTGTGCGATAGATTCAATAGCACCCTGAACGGTATTAGATCCAGTCTGTGCGGTTGTATCATCAAACGGAACATTAGTCGCACTCTTTGTTAATCCTTTTACATTCCCGGAAGCATCAAAGACTAACCATTGTCCTTCGGTAAATGTAGCACCAGTATCAGATGACTTCTTGATAATATCGGATATTAAAGTGGAACTTCTTGCAAACGAACCATCTGCATTTACAGTAGCAATCATATTAGCCGTTCCGCTTGCAAGTTTAGTAATCAAATCAGAATAGGAAATACCGCTATCTACTACCTGACCATTAGAATCTAATTGAGCAATATCCCCCGAAGTAGCACTATTAACTTTTGTCATTAAAGTAGATACATCAGGAAGGGTAACTGTGTATGCGGCTACCGCACCAGCTCCAGTAGGATCTACTTTCCAAAATTTAATGGTAGTGGGATTATTACCAGTATTGCCCGAAGGCTCAAATGTAAGATACTTAATAGATAAAGCATCTGCATCATTTACATATTGTTTGATCAGGGTATCATACTGACTTAATCCAGCTTTGTCTAAATAGAACCATTTGTTGACTGCCATAATGTTATATCTCCTTATTCAAATAAATTATCAATATATTCTTCAGATATGTTATCTAATGATTCATTCATTACTGCTAACACCCTCTCATCAAAGTTTGCGATAAGGTCTGAAATCTGACCTTCTATTACCGCTATTGCATTATCAACATAAATTTTAGTAGCATAATGTTCTTCAAGATATTTATATGTGGCATACTCATTTACGAATACTACATCTTCATCTTCTACCTGATAATCAGTAATAGTCGAATCTGTAATTACTTTTATTGTAATCAAATCATCAGTATTTGCTACAAAAACTATATGATCTATGGGTGTAAAGGTTATCATCTCATAAGTAGGTGAAATCTTATAAGTACCCTTAACTCTTACTAATCCCGGATCAAGTTCAGATAAAACTATGGGTTGCCTTGTAGTACCAACGATTTCAGGAATACCGAATACTTCTAAATATTCCCAAGTCTGTGTTTCTGCGTTCCATGCGAAATATTGTGCTGGTCCCTCTTCGGCATTAACCCTGACCATTTTACCGTTGATAAGTTTCTTCTTATCAATGTTATCTCTCTGTGCTATGGTATCAACAGTAATAAATGCTCTGCGAAGTATCTCTGAATCTGCTACTGTAAATGGTCTTGTATAATTTACAACCTTACCATCATAGCGTTCAGATCCTTGTGTCTTTACAGTTACCAAAGTACAAAGTGTCAAATCTACGATTGATACTGGAAGAATCTCTCCGTCTTTGACAGATTCAAAATACCAGCCGAAATGTTGAACATCATCATAAATGTACCAGCCGAGATGAACTATCCATTTAACTCTTGGCTTATTCGAAATCTTTACTATATCGGAATCATAAAGTCTGATGTCTGTTCCGGGTATTACAATGTAATTAGTTTCCGTAGGCAGAGCATCCATATCCTTGAATAGAGATATGTCTTGTTGTTCCTCTTTGATAAGAGTATTAAGATTAACCTCGCTTAAAGGAATTATCTCCCCAGTTTCAACCGATAAGAAATACCACCCCTGATGTTTTTTGTTCTTGATGTTGTACTCACCATATTTAGCTGTGTACTTTACATCAGATACCGGAGATAACTTTACGCAATCATTAGGGTATATTTTAGTATCGGTAGTTTCACAATATAAAAATTCAGGTAATACTTCTTGCTGATTATCAGGATCATATTCATCAATACCGTCACTCGAACCAGCAAGATTTACATTTTTAACAACATCAGCAAGTTCAATGGATTCTAACGGAAGTATTGACTTATCTGCAATAGATACAAAGTACCACCCATTCTTTTGAGCAGTACCTAATCTATACCAACCGTGTTTCGCTATATACTTTATATTAGGATATATTGAAATGGTTAATATATCATTTGGATAAATCCGAGTATTTGTTTCTTCACAATACAGATACTTCTTTTCCATAATCAGTTAGTAGATATAATATAAATATCATCTAAATCTATTCTGAAAATAGGTTTGATCTCATCACTTGCTTCTGCTTGGAGATACCAACCGCATACTGATCTGTTACCACCAAAAGAATACCAACCGAATCTCACTATCCACACTTTTGCACTAAATCTACCAATCTGTATCTTATTGCCCGGAACTAATGATAAATTCGCATTGGGTACTTCAAGTGTCATCTGATTTGCCATAATGTTATCTCCTGATACTGATCTTCTGTTTAGCATTATAAAAGGTTAGCGAGAGCCTTATTTTGCCCTCGCTATTCAGAAATCCAGTATTCAGTTGTAAAAATAGATCACTCTTCTGTAGGTGTTTCAGGAGTAGGGGCAGGTTCAGGGTGCGTAATAAACTCCTTATAACCCACTACATCAAGATTCTCGTCTGTGATTAGTACACATGCAGATATTACATCCGGAGCGTTCCAAAGTGCCTGACAAAGACCGTGATACTGTGACTTTGCAGAATCTAAATCAGTAATACCCTCTGCGTGAATACTATAGTTTCCATTCACGACCTTCACTAACGCATAAACCATTGTTATATTTCCTCCTTAAATTATTGTTTGTTTTTATCTTGCAAGCAAGGCAACCCAAATTTCCGTGTTCATTTTTCTTTCCTCCCGTGAGGCTTTTATTCCTCACTCTCGCTATGAGTGATGTACTCTCTGTATGGCTCTACCACGCTAAAATTCTCATCAACAATAGCAAGCGAGCCTGTTATCACATCATCAGCATTCCAAAGGCTCTGACTCAATCCGTGATAATTCACCTTTGCCTGTTTTAGATTGTCGGTTTCTGCGTGAATTGTAAAATTACCATTGATACATTTAACGATTGCGTACTTCATTTTGTTTTCTCCTTTCTGTTATGAACCTCTAATGATTGTAAAAACGCTATCATTTGCATTGTCGGAGGCAATAGTCAAAACATTGTTTGACAATGAAAATGTCAAATGTGTGCTTGAAAATGCCGTTGCGGTTGCAAGGTTTATAACGCTTGATAAAGTACCAGCCCCAATAACAACCATTAACCCGAGTGAACCTATGCTTTGAGCAAAACCGATAACCAAAAGCGTTGTATATCTATTTACGGTAAGAGTAATAGGCGAACCCGATTTGAATGTGTATGACATAAGCATTGAAGATAACACCTGATTGCCTTTATATGTCAAATCGCCAGCCAAAACCTCATTACCCGACCAATCTAATGTTCTTGCATTTGAACGGTTTGAACCGTTTGCACCTTTACCGACAATCTCGATGTAATTGCCTTGTGCGGTTGCGGCGGCTGTTGATGTGTCGGCGACATTATAACGACCAAATGCGTGTTGACACAAATGATTAGCAATCGTGCCTTGACCTTCTGCCGAAGATATAAGACCGCTTGCCGTACAACCATACCCGCTTGCCCTTGTGTAATCTCCACTCGCCACGGTGTTTTGTCCTGATGTAAATGCCCTTGAACCGCTTGCGGTTGAGTTTGTACCCAAAGCAATTGAGTTTACTCCTTCCGTGCTACCGCTTGCCCTATTCATAGATAACTTTCCTGTGCCTGTCGGGTTATCACTATCCAATTTCGAGCCATAAGGCACAAGACCTTGACTCTGTGATTGTACGACAAGAAGTTTGTCGCTTGATGTAGGTGTTACATCTTGGAGAACATTATAAAGACCATTTAAGATACCTGCCGTTATCTTTATGTAATTAGTGTTTTCTGTAAGTGTTGCATTAACATCTATTGATTGTTTACAACATACTAATTCCCCATTAAGATAAAAGAACTTATTTATAGGTATTACTGAACCCGTATTATTCTTTGTACCCGTTACAAATATATTAGTCAAATCTTTCTGCTCTGCTCTATGATTTACTTCATTAATGATTTCAGGAACTAAACTACTCTCACTTCTTATATCATCGAAGTAACGATTTTGCATCCAATCGGGAATATCAACATAAGTTCTATCACCCCCAACAGGAATAGCAACAGCTCTTTCGTCTATGTACTCTTCTGTTCCTTTTGAATAGAGTGTCTGAGGATTAGCAAATGGAGTTGAACTTTCTGTTGTCGGTGTTGCTAATTCATATATAAGATATACACCTGACATAGCGGTTTTGAATGTTGCCGCATCGTTATATATAGAATCAACAATATATATACGATTGTTAGAAGTTGAACCCATACAGGCATTATCTACTTGTTGTAAACTACTAAGTGTCACATAATTGGAACATATGATATTTGTTACGCCTATCTTTTTATCTGATATTCCCGTCCAAAAATAACCGTATGGAAAAGATACATCAGGCTCAATATAATACCAAGTAAGTGAACCCAAATCAATAATCCAATACTTCCTTGTTACTTTACCACTACTCTCATAAATATCTCCGTCATAGTAGAGTTTGTTGTTAGTATCTAACTTAGATATGCCACGAAGTTCGAGATTGCTATCGAGTACATATTCTGTTTTTACATAAGGCTCGTAAGCAGTCTGTAAAGAACCAAATTCACATTGTGCAATAGTATAACCATGTGTTGACCTAAAAGCCACATATCCATCTATCGGAGCGGTAAATGTTGCTGGCGTATTTGCTAATCTCGTTCCATCATAAGATACGGAATTAAGTTGTGGCTTATTATAAAAGAAACCGCCTACGAACTGTGTATTTATATTAGAACTTTCATCACTTTTTATTGTGTAGGTCTTACCCTTAATAACTTTTGCAACTTGCATATCATACATACTCGTACCACCAGATGTGGATGCAATAAGACCTGAATTATTAATAGAAGAATCTTCAATAGTATATTCAACTAAATTTTTACCAACCATCTTATGAGCAGAAGTCTTAACGCTCTGTAAACTACCTGCATTATAAGCATAATAAGATTTAGGAAATAGATTTCTAAACCAAGCGACACCTGCTCCTTCCGTAGCCTGTTCAAGTGAGTAGATGTAATTGGCTATTGTGGAGCCGAACATAGCGGTAAGGTCGAACATCTGGGGATAGATATTAACATTGGTATAAGTTACATTTGCTCTATTAGCAACATATAGTGAACAATCATTAGTTGTGTTTATAGATTTACATATTGTTGTATCATCGCTAACTAATACTGTATTGTAAGCCGATGTATGTAAACGCAAAAAACTATTTGTAGGTAAATTTCTAGCACAACATAAATATACATGATTAATAGATATTGGTATAGTCCAAGTAGTTACTCTTATCTCTTGTGATGATGAAAGAGAACCGTTGATATTTACACCGTTTGTAATAACCGTACAGACACAAGCACCGTCATAAACAGTATTATTAGAAAAATTATGTGCTAACTGATTCCAAGCAACAGTACCGCCAACCAACTTATCATATACCGCATTATGCTCTGCTGCTTTATATAAATATGGGGTGGTGTCTGGGGTAGTAGTTACGGTTGTGCTATCAGACAGACCACTACGAGCAGTAGCATCTGCTATATCGTATGTTACATTATTAGGTAAGATCACCTGTTCAATATCAGGCATTATAAATACCCTCCATCTTCTATATTAAGAATCTGCTGAAATTCCAGTTGTTACGGATTCTGTTCCAGTAGTAAGACTTGCGGCAGATCCCGCCGATACTGTACCACCGGTGATCGTCAAGACATTATCTGTTACTGTGAATGTCGGTAATGTTACTGCTGTAGGTGTACCACCATCAAATGTACTTACTGTTGAAATATTTGTATTAGTTGCCGTATATGTGGTATCTGTCCAAGGTACTACTGTTGCAAGATCACCGTTAGAATCTACTACTGTCGCATAAACTCGCCCTGATGTTTCAGTAGCATTAGTAGAAGCACCACTCAATGCGGTCTCAGTCTTTAATTTAGCCTTGATAGTTCCTGTAGATGTAATCGGATTACCATCTGCGGTTGTTAAACCTACTCCAGCCGCAACATTCGTGACACTACCCTGAGGTTCATCACCAGACGGTACTACTACCCAAGTCGTTCCGTCTGAAATAATCGTATCGCCTTCTTCACAGACAGGTGCGGTTGAGTGATCAGAAATTACTTTATATGTCCAACCGATGTTTTTACCCGAACCCGAAGATGCAGGAGAGGGTAAATTAGACCACTCTACTGTCGGATTATCACCAGCGTCACCTACGGTTCCCTTAAATACCATAGGTTCCGGGAGATTAGAAATAGCTGTAGCAACGGCATCAGAAGTTACTGGCTTTGTATCACCAGCAGTTACTGAGGTAGCTACTGTCAATTTATGAACATGATCGCCTCTTGCAAAATCCCCAGAAGAACCTGCTGCCCCAGCAGTTGTACTAATATCTTCAGGAGTTGAAGTTGACGGACTTACAGGAGCAGATACAGTAGCACCACTTGACACCCAACGAGCCGTTGTAATTGTCGTACCATCTACTGAAATACTATTAGCAGCGAAGTATGTCAGAATAACAGTAGATCCAGCAGGATACTGTGTACCCATTCTTGTAGAACCATTATAATAGACATCTACCGCACCAGTAGTTGTTCCATTGACAGTAAGATTTAATGTAACATTATCAGCAGATGTGGTAGGGAGATAGTAAGCAATAGTTAATCCAGTCTCCAAAGCAGTAATGCCGTTAAGTGAGCCAGTCCAAGTAGCGGTTGTTGTACTCTGTGTACCGGTTACGCTATATGCACCATTAGCACCTAAATCATAGGTATTGCCAGAAGGTAGCATAACTTTTTCTATCCTTTCCATAAGAAATTCTCCTTTATATGTTGTCTTTTGTTAATATCAGTGTGTTACCCTGTACTGAATCTATTACAGCAGTTACTTTGTTGTTCCAAAATTGTCTTTCAGTTTCTGTAATATGTATTTCAGTATCTAATATGTGTGCAGCATACTTCTCATCTAAAAATGGCATATCTATAAGGTATGATGTACCATCCCCGATTTTTATACCTGCAATATTATGACCTTGATCATCTGTATCATGATCACTATAAACATAGATACAACCTCTTATCGGTATGAACTGAGGTTGGTTATTCCAATATTCTGTAGTGCCATAAAATACTTCTTTATCTCCACTGGATATAGCATCATTCAAAGCATCTATGGCTTGCTGAACATTATGAGAACCACTTGTTGTACCAGATGCCGGAGGTGTATAACCTATATTTACCGCAGATAATTCTGAAATAATTTCAGAAATTTGTTGTTCAAGTACAGAAATCTCACCTGCTACAAAACCCTCAGTAGCATATGAATCTTCAGAAGTAACTCTATCATCTTCTACCCGATAGTCTGTAATACTTGTTTCTGTAAGCACCTTTATAAAGGTTATACCACTACTAAAAGATACAAATACCAAATTATCAATAGTAGTAACAACAGCAGTATCTGATGTAGGAGATACGAGATATACACCTATTACTCGGCATAAACCGGGTTCGAGTTTTGAGAGGATTACAGGATTTAAAGATGTGCCAACAGCTTCAGGAATACCACCGGAACCGTCTATCTCATCCCAATCTTTACTAGCAGCGTTCCAAGCATAATATTTAGGGAAATTCCCCACATAATTGACACGGACAATTCTACCGTTAGCAAGAGAGTTACGATCTATATTATCTCTTTGAGCAAGAGTATCTACGGAAATAAATGTCCTGCTTAAAGCTTCAGCATCGGCTTCTGTAAAAGGATCGGCATACTCGGTAACTTTACCATCACAGATTTCTGAACCAACAGTTTTAGTATATTTAAGGGTGCATAATGTAAGATCAACAACATAGGCGGGGAGAACTTCGGTAGTTTCCGTAGATACAAAATACCACCCATAAGTCTGTTTCCCTTGAAAATAAAACCACCCATAATGAACAATCCAATCAACTTTCGGCTTATTGGATATTTTTACAATATCATTCTCATATAATCGGATGTCCGTTCCGGGAATAACAATGTACTTCTTTGCCGCCATTCTATATCCTCAAAATAGGTGTAGTCATTATAAGAATATAAAAGGTTTAAATAAGTTTAATTATTGCTGTTCATCAGAATCCTGTTCATCTTCATCTTCCGGTTCGGGTGGTTCTGGTTCAGGATCAAATAAAGGTATAAGGAGATTTTCTTCGATAGAGAAATATTCTTTACCCTCAAATACGATTACTTTATGTCTTGGTACTGTAGAACAAGCATAGACATCCGGAGAATCAAATTCCGATGCCGAATCAAATAAGAATAGAAAATCAGGTGAGTAATCTATGGTATTGTTATCACCTGTATAATTCATCCAGTTCTTATGATAATAGAAAGCTCCGGTATCTACATCATACATTGGACTATTGTATATGTGATCTTCGGCTGAATATTCATACCATACGCCATTTCTAGGTGTATGCCCTTCAAACCTATGTTCTCCAATGATTTCATAAGTATATACAAGTCTATTAGTCCAAGTACCGATTGAAACCGGAGCTGTACCAGTATAAATCCAAAGATGAAAAAATGTATCAGAATATGCAACAACAAGCGTATTTGAAGGTTCATCCCACCATTGCATATCATTGAACCACTCGCCATGAAGATGTATTAAGGGATGCCCCCCGGCAAATATAAAAGATAGCGTGGGTTCTTCGGCATCATCTATATACAGATTAATGCGGTCACTTAAATATTCCTGATACACTAATGGAGTTTCAACACTTCTAACGAAGTTCTCAAAAATCTCCCTCGTAATTATTGTATCAGATTTCATTTTAGCGTTGCCCATTACAGTTATTCCTCATAATCTTCTTCTTCGCTATGATCAATATCTATTTCTATTAGGGTATTATAATCCAAAGCATAATAGTTGATACCATCAAAAGATACAATGCTATCACTCATTACAGATGAGCAAGTCATAAAATTGGTATCTTCTATAGGTGTCATAATATTACCCTGAATTAGATGACAGTATGCATAATCCAATGTTTTAAAGGGTGTCTTGTAATCCATCATAGGTTTATGAGTATATTCGGTATCATCTGCATTTTCGCCTCGCTGGGATATTGCAATATTATATAGTCTTATATTCTCCCAAGGCACATATTGAGATGCCGAAAAATAATAACCATCAAATGTAACAGGTTCGATCTCCCCTGTTTCTTCGTTTTCAACATCTACTATTTCATATAAATAATGAAATAGCATACCTGACTGTAATGCTCCCTGATCATTTCGGATTTTAAGATAAAAAGCTGTTTCGGAACAAGCTACCAATATAGTTGCATAGCCAGTAAGAAACCAGTTATCAACTACTATTTCACCGTCAAGATAAATTTTATGATCATCACAATTTAATACAAGTTCAGCATCATCATTTATACGCAAGGTAATAAGTCGATTTTCTTCATCATAAGTAGGCTCAACCATAGGAAATTCGCAAGCTCTAAAAAAGCAAGCGTAAGCATTAAAGCCAGCAGTTAATCTATCACCTACAGATGCCTTTTTAATTTTTGCCATATCTAACCCTCACTTTCTTCCATATCTAAAGGAATCAATATATTAGAAGTAAGGGCATAATAATCTACCATACCAAAAGTAACTAACTGATTTTCTGCGATAGTAGTACAAGCATAAAAGTTCGGATCTATACCTATCCTAATATTATTAGGTAATGCTACTTGAAATAAAATATCTTGGGTAAATTTAATAAATCCAGTAACAGTTAGAAAATTCAATCTTTTACTATGAAAATAGAGTTCTTCATCATCTACAGCATTAAGATTCCCAATATCAGCAAATCGTACCCCGGAACTAAACTTGTATGCGTACAGATGTCGTTCTTCAACAATCTCATAGAAAAGCATTAAAGTTTTATTATTATTAGAAAAAGAACTTATTGCAAGCCACACAAAGCCATCACTACAAGCAATAGTGATAAAACTTCCGTTAGCATCTATAAGGGGATTATTAGGTACTTCTACTTCTTCACCATTTACATAGAAAAAGATATTACCTGTGTCAATTACCTCAAACCTAAAAACCTCACCGATCATTATTTCATTATCTATCGTTGAGATTGTAGCGTAATTTAGACCACGAAAGAAATCACCCCAATCCTGCGGATTCCTTGCTAATGTGAATTGCTTTACAAATGCCATTGGTTATTCCTCTGGTAATGGATGAATATCTTCAATTACGATAGAATTTATTGAAAGTTCAGTAGAGGATAATCCCAATCCGGTAAACTCCCCCAGCTTTGCGGCTAATGCATCAATAGCGGTTTGGACATTTGTAGCATCCAATTCACTTATAGCATTATCATAACTTACATCAGCGGCTTTGACTTTTCCACCGCCACCACCGCCTCCGCCACCACCGGAAGTTCCCATATAGTCTGAAAGATCACCCAGCGTGGTACTTCTTGTAATGTACTTGCCATTAGTTTTTTGTTCAAGGACAATAACATCCTCATCACCAAGACTTGAAGTACGACCAATTTTATTTATTTGCACTTTGGTTTCTTTTGCCATAAATAAATACCTTCCTCTAACATATTAAAGGTTTACGAGTTTTCATTAGTTGTTTCAGTAGGCTCCGGGGTGGGTTCATTCCACATAGGAACTAATGTATGCGTACCTATTGAATAATACTGATGTTCATCAATAGTTATTACCTGTCCAGCATCAACAGTAGTACAAGACAATAGATTAATATCCGTAACCACCTTAATATTATTTCTTAATATGATTTGAGAACATAATGAGATTGAATTAGGGGGAGAATCATAACCTAATACCGCTTTATGCGTATATTGATACCCTGTCATTTTATCACTGATAGTACCCAAAGCATTGAAAGAGATAGTAGGGTATGCTTCATTTTTATAGAAGTATCCATATAGATGCATACCCCCTAGTAGTTCATAATAAAAACAACAAGTACGATTGTAATACAATGTATTAGCGGGATCATATATGGTAAGCCATACAAAATCTGATGTGTAAGTTACGGTAACTGTCATAGGAGTAATGCCCATTTGATGTTCATAGTGATCATCATTTTGATAAATTACTATCATCTTACGATTATCATATTGAGCTTCATTAAATCTAATTCTATATACATCACCAATGCAGATATAAGGGTACTCCCCTTCTTCATCTACTGTAATTATGTCGCAATTCAGATTCCGCATGAATGGTATCCATTCATCCATCGTATCCGGAAGTGTGGTGCGTACAACATCTGCCATAGTTAATCCTCATTATAAAGTCTTTAAGGTATAAAAGGTTTGTAAACCACTTCTTATATTATAAATAATAAATATACCTAATAAAATAGTAAAACCCCACCGGATAGGAACAGTGGGGTTTTATCAGAAAGGAAGTAAGAATGTTAGATAGCAAGTTATTCAGGTTTAGATTCTTTGATCTTGACATCCAATCTCCGGTGAAATTCTTTTTCAAACTCGGCTGAACATCTATCTTTGAGTTTTATCTTATCACTCATTGTCTTAACTTGTACTCGTACAGTTTGTTCATTTATGTATCTGATTTTTGGGGATAATGCTACCTTGCAGAAAAACCATTTGCGAATATCCGCCTTTAACTGTTTTAAAACCTCATCACCATAAGCAACTTCATCTATGTATTCTACATCAAGACCAGTTTCTGCTTTGATCTGGGCTACAATCTCTTCCGGTAAAACATCAGATTGTATTCTCAGGCTAAACTGCTTATTAGGTAATGTTTTGATACATTTTATTCCCACCCTATTAGGAGCAGTTATCTCTAAAACCCGATTTTTATAAAAGTCTGTACCTGCTGCAATCTCCTGATTCATTTTAGTCTTATCTTTGGCAAACTTATAACGATTCTGCTTATAAATTACAAATACTGGATAAGTAGTATATTTATATAACTCCTTATCAAATGAAGTATCTATATTAAGGACAGTAACCAAAATATTCCCTTTACCAAATACATAAATAGCATTAGCATAATATTTGGGTGTGCAGCCATGTACTGATCTGGAAGATAACATTCTGCGAAGCTCCCCGGTAGTATCATACCAACCTAAACCGTCTTGCTTTGCCCGTTTTGTCAGAGCATCAATGCCATTTTTAGTGCTACCAAGGCGTTGATTGCCTCTGGTTACTGCATGTTTTGTTACTGTTCGATATATTTTCTTCTTTGGCATATTTATAGTTTACGGCTATATCTTGTGAGAAATCAAGGTGGCAAGCAAATTTCCTGCATATTGATACTACTCACAGACACTTTAAATGATTTATTGCTTCTTTATTAGTCATTTTTATTTCCTCTCACCTTTGTGTGCATCGCAATAAGCCTCTTTACTATTTAATATAATCTTGTGAAAGCCTTCCGAATTGACATTAGTGCAACCATAACGACAATTCCAAAATTTACAATTTGAGCAAGATTTTTCATTATCCTCAAGGCAATCATTAGTCATTTTTATTTTCCTCTTTCATTTTTAATCTGCCCCAACTTATAACTGTACTGCTACCGTTCATACTAAGCCTTTAGATACCATATTTGACAACATCTGTGCTTCCGAAATGACTTGAATAGAAGAAAGTGCCATATCTAATGTTATATACACAGGGTGATCAAACCAGATTCTCATACAACCATAATTCGAAGGAATATCTATATTCCAAGACATCTTATCGAAAGTGTATAAAACATCTGACATCCCAGTAGTTATCAAATAATACTTCTGCGTAGTATTATCATAGCCTAAAATAGTCATAGAATTAAAACCATTTTTACCAAAAGCCCCGCCATAAGGCTTGTGGTCATCTACTATCAAAAATGAATCATACCTTCCGGCTACTCTACGCTCTGCATTATCAATTAGCTCTTTAAGTGCTTTCTTCATTTAGACCACCGCCCTTATTAGTTAAAACTATCTCGTTAATGGCTTTGCAAGAATGACATTTTATCTCAATTAAGGAACCCTTAGCGTCAATCACCTTTAATAGCTTATGCCCGCATTGTTGACATCGTATCCATGTTTCGTTGTTTATATCTATCATAAGTAAGAATCTCCTGTATGTCTTTTTGAGTATGACCATGTTCCATAATATTAACTCCGGATATATAAACGGAGTTATTTCCAAACATGGCATTTGCCATACACTGAACATCCTCATTGGTATAATCTTTAAGCAGATCATGTCCTCTACCCCAGCCTACAAATCGGGTTATCGGAGATTTGCCCTGCCAGTCAAACCCGATTACTCTGAAAAATGCAGGATGTGTTAAAGGAAAACTGATTCTCTTTATATCCGTTGGTCTATCACTAGATTTAAGCTTGATGCACAAAAAATCTACCTTATTGTCACGGGTATAACTCTGTACGGCATAAAGATTTAATCTGTAACCCTGCTTTTCCAAAGATACAATAGTACTGAGTACCATTGTCCCAGCGTCTATAAACTCTTTTGCAGAATGCCCGGAACAAGCAGTCATATCATAATATAAATCAATTACTTTGGACTTTAATGGTCGCATAGTTACATCAATCATATTATTAGGTACATTTAAAAGCATTAAGGGTACTACAGGAATAAACCCTTGAATATTATTCTGAAAAGATATTCTGGGTTCAGTATGTGGATCTGCTGCTATAGCTTTTTGTAAATCCGTAACGGCTGCTTGGTAGCCGCCCTCCAGCAGATCAATAGCTTCCTGATATGTAGAAACTCCATACCATTCTTTATCAGAATAATGTTGCTCTACTGCATAATCAGAAATACGAACCGGTCTGCTCTGACAATCGCTGGCTACATCCATAGCAGATGTATAAATTTCTGCATGGATATCAGCAACCTTGTCATCTGCAAACTTCATTATTTTCTCTTTAAATACAGAGGTATGTTTAGTATTTGCTATCATACACGCTCGCCCCCGTATTATAATGTAGAGCAGAGATGTTTAAGTGCCCTCTTATAAGAACTATCGTGAAGATCCTTGAGGATAATATTCAGATCATCCTTTTCCATATCTTTTACAAGACAGATTTTCAGAGCATCTTCAAGCTTCATAACTTTCATGATCTTAGCTAAATGCTCAATGGCTCTATAAGATACAATGATATTAACGCCGGACTTCTTACTTACACCCCTAAACTCACGACAAAAATCTGCAAGATCAATATCCTGTGCAAGAGTATCTTCGATTACAGAACTATACCCAACCTGCACGAGAGCAAATCTATCAATGCTTGCACCATCAAGTCTATATCTACCTACATACTCATAATCGGCACCGTGTCCGGAAGTATTACCGGCGGCAATAACTCTGAAATCCGGATGAGCTTCTCTATATCCAATAGGAGCAGGAAAATCAAAATACTTGTTAGCAATAGCTGCGTTAAGAATAACCAGTACTTCCGGGATACTTGCATCAATTTCATCAAGCATAAAGATTCCACCCTCAGTAAAAGCTTTGAAAAACTGAGTAGGCTGATAACGACCAGTAGCGTCAGTAAATCCGGTAAGCTTATATTCCTGCGTAACTGCATTAGAGAAATAGAATTTTAACCCTAATGCCTTAGCTACCTGCTTACAGATAACATTCTTACCAGAGCCAGCAGGACCAGTTAAAAATACAGGTATATCATTGCCTACTAACTGTAAAACAGTATCAAACTGCTCATGAAGAACACCATCTATCTGTACGGGTGTTTTATTATCTATCTGAACCTTAACCTTACGCTCAATAATGCCATACTCTTTTTTGATAAAGTTGCGAACTTCATTCTGCAAATTATTCAGGATTTCAGCTTCGATCTTTTCTGTCTGAGTATCTGCAACTAACTTTGCAATAGCCTTACTGAGTACCGCAATACCACCATTTACTTCAGCATCAGGAATATAACAGGTTTCTTCTACCAATTCTACTTCTGCGAAACAAGCCTTAAATTTATCCTTGGCAGTACCGTAATCAACCTCAGCATTATTAGTCACCCATGCCTTGATATGATCTTTCAAATAAGAAATAGATCCCTCAACCTTATCAAGTGCATCAAAGACAACTGTCTGATTTGCCTCAGATGACAGTCCAATGTTCCCTAAAGAATAGTGGTTGTAGTAAGCAATCAATGCTTTTGCTACATCGGGATTGCGTTCCGATTTCGTTTCCATGTATTCGTCCTCCTATGGAATCTTATTGTCTGGCTTATCTCATCAGTAGGTAGGTTGCCATCCTATCCTATACTTCTACCGGAGTTTCGATTTAACTATTACAATTATAATATTTATATCATAAAATACAATACCTTAAATATTTCAATTATTTATTTTTGCATAAATATCACAATAAGTGCAATCTAAATCATCTACACGATCTAAAAACCAAGGTTGAGTAGCTACTGTGGTATCTCCGTCATAATATTCCCAGTTTAATCCGCCAATTCTGGCATGAATATATAAGACATCTTCTCTGCCACAGTACTTATTCCACATTTCAAACTGAGCAATAACTTTAGGACTTTGCTGCTTTATAGCAAATTTTAAAGCTTTTCTATGCTTACCATGTATCTTCTCCCATTTAATTGCATCAAAAACTTTGTAACGAGTACCGGAATTCGTAGTTTCAATATGATAACTTAGATACTTTTTCTTATTCTTATCTACATTCAACCCTCTGCAATACCAGTAATCCAGCATATTAGGGTGTAGCTCGTTCCACTGATCACTTACTAAATTTTCACAGCAATAAACCGCTTCCCGCTTTAGCATAGCTGATATATCAATAGGCTTTTCATCTTTCATCAACCGATAGCCACGAAGTCTAGGTACATCAATACCATTCTTTTTTGCAATTTCGCTTAAATCTTCAATCTGAGCATATGCACCTAAATCCATATTTTATTTCCTCCTACATCTATAATAACGATTGCCGATGTTATTTATTCTCTGGGTTATAAGGTTCTGGAACTTTCATCCACGCAAGTACACAATCATCAGCAATATGGATTCCAAGAGCAGTAACCCAGCAATCGTCTATTCTGTTTGCAATATTGGGATATACTTCTAGAATTGCAGCAGGTACACCCGGTATTATGGAACCTATAGTCAATAAACATTTAGTGGAAGGATCAGGTAATTTATCTTTTACAGAAACCCATTCGGTATCTTGTAACATTAAACCATACTTAACCCCCGCCTCAAAACCGAGATCATACTGTTTGGATTTCTTTGCTGTTGATTCCGCCAATGCTACTATATCAAACGCACACGGATGTACCCAATGAGCATCATGCAGATATGGTTCCCCAACACCATCAGGGATTATAACACTCACTTTTATCATATTATCTACATGGTCTATTGCATGAACTTCACATTTGACACCCGTACAAGTAACTGTGTAACCTGCCGCCTTTTCGTTTCCAACAACAATATCTCCAACATGAAAGTCGCTGCTAACTTTTACCATATTAATAACACCAGTTCATCTCTTTCTGCGTTACCGTGTGATCTTTTAATTGCACCAATCCGGTTTTGGGAATCTATCTGTATAGATGATCTCATCACACTCTTCTTTCTCAATATCATAAGCGTCATCCCAATATTTGAATAAATCCTCAGTTTTAGGGAGATAGCAAACAATAATGGCATTAGCATTCTCGAAGTCTCCATTCACCCCATACCCGGTACACCAATAAGGCATTTTAATTGTAGCTAAATCAATCAGCGGTCTAAAATCCTCAACTGATTTGGTTCTAAATCTGTACCTGATCAAGTTTTTGCTATTCTTCGATATTCCGGCTGGTTTCATTAATTTGAATGATTCTTCATTCTTTTTAGGTATAAGCTTCTCAATACAGTTATTGCAGAATAAATGCCCTTCACGAGTGCCATTATTAACTGTTTTAGACGAGATTAACTGATAAACCGCATGGATTTCATACATAACTTCGCAAGTATCATTATTATCCAATGATCCCTCGACACATACCTGTTCGCCGCAGCCATCACATTTATATATTTTCATTTTTTATTCTCCTTTATTGAAAATACACACCAACTGTCTTTCAATCCCCAGCCGTGAAGAACATAGGTAATCTCAAATTTTTTATCATTTAATGGGTGATTTATTTCAAGGTCGTTGTTGTCAATAACATTAAACTCAACCACATCGCCTTTCTGATAACCTCTATCATCATAACGAATTTCAAAAGTCTTACTTCCTTCAAGAATAGCGTCTGCGTATGGCTTTTCAATTTTTAATCTGTGTGTCATTCTTCTTTACCCCCACTACATAAATCAAGAAAATCCTTACTTGATCTGTTCTTGATTTCATCCCATACGGATTTTTCTGCTAACTCGTGCGTATAAACAGGTCTGCCTAAAATATCCTCAATGTACTTGTGAAATATCGAGAATTTGTTTCCCGTAAGCATCACAACACCCGTATAAGCCATAACTATTGCTCTCTCTTTATCTGTCATTCTTCTTTACCTCTCATATCTAAAATCTTAAAACCACCAAGCTTCATTATCTGTTTTGAGATTTTATCAATATCATCTCCAAAATATATCTTAATTTCAGGTTCGGTGGATATTGTAAGACACGGTACTTTTCTGTTTATCATATCTTCTTTGCTGAATGGAGAATTAAAATATCCAGTACAAGCTTCACAAACATCATATTTAAGTGGAAATGCAAACTCAACATAGCCTTTTATATATTCTTGATAAACTCGACCAGCATTATGTTCATAGGGTGCATCATCCCAATCATCGCCCCAAAATGGCTCACCATCAGCACCGAGATATAATCTGAATACATTACCATGCTTGAAAAAATCAATAATTTTCATTCTTCTTTACCTTCCTGTTTATTTTCCCATTCCTGCCAATCTTCAATCGCTTGCTTTAGAGAAGGATAGGTTGCATGAAGTGCTTCGAGTTCTTTCTTAAGGTCGGATAGACGATCAAATAAACCATTTAGAGTCCTTTCTTTTTCGGCTATGGCTTTTTCATATCTGTTCAGAGCGTATCTAATGTCATAGTAATCTTCTCCGTTAACCTCTAAGATACCCTTATTGTAATATCCGGAATCGTAGTTATAATCGAAATGAATACCATGAGAACGATAAGGCTTAGGTTCTTTCAAATAATCTTCCTTAAGCATTTCTATAGTAACCAACTTATATATCTTTTTATGTCTGTTATAAGGATCTTCCACAACTTTATACAGGGTGTGAGTATTGACTAAGTTAATAGCTTCTTCCAATACTTTTTTATCCTGCTCCAGTCTTTCCTTGATTTTCTGTATCTCCTGATACTGCTTTTCAGCAATCTGTGCTTCTGCAATCGTTAATAAATCTGTTTTCATTTTGTTTCCCCTTTCGCTAATTTCAACGCTTCGTCAACACTGATTCCAAACTCCTTCTTAAATGCTGGAGCTGATATACCCCAATACTTTCTTAAAGGATAGCCATATGATGCTGGCAACTTATCAGCTTTAAATCTGGTATTCAACTGAAAGTGGCTTTTGCAATGCTGATTAAAATACTTCAATGCAGTCTCCTTATCCGGATGGACATTGAGATCAGATACATGCTCCCGGATCATGTCATAATGAAATGTTACCCATCTGCTCATTCTTCTTTACCTCTCAATCTTCTTCCGCAACCACCGCAAAAATATGGTAATTCTCTGCCAGTTGTCATCTCAAAACTAAACTCACAATAAGGACATTTTGCATAGTATTTTCTAATCTCCACAATCTCTGTTTGCCACTCATTAGGAATACCCGTATTGATCATAGTATCGTAGTAATATGGACATTCCTCAATATTGGCAAAATCATAATTTTTCTGCTCACATACAGGATAATGAATACATTTGTTATTACAGGTCATTTCTCGTCACCTCTCATACATTTAGGACATTCCATAGGTGGATAATCTGTCTTTACAACATAACCGCAGTCTTTACATATCCAATCTGCGTTAAAACCATTATCAACTATGTGCCTTCTCCAATTAGATGCAACAATAATCCCGTCAATTCGTTTATAACCATCAGGAAGAACATCTCCGTAATTGTCATAATCACTTGGTCTTAAATGTGGTCCGTTATTTCCTTCATATCTACCCATTATTCTTTACCTCCATTCTTGCTCCACAATGAGGACAAAACTTCTCACCTTCGAGGTCATACTGTTCGCCACATTCCGAGCAAACAACAATAGTATATGTAAAAATTCTGCCGTCACCTGTTTTGCCTTGTCTTTCAACCTCTATCCACTCGCCTTGCGGTCTTTCTTCAATAGCCTTGATAGCAAGGTCAAGAGCTTCATATTCATCTGGCAAGTAAACACCCATTGAAGGATGCTCCTTGATTGCTTGCAATACTCTAATAGCCTCTTTATTTGTCATGCTTCATCACTCTTCTTAAACCTCTTATAAGTTCCCACATCACCGTGATCGAAACTTATTGCAAATGTTTCATTTTTAGTAATTTCTTTATAAGTATCAGATGTTACATGACCGATAATTTTTCCACTAAAATCTTCAACAATATCTCCGTTAGCACATAATGTTACTTTATCAGTCCACCTAACAGATGACTCCAAATAATTGCTATCAAGATTATTCATTCTTTACCACTTCCTTCAACTAAAAATTCTGCAATCTTTGATATATCATCAAGATATGTTGAATACGCATCACCATAATTTTCAGCTTTAAGTAATGTTACTCCGGATGCAGATTTAACTACCCAAATGTTATCCCCAATACAGATACATTGCCGGTAATCAGAATTATCACAACTCCAAGCTAATAGTTCATTACAAAAATTGATCTTATCCGGATCGGTCATTCTTTATTACCTCTACTACCAATCACTTGCCATAATAATATTTCCATTTATAGTAAGAGCTGCATCAGGATAATCTGATGAACCGTATATTATCAACTTTACATCAGCGTCCTGATCATAATTATTTAGTATCTGTATTAAGTGAATTACTTTAATGCTATTAGCAATATTTTCACCAGAATCAATCTTCATTCTTCTTTACCACCTTTATATTAACATCTTTATCATTTGCGTTTTGCAGTTCGGGCAAAAGTTCTCCTGTTCTTTAACACAATGACCGCACTTATTGCATGACCATTTATGATTAGGATTAGGATTATCCCCTAGCCAAAACCATCTGGCATACGGACCTTCTAGTTCCGTCCCAAATCGCCTTGATAAAAAATCCATTGTATTCATTCTTCTTTACTCCTCAATTTGGAGTGAAGATATTTTGCAAATTCTCGCATACAATCTTCACACATATCATACTTATGATTGTCGGGCATAGTTCCAGCATAACAATCAATGATATTTTTACTTTTAATTATGAAGTATCTTTTATTGATTCCGACTTCTTCGCCACAAAAATTGCATATTCTATGTCTTGGAATAATCATTTGTTATCACGCCCTTTCCAAATCTAGGAATTTATTTCTCATTTCATCATTAGGGAATATTCCGGAACACTCAAATTCAAAGTCACAAAAAGGCTTATCTTCAGGTATTTTCTTATCACCTTTTTCAAGCCTATGCCCATCGCACTTTATATCTGTAAATCCATTATTCTCTAATAATGTTTTCATACGATTCAAAAAGAATAAGGTACTATCACAAACACAATATAAATATAATCTATTATCTTTGATCTTATACCTATACCCAATCATTCTTTATCACTCTCCTTCCAAATATATGCAACGGGATAATAAACCTTTTTAGCGTCTACTGTATCTTTCATAACTGTTTTACTCTCAACGACAAGAGTCATAGTATCCCCATTTTGAGGATTGAGATTATATTTTTCAGCTATAATATTTTCAATATCTATTCTGTTAAGTATTATTCGCTCCATCATTGTCCCCCTCCTTCTTTATCACCTCTCTATAACAATCATCACAAACTGCATAAGGTTTATTACATTGGTCATAAACGATTTTATAAGTTTGTAAAATATCAGGATTCACTCCGAGTAAACAATTACAAATATTACAAATTCTCATTCTTTTCACCTCTCATATATATACTAACGATTATGTTATATAGCTATCCCGGTCAACTTTGTGAATACCTCATTAGTAAGTTTTTGAGATTCGCTATTGCCGATCCACATACTGCCACTAATTAAATTCATATTCTTTTGCCCGTGTAATACCGAAGCACCTCTTTGCAAATCATCTAACTTCAATATACCTTGCTGAATATCTCTCCAGCACCCTTCGCTGAAATTAATATTCATCACACAAAGAACTTTAACATCATCTATGACCTTCTCTACTACAAATTTTGGTTCATACTTCAAAACACATCTATCTCCTATCTGATCTATTCTGAACTGTAAAGTACCGGAGCAAGATCCACAACTCAGATTATGTTTATAAATAAACTTCACCCCGGTCTTGGTACTAGCTACCTCACGAGTGCCAATCAAGTTATTATTGGCATCAGATAGGTATGTAAGATATTCCAATGAATGAACAGCATTTAATAATGTCTTTTTATCAAATTTTTTCGGATCAGATATAGTATGACCATCTAAAGCAATTTTTCCGGAATACATTTCTTTTGTATAAACCACATCCCCATTTTCAATATTGAATAGTATCTTTCCAATATTTGGAACTGTAACACCTAGAGTTTTACTACTGAGATCATTCAATACATTAACTTTGCGTATCGAAACTAAATTCTTCACTGATGCTCCGGCTGCACTAAATACACGAGTAACATTCTTCTTTGGGCGGTTTTTAACAATATCCTCATCAGTTTTAGCTACTCTTTCCTTTTTAATTTTTGGCATTTCAAGCCCTAATTCTTTAGCAATAAATGTCTGAATACGAATATTAATATCGTAATCTGCACCACACAGTGTACCAATACTATTTACCGGTAATTTTAAAGAAGATAAAGCGTTATTATACTGAATAACAACATTCTTATTCGTCTTATCTACATAAGAACTTACAAAAGTTAATGATCTGTCTTTCGGGAAATTTGCTGTAAACAGAGTTTCTGCATAATAACAACTGAATTGGAGATTCATCTTCCAAGATTGTGTATATGCCATTGTTAATTTACCCAAATACTTTTTTGAGAACTCTTTATAAGCCAAATTTAACTTTTGGCGGCTATATGACATGTTGATAAATGTGCTCAGCGTCTGCTTAGACTGTTCGATGTCATCTGAGATTTTAACCACTTTCGGTGCATTAGAATAATCATAAAACCCGATATTATTATCATCATGCTTGATCACAATGGTCGGTTTGCAATTAGAATATCTGGATAAACAATCTTCTCTATAATTATTCAATGTTTCTAAAACATTATTCTTCTTGGACTTATTAACATCAGATTCATTTATTTTTGATGCTAAATCCAGCAACTCTGATTTAGCAACACTCTCATCCACCATATTACCACTATTATCGAGTGGGACTGTTACCTTAATATGTTTAAATGCAGAAGATATAGCATTGACTATACTGATGTTAAAAGTGTGCTTATCAAGTTCAAAATGCAATTTAGCAGAAGTATTATTATGTTCTTCCCAGAAATTTGATAAGTTAGTTTCAGCAAGATATGCATTATATTTGAACAAATCTGAAGTATATTTACGATAATCACTCGCATAATCAGATAACAAAGAAATATACATCTTCGCTATATGCAGACAGTTTGTTTTAGAATAATAAGGATCAATATCTATATTACCCTCTAACATTTCCGCCATTGATTGTACTGTTTTTATTGCAAACATATTATCTTCAAGTACATAATCCGGATATGCAGTATAAAATTTTGCAATAGTCATTATCTTCTCGAAATTTTCAGTTTTCTGTAAAAGGATCTCACTTGCCCACTCTGTCTGAGATAAATCTTCGCAAGAATCCAATATCTCAATTACGGTCTTATTACATTCCTTTATGCTGCTAGATGTTTTATTAAACATACAATACAATGCCAGATAATCTAAAAGATTATAATCTGCAAACTGAGATTTAGGTAGTCTACCATCAAGTTCAACTACATTTGAAATTTCTTTCATAAGGTCGAAATACGATGTATCAAAATATTCAGTAATACATGAAGAACCCACTTGGTACATTGTATCTGCCGTGTCAACTCGTCTTATATAAAAGAGTTTATTTCTATCTCTGCTGGTGCCGCAACAAGCACAATAAGATGATCTACTATTCTTAGAAATAAAGTCAAACACCTCTTGTCTGTCGATATTAGCAATATTAAATACTCGTTGTGCAGAATCATATACATTCATTCCGTTCTTATCGACCTGACCATCGCTTGTTTTGGATCGGATTACCTGCCCAACAACTTCGTAAGCACCTTCCGGGATTATTCCGATACTCTTCGTATTAAAATTTATTGGTCTAGATATTCCGCTAATTTCTAATGTCTTATTAGCACTGTCATAACTAATATTAGGTGTAATATTATTATGATTCTCTGCATAAGTATTGATTATATGCTTGATTATTTGATACTTTTTAAGTGCGATATTTTTGTATTTCATAGATAAACCATCCTCTCAATTCTTAATACTTATACATATTTATACATAAAGTATAATATAAATATCATATATTGCAATACCCATATACATAAATTCTGAAATTATTTCAGAATTTACCTTATAGGATAAAGATAACACCCTACGGAAAGCCATAAACCGTAGGGTGTCATTCAGTTAGGAGATAAAATATATGCCCATGATGATTGCTGAAGTCACCGGGCTATATCTATATTAACGATTGGTAAAAGAAAAACAACTCGCAGGTGTGCCTGACCTACGAGTTGTCGGAGGTGTCTATCCGTTTAGAATAGATACGAGTCTGAAGAAGATCAGACTGGTTTTATAAAAGGTTTTATTCTTTGTATAGCATTATTTCTAATGCACAAAGCTCTTCGTCATCATCACCGTCATCATACCAAATCTCGTAAACCTGATACTTTTCAGCTTTTTGCTCATCGGAGAGTTCTTTTAGCATCCCGCAAAATTCCTCTTTCCAATCATTAAAATTGGTTTCAGGATCTAAGGGAACACCTATTGAATAGCGAAGTTTCAAGGTATCTTCTGGGGATACAAAATGCTTAATCTTAACAACTGATAGAATTGTTCGGATGATTATTTCTATCTGATCAGGCGGTAACTCCATATCTTTAAAATTGGTTGTTAAAAAATTAGATACTGTATCAATGCTTACCATATTATACTTCCTCCAATACTGTGTATTAGTTTGTAACCTAATAGTATCAAAGGGGATGGGTACAATTTGTCCTATCAATCAATATGAAGCATTACATCTCTAGCAGCATTACAATCTTTTACTCCGGCAAAAATAAACTGAACATCTTTAAGCTCTTTCAATGCCTTAAAAGTATTCTCGATAGCAACAGAATCCAGATGATCAAAGATATCATCACAAAGTAATAGCTTTAAAGGTGATTTTGTATTATCAGTAATACAGATCATCAAAGCTAGTGCATATAGACATTTCTCACCGGAAGATAATAGATCATATGGAATATAAACACTATCCCGGATTAACCCAAAGCTGAATGAGTTTGCTTTCGTAGATACATCAAAGTGGGCTTTCAGATCCGTATTACGATACATTTGATGGATATAACCAGTCATCTTATTGGCTAATTCTTCAAAAGGTTTTTCAGTTAAAGTAGTCTGTAGCCCATTAGTATCAGTTTTCTTTACCCATAAAGATAATGCAGTACTACGCATTTCTGCCTCAAATTTGAGATTAGTTATATTCTCAATAGTTTCGTTATACTTAATATTTGCCTGTAATTTAGCTTTACAGTCAGTTAAGTAATCTATTTCAGTTGCCAATTCTTCTACAGTTTTATTTGTATCCGGTTTTTCGGGTAAATCTCCTAATGTCTTTTTAAGAGAATCTATCCTGCTCCATAAAGTTTTAAATGTTGCAAGCTGCGTTTCCAGATTATGAATATCGGATCTGAGCCTATTAAGTTCATCGTTCAAATGTGTTACTTCATTCTGTAATTCTATTTTCTTTGCTTTTCTAACTTCGGATTCCGCTTTCAGATCGTCAATTTTATCTAAAATAGATTTACAGGAATCTTTTGTATAAGGGCAAACCCCCGCACTATTGATAACAGATTCTGCGGTAGCATCAGCCCCATTAAGTACAGATACTTCATCTCTCTTTTCTGCAATAGTGGAGATAAGCCTATCCTGTTCAAGTCTAATTGCGGCAAGGTCTGAATCTATCTGGTGATATTTTTCTTCATCGCCCAGTTTAGATACCTGCATCTGCAATGTAAGAATTTCTTCTTTTGCAGACTTCATAGCATTATCAGCAGCATTATATCGAAGTAACTGATCTCGGATAAGGTTAGCCGATAAAAGTTTAGTATTAATCTCTGTCACATCTGTAGAGCCAGTATAGTCCTCATAATAAATTAAAGAATCAATAGTATTCTGTAATCTCTGCAATTCAGATTTGTTGTAAGACTGTTCTGCCTTAAATTTCTCATTAGCCCTGACTACTTGAGCTAAGGCATCACCGTCTAGATCATCTATGATAGACATGCCATACTCAATGATCACAGCTCTGTTCTCGAAATTGCAATCAAGAATACTTTCTGTCAGAATCTTCTGCCAGTTAAGTTCACCATTAGAAGTAGGAAGAATATTTTTAATAAAATAATCTTTTAACTTATTAGCAGTCTGTCCTACAAACTCATTGAAATTGAAAATCGGTAATTCCAGTTCTTTTACTAAGGCTGACACATCATAAGTTACCGGATCTACATCAATACGATTACCCATCTTCCAAATTCTGCGAGTAATAGTAACATCATCTAATTTCAACTCTATAGTGATATCACCCTTTGGAGAATGACGAAGTATCTCACTCTTACTTTTAGCTGTACCCGGAATATAACCCAGCAAGGCTAACTGAATAGCTTGAAGCACAGTGGATTTTCCTGCTCCATTATGCCCAAAGAGATAGGTTATATCCCCAAAGTTATAAGTTTTATTCACGGCGTTATGAAAACCGTCTATGTAAATTGAATTAATTTTCATGGGTAGATTCCTCAGATTGTAAAAATTCAGCTACGCATTTATCAAAATAATAATCAAACTCACGACTGCAAGCACTACATAGATCATGAACTCCCGGTACTCTATATACGCAATCATCAATATAAATCCCTTGCCGATTAGGTACATGGGTAACAACATTGGTATGAATTTCTCTGTAGCAACCCTCAGGAATATCTACACCACATTTATCACAAGTTATCTTCTTCACTTTTGGTTTCCTCCTTATTAATTGCCGCCAAGTTATAATCAATATTAAGTTCTAACCACAGCTCTCCCAAACCACCATGATCTTCTATATATTTCTTTACATCTAACTGGTGTTGTTCCCAAACTTCTTTATCTTCTTCAGGAACTTGCCAATATTCGCTATTAGGACAATTACTGCAAAGAATACAAGAATAATCGAAATCCCCATGATCACTTAAATCACAAGGTGGATATAACTTTGCCCACTTCTCCTTTAACGGATTTTCCGGTGGATTATATGGGGTACCATCTGACCACTTCATTTATGACTCCTCCTCAGGCAAATATTGTTTTATGATTTCTCGTAATCTCTGAATTTCGTCTTTTTCTTCAAAAGAGAATGGGTATAGGCTGCCATCATATTTTATATGCGAAGTCATCAGGAGCATAAGTTCGGCATTAGCCTTGATTAATGTATCTCTGGCTTCTTTTGATTTTCTACTCATGGAAATCTCCTTTAATTAAAAGGGGCAGGTATAAGCATCTTCACATTTAGACAAATGATAGACTTTGCTGCCACAATATTTACAATACCCCTGATCATCGACAGTGCCCCCGCAGTTAGAACAGTTTTCCAATTTTGTTATTTGCGGAAGATGAACAGAGGTAGTTAAACTATGCGGACTAGAAGAAATATAATACTTGCCAACTGTTGTTGGAGTAATAGACGGTGTGGCAGATACCAATTTCTTGCCATCACAGGTATAAAATTTATCTTCGTACTTAACCGTATCGCCTACAGATAAAGTGTTAACATCAGGTAGTTTATCAACACTGCCTTTAAAAGTTGTCCCCTGTGCCATATCAGTTGCAATTTTCAAAGAATCAAGCATAACCTGTGTCTGATTTATTTTTTTAGATAAATTGATTATTCTATCTTCTATGTCATGGTATCTAATGTAGTTGGACATTCTTTGATCTCCTCATAAACACGGATCTTATCTGCATTTTTATCTATTTCCAGCCAATAATCACTTTCAGTATCCTTCATAGTGATCACAGAAAAATCTTCCAGAACAATAGGCTTATCTAACTGTTTAAATCTTTTTAGTGGATAAATTTTTCCATTACGCCTGAAAAATGTTATTGATAGCTGTCGGCATCCGCTATTCGGGTTATCTGCATACTTGGCATTTACATTTCTAGGAGATACCAGTGAATACTCTAAGGAGTTCCACCGACTCATCTTCTCGAAAAATCTTCTGCCATTCCGTTCTTTTACCATAAATTATGCCCCCATTTTCTTCGGTATGTCTAATCTTGCATGACATTTAGGACATTGTGAAAAATCTACAATATGTAACATTCTGGAATCTAATGGCTGAGCAAACCCGCAGACAGGGCAAGCACGAATTATAGTAGATTCATCACCATACCTGAATGACATACCCCAAGTACCATCTCTTTTTATATACTTATGTCCCATTACTTAAATTCCTCCTGTTCTATTGCGGTAACATATCCAAAGTTATTTAACAATCTATCAGTCATACCTTGTTTGATTTTCTCCCCAGCTATCACTGATTTATGTGAAAAATAACCTACTGTTGTTCCGCACACTACACATTTAACCTGCCCATCAAATGTCTGAATTTTATGATTCTTACTATGGATAGGCATCTGCCCAGATTTAGTGCCGATCATATTCTGACATTTAGGACATCTAAAATTATTATCTTTACATTTGTTAGTCCAATATAAATTCATTTAAAAAGTTCCTAATTATAATAACGATTAACTATCAAAAAGTTCATAAACGAATAACCGGTTCTTTGCTCTGGTGATAGCTACATAAAACAGATTTTTCATTTCTTCTGTAACTAACCTAAAATTATAAGAACCTACATTCATTACAAAAACATTATCATACTCCAGACCTTTTACTGAATGAATAGTGCCCACATAAAGTTCAGAAGATTTAATATCATTTATGGCATCTTTAAGATAGTTTAAAAAGTCTTTGCCGAAGTATTCTTTATCTGCCTTCTTAATATTTTTAACTTTAAGCAACTTTTCTATCTCATTAAGTTTAGCATTAGTAAACCCAAATGTAGTTGAGATTCTCTTTAATTCTGTAATAAGTTTCATATCCGCTTTAATTTGAGGGGTATTCCCATATAAACCTAAAAACCAAGAAAGATCAGGATTTTTAATCTGTGAAGATAATCTAATATACTCACCATATTTATCAGAAGATAGATACGATGCAAATAAACCTAACGCATAAGAATCAGATACTGCACATTCCAATAATTTCTGTAATCTGGTATCTTTGCTTGAAGTAAATTCAATATCCTGACTTTTGAGATATGCAGCTACCGCAGCTACCTCTTTATTAGTCCGGCAAAGAATAGCAGAAGTACCAGATAACTTATTAAGTTCAGTAATAACATTATCAATATCTTTAAGATTCATAGGGGCATACTTTGTTGGACCATCAGTTAATTTAGTAATAACCCTTTCTCCGTCACGGGTAGCTTTCATCTCAATTCGATAAGAATCATCAGCATAAGTCTTACTGAATTTATTGGCATACTCGCATATCTGATTAGTTGATCTGTAATTAGTAACTAACTTGATTATTTCCCAATCTGGAGCATTAACTAAAGCTTTTATATATTCATTACTAGTATTACGGAACTGATAAATATTTTGCAAAGTGTCCCCGGTAAAATAAAGATTAGAATTTACAAAAGCATTTAAAAACTTAATCTGATATGGATCGACATCCTGAAATTCGTCACTGATCACATACTTATATTTATCTTTATAAGGTAGCGTAGCAGGATTTCCGCTATCAAATAGTTTAGATACCTCACTATTTAATTTATCAAAAGTAATGAGGTTATCTGCTCTCATTATCTTATTAACGGCTTTATCAAATAGTTCTGCTTGGAACTGCTCTTTTTTATTCAAGTTATCTCTATGAAGCAATTTCTCATTAGTTAAAGTTATCTTGCATTGAATCTTTGCTCGCTCTGATATATTCTTTTCTTGTTCTTCCGTAGCTATTTCTGGAATATTTTCATAACCTAATGCTGATCTTATTGCAGGATCTTTACATAAAATTGAATAACAAAAAGAATGAAATGTTCTAAACTCAGGGGTTGCTTCTCCAAGATGATTCTTCTCATATCTTTCTTTCATTTCAGCAGCCGCAGCATTAGTAAATGTCAACACTAATATAGATGAGGGTTCTACACCATCTTTTACAATCCTAGAGGTGTACTCGATCATAGTTCGGGTTTTACCAGAACCTGCCGGAGCAAGACAAAGTATCCTATCTGAATTAGAATTTATAGCTTGAAGTTGTTCTTTATTCGCACTCATCTAAATCCCCATCCTCTTTTGCATTTTGCAAATCGTCATTAATAGCATTGTATAATTCGTTAATTCCCGCCATCTGTTCCTTAATACTATCTTCCGGTGATTTATTCGCAATTTCTTCATTTAATAGTGCACCACACTTAGGACAATAATTACTCAAACAATAAGTATATTTACCATTAGACTGCTTTTCGAATAAAGCATCTCCCCCACAATTAGTGCACCATGGTATATGAGCAGCATCTTTGATATCTTGTAAGGTACTATTGCTTACATGCCCTTCCCAGACACTAGGATTCAAATAATCCCATTTAGCTACTACTTGCATATGATGTGCTTTCATAGTTACTAAAGCAGCTATATATCCGGCATCGTATGCTTTTTGCTGATCCCCATATGCACTCATTTAGTTGCTCTTTTCCTTAATATTTTGTTCGCTCGTCTGTCTACATTTACAAATACAGACATCTACCCAAAGTAATTCTTCTAATTCATTCTCATCCCTATCGTCTGTAATGCAATATACAACATTAAGTACATCATAAAGCCCAAAATGCGGCAAAGCTATACATTCTCCTATATGAGGAATTACATTAGATTCATACTGTAAAATGATATTTTCCTGTAAATCACGAAGTATGATTTTAGTCATTGCTATCTATCCTTTTCTTTAGTTCGGCTGCCTCATCTATAAGATATTCATATTTAGCTTGTGCATATCTGTCTTGAAATATCTTACGAGCTTGCTCTTCTGTTTCTGCTTCAACTTCATATTCTTCAAGAGGAAGATATTTACTATCAAAGCAGAATTTTTGATCTTTTACGGTACTTCCTTTTATTACATATCGAAAATCACGCACATGTGTTATTTCTCCGGTATTTGTAGAATAGATAATTTTGTAAGCTTTTGCGGTTTCCCCATATAAATTTTCAGCATCTACTTCCCACTCGGCTATCTGGTTATTATCACCCTGAAGAATAGCACATTTAAGCTCGGCTTGTTCTCTTGTGGAGAATATAGCCACAATACCATAATCACTATACTCTCCTTGTGTTACAACATAGACTTTCATATTGATCTCCTACCTTATCGTAAATATAATAATCCCTCTTTTTGTAATCGTTCTATCATATCTTTTTGTGGATCTGTTAAAGGTATTTTATCTGAACAAACTATATAATGTTCCCAAATAGATACACACTCAGAAATATTACAAAGCCATGTAATATAATCACAATAATACTCTTTAGGACACATCTTCTCCAACTGATATCGAGAAATACCTAATTTATCCTGACACACCTGTATTAATTTCTCCTGATGAGATGGTACCGCATATTCAATATGCCCATCCGGAAATAACACTACCTCAAAATAATGAATGTAGTGCTGCTTATGCTGCTCTATATCAAATGGAGAATGAAGATCATACATACTAACTGTGCCTATATAGTAAATTCAAGTTCAAAAAAAATGATTGCCTAATTATTATCTACAATTATTCATGGGTTTCTCCCCAACTGATCAACCATTCATCTTCACCATTATAAGATTTACCAGATACTGTGTACCCATAACGCTTTAATACATATACGGTTTCCGCAGATATATCATGATGTATACGGATGCTGGTAACACAATCACATATCGCAGAATTAATCATAGATTCTATAATAATTAATTCGTCTTGTAATTTTTGTACTTTATCTCTAGCTTCCGATGCAGTGATCATAAATTATAACCTCAATATATAATCTTTCATATTTTGATATGCCTGAATAGTCCCATAACATACCCCTAACAAATAGTCATCCTCAGTATTAGCTTCTACTTGCTGCCATTTTGCAATTTCAGCATCACAATTTGCTACAAGCTGCTCTTTAATTTTGAATTTACCATCCAAACCATCTGTAGTATCCGCAGCCGGATAAGAAGTTGTACCTAAAACATCTCCGGCATTAATAGTAGAAGTAGTCCTCCAATCAGATGTATAAATACTACCCCAAGGAAGTGTAGTACTCCAACCAGATAAATCCTGCGTGAATCCAGATACATCAATCATAGGGCGAGCAGTAGTTAATGCATCAGTTAATACACTAGAATATAATCCATGCTCACGCAATAATTTCTTTATATCACTGGGGATTACACCGTCATCGGGAGAAACCGGATCATTAAATCTAACTGTACCGTCATCATCTGTATGTAAATCAGGAAATGACATACCTACGCTCCTTTATTTGTATAGTCTTGCCCCGCATTTGCAGCAATAATCGGGTTTGCCAGAATAAGATATCTTCATACAACATGAACAAGCATATAAAGTTCTATTATACGGTTGTTTGATCGGTATCCAACTACCTGTCTTATGGTTGCTGACTAATTCTATCGCATGATCCAGAGCAGCTTTCCGATCTGCATCAAATACTGTAATGTATTCAACTTTGATACCTTTTAAAATCTCGACACATTCTGTATCAGTCATTATAATTCCCCGCTTACCACCACTTATTCTTCTTTCCCGATAAAATCACATTCATCTAGTTCGCAACACTGAACTATGTCACTTGCACCAATCATATACCATTTATAGTGTTCGCACTTCTCGCATTTAGTTTCATCATAATCATCCATACTAATTACTCCGCTGACTTATCTTCTATTGCTGGAACTTCCTCATATTCATAAATATTAGGGTACCATGAAAATATAGGAACTCTATAGCCACCGGTAGTGAACTTGTAAGTCTTACCCACTTCGATCTGATTATAGTCATCAGAGGAATCGAACCGGAATTTAAGCAAGCTGTCAGTAATCTCGAATACTCTGGATTCACCTTGCAGATCAAAAGAATATACTAGATACTTGTTCTTATCGCTTACTCTATCCTTATCGGTAACATGTACTACATAAGTTTGAGTGTTCATTACTTTCATAATACCCGGAGCAAACGCAATAAAAAGTAGTACTAGAAATAACAGCACATATAGAATCTCAAAAGCATGGTTTCCAAGAAATTTATGTTTATGTTTAGCCATTTTCTAACCCCGCTACATATACATCAAATAGATCACGAACATAGATATAAAGATTCCGATAGGATCTGTTCTGCCATTTATATAACCTATAAGTATTATGAGTAAACTTTGTCTTTAAAATCTTATGCTTGTATGCCCAAGAAGATATACATATAAATACTGGATAGGCTATTCTTCTAATATATTTAAAATTATGAATCGTTAATGCTACTACCAGTGTGATAAACCAGACTGCAAAGAAAGGCTTTGCTATATCCCACCAATTAGCAACATCTTTTATACCAGAAGCTAAAAAGATTGATGTCATTGATATAAATACCAGAATGTATGTAACTACCTTTTTCATTTTCTATACCTCCAAAATGATATTAGTACCTACATCTATAATAACGATTGATAGTTACATATAAGTTACCGGCATATTACAATCACTGCATCCTAGCACCGCAATTCGGGCAGAAGTGTCTAAAGCTGTCATAGCCGTACTGTATTTCGTGACATTTATTGCATTCTTGCCCGCTCCCTGTGTCTATCCACTCACCTTGCGGTCTTGTTTCTTCTTCTAATTGTTTGATAAGTTCTTTATTACGATTTTGTAATTCAGTAACATAATCAGGACTAATCATAAAACTAACTGTCGGGGCGTTGTCGATAGCCATAATATCTTCGTTCTTAGCCGTATAATACCCTTCGTACCAATCGTTCTTGCAAGCATCATTTACATTAAGAGGTTCAATTATTGTTTCTTTCAAAGCCTCACGGCTTATTAAATCACCCTCGGTTGAAATGGGTGTACCGTTTCGTATTGCCTTTGCTATACTAAACAAATCATCATTAACAATGGCATAATCTTCTGTACCATTGTCAAACAGTCTTGTAAATACATTTTCATCAATATCAATTACTATCTTCATTCTTCTTTACCTCAAACAAATCATAATCTAAACAAGGCAAAATTCCTTTACAAGTGCAAGTACCATTTATATACCATTCACACTCTTCAGGACAAGGATCATTCCAGCTTTTTTGTTCTTCATCAAATTCAATTCTCATTCTTCTTTACCTCTCATATTAACAAAAATATCCTTCATCAACCGCATAAGCAATCCACTCAGGTGTGGCATTTACACCTCTCGCAAACATCACATCTTCATATTTTTCCTTGTTGTCATTAATAAATTCCCAGTATGCTTTGCTTGAAAACTCTTTTGGTAATTCCTTGTTTAGTGTTCTTGCTATCTTTTCAGCAAAACTAATCTGTTTATCTGTTGGTTCTTTCATTCTTCTACCTCACTTAAATTGTCAGTTTCCTTGTTTTTATCTTCGATGGGGCAGTTTTCCATCACATGTGTTCGTGCGTTAAATGTATAACCTTTATAAGTCTGTGTGGCTATACAATGAGGATAATCACCTTCATCATCATAAAAATGGCAATCCCAACAGCGTTTAGGCTTCTCCATACCAATAATTTTCATTCTTTCTCACCTCTCATATCTTCTCCATGATATGGCTCGGGTTTATACTGCCAAGCAATTACATATTCGTCCATTATTCCGCAGCCATACCAAAAATGCGGTTTATCATGTCCTATTGGTTTTCCGAATTTATATGCTCTAACATCTCCCCAAATAGTCGTGCATAGCACTTCTTCAAAATCAAAACCAAAATCGCTACCTGATGGATTAAACAATTTTTCTTCTGGTGATCGCTTGCTAACAGGAATCCACCCGCCTTGAGGTCTTTGTAATTTATTGGCTAACTTCCTATATTCAGGAATGTTTTTGATTGCTTCTGCATATCCAGCATTAAAACCCTCATCGTATTCTCTTTCGTAAGCCTTGATCAAATCTGATATTTCCGCAGATTTCCAATCCTCATTGTCTTTATATCTCCATTTAACGATAGAGTTATCATCGGGTATTTCTACTATCATTCTTTATTCTCCTTTATCCATTTAATTCGGTTATTTAAACAAAAACGACAATCAGCATTATAAGAACAATCTTCTCCATTCTCATCCATATAATCAAAGGGACAATAAACATTAGTTTCTGCAAAATTTATAAACCCTTCTTTCTGCTCATCAGTACATTCAATCTTCATTTTTCTCTCCTCTCATATCTAATGGAACTGCCTTTGAATAACCACTATATCCATGCCAAGTCCAACGAACTTCATCTGTCTTAATACATTCTTTAATTGTTTCGTTATCAGGCAATTCAATCTCAATTACATACTTGCTCATTCTTCCGCACCGCCTTTCTTCATTGAAACACCGCACTTCGGGCAAAAGTTCACATTTTTTGTATCAGATAAAAGATAACAACCAAATCTGCATTTGGAACAACCATACAATTTATCTTTGGAATAAGGCTGATTATCGTCTACTTCTATCCACTCTCCTTGCGGTCTTTCTTCAAGAGCCTTAATAGCAAGGTCAAGAGCTTCGTCTTTTGTTCCGCAATAAATCAATTTTATTTCGGTTAATTCCTTGATTGCTTCTTTATCTGTCATTCTTCTTTACCTCTCAACCAAGAATAGTCTAACTTTTTAATAATTGTTACATCATCCATAAGTAATGGTTCTCCGTCAGCACCCGTTAAAAACATTTCTGTTCCTGTAACAAGATATATAGGCTTATCAGAAAATAACATTCTAAAATAATCTGTTATTGCATGAGGATTCGGATTATCAGGCAGTATAGGATAATACTCATCGTCTGCCTGTATGCAATTCCATACACTTACACCACCCTCATTTCGTATGATTGCATCACCTTTATGCACCTTGGATTGAAAATCTTTTGGTATATCTCCAAATCTAATATAAACTTTCATTCTTCTTTACCTCTTATTTCGATTAACGGACATTTGCATTGTCTTTTTGTGGTCGTTATCCCTTCGTGAGTAAACAAACACTCATTCCAGTATTTAGGGTGAACAACAAAAGGACATTCGATACAAGTTTTAGGCATTGGAATATCAATTTGTATCATTCTTTACCGTCTTTCTCATTTTTTACTGGAACATATACATAACAAACCGAATGATTAGCATAACTAATTCCTGCATCGCTACGCTCGCAACAATACTTATATAAACAAGTATCGCAAAGTGATTTATTGTCGCTCATTCTTCTTCACCCCTCATATCTGCTCCGCAATTTGTTTGATTGCACTTATAACAATATGTCGTGTCGCATTTCCACCTGCCTTGCGGTATTTCTTCCCTTGTAACTTCATGTTCATACGCTTCTGAAAGAAGTCTGTATGCCTCTTTTAATTCTTCATACTTTTCTTTGTATGTATCCACTGTCGGAGCATTGTCGATATACTTCTTCCTGACGCAAACTTCATTATCTCCATAGCGTTCCCAACTTATACCCTCGCCCTTTTCAATAGCACCTATCAAAGCCTCACGGCTTATTAAATCTCCTTCATTTTCTGTCATTCTTCTTTACCTCACTTTCTATACAGGTGTTCCTCCACCATTATCAACAGGAATATAAAACTCTGTCGGTATTGATATAGGATTCTCTCGTTTTGGCTTAATTACCCATTCATTGTAACATTTCAAAAATTCCTCTTTTGTTATTACAACTTCATTCTTATAAATTGGAGCATTTCGTTCTTCGCTATATACTTTCGTTCTTCTGATTAACTTATCATTTTCGATCATTCTTCTTTATCGCCTTTCTCATCTTTTGAATTTTCCTTAACCCATTTAGCCGTTTTATGCCGGTCATAGAAATATAAAACAACACAGAGAATAACGCTAACAACTGCAATAATACGGCAAATAATATCAACCATTGTTATTTCAATCGTCATTCTTCTTCACCTCGCATATCTGCCCCGCATTTAGGGCAATAGTTTTTATAAACTCTATGAGGATCTGCACCACAAAACGGGCAAACACACATACCTGCTTGAATATAATTCCACTTGCCCTGCGGTCTTGCTATCTTCTTGCCATCTTCTAAACCTTTACAATATGCCTTGTACTCAATATCGTTGGTGTCAATCTTTACTGTCGGGGCATTGTCGATTTCATCAATAATATCGGAAGCAATACCCTCTTTTGATTTACTTTCTATATAAGCACAGTGATAAACAAAATTTAATTTCTTTTTCAAAGCGTCTGCGTCAATCAGTCTAACTTTATTTTCACTATCTGCCGGATCTGATTCTTCGACTAGGCTTTTATAATCTTTCATACCATCTTTATAACCTTTAATGAACAGATTATAGTCATCTCCGGTCATATAGACTTCTCCGGTTTCTAACATCTGGATTGCAAGTGCTAAAGCATCTTTCATTGGGTGATGTGATTTACAATCTCTTTCCCATCTAGCTAATTCTTCTTTTAAATAGTTAGCAGCTTCTTCTATTTTCATACTTATTACCTCTGATCAGTACAACATTAAAACCAATATAAATAAAGCAATAAAAAGAATCCCGCCTACAACCTCGGCTATTCGTAATTCTGTTCTAACTTTAGTATCGCAAAGTTGAAATGTTTTACCTGAAGGTATCGTAATAGATTTAAGCGTTGGATTTTTACTCATCTCTATTCTCCTTTAATTTACTTTTCTTATCGGAAGTATAGATACTACTACCACAAGAATTACACTTATATAATTGTTTATGCTTTTCGTGACTAATCAAATCCATTTTGTGTTTACAATAATAGCAGATCATTCTTTATTCTCCCGGAACTCGTCAAGATATACCGTACAAGTATGAGCTAATGCTACCCGGCTAATTTCTTCTCGCATATAGTATTTAATAGCATTAAAATAATTTACATCTTCCATATTTGGGTGATGACTTAGCATAACATCGCACCAGTTAATTATTTCTTCTGGAGTTTTCATTCTTTATTCTCCTTTATCTGCCGGTATTACTGGCGGTTGGCACATAATCACTTGGTCAAATTCAGTTCGCCCACGAACAGATAAATTATTCCATTTATCAAGTAAATTTTTCTCATCAATCAAATCTCCGTGTCCTTTAGGTAAGGGTGTCCCATCCTTGATTGCACAATATAATGAAGTATCGTACCATGATATTAAACTTTGATAGTTTTCATCATTTATTTTGCCGAATAATTCTTCGGGTATATCAATAACTATTTTCATCACTCATCCTCCTTTGGACAATGCAACCCCTCTTGGCAAATATCAGTTTTGTATTCACAGTTATAGCACATGCCCTGATCAGCAGGTATTACTGTTGGTGCATGAATAATGTAATTTTGGAAATAAACATCTTCTTCAACTGCAATAGTATCTCGGTCAACTAAATCTCCGTGTCCTTTTGGAAGAGGAGTACCAGCTTTCACTCTATTTAACATTTCATCCGCAAGTTCTTGACAGATATATCCGTCAACAATATCCTTATAATCTTCATCAGGTATATCAATTACTATCTTCATTTTTCATTATCCTCTGCATACTCACTAACAATACTGTCTATTGCCCTTAAAACACTAAAAGCTTCTTTTTTAGAAGATACTAGCTCTTTTATGGTATAAATATCCTCTATTGCTTTGACTGCCAGATCACCAGCTAACCATTTTTCATCAAGATTAAAGCTTCTAGGAATCTGCTCATTTACCAATCTACCGTCCATTAAATATTGATGAATATAATCAATAGCCTGTTCTTTGGGGCTGTCTTTGTCATCTTTAAGAATATTTATGCTGCTACGAAGGGATTGAATATTCTGCTCCATGATAGCAATAGATACTTCCGGATTTTCTACCGGTACATATCTTTCTGGAGGTGCAATAGGATCTCGATCTTCTGCTTTTATGTACTCATCTGTGAATCTATCAAGGTAAAATTTATATGCCATAATTATTCACCTACTTCCATAGCTAACCCACAATGTGGACAAAACTTATAATGAGCATACCCACCACCCCTACAATTAGAGCAGTAATACATATTATAAAGTCCTTTCATCTCCCACTTACCTGTAGGAATTGTTCTTGTTACTATAATTTCTGCTAACCCATTAGGATCTTTAAGATTATCACTTTCATATGCCTGTAAATGCCCAAAACACGCAAAAGAACGCTCTCCATATTCAGTAGTTATCTCTACAGATCCTATATCAGAATGGATATTTACAGTATTAAACATCATTTCCGTAGTGTCATATTTTTCTTCTGGAGTTACCTTGTTTCCGTGAATCGTAAGTTCTACTCCAGATTGATTTTTGATGATCATTATTTATTCCTCTTTTAATCTTTCAAAACACTCTGTTTCCGGGTTATATCCGATAAGCCCTAATTTATATGCTTTTCTCAATATTACCTGTTCATGAAGTTCAGCATCATCATCCTCAACTCCGCAACCATCAAAAAGGATATTAAGTACAAAATTCGTAAATTCTTCATTAGCAATTACACGATTCATATTTATTCTCCTGAATCTGCAAGTAAAACGGAAATACCCTTACCAGTTTCACTTTGCCACATCTTTGCAATAGGAAAATCCGGGTAATCCTCATAATTATAACGAAGCTGATAGATTTTCTTTTTACCCATAGAATATACTGTTAATTCTTCAACCAGTCCTTTATCAATGATTTCAACTAATTCTGGGATTTTCACTTGATATTCTCCTTTCGTTTCCCAAATTCACAACCACCTACATTATGATCACAAGCTAATGTGGAATCCCCAAAAGAATCTATAATCTCAATCTCATTACCACAGAACCATCTAGGCTTTCCAGTAAAAGGATCATGCTCCTTATAAATGGAGTATTCACATTCATTACATGGGATTACTGTTCTAGTGGATAATTCACCCATAAGCTGCCCTTAATAATCAGTCAAGATCATGACATCATCAGTATCCGTAAATCTATTAATGAGCTTAAATACTTCATCTTCCTGAATGTCTGCATAGTATCGACTAAACTTCTTAATTGCCTGTGTTTTAGATATTGCTTTTACAAGAGCTACATCATCCGTAAATTGATGATCTACCATAGCATCAGCTCGTCTAAAAACATAGTATTCTTTTTGGTTACTCATATATCTACCTCACCAATAATAAGATGTAATCGCCAACTGATCAGCAAACTGAACCATACGCACCATAGGAATATTAGTATTACAACGATATAAATCTTCAGATTCATATTTAGTAATATCCCAATTATCCATATGCCACCGGATAGCTGCCATTTCTTCAAATGTCAAAGAAGTGAGTTTAGTATTACATAACTGCATAGCTACAATTAAAGATTGGGTGCCATGCCCTAATCTCCCCACATCATCTTCCTTATACCGATAAGCAGCAACCTGTTCCCAGTCATCCGAGGTTTCATTCTTTACATTTTTCCAGTAGCCCTCATATCTACCGATTTTGCACCAGTCATGAACAAGAACAACTAATACGGCAGACCACCATTGGGAGTCTTTTACTATCTTAAATGGCGGAACCTGCTCTAAGGCAACCAACTGGTTATATACCCGTAAGGTATGTGTTAATAATCCAGTGTAACAAGCATCATGATATTTAGTAGATGCCGGCGAAGTATAAAAATCGGTACTTCGCACCCACTCAATAATATGTTTGATATATGGAAATATTTTATCCTGATTGGCTTCTGATACTGACGGATCTCGCTGATTAGCCCGCATAATCAAGGATTTAGCTAAAAGCTCTTCATAATAGATAGCTTTTAATTCACCATCCATACTATCAAGATCAGGTATTTCTACATAATCAGTAATAGCCTTAAACTCAATATGACCTTTTGATAAATCAAGCATAGATAAAAATACCTCCTAACCATATTAACGATTAAGAGGTATTTTTATTAAATTTCATATTTGCACTTATCTGGGAATTTATGTTTAAAACAACTATCCACCATATATCGTACTCTAGTAAAATTTTTAAGCTTATCAGAATCATTAAGACAAATAATCCGATATTCATCAGATAATATACTATCCATAACTTCTTGTATATTATCATCTCTAACATCAAAATATTTAAACTCTGCTATATTATCGTCATAGTTGTTTGTAAAATAATGCGGATACATATAAATATACTGGTTCACATTCTGGGGTGTTCTGAGCTTAGTTATAGCCGAAGTTATTTTATCCAAGCATTCTGTACCCACCTGCTGCATAACTGACTTCAACATCGGAGATGCTGTATGCTCAGGACAGACTAAGACATTATCAGGAAGTCGATCTATTTTAAGGAAGTCAGATACCAGATCCATACCAGACCGGCATTGAGCACGATATACATGCTGCTTATTATATTTTTCATAAAATAAAAATTTGATATGCGGAGTAGTCCCTGTAAAGAAATCATTTTCTGTCAGTGAACCTATCGGAAATATATCATCATTAAAATAAATTATCCTATCAGCAAGATCCGGAATATTCCAAAAGAAAGATTCTATGGTGCAGCTACTGAATGTGGGTAAATACTTCTTTGGAATAAAATCCTCATGGTAAACAATTCTGACATTTTTAGTATCTAGCCAAATAGGTACTTGTGAGAGTCTAGATACAACTAATAATACATTACGAACAAATGGCATATATAAAGAAATACCCCTAAGCAGATATTTAAGAGTACCCCATGATCTATATCGTACCGGAGTAATATTATGAACCTTCGTTGTCTTTATGAAATCTTGTGTCCAATTCTGATCCGAACTGTTCACATAAGTAATTACTACATCTATATCCGAAGTAGATAACTGAACATTAGATATCGGATTGTCCGAAGATTTACTATAGTTAATTGCATGTATCTTTGAGTTAGTGAAAGCCCGCATATATTCCCAGTCATATTTCTTCTCTTTTGCCCATGTAGAAGGACAAGCCCCGGGACCTGTATATTTAAGTGAAAATTCTTCTATGCAATTTTCAGGAAAATCATATGCTTTATCGGGAAACTGAGCAAAACAGTTTGCCACAAATATATCATCTTCAAAGCCCTCGCTCTTTTCTGGATCTATATTTGGCATATCTATCTGGCTATAAATTGTTTTAGATATAGCTAAAAACATTAAGGGGCAACTCCGGTGTCGAATAACCCCTATACCATCAGGGTGCTCATCAATGGTCTGCATATATAAATCAGCATCTGCATTTAATACACGCCCGTCATCATCAAGCATTATTAGATAATCATAATCAGATGCAAGAAACTGCTTACGGAGTTCTCGTCTGGCACCTAAAATACCAAGACGATCATAATGATATGTAATTATTTTATTTTTAATATTAGGTAATTCAAAATCCTGCCAATTTTGAGCTATAACCATTATATCGGTGTCTGCCCAGTATTCTTCTAACTTATAGAGGAGTTCTTTAAATCTTCTAGTGCGTTCCCGGCGGGTTTCAATATGATATTCAGTATCATTGTCAGGGAAGTAAGATATTATTCCAAATACTTTTCTAGGAGATGACGGTTTCATCTGGATTACCTCATTTATTAAAATTTAGGCAGCCATCCAAATAGAATGACTGCCATAACTTGCAAATTACATAGCTAAACTTATGACAGGAAATCTTGTTCTGCCTCTTCTACTGTTGCAAAACTGGCACAACTAGAACCTATGTTATCATTTCTAGGATCATTAACAAATTTTACATCTGAACCTTTATATGCTTCGAGATCAGAATTATCAACTACCCAATACCAATAGCCATAATCCGGTTCCCCAGTAGTTTTAAGAATAAAGCATGTTACATCGCCATCAACTACTTTCTTAGCAATAATATTAACATATTTAGGAGCATATCGTTTCATCTGCAATCTCCTTATTCTTCCGGATAATCTTTAATAATCCACCTTAAAGCTTGTTCAGTGTCTTTGTTACAAAGTGGACATACACCATTAATACTCTCTACCGGCTGATCAGATGCAATCATAGCTGAAATAAAAATACCATGACAGTTTTCGCACTCAGCAATCAGGTGGTTAACAATATTATTCTCGATCTCGATAGTAGTACCGTCTTGCTTACCATCTTCCCCCATATCTTCTTCAAGATCCTCGGTGGTAGTATCATCTAAATCCGGAGTGCTAAAAGCTTCTTCATCTTCAAATACATTATCAGCAGCATATACTTTACGCTTAGCTGCACTTTGAGAACTTGCCTGAACTCTCTTCATTTTGGTTATCTTCATTTACTTATTCCTCCACTACGGTTAAATATTGATCAATGATTTCTTGTATTTCTTCCGGATATTCTACATCTACTAGATTATCCATTATATACTCAATAATATCATCTAATATTGTATCATAATATATTTCACCGGGGTTATCGGTAGATTCTGCATTTCCACTCTTGTCTAATCTAAAATATGCTTTATCAGGATCTGCTGATCTTCTATGAGAATCTAAATCCCTGCCATCATAAAAGATTTTTGCAACATCTTTAGGTTCTGTATCAATAAGGGTATCAAAAAAGGCTTCACTAGGAATAAATACGACATCCCCAAATGAAATATCCCGGCTAAATGCCAGATTTACGATTTCGACACATAGATCGTCATTCAAAAGATTCTCAATCGCAGAACGCAGATCATCCTCAGTTGAAATACTATCTGCTGACATAATTTTGCGTTTAATTATCTTCATGTTGCCCTCAAATACAGAATTTACATCATTATAAAAGGTTACGGAAATACCATAACCTTTCACATAAATTCTGAAATTATTTCGGAATATCTATTTTAGATAGCTGATACTCTACTGAAAATATGGTTAAGAGCAGTTGCTAACAAAGTAGTATTCACAAAGATTGTATCGGGATGAGTTTTCCTGACTGATCTATGATGAGTAAGGTAATCGGCAGCACCATTCATAATACCCCATGCAGTACCTTTAAAATTCTGATTATCATCACTGTTATAACAAGCAAGGAAATCATTTCGGGCATTATCAAAGTTCTGCATCTGTCTGTTGCTCATCTTTTCAGGATTATATTCAAACACATCATTAAAAATCTTAATGACCTCTGTATAACTGATCTTCTTTGTAACAAGATCCTCAGCCGTTTCCTCAAAAGTCCTCATATACAAAGCAACATCTTTCATCATTTCTCTGGCAGCAAGCATTCTGGAATCCATTTGAGCTGAATGTATTATCCTGACAGTATTAGGAGATTGCTTAAAGGACATATTGAACTGATTCTGACATATAATTCTTAACGGGCAAATAGTAGCCTTGATAGAATTAAGTCCGTCATGGGAGTTCTGAAAAATAATATAAGGAGTTATAGCATCGCCTAATAAAGTAACTGTCGGGATCTTTGCAATAATGTAGATCAGCCCACTTTGAGTTTCCCCGGCTTTGACATACTCAAAACCTGCTTCTTCCCCGCCAATATAATCAATAAAGCTAAATGCATCTCTATTCTGACAGACTTCATACTTAGATGAAACTACACCAAGCACTCTGTCAGTACCCTCAATTACAGTAAACTTCTTATCCGGAAATGTCATAAGGTTTCCGGCTTCGCCTTTAAGATACATATCCTTTTTAATTACATTGTAATTAAGGCTTGCAGCGTTAAGCACTTCTTCCGAAGTCTTTAATCCAGTAATATCAGTTCCGATATTAGCAAATGTAGCAGTTCTCATAATCGTTACCTCCGCATATTTCTCTATATCTATTATAACGATTATGATTTTAATTTAATTCACAGTCTTTTTATTTAGCTCCTGCCACTCTGATATTGCCTGTTCTTCCGTACCCCACCAAGCTGTTTCATTGGAACACCCCAGATTAGAACAGATTATCTTATAACCTTTTACATATTTATTTATGATTACATCTTCGGAAGTTATTATCTCTGCCTTTTTACCACATAATTTACATCTTCTCATCTTGAATACCCATCACTTCTGCCATACTGATCTGGGAAACATCTTCAGGCTTAACTAATTTGGGTTCTTCATCTGACTTATCACTATCTGTTACAGTAGTAGATTCAGCTTCTTGCTCTTTTGCTTTAGCTGCATGTTCAGCATTAATACTTTCTATTCCAAAATGAGCTGCCGTAAGTAAAATAGCAACAAACTTATCTATCTCAAATTCATTATCTGGATTAATAGACTTAAATAGCATCTTAGCACACATATCTACGGCTTCATTGATAGATACATCAGGAATTTCTATATCTTCAGATAACCCGAGTATTTCATCAATCAGATCAACGCCAGCATAAATACAAGCATTTAATACTGCATTATATAAGTTGATCAAGTTTCCGGTTTGCTGAAAGCTAGATAACTCAATCATGGCAGTCCTACCAGCTTCTCTTTGCTTACTAGGAACTAACTTGCCCTCTTCATCAACATCCTTGTCCGGCATATAAGGAATAAGCATGTCATAGTACAGTTTCATTTCTATTCTCCTTTGTATAAATTATTAATCTATATAATCGCCCTCAACAGGAAGCCACATCTTAGGGTTAAAATTTATTGTATATTGATATTTATTTACATCATTAGCACCAAGATTCAAATCCTCAACTATATAAGTAACATTGTCGGATAGTCCAATGATATGTTTTTGATAAACACCATCAGATTCAACCAGTATTTCTAGCTGATGATCTGTATTATCGGATTTTATAGACATTTTTCCGGACATCTGAAAAAGAACATCACCAGTAATACAGTCAATAACTGTTACCCTACGGACTATATTAAAATTATCAGCTTCTAATGAAAGATTATAAGAAGCCCTTTCTGCTTCTCTTTCACAACCGGTTATCAGAAATGTAAAACTAAATAAAATACATAATACTATTGCTTTAAATCTGCTCATGTGTTCTTCTCCTTCTTAAAATAAAATTATTTATCTTTCCCAAATAAAAGGTCAAATAATTCCGGGTTATTCCTAAATGATAACTCATTATCTACGATATATTTTGCGATACCATCTTTATTTTGAATCAGCTTGTATACTTTTTCATCAACAGTATCTTTTGTGATTATACTATAAATATTTACAGTTGAAGTTGTACCGGCACGATGACATCTATCTTCTGCTTGTTCCATAGTAGCAGGATTCCAAGGCAGATCATAAAAAATTACATTATTAGCTACTGTAAATGTGTGAGAAACCCCTAATGCACCAACAGTGCCTATGATTATCTGACAATTTGGGTTATTAATAAACATCTGTTTATGTTTCTCTCGTTCATCTGGCTGCATAGTTCCAGTATAACAACAGACTTTATACTTCAAAGCCAAAAACTTATACACAGTTCTTAATGATTCTACCCAGTTGGAGAAAATAACTACTTTCTCCCCACTGGAAACAATGGAGTCTACCAAATCAAGTAATCGAACTAATTTAGAATTTTTAGCTGGGTAAGACTTATCTACATTTAAGTCTAAATCTACAAGTTCCGGACTACCGTTAACCTGCCGTAAACGAAGAAGTTTAGTCATAGGATTTAATGCAGACAAGATTTCTGATCTATGGGCAACAGTATCCGCCAATATAATGTCGTAAAGATTAGACTGATATGGAGTATTCTCTACATATTCAATCGTATGGATTTTAGGTGGAAGATCCAGTACTTCCGACTTTAATCTTCGTAACATATTCCCTTGCAGCATCTGTTTAAGCTGCGGAATATTCTTATATGTAATTATATCGTGATTACCAAACCCACCATAAACACAGAAATTCTGACACCAATCATAATACCGGTTAAAAGTATGACCGTCTACCAACTTTAAGGGCACAAATACATCTGTAGGCTTATTGACAATAGGAGTACCGGTCATTGGCAACCACTCTACCTTTGCCCCCATGGTATCTTTTTTGAGTTTTAACATCTGAGTCCCCTGTTTAGATGAAGGACTACAATTATGCACTAAAACATTCTCTGCAAAGTAATTATGATTATCTGCAACCTCTATATCATAGACATAATTAGAATCATTACTTACATATCTTTTTGATATGAGTTTAGCCATAAGTCAAATTTCCCTTCATCAATGTCTTTATGAGTAAATCGTATTGTACTAAAACCTAAAAACTGTAAACATTCTTCTTTCTTCTTATCTTTAACCTTAATAGAAGGTAATCTATGATTATTGCCATCTATTTCTATACATAACTTTGTTTTAAGATTAACAAAATCTGGTTTATAGCTATTAGGATATTTTCTATCAGGAAAAGCATCTTTTGCCAATTTAGTTGGAATAGCATAATTGTAATAAAATCCAGCAAATATTAGTTGAGCATATACCTTTTGCTCATATTCAGAAATCTGCCCATTTCCATATTTAAAATTGTTATTATATGAACCATTTTGTAATCGAGTCTTTCGTGCCTTATCAATAATCCCCGGCATAGAAACAGGATTATTATTACGCATACGAGATACAACAGCTTCCCTAAACGCACTATCGTTCCATCTCGATTTAAGAAGTTCACTTCGGCGTAAGCGTTCATCCTCACTTATATTCTGCACATGTGCTTTATGTTTCCCAACATCTGCACATTTACGAGAGCAGAAAACATAGCACTTGCGTGGGGCTTCAAATTGATTGTTACACACCGGGCAAATCTTAATTATAGGCGGATGTAATTTAACACCTCGTCTTGCTATATTCATGCAAGTCTTACTACAGTATTTCTGAGAATTTCGGACTACTATAGATTTTCCACATACCGGACATATTAAGGATTTCCTATTCATCATTGATTTACTTGCACACTGCTTACTGCAATATTTTCTTCGGTTTGAATCAGCATGAAATTCCATCTTACATTGTGGGCAAATTTTTGTTATCATTGTTACCTCTATGTATATACAGTATACTGACACAAGTATATAGCACTACCATACAAAGTTCAATTATAAACTATGTCATCAGTATCGCACAAATCTTTAGCACACACCCATCCACGATTCTTCGTATAAAATTTATGATCTGGGGTACAACGAATTGTTTTCATCCCATTTGGTGTATCAATAGTCAACTCCATCAATTCAGAGACACCACAATTTTCAATCCAGTTAATTACTGGTTTCCATTCAACCATACCAGTATTTGTATTATAAGAACGAACTTTTACAGACAATCTATTTCTAACAATATCACCAATTTTTAACATCCCCAAATTCGTTTCAATTTCTGTATCATAAAATAAGCAGTTTCGATGTATCTCATCTAGTATCACCATACCAATATAACCCTTATTGATAAGCTCAGTCAGGCGTTCCCGGATTACATAATGCCTATTTTGTTTATAATGAAATGCTTCTATATTGATAACAAGAAAATATGGTAATGGCTCATATTCTTTTTTGCCGTACACATGACCGCACATCAGGTCTTTTAGTTTATCTGCACTTCCACCCTCTCTGACAGTACCATCTCGCTTCAATCGTGAACCTAAAAGATATGGATGTTGTTCAAAATTAGTATGTTTCTCTATATCTGCAATCCAGTTGTACTTTGCAGAGTTTACACAAGCAACAATAAGACAATGTTTAACTTTATTAAACTGCTTGTTATATAGGGCTAAATTCATAGCTTCAAGGGTTTTACCACAATTATGAACAACATAATTATTAGCAATGAAATTATGAATTTCTGGGTGATCAATAACCACATCATATACATCAGTTTCATCAAATTTTTGAACATTTGTAATTTCTTCGAGATGCGGAACTACCCATAATTTACGACCTTTACGATAATAAAATTCTTCATTAGAATTTTGGGGTAAATTTTTGGTAGCCGTATCTATATGAATTTTATGATGATCTGATATCGACATTAGTTCCAAATTTTCTATACGGTTGTCAGTGCGTATATGATTTTTGTGGTGAATTACTTCTTTTGAGGTATCAATAACATATCCAGTATGTTGATACCAGACATAATGATGTTCGTACACACCACCAGCACCCCCCTCACTTCTAGGCGAATATAAAGGAGATAATCTAATTGGCAGCCCAGTAAGAAATACATAACCATCTTTAGTTATAGATTTGTAAATATTATTATCTTTATGTATTTTACCTGTACGGCGTTTATACATACAAGACTTACATAAACCCCTAAATTTTGAATACTGGTAGGTTATAATGTTTTCTGTAGATCCGCATATCGGGCATTTGTATAGTTCACCATTCATAAATACTTTATCCCCAATATGTAAATCACCTGCTGCTATCCAGCCATTTTCAGTGTATATTTGGTGATCTGGTGTGCAAATAAGCTCATGCTTTTTTGTAGAAAGTTTAATAACACGCTTAATCCCCATATATGCAACCTCTTTAACAGGAGCATATATAAATTTATCATTGCACAATGTTTTTATTTTAAACTTAACACCGGCTCTATGTAACTTATATGCATTACCCAAAGTACATTCTCTTGTCCAAGATTTACTACATTCTGAAATTCGGACTTTTGCAGAACCGGATATACATCCCTGTTGATCCGCCAGTATAAAACCGCTATAAAGCCCTCGGTTCTGCCTATCAATAGCATACTTCATAAAATCCAACTGATGTTGGAATAAATGACCACCCTCTTCTACATATAAAGGAATATTAGATAGATCAACATCCGGTATCTGACTTGTAGAATCTAAAGTAGCATTTTCATTAATGTTTTCAGCAGAATATACTTTTATTAAATTCTCAAAAGGTGTTCCTTTAAATTGAGCAAGTAAAAATCCTAATCTATCAACCGGAACAGTCCAATATTTATGAGCTGGAATATATCGCCACCCCGGTACATTCTTGATTAGCCTGATGATCTCAGGATTATATTGAAATCTTATAATATAAGTATCTTGCTCTTGTACGACTGTAATCATAAATGACTATTCATCTTCGATCTCTATTTCGATCTCTATATAATCTTCATCATCCGGGTAAAAATTGCAAAGATCACAATCCCCCAGACACTCTCTACCCTCACAGGCTTCTGTATATCTGTATAAGCTGCAACTCATATATCTTCCTCTTTCTCCATTCGGGATATAACCACAATAGCTTCTTTAATCTTACAAATGCTACAAGGTGAACTGCAATCCTTACAAAAGTGTTTACTTAAAGCATTACATATCTCAATTTTCGTAAACTTTGTCTTATCTTCTGTAAAATCTTGCATAATTATCACCCCTTATACTTGAATTGCATTATCCATGCATATATCTACAAAAGTCTGTAAATCTTCACCCAGTATATGATCTTTCAAATTAAAATCACCTAAAAATATATATTGATGAGGATTTCTTGCCTTAAATTCTTCAATTACAGTATCAAGCATATTCTGCTCGCCGCTGAAAATATTAATACCTCTATGTTCTTCCCAAGCATTTTCAAACCAGTAGGTTCTATTTCCGGTAGTCCAATAAACAAAAGAATGAGTTTCTCCGCCAATGTTATCTTTATCTATTGCCATTAGAAATTTAGCCTTTGGATGCATACCTATTCTAATCAGCTCAACCATTTCAAACAATGCTTGATCATGACAAGAGCCGGATTTAGTGAGATACACTTCTTCTGGGAACATAAGACGATCAAAATCCTTATATTCAAAATCCTGCATAAACTTGGATAATTGCGTAGGTGTTCTTAATTTAGAATCGTATGACATGATAATAAAATTATAATAGATATTAATTAGTATTAACAATTTTTTATAAAATTAATTTATAAGAAGTTTGTTATTTAAGTTACCACCAAAATTACTTTTGGCAAACCTTATTCTTAAAGGCGTTATCACACCGCCTCTACTGTATAAAGCTTTACAGCTTACAACATTACTTTTCCTTAAAATGTTTAATGCTCCGTTGACATCAGCATTAATAAGTTTCCCTGATTTTGTCTGGTAAAGACCTCGATAAACTCTTTTTCCTAAAAAATTTCCCTGCTTAGGATTCAAAGGATTCCATTTAGGCATGTCATCTTGATCCCAGAAAGATGCCTTAGATGTGTAACTTTCTTCTTGCAAAATATAATTAATATTATATAACTTACAGAGATATTCTAGACGATCTTTCATTTTTCCATAAGGAATCATTACAAACTTCTGATTATTGACTTTTCCAAGGTTTACATTATCCTGAAAACCGTCATTATATCCAACTATTAGATTACCTATCTTATTTGCTATACAATATGTAATTATATATTTAGCGGACTTATAAATATAATCATTAATTTGATTATTACGCTTATTGATTTTTCGATACTGTAAATCCGTATATTGCTTAATTTTCTGTTTATCTTTTATAGATGACAGTCTGGCTAACTCTTTGTTATACCATTGATTGATGGATTTTAAATTTTTACCGTCTACTATAAATGAATTTCCATCAGATGTAGCACAAGTACAGAAATTATTGATACCAAAATCAATAGCTAGTGCTTTAGTTCTATCTAAATCATAGTTTATATCCTCCGCTATATCTTCAAACATATATCGTATTTCAAAAAATTTAGCATTATGTTTAGGGATTATATGTACTTGATGAATTTTCTTACCTATTAAATATTTAGGCATAGATATTCGTATTCTAATTTCGGTAGAATGTTTCATTTCAGGGGACATAGGGACAAGTAATTTGTCATCAGTAATTTGGGCTTGGGCAAATTTTATAGGATAATATGCATCTTTATCTAAGTATTTTGGTAACTTAATTTTCCAAGATTCATACCTGCCAGATTTAGCTAATTTCAATAATCCAAAAAATCCCTTAAAAGATTGATCTGCAGATCTCATAGTTTGCTGAGCAACATTAGCACCTAACAGTCTATAATTATCATCAGCTTTCATCAAAGAATAATTAGCTTCAAATCTAAGATAAGACTTTTCAGCAAAGTAATGCTGTCTAATATTGTATAAAGATGTATTATATACATTTTTAGATAATCTACACATTTTACGAAGTATTTCATACTCCGCAGAAGATAGATGTTTTATATTTTGCTTCCATGTTTTCAACTTCATATTGATATTATAATATAGACTATAATGAAAATAAATACTTTTATTATAAAGTTCTAATAGTTAATAAGATTTATAATACTTCTTTAATATATGTTAATTTATTTATATATTTTGGTATATCATATAAATATCCTTAATCTAAAATGATCTTTGACTTTTTCTGCAAGGCATCATGAACTATTTTCTCCAATCTCCTTAAAGTTTCGGCATCATAGTCTTGTATTGCAACGGCTACCTGTTCGTTACTCTCGGGTAAAAATATACATTGACAATCATTATCTTTGCAGTAACTTATAAGTTCCTGTATCTCATCAGAAGTTATCTCGGGATCTTTAGTAGCATCATATGTCGCAAAGAGAAATTCTCCCGGTTGACATTTAATTACAGTCTTTAAGACATCACCATTAATCTTGATCGTTTCCATCAATACACCTCTTGTAGAATTTGCAGATTCCTACATTCTTAACCTTGCTGCCATAATACATGCAATCAAATTCTGTATCAGGATCAACATAACAATCTTTACCATGCTCACAGTCCGAGCACAAAACATACTTGTTATAAGCTGTATTTGATGCTTCCATTTAGATTACCCCTCATCTGTAGGAATTGTTTTTACTTCTCCGGTAGCTTTATTAACGATCTGAAGATGATCTGTTGCTACTTTCTGAACTAGCCATTCTCTTGAATCCAGACCATTTCTCTCAAAAATCTTCCATTCAGTCCTTACCGCTTTTCTTCCCTGCATGATAAACCCAACTCCTTGAATATCTTTTTCCAACCTGTAGGTAAAATATATTTTGCATACCTAGTCGATTGTTGGTATCTATTATACCCATCTATCATTATTGTTTCTATGGGATAGCCTTGTGACCTGAGTTCGTAAATACTGGATGACAATCTAGTATTCCCATATAACTTAAAAGCTTCTTGCGAGGTAATTGAGCCATACTTCATCAAATGAAGTAGCGTTTTAGTATTAAGCGAATTTGCCATCACATACCCCCAATATTGTATAAAATACCCGGCTATAACGGGAGGCAAAAAAGCGGAAAACCTGCTACGAATTTCACGCAAAAATTAGAAAGGAGTCCTACCATGATTTGAAAGGACTTGGCGTAGATGACAGGACTTGAACCTGCACTACCTTAATAGGTAGGATGGATTAGCAATCCATTGTGATACCGATTACACCACATCTACATATGGTTGAGGTAGGTGGTGTCGAACCACCACTAGAAGTGTCAAAGACTTCTGTACTGCCGCTATACGATACCTCAATATAAAGGTGGGAGGCTCAACCTCCCTTGTCGTGGCACATCCACGAGTTCCCTCTGTTTCATTTATATACCGCAAATATGAGGTGGGTGGGCAGTTGCAACTCCCCAATGCGGTTAAGTGTCTTTTGGGGCACACTTCAGGAGCGACCTGATTTCCCCACTCCGTTGACAGATTCGAACTGCCCCGCTACCTCTACGGAGATATAGTTGTCGGTCTTTCCCGACTGTCAGCTTTTGTTTTGAACAGAACAATAGCGAAACTTTAACATTGACTTATGGGTTTTCGGTCATCTAAGTCCATGTTCGAAATCTGACCTTTGGTGAAGTAGATAAGGATTTGCACCTTACATGATTAGTTGTGTTGATAGCATTACTGCCCTGTGCTCCGCTAATCTCGTGTTCGGCTCTGCCTAGCGTCTACCTTTTCCGCCACTACTTCATATTTGATGATACATTATGGAACATCCGCAGATGTTTTGTTCCACATTCTTTCGTGCATGTATCAGACACTGCACCTGACCAATGGAATTGTATAGGTCACTGTTCCATGGCATTAGCCTTTGCCTGAACATCTCCATCTCCTAGTGGCTAACTCAATGGAGTGGCTGGTATAGGACATTCTTCCCGATGCACCGTTTAACTCTCACGAACTTATACTCCAGTCGGATTACTCCTGTATCGCTAATGAGTAGAAGTTTGTCCTATTGGTGATAGGTTTTTAATAAGAACCTACCAAACTTATTTACAAGGCACTATTAATGTTCCTAGCATGTATCATTTGCTGTATGTGCCTTTAAGTAGTCTCTCGACAAGGACTCGAACCTTGTATGTGGTCATCACTCCACGACTTGCCGGCTTCTTAAATGAACCATATGTGAGGTCTGTCTGCGTATGCCGTTCCGCCACGAGAGATATTTTGACGGTTTTATCCTAATCACCGACAGGTTCCTCGTTATTCCATTACATCTTATTGATCAGGTATCTTTACAGACCTTACAACAAGTCAACTCATGTCTAACCTGATCTCAATAATGACCGCTCACCATTGCTGGCTTCTTTGTATTTTTACGCCTCCATCCCATTATCGACTTCGGCAACCTAACTTAATAGGAAAATAGATTATTTCTTCGACATGGAGTAAGGAAGAAATAATCAAAGACCTTACCCGGAGGTTCGCTTATAGAGGTGGGTTGCGGATGTATTGACAACCCAAACAGAGCGTTACCTGCAAGTCCTGTATAATCATGAACTCAATCATGAGCCACAAGCACATGCTTAAAGTTGAAAATATAAAAATTGCCTTTTATCTGCAGTAAAGTTAACCTACGCTTGCTACAAAAGTATATCTATGCTTTACAGGTATATACATATCGGTTGGTAAAGAGAAAAAGCGAAAAAGCATAGGGATTCTCTATTCACAGATTTTAACCGTCAACTTTGGGAACGAAGAACTGCGAATAACCCAAAATCTCGGAGGGCAAGTGAACTACTCGGCAACAAGTTACCAGAGCTTCTTGCTTCAACGACCACTGCCAAACATTTATTACCGAAAAAAAGAAGGTAACATACTTTGGTCTTACACAATCTCCACAAGCGTATTAGGTTCGGGCTATTCCATCCCTACCGTACTGCAAATATTAAATTATCAAAGTTCGTTATATCTATTATAACGATTATTGCCCTGTTTTATTCTTAAAAAAGAAATCTGTAATAGAATTGTCATCTAAATCATCAGGCAGCAGATCCGCAATATCCTCGTCAGATAATTTAAAATCCTCCTGATCTTGATACTCTCCGGCTACATCAAACATATCTTCAAGCCAGATTTCATAAGGATTCGATAATGAATCAAACTCATAATCATTATATTGAGTAAGGTATACTTTGACTTTCGGGTGATCTTCAACCTCTTTGATCTCGATATCCATATCTATGTTTTTAATGTCACCTAGTTTATATGCCAATGAATCCTGAATATGCTCGGCTATCTTACTTTGGTATAATTCTATAAAATTATCCGGCACTGGCTTATTCCATCCGCCAATTTCAGTAGCTGCCCATTTACAATACCTCTTAAATTCATTATCTCTGAAATCATAAGCAGCTTGAATAAGTTTATTCTCATTTTCGATATTCTGATCATAGACATCTATAACAAGTACCGGGAATTTTTTACTCCAACCATACAAATCTCCGGCAGCCATCATTCTGTGTAAACCCTCTTGACCATGATCTGCTCTATTTATATAGCACATGTCAATCTTTGTACCTTTCTTCATTAGGTCTTTAAGATAGTCAACATTTGCCTGATTAGCTTTGCGTTGTTTTTTAAGATTATTTACAGAGACAAAATGTGAAAAACCATACTGAGAACATTCCCAAAAATAATCTTCGGGGGACATCATTACTATTTCACCGGTACGATTCTTATACTCTTGACGATACTTTAAATCCTTTTTATTAAGAAAATCATTACCAAAAGATGTTCCGGTATCACACTTAAAAGGCGTACCGTCAAACATAGAGTAGTCAATATCAATATCAGGTGTAAATGATGCCCTTATATATCGTTTCATATAGATATATAAGGTGATTTAATTAAACCATTTAAGAGTAGTATCCCCTTGATAACCCTTTTCCCAAATATACCACGCATACGCTTGTATAGCACTTGCTACCTCTGTACCATTCTTAATACACGCTATCCGGGAAGAAGAAACCCATACTCGTTGGGGGGGGATTCATTAAACAGTTTCCTGCGTTCTTTGCCTTCCAAAAATTGAACTTTCAGAAACATACAAACTTTCCTACCATTAGGAATTAAAGACAATGAGTGATAGATGAACTCTGAAGCATATTTGTAGGGTGGATTTGTAATAATATCTCCGTTCCAATGTTCAGTACAAGCAAGAAAATCTACACCACCCTGACCAAATCCACGATCAATTAAATCCGTACATTTTACATTATAACCCTCACGGATAAGCGGCTTGGCTAAATGCCCCTGACCGCAAGCTGGCTCCCAAATATCGTGATTAAGTTCTTCTATTTTCATAAGCCACTCAATCGCAATAGGATCAGTAGCATAAAAATCGTTCTGTTCTCTCTCCGCATCAGTATGATTACTTGCACCCAAACAACCTACAACGGAACGAGCATTACCAGTCCAATCTCTATTCTTATTAGAAGATTTCTTTTCATCAGGAGTGTTATCAAAAAATGAAAGTTGGCTCATAATAAATACCTCAAATTAAAATAACTTAAACGAGCGATATGTGTTATCTATACGCTCTTTTGCAAGATTGAAATATTCTTCAAGTAGTTCAATACCAATAAAACTTCTATCTTCCAGCTTACAAGCTACACCAGTCGTACCACTACCCATTGTGTTATCAAGTACAACATCACCTTCATTTGTATAGGTGCGAATCAGCCAGCGACATAACTCAACTGGCTTTTGGGTAGGGTGATAGCCCCGTTCACGCTCAAACTTTTGCACACTTCGGGGATAGCGTTTTCCGTCAAGATTAACCCCGTCTGTTCTACCCTTAAACCCAGCTAGATTTTCAGCCTTTAACATATTTCGGGTAACAGAATACGGAGTGGAATAAGTAAATTGGGGATTATATGTCATGTAATATTCTGCCGTATTATATGTTGTCGGTGCTTTACCAAACACTAATATCTGTTCGTGTACTCGAAATGGTTGATATTTAACATGAACAAAATTAGAACCATTATCTTTTTCCCAAATCCACTCATACTTGAATAAGTCTAAATGATTCATAACTAAATAGGAACTAAATGGATTAGTTGCAAACAAAACTATTGCACCAGTATCAGTTATTATCCGGGAATATTCAGACCATAATTGAGTGTCATCAATAGGCAAATCCCAACTATTTGCGGTAACTCGCTCTTTGCCAGTAAAAGTATAAGGAAGATCACAAAGTACCATATCCACTGATTTATCAGGAATATCTTTCATTATCTCTAAACAAGTATCTTCATCAACTCTACTGGCTTTTCAGTATCATGAAGATTCCCACCACCGCTGAACATATCAGAGTGTTTCTTATTAGGAACTTCTAATACATCACTTGTTCCACAGTTATTGATCTTAACGCCATGACCTTTTCGGAAGAAAAGTATGTACTCGAACTGGGACATGTAAAATGAACCCATTATCTTATTATCTTTCTTCCATATTAAAGACTTAATAAAATGAAATCCAGCAGCCGTAAAACTATTAAGCATATCAATTAGGTTTACATGGTTAGTCATTACATAACAATGGCTACCGTCTTTTAATATTCGATAAAAATCAGAAGCATAGTCTTTCGGTTCAATATCATTATGTTCAAATACTTTACCAGCCTTATTTACATCTTTCTGTAACATACCACCTGAATTTCCAGCAGTTCCTCTTGAAGTAACTCTATATGGTGGATCAGTACAAATCAAATCTATGGATTCATCACAGATAGTCTTTAATACTGTTAAACAATTATCATTATATAATCTAATATCACTCATAATTAAAACAACTTAAACTGTTTAGGTTTATTCTCTACAAATTTAATCCGGGCATCAGATATTGCCAAGTATTCATCAGATAACTCAATACCAACATATTTATAATCTGCATCCCTATCAAAGTTCTCATAAGCAACGGCTTTGCCAGTAGAACCTGATCCATTGAACGGATCTAATACAGTACCGCCCTTTGGAGTTACTAACCGGACAAGATACTGCATGAGAGATGTAGGCTTAACGCAGGGATGAGTATTGCGATGTGGTGCTTTTTCACTACCAAATTTACCACTACAAGAATTTACATCAGTGAGATAATCACCGATTCCACCACCGCCCCCAGTACACTGACCTACATCAAAACAATCTAACCCCTCATCTCTATCTCGATTACTTGCTTTTGCACAATAAAAATATCTTGCGGCTGAACCTTCATCAGTATATGCTTGAAACGGTTGTTTAGGTTTTTTGTAATCACCATAAACTTGATTTGTAGTCTTATATTCTTTATTTAGCGAGCCATTCTGCCCTCCAACAGGCATACCACCACATACCTCGTCATAATCGCTATCGTCATAAGTTAATATAACATTTGATGGGTAACGACCATTTACAGTAAATTCCAGATCAGTACCCCTACCATCAAGCATACCAACTCCGGTATCTCCATGTTCATGATTATCTAATTTTTGAGGAGATGCCCCAGCTCCCTTATAAGTGCGTTCTTCTGTACCAATTCTGCACTCATCAATATTGATACCGCCTACACCATACTTTAAGACATTATCAATACATGAACCCTCTAAAGGTTTACGAGATACAATTATAGCTTCGTATGCAGGTTTGAGAGTTGTCCCCCAGCCCTGCCACTCATTCTGTACTTTATAGATTGGCTGTTGTATTCGTTTTGCACTTTCTCCGTCATTAAAGCCTACTTTATTTACGGTATTCTTACTACCTGCATCTACAAAATCCGGCATTGTGGTATCTGCATAACCTACAATTTCACTCTCTACGCCATTCTTCTTATCAATAGCAAGCCCTATATTCATTGACTTCGGGAAACCGGTTCCGTATAAATACATAATGGTATCTCTTATTTCAAATCCAGCATCTTCGATAGCACAAGCTATTCTATGAAAGGTCCTCGATCCCCCAAAACTTAAAAGATATCCACCGGGCTTTAATACTTGTAAACACTTCTCCCAAGTTGCTTTCTGAAATGCTATACCCGAATTATCCCAGCCTTTATTCATAAATCCCAGTTCATAAGGGGGATCGGTAACAATGGCATCAATAGAATTGGGTTCAATAACTTCAAGCATATCGAGCATAGAACCCTCGTATAATTTATAAGATTTACCCTCTGAAAATAATTGCATAATACGCCTCTCTAATAAAAATACTCTTATACCTATATTAACGATTATCAAGTGAAAATAATGGCTGCTGCTTTAAAGCTGACGAAGTAAAATCTATATCATGGATTTGGTCAGCCAGACCATCCTTTAAATCCATACCATACTCCCCTCGTTCTTTAGGATAGCTATATGTAGTATTAAGGGATTCAAAGAGTTTACGCAGCTCCTTAGTTTCACGCTTATCCCTACCTAACACAAATGCGTATTTATGTTTATTAGGGAATACTATCTTCTTAGCAGTCTTATACATATACTCCGAATACTTCCGTAATTGAGTTTCTATGTCATCCGGAATATTATCCCATAGCATCGACTGATCATTATTCCAATTAGACTGCCATGTAATACCTAAATCTTTTGCATATCTCTTATACATACTTCGTGCCCGGAATGCTCGATCTGATATTAGCACTTCTGGATTATAGGGATTTACACATCTAATAGTAGCACCGCTGTTTTGCCCTAGATAATAAAAATTCAATCCCTGATAAATACTACCTAGTTCTTTAGCCTGAGGATCACTATAACAAGTAAACAATCGGTATTGGGTATTATTTACCATCCACTTTATCGCCCACATAAGAAATTTACTCCCAAGATTAAATGGACACCATGAAGCAGAAGCACCCCGGGAAATAAGGCGTTCTATATTCTTGGTACCATCCCCCAATAACTTGCTAAACGAATTAGGCATACTCATAATGATTACGCCGCCAAGAATCCCTTTGTAGGTTGCAATAAACCAATGGGTAGGGAATGAACCTATCGTACCAAGCCACTCATATCTTTTAATAAATTCAGTAGCTCTGATCTTTTCTATCTCGGAATCTATATATCTGAATTTAAAATCATCAAGAGAAATATTCTTTATATCTTCTTCAGTCCAATTATATGTACGGAGATCCTCTTGTAAGGTATCTAGGCGTTTTTGGTACTGATAACACCAATCTTTATCATAAGTCTGTATTTGATGTAATAAATGTAAATCCGACATTCAGGTATGCGTTTTCTCCATCTTTGCCCCACAGTACCGGCAATATTCATCAGAATCCTGATCTCGCACCTTTCTGCAATTCGAGCATACAACACTATGTGTTACCCCGGTTGTACTATCGAACATTACAAATTCCCAATGTGCAAGAATCTCATCCATATATAATAACGATTACCTACTATGATTACTAATAATGTTGATATACCAAAGCACTAGAAAAAGACAAAATGCTGCGGTTGCTATAATCCACTTAATCATCGTTCTATACCTAAAAACATATCTGCTATTATTGGTCTGACATTATAATTGCTGGACAAGACTTCGTATTCTTCAAATTGAATAGTCCATACATTTTCATATCTTACATCATATGCCAGCATTTCTTCCATACTTGTTTGATATGTGTCAATCCATGCCCCACTTATATAACCGGTATCTTCCGCAACATAAACTCTATCCTCTGAGGGGACATAAAAAAGAGTACCATATGCAAAATATCTCGGATCTACACCACAAGTTGATGGTTCGTATCTCATAAATTCAGATGATCTATGACAAATAGTACCAGTAGATGTTATATGTCCCGCCGGGTAATTATCTGAACCATCTTCATATACTCGATATCCGCATTCCTCAGCACAGTATGCAGTAAAAAATGCCCGGTATTCATTTACAAATATAATTCTTTTACAAGTTAAAATAACCTGTCCCATTTCTCTATAAAGTTCTTTATAAACTTCCAAAGATTCCGGAATTATAGGTTCTTCCGGTTCTGGTGCAGGAGTAGGTGTCGGTGTTACTGTTGGAGTAACTATTACCTGCTCTACTTCAGATTCAACTACACATACTTCTTTTGGTCTGTACCCTATTACCCCAAAAAGAGTAAACAACAAAGACATTGTTAGTAACAATGTGCAGACCTCAAATAAATGTTTAATTGGTTTCATTGAAAAATTCCTTATTTTTGCTGCCCCATCTTGGCACCACAATGAGGGCAATAGGTACTTCGAAGATATTCACCCTCATAATCATCAAAGTACGCTTCTTTCTTACAAATGGAACATCGCAATACCCAGCTCTTTTCAGAATCAGGAATCCATTCACCGGATGATCTGTATTCTCGCAGAGCTTGAAGTGCCAGATCAAAAGCCTCAATATCAGAAAATAACTGATTAGACGCAGAACTTGTCAAATCTGCTTTATAGGCTTCGATAATTGATATTGCCATCTCAATTTCCATAGTAAGTCTTACTTCCTTTGTATTTATACTATTAGAAAAGGTTTATTTGCCTACATATTGCATCTCTTTACCGCAATTAGGACAATACCTAAACACAACATATCGCTGACCGCTAGTAGTTGTAACGATAGGATTGCCATTCATGAAGAATAAATCTGTAGGAAAATAGCCAAATCCGCAACTTGTGCATTTTAAAGTATCTTTATCATATCTCCACTTACTGTGCATTTGCAGCTTAATGCTAGTTATCTGATCAAGTGTATCTACCGCTTTAATTGCAGAATCAATAGCTTGCTGAAGCTTACGCTTTTCCGGCTTTTGTGGTCTATTAGGGCGATAACTATAAAGTACCTGTTTTATCTCATCATTATTCATCTAAAAGTCCCTCCATTTTAGCACCACAGATAAAACAATACTTCATATCCATAGATGCTTTTCGACTTACTCTGCAATTACAATGAGAACAATAAACTGCATGTTGTCCGTCTGCTACCCATCTCCCAGCCAGTGCCGGTCTAAATTCCATATCACCTATCGTCTTTTTAAGATCAACCTCGGCATCCATATCGCTACTTAATAGCTGTACTATCAATTCCCTATTAGTCATTTTGCTTATCTTCCTTACTAGTTATTACATTACATTTTTCTTTATAGATACAGCCCTCGCACTTTTCTGAGTAATCTGGACAATAATCTACTCGGTCTGTAGTAGCATCTATTAGCTTTACATTTATAGGCTCCGGGATTTTTATTTCAAGAGGACATTTCCCGTCAAACTTAAATGGGCAAGGTTTGTGAATAATCTCACCTACTTGTATCATAGAATTTATTCCACCACCGTACTGACGATAAAAATCAATCTCGCTCTCTAAAATCAAAAATGGTGTATTCCTAGGAATATCTATATAATCCATATCTCTTTCATTATGGGCAACAGTATTATGCAAACAATTTGTGTACTCATTAAATGTTATAGAATATACTCTAATCCTTTGATTGTTGTAACTCATCTACTTTTGTCTCCTTTACTGTTATACTTTCCGTAAGTTCTGTCCATGTAGGTTGCTCATATAGCGGGGCATTGTTTAGTTGATCTGATACGCTATCTACCCATCGCATAAAAGCAAGGAGTATAATTACGATAATCCCAAACCCAACCGCTATATAAACTAATACTGTACCTAATTCTGTTTTTGGCATAATCTATAACCACCTACAAATATACTAACGACTGAAGATAGACAGATTATACCGATAAATTGATGATTTTTAGGAATATGACACAGATGTAATACAATCGTAATATTCCTGTAATATTGCTTCTCTAAAAGAATAACTTCGATACCGGAATTACCAGCACCGAAGTTATTTCACATTAGATCACAATATCGCCCTTAAAACTCCACTTCCTGATCGAGTACCCTGACAATGTGTAGGAATGTAGGACAATCTACAACATTATAGATAGATTCCAGCAAGCCTGTATTCTTTGCACTTTCCAAACAAGCAGTCGCCTTAGAAAGTTGCGTAGCTACATTTTTAAATTCAGCATACGACAATTTATTGTATAACTGTTTAAGTATCTCATCTGCCTGTTCCGTAATAGTATAAACCACATAGCTTGCATTACTGCACTCGGTTTTAATAGACGATAGTTCTAGATCAGAAGTAGCCGATTCTGTCAGTTTAGCTACCTCTGCTGATCGGCTTATAGATTTTGACTCATCAGATTTACGCCTATAAGTATTACTATGAGCTATAAAATCAGGATTATTTTCTCCCCATGCTTTATAGATGTTTTCAAATTCAGTGCGTCCCGTATCAAAATCAACAGAAAAATAATCACAGAGTGTTTTGATTGCAGCATCCGATGGCATAACAAATCCTCGAAAATACATTTGAACAGAAGAATATCCAAGTCCTGTATCTTTTACTACATCTTTAAATGTCTTTCCGGCAGCTTGAAGTTTACATTTCCAGAAGTTATTAGGATCTGCCTTAAACGCATTGGTCTTACCATATAAACCATTACCATTAACTGGCTTAGCTCTAGTAGTAGTTTCCTGTAAATGTCCGGCTTTATATGCCTTATGCATATCTCTAAATTCCTGCATACCCTTATCAAGATCAACATTAAAACCTTCACAGAGCTTCTCAACTAAATCTAAACTAGGCATACGATATCCCATAAAGTAATAGCGTACTGCTGTAGTAGAGCAATTCAGTATCTTACCTAATGCGGAAAATGATAATCCCCGCTCTTTTCTTAACTGATTCCAAAAATTATTTTTGTAAACCATATGATCTCTCCTTTTCATTCTTCTTTTTCTCATGTTTATATACCTCAATGAATATTCCAACTTCCACAGTTAGGACAATATCTTGGTGCCGGTAACTTTGTAGGTTTCTGGCATTCCGAACAGATAGCTACGATAATAGGTGAACCGTCATTATCCGGGGGTTCCCAGTATCCTTTTCGTACCGGTTCAAAAAGTATAGGTTCTTCACCATAACCCTCAAACTCAATTTCAGAACATTGTTCAGGACTAATATCTTTGGATATCAGTTTATAGGAATTAGCTTTAAACATATTAATTTCTGCATATCTCCTACCGTCCTCAAACCCATTCTGATAATCTTTACTGACCTCAGGTGTCCATTTTGGTAAATCCGCTTTTTCCACTAGACTGCTCCTTTCTTCGTTGCTCTAATATACGCAAATCATGTTTAGTATTACTTAACATTTGTGATAAAGTGGCAATTTCCTCTTTCTTCAACTGTATCTCTCTATCTAAATCCATTAATTAACTCTCCAGACAAAAGAATAGTTTAATATTCCCTCATATTTATAATAACGATTGAATACAAAAAACTCTGTAATATTACAAATTACAGAGTTTAAAATAAGTAATACTGGTCTAATTAGCCTTTATGCTGACTATTTCGCAATGCAAGTAGTTCTTCCAGCCAATTTGCTATCTGATCACAATCTACTGCCTGATCTAATAATTCTGCTGAATTTTTATCATCGGTATTAGGATTATGTGCGGAATTTCTAAACCTAATAGCGGCTTCTCGATGTCGGCGTATTTCGTCCTTAATGTCGGTATCATCTTCTGAAATACCACCACACTCCGCAACTACCGGGATAAGAAACTGTTTTGCCCGATTACGAAGATCCTTACCCTGAGGATTAGGTGTGCCATCCGGATTAAATTCTTTACACTCATCCATATCTTTATCGTACATAACCGAAGCTACGAATGAATATAAATCCTCATCAGGTGTGTAGGATCTAAATAAATAGGCTTGAAGCTTATCAAACCTATCTTCTAATAGCTGGATCAATTCTTTCTTAACCATTGTCATTCTCCTTGTCGTTGTTTTGTATAATTAAATACTTTCCCAGACATCTTTAATATCAAGAACTTCCCTTGCCAATGAAGTTTCTTTAATGAAAGTAGTTTCTGACTCATACTCAACATATTCTGTTGCAAGGTATCGGGTAAATACAAAACCGTTAGCAACCAGATCAATGGCATCTTGCAGAGAATACCAGTGGCTCAAATCTTCTTTCCGGCTGCATGAAGAATGCCAAAGCCTACCATCCTTATGATACCGTTCATCATAATCCATAGGCAGGTTCTTTGTTTGACAATTATCCAGTTTTCCGATACCCCAGACAAGTTGACACTTATCGTTGTACCAAAGCCCGTTTTCCGGATCTGTTGCTTCTAACCTGTATAACCACTTTGCGTTCATTTGATTATTCCTCATCTTTTTCATGATTATCACAGTTATCAATAGAGGATGTTGATTTAATACTAACCAATGTCGGAATCAACATGAACCATAAACAATGAATACTATGAGTAAAATAAAGTCCTACTGATACGGCAACTGCCGTAGATATCCAGACTACTGCATAAATTATATAAGCACCAATTTTCATCTCTTATTCTTTATCCTTTACAAAACAAATGAATTTAGCGAATCTTTCATCTTCCATGTCATAGTGATATACGAGTGTTTTACCGCTGATCTTATTTATATAATCCTCAGTAGCTTCTTCTATTGTATTACCTCTTCCACATTCACCTAATGCTCCCGGATTAGCGTAAACCTCCCATTTATCTAAACACACTACAAACTTATTATTTATATCCTTACTTAAAATTACAGATTCGCCGGTACTATTTACTAATTGCTCTAACAATGTCATAGTTAATTCCACCTCTCTGGAACTACCCAAAATTCATGAAATTCTCCCTGTGGATAATCTTCTCCATCCCAGAAAGAGACACCAAATTCCGCAGCCCCATCACAATAAAAAGTATCTACATAAAGAGTGTTACCATTCTTTTCATACTTAATACCAAGTTCATTAAAAAGCTTTTCTACTTTTTCTTGATCTGTCATACTGCATCCCCTAGATCACACATCCCAATACATTGAGGAGTATCATAAAGTTCAGCACCGCAACGCTTTGTCAAAACATGTCTGTATGCTTTCCAGCCAATACGGTCATCACTACCTATAATATCTCCGATTACAATATCATCAACATCAATAAAGCCATCCCATGAATCTGCAACATACTGTATCAGTTCTTCAACAGTATTAAATTCCCGGTAGCCTTTCATAGCCTCTTCTAAAGTTCCTCTATGAGGTCTATATTTAACCATTGTAATATAAACTCCTCCTTATCTATGATTTTTTAATTCTTTATTGCAAAGTTCTACGAGTGGGCGTAGCAGTCGTATTGCATTACACCGCTGTATACTTCCGATTTTATTAACCCGCTTCTGGGAATCTGTAACTATACAATCTTCGTAAGGAAGATCACACAAAATAGAAGCAATACTGGAATAAATATCCTTATCCCCATTAGTTTCTGTATCTTCTAAAAAGGCAATAATCTGATCAAATTTATCCTCTAATAGATAAATTAATAATTGGTTATTTTTTATAGAATACATGCCTGTACTATAAAGATCAAAATAGTCAGGACACACATAATACTCAGACGGATCAGCAGGATCATATGCGGGAACTACCCTAATAGAACTGTCAGACTCAATACCCTGAACAATCCCTACCCAACCATCGCTGGTAATGGAATAATGAGAATTCGCCTGTTCATTGGCAACAATAAGATCACCAACTTTAAATTTAGCCATAAATAGAACCATCCCTTTCAGAGTATTGATATGTATTCCTATTTATAATAACGATTATATTTTTAATTCTTTTATGCCATCAAAAAGCATTTCATATTTGTCATTTATCCAATTACCGTGGAAATGCCCAAAATACCATTTTTTAAAATCTAATCTATCCGCAATAGTCTGTAACCACTGTTCAGTAGACTTATCTACCATATTTTGATCTATCATAGATAAAAATAAATGTCTGGGTTCAGTATTTATAGGACAAGTATGAGATAACACAATATCAGTAGTCCAGTTAACTTTATCGAGAGAATCTTCTACATATGATTTAATCTCATCAGTAGGCTGCTCACTATCCCACCAACCCCAGCCTTTTAGCAGTCGATAATGTTTATCTACAGAATATGCTCCACCAATTACGAGAGTTTTATAACCACCAAGATCATAAATCTCTCCGTCTTTTGCAAATATTTGATTAGGATACTCCGGATTCACATAAGTATCTGCTCCAAAGTGTTTTTGAACTTCATATCCTTTAATATTATAAGGGCGTTCCTCATGATTACCATGAATACAGAAAAATGTAAACGGTATCTCTGCTACATACTTTTTCAATTTAATTGAAGATTTAGTATCGGAATCCTCATTAACATAATAGTTTAAACCAGCATCACCCAATACAATCATTACATCATCTTTAGATGTACCCATTATCTGAGCAAATTCTGCAAGTCTTTCAAATTTTCCATGAGTATCCCCAGTTACATAGATCATTGATATTACCTCTAAACATCCCAATATGGATATGCATCATCAATAATATCTCTGATGCCATCAAAATCTAACTCCGGATACTTACACCCTTGTACTATCGCCATAATATCTTCGACAACAGATAATGCTCTGTAACATTCCTGCAATACTATCGGATCAGTTACACTGTCCTTAATATACACTTTATCTCGTAGCAAAGCTTCTTTTGCTTGCCGAATAGATATTCTATTATCTTGAGTCATCATCTCTGCCACCACTTCTTTTTCTTTGCCTGTAATTCAGCTTCTTTTCGCAATCGTTCTTCTTCCGCAAATTTCTTATTGTAATACTCGACATTTTCCAAAATGTCATCAAGTTCTTCTGAAGTCAGTCCAGCTTGTTGTCTAATCTGAACATAATTAGTTATACCGGAATCTACTAGTTTACTTACCGTATCAAACTGAAATTTACTTATCACTTTATATCACCACCAAGCTCTAGGCAGCATTACTCCATATATTGTAAAAGCTTTCCTTTCTAATTCAAATGCTCTAATATCAGCATCAAAAGATTCACTATCATAATTTAAACTATCTGCTACTTCAAGTAACTCACAGATATATTCAAATACCATTTTATCATTAGTATATTTATCGGTATCTACTCCGGCTGCTTGAAGTTTTTGTCTAAAATTATCATCCCACCAATCCCATTCAAAATTCACTACTTTACCGCCAATATCCAACATCATCTTAATATGAGAATAAAGCCATACACAGGAAGTGTAACCTAAATCCCAAGTTTCGCAATCAGTAAAACCAAATCTACGGATCTGACTATCTAGTTGCTTACGCCTTTTCTTTGACATTTTAAGATAGTCATTTTTAGGATTGGGTACACAAGTAGCATCTTCATCCGGTTTCAAATTCCGGATAGATTTAAGCTCTTTATTATATTTATTGATGTTAGGATTCTTTTGCATTGTTAGCTTGCTCCTGTTCTGCTTTTGCACAAGGCTGACATACAACAGTTTTTGCCGACAGCTTATGCCCCTCTTCCGGTATAGGCTGATCTTTTTCTATATGAATTGCACCACTATCATCAACACGCATCGGCATAATAAATACCTCACTTTTAGATTTATTGCACCCTGTCCTTCTCCCGGTCTGCAACTCGGAACACCCGGCATTATTTTGGGATACTTATGGCTGCCTTGCCACTTCTCGCCAGATGTTCTCCCCTAATAGTCTCTTGGTTAGGATTTGCACCTAACATGATTATGATATTGCTACCAAGCACCCCCGAGAGTCGAACTCGGAGATAGGAAGAATCGAACTTCTTTTTACCTCTCTCACATAATCTAATTACTACCGTTCATATAGCGTCTCACTTTTCCGCCACAAGAGATATAATAGGAGGCTCAACCCCCATTGTTAGAGTTATCAGGTATTCTCTAAGTTCCCGCTACCCAAAACCTGATTAGCACAAGGACGGTGTTAGGCTGTAAAACGGTGGTTGACTAGACCTTTTGACATCTAGGAGCCGTGACTTCCTTTTCTTATTTACTTTGTTTTACAAGGCGATGCCAACCTTGGGTAAATTATCGGTGCCACCCGCCGAATTTTCACAGTCACGCAAGGTATTCGGAATATACCTTATTGGCGAGCAGTTTCCTATAGGTATTTACATGTTATTGTTTCTCCAAATATTCGTATGGTACCTTACGAGATAATCAGATTCCCTACTGCTCTGGTGCTCATGAATGGATTCGAACCATCGCTTGACGGATTTTAAATCCGTTGCCTCTGCCATTGGGCTACATGAGCATATATTTGTATCTTATAATATTTATCGTTTAATATCAATACCGATTATTACAAATCCCTAAATCTAAAAGTTTCTCCACAAGTACATTTAATCTCACATACCTCACCAATACTAGTGGGAGTAAAAATATAATCGTACTGCCCGCCAATAGCCCCACTATAGCAAGGATATCCGCCATGTTTCTCGTTCTCATGGGCTACTTTCCAAGCATGTATTGCATCGAACTCTTCTTTAGATATTTCAAATCCTCTGGCTAAATCATCTTTAACTTGTTTAAGCTTTTCAGCCAATCGTTTTAACTCATCATCCTTATAATGATCAGATTTTAATTGTTCATTTTCCGCTTTAAGATTATTGATAATATCTTCTAATATAGCTAATCGGTTCGATACTTTTTGAACGCATTCGTTAAGATCAGATACTGTATCAGAATTATGTATCTTTGTTAAATCTAAATTCACCATAAATATTACCCAAATCCAACCAGCAGCCACATAGTAATAGCAAATCCCAACATACCACCGATCAAAGCACTGATTACTATAACTTTTACTTTTGTACTGACTTTCATATTGATCACCAAGGCTTAAAGTAATCAGACTTTGGAGTAGATTTAATTATTTTATCCTCTATCTCAATGATTTCCAGATCACCGTCTATGATTTTTTGAGCCTCTGCTAATTTTGCTTTGGTAAACAATAGTTCATCACGAGTGGCTTTTAACTCCCCAGAATATATAAACAACTCTGCTACCATCCCGGCTATAAAACAAAATACAGCAATCACTACTAAAAATATAATATTCAGTATCCAGTTCATTTACTCACCTCAAATAATCTAAATATATACTTTGTAACTCACACAAGACTTCTTCGAGTTTTACAGTATTCACTGGGGTAGTATTCATGATCTCATCAAAAGCCTTGATACATTCATTATAACGATTTGAAAATCTGTTTAATAGTTCTTGGGCGTTATCTTCATGTTCTGTAATTAAACTGTCATATAATTCGGCAGCATCTTTGCCCATTTTATCTTCAACGATTTTTCCAAACTCCTTGGAATCATCAGAATCCTTACTGGTTAAAAACCTATCACCATCTTTAGTTTGCAAGAAAAACATAAATGCCTCCGAAATAAAATATAGTTACACTTATATAATATTATAACGATTATATAAGAAAACCCCCGAATTAAATCAGAGGTTTTCTATAGAAAAAAATATTAACTTACATCAGGTATCTTTACTTAGATATTTAACATCAACTGGTGCATATAGACTGTAAAACCCGTCATCAGAAGTACCTAAAACAGCACGATTTGCAGATATACTTGATATAATCCACCGTCTGGATCTAATCATAGGTAAAATTGGCTTACCATTAAAATAAGTGGCTTCCGGGGAAATCTTAACTATGTCACCTACTACAATATCAGTCATAATTAAATCTTTTCGATATAATTGATGTTAACCCATCTGTTATCACCGATCTTACCAAAATTACCAGATACTTCAAGTATTTTAATTCTGGCACCCGGTTTAAGTGCACCAACCTTAGTGCAGAAAACGCTAGGTTCTTTCATAATATTAAGAACAACCTTAGCTTTTACAATAGCTGTATAAGGGAACTCATCAGCAGGTGCTGCTGCCTTTTCTTCCTTAACAGGTGCAGGTTCTTCAACTTTCTTCTCTTTCTTGGCTTTCTTAGGCTTTTCCTTTGCAACCTCAACATTCTCAATAATGATAGGTGCTTCCCCAGTTTTAGTTTCAAGATCAGCAAAATAATCATTAACTGCTTTTACAGCTTCCGGTGCAGGTGTGAGAATTTCCTCAACCGACTTTTCCTCAACTACGAGTTCTTCTGTAGCTGCCGGCACATCAGGTATCTGTTCCACTACGGATTCTTCGACCTTCTTTTTTGTGGATTTCTTTTTAGCCGCCTTAGGCTTTTCTTCTACCTCAGGAGTTTCTACTACCTCTGGTACGATTTCTGGGGTGGTTTCTGTTACTTCTGTTTTCTTTGCTCTAGCCATCTCATGTTTCTCCTTAAAAGTTTTAAGTATATTCTTCAAGCCATGCTTCTTCGCCGCCGGCTTCTTTAATCATCTCTTTTACATTATACCCCATATAAAGACATTCAAGTTCGCCTTTAAGAATTGCAGTGATATCTTCATCTAATCCAATTTCGTACCAATGCTCCATATCTGTTACTACTGAGTTATCAGCATCAAGCATTAATACTTCACCAGAATCGGTCTGATAATATCTATTATTGGGTGTAGCTAAATCTAAATTATAAGTACTAAGTTCACCATACTCATATGCCGGAAAACTTACTAAAAGATCACCCTCATAATGTTTTAAGGAATCTACATCACTAAAGATTTTCCACTCCGGGCTAAATGAACTAAATGCACCGTCACGCAAAATATAAGCAGTTAATACCTGATCAAATAAAGATTCAGCATCTGCTGCATATCCTGCCCAGTTAGTAATAGAACCATCATAAGGCTTACCGTCTATGATCAGCTCAATATCATCATAATTAACCTCGTAGTTATCACCGGTATCTAAAATGGATAATCCATCAATAAGAAAAGTGCCTGACTTAAATTTGCCGGAATTACTGGCGATAGAAAAAGATAATTCTAATTCAGCCATAATTAGCCCTCCATATCTTCAATAAAACCGTCTGTGGTATATTCACCAGAACGCTCTAATTCAGTGCCATATCCATCCCAGTCAAAATACAACTCGTAGTCATCTGCTCCGATACCGTACTCTTCTGCACAATACCTCCCTACTCCGTCTTTATCACCATCAGATACACCACAATAATCATAGATAGTAATATCTTCCAGATCGTCTACACCGTATTGCTCACATACTCTTTCTACTTCTTCCGGATCATCAGTATCCACATCTAACCATGTAGCAGCATCAAAATCTATACGCATGGTTTCACCATAATTATCGTAATCAAAATACTCTTCAAGTAAATCCTTAGGAGCATTAGATAATGAGCCATAAATACTTTCAATTTCAGCAATAGCTAAATCGGTTGCTGAGGAAACATCCTCATATAAGATATATCTAGAGGGATCAAAATCTTCAATATCATCAGCATCTACAAATCCAGCTTCAACTGCATTTTTAAATACCTTTAAATCATAATCATCAAGTTCCTCGATAGCCTCAGCAATCTCATTAAGTCTGGTAATACTGTCGTATTCACCTACTTCAAGACCATCTATATCGCTCTCATAATCAGTAATGAATGTTTCTTCATAATAACGGCCATATTCATCAGGCTCATCACTGATACCTATCCTCTTATAAACCTCTTGAAGTTCTTCATCACTGACCGGAAGATCAACCCATTCACCGACAAGCTCACCTTCGTTATACTTACCTAAATTTGTAAGAAAAACACTTAAATTAGCCATATGTTTTAACTCCTTAAATCTCTTTATGCGGTCTGTTATCCCACAATATATTTATAATGATTCTAATCCTCGCCTGACGAGGTTCATCATTAACATTTTTATAATCATATACAAGGTTATTCTTTTGCAGGGATTGTTCATAAGAGGATATAATAGCAGATGTAACTTCTACATCGTCTATGTAGGAAATATAATTTTTAACCCGATCTAATCTATGATCGGGATAATCTCTGGGATTAGGTAATTGATTTATAGATGCATAATCTAATGCCGTAGCACTTGGAATCCTATTATCTAATGACATACTGATTATTCGTGATTCCTTTGCTATCTGCAATACTGCAAGATAAGGATTCATTTGTTGACATAATTCTTGATAATGTGGACTATATGCTAATGACATAAGATTACATAAACTTATCTGACCATCCATGACCAAGATTCCAGTGTTCATCTATCTGAAACTCGGTATCATCCGGCAGATTAAACTCATCAATTATTAAAGCCTTGGCTGCTGGATAATCATTTATCCAATCACCTACTACAACAATAAAACCCTCGTCCTTTACAAAAAATACTCGACCTCTCGGAATCAAGGTATAATCGCCTTGAAATCTTTTATCTTTCCCACGATAGTATTCTTTTTCCCAAACTTTATAGTGAAGTGGTCTGCAAGTTTTAACTTCCCTGCCATTAAAAAGATTGGATTTATAAAAGGGTACATCATTTACATCAGCAGATTTAACCCCAAAGAGTTCATCATTTTCTGCATCATACCAAAAGATACCAACCTCTCCGTCATCTTGATACTGAATATTTTCAGCCATCAATTCTTTAAGAGCGTTGATATCTTCTGAACTACTGTATTCCCAATCTTTTTTATATATTTTCATAGTTACATTATAGTACTATTTGATATAAATACAATAGTAAATTAGTCCTCTTGATTCTTTATAAAATAATTCATCTGCTTATTCCAATACCTAAGCCATTCATCTAATGTACTCTGAACATCAGAAGTCTGGTTAGGATATGCATAATCAATAGTATCAATATAATTCTGAATGAAGTCCTTTAATATTACTAATCCTTCTTGGAACTCATAATCTCTTACTGCAATAGGAGTCCACTCAAAATCTAAATTCTGTACTGTGCCACACTTCTCTACTAAAAGCTCACCCAGCGTATCAATCTCCTGAATAAGCTCACCATAGAGTTCCTCAGTAAGAATATGCAGTTTCATCATATCATTACCTTTTGCCATCCAGTGCAAGACATAAAGATTACGATACATAATAATTGCGGTATTCATTACAGAGTTTAAACTGGTGCAAGGATCTACCTCACATTCTTCACACTGCTCAATATCATAACCCTCGTCATCTACATTAATACTATATGACTGGGGTTCCTCAGATAAAGCACCCATAAACTCGTCTTGATAGATAATATCATCAAGATCGTCAAGAGTTTCTGCAGGGAGATAATTAGACTGGAGTGCCAGCAGATCAATAGAACCCTGAATCTTCTTTAATTTAATATCAATATGTTTAGATTGACCAATAGGATTTCCGTTTGCATCAACAAAACCAAGATTCTGTAAATTTGTCATCATTTGTTGCTCCTTCTCCGCATTTGCTTGTGCTTCAGCTTCTGCTTGGGCTTTCGCCTGTTCTTCTGCGGCTGCTTTATCTTCTGCCTCTGTGCTGCCATCTTCAACTTCTTGAATACCCGGGTTTTTCTTATATGCTTTGTCATAATATTCGGCAAGAACAGCCTGTATTCTCCCTAAAATTGGAAGAATAAGGGTAGTAACATTCACCTGTACTTCACTTACATCGCCAATAACATTTCTATTCAGCAAGTATTCTGAAATAAGATTACTACACTGATCTAAGCTAACCCCGTCAATAGAACCATAGTCATCTCCCGGGATTTGGCACTCTAAAGCATAGGTTAAATATTCAGTAGCAATCTTTCCCCAAGACCAATCTTTACCATCGTAATTGGCAATAACAGGATCATTAGCCAAGGACTTTGCAGTATAACTTGATAAATCAACGCCTAAAAGTCCGGTGCCTTTACTCTTTGCTTGTTCGTATCGTTTATTAAGATCAGCAGCAAAAATATTCTGCTTGGTGTCGGATATGCTTGTAGCCCCACTAGCATCCTCTACTGGCTGCTCTGTAGTTTCTGTATTTGTATTATCTACCGGCTCTTCTGTATCCGTAGGTTCTGTATTATCTGTATTTTCCTTATTTTCCGATTCAGACTCTTTACCAAATAAAACATCAAGAAGTGCTTTTCCCTCTTTAATGTTGCTCTGGGACATATTATTAAGTCCGGACATAAGTGGAGATAATACAGTCTGGCTGTTTAAAGTCTTTAATAAAACATCAAGCTCTATTGCGTTTCCAGCAACATCGGAAATTTCTTTTCCGGTTCTTTTATCTTTCAGTCCGCCCTCAGATTTAAACTGGAAATATGAAGAAAAGTTATCACCATCTTGCTTAACCTTAGCATCCGACATATCCCAACCGGGAAGTGGTGAGGGCATTGAAGCTAAAAAGCCTTTAAGCCAGCTAAGAATCTTATTTAAAGAAAAATTGGAATCAGCCATTTACATCATCTCCAATATTTATTTAATTATAATTATAGTTATAAAAGGTTATTTGATAATAAACAACCCCATAGGGTATTACACCTACGGGGTTATTTTAACGCATTGTAGTAACTTTCGAAAATTACTTCTGTGCCTTGCGAGGTGCAGCAACTCTACGAGCTGCAGAAACCTTGCGAGCCGGTGCAGGTCTACGAGAAGCAGCAACTCTACGAGCCGGTACAGGTCTACGAGGTGCAACCTTGCTACCTGCCTTAACTGTCTTTGCTGACTTTCTTACTCTGCTTGACTGCTCAACGATCTCCTCATCACCCTCAGGGGTAACTGTGTACTCGTCATCACCTACTGCGAAAACTACTTCATCCTCGTCTACTGTAACATCAACAGGTAAACCTGTAACTTCGGAAACGAGTTCAGCAACATCCTCAGCTTCGAAAAGAAGTTCTGTAGCTTCTTCATCAACCGTAACCTCAGCCTCATCATCAACGATGTCAACATCAGCGGGTGCAGGAAGATCCTCGATAGGCTCTTCTACGATTTCATCATCAGCTTTTACAGCTCTCTTCTGAAATGTGGCACGAGATGCACGAACCGGACGAGCAGGGCGAACATTCTTACTTGCTCTAACTGTCTTTGTGAATTTCATGTCTGTGTTCTCCTTAATTAATTAAGTACTATTAATTTGGGTTTTCTGGCTTCTAATTCTGTACGAATAGCTTCTAACTCAGTATTGGCTTCCTGTAAAAGAATTTCGCCATCGTTGGATACATTGGAACCCTCAACTCTGTATTTACTTCTAGAACGCCCTAATGATTTTTTCATATGAGCTTCTGCAAGTCTTAGCAGATAGTCTATCCATGTATCATTCTGGATTTCACTTACATCCTTATAATCAGGAGTATAAGTAATCGTTACTTGTGTCGGCATTGGATCTCTATGAGTACAATAGATAACTTGATTATCTATGTCAAATCTCCACTGAAAGTCTGTGGTTAAGGTATTACGAACTTGTGCCATAGCCATTTCAGTCATAATAGGATCAATATTGATTGATGCAGTCTGACCGATAGCTGAATAGGTATTAACTGCCGCTGCTACCTGAAACACATTTCCACTATCAATAGAGTTCATAGTTAAACCAATTCTAGGGTAAGCTGCTTGAACATTAATAACCTTTTTGGTAGCGATGCCTAACTTCACAAGGTCTAACCTTGGTTGGTAAGGCACCGTTTTATCTACCGGGGTTTTCATGTATCTCTTCAATTCACGAAATGCAACTAAAACTGCTTGCTCTACCTGTAAATCCTCTACATTAGTATTGGAAGGTATGCCAAGTCTGAAACTGACTTCTTGAACAATCTCTTGCATATCCATGATTGAAGCAGCCTACCTAAAATTTTTAATTAAGAACCAGAACCAGCAACAAATGTGAATCCCTGATCTGCGAGAGCAGGTGTGAGTTCCTCAATGTAGAGGACATCAGCATCAGTAGCTTCCCAAGCATAAACGCCCTTACCAGCGTCTGCATCAAATGCACGAACTGCTGCACGAAGAGCTGCGATAAGACCGGGATGAGCAACCTGAGCATCAAGGAAATCCTTGAGAGATGTTGCATAAGGGAACTCGCCGTTGTCCCACTTATTTGTCTGATAGTATGTACCAGCGAATACCGGGTTGTCTGAAGCCGTAGCTGCAGGATTCCACTCAGCAAAAATCTGCTGTGTTGCACTATCGCTAACAAATGTTGTGGCAGGTGTGTAAGTAATGGTAATAGTAGCCATAACTCTATGTGCCTCCTAAAAATAATTTGTTTTCCCCAGATGACCAGTCTGAGAATTACAAATTTCACTTCATACCTATATATAAGGTTAAATTAAAAAGAGGGATAATTTTCCCTCTTTCTACTTTTTACAGCATAATATTACAGTTCGTATTCAAAATCGTAAAGACTTGTAATAAATTCAAATATAGCTGAATAATTCACGCAGAGATCATAAGATTTCCCGTTATTACCTAAAGGGATACTTCCGGGAATATCTGTCAGATTTTTGGGTGTGATATGCAATATTTCATCTCCGCCAGAATTGTAACTGACATAAGTATCTACATTGATCACAGGGATTTTACCTGAAATAGGTACAAAATCTACATGCCAAGAATCATTTATATAATTGATATGAATATCATATAAATCTTGAAGATCAGGGCTTAAATCATACAAGGAGTCAATAATCCTATCAGATAGTTTATTAAACTCCTTTGTATTTAGATTGGTTGTAGTTGTGTGCATCAATTTCATAGATTATTTAAGTTCTTCTGTGGAATCATACATAATTTCCCAATCACCTGTATCGGAATTAATAAAATCCCCACCGTCAGCATCTTCTGCAAACTCTAAAGCTGCATCTTCGTCCTCAGCTTCAACATCAATATAACAATAAGTTGTCATTTTTGCCCAAACCCTATAAATTGCCATAATTAAATCTCCTTATCTGTAATATCAGTACCGGATTCAAAATCGCCGCCGATAATACCAATAGCAGAATTAAAAGTATCAGACAGAGTATTTAAAATACTGATAGCCTCATCAAGCATACCCTCTCTGCCTAATCTCTCAATACCTGCCATGATATAATTAAAATCATCATCAGCGTTATCTTGTAAAAGTTCTAGCTGCTCAATACGGGGATCTACTGAATCCTCGCCCTTTGCAGCTCTAATCCAGTTAGAACTACGGCGAGCTTCAATTTTCTTACTAGCATCTACTGTAAATTTTCTTTTCATGGATATAACCCCCGCTCAAATTACTCATATGCAAAATATCTAGCAGAATCCCAGATATAATCACCGTCAACAACATAATAATTGTTGCCAAGCTTAACGGTATACCCCGGTGACATCACATTATCTCTTAATAGGATAGGATAATCTGCATTACGAAGTTCATAAGCAACTTCTTCACAGATAGATTCATAAGGTCTATCACTATCAGCACACTCATCAGCAAGTTCGTCATCATTAAGAAGAACATCATATAAAGCAGCTTCAAATTCTTTGGTGGTTGTAACATTGTCAAAATAGTGATATTGATCTTCGCCTTCTTCAATGATTTCGTTCTCAATATCCCACCACTCATCATCCTCAAAATCAGGATAATCACCGTAGCCAACATACTGCTTAAACGCCCCATAGTAATCTGTCATTCCGATATACCTGTTATAGAACTTAGCGTTGGCATATTCTTTTAATGCCGGAATAAAGTGCTCCATGTCATAATCCCAGTTATAACCATAACAAGTTTCATCAGTAAAGCAGTCATACCATTCGCCACTTGCTCTCTTACGCATTTCATCATAAGTAAGCCAATGAATGTTACCATCTTTAGCCTCACCAATATCTAAATACAGATAATCATGAGGATCGCCGGAAAGATAACCGGTATTATTATTTCTTGCATACATATTAGATATTCTCCTATACTATAGATAAGTTACAAATATAAAAGGTTATTTGAATTTAGCAGAACAGTCAGACTAACTTACCACAAAGAGATTGGTTTAATGGTATCTACTGAATAATTCGTTATCAGAACTTCCTGCGTATGCTTATCAGTATTTAAGGAATGATAATTACAATTATCGTAATCAAAATTTATGCTGTGAGAAAAATATCCTTTATCAGATACCCAATCTAATAAAATATTATTCTTTTGCCCCTTATGCTCACTTACATTAGATAAGGCAAACTTAACCCCTCGTTTGTCTAAATCTGAGAGTATTTCATATAATACTCTTTCTTCATGTTCTCCCCAACCGGTAAATCCTCGTTTACCATCATTATATGTAGCACATGAAATCAGATAAGGCGGATCTGCATAAAGAAAATCATTCGTATGTAATATGCTGAAATCAAAATCTTGAAAAGGTTTTGTAGAAAACTCAACATCTTTTATTCTACCTAAAAATTTAACAAGATTTATCCGCATATCATCAGTAAAATAACTACGCCCTAGCCCAAATGTCATATTAAATTCATGCTTGGAATTAAATCTGATCTGGTTATTAAAACTAAAACAAATAAGAATAAACAAATCCAGTGGCTGCTTTGTCTTATTATAATAATCCCGGAATTTCCTATAAGCATCTGCATTACTATCAGTTAAACCCCATTTTTTGATCGTAGAATCTATATAACTCAAAAGCTCATCAGTAGAATACTTCTGAAATTCTCTAAAAATATCTATAACCAAATAATTTATATCATTAGCATATCTTTTTGCAGCAACAGTATTGATTGTAACATCACAACCGCCACAGAATAAATCTACCATAGTATTAATATCTTTCGGGAAATACTGATGTATCTGATCTATAATCCGATACTTATTCCCGATATAATTTAGCGGAGATTTAACATAAGACTGTTGCATACAATATACACCTCTATTGTATTATAACGATTGAGATGCCCATTCCCAATATAAATACCCCGCAATCGTTATAATAGATACGATTGGCTATTTGAATATATACAGTCACAAAGAGAGCCATAAAAAGCACCCCGGATTTCTCCGGGGTGTTATATATCGAAGTGAAATTTATTTATTGTTTTAAGGTTGCCGACGGTGGTCGGATGTCAGCAACCGATAATTCAATCAATTATCAGAATGTACCGAGGATCTTACCAGATACGATGGTGGCCGGGTTGATAACCTCACTTGCGTACATCGTAGCCACGCCAGTCTGTACGGACATATCGGCCAGACCGATCATATCAGTATTAACCATAGGCATATACTCACCGAAGAGGCAAGAATTTCTTCTAAGGTCTGAATCCTTAGCAAGCATTACCCAAGTATTAGGATCATAGTTAGGATCAACGATAATTGTATCGAACTGACCGAGCTTACCAAGCTTGTAAGGACCTACTGTTTCGCTAGTAGAATCTGCAACGAAACCATCAATCATCTGGATATATTCAGCGGCAGTTGTACCAACGATGAGCTTGTTAGGTCTAGCAAGTCTTGTCTGCTGATAGATAGATGCAGCAGCCTGACCAAGCTTAAGCTTGAACATGTTGAGGTAATCGGAAGGAACTACGGCACCAGAAAGAACCGGAGCTGCATCCCAGTTAAACTGAGGCTTATATGTAGCAGCATCAGCAACCTGCTTAAAGCAAGAAGTATTGATCTCTGCTGTGATCTCAGACATAGCTGCTTCCTTAGCCATATCACCAATGTTTGTGCCCCACTCTGTAGAAGCTGCGAATGCAGAATATACAGACCAGTAGCAAGCAAGCTCATGAGCCTTAGCAACAAGGTTGATCTCATCGTTCATAAGGTAAATCTTGCCCATCTTGGCACCATACTTACCATTCTGATCAGGACCAACTGTTTCGTTATCATACTCATAAGTAGCAACAACATTAGCTGTGATAGCTGTACCGGAAATCTCACCAGTAGCATAGTCGATAGCTGCGTTAGCAAGTGTAGAACCAGAAGCATCTACGAAACCGCCGTTAGAATCGTCAACATACTTTGTATCGTTGAGAACGATTGTAACAGAACCCGGAAGGATAGGTGTATAAGCACAGAAACCAGCATTAGATGTAACTGTAACTGTTTCATTCTTAACGATTCTTCCAGCGAAGTTAGGATCGAGTCCCTGACGATTTACGAAAGGTGAATTGAGTGTAGCACCCATAGCTGTTTCACCCTTTGTATTCTCAGCTAATACCTTGAAGTAAGGGATGATCTGCTGTCTAGACTTCATTGCTACGGAACCAAATACATCGAGAACGAGGAGCTTCTGTACGAAGAGCGGGAGAAGTTCTACGAAATCAGGACGAGCCATGATGTTATTTGTATTTGTAGCAGCCATAACAGACATCTTACGAGTATTGTTGATGAGCTGGTTAGCAAAAATCCTCTGCTCGGGTGAGAGCTGAACGGAAGAAGCCTTAATACCTACACGGGACTGAGGGCGAGCGGATCTTGCTCTAGCACTAGAAGTGATAGATGTACCTGCGTTAATAGAACGAGGTGCAGAATAACCTGCTCTCTGTGCGGGCATACGGCTAGATGCTGTAATAGGACGAGCAGAAGGTGAAACTCTGCGTGTTGTCTTTTTAATAGCCATGATAATTTCTCCTATAAAATGTTATAGTTTTTATAATGTTGCCAAATTGTTGTCATCCTCACCGTCAACTACATCAACAGGAGTTCCGATGAAATCATCTTCTTCAATGTCGTAATTAAACACTGCCCCAAAATTTGATGTGTTAGTAGCTCCTTGAATAAGGTTCTTCAATTCGCTTACCGTTGTGGATGCCGTTACGGGCAACTCAGATACCGATGTTCCAAGAGCCGTTGCATAAAAATCAGCATATGCTTGCTGGTAGCTATACAACATTTCTTCACAAGCTACTATTCTTGATTCAAGATCAGAAATAGTTCTCTTTGAAGATGATACCATTGACCTGAGTTGCTTTACTTCTTCATCACGGTTTGATGCATCTCTCTTTGCGTTTGTACTAGCAACAACAGTTTTGTCGAGTTCCTTACGCAATCCGGAGATCGTAGCATCTCTGTCTTTAATATCTGCCGAAGAACATTCAATCTTCTGTTTATATATAAGGTTATCTGATTTTACCGCCTCTAATTCTGAAATAATTTCAGATTTTTCTGCCATCTCATCTTGTAATGCACCACGAAGTTGAGCATTTGCCTTAATGACACAACCCCTATTAGCAGTAATTTTATCAAGTCTTTCCTGCATAAGGGTATTCTGGCTTGCGGTAATTCTCTTCAAACTCTTGATCTTTCTCTCGTAAGAAGCCGTAACCTTTTTAAGTTCTGACTGTGTAGCTGCGAGAGTAGCTTCGAGTTCTTTATTTCTTTCACACTCTTCAATATACATATCTGTCATGCAACGAAGTTTCTTTGCGGTGATTTCTTCTAAATCTTCATCAGATACTTCATCTATGGGTTCTTCATTCTGAACACCAATATCTTGCTTTCTAGCTTCAAGCTTCTTATACTCCGCTGAATGAGGATTAAGTGTAGCCTGAATTTCTTCGATAGCACTGACAGATGTAATATAAGGGAGATTCGTTTCAATAGCTGCCTTGATCTTCTTATACTTAGGATCAGAAGCTGCTGCAATCTCAATAAATTCGGGTACGGCATCATTATAAGCTGGGAATGCTACAAGATCGAAACCTCTGAAAATAAAGGAATCAGGATCAACATTACCCTCAGCATCAACATCACCCGCACCACGGATAGAAATACCAAACTTAACCCCCGCATCAGTAAATGTCTTTACGACTCTGCCAACCGGAGTATCAATCAGATCGAAATCGCCATACACTTCATCATTATCTTTGAGTTCCATAGAGGTCATTACAATACAACCCTTTTCGAACTCTTGACAGTTGGGATCTTCCGGGTGTCCAAGGAAACCGATATAGTAACCATGCTCTAAGGCATCCTTATATTCTTCTGATGCCAATAATTTTTCGAAGAGTTCTCTGTTAAGCTTCATATCATTGTTGTTAAATACCGCAGCATCACAACACTTACCGGAGAAAGTACCGAGAACTGTGCCTTTCCTTGTAGGGATGTCTGCAACAATGTTTGATGTAACAGCTTTATTTGCCATAATATTGCCTCCGCAAATTATAAATATGTAATTTAATACATTATTATCAGGTATAAAAGGTTAGTTTTAAAATAACTAACCTTTATTCAAGAATTATCGGTTATTTACAATGTCAGATAAAAGCTTGACTGCAAAATCTTTTATCTTTTCTCGCCAGTTCGGATCATTATAATCAATCTCATACGGAGTAAAATCGCTAGAATCTGTTTCCCAATAGTCAGTATCAGGGATATAGTGCATTACATAAAAAGCACTCTCGTCTACCATATCTCCCATAGTATTATCAATGCAGAGATTATATTCAAGTCCAAGATTGCAATCCTCACACCAAGCCATGCAATCTCCCCACTCATCTACGATACCATTATTTTTAGTACCATATAAAACATAGGTTTCATCAGGAAGATTATCTTCATACTCGATATATTGTTTCATAGCATTACTTTCCTTTTAATAAAGTTTCAGCAACATCTTTACCAAGCAATTTACTTGTAAGCCTTACCATACCGCCAACTGCCAGTGTTTTAAGAGCTTCGCTTATAATACCTGCCTCAATAGGTGAATCCTCCGGGATATCAGGGTATTGCTCATAATCAGTATTAGCAATCTCGTCATAAGCTTCATCATTAATGTCTGATATCTCATCAACAACCTCAGCCGGAGCTTCAACATCTTGTGCATCACTGGAATTAACAGAGTAAACTGATTTTCCAATTTTTACTTTAATGTCTCCACCATTTTCTTCTACTGAAACGCCATATTCAGCTAACTCATCTATCTGGCAGAGAAAATCCAATAAAGCAGCCGAGGTAAATAAAATCTCAGTGTTCTCGGATACTTCATCTGCCGCCATAATGTCTGTACTGGCATCAATTACATATTCATCTTGCGTCTGGAACAGATTGTTAGCTATCTCAATGGCATTATCCAAATCCTTTACAATACATAAAGTATCAATCTCATCTTCGGCAGGATCATAAGTAGCAAGCCATAAATTATTCAAATGATCTACAAGACATACATCGAATGTACCGTTGTCATTTGTAATGTGTCCGAAAGTTTTAATAATCTCCATTAAACCACCCCTTATTCTGCATAAGCGTAATAAATATGATCATAGAAATTAACATTAAAATAATCTACCATAGAATTACTATCATCATAATTAAAGGAATCTATAAGACCTTTTACATACTTTAAAGGTTCATCATAGAGCAACGGGATAGGCTCTGCACCATAATTAATATCCGCATACTCGTCATTAGTATAATGATTTATATAATAATCATAGTATCTATCGAAGATTTCTATCTTCTCTTCCATGGACATATTATATAAATTCTCTGCCGGGATATTCTGCCAGCGTCCGTTAGCATCAGGATACCCAAACCAGTAGCCATGACTATAATTCCAAGGTGTTTCAGAAGCTTGTTTAACAAATTGATCTTTCGGCATTAAATCAGATAAATGCATCCACACCTTTGCGGTTAATGACTCACCCCCGGAAAATCTGCTGATCTTTACACTGATCTTATAGTTAGGAAATTTCTTCCTGAACTGGCTTCTGATAATTTTAGCAATATCTTTAATATCCATATGGATATCATAGTTCTTGCCTTTCCAACCGGTAGCCCCCATATAGCCTTCAAAAGTTTCACCGCCAGCTTCATACTCTTTATCGGATTTAATATATCTCTTCACTGTCGTATCTCCTTAGTTATTTTCTAAAATCTCATCTACTGTCATATCCCCACCTTGTCGGTGAATAGGTGGAATACCATTTTGCTTTAAAATAGCGTTTACCTCATCATCTCCAAGAAGGTCTAAAACTTTCATAGCTCCAGTAATTACCCACGGAACTGTATCAGGGTTAGGATTAGTTCTATATTTGTAATAACCGTCTTTAGGAAGATATGGAAGTCCTGCCAGAGAGTGCTGATATTTATCAGAACGCCTTGTAACAACATTTCCTTGTTCATCTACAGAAGTTCTCATATAACCCTGTTCATCAGATTCGGGTTGATAGTTCTTTTTCATTACATATTGGCATTTAGCCCAGATGAAATCTTTAGGGAACTCAACTTCTCCAGTTTCCTTATTTTTACGATCAAACTGTTTTGCCCTCGGGACATCGCCTAAATGCCAGCCCGGACGAAAAGATAAAGTCTGCCCGCCTTTTGCTTGTCTAACCTGAGGTCTGCCCGTTTTAGATAATCCGGCAAATTCCCCCTCTTCAGCTTCAAGCCAAACCCCGATAGGAGTATCTGCCCCACCCGCATTAGCTACCATTGGGGGATAAAGTTTACCATTCTTTACTTTGAATACCTTATAAGCTACGCCTTTTTCAATATCCTCATAATATTGCTGGTTCTGTGCAACTGCTGATTTTATATATCTTTTCATATATGACCTCAGAAAATAAAATCGGTATAGACCATCTTGCTTCCCGAGAACTCCCGAGAATAGCTGATATCATCATATCTACCGCAAGCAAATTTCTTTGTTTCACGGTCATATTCATCTTTGATATAAACCTGATTATCATCAGGATAAGCAATAGGCTTAATGGTGAACCATGCACCCTTCTTTAACGATTTTAGAGGAACCGGATTAAATTCCCAGTTCTCGGGATTAGGTTCAGCCGCCGAAACAATATATCTTTTCATAGATCAACCCTTTAAATATCTTCTTGCTCTAATTCTGGTACTTGCCGCAATAGACGGTTTTTCATGATACTTCTTCATCTTCCAGTCAGCATAATCATCCCAAGCATCTTCATCATAAAGGATATCTTCTAAGGAATACTTGCCCTCACCGTTGATCAGATAATCTTCGATATAATACCATTCTTTTTCACCAAGCATTTTACGAATAGCATCATACTTTGATAAAGCGGTCTTAGCTGCAACACTGGAAGATGACACAGATTTAGGATAAACAGTAAATTTTCTCATAGATATAACTCCTTTATGAATATGTTTATTTATTATTTAATATAAAAGGTTTAAACAATCTCCCATACTTCTTCTGGATATTGCGAAGGATAAAGGGATCGAATACCACCAAGCTGTTCAAGACCGCCTAATTGTAATTTCCAGACAACCTGAACTACCTGATTGATGCCTACACGAAGAATACTTCTTTGAAGCTCATGCCGTTTCTCAGGATCTCTCATATCCATCCAAGAATTTGTGGTCTTATATAGAACATAAATGGTTGCATGTTCAACAGGAGCTGCCGTAAATATTAACTTATTGGTAGATTTATCTAATCTATAATCAAAAACTATCTCATTGTTTATAGTTACTGAACTTATAGATAAAGCAGTATGGTCTAAAAGGAACTCCGTAGTTGTGCCATCACCTATAAATACATCTTCAGCTCCTTGTTCTTCTACCTCGAAATTAGAAGGTGTTATTCTGTAACCTGCTAAAAGTCCATTATCTCCGCTGCCATCATATCCGGGTTTAGACCAAAGACCAGCTTCTGTAATATAAATGTAATCTCTATCACCCCTAAATGATTTCAATGCACCAGTGGAAATCATAGCACTGTAAACTACATCTATCGTATTAGGTAATTCACTATTGATCTCATGTACCATATCTCTAAATGTAATGGTTGATCTTAATGTAGTAGGTACAATGTTATTATATTTATCAATTTTGGAATTTATCAGTTCACAGTTAGCTGCATCTTTACTGACATAAGTATAAATAACTGCAACCCTAGTAGACGCAGGTATTCCAGAATATGTGTTTAAATGAATAGTTGTTCCTGATACGGAATACTCAGATTCCTGTAATACTATCCTATCAACAACAGTATTATGTAAATCCTGATCTACTACGCCGCCCGGATATAATGTTACAGATACAATAGAAATTGGTGTTGTAGATAATGTAAAATCTGTTGCCGTACCATTCCAAGTATAAAAATTTTGGGTGAGATTATCTGGTTTAAGAGAATAGGGATATCCTAATCCGAACCAATCACGATTATTATTTGAATTATCATCATAACCATCAGCACCAAAGCCGGGCAACTGATTAATGTATTCAGAAAATCTCAACTGAACATTAAGTTCTTTTTCTTCCTCTGTAGCATCATCGGGAGCTACCGGAGTATAGCCTAATGCCTTAGGGACTATATAAGTCGCAGCTTCCGCACCCTCACCTACCGTAATCTCTTCGGATTCTTGTGATGTTAAGCCCATAGTACCTAATGACATATATTGGGGAACCCAAAGAGATAAAACATCTCCACCTTGATTAAAAACGCCATCACCTACCAAATAATGAGCTATTCCAGTAAGCATAGAGTTAGTTGCAGCATTATGCCCAGAATATTCTTGAACTACTTTGCCAGTAGCCTCATCCATAACACGAATAACTACATTCTCTTTAACATCAAGCCTTTTTATAATGTCTAAAATATCTTGTGTCATTATGGTATCTCCAATGGATTATTTTCTTCATCATGGTAAAAATGCTCTATCCCACGATAAGAACTGGTACCACCTATAAATATTGAGTGCTTATCTTTTGATATTTCTTCTGGTTGTAATACTGAAAGATCATCATCAAGCCTACGATGAAGATTGGGGGTAGTGATACCCTCTTCATCTTTCTCAATATCTTCGGCAGTAGCCAGTTGTGGCGGTATAATTCTGAACTCTCTGGTTGACTTATTCAGTGTCATACCATTAGCCATCTGCATATCATCAATGTTAGGAGTAGGCATAGTTCACCCCTTATTATTATAAATACTTATAATAATAAAAGGTTTTAAGTATCTTCGCCTAAATCAAACAAGGTATTTGTACCGATAGCAAAGTAGGTTCGGCTGTTGGTATTTAGTGCATGGCGATAAGTTACATTTGAACTACTGTAGAAATTCTCTAACTGTAAAAAGTTACCAACACTGGAAACCAATACGCATACATTAGAAAAGAATAGGTTTTGAGCATTTAAGCTATAATTCGCTAATTTTTTAATCTTATAAGAAGAATCATTCTCTTCTTCACAATATATAGTAGAACCCTCTATTGCCCAAGTAGTATAAGAAGTCTGTCCTGATCCCCATAGACCGCCTAAAAAGTTCTTACCATCTTGTTGTATCCAAAAGAATATACCACCTGCATATTGCTCACGAGTTTGTGCGGTCAACTCTAAATAGAACATATTAGGAAGTCGTAGTATTTTAGCATTATAATTATCTGTCCTAATGTAAGGTCGGCATAATAAAACTGTTTCACTTGTGTTGCTAGGGTTTATGGCATAGATATTCATAACTCTATAACCACTAATAGTGTCAGGTACTACTCGAACATCAAAACTACCATCTATCGTAAATGTATTTTCACCTGATGTATGAGTAAATCTATCATCATTACGCATAAGTAAATCGGAAAGTTGATCTGCGTAGTATGAATCTGTGCCACCTTCAGAAAAATATTGAACATCTGTTACAAATTCTGCCATATCAACTATCCTCCTGTGGCTCATCTTCCTGCTCATCAAGTATTAATGTGTTACTTCCGATTGCATAGTAATTTCTGTGATTAACTCCGATAGTAGTTCCAAATGCCACAGTAGAACAACTACATAATCCATCTAATGTATCAAAATTACCACTGGAATCACCTATAATACTTGTATTTATATAAATAATGTTTTGATCTCGTAATTCAAAATTAGCGTGTTTCTTAATTGCATAATAAGGGTTTACAGGAGTAACACTTTTATTTGTAAAAGTCATACCGTCAATCTGACCATTTGTATTGGTATTAGCTACAGATACACCTAAATAAATAGCTCCGTGATTTTGTATAACGCAAAAACCACCAATCGGATTATTTGCTTCATTATTAGTTCTAAACAGAAAATAAAATATAGTGTCAGATATTAATACGAGTGTGTTACATCTAATACCCGAATATGATTCATAAGATATAGGAGTATATCTTCCATCTACCATAAAATAAGGTCGGCTATATCCAAAAGTAATATCTAAAATATCATCAAATCTAATTACTGTAGTTCCGGGCGTATGAGTAAATCGTTCAGGATCTATCCCTTGAAGTATCGCATAGATTCTATCGGTATCAACAGCCGCATCACTATTCAAAGAAACACTATTATAATATATTTGCATAAGATTAGTTCTCCAATTCATATGGGTATATAGCACCATCGGCATAGACTACGGCTAATGTTCCCTTATATGTAGTTATATTAGTGGTTTCTTTAACTATCTTTACGGCATCCGCCATTTCAGAAATCTTCAAAGATTCTCCAAGGGCATAAGCAATAGCACTTACATCTTTTTCGACATATAATTTATTACCCTCTGACGGTGTGGCTACCGGATATATAATATCATTACCATCTTCTGCATTACCAGTACCGCCACCTGAACAAGCATAAAATCCCATTAGAACGATAACCTCACTTTCACTTGAATATCTACATATTGTAATTTAAAGGTTAAAACTACCTTACCCTCGGTTACTGTCATATCTATCGGGGCTACACCATATTTACTTGTGAATACCTCAACAGTTGTATCTTCGGTAATCAGATCACTCTCGAAAGTTAAAGTAGAGTGTCTGTATTTGAGAGTTTGAACAAACTCAACATACTCATCACCGCTGGAATATAATATACTGTTCTGTAATATTCTCGGCATATTTATCTATCCATTAAAATAAGTAAATTTGATGCTACCGCATAGTAATTAGCACTATTAAAAGTTATAGTCTGACCGGGTGTTATTGTTGTGCATTGTAAAGTATTGGGATCTTCTAAAGTAGATATGTTATTACCGTCAAAGAGATAATCTCTACTATACCCAATAGTTCCTACATTACAGGCAAAATTTAATAATTTACCATGTTGATATGCTCGAAGTGATAGAGGCTCTACAAGATTGAAGTCATAAAAGTCCGTAGTCGAGTTAGAGCTTACATAGCTTTTATTATTGATAAATTCATATAAAAAACTTGCATTATAGTTATCTATGACGGTTTTAGCCCTCACCCAAAACATACTATTTGAATATGCTACGATAATGTTACTGTCAGAAGTTATAGGTATAGTATTACCGTATTGAGTATCATTAACCAAAAACCTATAGCTGTCATCAACAAAATTGACCGTAAATCTAGTATTAGTATTAAAGACTAAATTCACATACTGATCTTCCTCTATTTCTTTATCGGTTATAATCACAGAAACCATTTCGTAGAAAAAATTGAGTATCTTATTCTTCCAGCCTTCTTCTTGGCTTACTATATTTAGTTGTTGCAGTATTGCCATTATGAGCCTCCGGATACAGTTTCGTAATTTGTAAATTTAACATCAAGATCAATAGTCTTAATTCCGCCATTTGAAATAGCAGATTTAATTTCATCTGCCATCTCTGATATTAGTAAAGGTTTATCACTGTCGATAGCTAATGCAATCTGTTGGATATATGATTCTTTATATAATTTATTAGAAGTTGTTGCAGATGCTACTGGATAATAAATGTTGTTACCATCGGCGTAAATTTGACTAGGTTCAACTCCCCATATTCTAACTTTAACCTGTAATTCTTCTTCCATTTCCGCAAAAGTCAAAGTAAGAGAATTATTACCTAATACGGCAGTCAATGGATTTACACCATATTTGCTTGTGAATATAGTAACGGTACTATCTCTGTTAAGACAAGCACTTCGTAATGTTAATGTTACTGCCCCCGGAGCAAGTGTATCTACAAGATCAACATATTTTCTTGCACTTGCCCCTGAGTATGAGATGCTATTTTGTACTATCTTACCCATTAACAAACCCTCACTTTTACACCAATATCGCTACCCTGTGCATCAAAAGTTATTGTTACACTACCAGTAGCTACTGAAAGGGTGTTATATCCAATTCCATTAGTTGTATATATGTCTATGGTAGAAGTAGTTGTTATAGCGGAATCTGATAATGTAATAGAAGTCTGCCCAGCGGTTAAAGTTCCGACAACTTCTGTAATAAAAGAAGTTCTACAAGGAATATAAGACAAGGTAAATGTATAATTAGACATTGTAGTTGTTGGTGGATAATAAGAAGTTCCACTACTCGCATTAACATCTACTATTTTGAAAATCCACCCTGAATTATATAGAAAGAATTGTCCTACCCAATAATTATTATTATTAAAACAAGTAGCCGATATAGGTATTCCGGTAGCTTTAGTAAGAGCATTACCATTCACATCAGGAAAAGTAAACCAACCATACTGACTTGAAGTTAAAGTTGCTGTAAAGGTGATAGCATAATCTACACCTTCAGATCCCCAACCGTTATATTCAATTCCGTTTTGTAATATTCGAGCCATACTAATCACCTATTTTCTATAATCTTATAACAAGAGTACCGCCGTAGTAATATTGATAGATATTAGGGGATGGAATACTCATTATTACTGAAGTTCTACTTTCCGTATCTTGCAAAACCTGATAAGCAAGAGTGCAAATCTGATACTGCATATTATTATTAGACTCATAGAATCCCATATGATAAACTTGAAGATACGGACTGGCTGTTGAAGATATATCAAAAGTTGCATTAGTATTAGATGCATTTCCTATCCAACTAAAATTAGATATGTAGGCATCTTTTAATACAAAGAGCATAATACCTGAATTACCTTTTATTGTATTAGTAGTTAGGGAAAGCACATCATCCGCATTAATGGTTATTTCTGCATAGACAACAAAATAAGCAGCATTTGAATAAACAGTAGCACTTGAAGTAATGTCTGTTTCATTAACCTGAATGGATATTTCTGATATGGTAGATGAAGCATCACCTATTTTGTTAATAACATAATACTGGAAAACCCCGCTCTCGGTAAAGGTGTAAGAAAGATTTACAAGTGATCCCCTATTTGCACTTTGAGCAGATATAATTTCCGGTACTCTGACCGTTGGTTGACCACCATTATTTTTAAAACTTCTAAACCACGCCATTGTATAATCTCCTTAATCAGATAGGGGTAAAATTAATTCCGACAATGAATAAATACTGATGTGCCGATATGGTATGTCTAGTAATCTGCACCATACCTAAAGCCCTATAAGGATTAAATGGATAGTATATGTACTGTCCATTATTAGCCACATAAGCTGAATTAGAAGGGATAAATACAGTATTGCAAGGCTGAACTTCATCAACAGTACCGTCATTAGAACTAAACATAAGCCAATCAAAACTCATCAAATCTAATTCAGTATTTATAGCTACATTATCATTATTTCGAGTTAGTGCTTTATATACTACAGACTCGGTAACAGTCATATTCGTACATTGTATTCCAACTACTTCAGAAATTAACAAATTTCTTGCACTATAACGATTCCAAGTCAAACTGCTTTGACTATACGCACAATACTGATCACTATTAAATTCATTAAAATTCATATATGATCCAACATCAAAAATGGCATCTACTGTACTGGGAGTAGTTAATATATAAGTAATCGTACCATACCCAGCATTATATAATTTGAATCTTAAAAAATTATAATTATGATAATCTTCATCAAAAGTAAAATAGGTATGATAATCGGGATTACTCATTATTACGGTTTCCGTAAATATAGGAGTAACATTACCACCGCCTACAAAAGTACATCTACTTAATTCCCAAGACATAGTAAACCTCATCAACTAGGGGTTATAAACCATACATATTGACCATTAAACCATGCGTTTCCAGTATAACCATAAAATATTCCGATAGAATTAGAAGATGATCTAACGATAAATCGAGTAAAATCAAAATTAGTATCCACCTTACCATAAGCAAATATTACATGTTCATCTAAATCAGCCAATGGGCAATCATTCGGAAAAGTAAACATCGGAGTGTATTCTGTGGAGCTGGGAATACCATTTATAGGATGAACGCCACCTACAGTAATCAGAATCATAGCAACACTACCAAAATCTATCTTTGATACAAATATAGGTCCTGAATCTGATTGAACATTTTGAGTAGGAGTTCCTTCCCAAACCTGATAAGTCGGGGCATTTCCACCAGCATACATAGCACCGTTTAACATTATTTTTCCCATTATATTAACCTCATCATACTGTCTTATTATATTTTAATGTAACATAGCAATAGTCGAAATCCCAGCCCGAACCTATTGCGTACCCTACTTGGGTTCTATTGGCTTCAAATACATTACATTCATATTGTAAAGTCTGATCTGTATTTTTATCACAACATCTTCCGGTTGAACTTTTAGAGAAAAATGCCTCATAACCCAACATAAGATTTACATTGGAAATATTATGATTTACATAGTGGTCTGCACCATCTTTGGTTATAGGATAAATAGTAATGGTTTTGGAGTACATAGTAGAACCGTCAATCCAAGTACCGATGACCGCTTCATTACTTGAATAATGTCTTGCTGGAATACCTTGAGGTGTCCAAGTTCCTGAACCTACTGTGTCAGTTGATTTTGTGTACCGTATTGTGACAATAAGTTTAGATATAGACTGTCCTAAATAAGAGCCTAACCAAACAACTACATTAGTATCAGTAATGGTTTCCACTCCATTATAATATGTTGAACCACCGATTGAAGTAGCAGGAATAGGAGTATAATCCCCTGATGACCTTACAATATAACCACTTATAGGAAATCTACAATCCCCAATATTTGATATTCCGTGAGGAATTGAATTTTCGGCATTTGTAGATATTCCACTTGTAACCACTAAAGTTTTTTCATATAAAGGCTTACCATCAACGAATACACCAATCTCTCTTTCAGTAGTTGAATAAATTACTGGTTGAAAATCTTGCTCATCGCCATTGGTATCAGTAATAAAATACATCTTACCATTATGCTTTTCTGCATCGGTAAGCTGATCATATTGGAGTTGCGTAATTTCTACATACTTTGCCCCACTACCATAAACTATATTATTTTTAATGATCTTTGGCATAATGATAGTTCTCCTTTATGAAGATGATTTTGTGTAACGAAGTGTCATAATACAAGATTGTGAAAGTGCATCATTACCTATTGTGGTTGTATAAATATTATTGGGATAAAAATAAAACATAGAGTTATATGCTGGATCAAGACTACTAAAAGCAACAGTAACCGCAGAAGTTTTTATAAATCCACTATAACTAACATAGGTGTCAATATTAAGGTTATGCTGAATAGCTTTAGTCCAATTTGCAGTTGAGGGAAGATTGAATTGTAAGGTTGTTTGATACAGCGTACTTCCGTCTATCCATGTTCCAACAACCTGCTCATTAGTAGAATAATGAACTGCCGGAACTCCTTGAGGTGTCCAAGTGCCTGAACCTGCAATATCGGTTGTTTTTGTATAACGGAGTGTTATGATTGATTTCCAAGCACTTCTATTTGTATGAACTGAAATTCTTACATAAGTTTCGTATGCAGCTAATTGAACTCCATACTCATAATCTGCATTATAAGGTAACTGAATAGACATATGAGAAGTCGAATTTATCATAATGCCTGTTAAACTAATAACTTCCCCAAGATTAGTAATATCATATGCAATATCAACATTATCCTCGACAGAGGGTAGTTGTGCTACATAGTAGCTTTTTTCATATAAAGGCTTCCCGTCTATATAAACACCAATCTCTCGCTCTATTTCAGAATAAATAATAGGCTGAAAGCTGTCACCACCATCATCAGCATCGGTAATATAATAAGTGGTATTAGGATCTTTCGTTACGATAGCATCATACTGTGATTGAGTACCTTCCCAAACAATGCCCAAATCTTCACTATCTTTATCCCCAGATAATGTTACTCCATTTACTTGTGGTTTATTGGTTAAATCTTCATAGTCAGATACTCCACCACTTCCACCAACTACCAGAGTAAATGTATCATTTGTGGCATAAGATGAATTGGTGGTAGAACAATACACGCTATATGATTTATCATCAATAGAAAAATCGAGCATTTTTTGACCGTTATTCGCCTGATAGCCTTGGGCTAAAACCGTATAAGTTGTACCGTTATATGTGAATGTATCAGTATCTTGTGCAAATACACCATAAATAGTACAGGAATAATTTTTACTAAATACTGTACTACCTCCGACAGTAACAACAATATCGTATGTTGTAGGATTATTTGGATGACTTGCATTGACCGAAAATACTACAGGGGAATTTTCACCAGTACCGTTCACCCATTTAGAACCATCATATTTAAGTACCTGATCTGTTGTAGGAGAAGTAATGGTTACATCAGATAAGCCGGATAAAGTAGAACTCCCAGCATTATCGGCAAGTTCATCTATCGCTTCTTGGACATCAGTAGCGGTTAAACCGGAATCTGTATTATCATATGGAACATCTGCCGCAGTTCCACCGCCACCACTAACTCTTACACCGTCTATGTATATAGCCATATATGTATCTCCTCTCCTCATATTGTTATTACCCAAGTAAAGCCATAATAATAATCACTATAACCCGCTGGGGTCATAACACTCCGATTTCCGTATATGCCAATCTCATAATTAAAATTATTAACTGTACTACCCCAATATCCACATTGAAAAACATTCAAATAAAAGCTATCTCCTGTATTTAGAGTAAAGTAGTTATCATTATTTTCAGTAACTCCGGCTAATCTAAAGTTAGATATGTTTGCATTTTGAAGTACAAATAATTGCAACGGATAGTTTGAATGAGAACTATTATTTTCAACAGATATAATGTCATTAGCATTAATAGTTATTTCACCACAAAACCAGCCCCAAGAACCACCACCACCAATCTCTGCGTCTGTGTGCAAGGTTGGAGATACTGTAACCCCGTTTAATTTAACGGTAACATCTGTTGAAACAATCACCCCATTATAATGAAACATAGCATAATATTGAAATGTTCCACTTTCTGTAAAAGTATAAGTTAAAGAGCCTATACTCGAAATATTACGAGATTGAGCAGATAGTAATTTAGGAATAGGAGTTCCACCGCCATCTTCAACACTTATAGCAGGATAAATCTTCAAAGAACTTACAGTAACAGTAGCATTGTCCCCGTTATCATCTGCCGTAGCAAAGCATATATAGGCATAACCATCTGTTTTAACAATAATCGGAACTTGATATGTGTGTTCGTTAGTATCAGTTCTAATAAAGGGGACATAGGTTGAATATTCACTTTTTACACTGTATGTAAAATTTGCATTACTATTCGAAGTATATATGCCCCAAGTATATTGGTTAAAATAAGGTGGATTTTTATCAATAGATGCTTTTATTTGAGCAACATAAGTTCCAGCAGGTAAAGTAACTTTAAATAAGCATTGTTCATATCCACTCGAAGTTTGGTCTTGAAACGACAAAGCAAATTCATAATCACTTATTTTTGTAACAGTAGGGACAGTAGTATTTATCTTATTGCTAAATGAAAAGTCAGAGATATTAACAGGATTACCAGTGATATCAATATGACCATTAACTACCATACTGTTTGAAATTTTATTTCCGTTCAAATATAGAGCCATATACTATCTCCTATTTAATTTATAATAATTGATGGTATGCAAATCATAACTTTACGAGTATTTGAACCCAATCCATTAAAAGAAACATAAAGTTCATTATTATATATCCTAACATTAAAATCTTTAACTATTGTTGTTGCATTAAATATAGTTGTATAAACATCTTGACCACCTGTATATACTGCAATATCAGCGGTTGGTATTTGTCGCATCAGATTGTCATTAGGAGCTGATTCATAATTATACACAAATAAGAACTTATTATAGTCACTTGCAGTAATTTCTGTATTAATCCAAACACCACCTTGACTTTGATTTATTGAATAGATTGATGTTATGGTAGGGGCAACAGTATAGCCATAAACATAAATTTCATCAATAAATAATGAAGGTGAATAATAGACATCAAAATTATTGCCTTGTATTCTTATATATCGCCACTCGTTTGAAGGATTTAATGGTATATCAGTTGTTTTAAGTTGTTGTAAGGGTGCAGTAAGTTGATATGTATTTCCTGTGTCTAAAATATTAGTCCAATTTGTGCTATCAGTTGAACCAAGAACTTGAATATTACCAACCCAAGTACCACTATAATTACTAAAACATATAATTGAAATTGAGGTTAGTCTAAAAGTGGTCAACAAATCATATTGTATATATGAAGTTTGTTCCCCGTTTGCTGCACACCAACATGTGTTTGCTTCAGGATACCGCAAGTTTGTTGGAGATGTTCTATTAAAAGCTCCCCAAGCAGGATAATTTGTATCGTGTGAACTTTCAGTAATTCGAGATTCCGACGAGTTTACTCGTTGTGCTAATTGTCGTATTACAGTAACACCTCCACTTTGTTTCTTTGTAACTTTATAAAGTGCCATATCAACTTACCCTCACCATAACTGTCATATCACTTTGTTGTGCGTCAAATTCTAATGTTATACTACCAGTAGTCAATGTCTTTGAGTTATATGGGATATCAAGGCTATCAAACACTTCTATTACGGAATTTGTTGTTATATCTGCACTTGAAATTGTGATACTTGTACTTCCTGTGGTTAATGTACCTGTCAAATCTGTCCAAGTTGCCATTCCCATACTTTCATTAGTAATATTGATAATACCAACTTTTTCATCAGCAGATAACAGATCAAACTCTGCTCTCGTCATAGAACGAACAACATTAACTTCTGTGGTATCATCTGTACTGTTATCTTCAAGATAAGCACCGTTAAATTGTAAGTTGGTTCTTTGAGTTAAACTTGTACCATCTTCATCAACGATAGTATGACCACCGCTACCACCGCTTTCATTAGCATTTACCCATTCTTGATTAGTGCTGTCATATTTAAGCACCTGCCCATTTGAAGGAGATGTTAAATTGACATCAGGAAGATCAGCTAAAGGAGCCGCATCACTTTCATCGGTAATATGGATAAGACCTACCTTTTCATCAGCAGAAAGTAAGTTAAACTGTGCTTTTGTCATTTCCCGTACAACATTAACTTCCGTTATGGCATCAGTATTGTTATCGGCTGAATAAGCACCTTTAAATTGCAGATCATTTCTCTGCGTAAGGCTTGTACCAGCATTATTTAAAATGGTATGACCGCCACTACTCGAAGTAGCATTGATCCATTTTGAAGTAGCATTATCATATTTAAGTGTCTGACCATCAGAAACAGAGGTAATATCTACATCTGATAACCCAGAAAGCGTAGAACTCCCACCACCGCCACCAGTACCATTAACCCACTTACTTGTAGCATTGTCATATTTAAGGACTTGACCATCGGTAGGACTTGAAATATTTACATTGTTTAACTCATCAATATCCGGGTAAGAAGAAGGTGCATCAGAAATTAAATAGATAGTACCGTTATTCTTTTCTGCCGAAGATAAAGAATTATACTCACTCATTGTGAGGGTTTTAGTGATTTCTTCAAATGCCTCCTGAACATCATCAGCCGTAAATGCTACATTAGTATCGTCAAAAGAGATTAAATCTGCGGAAGATGCACCACCAGCACTATTAGCATTTTCCCAAACACCGTTATTGTAGGTTAATACCTGACCGTTAGTAACAGATGAGATTGTTACATCATCCAAATCTGCGAGATCTATAGCACCAGCACTATCATCAGCATTTATCCATTGACTATTGGCACTATCATATTTAAGAACTTGTCCAGCAGTAGCCGAAGAAATATGGACATCAGCAAGATCACCAATGTCAGTTATCCCAGTTAAAGTATCAGTTACATATATATCAGCATAAATATCACAGAAAGTACCCCCATACCAAGTAGTTGAAATACTTGTAGTAGTGATACGAAAAGTTACATCTGTGTGTAAAGTTAGTGTAAAAGACTTACCACTTTCAATAGAATCTACTGAAAACAGAGCATAACTAGAATAATTTGTACCACTTACGGAATCATAACCGTGAACAAGAACATACTTATTAGTAGCAATACTTGTAAATGTTGCCGTAGCATAATCACTCGTGGTACTGACTTGTCCATGAGTTAATCGCAAAGAAAAGGGATTTATTACAAGACTACTACTATTTATCCACTTATTTGTAGCATCATCATAAGCCAAGACTTGTTTATCACTAGGGGAAGTGATATTTACATTACTTAAATCATTAAGAGAGCTTCCACCACCAGCAGGAGAATAAATATCAGTAGCTACACTATCAACCGTGATTGTAGCAATCTTTGTTCCGGTACTCTGAATTTGAGTTACCGATACATTAGAACCACCTGACGGAATATCATAAATGACATTATCTACTTGAAGTTTAGTTAAATCTGCCGTACTTGATCCTGAAGGGTTAGCTATTACTGTTGTACCACCACTGTCATTTGCATTTACCCAAGTACCATTATCATATTTTAAAACCTGATTATTAGAGGGGGATGCTATGCTTACATTGGTAAGGTTATCTAATGAAATAGAAGGAGAGGGTAAATCCATATTTACCCAATCCCCAAAATTATAAGTTAATACCTGACCGTTACTTGCAGAAGCTATTGATACATCTGTAAGATCAGTTAAAACAGATGCTCCCCCACCACTTTCAGCGGCATTTATCCACTCGCTACCATTGTATTTTAATACCTGACCATTAGTGGCAGAAGAAATAGATACATCAGTAAGCTCATCAAGAGTGGATACCCCACCGCTATCATCAGCGTTTACCCAATCAGTTCCGTTATATTTCAGCACTTGACCATTAGTAGCAGAGGATATAGTAACATCATCTAAGCCTTCTAATGTATGAACTCCAGTACCACCTTCAGCAAGTTCATCAATAGCATCTTTGACATTAGTAGCTTCCAGCCCACTATCATAATTATCATAAGGAACCATGCTTGCAGAACTGGGTATTGATGTATATGAAATATTGTTTTTAACAATCTTTGCCATTAATGATCACCTCTATTACGAAGATGGTGCTTCTACAAGGGTATTTGTACCTATTGCTAAATAATTCTTATTATTTACTGTTACTGTGGAGTATCGAGTTACTAATGAGCAACTCCGAAAATCCGGTAGCACCCCAACTGAACCTGCCGATGTAATTATGGCACAAGTAGTGGAAAATAATATATAAGGAGAACTCAACTGTGTACTGCATATTTTTACAATACTAAAACCTGAAGTAGTTAAAAGACCATTAGAATCAAATCTGTATATATAACTACTATAATCAAGAGCACGAGTAGTATCCAGATATAAAGCAAGATAAGTTATAGTTGAACTACTCTCATCAATAAAGAAAGTATAACCCCATTGACTATCTTTACATACTGTAGCATAAAAACTGTGGTCAGTAATAATTATACGAACAAGTTCTGTCTGATTTCTATTAGTAAAACTACCCACAGTTATAATTACATTGTTATTCATATCTAAATAACGAATAGAACTGCTTGCAACTACATCAATTTTAATTCTATTATCAAAAACTAAATATTTAGTACCACTTTCTTGAGTAAATCTAGTGTCATATGTACTAAAACAATTATAGAAATTATCTAGCATAGCTGCTCTATCTGTTGAAGTCAGAAATATTGTCGTATCATACATCTGTGTTGCCATAAAACATCACCTCATTAAGTAACTACTGCAAAATCGTCATAAAGTTGTATATTCATATCTATAAATAGCATACTACCACTACATATAAACAAACCATTACTTTCTACTACAGTCTCGACAGCATCTGCCATCTCTGAAACCTTCAACCTTTTGCCTAAAGCATTAGCAATAGCACTAATATCTTTCTCTACATATAGTTTGTTATCTTCTGATGGTGAACCTATTGGATATACAATATCATTACCATCAGCATAAATTTTACCACCCTCGGCAGGAACCCATGCCATATCAACTTATCCTCACTTTCACAGGCATATCCATTGTTTGTTCTTCAAATCCTAATGTAACATAGTCATCTATAACTGACATAGATATAGGAGATACACCGAAAAATGCACTATCTACATAGACATTTACAGTAGAATTTCGTTTGATAGCAGAATTATGAAACTGGATAGTTGTAGCACCTGTCATTAATGTTCCAGTTAAATCTGTCCAATAGACATTTGTTTCTACAATCTCATCTAACGCAGATTGAACTGTTGTCGCTAATAACCCGGAACGAGTATTGTTATACATTACGGCATCAGCATTAAAAGTTTGAGAAGGTGCATCTGTAATAAAATAAACCGTATTCGGATCTTTTACTGGAAGAGCATTATATTGAGCTTGTGTACCTTCCCAAGTATCACCACCAATATCATTTATCCACTGATTGCCATTATATTTTAAGACCTGCTTTGATGTCGGATTTGTAATGGTTACATCGGCAAGTTCGTTAAGTGTTTCTACTGTACTGACATTACCATTTACCCAATCACCTGTCTGATCATCATAAATCAGAGCTTGTCCGGAAGCTGGGTTATTTATCTCGACATCTTCAAGATCATCCAGTTCCCCAACCATGCTAACCTGACCATTTACCCAGTCCTCTGATTGCTCATCATAGATAAGTGCCTGACCAGCAGAAGGAGAATCAATAACAACATCGGTTAAATCGCCAAGTTTAGTAGCACTACCAACAGAAGCGTTCTTCCAAGATTCTGTTTCACCATCATAAATAAGAACATCTCCGTTTTGTGGATCTTCAACTCCATAGGTAGGTTCCCATATACCTAATCTATTGTAATAAAGAAGTTGACCTTTTGAAGCATTGGTAGATTTCAAATCTTCCGGACTTATAGTTACGGCTGGTTGATCTGAAATAAAATAAATAGTACCATTGTTCTTTTCGGATTCTGACAAAGCATCATATTCGGCTTGGGTAAGGGTTCTATGCTTTCCATCTCCGCTGCCACCGCCGCCAATGGTATAAATATCACCATCAATACTTACAGAATATAAGTCACCAACAGGATCACCCTGAAAGACTTCAATATACATACCGAGATTGGTAACAATATACGAACCTGTATCAGTACCCAATACAGTATCAGTACCGGTAATCGGATTAGGGATAACAATGGAGCCACCGCCATTAAGGACACTATGACCACCACCGGAAGGTCTGGCATAAAGTTCGTTGATCGCTGCTACTATGGTTTTTGCATCTGTATCTAACTGCGAAAAAGGTAAAGTTAAGTTACCATACTTCAAAATGGTTGAAGTATAGTTTTGATTTCCAATAGCAGTTAAATCTGGCTTAGATACCTTATCACTATTGTTTAGTGTAGGGAGTACCTGTTTCTTTACATATGTCAAATTAAAAGTGCCTCCGTACCATTATAAAAGGTTTGGAAGCACTAATAATTTCAGGTATCAGAATTTAAACTATCTCCTACATTGAGCAATATATTATCAACTTTTGGCTTAGGATCAGTGTATGTAGATTCTCTATTAGTATCCAGAGTATCAACTGCCATAGGCTCAGAAGATGTATCACTATACTGAGTTTCCATATCAGTTGTTCGGTTATATCTCAAATTATACTTAGGATCTGTAACATCAGTTTCTGTCATAGTATCTACAGTAGGTCCGTAACCTATGCTGAAAATAGGTTTGCTGAACAAAGAGTTTACAATATGATCGTTATTAGCCAACTGTAAAGAACTTAACGCCCTGTAACCAGCATCAATCGTAGGTGCAGATTCTGCCGTTGATGATCTTGCCCAAGCTAATGCTCTTGTGTCAGTAGCTTTAAGCTGGCGTTTAGGTTCATTAGTCATCTTCTGTAATCTAGCATAATCATTTCTACTATAATGTCCTACTCTTGTAGTTCCGATATTGCCCAAAGAATCAGTAGCATTAGCAAGTCTGGCATCTACGGAAATTCTGGTCAAAGAATCAATTCTAACACCAGCATGTTGAAAACAATACATACCAAGAGGTCTAACATACTCAATGCAGCTATCTATCGGTTTCTCATCTGTAAAATAAATTACATTAATATATCCGTGTTCTATATTAGATTCTACATAAACAGAATTTGCTGGAATAGAAGTATCCTCAAGACGATCATAATTTATATTGTTTTCTTCACCGTAGGCATTAATGTCTTTCTGTTTAAGGTTAACTTCGGCTGCCATAGTAACACCGGTCTTACTACCCTTATACTTAATTAAAGACATAAAGTATAACATGGCAAATCTATTAAACGCAGAACAAAGTCTGTCATCATAGACATAACCCATAGTATCACCAAGACACCATAATAAATCCTTAGGGCATCTTAACGGATCATATAAATCCATCATATTGGTTGTGTCGTACTGGATTCTAGTCAGGGCATAATCGAACCATTTTATGAAAAAGCGAAAATCAGATGAACTCAAAAACACCTCTGGTACAGGAATATCCCGTATATTCATTACTTCATACCTCGTTTGAACTCAGTCAATATAATATACATCTATACAAGGTTATTATTTATATTTTTTAGATTCTTCCGCTGCTTATCTTTGCATCTTCTCTATTGCATCATCTACTATATTGCAGATATCCACAAAGGCATCAAAATAACTATCATACTCGTTACTATCATTAACTATAATTATTTTAGTCATCTTAATAGGTTTTTTATTTGTACCTTTAAGTAGTTCTCTAACCACAGCTTCCTCTTCTGCTATGTTCTTTTTCTGCTCTGATGATCTTTTCGGATTATGCGTGGATACTCTTAACCTCAATCTAAACCTAAATAATGTATTACCTTTCTCATCTTGGGCAAGGAAGCTATAATAATTTGAATAATCTTTTGATTTATTCTTGTATATCAGTTTTAATTCATGATGTTCTTTCAACATATCTTCAACATCCTGAATAAATGCCTTATAATCTATTATTTGCTGCTCGCTAGGTTTAATTTTCTTATCAGCGGGCATCATTGCACCTTCAGGTATTTCATAACCTCTATATGTAGCGGCAGCTATATCCTGCTCATCAGAAAATAGTTTAGGATATAAAATAACTTCTATATTGAAATCATACGGAGCTGTATCATATTTTAGGATTTTCATATTAATAACTCCTGCCAAAATAAAAACACCACCGGAATTGTAATTCTGCTAGAAATTAGCATCTCCATTGGTGGTGTTATATATCAGAACCCCTGCGGGCACTAACCGATTGTTATAGAGATGGTAATTTCTAGCACCCCTATTATATATTAACGATTGCATATATGCAATTAGTAGGACAATCTATCCTCGGATTCTAACCAAAAACGATGTTGCCTATCCATTGAATATTGACGAAATACCGGTCTACCATCATCGTCATATTCAACTTCTTTATCTACACGCTCATAGCTTGATATATGTCTGCCCCTAGCACCTACCCAGTAGCCATTCATCCTCATTACACAAGGCTCGCCAGTTTCAGCTATTCGTCCTGATACGATACCCGGTTCACGACTTGAAGTAATATATTTTTTCATATAAATATCTCCTCAGTTGTTACTATCTGAACAGGCTTAACTACTGTTGTATTTCTATACATAGTATCTCTGCTATTATCTAATGCAAAGAAATCATAGTCCTGTAAAAACATGCCCTTATATTTTAATGACTGCTGAGGTATAGGTTCATCAAATGCCTCACAATAATCAAACAAATGATTAGCCAGATACATTCCGCTATCGCTGTCTTTATCTACTGGTCTTATCCAATAAGTATCATCATTTACACCGGATTTCACCCTAATCCAAAGGTCTTTACCAATCAGGCTATCCAGTATCTCTGCATCGGTACCCGAACCATATCTTGATCTGCCGCAATATATCTTCATGCAAATTTATTCCTCAGTTTCTGAATTTGGTACTATTGTAAACAACTCGTCATTAGATATCATATCAACTGGTCGCACCAAAACTATACTATCTGCTGCAATATCACGCTCCACAAAAAGTGAATCTACCAAACTTTCGGGAACTTCCGTAGGATGTCCTACTGCATTTTCAGGATCTCGATACCACCTATAAGCAATATAATGCAGTTCACCATCGTCATCTATATATGAAGATAATATGTTTAAATATAAAAACCACGGAGTATTATGCTCTGGATATCTAACCTTAACCCATGTGTCTGTACCGATCAGGCTATTGAAAATATCTTCATCAGTTTCATTACGCTGTCTACCACAATATATCTTCATGGATTATTCCTCATAAGTAATCAGCTCTTCAGTAGTTAGGATCTCTACGGGGTGTATTACATCAATATCCTTTTTATAAAAAGGGATTTCTCCGCCAAAAACAAATTCAGCCCCTGCTTCATTCACATAATAGCTTAAATTCTCTAAATCGCTATCAAGTATCCAGTGAGTTAGATAATAAGGGTATTCAAAGACACGACCAGAATCAAGGGTTTCTGCTTCATGGCTAGATAATATCTGCAACCAAATAAGTGGTTTGAATTTAGTATCAGATAAATCTTTAACCTTAACCCATAACTCCTTGCCAACTAAACTTTCAAGTAAAGCTTCATCTGACTGATAACGACTTCTAGCATAAATTTTCATGTAAACTATCCTTTAATTAAACAATCAGGGGCAATTCTGATGCATGTGCTGGCATTAGCCGGCTCGTTGTATCTAGCAAACGAAATTGGGTTGAAGTAATCAGGATCACAATTATTCCACTTAATAACCGGATTAGACGGAGAACCTGCATCAAAATAAATGATACGCTCATCACAACCCTGAATAATATTTACAATTTCCATAATAGTAGGCTTCTGACCAAACTCTCTATTTGCAGGTGCAAAATACAAAGCCAAAGCTTCTTTTGCTTTAGCAATAATGACATTACCAACATCTGAGCTGACCGGCTTATTAGTAAAGATTTGTCCTACTACATAAAAGTCAAATACTCGACAATCCCCAAACTGGATATCAACCGACATAGCTTGCAGAGGCTTAAAGTCTTTGATGACATTATCAATGAACATTTGAGGAGGTTTATATTTAGTAAAGTTAACATCACTGTATGTCTGTGCCAAAGATACAGTCCCGCTACCCCAGACATCATCTCTAAAATCATTATGGATTGCAAAACACATCGCCGTATATCTCTTAAAGTTAGCTGCAAACACAAATTTATTAGGATCTTCCGGATTAAATTCTAATGCAAGAACATTCTGCCAGTCATATACGCTTGAGGGTGTACCAGTAGGGAAGTCTGCATTTCGGATATACATTTTAGATTTTTGAGCATCAGAGAGATTCTCATCATTATAGATCGCCATATTGATCTCCAACGCCTTTTGGCAATCAAGAACAATACCGCAATCTACACCAGCTTCACGCTTTAAGAATCTTGTATAGTCCGGAAGAGTAACAAGGCTATCATAGGTATTAATGTAATTTCTACTATTATGATATGCCTCTTTTGCTGTTTCCGGCGATCTTCCAGTAACTGTATATGTGTGTGGGAGTTCTACTGTATTAGATAAATTAGATACTAAAATCTCACCGGAATTATAATCAGGATTACCTGTTTTAGCAAAAACAAGATTAGATAAAACATTATCATTTACACAACCAATTATACCGGAACAATCAATCCAGAAAATTGTTAAGTAGTAACCCTTATAATTATCAAGCTGCTTTAGATAGTTTGAAATTGTAATCTGAGCATTAGAATAATTATCATATGTAACGGCATAACGAGGTTCCGGAGTATCGAACTCTGCTACGGTAGCTACCTGAACCCACTGTGTCTTATCGTAGTTAGTTGTAGACAATGATGCTCTGCCTTTTACCCAAATAGCGGTAGTATCTACATGCTGCGAGGGCAAAGTTATAACATAGTTATTCTTAATAACATCAGTAACGGCAACCGAGTAACTTCTTAAATCCCCCTCAATGGCAACTCTCGTACAAGATTCACCCGAGGCTAATGTAACTGAATCCGTGTCAGCAAATACATCAACAAAATCAGCCAAGATACTTCTTCTACTTCTACTTTCAGTATCACCATATCCGCTTGTCATAGGTAATACATTATAAGTAATAACCCTTGCGGTATTAGTGATATCTTTTGAAGCTGTCAATGTTGTAAAGTTTGCACCATTAAACCCGAAGTCAACATGCATTGATACTGAAGTATTATTAGTAAATGTTACTTCGGTTCTTGCTGCCGTATAAAATCCGAGATCATATCCAATAAGTCCGAATATCTTTTCAGCATCTTTTCTTTGTACTACAGAGGGTGCAAATACCTCATTAGCTAAATAATCTACTGATACGCCCAGCATATCAGCAGCCGATGCCAATACTTTTCCTAATACAACACCCGGATCTGCATCAGCTTCGGGTTTCCATAAATCAGTAAGAGTTGGAACAATACTCCAAAACTCTTCCATAATAGAATTATAATCACGACTAGTATAGCTTATTAATCCCCGGTTAGAATCTGAATCAGCCATATTGTTCTCCTATCAGTTATCAGTCCTCTACGATTTGAAACAACTTATCCGTAGTCCTAGTTTTTACTGGTCTACAAATTTTAAGAGCGTATGTAGTCCACTCTTCAGTATATTCATCATACTGATCGGGTGTTACCTGAGCCTTATCTCGAATAAATTTGTTGTTGTCATCTATATAACCCATTTCATCATCATAGACTACATTGACCTTGTACTCCCCATTATCAAGCTTTTCCAAGATCCTACACCATCCGCAATAGTCATCTAATTTATCAAGGCAACAGTGTACCCAAATATCCTGACCAATATATTTATCCAAAGCAGGACTATTATTAGCTGAATAAATTTTCATAAAACTTCTCCTATAAATAATAAATATACTATATAAATAAAAGGTTTAGCTCACTTACCAACCCTCGAATATAATGTCATCTTCTGGTAAATCTATATCTCTATAAGGAGCTAAGCGTTCCTGTATTTCATCATCACTAAAACATTCTATTGGAGTAACTAATTCAACATCTTCTGTCTTATACGAATGGCTTAAAATGTAATCTACCATTTCGTCAGGGGTATCCCAACGAGTTTCATAATATTCCCAGAAGTCATACATAAACTGTTCTTCATTATAGGAATCAATGAACTCTGCATTAACTTTATAAAATGTATATCCAGATTCATCTGCTGACAGGATTTTAATATAATCCTTATAGTTAGGCTCATTAGTATCATAGGACAGTACCCAAATATCCTTACCTACAAATTCATCTAAATTCTGAGGGCGGTGTCTACTTGCATATATTTTCATACTCGACCATCCTTGAATAATTCATAAATCTCTTCGGTTGAAAGAAGTTCAATAGGTTCTTTTATTCTAACTTGATCAGCATTAAGTTCACAATCCCTGTCAATTCTATGGGCATCTTCTAAAAATTGATTTACTTTGTATATATCAGAAATTCCATCATTATACTTTTCTTTAACTTTTACCCATGCGGTAGAATAATTAAATGGATTCCATGCAAACCAAACTTCGATTAGTACCCAAGTATCGGCACCAATAAAATCATCTAATGTAATTTTTCTTCTAGATGAATATATCTTCATTGTTATACCTCATCAGATGTCTTAGTATATATTTCGTTATTAGCTGAATCATAGTTCAGCGTAACCTGAGCCGTATCTTTAAATACAGTTTGTAATGCTACGGTTAATGATAATGTATTACTTTCAAGAGCCGGATTATTTGCGGGCGAACCTGAAAATAATAAACCGTCAGAATATGTAGTCTTTTCAGGATAAACACAAGGCTCATGTAGGCGTAACTGTTCAGTAATTTTATCCTTTACAAGCCCCCGTTCAGTATCTGTATTATATTTCCATAAATGTCTTTTTAAACCCACACCGAAATCAGGATTATTATAAAGTTCGGTAGGTTCAGTTAAGATCAATAACCGAGTTCTATTACCAACAGAAGCAGTATCTTCTAAAACACTAACTTGATTATTAGTAATATTAAACATATTAGGAAATGCCAGTGATGTTGTCTTTGCCATATGTCACCTCAATCCAACCAATCATTTATGTTAAGCGAAATTTCATTAAGATTCAGTTCTAATCTCTCTTTTATTTCTTCAGTTGTTAAACAGTTAAAAGGTCTAACTGGTTCAAGTTTTCCAAATCTTACTGGTGTGGTTTTATTCAAATATGTATCAATTATTCTATCTTTGCTGCCCTCAATTACATCGTTAGGTTCGAATATATACTCACGAGGAACATAGCGAACTATGTAGAAATTATTATCTGGATCATATTGCACTAACTGAATAAACGGCAATGATTCGGGAATACCTACTGCACCGTGGGTATAAACCTGAACCCAAATATCTTTACCTACGATGCTCTGCATGAAATCTTCATCAGAAATATTGCGTTTTCTACTACAGTAAATTTTCATACTTACATACCCTCTAGAAGTCCAGCATCCTTATCAATAATATCTATAAGCTCATCTGTAGATAGGTATTCTACTGGGTGCACTAAAAAACAGGTTAATTTTGGAATAATCCTAACACCGGACATAACTCTTGCTAAAAACTCTGGGTTGTGCCCCCACTTATGAGCATAATCTACTCGTTTAGCATCTATCTCGTTTACTTTATAGCTATCACCATTATCTACTTCTGATAGTATTCGTATATAAGATTCATTAAAACCGGGAACTCCATTATCATTACTGGTGATTCTAACCCATACATCTTTGCCGATATACTTGTCTAGAAATCTCTGATCTGCCAGATTGCGTCTAGGCTCTAACACCTCTTTAAGTTTATCCTTAAACTCCACATCTGACATAGTTTTAACTGGGTTATCTCCCTCAAAGGAAAAAAGATCATGATATTTTGGATTATTCAAAATACGCTCTATATCTGACCATGAATGATTTAGCTTTGCATCAGTAGAAAAGAAATCAGGAACAAGTATGCCCTTTACGAACCCATCATCTTCGTCAACATCAAGTATTTTAATGTATGCACTACGCAAAACACCAAAATGACCTGCCGGATATTTAACATGCACCCAAATATCTTTTCCAGCATAAGGAGTTAAATCTATATCGTACCGATGTGTTGAGGAACAATAAATCTTCATAGGTAGCCCTTTATATTAAAATATTATAAAAATATAAAAGGTTTATAAGTGCGTCCCATTCCGGTAAGAACCCCCGGTTATACCAATGATAAGAAAATTAGATGAGGTATTATCTAAGCTGCTTATTGCCACTACATCACCATCGCCGGGAATATAAGGTAAAAGTACAGACGGATACCAAGGCAATTCAGGATCAGGAGTATAGTTTCTGATCTTTTTACCCTTATAATCAGATATAAGATAAGGACCATGAATATTGGGGATTCTAGTCTGAATTAATAATGTGCCATCACCTGAGTATTTTGTACCCTTTACATATCCATAAACAATCATAAAAGACCTCGCTTGTAGTTCTTTAATACAGTTTTTGCGTATTTATGAAATGCATCTAAACCTTGATCTGAAATCAAGGTCAAAAACTCTAATATCAATTTTTCAGTATCCGGGTGAAAATGCCTACCTTTACGAACTTTTACATAGTAGTTCAGCGGTTCATGTTGTGTCCACTTCTCTTTAGTATATGCTTTTCCAGCACCTATCCAATCACACACCATCTCGATAACATAGTTAATAGGTATTTTATTGGCAATAATAGAACCGTCATCGGCAAAATCTGTCCAATACTCCCAATGGTGCTTATTATGCCCTTTATGGTGAAGCCACGCTTTTGAATATCCTATTTCTTCCTTTTCAGCGTTAATTGGACTTCTATTACCTTGAAAATATTTTGCCGATGATACAAATTCAGTAACTCCGAATTTGGATAGATCATGTCTTAATCCCTGCCAAAAGATCCCACAAGCACTACATTCTTTTAAAACATAGTGTCTATGCTTACTCACTGTCAAAAAGTGTTTCCAATACTTTCCCATTACTACACCTCACTTATATTCCGTAACTTCCATAGTTAGTTATACTTGTAACATCTTGACCTGCCCAACTACCTAATTCAATACCGTCAACAATATTATAAGATGAACCCTCTGTTTGTACTTCACCGTTATAAGTACAGATACGCTCCCACTCAATTACATTCAAAGCACCATTATCGTAATAGTGTCCATACTCGCCACAATTAGAATCATTAGGGTTCTTCGAATCTGCAATTATTGCTGCAAAAGAATCACCATTTGCAAGAGTTACAACTATAATATCACCGACATACCCGAATGTAGTAGATACGGCAACACAATAATAACCACCTACAAGAGCAATACTGCCCCTATCATAAGGGTATCCTTCATACGCCCACTGATCAGCAATTTGTCTTTGCTTTGAACTAGAGTTCCACCTGTGGTAAAAATAGGAATAACTTGTATAGTTACCATCAATACCAGATTGCCATATATCACTTGGAATATCTACAGTAAATTGTGGAGTAAGTTGTCTGCCATCAATATCCCGTAAATCTTTACCATTTGCAACATTACTTGTCTGAGTAAACTTCAAAGCATCATAGAAATCTTTTGCATAATCCATAGCTTCTTTTTCATAATCAGAATGCCGATAATGTGTATTGTAATTCCATATGAATTTCTTTGCCACATCTTGAGCTTTCACAGATCCTAACTGAGCATTCTTCGTGGCAGATACCAATGATTTATAATCAGCTTCTAACTCATCAACACAATACATAAGTTGACCAGATAAATTAGAACTGGCATCTGCTCCTATTGCAGTTTTTACTTTTTGATAATCATCATGCTCCCATGCAGCAATTCCTTCGAGGTTAGTGCCATTGGCTAACTTTTTAATAAACCAAGGAGCAATCCCTGAGTATGTCATAAGTGTAGCTGCAAGACCGCAAGCTGCAGATGCACTATATTTTCGCTCTAAAAAATAATCTACGGCATTTTTAACATTCTCACTAAATTCAGTTAACCCCGAAGTATCTACATTTACAGTAGTGCCCCCACCACCTCGATTACCTACTCCAAGATAGTCATAAAGATCGGCAAGTAATGAGGTATAGTTCATAATAGATATTGCAACGCTAGATTGTCTGTTAGCTAACTGATAACTACTATTTAAATAACAGACCTCTCGTAAAGTCATATCGTGTCTATCATTACGAGATGTATACAGCGGAACATAGCCACCGCCTGAACTACTAGAACCACTACCCCCGCTACCGCCGGAACCACCATCGGAACCGGAAGTGTATTCTGAAGCATCATCGCCAACTCTTGACCAGTCAGGGCGAACATACATATTGATACAACCATAGTCTAATGAATAGGATCTTTCAGCACAGGTGCCGCTAGTGTTTCCTTCATAAGTATGAACATATCCATTTGATACACCTTTAACAATGCCAACATGACTTGCGTGTTCTGTACCAAAATGATCATCATCCCAACTAAATGTAACTAGATCGCCCGGGGCTGGGGTTACGGCAACTCCCCCATTACAACCCGGTCCTTCAAAAAACTCCCCGCCACATTGATCTGCAGTCATTAACAAAACATCGGCTGCCCAAGAGTCACCGGTAATAACTGTACCTAAAATACCTGCTCTGCCCGCACACCCTAATACAAATACCGCACACCAAGCACCTGAATATCCTGCGTAACCTGCATAGCTACACATCTCATCATATAAAGCATCACCCGGGGTAATACCAAGATAGTGATAGGCTGAATCAAGAAAAGCTTCTAGGTGTGGTGCCCCTGCCATTATTCCGGTACCTCAAACATCACAGGATCTAATAATTCATCGTCTATTTCACTTACATTCATCGGTTTTATCAGCCAAAGATAAAATCTGTCTTGAAAAGAACTCCAAGTTATATCGGCTAATTGATGTTCTTCGAGATATAACCCGCATCTCTCTCTAAGTCCCCATTTATCTATGAATTTATAATACACCTCTAATATTCTATCATTCATACTACGAAGATTATTAGTCTTTATACATAACCATACACCAAGTATTGGGGGATAATGAGCAAGCACATAATATAAAGCTCGACATTCTGCATCTGCCTCAATCTCAGATTTTGCCCTTACATTTACATAAAGACCAAAAGGCATACCATGTTCATTACACTGTTTAACTAAACTATGTAAATTAGGATTAACATAAGTTTTCTTTGAATGAGCATTGTTATATAACTCACCACCATAAAACATAATAGCGGAAACTCTTGCTGCTTTAAGTTTAGTGTAGTTGATCGAACCGCTATATGATTGTGATAAGGCAGCCAAGTATGGCACAGTGGCTTCTGCGTTTACCGAATCCTTACCTGTAGCGTTACTTTGTTCAGATTCCGAACCTTCTCCCTCTTCGGACTCTTCTTCTTCGTTCTCGTATTCTTCGTCATCAGATGGCATAGCTTATGCTCCTAAAATATCAATCTTAGAAAATATTATAGGTGTAGGATCATGCTTATACAACTGGATACCAGACAGTCTTACCGGATAATATGAGGGTTCTGCCGTACAATACTCTAATTGCATACAACCGTTGTTACCATACCCTACAAAATCACCTTTTTTAATTGTTTGCCCTGATAATACTCCAGTGGACGATAGACCAGCGTATCTTACCCAGCAGTTAACCCCGGCGTTTACAGTTACACACCAAAGATCAGTTTTTGCAGACCTATCTACAGATAAAATTGTTCCATTACATATACTAAATACAGAATATGCTTGTATAAGACAACCCGCAGTATCAGAAGATTTCCCTCTAAACCCATGTTTTATTACAGTACGGGGATTTTCTATTGGTTTTCCCACTAATGTAGATAATACAGTATTCATACAACCTGAATATCCTCATAAGTAGGATATATAGTACCAAATTCTACCTTACTGGAAGAAATAACATTACTTGTCTGAGTATAAGCGTATTTATAAGACGGATTATTATTTATAGAAATAGTTTGAGAAGTTGCAACCTCATTAGCACTACTCATAACCAATCTCTGAACCTTTAAAATTGTGGTAAAAGTATTTGATACTCTATGCTCGACAGAAACAACATTATAAACACCGGTAACTGGTGATATAGAACCCCCAGATACAACTAACAAGGATACCGGCTGAGCTAATGAATACTGTTTTACAGTTCCGGGAATCTCAATAGTAAAATCTCCTGAGAACTGAGAAGCCAAGGCATTAACATCATTAATAATATTAACCGTCTGATAAACATCTGCAAGTGTAGCCGACCAGCTATTAACGATCTTCTCAGCCTGAACAATGGTATTACCGCTACCGTCAACAGAAAATCCTACATCGGAATAATCCATATTTGTCATATTATAAGCAACACCATTATAGCTGCCTGATAATGATAAAATGTTGGTATTAGCTGTACCATACTCTAATGTATCTCCCCAGTGCGTAGATAATAATCCAGCATTGCTCTTATAATGAATTTTACCTCTTTGTGTAGTAGTAGGTTCATCTATCCATAAAGAATAAGTAGAGCATTGAGGGGAATAATCCGTAAAACTCTTTTTGAAAAAGTTATCTAAAGGTGTATATGAAATATTATTCAATACATGACTAAGCTTTGTGTATCCTCGTTTCAAACCTGCTGCATCACGAGTAGTACTATAAGATTTTGATAGTTTAACAAGCCCCGGGAAATTAGCATAATCATCAGTAGCACTAAAACTACCTTTAGCATAAGCATTAAAACTAGTAGTCATGGCACCGTGGTTAACCATAGTAACCGCATCATTATGATCAACATCAAGATCATAATAAGTATCTATTTTTAAAGCTTTACAAAGAGCTACAAATACTGCTGATGGCTGAACCATTCCGCAAACTGCCGGTATTGGAAATACAGGTAAGGCACTAGTAAATCCAATGCTTGCATATCCGGTAATTGTATATGTCATGGTTAATCCGTTAGTTGAAGTAGTCCATTTTAAGAAAAAACCCTGATAAGACAGATTTTCACCAACACTACCATCTGAGTTTTGCCAGCCGATCATAAAAGACACCGGCACTCTTTGGGCTGTTCCGGAATTAGCTGCACTTTGAGAGGCAGAATATAATAATGCTTCAAATGCTGCAATATTAACCTGCTTAAGAGCATCACCTAAAACTACTACCTTTAACTCCCAAGATAAGAATGATTGTATCTGGGCGTTAGTAATAGACAACGAACAAAACGGAGATGGAATCATCAGACCGTATTCGTTGATGTTTACCCCAGCTATACTAAAGGAGCAAAAAGGTTGCTTTAACATTATTCTTCACCTAAATTCAATTTTAATGCAGTAATCGGGGCTAAGATTTCACCCTGATTCAGTAATTGAGTAATTCCTGCCTTAGGAATTATAAGTCTTTGCCCCTCTCGTACTGTATAGCCATCTTCGATTTTATTATAATACGCAATTACCCAGCTATATGTAGCGGAACCAAGTTCTTCTTTTGCAATAATGTCTAATCTATTTTCTTCGGGCATTGTTACTTCATGATAGATGATCTCAGAATTTGTGATAAAAGGATTAGGTGTTTCCAAAGTAACACACTGATTGTCAATATCACTAGGACAATGAATTACCTGCCTGAGATTTCTATATCTAGAAATATGCTGATAATCTACACAGGTAGAATATACTATACCGTCAAAATCAATCTTTTTATATGGTGTTGTTAAATCTCTGGTATAATTCATCCGATCAACCCCTTATTTCTAACTGTCTTGAAATCCAAAGCTTCTGGTGATACTTCTGAAATTGTAAAAGACAACTCACACATAAGATAGAAACCATCTAAACCAATAGGCTTATCCCAATTTACTTTACAATCCGTCATAACTCCGGTAATAAGATTTCTTCCGTGAATATATAATGAAACTAATGATACATTAACTAATGAGCCATTATATTCGGGATAACAGTTTGCCTCGCAACCTCTGATAAGATTGTTGGCATTGCCGTCCCGATGATCACCAGTCCACATATCTCTATGAAACTTAAAAGTAAATGATAATTCCCTTGGTCCTGAGGATTTATATACTTTCCAAGGCTCATACTGATAAAGCATTTCAGGCATATCATCATAATTTGCCTTTACTCCGTCATCAAACCCCTCAGGGTAAACCGGAAAATACAATTCTTCATCCCCTAAAGATGAATACAAAAATACTTCTCCCCACGGAATTGCAAACCATTGATAAGTTTCAGTAGTAGCTACCTGACCATTAGAAGTAACTCCATAACTGCCATGGGCATAAGAAGCTTCATGTTTAGAAAAAATCGTAGGATCTATCGTGTGGGTTTCTGAATTTATCAAAGATTCTACACATTCCTGATAAATTACATCAAGAATAGGCTCCCCATTACCTAAAAGTCCTTCAAATGAGGGTAACTTCACCTGCTCAGGGACTATCATAGCATCGGTAAAACAGTTAAATTGTGATAATGTTACCCAATCATCATTAGTACCTAAGGCAGCTTTCTCATAAATATCAGAATCCCCTACAAACTGATTAAGGATGTTAAGCTTTGTCTGATAATCAACCTCAGCATCTCCATAATTCTGAATAACTTGTTTATTACGCTCAGAAAAAGCTTTTCCAACATTTACGCAACGATCAAGACTGTTTGCATTAAGAACCGAATCTACATTTCTTTCCCCTACAATGCTGGAAAGTTTTGATAATGTCATATCTTTTGTCATTGTGAGATATTGCATATCAGTTCTCCAATCTTAAAGACTTAATTACATGTGGCTCTCCAAATACAGTTGCAGGTCTGCCAGAACTCAGCATAGATACATAATTTAAGCTAATAGCATAACAAGAAACGCAAGCTTCCCTAGTAAATATATTATCTACATTAAAACATTTTAATAATACAAGAGTATCTTGTATGTCCAAGTACTCAGACTGCTGGTAAACTACTTCCCCCAGCATATAAGAATATATCCAATTCGGGATTGTAACTTCATATCCTTGGGCAGTCTGAGTTAAATATGTATTAATAGTATCTATTATATATGTCTTTAACTTCGTGTATTCTGCGGATAAACTGGTTCCCCTGTAGTCATAATCTTCTTCGGCAAATGGATTTGGGTAATGATCATCAAAAAATCGAACTGCCGGATCTATTAAAGTAGTCCGATCATTAAAATCAGAATTACCCAAATCTATAAAAGCATTAAACATCTCCTCATCAGAAATTAAGTGATAAGGATAGTTCTTCTTGATATAACCAAGATTGACATATTTAATTTTGATTATGTCATGTATCAATGTCATACAGTAGTACCGCCATAGAAGATATGATAAGAACCGGGTTCCCAGCCGCCAATAGTATCTACATTGGTATAAGTAGTATCAATCAGATCAGTCTTGGAGTTAAATGCTATTGAGCCATCGCCCATACCGGTTGCAGAATTATAAATACCGGTCAGTGCAGTGAATGATGTTTCAGTAGTAATCCAATGAGATTCCGTATTGTCTAAATATGCCGTAGTAAATACACCTGTAACTTTAAGCGGATGATCTACACAAGCAAGAGGATAGTTCAAATTGTTGCTCTGCGGCAGCTTATATTTACCACCAATTATCGTATGCTGCGTAGTATTAATAGTTCTTGTAGAACCATTAGATACATATAAGCTACAAGCAATCAATGAACCACTGCCACTCAAGGTAATACTTCTTAAAGCATTATAATAATGATTATCGCCCGGAACCGATTCACTCCAGAAATTAATTTCTTCAGTAGTCATAGATACATCAGGCTGAGAAATTTCCATACCGTTAATAATCAAATCCGGATCACTAGTTGTAAATCTCGAATACCACAAAGTAAGATCATCAAACCCGGTAAAGTTAGTATAAGCAGAGAATAATACCGACCTCTGGTTGTTAATATCACAAGTCCTGATGTAATTGATAATACCAGCATCATAATACAAGCAAGTCCTGAATAAATTGATCATAGGTCCGCTAACCCACGAAGTAATGGAATTATCAATTCTGATCTTCTGACAATCCGAGATATTAATTATGATATTAGAATAGTCAGCCGTAGTATCATCTGCCGAAATATGCAGATATATTCCAGTACCAAAACGAGAATCAATGTTATAAAGATTAATTACACCCTCATCTCCGGCAGTTAATGTGATGTAAACATTCAACATAGTAGGCGTAGATGTAAGTGTAGCATTCGTCTTAAAAGCAATTCTGGCATTTACATTTTCATCAAGGTATTCTTGAATATATGTAATTGTAGAATTTGCAGGAACTCTATAATCATCACCTAATTGATATGCCAGTGTACCGGAACGGAGCAATCCATAGTCCATAAGGCGGAGATGTCCGGTATTATCAAGGTAAACATAGCCAGCATCAGTATAATCGGCAGAATTAGATACATTAAAGAAACCACCAATTTGAGAAGTCCCAGCTAACGGGATACCACCGGTGAGCAGAATAGCGGCTGACCAAGTTTTAGGTCCTACGGAAGTTACCGGATAATAGAAATGCTTGGGCGTAGAATGCTCAGGATTATCAAGCTCATCTAAGTAGTGCCACTCAATCTCGAAATAGTCATTAGTCCTACCACGATATGAGGTATAAGCAAACATATCTAAAAGATCATCATCATTAGGTATAGAAGTAGTAGGCTCATTATGTTCACCTTGATACCACACCTGAGGAACACCTAATCTGATACCAAGAGGCTTTTCTGTTGTCATATTAACTGATGATACAGTAACGACACCGCCCGGAAGTACAAAATACATGGTAGAAGGACCTGAACTGGTGCCATCAGCAGAAGCCACAGTATAATCTTCACGAACAAGGATATAATCTCCTACATCTAAGCTAGATAAATCCCTAGGAAATTCCGGAGTAGTCGCTCCAGTAGAATCCACAGTCAATGTATCCCAATATGTGATCTGTTTACCATTAGTAAACTGCTTATAAGTATTGAGTACCGAAGCTACTTCTTTAATCTTTTCCGTATAGGCAGCATTAACTATACCAGAACTTCCGGTTGCATAATTAGCCGTTGGTAATGGGATATCTCTATCCGCATAATAAAGTCTTTCGTTATTATCATTAAGAATAACTGCATCTTGCTGCTTATGCGGAATAATGAAATGAACATTACCATTAAGATCGGTGTAAAAATCAGCTTGCGGTACTACCGGTGCTTCGGTTGTCTGTCTATGTGCAGAATCTGCATCCCAGATCATCAAATTGTCAGTAGAATCACACCATCCGGAAGAACCTGAAAAAGTATAGAACATACGATCTATCAGGTTAGCAGATGTAACATATTTATCGTTAAGGATATTATCAAAATCCGAGATTCTATCAGACGGGATATATCTGGTAGCTTCAGGATTCATCTTAATACTTGACGGGGATACTGTACCATTTACATAGGTAAAGTCGGCAAGTTTAAGATCCGCTGTAACTGCATTCTGATTAGTAGGCACATCATTAGGTGTCTTGAAGTTTGCAGATTTCTCAATTACAAGCTGAATACCCAGATACATATTATCAGTATTCTCGATAAGCATAGAACCCGACATAGTAACATCAGTGCTAAAATAGGTTCTAAAACCAATGGAGAGATTACCATATAAAGGTTCTTGTGATTGTCTGATCAACTCAGCGTTAGTAGCATTTAAGTCAATAGTAACAGGAGATAGAGATTCGATAAAGTGTCCATTAATTACAGCTCTACCCGGATTAACCTGAATGATAGAGTGTAATGCTGCAATAGTTGTCTTTTCCCAGTGATTAGGATTAAAAGGCTCAGGTACAGTAATTCTTTCTATACATATATAGGAATTATTATTATAGCGGCAATAATCTCCTTTATCATAGCGTTGTGTAGCAGAATACTCAGGAATATCGGAATCTTCCAATACCTTAACTTCAAAATCTTCAAGGCTATGAATAAAAGAAGGACCTACTGCATATTTAACAGACGGGTTCGTAGCTACCATATCTCTTGATTTAAGATTATATTCAGTAACATATTGCCCACCCTGTTTAGAGTTAACTAAAGGGAAAATGTTAGTTGATGCAACCGGAAATGTTATAAAATGCATTTATGTATTCCTCCATATATTCATATAAGGTCTTATGTACCGCTACTACCACTAGATGATGTCATACCTAAACCCAATGCACTAATGGTATCTATTAAGTTCAAGCCACCCGGAGTATTGGTCTGCTGCATGATGGCTTGTAAGATGATGACAATTTCACCAAGCAAAGCATTTGTCTGCAACTGCGGGTCCATTTTCTGTAATTCTTCGGCACTAAATACCTGTAAAGCATTTGCCAGTGCCAAAGTAGCTTCTGTCTGTTGATCAGTTTCCGCTGACTTGTAATCTCGCCATGCCTGAGATTTGCTGATAGATTTAGTATAATCCTGCGATTCTGCAATATATCTCATCCAGTCAGCAAGACATCTCTGGAAATTACTATTAGAGATAACAAAGGTGTCATTAATATTAGAGTTAATAGATTCTAATACGCTAATTACAGTATATTCTGAATCATCGCCCAGTTTCCTGCTGAGTTCCTCTATACCACTAATAACTGTATGCTGCTGATGATTTCCGATTTGAGATTGGATAAATGACAAAGCAGAATCTACGGCATCCATACGAGTATCGTACTTTCTTCCATCGCCAAAGAACGGTAGCCATAAAGCAGTTTCAAATACACCATTGGTACCATTATCGTAATCCCAGAATTTTCTGTTTTCTTGTCTAAACAGTTCTTCATCTTTCTTACGATTTTCTTCTATCGTGGCACCCTGACTAGCCTTAAACGACTGGAAGTAGTCAGAAATTTCGTCCATTGAGATACCAAAATCGTACAAAGCATCTTCAATATTAGAGATACCCCACTCCTTGGCAGACTTTAGCCAATCACTTAAAGTCAAACTTGTATTTGCTTTCTTTTCTTCATTAGTCTGAAGATCATCAATAAAAGCCTGAACTCTTTCTTGCGATTTTTCCAATGCTATTTGATCAGCAGATTTACCACGATTCTCTGGCTTACTATAACCCTCATAATTAGAAGGCATATCCTGTAAAGCTTTGGCAATGGATTTGCCTACCATACCCCAGTTATATCTTGTACTTACTGCGGATTCCCCGTAGGCGTATTCAGGTATACCATTAGCTACACTCTGATTCATAAAATCAGTAGAAGTCCATGCCCAATTTCCAGTTGTGCTGCCGGTTAACCAACTACCAGATAAACTAGTTCCACCGGTAGCTATAGCGGTTCCAATAGAACCCATAAAGCCCATTTTCTTATTCCAATCACGCAGAGCTTGCCAACGGGCACTAGCATCCGCCTTAGTACCACCCATCATCTCAACTAACGATGTTACTAAGCCTAAATCTACGCCTCTAGTGGTTAAATTGTATAATGATCTGGAATTAGTACCTACTTTGCCAAGTTCAAGAATATTAGCTAAATCTGCTTCATTCTCATCAGCTTCCTGCAAAGTAGTTAAAATTCCGTCAATGCCCTTTTGAACAAAACCTGCCGGATTGAAGAAATCAAGAAGATTGACCGCAACTTTCTTAATGCTCTCAAGCAACTCTAATGCTCTGCCCTGTAAGCTTACTGCATATTCATTGCTTGCCATTTCATTGGCAATCTGCTCTTCCCACATATGCTGCTGAATCATTCTGCCAGCTTCACTATCAATTACATAGGCAAGACCTTCATCAAGAATAACTCGGTTGATCTCTTGTGCCTTTAACTGCTCCTCAGAAGTTGTTGTCTGACCGGAAATAAGAAGTTCAAGATTATCAGATAAGGAACTATTATTAACATTCATTGCACTGATAGCTTGTGCAAGATAATTAAAATCAACACGGGCAAATGCAGCTTTATCAATCCCGAATACATCAGCTAAGCCCTCAGCAACTTCCATGTAATTGTCAGGGGACATATTCTGTAATTCAGCTAATGTAGTAAATAATTTCGAGAATACAGATTTAGGATCTTCTGCCATTTCCCTTAAAAATTCTGTATTGCCCGCATTAATACCTGCAAGTGATCTTAAAGCTACGATAGTATTGCTATTACCACCAATAGCTGCTTGTACTACATTACTTACTAACGAATCAGCGAGATCCGGAGCTACCGCACCAATTATTGCAGATACAGAAGTTAAAGTACCGGAAATTGCAGCAGCATTATTTGTTTTAGCACTCTGAGCAATCTGAACCGCATCTTTGAACAAAGAAGCACCGTTCTTTAAACCTGTGGAGAACCCACCAGATAATTCACGACTTGAATATAAGAGATTGCTGGCAAACTGATTTAACTGAGCATTAGCTTCTGCCAATGCCTCTGTCTGAGATTTACCCTGTGCAATAGCATTTGCGGCAATAGATGAATAAGTATCTACATAGCCAAAGAAATCTTGAGTAGGTATAGCTGCATTTAATTTTGTAGCAGTATACGCAAATTCTTCGGCTGCCAGACCACTCAATCCTGAATCAAGTACAGAAGATAACTTATCTATAATATCAGTAGCATTAACTACTGCATCAAGACCTTCAGCTCTTAAACGATCTGCATAACCCTCATATAGTGCATATACGGAGGACTTGTCATACCCCTGTGTCTGACCAATCTTTCTGAGGTTAGAATCCCATGTATCTTCCCAAGCTTTAGCTGCATCTTCAAGAATTTCGAATGGTCTTTTAGCCATCCACTCCATATCAGCTTCAAGTCTTTTACGAGCATTTTCGATACGCCGCTTACGCATATCTTCTTCTTTAACAAAAGACTTGCCTAGGGATTTAACAATTTCAGCTAAACTTTTAAGTGCCGGTTCAAGGATCTTGTATATGGTATAAAGGATTGCAATAATCAGAGCACCCCAACCAGTAGCAGCAAGTGCAGTCATACCGCCACCAGCAGCTCCTGCACCGGCAGTAGCTGCCCCAGTAGTGGCTCCGGTAGTAGCACCAGTAGCCATACTGCTGGTAGCAACAGTGCTACCAGCCTTACCGCCACCACTACTCAGCAGCTTGGTCAAGAAATCTGTGCCGCCGCCTGAGCTGCCACTTTTATCAAAGAAACTACTAGCTGCCTTTTTCAGACTATCGGCAAACTTCTCCCCGCCTTGGAAATTTTTACTTATGCTATTAAGCATACTATCCCCAAGGTTAGAAATACCCTTACCTAAAGACTTACCTAAATCCGAATTTGATACTTTATCAAAAAGCTGCTTACCAACTTTTTTACCAAACTCATGAGGTAAATCCCTGATATCCATACCAAACTCTTTGGCAAAGACATCAAGAGATTTTTGCATACTCTTTTTAAAGCTGCCACCTGCCAGTGAATCTAATAACTGATCTTTTATGCCAGCTTCAAAATCATCAAGAAGATTACCTTTACTTTTATACTTAGGTCTAGAGTGGCGTTCCTCAATAGTCCACTTATTTTTTGAAAAATTAGACTGAGATTGTGTAGGTGCTTTAAATAGCTGATTCAGAGCATTAGGATTCTGCTCCATTATATGAGCAATAACATCTAAACTCTGTTCAAGAGTGTATTTATTACCACCAATCTGGCGTAAAGGATTACCAGAGGGATCAGCGTTCTGCTGTGTATTACCTTGTTGATTGCCCGAATCTGCCATTTGCCTTACTTATTCCTATTTAACTGTTTTTGTCGCTCTTTCATTTCCTGATCAAGCTGCTCTACATATTTTGTACGAATGAATATTGGTTGCTGCATTACCCAGTCCGCACTTATTGCTCCTTCAGATGCTCTGGCAACATATAAAGTTTCATCAATAATCCTTTCATACTTTGCCTGTCGCATCTGCTGAAATGTTTTTACTTCATCTCCCACTCGTATTGTTTCCGTTAGCGGATTCACTTCCGATCTGGGAAGAGCGATCTGCTTTCCAACTCCTGAGATTTCCCAAGGTCGGGCGAAAAAATCGGTCATCAACAAGTGCCATATATGCCGCATTTCTGCTTTGGCATTTAGGACAACCTGTTTTGCCTCCCGCTCTCAAACCATAATCAGTTAATTCTGTTGCCTTATTCTTTAAAATGAAGAAATCCGCAGAAGATAACTTATTCTGAATGATGAATTTAACATCTGTAGATGTCAGATTAGTTTTTCCACCAACAGAAGTAATCATGTAACAAAGACGAGCCAGCCCATGATTAATTTCACCCTGCTTATTAGCAAATAAAGTATCTTTATCTGCAATCATCATCTCCTGTATAGTAGGAAGATGAAGAACTATATCGCCATCAAAATCAATAAACTCAGACTTTGTAATTCTAATCTCGTTTTTAAAATTAGGAGGAAGTGTCTTAACTTCTACTGTTCTCAGATCAACTTGGTATTCACCACGAGATACCTGATCACAATCCGGGCAATAAATTGCATTGGTCGTATAATAAGGACCATAGTTTAATATTCGTAAACATCTGCAAACCCACTGGAAATCAATTTCAAGAAGCTGCTTGAAATCAACTTTTTCTTCGATTGCAACAGGAAAAATAGTATCAAGCATTGTAGCTTGAAAATCTTCGCCGCCCACATAATCAAGTTCGGATGCCGTAGGGATAGCCTTTAATGTAAGGACATCCGGAATGTCTTTATACAGACCTTTGCCTAAAAGTTCAATTTTTTCTGAAATAGCCATTTAAGTACCTCCAAAAAGTGTTTAGATTGATTGGTATTTCAATAATATTTAGTTGTCCTAGCACCTACCCCAAAAGTCTTGATGATAGATACTGCTTACTTTTATATAAAAGGTTAGCATACAAAAACGGCAGGTAACTAAATACCCACCGCCTTTGTGATGTCTTTATGGCAAAAATGACAAGACTTATTAAATATCTTCACGCTCTTCAATGGCAAGAATATCACAAGAAACACCTTGCTGTTCTAATATATACATCTTGATTGCAAGAGCCATACCCTCTGCATATGTATCTGAACCGAGAATAGTAGAAAATATCTTACACTGATTGGCATCAATATGATCTACCGCATTAAATTGCATAAGCATTTCTCTGCATAGTTTCTTGTAGTCTTTTTTAGACTTACACTTCTTGAACTTTTTGGTAAACAGTTCTTCATAAGATTGATAGACCATAAGTACCACCTCTCTACATGTATAAAAGGTTATCGCCAATCTACGGCTAAATCCACACCGTAGGGAAAGTCCGCTACAAACTCTCCGGTATCGACTACAATGGCATCACCGAGAGATGTTGGGATAATAGTCCCTTTTGGGCGGATCTTCCAGTTGGCTGCACACATGACATACAACCCCAGCATTTTAGCCCCGTCATCTCTAATCCAGTAGGGATATTCTTCCTCATCATAACCTAGTTCCCTCATATAATTCACACAGTTATCCATCCTGAGATTGTAATAAGTTTCTCTACCACTAGGTCCCATGCAACCACCACGCTCTGCAGTGATATGATCATCTTCATTTACGCCGGAAATCATACCTCGTAATAAACAGGCATCATAAAACTCCTGATAGGATACGGATTCATCGGTTAGTATCTCTACCGGAGTTGTAGGCGTAGGGATAGGTGTCGGAGTAGGCGTTGCCGTAGGTAATGGAGTTGGAGTGGGAACATACACATATCCAGAATCTACCGGTGCTGCCAATTCCATGGAATCATATAAATACTGGGGTTCTGTAGTTTTAGGGAAACTAAATATCCCGGCAACTGCTAAACCGTACAACAAAGATGCTAAACAGATTAAATTTAATTTCATATAAAAATCTTGGGGTTTCATATCTCATTGACAGCAAAAATGCCTATAAGAGATAATCGCCAGTCCTCCTTAATTATAATAACGATTATCCCTTGATCATTCTGTCCCAATCACAGTCAAAATCTATAAATCTCTTGACATCATCAAAGTAAGCAAACGCTGAATATGCATTTCCGGGAAGGGAATTATCCCTAATAAGAAAGCTGATACCTGAAACGGATTCAATATCAGGTTCTACTATTATATCTACATTATTATATTGAAAAGTATTTCGTTCTCGATCTGTCATGAACTATACTTGCCTTTAAGTCCATCTATTATTTCAGAAGTTGAATAACTTTCCAGTGGGTACTTCAAATAAAAACGACTAGTGGTAGCATACAATTTTTGAGATGTTATATAATTTATTGCCTCTTGCAACCCCTCGTTATCATAACCGAACTCTACATCTCGGGCATCTACCCAGTTAAATATTATTGCCCCGTCATCAGAAATGTCTAAAACTCGAATATAACTTTCAGTATGATAATTATAATCATAGACCAGCACCCATATATCTTTTCCTGCAAAATCTTCAAGTGCAGCTACTCTATGTGCGGCATAAATGTATTTTTTCATAATCAATTACCCCTACCAGTTATATATCTATTAAAGGTTACAATAAAAATAGGGAACCCTTTCAGATCCCCTATCACACATAAATCAACTTAAAAGTCTTTAAATAGCTACCTGATATTCCTTAGCTAACTCTGCAAAATGATCCATAATGTAGAAACAAATATCTTTAGTTAAACCTGTAACTGAGATATCACAGATAAACCGGATATTAAACATATTAGTTATCCCACTATTTCTGATAGCTACATATTCTTCAAACTGTTCTTTTGTCGGTTTCATAGTTATCACCTCACTGAATCCTATCCACAATAATCATAAGTTTTTCTTCTTCGTTACTATAATCTATACTGATTACCTTATAGTTTGCGGGATGATCATAAATATCCTGATCATTAGCCTGTTCAGTAGCGGCTACCACTGTAAAATACGGCTTTGTCAACAGGGGCATTAAAGTAATAAGTAACAACCCATTCTTTCTGCCTATAAATCCGGCAACATCTTCAGTTAATCGGTTTATACAATAAACCATTGCCGGATCACAGCACCCCTCATCGCCGCAGACATCACGATGAATACAATCATCACAGAGTGTTTTTGGTTCTTCTGCCATAAAATATTACCTCACTAACAATATTTATCTTCGTTATTTTCCATACTTCGCAATCAGCTTATCAAGGATCTTATCAATTTCAGCACAATCATCAACATCGGGACCAAAGATAGGTTCGTGCATCCATTCATACTTTTCTGTATGCAGGACATTTCCATCAGTATCGTAAATAGTAATATCTGCTGGACTTTTCCATTCAATTACTTCCCACTTAATCCCATTCTCTTCACCTGTCATATCAATCTACCTCGTCAATAACTCGTTTGGAATCAATAGAGAGTGTTGCGATATTTTTCATAAGAATATCTTGTTGATTATCCGATAGACCTCTGCCGTGAAACTGCGTACAATGTATATCTACACCCTTGATCAGCAATAAAATAGTTTCTTCAAGTAGTCTGATTCTTTCGGCATCACTCATATCAATCTACCTCTAAATCTGCTTTCGTAATTTCAGCACTGAAATCTCTACCTAATGCTCTATTCAAAATATCACAATACGCTTCACTCATACCTTCAAATAATGTGGCTAAATGTTCATCCGTAAAGTGACCGTTAGCACCCCTATACTTATCTTTAAGCGTATCACATTCTTTTATACTTATTTTACAATGCTTAATCAGTTCATCATTCGTCATATCAATCTACCTCATTTATCAGCAGGAATTACTCCATTCAAGGTTTGGATATACCTATCAAAAATTAGTCTGTCTCTAGATGGTATTACTTTCCAATTTTGCAGTAATATATTACGGTCAATCAAATCTCCGTGCCCTTTAGGTAAGGGTGTTCCGTTCTTAATTGCATAAAGCATACATTCTTTACTTGATACTATTGCAAAGGCGTTTTCATCAGACCGTCTAATAAACTCGTACTGCTCGTCAGGAATATCAATTATGACTTTCATATCGCTGCTACCTCAAATAATACTGCATAGCCTTTGTTGTGATACTTCCTTGTAATTTCTACCATAATAGTAGACAGTTCACCGCAATATATATTGTTATAAGGCTCTTCACTTCGGCTATCCTGCGTTCTAATCCCATACCCTAAATCTGCACATATAATCGTAAATACAATAGGTCTGTCATTATCCATATCAATCTACCTCAAATATTATTGCGTAGCCTTTACCATTACCTATCGTAGTTATAGCGTCTATGCAAGCATATAAACTAACTGGTGGCACTTCTCTAAAATCCATAAGTAAATCGGCTTGCTCCCAACGAGAATCTTTCGTATATACACGAAGTTTACTATCACTAATGTATGTAATAGTAAATACAATAGGTTGTTCTTCCATATCAATCTACCTCAAACACTTCAAGTATTCTTCTGAAATACTTATCATTAGTGAATACATTACTGCTGTTGCCCTTTTTGTATTCTTCTATTATCTGCTCTATCTCATTGTATCGCTGTAATTTAGTACAGATAATAGCTGCAGCTTTTAGATTAACTGGTTCTTCCGAAGTAAAGGAAGCTTCTATAATTTTATCTGTCATATCAATCTACCTCAAATAATCAAAGAGCATTTCCATTACTTTCTCTCATATCACAACCACAATCTTCACAGAAATTAGATAAATATTTCTGAACTAATCCACATTTAATACATCTAAATTGCGGAAATTGTTTATCAGAAGTTTCAGTTTCTACCCATTTTCCTTTAGGTCGTAATGCGTCTAAAAGTTTTGCTTTTTCTTCTTTAGAAAGATTATTAACATCTATCTTCATATCAATCTACCTCGAATAATACTGCAAAACCCTCATCATTAAGAATCTCGGAAATCATAGTCATAGCATTGACCAATTTAGAATTAGTAGCCTCGACTTCTCGATCTTCCGGTCTAACACGACTATCTTTTGTGTAGATCCTGACATCACTATCAGTAACCGGAGTAATAGTAAATACCACAGCTCTTTCTTCCATAAATCAATCTCCTTTCTGATCACATAGGCTCTTCCGTCATCTCGGAAGAAATTACCTCACCGTTTTTATATATGGAATCTACAATTCCGCCATCTTCGTATTCGGAATGCACCAGCACCTCTACATCTGGAAACATTCTCGATAGCTTACCAAATATTGGATCAGGGGCACCCCAAGCGGTCTGAAATCTAATAGTATCAGTATCAAGAACTTCTAAGCAAAAAGCGTTCCACTTTGTACCCCAAAACTCGCAGTGCCAACTATACCAATCAAACCAAGGCTTACCGTCATTATGATATAAGCGTTTAATACTATACCCTCTCTCATCTACGCTATCGAGATAACAAGTACCATACTTCTCAATGCACTCACTCTCGGATTCGGGTTCAGGGACAATCTTATTAAAATCAAAATAAGGAGTACCTTCATCATTGAGAGTATAAAACTTCTCGTCAAATACTCCGATACCCTTTAAGGTCATTGTGTTAGTGACAATATTTGGCATTTAAACTTCCTCCTCATCATCTATAAGCATAGCTTCCAGCTCTGCCTGATATAAGGCTAACTGATCTGCTTCTTCCTTAGTGATGATACCGGTCTTAACCGCAAGCCTAAGGCAAGAAGATTTAGTTACCTGATCCATAGCTTTATCTGCTAGGATTACTGCTAATCTGGCAATCTTAATGATCTTGGGATCTTCTACTGAATCCGGATTAGCTGTAGGGATTCTCTTAACTTCCTGAATAGCCATGGCACACCTCCTCATCGTATATCCAGCTTATTGCTGATAGATTCAACCTGAAATTCGGCTACATTATCGCCTAAGAAAGCTCTTACTCGATCAGTGTCCAGATTGTGAGAAACTACCGTAATGTAAGATACCTTGTAATCATCCCCAAATACGATAAGAGTAAGATTATCTTTACCACCACGAACACCCTTTGCAAGAACATAATCAATAATCTCTCCCTTAATATCTTTGAGCTGCTTATTGATCTTCTTCTGCTCTGCTGATAACTCACGATACTTGGCTACCAACTTGTTGAGTTCTTTCTTTGTCTTACACATCACCTTAATCCTCCTTATTGGAATTTTGATATGTTTATAAGGCATATTTATATCTTAATTATAATACTAATACATATAAATACAATACATAAATACTAAAATTCTTAAATTATTTGTGAATTTATATGTATTCTCCTTATAAAATCTTCATCATAGCCAAAGCATTCTTGTCTACTATGGCATCTGACAAATCCCGCTTACCTAAAATAATATCGTGGACATTCTCATCGTAGGTACTATGTCCCATAATAGTATGTACTGTTACCGCAGACTTTGTACCAATTCTGTGTGCCCTATCTATTGCCTGTTCCTTTTCTGCATTAGTAAAAGGCTCATCTAAAAAGATTACTTCTGATGCGGCAGTTAATGTGATACCCACACCGGCAGCAGCTATCGTACAAAAGATAACCTTTACAGAATCATCAGTTTGGAACTTATGAATTATCTGCTGACGATCTTCCGGGCGTATCTCACCGGAAATTACAACCGGATTATAATTATGATTAGACTGCTGCAACCTCTTAATAGCGGGTTTAATTGCTTTAACCCAGTTACTGAATACAATTACTTTGGTTCCGGAATGTACTGCTTCTTCTATAAGCTCTGCCATTCTGTCTAATTTGGGATTCTTTTTCTGTAATGTAAAAGGTTCAATCCCACCAGATACCTGACGAAGCCTTGTCTTAACTGCCAACTGACAATCAAGGGATAACTGATCCGCTAAATCGGGATCTTCGATAACTTTATCAATTACCTGATTGTAAAGATGTTTCTGCTCATCTGTAAGTTCTATATACTCATTGATATAGATTTTTTCAGGTAAGTCTGCTAAAACTTCCTCTTTAATTCTTCTAATCATGATAGAATCCAACTGGGAAACTAACTGATCTATATTCTTATATCCAACTATATCATTGTATTGTCCCAGTTCACAGAAATGATCTCTAAAAGATTTAAAACCATATCTCTGATAACCCAGCCATTTAAGTATTGCAAATAAATCTGTCGGAGTATTTATCAAGGGTGTACCAGACATCGCTATTCTATAAGTAGGCTGCAGTTGTAATAACCCACTCGCCTGTTGTGTGCGTGTATCCTTACAACGATGACATTCATCAGTAGCAACCATACCGATAGTATTAGATTCACAAAGCATAGCCAACTTTTCCGCAATCTCCGGATTACGCAATGATTCTATATTAGTAATAATAAAGAACTTCGAATCTAATTCCGGATCTCCGTTAATCAGCTTATCTATATCTGCCAACTTTTCCTTATTACCACCAACAGTCCATCTTTTAGCTCTTTTCATCTGATGCATACCAAGAATCCAGCCGGTTTCATTAGTATGCTTCTCTATCTCCTCTATCCAGTTCCACTTTAAAGAATTAACGCAACAAACTACAAGACAGTGCTTTATCTGACCATGCTTTTTACGAATAGTAGCACAATCGAGAGCTTCTTTCGTTTTTCCCAAACCCATGGAATCTGCCAATAAGAATCTATTATGCTCTAATCCAAACTTAATTCCCTCGATCTGATGTTTCATCGGTTTTGTTTTAAATTCAAAGTCTGAGGGAATCCCTACTTTATCAGGAATAACTACTTCACTAGATACGCTGAGAGTGCAATTCATATCATCTAGCTTGTGCTTTAAAAGTTGAAAGTCTTTGTAATCAATTTCCCATTCCTTGGTATTATTATCCCAGATATGAGTACTTAAAGATTTTACTGCTTCCTTTATTGCTACATTATATTTAAAAGATATGAATACAGAATAATCATCTGTCCCCTTAACCGGTTTAGCAATTCTAGCAGCTACTACAAATGGAGCAAGCTTTCGCTGTGATCTGGATACAGGCTCTTCTGCATCCTCAAAACAATATTCGGAATCTGCTGTTACCTCAAAAGGCATATCTGCAAGCTTCCGAAAAATATCAGTATCATCGTCAATCGAGATTATTGCATTATTAGATACCCAACCAATCCATGTGGTCTGGATTAACTTTTGACGATAAGCAGCTACCGCCTTGTTAAGTTCTTCTTCACTACTAAAGGGATTAGTATAATTATGCCCGCCACAAACAGGTCCAATACCAAAATACTGTGAAACTGGGTTAGTGATCGGTCTACCACAACACATACAAGTTGTAGTAATTCTCTGCTGGATATCCCCATGCAGTCTGAACTTTGTCATCTTAGGGGATTCTCCGATCTTAGTACCGTACATTATAAGTAACGGCATAGGAATATCATTATTCCATTTCTTCATGAAGTCAAAATCTTCAGATGACTTCTTGAGCATCCAAGGCTTTACTTCAATTTTGTATTCTTCCATATACCGACCTCACTGGATTCTTGATATGTTTTTATACCAAAATTATAATATAAATACAGGTAAATGCAAGTGGGAAACACCAATTTCCTGAATTATTTAGGAATTTTTAGTTTGAGTATCCAATAATGCCTGATAATAACCCTGCAAAAGAAGTCTGTTCTTTTTAGTGAGTTTCCTGTAGTCTATTGGGTTATATGCCGCAGGTATAGAACCAACCACACACTTATCGGACACACCTAAAAGCCAAGGCACAGAAACTCCTAAATAATCGGCAAGTTTGGTAGTTAACTCCAGCTTTGGGACTCGTTCACCCTTGAGGTATCGACAAATACTGCTTCTGGAAGCTCCACAAGCATCAGCTAATTCTGCCCCATTAATGCCAGCATTAGACATAGCTCGCTGCAATCGAGATTTGAATAATTCTATATTATTTATCATTTGGCTCGATCTCCAACTCCTCATCATCAGCATCTGGGAACATCTCTGTCATAATAGCAGCACCAAACATAACAAGTACTTTAGAAAATAAAGCCATTAAGACCAGATTATCTATTCCAGCCTTAGCCATTTTCTCATGATCCATAAGCTTATGAATTTCAGTGATGATAATCTCACCCATCTCATCAGCAGTAATAGTAACAGAGCGATTCTTCATCTCATTTGCAATATCATCCATATCTTTTGACATAACCATTTACCTCCGGCATTAAGTTTTAGGGGT
>JAEEGK010000079.1_pt1 | contig 213772 bp, 238 predicted proteins | sample 8958771 | NCBI WGS metagenome assembly JAEEGK01 (sample SAMN16246547, study PRJNA631951) | gut metagenome | biome: gut microbiome; feature: rumen; material: SC-attached | host: Bos | place: Iran: Karaj | collected 2018-10 | reverse complement strand
TAAAGAGAAACTAGGATGGATGAGTCCTGTTCAGTATAGACTCAACCTCTTGGCTGCATAAAAACAGCGTAGCAGCCAAAACACTGCTACGCTTAAAAAGTCTAACTTTTTGGGGTCACCTCAAAGAATAAACTTGAGAAAGGGTATTCATTACTTTAAAATTATTAACGCTCCTTTTGAACCGAGCTTGCAGATTTTATATGTGGATCTTTATCGTGCTTAATATCTCTTGCCTGCGCAGATCTTTCTTTGGCTTCTTTGATCTTATCATCGATACGATCACTCTTACCCAGCCCCTTTGACTCTCTGGTTTCCTGTAATTTAGTCATCTTTTCAATAGATTTGTCAGCCGATTTTTCTATCTTTTCGGCCATTCTATTGTTGTAGTCAACTGATTTGTCGATCTGTTCCCTGATCTTAGCCAAAACTGATATTTCTCTATCAGAGTATATGCCAGGATTTTCTTTCATTTCTTTGCCGACAATTGCTCGGCCGACATTCTTAAAGGCTTCTTTTACATTACCGGTTCTTTCAAATACCTTTTCTGCTGTCTGGTAGATTGATTTATAAGTATTTTCGATTACCGTGTTCATAGCCAGATCGATCTGGTTGAAATCTCTAAGTTGTTTTGAAAGATCTTCAGAAAGGTGAGCGTATGCCGTTTTTCCATGTGTGATGAACTTTCCGTTGGCTTCCATTACCTTTTCGGCAGCTTTCTTTATGGCTCTTATACCAGATTCGATTTTTATCGTAAGGGCGGCTTTAATCTTGTCGAAGCTTCTGTTAACCTTTTCGGCAACTGATTGTGATCTTTCCTTTATTGTATCTATGGTTGTCTGTCTTAAAGAAGGAATTGCTTCCTTTGCATCTATTGCTACGTCTACTTTCTTTCTTACTGCGTCATACATCTGATTGAACGAAACGGCGTCTTTATAACCATTAGCCTTAGCTATGGTCAGTTCATTGCGCAAATTTCCGTAAGCCTTTGCAACTTCCGCTTTCTTCTCTTTATAGTTTTCCTTAGCTTCTCTCCGCCTATCAAATGCAGAAGGGGCGTCCTTCTTCTCGAGTTGTTTTTCCAACATCTTTGTTTTAAGCTGTTCTTTCTTGAGCCATAACGGAACATGCTGTTTGTCTGAAACGTCTATCTTCTGGTCTTTTCCGGAAATAAAGTCTTCCTTTTCGGCTTCAGGCTTTTTATTGGACTTATCAGAATTAGATTCCTGTGCTTTCTGATTGACCTCTTTTTCAGCTTTAGCAGGTTCTTTCTCAGTAACTTCCGGCTCTTTGCTGACATCTTCTTTTATTTCTTCCTTTACAATTTCAACAGCTTTTTTATAAAGTTCGTTAGACTGGATTCCAATTTCAGAATCTTTAACATCACGATCAAGATTGACAAGTCCAATAGTTCTTGGATCATCATTCAGCTTACAATAAAATGCTTCCTTGCCGCCTATGTCAAATTCTCCGATTTCAATCCCATGCGTTTCTAAGAAACAATATTTTGATTCGGGATGTAGAGCGTAAATATCTAATTCCCCTTCTTTTAAATCATACATATCTGCCGCCTGGTCAAGAAATTTACCTATGGCATCTACTACTTCCGGGGTTACTTCCAGCCCCTGCAATCGGTCTACGGCCGACTCACTTAAATAACTGCGTTCTAACATATCTTTTATTACCTCCTTATTTTTTTTAAAAACTTATTAAGCTATCTATATCTCCTTATCACATTCTTTGATGCAGTAAATTGGGGTATTTTTTATATATCTCCAATATGGATAAAAAAAATCATAATAAAAAGACTTCCTCAGTGAAGTCTTTTTAATTTCTAATCGGAGATGCTTATAAAATAGCTAAAATTCAAGAATCCTAGAAATCCTAGAGATATTTATATAGTGCTTTATATAGTCTTAAAATATCTTGTTTTCAATTCCCTTTGTGTCTACAAAATGCGTTTCTTTGTATAATTTTGCAGCGCTTTTTTCTATGATACTACCATCTTCATTCTTTACAAAGCCATCTTCATTGAAATAGTCCGAATTGTTGATATCTATATCCCGTGTATCCGCCAAAAGTTTATCTATTCTCATGCCTATTACAAAAGCCTTTAAAAAAAGAGACTTCGTTTTTGCAAAATGTGCATAATCTAAATCTACTGACGTTTCTTCTATACCCGCTTCCAAATCTGTATGGTATTTTAATGTTCTGGTGCTTTTATATAATTGTTCGTTTTCATTTACAAATTTTATTGCCTCTTCACTTGTAATTATTTCTAATATTTTTCTGAACAACTTTTCAAAATCTGATATGCCAAGTTCTTCTTTCAACGTACCATAATAAACACCTAATGCAGCATAATAAATATATTTCATGTCCATGATAGTAACGTGATCATTTTTTATTAAACTCATAAGATAAATCGATGTCTTATCACCGATATCACCTTTTGAGCAATCATCTAGCTGCATCATGTTTTCTACAGCTTCTTTTGCCTTTTCGCACAAATCTCTTGATGTCAACATATCTTCAAAAATAGTCAGATTTTGTTTTTCATTTTCAATAGCCATGCGTGCGAATTCTAATGCCACACTATTGATGTATTGTTCTTTGGTCATCAACCCTTTTTTATAATCCTTGATGAAATTTTTGTGTTCCTGCATGTTAAAAAACTTCTGATTCTTATTATATTTATTCCTTCCAAACATTTGTCCTTATTTCCTCTCTGTTGAGCTTTTATATTCTTCAAATTCTTCTGTGATCATCTTGCTGATTTCTTCATTTCCACCCTGATTGTCCGGATGATATTGTTTCATCAACGTTCTGTACATCTTTTTTGCTGCCTGCATCGGCATACCTGCGAACATTCCTATATGAGGCTTAACTGACTGATCATCGCTCTTATCTATTCTGCCTTTGTAAAATTCTTCATAAACTCCATTATGGACGCTTCTGATGGCAAATAGAAAACTTATTAATACTATTGCAAGTATTATAATCTTTATTGTGATAATATGCTTTACTAACAAAAATATCAAGGCTGCCGTTATCAGGATTGATAATATATTCATGGGAAATAATATGTATGTACTAAAGAATACCACTACTCCCACTATGAAATATGTGATTGTGTATGTTATCAACCATCCTATTTTTCTTGCCATTGATTATATTCCTTTCGTTTTCTATATATAGTATGGAATATTATAAAACTTATTGTACTTTTTATGTGTCAATTTTGCGCAATAAAAAGAGTTCCATATTTTTGTGATATAGAACTCTCTGAAAAGATCTTTTATATACTCATTTTGGGACTCATTGTTTGTTTTTGGACTTCTGCCGATTGTTCGATAGACCGTTTATGATTTTGTATCGTATCGGCAACATCTTGTTTAATAGATTCCACTCTTTCTTTCATCTCAGTTGCGGTTTCGACAGATATGGCGCTTCCCTGATGAACTATTACCGGATGGTCATCGCGATTAATATCGATATTCTCATAATTTATCGTATAATAAATCTTATCTGTTATTAACGCTAAATTATTTTCCATGACTTTGATGATATTTTTAACTCTGTCATCTTCCATGTTGTATCTATCATTTTGAGGAAATGTAATATTAGTTGGAATTAGATTTTTTAACTCTGGCGTCAAAATAGCCTTTCCAACTTCAGAAAACTTTCCTCCCAATTTATGTCCTAATTGAAATGTGTTTTCATACTGGCAAAAACTCTTAATTGAATCAATATCTTTAGACATTGCATTACATAGCATTGATGAATTGTAATCAAATAAGGGCGCAAATCCTTTGATTTTATAGGTGTCATTATCTACTATAAATCCAAAATTTCCAAGATGCCTATCTTGGTTGAATATAATGGAGTCAACCAAGATCATCTGTCTACATTCGTTCTCATATCCCATTTCTTTGCATATATTTAACACATCATTTAATGTGTAATGCTTGTTAGGATCTACGAACTTATAAAATGGAACATAACCTTCATCTTCTGTTGTGAATAGCTCGCATTTAGAACAGAGGTTTTCTTTGAACATGGCAAGTTCGTATCTTATACTGTTTTCACCTACAATTTGTCGAGCTATATTTGACGATATGTATTCGGCATTCGCTTCAAGTCCAAAGTTAGAAGCTCCCGTCAATCGAGCCTTATAAAGATAAATCGAATCATCTTCTTTTCTCCAGCATTTAGGAGCTGTTCCTTCAGATGTGAATTCAGGACTTATCAAATCTGTTGATGATATCTGAAGTCCATGTAATCCGGTCTCAAAAGCCGTTTTCTGAGCAACATCCGAAAAATCATTATGGTATAGATTTATATCTGACCAATGTAAAGTTGAGTCTGTGCTCTTAATCCATAGACTATCATTTATTCCTAAACAATGTGTGATATCTATGAATCCTTTTGCAGTGTCAATCCCCCATTCATTTAACCATTGTTTAAAATGAGTTTTATGCTTAGCATAGTTTCTTGTATCAATCCATGTAGCTATATCATTAAACGCAATCGGCTTATTGGCAGTAAACTCTTTTGTTTGCTCAATTGATTCTCCTAAGGGAGTTTCTGTTATGGAGAATTCTAAAATTTTGTTGTCTTTATTCATTAAATAATATGTTGATCTCATTTTAGTTTCCCTTTATATAAAATTACCGACCAGCATTACAATAGTAATTATAACACATATCAAAGTGATAATTGTGAGATGGATAAACTTCTTTTTATATATATCGGTTTGTATTTTTAATTGCTTTCTTATCTTCTTCTTGTTTTCTTCTAAATTCTTATCGCACAATATTTTATATTTTTTCATTTCATTCTTGATATCTGATGTTTTCTTCTCAGATTCTGAATCTATAAATGCATCTATATTTTCCTGCTTTTGCTTAATGTCGGTGAATAATGCTATAACCTTATTGAGCCTTTCCTCGTATTCATTACGAATATTCTTTGCTTCGGCAAGGTTTTTCTCGGCGATCCTATATTTTTGAGCAGTCTTTCCTAAATTAGCATTGATAATAGCATCTGTAAGAATGGTGTTTTCTTCTTGAAGATCCTGTATAACGGAAATTAACTCTTCGCAAGATGAATATAGTATTTTAGCGATATCTTCATTATCCATTATTCTGCCTCGCGTACTTGATCTCTGCCTTCAATATCCTTGACAATGTATTACTTATTTCTTCATCGGTTTGGGTACAAATATATTCTTCAGGACGTGAGCTTTTCCACATATATGCTATACGCAGAAAATTATCTATATCTTTTTCACTCAATGCTCTGTTTTTGACAGCTTCGTACTCGGAAACAAGGGTGCCTTCTATATCAAGTTTTCTGTCTTTATATATAAACATGTCTTACCCCTCCATTTCGCAAAGCAGTCTCATGCTTTCTTCAGCTTCTATCATGTAAAATTCAGCACGGCAGTTTTCATTTTTGCAAATGTTCCTTCCGTCTTCGGAATGAGTGTAAATCCTGTCTCCACAAAATGGACAGTATTTTGCCTCGTCAGGATATCCGCTAACGAATTCCATCATCTTCCACTCCTTACCATGCAAAACAAAAACTCTGTTAATGATCTAGTTCTACATGTCTTTTTACTATTTGTGCTCATTTTTGCAAATCGCCAGTAATCTGAACTCTCCAGTGGCGTCGTATTTTCATATTCTTCCATCAGCGCCTGTTGTGGATTGAATCTTTCAAGATCTTTTTTATATGGTACTGCTATTAGAAAATTATATCCAGGTAATCTGTTATTATTCATCTCTTTGATGTGTTCAGAAAGTTTTCCAGACTGCATATCCGGTAAAAGGCTCTTATAGCATTCCATAGTTGTAACAATGTAGTTTTCATCGCCAAAGAAGTTTAATCCATTACCGGAATAAACATCCTCTTTGCAAGACTTTATTTCATAACAAATACATTCTCCATTCTCGATCTCGCCAATATACGTTGCGCCTCCAGGTGCATATTGAACAAAGTCTACTCTTTTGGGGTGTGTCGTACCATAATCAAATACAACTTCTTTTGCATAATATTTCCCTACTCCCGATAATCGTTCCTGAATAAGTAGATTTGATAAAAATTCAGTCGTTTCTTTTCTGTTCATAAAACACCTCTTTATACAATCTGAATTTCTCCTGCAGAACAAAGGATTCCATCAAATTCATTTTTACTGTCATCCATATAGCACATATACAATGGCATATGTGTTGTGCATCCGATTACCTCTTTTAAGCCGCCTATCGTTAATACACTGCCCTTTTCTATACGTCGTTTTGTATATCCATTAGTATATTTATCAACGGTATTGATTACGACGTCTCCTTTTGAAAATTGAGGAATATTGCCAATACTACTCCCTATTTCTATCTGATTATCATCACAAAATCCTTTTAGTTCTTCGCGCATTTTATTGCCAAAATTGTGGATTTTCATTAACTGATATTCAGATATATATGTAAGATCCTTAGTTGTATTAATGCCGGCTCTAATCAAGCAATTTCCAACTTTTGGCGAAATGCGTCTCTGGTCGATCAATGTTCTTATGCGAATATTATTTGCAAATGTTGCTATAAATGATGATGCGTCAAGCGAAGGTTCTATTTTGTTTCTTCCGGTTAGTTTATTTCTTATAAGTTCAGCTGCGTGATCATCACCACTTTCTTTGTAAGCATCTGCTATATAGTTAGCCCACTCATTGAACTTCTCATCATCTTTATTATTGTGATACTCTATAAGTTTTCCAATAGCCATAGCTCCTGCAATCTTCATTTTGTTTCCCCCTAAATAGTCAGGTATTTGTCTATATGTCCCTTTATGGGTAATAATGTGTATGAATCTTTCCAGTTGTGCGTGACATGAGTAACCGTGTCCCATCCGTACTCAGATGCATTTGGAAATTCCATTTCATTCCACTGTTTTGTCATTACATCCGAAGGGACCCATCTGCGTCTGTTCATGTTCCCTTCCACGCATTTTTCTCTTGATACTGACATCCACAATATGTGATGTCTGAATGTCGGAAACCATACCACGAATTGATTTCTTTGAGCAACAGTAAGTGCTGCGGTACTCAGCAATACATTTTCTTCTTTTATTTCACATGAATGAATGTCTTCAAATATTTTCATCCATACTTCAAATATATTGTCTCGGATGCATTCATCTCCATTTATGATCTTGTAATAATTATCAGCATCGAGCAATCTTATTCCCGGATTCATATCGATTATTCTATTACTTAATACGGTTTTTCCGCTTCCACTGGGACCGCATACCAAATAAAAATTTGCCATATCAATCACCTATGCCATGTAATATCCTAAAGACTTTATCTCTTCCCATTCCTTTTTGTCAAAAGGGAGAGTTCTTTCTTTTATAGTCCCGTAGCAGGACTCTGCAAAATGCACTTCATAATATTCTTTTTTGTTCCAAGCATGTATGCGGGTAGTTTCTTCATATATCTTTATGATGTGATGCTTATTCATTTCCATTGTTTTCGTTATCCTCTTTCATTCTGATAAAAAAGAATGTGGCCAATATAATAGTCAGTCCCAGAATCCATTCAGGGGACAGTGAACCACCGAATTGAGATGATGAGAGAATGTTTAATATCAACGCTGCTATAAAAGAAAGTGCAGCACAGATGATAAATATGACAAAGTTTTCTGCGAACTTTCTCGCGGTGCTCTTTTTATTCTTTTCCTCTGAACGGGATTGTACTTTAAATGATGACAGTGGATCATGACATTCAAAATTTTTACGCTCAAATTCTCGTTCATTTTTTTTCTCTGACATATTAATATCCTCCTAAATTATGAAAGAAATGGCGATAATAAGAGAGCCGAGTATCATCAGCTTGCAATTTTTTATCATTTCTTCTCGGGGCTGATCTGAGCAGGTTATCCTGTAAATACTGAACAGGATAAGAATTGTTCCTGCAATAGTGCCTATGGTTGTTATGAATTTACTTATAAATACTAATACTTTCATTTATTTCTAAAATTAATTTTGTGAAAAAAATCTTCGATTATAATAGATTACCTCTTCAAGAGTTCTTGGTCTGAAATCAAGTATATCTGCACCTACGTTGTAGGCATTCTTTTTTGTTTGCATTACTTTGTATGCATCGTTTTTCATATTGTTGTGTATATGCCCATACAGGTGAATACTTCCGCGGAAATATCCGTTCCATTCGGCTATCGGATAGTGAAATAGTATTACTCTGTATCGGCTCTTTCTTGTAGTATCCTGGATCTCTAGGTAATTATGTACAGATTCTATTCCCGGATAATTCTTATCTTTTTCAATAATCTGGTCGTGATTACCTAATATAAATACTTTCTTACCGTTTAGTCTGTTAATATACCGGTCAGGCATCAAACCTTTCTTTGTAAAGCAGAAATCGCCGAGGATATATACCGTGTCTTCATCTGTAACAGTTTCGTTCCAATTTCTGATCATAATGTTGTCCATTTCGTCTACATCAGAAAAGGGTCTGTTATTAAGCTTTATAATGTTTGCATGCCCGAAATGAGTGTCGGAAATATAGTATTTTTTCATAATTAAGATTTCCTATAATATTTGTGATGTTCTGCAATGAAAATATTTTATCCATCATCAATATAGGACAAACGTGTTCCTTTGTTGATTTTTTATGCATCAAAAAATATACTGAATTCCTGTACTAAATAAAAATACCAAGACACCCTATTTGTATGATGTCTTGATATTTTTGTTGTATGGTATTTATATAAACCTTTATTCAATCCGATATCCCGTTGAAAACAGATAATTATAGCCATTTCTGTATACTTCTTCCAGGCTGTGATCTATTCCGTATTGGATTATATCGTCTGCAGTCTTATCTCCTGTATCCAATGTCGCCACTCCGTATACAAAATCTTTAAGTTCAAGGCCGTAATCTTCAGCGATCTTTTTAGCCTGTTCCTCATTCTCGGCCATAAATATTACTTCATTTGGCACATGGCTGGGCGAAGCAATCTCTCCAATCTCAATATATAAATGTTCACCTTTTTCGATTTCTTCAGGAGTAAAACAGTCGATTCCTCCGCAGGATGCTGGGCCTTCGTTATTTGTATAAAGTTCATCATCAGATGTTACTATTTCGGTAGTTTTTGCTTCTATCACCTCTGCCTGCTCCTGAGGTTCTATGTACTCCGTTAATACATCTTCATAATTCTCATCATAATGCTCGGGTTGGGGCGCTATCTGCTCATTTAATAGTTGAGGCGGCTGAGTTGCCGTTTTTACCTCCATTGATGATGAAAGTAAAATGGTGACAAATAATAATAGTGCTTTCATATCTTTTCTCCTTATACTTATAATTTTTTTGGTGAACTTATATCTGTAATATGGATATAAAACTTTGAAATTCTCTTATTCTATTGTATTTGAACCGTTTTGTTCTCTATAAAAACACCCTTGAAATTTTCAAGAGTGTTTAAATTAAATATTTAGTTATGCTATTTAAGTTCGTACGCATTAATGAATTAACTACGATCAATATTCTTCCGGCCATCTACCAGATAAAACATCATCTCGTGTTATATCATGATAATCCCTTGGAAGCCCCGGAAAATCTCCATGATGTGAAAGAATATTAACAAGCTTCTTATCATCACGTAATATAGCCTGATAAAGTATCCTGTCTGCCGTATCTGTGATATTGGCCTCATTCAGCTCATAACAGATAAGTTCATCGTTAGCCTTTCTGACAGTTACACCATGTATATCATTTATGGATATGGTTCCAAAAATATCATCATTTGAATCTATCAGTGCATAAAACTGTTCATCACCATGGTCTCGTCCGCCAGAAAACGACCATCCATTCCAAAAGACTTTCAGATTTCCAGAATGAACATCTTCGAGAATCATTAATACATTAGCTGTGTTATTCATTGACCTCCTCCTATAGACAAATCAGCAGGGTAATATTCGTTATTCTACCCATGCAGGGGCTGATTAAATCGGAGAGCATAGCATCTTAATTTAATTATGTCTCCAATTATTATCTTTTACGCCAATAATATGGAAACTTAACATGTAAATAAAAAAAGGTTGATTTCTCAACCCTTTTAAATGAATCATTCATTGATGCTGGATAATAGTACCCATGTAAGGTTTTCGTTGTCATATTGAAGACTTAAAACGTCAGGCACGATTTCCTTTATATCCTTGTGAGCGTTTCTAAGATACTCCTTCAGACACAACATTCCGCCATCTATCTCTCCTGAGAGAAGATCGTTAGGATCATATACGCTGTAATATGCATAATCAACAAATCCTTCCTCTCTGTCTTCCTTTTCCAGATTACTGCCATCTCCTTCAGAGATCACTATTATCTGCCCCGTATAAGGAACGAATATAGTTATATCGGCATAAGGATCCCTTTCTATAGATACCGGGATCGGATCATATGAATGCGGTATATAGATATCGCCATTCTTTAGTACGTCTATGACAGAATTCTGGATGTCGTCATAGTCGCTGCCAAATATAATGGCTTCGCCTTCGTTTCCAGTCTTATCTTCGTTTTTTAACGTGACACCTTTAGATTCGAGAAAATCCTCGAAAACATCAATAATGTTTGCAACTGTTTCTTTGCATAAAATCATTTTAAATCCTCCTTTTAATATTCTTGATATTGTAAATATATTGATTTTTGTCATAAATAAAGAGCCGTTAAAAACGACTCTCTTTTAGTGACAATATTTTTGAACCATATCCGGTGTTAGCTGCATCTCTCATATACATTGACAGCATAGTCGCCGATCAATTCTATATAAAGAGGATGGTAATACTCCTCTGACTCAAACGCGTGAATAAACTCTGGCCAATCACCACCAACCCATGGATTATTATGCGTACGTGTGAAGTCATCGATGAAATACCTCCTGTTGTTGAACCAGAAAGATGGCTTGAAATCGTTTTCTTCCTGATGCTCATCCTCAACACACTCGATTTCAATCGGTGCGTCATTGAGGCGCTTGTAGCCCTCTTTGTACACGATGTCACATTTGATATATGCGTATATGGCACATCTGTTTGTAATTACAGTTGTTCCAATCTTTACAACGTCGCACTCATTATAATGAACATCAATAGAATCTCTACCATCATACAACCCGAGGGTCTCACCGGTACTATCATTGATTACTTCGAGATGACAACTCTCATTTACTACTTCTAACAGATCTATCAGTTTCATATCGTTCTCCTTTATCTCCGTTTTTATTGTTACATTGTAAATATGGGAATAAGATGAAAATATAAAAAACTCCCACAAAACTGAATAAAAAAGATTCCACATTTCTGCGAAATCTTTAATGAATCATACTGTAGCGTAGCAAATACCCTTTATTGAAGCATATATGGTCTGCGCATCCGCATTGCCGTTTACTATGAATCCTGTCCATGACCTTTTTGTATTATTGATTTTATTGATTAGTTTTACTCCGGTGCCGTGCCACGTATTAAGATTGAAAGTGAAGTCATCTATAAGTATATCACTCTTTCTTCTTGACTGAGTTTCATTCTTAATAAATTCTGACTTATCTGTACCGTAAGGAACAAGCAATATCTTATGACTTTCCATAGCCGGTAAATATTTGCTGAGCCATGCTATTTTTTCCTGAGCAGCTGCTTTATTCAGATAGGCAGACAATATATATACGTCTTGCTGTTTTGAGCTGATAAGTTTATTTATCGCTTCAACAACCTCTTTCATGGGTTCAAGATCTACAAAGTATCCGGGAACGGCTATTTCCTCTATACTTTTTTCAGGGTGAAAAGTGGCTAATACGCCATCCATATCTACAAACACTCTCTGTTTATTCATATGCGTTCTCCTTTTTATGTTTTTGATATTATAAATATGGATGTCGATGATAAAAATAAGGCAGACTGTTAACCCTACCTTATCCATGGTGTTTTGTTAAATTAAGGAATTCAATTATATATTGTTGATGTCTTTTAAATCAAAAAAAAGAGGCCGGAGCCTCTTTTTAAATGATGTCACAGCAGGACATGCGACTTTTATCCATCGTCAGATACTGGATCCTTCCAGGATATACTGCTTCCAAATCCTTATAGTGTGCTTTTGAAGCAAATGCATCAAAATGTCTCTTCATCCTCTCGAGCCACTTGTAAGAATTTGCTTTCTGTTCCTGCCTTAATACGTATCGCCCAAAGATCATGGTCTTGATGTCTTCATATTCTTTTTCGCTCAAGTCCTCTTTCCATGGTGCAAATATTGATATATCTGCACCTCTCTCAAGCAGTTCTTTGGCTACAAAGATATTTGCATTGCCAAATGTACAATTAGCATCTTTATCTGCCTCTATAAGAGCTTCTGCGTAATCGCCGTAAGAATCAAAACCTTCTTTGACGTCAATTTCTGATACAGTACCGGGATACTTGTTTGCAGCATATGTCTTTCCACTGCCCTGAAATGCTAAAATGATCATGATATAGCCTCCTGAATTTCTTTCTGTTTGATGATAACTTTGTCGGTGAAATCATCGTTTGAAGGATCACCCCATACATAAACAGATACGTCACCAACGTTCTCATTGATCATCTTACAGTCTTCCGTAACTCCTTTTGCGCAGCATATATCAATAAGATCATCGCTGTTCCAAGGTCTGAATAAAATGGACATCTCCGGATATCCGACATCATAACTATTAGATGCTATGAGAGTTCCGAATCCGGGAAGTACCGTTTTAAGCTCGCCAGGATTTTCATCCTTAAGTTCAACAACTTCGTATTCAACTGACTCGTCAGCAAGGATTGTCTCTGCCAATTCAAGGTCTTCTGTTTCCATGTTATAGAAACAGTTTTCATCTCTTTGACATCTTTTGCAAATAATGCCTTCTGTAAGCCTGGCGTCTGCTTCGCTGGAAATGTTGTATGCCTTTATGGTCACTCTCTCGTACCCATAATCTTCAGCCTTTTCCGTATTAGTATCATAGTATTTTCTTTTCATCAATTTTTCTCCTTTTAGGTTTGTTACGAAGAAAATATGAGGAATTTTAGCCAAAATAAAAAGCCCCAAATTGGAGCCTTTTATTTCTTACCACCATTCGTCATCATGGTCTATTTCGTCTGTCCAATCTCTTCTCAATTCCTGACCGAAGAGGTTGTACCAACTTCCACATTTTGGACATGAGCATGCGCCCAGATAATCATTCGTTAGAAAGAATTTCTGTCCGCATCTGCACTTTACCTTTGCAGGCTCACTTACTGTGCTAACATAGCGCTCTCTCTTTGAATAAAGCTGCCCAAGCTTTTCCATCTCGAGACAAAGCTCGTAATTCTTCCACCATGTACATTCGTTCTTCTTACAACTTATATACTTTCCGTTTGAATTGCGCTTTGTTGGCGTGGGCTTGTTCTTTCCTTCTTTGATCGGAAATCCATAACACACTTCGTTTGTCAGTGCATTATAAAAATCCAGTTCCTCTGTAGAAATCTCGATGATTTGTGACTTATTTATCATTGTTAACATGATGATGATACCTCCTCTCCGTTTATTTGCTTTTATGATGAAAATATGGGTAATTTTTGGAATAATAAAAAACCCCGGCTGTCCACAAACCGGGGTTCTTGAGGAAAGGAGGTTTTGCCAATGGGCAAAATATGCAACAAAATGATCATCTAAAAATATGGAGATATTTATCTTATGACATCTACAATATGGTATATCCAATTTTATTATTGAATTTTTATGTGTCAGTTTTTAACCATTATTATCGATAGATGCAACTAGAGCCCCGGAAGTTCCGAGGCTCTGTCGCGTAACAAATTTTTAGGAGTTTCTATAGACAAATCCGACATATAGGAGTATTTATGACGGATAGGAAAATGTCATAGTAATTCGGCTTGAAAAATGTGCCGAGATGCTCTGAATACAAAGCAAATTGTTATCATTTATCTTTTGACATACGTAATATGGCATATCTGACTTTTTAATCAAATTTTTATGTGTCAGATTCGTGTATTTTATATGAGCCCCGCAATGGCAGGTTGCAGGGCTCGTAGCGTTATGTATAGAGATGTTCTCGGGAATAAGAACTAGTTTTCGAGGTACGCTAACCCTCTGTTTCTAATATGGGATATTATTTTGGAAAATAATCGTTCCTGTATATAATCTGATAGTTTTCAAATGTCAAAATCAAAAATAAAACGACCGCTTTGCTACGGCCGTTTAGAACAATATCAATCGACTTTATCAATATATCTGGGAATGAACAGATATGTACCACTCTGAAGAACAGACTCTTCATCAATGTCGTTGATATACATGACTTCTATGATGTATTTGTTAATACTATCATATTCAGGAGTCAAATTTTCTTCGGCGATACTCCAAAGAGTGTCCCCTGGTTGTACGCTATACTGAGAATATACCTTTATCCTTTCGTAACCGGAAGGCTCAGGCTCTGCAGCTTTTATCGTGTTTGCTGACAATATCTTTAAAGACATTACCAATACAACGATAGCACATACAATAAGCGCTGAAACAGCTGTCGCTGTCAGTCTTAAGTATATCTGAAGAGTTCTCATCTTCTTTGTCATTTTTCTTCTTTTCATATTGTTCTCCTTCTCCCTTTAATGTTTTTGATATAAGTAATATGTGGGAAAATAGGAGCAATAAAAAAAATGACTTGATTTTGTTCAAGTCACTTTTGAAAGATCTACTGGATACAGCGTACGAATCCTTGGTTATCAACGACGATTTTTCTGGCAGACGTAGTCGGAGACGGAGCAGAGGTTATCGGGATAGGATTGAAGTGTCTCTTGATGGCCTTCAATTTTGAGTTTACTATCATGTAATCTTTCTGAATCCTTGTATTGATGTCCTCTAAAGTAGAGGCATACTCATTTAAGGCCTTTATTTCTTTCTTTCTCTTCTGAGACTTTGCTTTTGTCGTTTTTAACTCGGCAATAAGCTCATGTCTGCGAGCCTGCAATTTTGCATTCTTCGCTTTCATGTTCTTTACATCTGCAGAAAGTTTTGAGATCTTCTTTACCAGCTTTTCCTGCTGCTCGGTCGTAAGAGTTTCTTGATCCATAATATAACCACCATTCTTTCGAACAGACGGAAGGATCTCTCTTGTTACCCAGAGTTTAAACTCCTCTGCTGTTTCTAATTTGCTTCCGAAGATCATGCAGTAAAGGGCGGATTCATTGATAAGTGTCTTAGGTTTTTTATCATACTCGTTTGTCCAAAGAGTTGATAATTCTGATTCCGCTAAAACGGCGGAATCGCGTATTTTCAAGCTTTTTCTGTCGCTTTCAAAGCTATGATCACGAACAGCTTTGTCTTTATCTGCATACCCGAGCACTGTTGCAACATCGTTTCCGAAGAACCAAATTTCTCCGTCCAAATTGAAACATCTTACCTTGATCTTCTTGAATTCGAATTCCATTTTATTTCCTCCTAAAAAGAAAAAAAAATGGAGCAAGCCAGATCTTTAGCTTACTCCATTTGTAACTGTTACACTTTTAATATGGAATAAATTTACACACTTAGTTTTTCCGAGTGCAAAAAAAATAGCAGATATCTTTTTATGATAACTGCCATTCTCTTCTATATTCAGTTTTCAAACTTACGAAGTTCTGTTATGAGCTGATTGATATGCGTTGTATGAATATCATCAAGTCCCGCATAGATAAGGGCATTATTTTGTCCCCATTCACTTGCAGTTGGATCTGTTGGTACCATATTGGTCCATTTTCGATTGTCGCCATAGATCCTTCCGTCATGTTTCTTGATCTTTGCTACAGCCGCAAAAACTTCTCTTGCTGATTCAAACCCCATCTCTTCAATAATCTTTGTTATTGTTTCTCTGGGATTAGTATCTCTGGTTTCAGCATAGATTTCTCTTACTCTTTTCCAGAGTTCTTTTAATTCTTCAGGTGTCTTCATTTCTTTATTCCCTCCACATCTGACAATAATTTACGAACGCATTTATTGGGATAATTATTTAACCAACCAAACTTTATTGATTTGGTGTTTTTATCATATCCGGACATACAACATTCGTATCTCTCCATGATCTCTGTCAGAGATGTTTGGTGTCTGTCATAGAATTCTTCCTTTGCCGGAATAGCTATCTCATGTATGTATGAGTCGTTATCCTTTATATCATCCTCCTGATATTGTCTACAACAATCAATACACTGGAATAGATATCCTGGATCATTTGATATTCTCATAGCGATGGATCTTTGACATCTGGGACACACTGCGCTGACCTTCACCTTTTCGGGTTTTATTTTCATTGAAAACCTCCTATCTTACTCCGTTTGGTTTGTTACATGCATAATATGGATTATTAACAGATAAATAAGCATGAGAGTTGTTTGAGAGGTTTTTATATATAAAAATGTCGGGATTAAATTAAATGAACATTCCTCCTATATTCTGCTCAGTTCCTTTAGTATATTCCTGGTCTTATATTCTTCTTTATTCTCATACAATTTATTTGTCGGGTTATAGCCATATTCTATGGCGATAAAATAAATTTCTGAGAGTTTTCTTGTGTCTTTTCCTGTCAACTCTAAGCATAGACCATCTTTGCATTTATATAATATGCTGCTTACCGAGTTTATTGTGTCATGACTGATAAGCTTTGCGAAGTCTATTATTTCTGAAACTGTATTAAACAATATCTTTAAAATCTGTTCGTCTGAGTATTCATTAACTCTTTCCACCGGTGGATTGATAGTTTCAACTTCTTCTTCGCCTTCGACATATCCTTCTATTGTGGGCATGATATTGTCTTTCAAGAATTCTAGAAATTCTAATATTTCCTTATTCATCAATTCTTCAACCGAAACGTTTCGCTGAATCAACGTATCAAGCGTCTCGCGCTGATTATTGATCGTTAATGACAGACCGCCTTTTTCATATGCTCCGATCATCATATAATGAATGTTTGAAATCTCTCTTGATGTCGCATGAAAGATGAGCCTAGACACTATCAATTTTACAAAATCCATAAAATCTTGCAATTCGTTATGCTCTGACGGATTGCTTAGCATATCGGTAATATCTGAGGAATTGGTATGAAACAGATATTTTACCTCATTCTCATTTATTTTGAGCGTATACTGCTCTTTATTCACATTTCCGTATATATCCATTTGTATATTCCTCTTTAAAATAAAATTACCATAATCCCAATATTGCTCCACCAATTACAATTGCCACTGATAAGGATGATATGTTACATACAATGATCATTATGCTTATATATTTTACCGTGGAAAACGCATCTTCATCATGTTTAATGTGTTTAACCTTTGATAAAAGGACACAACCTGCTATCAACATTATTATGCTTAAAACAAAGATCACGATGATTGGGATAGTAAGTCTGAAAAGCAGCATATATTTTTCCTTTCTGAGAATTTCTCATGTATTTACTGAGCGCATCATTTACCCATAATGTTTAAGAGATGATTATTGCTGGTATCAACTTTGAACTTTAATCACTCTTACATCTAATATGGTCTCCTTATCGTACGATAACGTTTCCATTTGTAATGGTGAATACGGCTCCGGTAGACGTATGAACGAACCTACCGTTTTCATCCGGCGATGTGTTATAGATGCTCTTGAGAATGTTTTCTATCTCGTCTTTACTGTATTTATTTGTCTCCATGTCAAAAGTGATTATTCCCATAATGAGTCTCCTTTTCTTTGTTATTTCTTCTCCAATATGGATATCTGATACTTCGTGATGAATTTTTATGCGTCATTTTCTATATCGTGACAATTGATTGCTAGTATACGTTTTCTCCTCATAATAAATATGGAATTTTTATATTTTAATTGTATAAAAAAGAGCCCGTAGGCTCTTCTTTATCTATGAAACTGTTACGTTTTCCCAAGTCCCCCGATAATTGTCATTGCACCAATCAAGGTTTGAATAGCTTTCACACTCTTCCTGTTCTTCGTCATCGTATATCCTACCTCCGGGACCGAGATTGGCTCCCCAATACTCTCCCGTTTCCTTTGAAAGCCTTTTAAGTTTCTCAGCTGCATTATCTAACAGACTGTATACTGCGATCGAGCCTTCATTATTGTAATTGAATACGTACTGACCGGTTGAAGGATTGTACAGATCTTTGTTTTGCTGAATAACAGAAAGCATTTCTTCACCGTTTTTAAACCTGAACATGTTAGCCATGATCGTCCTCCTATGCTACGTTATTGTAGATAAATAAATTAAGATCATTCGATATTGAATAATTTCTTAATTCCTTTGTTGTAGATAGGATGGCTGCCTGTCTGGCAAATTCCCTTAAGGCTTTTGCACTGTATCCCATGAGAGATATGTGAAGCCATGAACCGGTTTCTTCGACGGTTTCTGCTTCTTCAATCAGTTCCATCTGACTAAACTGCTTTACAATTCTGTGAAATTCTTCTGTTGAATATCTGTCCTTGAATGGATTGTCAGATAATTTTAGATTCTTATTAAAGATATAAGTCTCTGTAAATATCTTGCCAGCCCTAGTGTCGTGATATTCTCCTTCTATTCCTCCAGTAGCTGAGTATGTGTAATTAATATTTACTGCATATTCTGCGTTGGGGTATATAGATTGATCAGGTTTTTCTAACACCTCCATATCAATTACTTCTCGAGGATGTGTTACTCCGCCGGATAGATCTGCCTCGATTAAATCTTTAAGAGCAAATGCCTTCATAGCTATCCCGAGGACTGTTTTTTCGTTCTGTTCGTTCATTAGATTTTCCTCCTGTTTATTATTTTTGTTACAAATCTAATATGAAGGAAAATGAATAAAATAATCCCCGCTTGAATAATGATTTAAGCGAGGATGTTTTTGTGTTTTTTATAAAAGACGGCATTAGCAAGTGATACTCCCAGTTCGAAAAAACTGTATGTGATGTTTCCTTGTGACCAGTACAGATCTCTTCTGTGGGACATCATCCCTTTGTATGCCACAATTCATCGTTATTTTGAGGCTTTTGCTATCAGTGAGTTCCCGCAGGTGATCCTGTCCTTATCTTCCTCTTCGGACGGTATGAACACGATGACCTCCCATCCAGCCTCCACAAGAGGCCTTTCGAACCTTTCGTAGACATCAAAATCTTTGACAATCTCGTACCCCTGATTTACGGCCTCATGTGTTTCATGAACGGGCGTGATCTTAACGATACACTTTTCTTTGTCAAAGAGCTGGTCCATGAGAACAGGATTTAGGTCGCTTTTGCTAGTTACCGCAAAATTAAGGGTGTACTTCCTCTTCTTTGGAGCGGGAAGTCTTTCGATAATGTCAGCTATCTTCTGTAAGGAAAGGGATCTGTTTCGAAACATTTGGTTTCTGTCCGTTTCGTTGAGAGTATTGATAGAGAACTGAAGTCCAAAACCCTCCTCTCCACCGTATGTTTTGCCCCACTTAACCCATTCCTGTAAAAATTCTTCAAGATGGTTATTGCCTTTTGGCATCATGGTAGACACTACCGGGTGATATTCATCAAAACTTACGGTATTCCCGGAATCTACCATGGTCGCTATGGTTATGGCTGCCTTGATTACGTCACGGTTAAATGTAGGCTCTCCCATACGAGCAAAATGCACATTGAGTCTCTTCCCGTGTTTAATCCCAGATAATGCTATTCCAGTTGTAATCTCCGAAATAAGTTCAACGACTGAACAATTTCCGTGAAAACCATATTTAGGACAATCACAGAAATCACAAGCCATCGGACATCCTTTCTGTGAAGATACGGTCACAACAAGTTTGTCCGTTATGTCTACGTCCCTGTGCTCGACCTTTTCGATTCTATTTGTGTAGCCGAGAAAGTCTGCCTTTATGTTGTTTTTCTTGCCGTAGTCCCCAACGTAGAGGTATTCCAGTTTCAATTCGTCATCGGAAACAATCATTCCAGTATGTGTTTTTGTTATTGTTCTCATGTTTACTTTTCCTTCAAAATCAGGCCTGTCCTAATTCCCCATGTACTGCTTATTCTATTTCATCTATATAGATATCGTATACATCTATACAGTATACGGGTGATTTCCATTCCTCCTTTATATTTGAAATATTTCCAGATATCTGAACATTTGTCGGAAGGTTTTCTGTTTCAACAATAAACTCACTACAACAACCATTTTTTGAAAACACATTATTGATATCTGTGTCCTTATCTGCCTTAATATCTCCTACTACACATGGAATCAATTCTCCATTTTCGAGATAAATATCAAATAACTGCCCAACATGAGCGTCAAAGACAGTTCCTATGGCCAAACAGTATCTACCCTTAAGTGTTCTAATACCGTTATCTGATGTATAGATATCATCCATATGCTGAACTTTGTATTGAGCTGAACGTACACTCGTAATCTTTCTATAATCCATGAAACTCTTAAAACCATCGTTTTCAGGAACTATAAATCTTGTTTCAACCCCATAACTTGGGTTGGGAATTCCGTATCCTATATCGTCATATGTGTATCCACATAGCATTAAGTACATCGAAACTAATATGACGCACATCATGGGCTTCTTAAATATTTTTTTCAACTATTCTTCCTCCATTTTTGTTTTATTTTCTTAAATAAAGACGAATACGCTCTTATCTGTCTTTGTATTACAGGAATAGAGCCATCATCATTCATGTTTTCCAATAACAATTTTCTTATAGTTATGATAAAGGCACATCCTATCATAAAAAGTGTTAATCTTTCCATTTTTTTTTGCCCTTTATTAAGGTTTATAACAAATGACCATTGCTAGCGGAATTCCTGATAAAATTCCGAGTAGTATACATACGGCGATCTTTACTATTTCGTGTGTATTGGGGTTCAGTATATTCTCTAACATTAGCTTCCCTTCTGCTATTGATAACTTTTCATTTCATTTATTCTTGCAATACCTATAAGTACGGCATCTGCCTCATTATCATCTATAGGTTTTCTTTTTATGATTGCCTGGGCTTTTTCCATGTCCCATGGCTTGCATAAATTCCTTTTTGTAGGTATCTTTTCATCTTTGTCTGCAACAAGTTTTCTCCACCTGTTTGGACTATATTCGACATATTCCGCAAAACCTTCTGTTATAGCCCACCCTCGTACGGAACCCACAATCTCTGATAAAAGGATTAATGTTTCTGCATCATTGCAGTACGGAGGTTTTTCAACAACAACGATATCCGGTTTATGCCTCTTCAGCTCATTTATAATCCTGAAGCACATATTCTCTACGCGTATATAAATATCTTTTTCTTTATTGCAGCAAATAATATCGCTGTTTATATATTTTGCATTTTCGAAATATGCATATCCGGTTATAGTTGATGATGTATCAAGTGATATCATTTTGCATTTTTTTCTCATTTGTTTCCTTGCTAGTGTATAAAATCCATGTTTATATTTACCTCGAATTCATTTGCAATTCTCGATTATTTTCTATTTTTATGGTTACCGCTCTGGAAATGGCATTATATTCTTGTTTTATACAGTCTGCCACATGATCTATGATATCTTTTTTATCTACCATGTCTTCGTAACCTATAGTTGAATCAGGGTCATCCTTTGATTTGTTTCTCTTCGCTATTCTAGTGGCAATCTTTGCGTGCGACTGCAAAGTGCATATGTATGAATAATTGCTTGAAAGCTTTAAAAGGAGTTCTGAAGCATTGTTCATATCTTCAATACTATCTATATGGTCCGGCACTTTTACTGTTAAAGTTCTTGTAAGAAAATCTATAAGATCATATGGATCCATTTTGATAATATCTTTATATGTCATAAAATCCCCTTTTTCGAATACGCTTTACATTTCAATAAGTTGTCAATTCAACTCTTTGTAACTGTAATATGGTTAAAAAAAAGCGTAATTACGTTTTTATGCATCGATTTTAATATATAATTTTCTTGTTTTTATGTATAAAAAACTCCGGAATTTCCGGAGCTTTTTGAGTGTGGTTATTCAATCATGCCATAAATGCGGGAGCAACTTCAACTCCTGTTTTTGCATTTGTTAATTTGTTTTCTTCGAAGTCGTAAATAAACAGGCTGTCTGTCAGAACCTCTGAGGGATTTACTACCTGATCATTAGTATTTTTGATCATAGTTTCTATCTCTTCTTCGGTCATATGATCTGACCTTTCCATAAAAATACACTCATGGATGGAGCTTGGAATCACATACAGGCCCTGAATATTGTTCTCAATACAGAACTTATTCAGATTGTCCGTATCTGCTAGAAGAGTAGCCCCGAACATCCTGTCATTTGTGGTCATAATATACTGCGGAGGTATGCCGTTCTCTCTCTGCTGCCGTTTAGCCATATCAATCTCTTCATCAGGTACCCAGGGCATCATTTCTCTTAATACATCTAACATGTCCATGATAATACAATCTGAAAAATCTATATTTTTCATGGCTGTTTCATAAACATCTTTGATAGAAACATCCCAGTTACGAAGAAGGTCTTCAGTGATCTGGATGGTGTTTTTGCCTCCCTGTTGTGGATTCATGGAATCCAAATCAATATAGAAACTCATAACTAACTGATCTCCATATTGTACGCAAGGTATGCCAGGATTCTTATCAGCGTTGACAAGCTTTCCTTTTATTTTATCCTTGATCCTGTTGAAACAAGTTACTTCGGATACATCAATGATCGGGCCAGAAGACTCAGCTCTGTTATAGACAGAAAGCAGTTCATCAATAATCTCGTTAAAGTTTCGACCATCCTCGTATTGAGCTTCAAAATCTTCAAGATAAAGCGTAGGAACTGGAATACCGGCTTCTACATCCGTGCGCCTTACTCCGGTTAGAACAACGCCATTATTCTTTGTTACATTGCTCCATTCGAATTGATGCTCTGAAGAATTGCTTATTGCTTCTACAACCTTGTTGGCAAATTCATTGTTAACCATTTTGTTTTCTCCTTTTCTCCATTTGATTAATTGTTACAGTTTAAATATGGATAAATGACGTTATTATAACTTTTAGAATTCCATTTTATAAATAAGCGTAAGACTATATAGAGAGAGGAGGTAACGGGATATGCATGTATATCAATCATTTTATACTGCGTTCGTGATCATCATATGTTCTGCTCTTATTGGCGGTGCGTGCGGTGTGACAGGTCTAAGGATAAGAAGGATCAAACAACTTAATGACCATCGTCTAACGAAACTGTTGTTTTCGGTAGCCGGATTAGGATTAGGAATTGCAATCTTATCTGGAATATACATTTATTATTTTACCGAGATGCCTTTTGGACACAGAATGTATTGTTCTGTCTGTGAGTGTTATAGGAACGTCACTACGGAACGTATCCCTGCAGATGATGGAAGTGGAGTCAGACTTAGGGGCCCCTTTTGTGATGTCTGTGGCAGTGACAGGTTATATATTTCAAGACAAGCTTATGAAAACCACGAAAAATGATTAAAAAATACCCCTATCAGATTACTGATAAGGGTATAATTTTTTGAAGAATTTTACATTCCGACTTCTACGAGATACTCAATCGTATCCTGGCAATCTTGATAAACGACTACCTCGTCCATTCTAAGACCAATAGAGCCACCTCTCTTACACCATACGGAATGATATCCCTTGGATTTGAGATTTGTCCACGTATATGAACCAGCGCTCTGAGGTGCTGCCGGGTTACCTACTGCAACCTTATAGATTCCCAAAAAGCCGGTACTTGCCGTACCGTTTGCCCATCTGGATCCCGATCTGTCCGTATATCCCATTGACTTGCACGCGTCAGGTGCGAAGTATGTGCCATTACCAAACATTTTGCCTGTAATTACAACATTTTTAGGATTGATCGTTAGACCGGTTGTTATGATAGACCAGAAGTTTTCTGAACGTGAGCCATGGAATAATCGCTCAATGCCATGATCATCTGAAAGGTTTTCCTTTTTACAAAAGTCATTAAATCTATCTTCAGTCATCTTATTGGTTATTCTCCACGCATTAACGTATCGTGCACCTTCCGGACCCATCTTCTTTCTTATCCACTTCTCTTCATCTGGTGTTACTTCTCTCCATTCCAGTCCATAGCCTTCAAGTATTGTCTTATCAGAGGAATTTTTTTCTACTTCGATACCTTTTATCTGAGATACCATAACATCGAAAAGCTCCTGTTCCTGAGCGACTATATCCTGAAAGTCTGCTGTTCTTTTTGCCAGTTTTTTGCTAAGATTATCAATTCGTCTCGGAATTACCGCAAACAATACTTTAAGTTTGTTGTTAAACTCCGGAACTGACATTGTCTTATAAGATGCTGCAAGCTCATCTAAGATGGCCTCACCCCTTTTAAGCATGTCTTCTGATATATTCTCAACTTTTACTGTGTACTGTTGTTCCATGAGCTGATTGGTATAGCCTATCAGTTTCTGGATTATTCTTGCAACAGCTGTATCCTGCAATGGTTTGAAATGTACACCGCCTATAGACTGCGACTGTTTTACAATCTTTTTTGTCTCCATCTTCTCCGTGGCGAAAAGGATGTATCCAAGAGCGATTTTCTTGCTATAAACCTTGTCCCATTCCTCTATAGGAAGAGTGAAAGATCTGGGCTTATTGACGCCTATAGTTATGCCTATACGTCCCTCTGTGATCTTCATCAGTCCATCATGAAGATTTTCCATAACAAATCTCTGATTAAGACCCTTTCCGGTAGCGGTCTCTTTTGCGAATGTTAATTCAATATATTCCCTGTTGGGAACTTCCATGATCATTTCATCCATGTCTATATTCTCCTGTTCTCCATTATTTATTGTTACATGGAAAATATAGGAGAATTAGAGAGTAATAACATATTTTTATATAAATCTATGCAAATTCAAATATTAAATAATTTGAAAATGGATTAGATTTAAATATCGACTAATAATTGTGTTTCGCGGCCTTTTTCTTTAAAAGGTCAACGTCATTTGTTTCTTTACGTATATCTATCTTTCTAAAACAGGTTGGACATAATGCAACTACATTTTTGTATGTAATTTCTTTAGTTGCACCTTTATCAATGATATAAATATCTAGATATGGTCTGTCTTGTAAATCATTAAAAGGGGCTTCACATCCGCATAATTCACATCTGCATCGCGCACCCTGAATTATAGCGCTCCTAAAATACTGATTAAGGATTGTCGCATAATTATACAGTTTTTTAGGTATTGAATCATATAATTTATTTACAATGTGGTCATGCTCCATACTGATAAACATTTTGTTGTCTATCATCAGTGTTTCTAAGGAAACACCCAGAACCTCACAAAGTTTTTCCATCTTTCTCTTTGAAGGAGTATGGATACCGTTTTCATATTTGCTTATTGTTCCTACGTTTACACCGATTGCATCAGCTAATTGCTGCTGGGTCATGTTTTTTGCCAGACGATAATCTCTTATATACATATAAATCTCCATTATTCTTTGATATATGATAGTCGTATCACAGTTTACCTATAGCCATCTTACTGCTTGCTATAACCACTTCCATTTTCCTGTTCTCTGATCAGCTCAGCACATTTTTTAGCGTATTTCTTGAAATGTTAAAATTTCTGTCCTAGTCTATGTAATATTCTTCGCCGAATGTCTTATATCTTTTATCATTGTTCATGATTTCAATACTATCCTGCAGCTCATGTATTTCATTCTGCATCATATTGATGGCTTTAAACTGCTTATTTTGATTCATTATAAGAAATATATTCATAAACAATAAGATAAATGCAATGATTCCTACAGTAATAACACTTGCATGTATGCTGTTTATTTTTGGATTAATTTCGTCAAAATTTTCTTTTTGTTCGTTATTATTCATACGTCACCTCCGAGTTATATCTATATAAAGAATGGAGTTTTATTCTTTTAATATGCTTTGTCAATAAGAAAAAGGGTTGAAATTAATCAACCCTTAGTCCTTTTATGAGAAGTTTACTCGATCGTATAAACAACTCCGCGATCCTTTGTCTCGGTTCTGATAACCTTCTTAACCTCTGATGCATCAGCATTGCTGAGTGTCAGGATTGTAACCTCATCCTTACGTGTGTAATCCACAACGTAACTAAGGTTGTCAGGTATCTGGTTTATAACCGGATTTTCGAACTTATCAAAACCAAGATCTATGATACCGCTGCCGAAGATTGCATATGCAAAATCGGTCGTCTCGGTATAACTCTTAGTTATACGCTCTACAGGATAGTCCTTCAGAATACGACTTCTGATCTTTCCATTGTGGAATATGAGCGTCTTACTTGGAACCTTTTCATGGATATCATAATCCGATACTTCTCCGTCTTCGCTGACTCTCTGCATCGCAGTATATACGATTGCAATATCTCCGTTCTGCAGCTCCAACTTGGCATACTGTTCGAGAGGCTGTGATTCTTCTGTAGTATATTCAAGATTTCCGTCAATATAGACGTTAATATCTGAATTACCAAAAACCCTTCTTGCCTCTTTGGTACCATCTTCGAGCGTCCTGTCCTCAAGTATTTCGCTGCTGTAATTTATTACAGCCATTGTTTCGTTTACGAATACCTGGTAAGACGAACGAACATCTTCTCCAGCATCGAACACTAACATATCTGTGAATCGATCCCTGATAAGGTTGTAGTTCTTGATTACTTTCGCGTCATCTTCTTCACACAGTAAGATCATGCATCCTCTTGTCGCTCCAAGAATTTCTGAGACAACAATCGCACCCTGGTCACAGAGCGCTGCACCTGTCGTCTTGTTTCTCACGATACCTTCAACTACTTCATAGTCTCGTACGTTGGGAATTTCCTTAGGTTCGGGATCTGCTATGATCCTAAAGCATATAGCGTTTGATTCCGTGATCTCGATTCCGGGAGCCTCATCATCGACTTCTCCATCTTCTCCCAAAGGGAAAGCGTTGATTGCGCCGATTCCTGAAGGTGTCTTCGTAATTGCAAGAACGTAATTCTTACCGGTTATTTTGTTGCGAACAATCATTTTGTTTCTGAGTCTTTCAATTCTCATATCTTTTTCTCCTCTTAAATGTTTTTAGTTACATTGCTAATATGGAAAATTAAAATGTTAATAACAAAAAGATTTTTAATCTCTTTTAAAGGGAATTTTGAGACGTTTGTTTTCCATATTGTTAGAGATGAAAAAGGAGGTGAATTAAATGGATAAGCAGAGAGAATTGCAGATCAAGCTTAACACGTTTGCCGATGTTAAAGCTTTTGTAACAACAGTATGCAAATTTGACTTCAATGTGGATCTTATTGCTTCCGCAAGACGCTTTGTTGTCGATGCTAAATCGATAATGGGAGTTCTCTCGTTAGACCTGAGCAGGATACTTAATGTAGAGTTTTTCGCCACAGACGAGGAAATGGTAAATTTTTCTAATGCTATTGCTGCGTGGATCGTTTAAAATGAACTACAATATAATTGCAAAAGAAAACCTCATTGTCCATAGTGAACAGTGAGGCTTTTTTTATTAGCTGAATAAAGACATCTGTGTGGCTGAACCTGCAAGCTTATTGTAAGCCTCGATCTCTTCCTTTGTCATCTCTCTTGAACCGGATGACTTAGTGCCTTTTAAAAGAGCCTTAAGCTCATTTTCAAGCTTCTTTGTGGCGTATCTCTCTTTCTGCTTCTCGCGAGCTTTCTTCTTGCGTTCTGCATCTCTAACAGATTCCATAGGATCTACATAGGATCTATAGGCTGAAACTTCTGACCTGTGATATCGTACAGTTCCTTTAAGAACTGATTATAGGTTCTGTTATCTTTAGGCCCATATGCTACGTACTGACTTGTTACATAAAGCTCATCACGAGCCCTTGTTGTTGCAACAAACAGAAGTCTGCGCTTTTCTTCCAATTCTGAAATGTGTCTCTTCATATGAAGTCTCTCAGAATCAAAATTGCTGATTGAGATAAATACTGTCGGCCATTCAAGTCCTTTGCTGCTGTGAGCAGTTGTGAGTACAACGCCCTCATAACTCTGATCCATCTTCTTTGCCATCTTGGAACCATATTTCTTAAAGATTCTGGTGTACTCCAATTCAGACTGAAGATCTTCGTTGTTATAAAGCAGTGACAGGAAGTAATCATACAGCTCATCATCTGATGACTTGTGTATCTCTTCGAGATATCTGTGGAATATTGCCTTCTGCTCATCCATGTCTCTTAAATAGATGGTCTCAAATTCTGCCTTCATATCTGCTATCATGTCATTGATCTCAGATGTTGTGAACTTATTTAAGATTTCTCCATCATATTTCGCTACCAGATAGTTGAAGTAGAGTATTGTTGCTTCCGGCTGATAAAAAGCATCTGCCAGTGAAAGAGCTCCAAATACTCTTGAGTTAGCCATCAGATCCATGGGATTTTTCATAACCCACGGTATGCCTTCGTTTGTAAGCATCGTTCCGATCTCACTTAATTCTGTCTTCTTTGATGCAATGAATGCTATCGTTTCCGGAGCCTGTCCGTTTCTTACTCTTTTTGCGATCGATTCTACGATATACTCGTATTCCTCTTTCTTTGAGTAAAATCCTCTTACGACAGGTGCCTGACCATCTTCTCTTGTGGGAACCATGTCTTTATCAACACGATTTTCATTTAAAGAGTTGATAGAATTTGACAGACCGATGATCTGCGGTGTTGAACGTCTATTCTCCGTTAAGAACAGACTGGTTACAGGCTTGCCGATATACTTATCAAAATTGATTATATACTCAGGTGTTGTTTCTCTGAAAGCATATATAGCCTGAGAATCATCTCCGACTACCATAAGGCTTTCAAAGCACTTTGTATCGATCAACTTCTTAAGTGTTTCCAGTTGGATCTCATTAGAATCCTGAAACTCATCGACAACGATGTGCTTGTATCCGAGTTCTTCGAAGTATTCCGGGTGCATTTCAAGAACCTTGAACATCAAAGGCTCCTGGTCTGCATATGTTACGAAATTATCTTCTTTTAAGATCTTGTCATACTTCTTATAAAGGTCAAACAACGCTGTTATTGACTGATCTGACATTGATTTGTAGTAGCCTGCGTCTCTGAGCCATGAAATCATGTTATCAAGAGAATCGGGATCATCTACATCGACTCTGTGAGTCTTTATAATGTCAAACGTCTTCTGCGCGATCAAGATAACCCTCTCTATTGCAGAATTGTTTGCAAATGTAACCGAACCGGGATCTATTCCGGGAACAGGTGTCTCATCTATAAGCTTTTCTATTGTGTTAAGTTCATATTCGGCCGTCAATATTGCCGGCGCTTTTGTGAAACCTAACTCTTTGTAGTAATTACCTATAGCTTTGTTGGCAAATGCATTGAATGTATAACACTCGATATCCTCGGGTTTAACATTAATGTTCTCTGCCAGGCATTTACCTGATATACGGTTCTTCATCTCTCCAACAGCTGCGTCTGTGAATGAAATATGAAGTATCTCTTTGGGACTGTGTCCATCGGCGATCAGCCTTTTTGTTCTCTCTGTCATACATTCCGTTTTACCGGAACCGGCAGTAGCGTTAACCTTAAAGATTCCCTTCTTTGCCTCAATTACTGCTAACTGAGCTTCTGAAGGTGTTATCTTCTCACGCTTTTTGATTTCCTTTTTCTCAAGCTTTACCGGTGCTTTTGTGTATTTGCAGTTTGCTCTTCCCATGCAGGATTCACAATCTCTTTCTGTACACTCAAGTCCTGTATCGCAATCATCCATGAACTTTAAGAACAACCTGTCGTCCTCTGTCGGCACTGCAGGTGCTCCATAGATGTACTTATCCATATAAGTACATACATTTGCTCCGGATCCTGAAAAGAAATCATTATCGCGAGGTGCGCCTTCTTTGTCTGTGTTCTTTTTCATGAAGTAAAATGACCCTTTTGCGGTATATGTATCACCATTATTGAGCACCAGCTTTTTCTCTGCATACTCCTTAGCGTACATCTTGGCAATATAGAGTTTAAACCACTCCTTCATGTTTTCGAGCTTGTCAGGTTTGATCCATGTTCTCTCATTGATAGTAGGTGAACCTGAACGATAGATAACTGCTTCTACCGTCTTGTTGTAATCATCTACAAAAAGAACGTCCGGCTTGAAAGCTACGGCAAGGTTTTCGTATTTAATATCTACTGCTTCAAGACTTGCGAATACAGGCTTTCTCTTTTCACAGCTAAGATATCTTGTCAGATTGGCTGTCTCCTTCTTGAGCATAGCCTTGTTTGTCTCATCAAGGGAGTACATAGACTCAATACCCTGTGAAACAAGATCGTTGATATCGGATATTTCTGCTCTGCCTGCAAGGACTTCGCGGATTATATCCTTATGTGCAACAGCTCTTTCATAAGCATTGCCTTTAGTAGAATCTACCTTTATATCGGCGATCCCTCCGTAATTCTTGCAGGTCTGCGGACCTGTGAACTCTTTTATGTCTCTAACAATAAGATCCATATCTTTATCCTCCTATTTAATTATCTCCTCTTAAATTTTTGATACATTTTTAATATAGGATTTTTTAAATGAAATAAAGAAAACGCCCATGAAGGACGTTTTTAAGGATAAAATATTATATAACGCAAAAGAGCCTCTACCGTGAGACTCTTTGAGAAAACTGCCTCTTATGTTTAATGAGGCTCATATGGGCTTAGCAGGGTTACCCTGCATTTGACAACATTCTAGTAAATTTCTAGTGGGCTGTCAACTGAACATCTGTTTCTTTTTTGGGGGTTTATCGTTTAACTTTTTGACCTTTTGGGAGCTGTTATTTTCATATACCCTTTGTGTTATAAGAATGAGCTCGCATATGATCATTACTATCGCTCCAACAATACCGAATGACAGCACCTTGTTCATTCTGTAAATATTATCAATAACAGGTGTCATATCATATTCTTCGGCAAGGATTTGAAATGATATGGAATTTGTGCACACATAATTATCCATAAGCATATATATGAACCATGTCTCCAACGAGATCAGGATAATCAATCTTATGATGGGGCCGGTGTACCGTTTCTTTTTCATATGTTTACCTGTATAAATCCAATCTTCTCAGTTCCTAGATATTTAAGCAGTAAGGTCATTTCCTGCATATAAGCATCTTTTTCTTCCTTTGTCATACCTTTAAGGGTGTCTTCAAGTCTGTCTAATAAGCTGTTGATATGCTCCGGAAAATGATCCTCGATCATTATGTTTAAACGACATTTTTTACTTCCCCAGCCGGGAATCTCTTTTATGATGGCATCCATCATTGAATTGCGTAATATCCTGCCTTTTGCAGCATATGAGATAACTGTAGTATCATCGTCTTTTAGGTTAACCGTGGAATCTTTAAATCCTGCCTTACATAAGAAACCAATCGGATCATCGAAAAATTCCAGTTCTCCATTTCTGTTTATGGATACTCTTAAAGTCACGTCCGTTTTATTTCCTATGTGATCCCTTAATTTCTTCGCTGCATTCTTTACCTCTTTAGAATTAATCTCGTTTAAGAGTCTTTCATACTCCTCGAAAAAAATCTTCAAAATGTCTTCTTTACTCTTCATCTTCGCTTTTCCACCTTTTGTATAATGTTATTATAACGAGCAATAACACCGTCGTTATTATTATCTGTAACCACTTATCCATCTTGTATACCTCGTATCCTTAATATAGGATATCAATGCAAGAATATCGGTGTTCTAACTCTATTATTATGAACTTTTTATCACATATTCTCTTTGTAACAAACATTGTGAAGGAGGTTTATATGGCTATAATTAAAAACGAACCAATTTCTTTAAGAGAAATGGCTGAGAATTTTAAAGACGATGATGTTTCTTATGAGATGTTACTGAAAACTCTCATAAATCAACAATTTCTGGATGATGAGAATAATGTAACTAACAAAGGGCTGACAGCCGGAATCATGTACCAGTTGGATTTGGAATCTGACCAGATTAAGTCCCCATTATTCAGTCCAACTTTTCAGCAGAGGATGGCATCCAACATTAAGTGGATGATCATTCATTTCCCGGATGAGAGATTATCGTTAAAGAATCCTGTGCAAGAAAAACCTGTAGAAATAATTCCCGAATCTGATAGCAAGCCTGTTAAGCCATGTGCTTATAAATATCTGGGCCTTGATAATTTTGTTATCTTGGATACAGAAACAACAGGCCTCAATAATGATGATGAGGTGTGTGAACTGGGGATCATAGATTCTGACGGTAATGTATTATTTCATTCATATTACTACCCTGAGAAGGAAGTGGATCCGGGCGCTGCAAAGGTTAATAATCTTTCAAAAGAAAAACTTGCTAAGTATGGTAAGCTAAATGCTGAAGAATGGGATAAGATCATTAAGGCTATAGGCGGAAAAGTAATCGTTGGACATAACATTCCATATGATGTTCGCCTGATAACTCAGTCTTTAAAAAAGAATGGTTATGATGGCCCTCTGGATGCTTTAAACAATACTGTCGATACGATAGCTATCGCTAAGCGTCATATCAAGAGCAAGAGTTATTCTCTTAATAATCTGACCACCTTAATAGGCATTACCAGAGAAGAACAGCACGATGCTGTGGACGATTGCAGGATGACTCTCGAATTTATCAACAGACTCGAGGACATCCTTAAGATCAAGGCTGAATATTCTTTTATAAGAATTTAAATCTTGCCATTAAAAAAGACTTGTTCATTACGAACGAGTCTTTTTATTATTTATAGTCTCTAGTATATCTTCTTTATACTCCTTGGCCTTTTTCTTGACCAGGTTTGCCGTATCAACACTCTTTTGTTTGGCAGATTCATATGTCATGGTGACATCATTATCTGTCAGTCCGCTTTCTTTTAGGAGCTCGGATAATCCTTTATCAAATGTAGTATACGCGTCTTTTAAAGCTTTCTTTATTTTGTATGTGTTTATGTTTTTCATTTTTACAACCCTTTTTGTGATGTGAACTATCTATAATATGGAATATTATTTTTTATTTTCCCCGGTTGTATCGCATACGTTTTTTTCTGCATCAAAAAACTCATCCGAAGATGAGCTTTTAACATGTCAGCAAGTAGCAAAGTCGTTGTACGGAAGAACATTCTCCCTTAATCTCAGTCCCAGGCTCATTAGATTATACACGAGCGAATCTACGTAATTAAACGTCGTTTCTATCGCATTAACCTTATCCGGCAGATACGCCGCTATCTGTGATGTATATTCATCTTTGGTCTTTCCAATGCCTGTGAATGTCAGAAAAGGAATAACCTTATTAGCATCACTTTCCAGCGAGATTATATTGTTCGGATCTGTCTTGAGTATTCCCGGTCTGTAGTCTTTAGCAGGAGCCAGTATACTGCTCTCTGAATCATAGGGATGAAGAAGTACATAATCCTCAAATATAGAACGAGATGCCGACGATATCCTTGTGATATTGTTCTTAGCGTCCCGGATCTTAGCATTCTTCAGATTTTGTTTTCCTTCGTGAATGATCTTTGCCAGGTTTTCTCCCAGCTCATTGCCAAATCCTTGAGGATCCGACCATTTGTTGTTAACGATCCTATCCGCATACATCTTGCATGTCTCGTATATTCCTTTGTTTCGATCTTCAAGATCATAACGGAATTCTGTCTCCCATGTTAATCCACAAGAGTCAAATAACTTGCCGATCTTGTCTACAGCCTCTGATATAGCAATGAATGTTCTGTTTGATGTGTTGTTATTCAAATGAAGATTGCCTTCATGAATACTCATCAGCAGATCTGCTACAGTACCATTATAATTCATAGTACGGTATTTTAATGGGAACAAGCTGCTGTCAGCACATAATATACTTATCTGTCCGTTTCCTTTAAGTCTGATCTTACTTACCTTGTAATACATATTTGTTTCCTCCTTTTTAATTGTTACAAGGTAAATATGGATTTATTGTTCATTTATAATAATTTTTGTTTTATGCAAAAAAAAATACCGGAAAACCGGCATTTTTGAAAATACACACACTCGATTAAAATTAAACTACAAATCTTACCTTCTATAATCAACTGGGCACGCCAGAATAAAAAAGTTAATCTATATGAACTAATCTCTATCGGAGTGCATATATAATTAAAAGCTCCGATTCAAGTTTAGGTATCTATAATATAGAAAAAAAATAATATAATAACTGAACAGATTTTTATAAATGCAAAAATAACCATCCGGTTTACTATATATTTGATGATATCTGGCTCTTATTTTGTAGTTTTGACGCATAAAAGATTTTTTATTAAGTGTTTTTGTCTATCATGCATCCATAAAGTGTTACACTGTTTGCAATTTGGTCATTTCTTACTTCTTTGAACTCGAAGCATTTAGCTCCCAAGCTGTTTAGAGTTTTGTTCCAAAAAATTGAAGCTGTGATGTTTCCGTTTATAATATCATAACTATAAAGTCCAGGATGTGTTGAAAGATAATTAAATACCGCATTATAAGCAAGTCTATGTCTTCTGTATTGAGGCATTACATATAACTGGCATATTTCTTTATCTGCGTCCGGATGGCATTCATCTTCATTGGATGATATGATGAGAAATCCTACGATCTTTTCATTATAGTAAATATCTATCCATTCTGTATCCTTCTGCCTTTTATATGAGCGTACTGTCTCCATTATATCCATGTCTGTCATTGATGCTAAATCTTCGTCGTACCTTCCCAGCTCTTTAACATATTCCTTGTATAACAATTCTGTTTCTGATAATCCAAACATATTATACTTCCTTTTCTGTCTCTTCACTTAAGATGCCGTTTTCAAACAGATATGATCTATTACAAATACTTCTTATTCTGGGCTTATGTGTAACGATTATTGCAGTTTTGCCGGCCAATTTTTCTTTAACAAGTTTGATCATCCTTACTTCCGTTTCATCATCTACATTTGATGTGGGTTCGTCTAACAGATAGACCTCTTTGTTCGGTATAATAAGACCTCTTATAAGGTTTAGTCTTTGTCTCTGTCCGGTTGATACGAATACTCCTCTTTCCCCAAGTCTTGTATCAAGCTTTTCGGGCTGAGATTCTATCCATTCCTTTAATCCTACTCGGTCTAAGAGTTCATATATCTCATCATCGGCAATATCATCATTACCCAGCTTAATGTTATCTCTGATACTCATGTCGAATATTTCTGTATCCTGAGCGATAAATACGCAGTCCAGACGCTTATCCACGCGCGTATCATTGATGTACACCTCTCCTGTTTCTATTTCTCCTGACAGGATATTTAACAGAGTTGTCTTTCCTTGTCCAGATTCACCATGGACGCAGACAATGTCTCCCTTTGATATTTGGAATTCCGGGATCCTTACTCTTACAGTTTTTATTTCTTCTGAATCAAACTCTCCCTTGTATTTGTAACTATAGTCACAATTCTTGATCTGCGCAGTTTCAAACTGTTTATCGTAAATGTTTTCACGAATATGTTCGGGGCTTAATATCTCACTTACTTTTCTGAAAGGGCTTTTGTATTTTTCCCAGACAACAAATGATGTAGATAAACTTCTTGTCATATGGTTCAGTCTAAGCTGTATCATTATGAGAAATGTATAAAACTCGCCAGGATCCTTTATTATACTCGGATGTTTTAATTGTATGATCATGCATATAGGAAGAAATGATAATGACATCAATTTGAAATAGACAAATCCTATCTCCTGCTTTATCATCCACATCTTAACGGCTTTTCTACACCGTTTTATAGACTCATCAAAACATGTGGATATAAATCCAAAAGCCTGAAGTTTTTGTACGGTATTTATATTTGTTCCGGTGTCAATGAAAAGAGATGTATTTGCTGCTTCTGCCTTGTTCAGCTCGTCAATATGTTTAGCATTCGATGTGATTATTATGATTCTTATAACAACTGCTAAAATTATCGTTATTAATAATACAAGAGTAAATATCGGACTGTATTGTATTGCCAGTAATACACCTACAGCTGCCATATATGTGATAGCTATAGGTACTTCTTCATTCATTCGATGATATGCTTCTCTTCTCTGGTGAGATATCTTATCGACAAGTCCTGCAATGTATCCGGTATTATAATCTCTTAAGATACTGGGCCTCATCCTGTACATTATCCCGAAGAAGTATTTTCTTGTTGTTATCTCGATATCTTCGCTATTTAATACATTGAAGAAGTCTCCGATAAATTCACACATCATCCAAGCCAGTAAGATAAGGCAGTATTTTATCAGCATTCCTTTGAGAATATAATCTCCCGTATATACTGCATCTGCTATTTTGGCCAGATATCTGTCATTGGCAGTATTCATTAACGTCCACAGGATCATGAATACAAATGAACCTATTATCCTATGTGGTTTCAAGCCATAATACATAAACCTGTATGGCTTATAGAATTTAATTTTATCTTTCTTTACTTTATCCATCATATTTTTAATATGGCGGATAAATTCTGTAAATTGCGTTTTATACTAACAAAAACCCTCAAGCTTTTGAGGGCCTTAACATTTTTAATACCTTTTCGATATGAATTTTCATGCATAAAAACTTATGTATCAATCTTTAGAGACCTCGAAGGGATTTGAACCCTCACCTGCGGATTTGCAGTCCGCCATCCTACCGTTAGACGACAAGGTCTAGCAGGCTCCTCCGGTCACGATCCGGAATCTATGGTTTTGGAGACCATTATGCATCCATTTGCACCAGAAGCCTATATGTCTCGTACCTGAATCGAACAGGTATTTAAAGTTTAGGAAACTTTCAGTTTATCCATTAACTTAACGAGACTTTACGACAACGGAGAGGCTCGAACTCTCATGCCCTTGCGGACGCATTCCTTAGCAGGGAAGCCGTTTTACCAATTCACGCACGTTGCCAAAAGATGTCTTTGTTTTCCTCAAACAATAACCTTAACATTTGAACAATAACCTTAACAATCCAAAAGATGTCTTGCGCAGGAATCGAACCCGCATCGGAGGATTAGAAGTCCCCTATTCTATCCGTTGAATTAGCAAGACTAAATGCGAACGACAGGATTTGAACCTGTGACTTCCCGCGTATCAGACGGACGCTCTACCAACTGAACTACGTTCGCAAAAACGGGGGACCCCGGGCTCGAACCGGACCCTGCGGTGTCAAAGACCGCCACCCTAACCAACTAGGCTACTCCCCTATACAACCGCAGCAGGAATCGAACCTGCAACCCCATGAGTCAGAGTCATGTGCTCTACCAATTAAGCTATGCGGCTATGGTTCACTATGTAAAAAGTGGTAATATCATATAATATTCCCGGAGGGATTCGAACCCTCATTCTTTCGGTTCGTAGCCGAATATTTTTATCCGCTAAACTACGGGAATATACGCCGTGTCTGGGATTCGAACCCAGATATCCTTTCAGAATGCCGGTTTTCAAGACCGGTGCTGTACCATTTGAGCCAACACGGCAAATAAAAAAAATGGTAACGTCATGTCTGATGCGACGCTACCATTCTTACTCGGAAAGTAATTATGAAATGGATATTATCCTGTTCGATCAGACAAAATAGCATGTGAAATTAAACTGGAAGATTGCTGCCAGCTTGTAATACATGATGAAATTCGTCTGAACATTGTTGTTTTCATTTCTTGTCTCCTGCTTTAAAGTTATATTCGGGTTTTATGATGTCGATAACATCAACTGTGTCCCCGATATTGTCTAAAATACTTTCCATGGGCTTATAAGCCATTGGAGATTCGTCCAGGGTGGAAGTATTAACTGATGTTGAATAAATTCCTTCCATGCTCTTTTTGAACTCTTCCATTGTGATCTGTTCTTTTGCTCTTGAACGGCTCATAAGTCTTCCTGCTCCGTGTGGAGCCGACTGATTCCATTCGTCATTGCCTTTTCCGATACAGATAAGGCTTCCGTCACGCATATTCATGGGTATGATAACCTTTTCACCAATCTTTGCGCTGATAGCACCTTTACGTAGGATCATTTTATCGGTATCTATATAATTATGGATCGTATCAAATGATTCTATCTTGGTGAAACCCATTTTTTCGATGATCACATCAGTGATAGTCTCACGATTAAGTGATGCATATCTTTGTGTTATCTTCATATCATGAATATAGTCTGCAAAACTCTGTCCGCTGACATAACATAAATCCTTTGGAATAGGAGTACCTTGCATCTTGATTATCTTTACAGTGTTCTCAATATCCCGTTCTTTTCCTTCTGCCTTCAGTTTTGCGACAGTATCCTTTATCTTGTCTGTGATATTCTTATCGCGGATCTCAAAATATGCCAGATCCTGGTAATGTTTACATACTTTCTGTCCCAGATTCCTAGAACCGGTATGAACAACTAACCAGAGACTTCCTTCTTTGTCACGATCAACTTCTATGAAATGATTTCCGCCTCCGAGGCTTCCTATGCTTCGTAAGACTCTGTCTTTATCAATAGGAGCTATTATATCGTCTATCTCTGACATATTCCTGATCGCTGACTCATGAATATCAAATCCGGAAGGAATAAATTCGCGAATGATGTTGTCGAGTTTAGCGTAATCGCATTCATTAGAAGAGAGTTTTGTAGCCCTCATTCCACAACCGACATCTACTCCCACGAGATTTGGGATGACCTTGTCAGTTACTGTCATTGTAGTTCCGATAACACACCCTTCACCTGCATGACAATCAGGCATGATCCTAATTTTGCTTTCCTTCATGGATTCCTGATTGAGAAGCTGTATGATCTGTGAAATCGTTTCCTGTTCAATGACATCTGTATAAACTTGTGCTGTATTATATTTTCCTTTTAGTTCCATAATGATCACCTTCTTAAATGCCTGCAGTGGGGTTCGAACCCACGACCTTCGGTTTAAGAGACCGCTACTCTACCAGCTGAGTTACGCAGACGCAGTGCGCCTGACAGGACTCGAACCTGCGATATACCGGTTAAAAGCCGGTTGCCATACCACTTGGCTACAGACGCAAATAATACTTATTTATTTTCTTTTGTTTTTGTTTCTTTTTAGTAAACATATCCACTCTCCGCCTTAATATTTAGATTAATGTCAATTTCTCCGCTCTCATAAACGATCAACTCTAACTCGGTATCATCAATAAATCCTGTATCACCGACATTTTCGATATTTATTTCCTTATCATCAGGAATATCTTTAATAAATTCTTTCAGTTCTTTAATAGTTGTCAGTTTTATTGTTTTTACTGTCATTCGTATCTCCTTAAATGCGCCGCTCTGGACTCGAACCAGAAATGCCGAAGCCACGATTTTACAGACCGCTGCGATACCAATTCCGCTCACCGACGCTTATTCCTTGATATAGTAATAGTCAGTTTCCATAAATTATTCCTCCTTTTAATCTTTTTATACCCGATATCAGATTCGAACTGATACTGTATGATATCTGAAATCATTGTCTCTGCCTGTTGGACTAATCGGGTTTATACACCCAGAGGGACTTGAACCCTCATGCCATTAAGACGTCGGAGCTTAAATCCGGTGTGTATTCCAATTCCACCATGGGTGCTTATGCGCCCGGTGAGATTCGAACTCACACGCTTCATAGCTTCAGATTCTTAATCTGATATGTCTTCCATTCCAACACGAGCGCCTAGTAGACGAGAAGGGATTCGAACCCTCAATGAAACATATTTTGAGTATGTCATGTATGCCAGTTCCATCACTCGTCTATATGTGACTGACGAGAGTCGAACTCGTATCCTACTAGACTTCGGGACAGATCCTAAATCTGCTGTGTATACCATTTCCACCACAGTCACGCACTATTCAGTTCGTTTAAACCTCGCAACAGAGGCAATACGAGTCGTAACAACATATCTTTTTACTCTTAATTACTTCATCATTTGTTTTAATTGCATCATTTTGGATATTTATGATGCTATTGAGAGCTTCTCCACGGACTCGAACCGTGATTATTACTGCTTACAAGGCAGTTGCCATACCATTAGGCGAGAGAAGCATTTATTGTTCAGAGCCTATGAAGTGATTTGAACACTCAACCCGCTGATTACGAAACAGCTGCGCTGCCATTGCGCTACATAGGCATATTCTTTGTGATGTTTCACAAGTACAGCCCCAAGGAGTCGAACCCTGTGTCATCGGATATAAGCCGATTCCCCAAAACCGTCGAGGACGAGCTGCATAAATACCCTGAGAATACAGGTACAATCAATACGCTTTTGAACCCTTATGAGTTAGATTCGTTTCCACATACCTTTCGATATGTACGTATCATGCGTGCCTTTAAGGTGGCGTTACCTTCTGTTCAAAACTACTCGACCTACTTTTCAACCTTACAAGAGATGTACGGTCTCTCATAATGTCTACTTGTTCAATCAAACAGGTTCACCTTGCGAGTTTCCCTGTTCCGTATTACAGATTACTCTGCTACGGAATTAACGCATTTTCGTTCTGAACCCCTACTGACTTTTGCTTGGCGATTTCTACGGGAATCGAACCCGCAACGTTTTGTTTACCAGACAAATGCTCTCCCAGTTGAGCTAAAAAATCAGTGGGCTGTAGTAGATGTGCAGTAGGATTAGTTTCGTAACCTTTGGAGCCACAAAATGCTAAACACCTACAATGTACTTTCCTTTGCATCGTACTCATACTGTCATTTCTGACTGGTTGTCACGCTCGCTTGCTAAACTCACATTTACCAACCTTGACCATTTAACTGTCACAGTTACTTGTTTTGCGTGCTAAATAGCCCTTGCGGAGCACCACTCTCGTCGGTTGATCCTGAGTGGTTTTCTCATTAGCCAAGTCCCTGCGATATGGAATCCACCTCTGGTGGTGAATTTAGGTCTCTTTTCAAGACCTATTAAAACAGCCATTGCATACTCTTGCCTGTTTCCAGGTGATAGGCTTACAGCAATCCTATCTTTCGGTGTGTTACCACACTTTATAGGCGTATGCACCTTGATTGAGTATGATGGAATCGGACCATCGTTACCTGCGTATCAGACAGGCTTCCTACCATTGAAAGAATACTCAGAGCCCGTAACGAGAATCGAACTCGTATCAACTGCTTGGAAGGCAGTTATGCTAATCCTTTACACCACACGGACTGGTGGCAGCCCTACGGTTCATGACACCGCGACTCTGCAGAGTTTTGAGGCTGCTAACTCTTTTCTAAATCTACTTGCCATGCACTTTCATTGTCTAACAAAAAGAGTATTTTCAAAGTGATCGACGAGCCACGATCTCGCAACCTCCGACTTGGCAAGCCGGTGCTCCGCCTACTTGAGCTACGACCACATGTGGGACATCGAAAGTGCCTGTTTCCGACATCCCTATATTGTTATTAAGGTTCTGCAAGGATTTCTCCTTTGCGGTGACTATCGAGAATTGAACTCGAATCCTCGGGATCACACCCCGATGTAATAACCGTTATACCATAGTCACAGTAGCTCCAAGGAGGCTCGAACTCCCGTTTCTGCCTTGAAAGGGCAACGTCCTATTCCGGTTAGACGATGGAGCCATATAATACCCGATGAGGGAGTTGAACCCTGCGTCTTCTGACTGAGAATCAGATATCACTACCGTTAGACCAATCGGGCATTTATTGCTGAAATCAGATTTGAACTGATACTCTATCGGGTATGAACCGATTGCTTTTACCAATTAAGCTATTCAGCATTAGTAGCAGGAGCAGGATTCGAACCTGCGTCATTCTGGGTATGAGCCAGAGCTGGAACCATCTCCAGTCCATCCTGCGAGTCGGAAATGTACGATTTGAACGTCTCCCCATGCTTCCAAAGCACGTATGCTACCATTACACCACACTCCCGTTATTGCCAAAATATAACCTATAGCGCTATTTAGTCATATTTTTGATGTATCTAAGGCTCTTGTACATCCAAATCCACTGTGTTGCAACACTTCCAAACCGTAGTAAGGTAATATAGCGGTGGTATCTGCTACAGATCGAAAACGTTGGACTCGAACCACTCCCCCGGCTTCCGATGCCGGTATGCAAACTTTTACACTTCGCTCTCGTTATTGCACCTTTCTGTTTCCTGGCAAGTGCTGCCTCCAGTTTTTAAGCTGACGGAATCTCACCGTTCTCAAGCTATGCTACGCTAAGGCTACCGACAGAGAGAATTGAACTCCCAACCTTATCCTTGTAAGGGATCTGCGCTCCCAGTTGCGCCATGTCGGTATAGCAGGTTACTTGTTTGCGTATCACGCTTGGACATACGTGACCTTTAGCATATTTTTCACCTGAACGATTAAGGTTGTTATCCTAAAATGAGTTCCTAACTGCGCTTGAGCATGTAACTTATTTCAAAAACTCCTACGACGTGGACCATACGGGAATCGAACCCGCCATCTCCGGATTGCAAAACCGGCGTCACCCCATTGCGACTTCTGGCCCAAATTTAACGACTCGAACGGGGCTTGAACCCGTGACCTCCGCCGTGACAGGGCGGCATTCTAACCAACTAAACTACCGAGCCATTGTTGGCTGCCTTATTTATGACGGTTGGCATTTGATATATCCTCGTCGGGAATATAACCATATGCCTTGTATTCGAGTCGAACGAATTCCTTCTGTGCTTCAAACAGACGCTTCTACCGAGTTAGCTTACAAGGCGGGATAAAGTCATTTTTGCTTTATCCTTTCTAAATCGTTTGTTCATTTTTCAAGGTTCCTTTCTTGTAAATCTGAGTGCCTGATTCAGATTGTTTAGCGGAAACGGTAGGGCTCGAACCTACAACCCCTCGGTTAACAGCCGAGTGCTCTACCATTGAGCTACGGATCCATATTTTGTTAAATAAAAAATCGCCTGAAGTTTTACTTTCAGACGATCGCATTTGTTCTTCTATATGTAAGGCTTTATGTCCGTTGTAGTACGTCCTTACATCGCAATCGTCCTTTTCCTGCAATATGTCCTTCTATTCCTGTTGTGGGTTCAGAATCGGCCTGCAAACCATAACTAGAGATTATGAGAGAGCATGCAAAACCAAGCATATCGATACCGTATGCTTTGACTTGCTTATTTAACTGATTGTTCCATGTTCTTCTCATTGTTTGCTTCTTTATCCTCACTGTTTAAACTATAAAAAAATAGTGCCGTCAATTATCTTTGAATATCAAAAATAATCGAACAGGCACTTTCGATGGTTTAATGATACACCATTAGAAAAGTAATGTCAATATATTTTTGATACATTTTAGGACATTTAAGAATGTATTGTGGAAGTTCTTTTTTGCCTGCTCCCACGAAAAGGACGGTATCATATAATTTGGGGTGAGATTTTTTTTATTTCACCATCAATATGGATTATCGGTTTATGTTATTGATTTTTTATGCGTCATATTTTAGCAGTTTTTTCGGGATATGGATGGTAGTTATAATCTCATTAAGTTAAGACTCTTTAGTTATTAAATTAATTAAATATTTGCCAACAGCCAAAACTGCCCACACAAATATAGGCGCTTCCATCAAAATCCCCATATTTTCTAAAGGCCCTATGATTACACATATTATAGATGAAACAGTGAACAATATTAGGAGATAATCGTACATTTTTGTATTTTTATTTTTCATCATTTTGTCTATCCTTTTTCTTAACTTAATGACATTGTCTACTTGGCTCATCCTTGTTGTGGGTGTATAATTTTGTCCGTTGGTTTTTCGTTAACGGATTTATGGTTTGCCATAATTTCGTTATAGAATTCTAAGACTATGTCTTCTCCGCTGAAAGCGTATTCACCATGTATTGCTTCTTTTTCGGCGTCGAGATATTTTTCGAAATATTTGTCAAATATATCTGTAGAAAATACGTATTGAATGCTTTCGCCTTCAATTTCTACGGTCATGTAGCTGTCGGTTGATCCTATGTAGAGGAATTCAATTAGCATTACGATTTTATTCTCGAATGGAATTTCAGCTTGAATGCGATAGTGCATCCAGTCGTAATCCATTAGAATGAGATTGGTAAATATGCGGTCACGATAGTCGTCTGTGAAGACACAATCTTTTGTAGTGATTATTTTGGGTAGTTTCTTAATAGATGGAATCATATGTTGTCTCCCTTCTTTCTGTGCGTAGCGCTTACCAGTCATCCCCGACAAGAATATCAAGGCATTTTTCACCACTTTCGTTGGTAAACCAGTTATAACCAAGCACAGACATATTCTTTGTGTACGAATCACCATCAAGTGATGTCAAAACACCGTTTTCCCAACTAAATGTCCCGCAGAATCCAACAATATCAGATAAGCCCGATAGTAATTCTGTTGAGTGCAGTTGTACGCACGGAATATCCTGACCGACAAACATTTCATCAAAACTTTTCGGCTCGTCAAGGATCGTGAAATCTGTGTATCTTTTGTTTGGCAAAATAAGCATTAGTACACCTCCTGTGCATCATGTCTGGTTTTAAGACAGTGCGTCTGTGGCTTTTTCGTTAGTCAAAATTGAATAGTTATTCCTTACAGTCTCTTGAACACTCGGGCTAAATGCAGCAAACAGTTTTTGGTTTTTTTGCATATAAGCCATATGTGCTGTATCCCAAAAGCTTATTGGGTTTTCTCTCGAAAGGCTCCCCGCAGCCCTTAAACACTCTGAAGCATAAATGCAGCCTATACTTCGGAGCATTTCTGCATCTTCCCGATATTCTTTTTGCCGTTCCGCGTCTTTTTCGGCTTCCTTTACCGTTACTTGTGCGGAAATATCCATTATTTCTTCCGAAAATTCTTTATATCCCATCTGGGTTAATGTTATGGCGCATAATTGCAAATTCTCATGAATAAGATATTTATCATTAACTGAAAATCCTTCAGCTACATATCTATAGGCTTCACTGAGCCGTTCACGACTATACTGATGATTCTTATTTTCTAAAATAGATATTGCTGATTTAATATCATTCAAATAGGCTTGTTTTTCTGATGTTGTGATTTCTTTTCTATTCATGATTTAATCTCCATAATTTTAAGAACATAGTATTCTTTACCTGCCTCTGCTCCCCATTCATGCTTTCCAGTTTTGATATCAACCGAGCAAAGAGCCTTAAACGATGGTGAATTTCCTGCGTATCCGTTGCGAAACAAAACCTGTCCTTGATAAAGAGTGGGCAACCCGTGCTGGTCGAGAAATCCCTCGTTGTGTAGCCGGCTTCGGTAATACGGCTTTATTTCCCTGTACTCTTCCTTCTTCTCTCCGGAAAGGATCATGTCGAACCACTGTTTTTTAATCGGTAATATCAGCATTTATGTATCCTCCTTTATGAGCTTCAGACTGCCATATCCAGACCCGCCACGTCTTTTTCCTCGTTCAACTTCCATGTCGATATATTTTTGGTATGTTTGAATTAACGTCTTGGGGACATCAAGACCATATTCTTTACATTTAACCATGGCCCATATTGTAGCGTGATATTCTGCCTCGGCCCTTCTCATGTTCGATTTTGTTGTCTCGATATGTCCTATCTCATGAAATAGAGCAAATGTGGACTGGATACTATTGGCACATTTCCACTTGCATACTCTTCTTTCTTTGATGTGAGCGTGGGTTCTATGCCAGTCGTTAGCACATTTAGAACCGTCACAAAGGTCGATATTGTATTGATTGATGATATCTGATTGAATGTCCAGATATTTTGTGCAACTCTTGTATTTACTCATTTTCCCCTTTTAAAGAAAATCCGTTCGCCGTCAAAAACCTAATAATTTCATCAGCCGCTTTCTTGCCCATGTTTCGCATGATTGTTATTTCGCGGACGGTGTGGTTCGTTATATCACCAATCGTTTTACAACCCGATCGTCTCAATATATTTCCAGACCTTACGGACAACATCTTCTCTCTCTCTAACTCTTCGATAAGAGTATTTTCTGTTACTTTAAGCGCTGGAATGCTGATGTCGTTTCGGATAGCCTTAACCGTCTCCTCTATATCAACAAGCCTTTTAACAATCTCCAGTTTATCTGAAGAGTCCTTGCCTATGATGTTCTTCTCGGCGTTTCTTATGGAGGCAAGAACAACGTCGAGTTCTTCTACGATATCTCTTTCTACACTCATTTCTTTTCCTTTACATCCAACACAACCGTATCTATCGTCAGCCCGTTTTCTGTACGCCGTTTTCTGTCCAGAACGGCCTTGTTGTTTAGCTCTCTCCGCCTTGTCTCTCCGGTGATCTCGATTTCGGATCCGGTTTTGTCGTAAAGTTCTACGATATCGGCGGTATTGAAGGCTTCTGATTGCTTATATTCTTTGTATTTCACTTTAATACACCTTTTCTGCCTCGTACTTTGACTTGAGCTGCTGATTTCGCAGATCCTCAAAGAAAACCTCGTTTGCGTTGCTTACGATATATGCCGGTCTATTTCCGAAGAATACTCCATAATATTCCTCTTTAGTATCATGAACGTATACTCGCATTACAGTAGTAAACTGTGTGGTAAACGCCTGGCCGGCCATCATTCCCGGTTCTGAAAAGCCACCTGCCGTATCGGGCCAAGTCTGCGGAAACATATCGACAAGCTCTGCCTGTGGCTGCCAAAAGCTCGTTTTAAACGCTTCAGGATGGAGATTGCGCAAATTCCCGAGCAGTATCGTTTCAAAATATTCCAGATCCGGATACTTTCCTTCGAATACTGGCGTAAAACCTAACTTCTCCATATCGCAGTAAGCGATCTTGCCACAATCATCTGCCAGTGCAAGCTGTCCATCTTCTCCAATGAAAAACTGGTCGATATCCATGTCCATAAGACCGTTTTCCTTGGCTATCTCATCGATCTTTTCGGCGCTTACCTCTTTACCGGTTTTTATGTCTATTACCTTAAATTTCAGCATTTTTCAACCACCTCATATTCTATAAAGCAATCCGGACAATACTCTTCGTCCTGCTTCTTTTGCTTTGACAGAGCTGATTCAGCAGATTTTACGGAATCGAAAGGCTCCGCGTCGTCTCCACAGCGGAACCGCTTACCGATAAGCGTGATGTCACGGTCAGCTGTTATGTTTGTCCTCTTTATATAATATGTCATACTACCTCCAATATGCGTTTTTTTATGAGCATAATTTCTCTCGTAAATGCACTGGCGTTAATATTGATGCAGGAAATTTAATATCAATATAGTCATTGTGTCTATACATTCTTGGTTCTATTACTAATCTTACAAGAGCATTGGGTGTGACTTCTAACACCCCGACATAATCAAGCTCGTTTTTTCGCAAGAATTCTATTGAAAACCCTACTAATTCAGAAGGTACAGCCAAATAGTTGCTCGAACCAACAAAATTAAGTCCATGCCCACTATAAAAATCTGTAACTGCTTGTTTAATTTCTATGGCAATCACATCCAAAACTTTATCAATACCATCAATAAAGCCAAGAAAATCAACAATACCTGTGGAAACTTGTATCTCTGGATTAAGTTTCACACCAATATATTGAGAAAAATAATCCGAGATAGCATTTTCCATCATTACAGTTCTATCTGTCTTTGTTCCTTTTTTAGAAATCACTCATCTTCCTCCTCAAATGCAACAAGGCTGTTATTATTTTGTTCTCCTTGTAATTATGGCTGTTCAGTTTCCATGTGCCATCTTTGTATAGCATAGGTTCGTCGTATATCTTGATCTTTCCCGCCTCGTTCACAGTAACCCAATATAATCCTTGCTAATATGGTTTATTGCCTTTTGTCCATTCAGTCATTCTCTTCTCCTTTAAAACGGATATTCGTACCCTGTTTCATAAGTTTTGTTGAATTCAGCAAGTCTCTGTTTGTCACGTTCTTTCAGTGCCTCTAAGAATCTGGCTGCGTTAGCTTTCTTTCTAAACACATAGTTTTTTGGATCAAAATAATGTGCGCTCATATCTATCGAACTGACATCAACATCTACGTGATTTTCCACGCATGGTACATTGGTCTGGATATAATCGTCCATACATCTGCCGGTTTTACAAAAGGCTGTCAGGCTCATAGAATCAATGTATCCTATGCCGTTTTTATATGCACTTACAGTTTCCGGACCCTGTGCGTTTATCTTGTAGACGATATATTCGTGCAATTCCCAATTGGTGAGGATTATCTTGTTCCCATATCCATGTCCGACAGAGCCTTTGCAAACAGGACACTCACACTCAAAATCGTTTCCGTTATAGCCTTTATAAGTGATCTTTCTTGTGTCGTTACAGGAAGGGCACTTTGATGAAAACTCCATTTTGGATGTACGTCCATGGTTGAGGGTTGATTCCTCAACTTTGTAAAACTTATCTCCAAGCCAGAATAAAGGCTTTTGCTGTAATATTATAAGACGCTCTGTCATGTGTTATCCTCCCAATCTCTGAAACCGTTAGTAAGACGCCTTGTTCTGCTTAACTTGCCATACTCTGTATTGAACTCGTCCTTAAAATCCTTCAGGATCCTATACATCTGTTCCTCGGACGTGCTTTTTGCAACCTTGGCGGCTATCGTCTGGAACATTCCTGACCAATCATAATTATTTCTCATAACTTGCTCCTATTCCTTCTTCTTTGATTGGAATTATCTTGTCCATTTATAATTCACCTCTCACTTCTTTGCATACTTGTGCTACCGCCCACCTATGCGGTTGGTCAATATAAACCTGCTCTTGTGCATATTCGTACTTCTCTATCAACCTTTTTATTACCGTTTCCATTACTGATGGAACGATTTTAGTCTCTATCTTTCTGTCCTTATTCATGCTAACTATTAAAACCATTTATTCACCCTTATCCTTTCCTTAATGTCTCTTTTGTTTAATTACAATGTGGGTATTTTCTTTAATCATTGTCATTTTCTTTACCTCCAAATATGGTGTGGCAGGTGGTAACTCCCTTAACTGTTGCTTTTCTCCTGTTCGGCGTGGTATCTGTCCCACAGCTTGTCTATGTGCACTTTGAGCTCATCCTCCGTGAGGGGTTTGTTTAGACCTCTTACCTGCACAACCCCTATGGTCTTTGAAGGTTCGTCTGCCTTGTAGTACCATATCATGTACTTCTTGCCCTCCGAGTAGTGAGTCGCCGTCACTCCTCTGTGAGTTATTTCTGATAGAATCGTCATAACTTTCCTCCTATAGCATCTTCTATTTCGGCAAGTATTCGACCGAGTTCTTCTAGAGAAACCATCTTATCTACAGTCTCTTCGCCGTCTCCATATACCATAGGAACTTCGATTGAGTGAAATTTTGCCAGTTCCTTAATTTCACCCATAACTTCTTCAAACCATTCTTTACGGTACTTGGTGTTGTGAACAGCTATATCGGCAATACGTTTTGTCTGTTCCAGAATGGAATCCTTAACAAGGTCGTGGCCTTCGTTGGCGGTAACGTTTTCAAGGTCATGCTCAACGCCGTTAACGTAGTCTCTTATTCGCCCCTCAGGGTATTCTTCGTGTATCCAAGTCATACTCTATTTCTTCCTCTTAGTCTCGTTAACCTTTGCTATTGCCGCGCCGTGTTTAAAGCAGCTAATGGTGATCCAGCCGAATATGGCTATTATTACACCAATAGTAACGGACGCATTCTTTATGAAAACGGCCACGAATATCGCTGTCATCGCCAAGAATATGAACCCTATCACCATGTACGCTTTGGCGTTCTTTTCGTTGAGAGGATTCTCTTTATCGTACTTAAGCAACGCCTCCGAATCGTCTTCACTTCTTCTCGTGGGAACCATCGTGAGCTTAGTATGACAATGTGAGCATACTATCACTCCTCCCTTTATTTCATAGTCGGGCTGCGGTGCTCCACATGTGGGGCAGTGCGACGGGCCGATCGTGTTCCACCGGGAGTCCACCAACGCTCTCAGCACTCGTTCCGTGTTCTCTGACATCTTCATTTGCTTGCTCATTCTCTATTTCTCCTTGTGATCCGTTCGATATGGTTTGGGAATATCTCTATGCATCCATGCAACCACCTCGCAATCACCACTATTAAGCATTGGAATATTACCCCAATCCGAATAGGGGCTATCTGAAGGCTGTGGCACATAAACTGTTTCAATAACCCAATCCTCTCTGTCATCAATAAGTGAGTGGCAAGTGCAGTTTACAAATTCCAATGCCTTTGGCAACCTCTTGGAAACAGGAATCCATCTTGTCTGCTCTCTCAACTGCTTTAACTCTTTCAGCCATTCTGCAAGTTGTCTGTGTTCTTCGGAACACTCGCCCTCTTGACAAGCCACATGGCTTTCATAAGGATCACTCATATTATATTTACTTGTTTCATATTCACAAGTGTCTGCTATATCCTCTGCGTGTTTAATTACTTCGTCTAATGTCAGGCTCTCACCTCGTATATATCTGATAATACCTATAATTCCGCAGAGTGGATAATAGGATATTGCAATAAACAGGATTATTAGTAATAGTTTCTCCATACTTATCTCTTATTCCTCTCCTTTATCAGCTTCAATGATCGCAGACGCACCATCAACATCTTCTTTTAATACAACGTCTATCACTTCATTTCCGCTATAATCATCTGTTGTGATTGTTGTTATATCTAAATCTTTCCTATCAATCAAATCTCCGTGCCCTTTTGGAAGTGGTGTGCCGTTTATTATTGCCCTAACAATACGCTCTTGTAATTTTGGAGGAAAAGATTCTCCTAGATTGGTTAAGGCAATAATTTGTTCTTTTGTTCCTTCGGGTATCTTAATTACTAATTCTATATCTGACATCACATTTCCTCGCTTTTCTGTTCTATCTTTCCCAGTCATCATCTTTACTTTTATTAGTCTTACTTTTTATCACCATTACTTTTTAAAACTAAATTAAGGAACTTCGATTGTTTTAATCACGTATAATATAGGATTTTATAAATATTTTTATATTTTTATGCGTCAAAAAAAGAGCTTTTTACGGCTCTTTTTATTGTTCATCTCTCTTCATTTGCTCGGGCTATTGCTTTATTGAGGATGTTATTTATATAACTTGTTCTTTTGTATGTTCCTTTCAAGGTATTTTGATTTTCTTCCAGGAGCTTATATTGTAAAGACCTGACCATCTCATTTACTGCTTGAGGACCGTGTTCTTTATATGTTTGTATCGCTGCGACTGTTCCGACGTTAACGATGTTGTCTTTAAATCGTTCATTAAAACTATCGATAGGTATTGAAAGCTTTTCAGATAATTTTATTATATCCCTAAAATCTTTCATCCTGGTGAAGTCTCCACCGTTATCAACAGCTGATAAGGCTGTGTCTATCGCTATTACCTTTAATCTTAAAAGATCCTGGGTATCTAGGACGTTTATCTGAATCTTTTCCAGTTCAAAAGCTTTTGAAAAATGTAGCTTTCCTGTGGCAAGTTCGAATTCATTTAATGAAGAACCGAGCAACATTATATCGTTATTGATCCAATGACGTTCTAAACCATTTTGGACGCCAATTTTCTGAGAAATCTTATCCACCTGTTCCGGTAATGACTCCCCTACATAATCAATATCAGTAAATTCGGACTTATTTCGCATATCATGGATCATTAATGCAAAACCGCCAACTACATTTAATGTGATAGGCTCTGTGTCGGCTTTTATGAGAGCTTCGTTCAGCTCGATCATTGATTTAAATAATGGTGAATCTTTATAGTCGTAAATATCCATATCCTACTCCTATATAAATCTTGCGTCAAACCTGCCTCTTATAAGCTTTAATCTCTTTAATGGTATCTTTTTATAGTTGTCTTTGATAAAAAGATATAAATATCTCTTATCTATTGCCTCCAGCTTTTCGAACCATAATTCAAATTCGAAATCAGTTTCAGCGTTTAGCAAGTGATCAGATAGGCGCGCAAAATCAGCCCATCTGCTAAAACACTCGTTCAAATATTCTTCTTTCTTTTCTACTACATAGCTCATGTCTTATCTTCTTTTATATCAATTTGTCTGTTTATACGTATCTTTTATCAGCAATATGTGATTTCCAATCAATTATAACATACTGATGAAACCATCTTATATAAAACTTCTGTCTTCTCTTTTTCTGTTACGCTCTGCAGCGAGATAGCTTTGATAACTTCTTGTCTCTTCAGGCGTTCTTTCTAAAACACTTTTTATCATATCTGTACATGATTCTATAGTCTCGCTGATCGTTTCTGATATTTTCTCGACCTCCTTATATGAGTTGCCTACAAGAGTGTCGATTTCTGACATATCAAGAACATAGTCTGTAAGTGACAGGCCTGTTTTTTCGGCGGATAATATTGTCTTTATCGAAATGATATCTGGCAGGTACATTTCACATTTTTTGAATTTATAGAATAAATGAAGATCTCCTGATACCTCTTCATCATTGCTCTGATAAAAAGTGAGTTTGGTTCCGGTTGTTTCTGCAGGTATATACCCTATATTATTTCCAATCCCTAAAGGGAGTGTTTCCTCAAATTCTATCTTTGTTTGAAAGTTGTGATAATCTTGTATGGTCTTCTTAATGAAAGCAGCGTCTTTAAGGATGAATAATTGCTCATTAAAATATGATATATAGTCGATCGCTTCCTGTATACCTGCGATTTTTGATTCATCATCCATGGAAAGTTCCATGTTATGAAAAAATGCATTTATAAACTTTGTTAAGATATTCTTTGGCAGTTTCTTTTTTATATCATCGATGTTACCATTAAGACATCTCCTTATAAATTTTGCATTGTCGATCAGTTTATCCAACTCTTCTTCTGTAAATCTTGACCATCTGATTATCATTGAATCTTCTCCTTCTTGATTTTTTTATATTGATGAAAATTCCGGAAATGTATCTATATTTATCAATACATTTTATTTTTCGTATAAGGACTTTTTCTATTTCGCAAATTTTATTATCCGTTTAATTCTTCGGGTGTTCTTTCTTTTATCGCCTGTTCGACCAGGTAAAGAATTTCTCTCATATCGATCGAAGCTCTCATGGTTACTCTTACGAGTTTTTTAAGTTGAGTCCATATGATTTTGTCAATCACTGATATGTTAAGAACAAGGAAATATGTACTATCAATAGTAAGCATATCGCTTATATCGATCGTAGGGGGTAAATATAGTTCGCACTTTTTATATTTGTATACTAAATGCAGATCGAAATACGTATCTTCGGCGTCGTTTTGATAGAATGTGAGCTTTGTTCCGGTAACATTCTTTCTATACGGCAGCAGTGTTTCATATTCTACCCTTAATTGAACATCATGATAGTTCTGAATGACATTTTTAATATGATTGAAATTCTTAAGTACGTATAATAAACTTATATATCGTTCCGTAAGAGATATTTGCGGGAAAACCTCGATTGGTCTTGGTGTATGATTTTTTTTGAAGACAGTGTCAATGAATTTAACAAGTATGTTCTTTTTTAAGTTCGGGTTGCCATAGAATTTGTCGTAAAGCTCGTAATAATGGCTACGGACGAATTCTGCACTCTTTATCAATCTGTCTATTTCTTTATCAGTCAATACTGACCATTTGATCTTCATTATGTTTTCCTCTTATTGATGATTAGGTACTTGGTACAAACTTTATTATCCTTATCTCGTTGCTGTATTTTTTAGCCAGCCCAAAATTATGCTGAGTACCTTTTGATTCGCCGTCCCAGAATGCTACTATTCCTTTTTGGCCAGCTTTTGATATATAAGCCTGCATCTGAACGTTACGAATATATCCAGCTCTTCTTCCGTATATGTTCCAATTGGCAGGAAATACTTTTAATTCGTACCCCTTTTCTTTTGCATATCTTTCTGCCAGGCTGTCGGCTCCTTCTGCACCTCCGGACACTATTACAATGTCTTTATGATTGCGAAGTATATCGTCTAATTTGGTTCTCAATAAAGAATAATCATTAAATGTCCTTGAGCCCACTACTAGGCAGTAAAAATATTCGCATATCTTATCTTTACATTCGTTACATTCCGTATAGAGTGCGTAGTCTTCTTTTTGCATACAAAAAAGTGCCACTGCTTTATAAAGTCCTCATGTCTTTTTCTTTTGATCTTTCAATGGCATTTTTCATATTTTTTACGAGCAGTATGATATTGTATATTGTCATGATCAGCATTATTGCCATAAGGTAACTCTCATGACGGACTATGCCAAAATATATTGTTGCCAAAAGACTTAATAGTATACCAAGCATATTGAACATAAGTAAAAATACCATCGACCATTCCTCCATTTTTTATTGCTTGTATCTGCCTATAATATGTGATTATTATTTGTTATTTGTATTTTTATGTGTCAAATATCAGATATTTTTTGATAAAAATAAGAGGCATAAGCCCCTTATCTTTAAAAACAACCTTGGTTAGGATCACCCAGAGAAGGTCTACATTCTTCGTAGACGTTTTTTGCGTTGTGGGAAATCTTTATTGGATATTTAAGAATGATATTCTGTTCGTCGCCATTAGCAATGTTGATGCCGATGTTGCGAAGATATTCGTCTCCGTATGTCGCGCGCATATACTCATCAGTCTTATCAGAATTAAAATCATCCATCATCTCAATGGCGATCTTTCTACGATCCATTGCCAGATCATAATAAAGCTGACGTTTTTGTGCATCTTTTTCCTGTATCTCTATTTCTGAATATCTGCGATTTCTGAGATCTGTCTTTTCAAAATCCCATAAACCTCCAAATTTCTCAATAGGTGGTGCCGGTTTAAGATTTTTCTCACTTATTAAACCCTTATTCCACATCGCAACAAGCTCATAGACGTCGTGCCCTTCAAACTTTCCATATCCGTTATAATTGTCCTCCAAATAGGATCCGCCTCCGAAATCTTTAGGAATAAGGACCGCAGCCTTTTGTCCTATTCTGATAGGCCTTTTCGTTTTACAATCTAACCATGAAAAACATCCCATGCAGGTTATCTCCTCTCTCCTTTTATATTTTTTAGTTACATCAAAAATATGGATTTAAAAGAGGTAAATAAGAATCATTTGAATAAAACCTGCAACTATATAGTAAAACATGACATTTGTTATGAGCGATGCTGTTAAATCAATTATTTATTTCAAACTATTATATTTCTGTAATAGTTCGGTGTCGGATAATACTTTAAATTCACTATCAAAAAGAAGTCCAACGAAATTTTTTATTGCTGTTTTAAGTTCGTTATTGTTTTCGGCATCACTCTTTGTTGCAAATCCATCTTTCATAAAATCTTCAAGCAAATCTTTCTCGATAATATGCGTCTTGTTTTTAATGCCTAGCGGGTGATAGTCGTACATGTCTGCAAACTGGGTTTTACTTCCAATCGTAATCAGCTTTCTTGTTTCGTTGCATCCAAATATAGGAAGCTCATATTCGGTTACTAAATAATACATTTATAATTCCTCCTTTTAAGCCAATATTCTTTTTTCAATGGGGCTTACGTTCTCAATCCTGTTTGGTATATCATCTATCCATATCTCTGTAAAATATGTTCCTGCCGAATAGGAAAAGAACTCATCTGCTCCTGACTCCACGAATTTTTGGTACATTTCCTGTATAAATGTCTTTTCATTTACACAATCTGGAAATATGTTTGTGAAATCATATCCATGATCCCTAATCCTCATTAACTGGAAGCTCTGTTTAAGCCTTTTTTCTTTTCGCGTTATTTCCTGGTGCGTGCAACGGTAAGTATTGGTTCCACAATTGTACATATAAAATATATCTTCATTTACAAGAAATTTGGCCAGGCATTCCCAATAAAATCCGTCATTAAACCCTGACATTGATAATATATCCGCTCTATTTCCGTCAAATAACTTTACAGGAGTGGATTTGTTCCAGTCTATATCGTCTTTATTTACGATAAGTGTGTAATTTCGCCAGAAGTCTTCTGAACGGGTTTTTTCATCATCACTAAGTCTGGTATCCCATGGATGTTTTGGTGTGAATATTCCATAAAATGCGGAAAGAAATTCTGACACGCCATCCATATTTTCACTTAGGATAACAGTGACCATACTTGTATCCTGTAATTTTGAGCTAGTACATATGGGAAATGGATAACTGCATCCCTTTTTATATAAAAGTCTGGTATTATCACACGATGTTCTTTTTACACAATCATCCTTACCTACTACCTTACCGATATCTATTGACTTTATATAAAATTTTCCATCATAGTCATCTATCTTTTCTATTGCCTGTATTATATTTTTCCTGTTTAATTCCGGATGAGACTTCATTTGTTTAACTGTCTCATGATTTATATAAATATCTCTTCCGTTCCGCGTTCGCGCTAAAAATGTTCTATTCTTTGTTCTTACAGTATATAGATCACTTAGTATACGCTGTATATTTCGGTCACATGTGTCGTATTTCATATAACATCCATATCACCTTATTCTCCCTAATAAATATGTGATATTAAATAATAAAAACTAGTCAGATAACAAGTATTTGACTAGTTTTTATATTTTTATCTTATTTTATTGTTATTTCTGATAAAGGACTGTATCTCCCTGTGTTACCTTTACTACTTCACCTTGGCTCTTTCCGCATACTATTGCATGTGTATGAAGTTCGAAGCCATTTACCTGATACTCGTGACAGTATTCACATGTATGGGAAGCAGCTTCATTCTGGTTATTTGAGTAATAACCGTTGCCACAGTTCAAACAAGATACTGTATACATATATCCGTTTGCATAACACTGCGTCGTATGATAATGCTTCGTTATCGTGACGCCTGTTGTCGCGGATCCTTCTGTGTATCCTTGAGTATATGAAGCATCTGCCATTTCTCCGATCGCAGTGCTTAATTCCTCAAATGTGGGAGTATCTTCTGTTTTAGTAACTGTAAAGCCTTTATCTTCTATCGTTGATTCTAAAAGGCTCTTGCCAGCTGATATCTCATCATAGATGATATCCAGGTCGGCTGAATCGAATATGATGTCATCCGATGTGCTCGGAGTCTCGTCTGGACCTGCAAAGCTTATTGAACCCTTTGAGTTAAACCCGTCAGCTGCAAATACGCCTGTGATAATACTTGCTGTGATGAATATAGAACATAATAAACTTATACCTAGTTTCTTTTTCATTTTTCATCCCTTTCTATTCAAAGGTTTTAAGGTACAATGAACACATATGACGGAGGTGAGCCATACTTTGTTGTAGTTCCGCCACCGTTTTCATCTTTTGATACAGAAGCTGATGTCGAACATGACAAAATACCGTGCTGCGCGTCATATGTTACATTTATCCTTTGCTGTGCAGATGCATTACCTTCGCCGTTACACGCTGCATGTTGACTCCAGTTGCCTGCCCCTACGATAAAATTGTTTGTTGTTAAAGCTCTGTACATATCCGGTGCTATGTCATAGTCTGTCAGATAATAGGTAGCACTTCCGGTATAACTTCCAAGGTATATGGCTCCTTCGAAGATACCGAAGCTTTTAGGATTCGCCACAACTTCCTGCTGCCCTTCTTCTTTGCCGGCATTATATGAGTCTGTGACATCTTTGCCTGTACCGGTAAGTTTTACGCCGTTTACATATGCAGTCGTTCCGGATGCCAGATTGTCTGCCGTAGCGTTTGCATCACTTGTTGCTGTACCCGTTATGCCAAGGACTGTCTGTCCTGCAAGTACCTTGGATGCGTCCACTTGAGATGTCGTATCCGAAACACCCTGATCATATACATTTGCGATACCGTCTTTTAGCTCGTTGAAAGTATATGTATCACCGGCTTTATCTATATCTGCCCCTTTATTTATTATCTGATCTGCAAGAAGCTGTTTGCCTGTTGACACTTCATTATAGATAGTGTTAAGGTCAGAAGCATCAAACACGATGTCATCAGTGGTCCCATTGGTGCCATCGGAACCAACGAAGCTTATTGTGCCTTTTGAGTTAAATCCCGTCGCGGCGTACGTAGCAAATGACAGCCCGACTATAGCAGTTATTGCACATATTAAACATACAAATTTTTTCTTCATTTTTAGTTCCTCATTTAGATGTTTCATCAATCAATGATGATGTCTGCTCCTACGATCTGTCCTTCTCTCTTATCACATGTGTATCCGTCTATGGTAGAATTTGTCTTTCCACATTTTAAGGTGTTGCTGACACCGCCTTGATGTGTGTCATACCACATTCTGGTATACGCCCCGTAGTGGTTACATATAGTCTGTCCGATACTCCAACCATTTACATAGTTGTAATGACCTACGAGACAACCTGTTCTTCCACAACCGGTACATCTGTATTCTACTGTACCCCATTGAGCATCTGTTCCATCTGTCCAGTATCCACCTTCGAATGTGTCTGTTACTACAAGATTTCCATGGCAGTAGCAACTTTCTGTATGCTGATGATATTTTGGATTCTGAAAACAGCCTATTTTTGTGCTTGATAGATAATTATCTGCTATGGAACCACCTGTAGGAGAATAATCGTCAAGATTTTCATCTGTTAATGTATGGTGATGATAAGTATATCTTATCTCTCCCATAGCATTGATATATTCCGTACCAAGATCATTTGGGATACTATTTATAGAATCCACCATATCGTCAGTGACTGTTCCGCCCTTGTATGCGATATTTTCATTCATCAAATCGATATTGTTTTGAATACGTTCATCGATAACTTCAAAGTCCTGAGCGTCGAATACGATATCGTCTGATGTTCCTGGTTCATCATCGGTTCCGACAAATGATATCCTATTTTGTGAATTAAGATCTGTCATTGCCATTGATGATGAGGTCAGACCGAGTGTCATTATTAAGATGCATGTAATTGTTAAATATTTCTTTTTCATAATGAAACCTTTAATCGTTGCCGTAAATAATGTCTACTGCCACTATCTCTCCATCACGATGGCCACATCCACAAGTGTAACCATCTACTGTACCGGCTTTATTACATTTATAAAGGGTACATGTACCTATGCTTTCTCCTACATGGTCATTTAAATACCAGAACTGTGATAACTGATCTCCATAAGCTCCTGCGTGTTGATGACATGTATGACATCTGTTGCACCATACTTCACAGTATGATGATGAGTCTCCATGATCTGTTTTTGATACAATCAATTGTCCGCCACACTGACAGGCACTGGTATGTGAATGATACTTAGGTGTTGTATAACAACCGGTGCTTGTTGATGATACATAGTTGTTTGCGTACGTGCCTCCATCGGGAGTAAGACTGTCATTGCTTGTACTGTTTACTGTATGATGGTGATATATATACTGAATATCCTGTGCTGTTATGTATTCAGTCCTAAGAATATTCGGGATACTGTTGATGTTTTCTACCATGTCTCCATCTAAAGTACCACCTTTTTTAACTATGTTCTCATTCATGAGTTCTATATTGTTTGATACCAGGTTTTCTATTGTTTCAAAATCTCCTGCATCGAACAATATGTCATCTTCGTTGCCGAGCTCATTATCCAGTCCTGCAAAAGATATCCTATTCTGGGAATTTATATCTCCGAATATAGGTGCTGCGAGTGCTGATGAGGATAATCCCGCTGTAAGTATCAGTGTACATATGATAGCGACAGTCTGTTTTGTTTTTCGCTTCATTTATATACCTCATTATGTGTGCTGCCCCTCTGGGTATCAAAGAGGCAGCTATCATGATTTAGTCAAATACTATGTGTGCTCCGGAGATCTCTCCGTCAAGTTTGCCACAACTTAATGTGTAGCCTTCAATACCTTCATCTGTATATCTCACGCCGGGTGTTTTTCCGCATGTTGTTTCCCATACGACTTTTGTAGGTATCACACCTCCAGGTAAACTGTAACCGTCATGTGATTCTACGATGTCATGTCCATTACCGAAGTCACTTGGAAACCATCTTCCACAGCTGCTACATGTATACTGCCAATCTCCGCCTATGGATGTGTGAAGATCAGCTGTACCATTACAATGTTCTACTGTATCCCAGTAGTAGTGTGCTCTCTGATAACATCCGCCCTGACCGTTTGAACTTCCAGAGTGCTGATGTTTTCTATACAAAGGTGTTGTATAGCAGCCAGCGCTTGTTGGAGATACGTATGTATCATTGTAAGATGTAGCATTGGTAGGTGAGTCAGTATCCATATCAGAACCATCTACTGAATGATGATGATATGTATATGAGATGGTACCTGTCTGTGTTTCGTACTGTATAGTCTGTGGAATGCTCAGTATACCCTGCTGAAGATCCGCAAATGACTGTGGATTAGTAACTGTTCCACCTTTGGCTGTTATAGCGTCTGCCCAAGCTTCACGAGATGCATATACCTGATCGTATATGTTATCAAGGTCGGCTGAATCGAATATGATATCGTCTGATGTACCGTTTGTATCATCGGGGCCGGCAAAGCCTATGTATCCTTTTGAATTAAATCCGTTAGCCGCATATACTACTGAAGTTATGCCCATTGTCATGACCAAGGCAGCTACGACTGTTATGATTATTTTATTTCTTTTCATCTGTTCCTCCTTAGTCATTAAAGACTATTTCTGCTGAAACAATCTGGCCTTCTCTCTTGCCACAACCGATCTTGTAACCGTCAATACTGTTTCCATTCTTGCCACATTTAACTGCTGAACAACCATTTGGTATCGTATCACCGGCTTCTGCATGCTCTCTGTAACCCCAGTATCCGTCACCTACATAACCGCTTGTGTTTATAGCTTCGCCATAATTCTGTCCACATCTGCTACATCTCAAGCCTGCCGCCCAGTGGTCTGGTTCGTAATCACCGCCGTCGTAAGTTTTTACGTGGTAGTAAACTAGAGTTCCGTTACATCTACAAGCATTTGTATGCGTGTGATATATGGGGGTTCTGCAACAACCTGCGCTTGAACCCTGACTGTAGTTATCAGCTATGGAACCGGGCGTCGGATCTGTACTATCGTTACTCGTGTCGTTTAGTGTGTGATGATGGTAGGTGTACTGAACATCTCCCATTGCGGTGAGATATTCTATCCCAAGTATATTTGGTATGCTGTTTATGGAATCAACCATGTCATCGCTTACCGTTCCACCCTTATTGACAATATTGTCATTCATGTGATCAATATTGTCGCTTATCCTGTTGTTTATCACATCGAAATCCTGTGCATCGAATACGATATCGTCGTCTGTTCCGGCTGTATCGTCTGTTCCGACAAAAGATATCCTGTTTGTCGAATTGGTATCTATGAACAATGTTCTCGCCATTACTGATGAAGATAATCCCAATGTAAGCGTTAACGCACATACTGTGGTTATTATTCTTTTCTTCATTTGTTTTATCTCCTTATCTGAGTCTTAATCAAGGCCCAGCATTTCGTCTATAAGTTCAAGATTGACCGAATCTATTGATTCTCCTGCAGTTTTTCCACAGTTGCAGGTGTAGTAGTATGTAGTTCTTTGTACGCTATGAGTGCATCTTTCTCCGTTTATGTAAGTCGGATACGGACCACCATTGGTCGTGTAGGTCACATTTCCACAACTCTGACATATAACAGAACTAGCATCGTAATTATCCCAAATGAGTGTTCCTCCACATGTTACCCAGCCGGTTCTTGGATTACCATTCATAAAGCAACCGCCTGCTGACGGAGCACTGTAGCTCACATCTCTTACAGTACCTGTGTAATCTCTGTGCTGATGTAATACTGTCGCTGCGGACAATGCTGCTTTGATATCTGCCACCTTATCCTGATATCCACGTACGTATGCATCGTCGATATCTTTTCCGTTTCCTGTAATAGTCTGTCCGTTTACAACTGCTGTGACACCTGTCGGAAGATTATCTTCTGTGGCTGTCATACCGCTTGTTGCTGTACCGGTGATCCCCATTACTTCCGTTCCATAAAGGATATTTGCCGGATCGATATGTCCTGTTCCTACAACTTTGACGCCGTCTATATATGCTGTCTTGCCGCTTCGGATATCACCAGCTACGGCATCGGCATCGCTTGTCGCTGTACCTGCTATACCAAGGATCGACTGTCCTTTTAGTATTTTTGTTGAATCAATCTCTTCCTTTGCATCAAGAAAACCTCTGTTATACACATTGTCGATACCGAGTTTCAACTCGTTGAATGTGTAAATGGTGCCGGCTTTATTTACCTCTGCGCCTTTTGAAGTTATCTGTGTTGCCAAAAGGTTTTTGCCTGTAGAAACTTCATCATATATAATGTTCAGATCGTTTGAGTCGAAGATTATATCGTCTGAAGTCCCTGCCTGTTCGTCTGTTCCTGCAAAACTTATAGAACCCTGTGAATTAAATCCATTTGCTGCAAATACGCTTCCCGAAATTCCCGCCATTATGCATACTGTGCATAAAAGTGTAATGAATATCTTTTTTCTTTTCATTTCTTTCTCTTTCTTTTACGTTATTTGCAGAATTCATATAAGTAATATAAATCCTGAGCATCAAAGATTATGTCATCGGCAGTTCCAGTCTCGCCGTCGTTGCCTGCAAATATCATCCTTCCTACTGAATTAAGTTCAGCGGGTTTCGTATAACCCGAGGGAGTAGGACCTGTATATGCTGCATTAACATTAATCTTTGATAAGATAAGAACAAGAGCCGTTGCTGCGATCATTATCGTTGCAAATACAAGGTTCTTCTTCTGTTCCAGTGTTAATGTTTTCATCTTAAACCTCCTGTATGGGTTTATTTTGACAATTATCCGGGAAAGGTTACCCTCCCCCGGATACATTATTGTTATTGAATGTAAACGGTCTTACCGTCTGCTGAATAAGTGATCTTAGGAGGCTCTAATGATGCAAGCCATTCAGTTTCTGAAAGTGTTCCACCGTTCTTTACGTAGATCTCGTATGCTGAAAGACCTGTAAGACCCTGGATACCCTGATCACCCTTAAGTGCCTGTCTAAAGTCTTCTGCTGTAGCACCTTCGCTTATGATTCCAGATTCTTCAAGGATCGTCTTTGCATCTTTACCTGTTGCACCGGTATCACCCTTATCACCCTTGTCACCTTTATCACCCTTAAGTGAATCTCTGAATTCCTGGGCTGTTGAACCTGTTGTTATGATGCCTGCTTCTTCGAGGATATCCTGTGCGCTCTTACCTCTGTCACCTTTATCACCTTTATCACCCTTGTCACCTTTGATAGCCTGTCTGAAATCTTCGGCTGTAGCGTCAGGATCGATAATACCGTTATCGGCTAATACTTTAAGAGCGTCATCGCCCTTGTCACCTTTATCACCTTTATCACCCTTGTCACCTTTGATGGTTGCAAGGAATTCTTCAACAGTTGCTGTTTCGGAAATGATATGGTTTTCTTTAAGAACTGACATTGCGTCTTTACCTTTAAGTGAGTTAAGCCACTCCTCGAGAGTCATGTCTGTTCCATCTGCCTTTCTTGTAAGGCCAGCTTCTTTTGCGAGTTCATATGCACTCTGTCCCTTAAGTGTCTCAAGCCACTCTTCAAGAGTCATTCCTGCAGGTATGATACCTGACTGCTGAGCATCTTCAAATGCATCTTTACCTTTAAGTGATTCAAGCCACTCCTGAAGTGACATCTGGGTTCCGTCGGGTTTTCTTGTAAGTCCAGACTGCTGAGCTAATTCATATGCTGTAAGTCCGGCTATACCCTGTATACCCTGAGCACCTGTTGCGCCAGTTGCACCAATCTCACCTTTCTCGCCTTTTTCACCACGCTGACCCTGGATACCCTGAGGTCCCTGAGCTCCCTGCTGTCCGGCTATGCCCTGAGGTCCCTGAGCGCCGGTTGCGCCCTTTTCACCACGGTCGCCTTTTTCGCCTTTGGCTCCGGTCGCGATTGTTGATATGGTTCTTTCAAGCTGTGAGTTATTGTATTCGATCTCATTTAATCTCTTAACAAGCTCTTCATAAGTATCAGCTGATATTTCTGTACCGGTCACTTTTGATGTGTAACCACCTATAAGTTCATATGCGATCTTATTTCTTTCTTCCTCAGGAAGCATATGGAGTACAGTGTTGATCTGTCTGATAAGGTCCTTTACCTGATCTTCTGTAAGCTGTGAGAAGTCAAGATCGCCCGTTCCGAGCGTATCTGCGAGCAGGTAGTTAAGATCATCCGTGATACCCTTTATTCCATCCTTGGAAATTCCTGCCTCGTCAAGTTTTTCTGTTATATAGTCAGCTACCCATGACTTTATTTCCTTGTTTGCTCTTTTCTGGCTTGTAAGTGCCATTGTTGCCACTATAAGGGCTACAAGTACAAGACCCATGGTTGCTGCTAATGCGGTAACTGCATATTTTTTAAGTCTCTGTGATTTTGCGTAATCATATGTCTCGTCACCAAGTTCGAGATCTTCTGTAGCGTCAATCTCGGGTTCGTCTGTGTCTGCAGGCTGGCGAAGATCCATATCTTCATCCATTACAGCATTGTTATCATCTAAATTGAGCTGCATTTTTTATTCCTCCTGTTATAATGCAAATGTTTCATCCAACATCTCATCACTTATGACTTCGTTATCTTCTTCATAATCTTCTTCTATGCGATTCTTGTAGAATAACATGTGATTTCTCTTTATGAAGTAGTTGAAGAATGTCGCAAGTCCTGCAAATAAGAACAACATTAAGAATATTTCTGCTAAAAGCTGTTCCTGAACAGGTGTTAATGTTGAAAGGTCATAAATGACATCGGCCGTTGTTGCCGCTAAAAGCAATGGTACGCCTTTTTGTTGTGTCGTCTTTTCTCTTAATGCCGTATCTGAAGCTACTAATATAAGACCTGTATTAGCATCTTTTGAAGTGAGCGACAGATTAAGGTCATCTGTGATGGCTTTTGTTGAACCTTCGTATGAATTAGGTTCAATTTCGCTTAATTCTCTTAATGACATATCCTGAGATATCAGTTCGATCTGTCTCAAATCTATATCTTCGAGAATGACACCTTCATTTTCATTGGCTGTAGGGATCGAATCTACTTTTGTTTGTACCACATCAACTATCTCTGTAACAGTTGCCATGTTCATTTGTTGCAACTGTTTCGGGGAATTGATCTGCCCGGACGCTGCTGATTCGATATAGCCTGTCTGCCCAGTTCTCATATCTACCACCAAAGGAGTAGATGTGGGCTGAGTCCTTTGCATATCATTTACCTGGCTCCTTAAGGAGTTTACATTATCTTTTAAGCTCGTTGACTGATTTGACAATGACGCATATGCATTTGAACTGTTTCTGTTTGCTGCATTTAACTGATTGTTCAGACTGTCGATCCTTGAAGATAATGATGATATCTGATTCTGCATGTTTAACATATCCGCAGATGACATTGTCTTTGAGCCGTTCTGGCTTGACATGTTCTGTTGGATGGAATTAAGAAGTGAACTCATCTGTGCGACTGAATCTGAAAGCTCGTTATATTTAGCCTGCAATGCTTCATATTCTGCTCTCATATTATCGTTATCTGATGACTGGCTTACGTAACTCTGAGTGTCAGGAGCGGGAGTATTTACTTCCTGCTGGGGTGCACTCTGTACGGGAGTCGTTTCTTCAGTCTGAGGTGTTTCCTGTACGGGAGCTTCAGTCTGAACATTCACTTCTTCAGCAGATGTGTCTTCACTTATGTTCTCTGGTTCTGAAACAACTTCGTTTGACTCTGTCTGCTGTTCATCATCGGCATAAACTATGCCTAAAGGACTCGTTGTCATGGGTACCATGAGTGTTATAGCGAGTAACTTGGCCAAAAAAATTGATTTTTTATGCACCAGTTTTTTACCCATTTTGTTTTACTTTTTCTCCTCCTTTCGCGGAATTTGGGCACTTTTTGAATAAAACTCCAAAAAGCATGGTTTTGCACTTACTGTCCATAATATGTGAGAAAAATTTCAAAATAGAATAATTATGTGATTTAAAATGAAAAATCCTTATTCTTATTCTTTTTCTTTTCAAAACCTGCCATAACCTCTTCAAATCTCTCATTTATGGCCGATCTTATGGATTCTACCTGCTCAGGAGTATATTCATACCCGGAGCCTGAGAGGTTTCCAAGGGTGTCAAGCGCGTGCAATACCTTGTTTACACGGGAAGGCGCTATTCTTAAGAACTTTTCCGCTCTTGTTTCGCCTGCGACAGCATTTTCTTCCTCGTTTGTCTCAACGTCAGTGTTCAGATCTTTGATCTCATTCATTTGTTCGTTCTCCTTTGTTATAAATATTTATTTGCCATGTTATTCAACATCTTCGGTTATCAGTATCGATGCTTCATTTGTGATGAATACTCTGTCTTTGTCCTTGCAGAGTTCGGGAAACAGATCTTTAAATGTCCCTTCATAGGACCTGGAATCCATCTCTGGTATTTCACCATCTTCGACCTCAGCGTTATAGAGCTTATTAATGTTCCCTCCAAGTTCGATAAAATAACTGTATGTGTAAATTCCTTTTATCGGTGCCAAGTGATTTAATCCTCGTATATTTTCTGCGCATAATGAGTTTTCGCTATATGCGTGCAATACTATGTCTTTAATATCCTCATCATAAGCAAAACAGTAGACTGTCTGATCATTGTTTTTTACTTTAGCCAGTTCATATGACGCATCCATATCCGGTATACGGATCATGTATTCCTTTTCGTTTTTCTTGAAATATCCTATTGTGACTGTTCTGTATCGTTTCATGTCATTCTCCTGTTGAACCAAATCCTCCGGTCCTTTCGGCAAGTGAATCGTCATCTATACATATCCCGTAGGGAATAAATATACCTTGAGCTATCTTGGATCCTTTTGCTGCTTCAAAATCCTGCATATGTCTGTTATCATTAGTGATCTTTATCATGATATGTCCTTCATTCTCAGCGTCATAATAATCGGCATCTATTATGCCTACCGTATTATCAAGTTGCAGTCTATATTTAAAGCCATGCCCTGATCTTGGTGCCAACATCAAGAACCATCCATTATCCATTTGGCATCTTATACCTGTTGGAATCACTATGCTCTCACCCGGCTTTAAATAGATCCTGATGGGAGTTACGAAGTCGTATCCTGCACTATACTTTGTAGATCTTTTTGGGATCTGTATGCTGTTTAGAGCTTTTTCTGCTTCAAACTCGTCGTAGCCAAGTTTTTTCGTATCAGCTATGAACTGTTTTTCAGATACCTTTAAAAATCTTGCCACCTGTCTGTTCATGCAAACATCCTCCTTTTTATGCGTCGTAATTACGCAATAATCGGGACGGTTTCCCATCCCGACTATCTCGTACGTTATTAAGCTGCCGACCTGCCATGTCAGTTTATTGCTTATACATATTCACCCTCAACGGGCTTATCTTTCTTCTTCCAGCTTGGAGCATCCTCTCCTAAATGTCTCTCACCATCCTTGTGCCATGAAGGAATCCTCTTATCCGCAACCTTATGCTTAGTTTCTTTTTCATTGCTCTCGTCAGTTTCATTTTCCTCTGTCTGAGGATTTTCTACCTGAGGCTGAACTGCCGGTACTATAAACGGCATTCCCTGATACACGCCCTGTCCGTTTACTGCCGGTTGAACGATAGGTATCGGTATGAATAGACTTCCCTGACTTATCGGCTGTGATACAGGCTGGCTTATCGGCTGTTCCTGCTCCTTCTTAACAGAGGTGTTTATGCTACCATTATCCTTTGCAGGTGCATTTATGTACGTCGCCTGCTGTTCATTTACCGGGTCTTTTGCAGTCGGTCTTATTGTCTGATCCTTAGCCGGTCTTGGTGCGGTATTCTTTTTAGAACCCTCATTAATCATCTGCTTGTTATCAGATGTCTGCTTTTCCTGTTCAGACTGTCTGCTGTCGGAAATGGATTCATCCTTATTCAGCTCCGATGATTTCCAGTCTCTGTCATCTGATACAGGTTCGTCTGAGTAGTCATCATCGCTATATTCATTATTTTTGAAGAACTTTTCACGTTCTTCTCTTGCCATCTGTTCTTCGTATTCGTCATCAGAATAATCGTCAGCATACTTTGCGGAAACTTTTTCAAGTTGATTATTTTCCTTTGCGCGGCGTTTTCTTAGTCTCTTATTTGCCTTATCGATCTCGAAGCCTTTTTGATTTCTTCTTTCTTCACTCAGTTTCTTGAATAAGATAGCGCACAGTGCCATACCGATGAGTATGCCAACTATCGTAAGTATGATTATAGGTCTTGCCAGGTCTTTCTGTTCCGGTTCGTCTTCCTTGGCTGTTGCCAGGTTGTTTGCTACCGGAGGTTCATCTGCTTTTACGATATCTATAATATTATTTTCGTTATAGTATGACTTACCTTCTTCAAAATAATAAAGTATGAAGAATCTTACACTTGTCTTGTATTCCTCAACGAAATCTTCCCAGCCGTCATCTACTGAAGCGCTCACGAGGATAGTCTCATATGTACCGGAAGTTATACTGTATGCCACTTGCCACTTACCCGCGTATTGTTCGTTTGTCGTATATATGTAGATGATGTCGTATTTTATATCCGGATAATCAGCTATGGTCTGGCCTTTACGGTTTATGATCTTTATATCTGATTCTTCTGTATTACCTTTGTTGGAATACATGCGTTTATTCGGTGACAATAGGCTTATCTGAGGGGATTCCTCTTTTGCACTGTAGAATATTTCCAACTTAACAGGGTTGTTGCTTTTTATCTCAAGGTTGAAGTTTGTCTTCCTGCTTCCGATCGACATTATGTCCCAGCGTACATCATCTGCTTTCTGAGTTCCGGGAGATTTTGATGTATCGAAAGTTGGATAATTATTGGATTCGTCATACTCGCTCTCAGGCTCTGCCGCGGGCTCAGGTGTTACTTCTGCAGCTTCTCTTATAGCATTTGCTTCATCTCTGTATGGCTGAACATAAACTTCATAGTCATCAATACTTAATACCTGCCCCGCTTTTGAAGCTAAGGTTTTCTTGTATTCGTCATAATCCTTTTTTGTGACTTCAAAGTCGGTGACTATATCAGAACCTTTTTCTAAGGATATCTCTTCTATTGAGATGGTATATGATTCCCCATCTTCGGATGTATTGTGATATCCTGCCAGTTCGTTAAGAAATTCGATAAACAATACATTATCATTTACTACATATACCTGAGGTTTATCAAAACCCTCTGTTTCTTTTACAGCCCCGACGTATGTATCTAAGCTTTCAGATTCATTTTCCTGTGAATCCTCTGTGGCCTCATCGGTAACCTGTTCTGTTTCTTCGCCGGAGGTTGTGGTCTCAGATGCGTACACCGAAAACGGTGTCACACTCATTGATACAGACGTGATCAACGCGGCAATCAGGATGTTTATCCTTTTTCTTTTCATTTTTTCATACTCCTTCTTGGTTGTTCGTAAACGTTTCGACTATTTTAAAATTTAGTTTGTTAAATATATTTTCAAACTGCTTGCTGTATGTCAGGTCACAGTTCAACATATATTCGTTGTCCTTCATGACTACTCTGAAGTTCTTTGCAAGTTCTTCATATCCGTTTGATGATTTAAAGTTAAACCTGAATCCTTCGACATCGATGCTGCTTAAATTTGTACAGCCAAGGAATGCATCCCTTTTGATATCCATAGGTGATCTTAGGAAACTTATCTCGTGAAGATGTTCACAACTCTTAAATGCATTCTTGGGAATTATCGATGTATCAATAGTCATACCGGTCATGGAATTACAATTGCAAAATGCGCTTTCGCCAAGTTCTTTTATATCGACTACGATATCTTCGAGGCTCTCACAGTTTTTAAAAGCTTCTCTTCCGATGCCGATAGGTCTTTGAAACATCACATATTGGAGATTCTTGCAATTTTTAAAAGTCTTTGGCCTTACATAGTCGATCTTGAACGGGAATCGCAGTTTTTCCAGTGAGGTGCAATCTTCAAAAGCTTTTTCTCCGATATACTTGATCGAATTTGGCATATGTATGTAAGTTATCGACTTACATCCTTTGAATGCCGCCTTGCCGATACTGTTCACATGATTATGTGTCATTACGACTGTCAGATTCTTACATCCTTTAAATGCAAAGTCGCCAACGTCCTTGATCTCCTCGAGTAATGTGAAAAAATATAGGTCATCATTGTCTCTCGAAAAATCATCAGGCAGGCTTGTTATCTTTGCCGCACGTACGAAGCTCATGTTCTCATAAAATGTTATTGGAATGATATCTTCCAATCCCAGCTTGTAACATTTGAGCATGTTTTCGTATGTGTAAAAATCCTTGTTTAAAAATATATCCAGACCCTTTTTATCGATCAGCTCATGAGAATATATTTGTATCAATCCTCTAACTGTCCTATGGTCGAGCTTAGTTCTTTCCTTCAACTTCTTAATAACGGCTTTTTTATCTTTCTTTGAGTCGGCCGTCATCAGCAACTCATAAATTTCGTCTCTTTCGGTCTTGTCCATTCTGTGTCTTTCCTTTCGATTTTATTCAGCCAAAAATCATATATGATCCATTACATGGTGTCATGCCTCATAAGATTGAATTTATTTGGCAACACCCTATTTTGCCGAACGCTATATTTGCCGTTCATCCTTTTTGACTGTTTATTTGTTCGTAAACGAAATTTTTGTAGTTTGTGCTTTGTCAGTAATATGAAATATTAATTTTGAAAAATATGCTATCTAATGTGTTAACTGCAATTATTTTTAAACTTTTTGAAAATTATCGTTTATCTGTTTACGATTTTGGGCAGATGCTTTGAGCTTTATGGTGTATAATAAAATGTGTTAAATCTCACGCATAAAAAACAAGAATAAAAATAGAAAATTACATACTATATGTAGATGTTAGATAAGTAATCGCCAAAAGTGATTCATAGCCAGTGCACGGATAACGTCCACAAACATTTAGCAGCCGGTGCTTATGGATTATAGACAAGTAGGTATCATGGCCAAGTTATATCGCGAGTGGACGACAGTGCGTCAGACAGAACATGACAAGTGATATGAGATGAGCGTCAGGCAGGTTGTGTGATTACAAGTTTATGAGCGATAAGTAAAAGTAAAACTCTTATCGGCGCGGGAAAATAAATGAACAAAACTTATGTTGCAGATAAAATAAGCATTCAGCTATTAAATCATTACGAGATCAAGTAAAGGGATTATATTATGAGCAAAGATAAAATAAAATACAATTACAATCGGACAGTATCAAATGTGAAGCAGACGGTTAATATCATTACGGGTATTCCTCAGCGGATATTATCCTTAGCGATCAGATTGTTGCCACTCGCTGTTATAGTGTTTATATATATTAGCAATGCAACAGATGCATACGGAGACTTTATAGTTAATCCTATTGTAGTGTTCGGCAATATAAAGGATAATCTTTCATCTGTACCTATCGGGGTACTGATAATTGTCATTATATTAGGTATAGGCTTCTGGTTGGCAGCCTGTGATGCAGTTGATGGACTTGGGATAGGTACTCATTTTCTTGGGACAAAGAATGACATTGAAGCCGATAACGCAAAAAGGAAGATAAGAATGAATGAAGAGTATGAATTACTCAGGTTCAAGACGATAGATGAGTTTGAAAGATCAACTAATTATATTCGTCATAAGTTTCAATAGTATATTGGCTTAATGGACAATTTGGCAAAGTTCTACCGGGGCACATTCTCCTTTAGCAGAAATGTGCTCCTTTTTATTGGCGTCAATAAAGTGTCTCAGTTTACACATCTATTTTTGTGGCCTTGCCAATGTATACTGTTATCTCAGTTTAGAAATTAAGCCAATGACTCTTATGTGATTTGGTCAATACATAAAAGTGTCTCAGTTTAGGGATTTGGCCAGTACCCACTATATTGGCACAGCTAATGTAGAGAGGTGTCTCAGTTTACGTATATTTAGCCATGTACTCTACTAAGATACACAGCCAGGATACTATCTGTCTCAGTTTATATATTATGCCAATATGTCTCAATTCAGTGTCTCAGTTTAACCTATCTTTATATTGTCCCAGTTTAGTACATATAGCCACAAACCTATTGTCTCAGTATAGGTGTCTCAGTTTGGGTTATGTTCAAATATACTATATGAGCGTCATTATCTTATCTGAGACAGTGTCCCAGTTTAGGTATATGTGAGCAATATCGTATAGTGAGACATATATAAATAAGCGCCTGATACACTATTATGGCTAAAGTGAGACGTACGATGATAATGGAACGAATATGGGATTATTGGCATATATAGGGTGTCTCAACATACTGAGACAGATGAGTGTCTCACCATACTGAGACAGGGTATTTAAAAGTATTTTTTCGATTACTTTTAATCTGGCTTAATCTATATACGCATGGCTGAATCTATTTCGGATGGATGTAATGAAGAATACTTTTAAAATTTACACACGGTTGGCTGTGGTAATTCAATGGCTAAAAAATCCCGTGTTTTGCTCAATGACATAACGCATTACGAAATTGTGCAAAATAAAATTTTGAACCCTAAATCTATATCATTTTAAATAATCATTTTTGTGGCAATGTTTTTATGTCAAAGAAGAGTTAACAGACCATATGATAAGCTGATTTCTATCAAACTCTGATGTTAAATGTTTTATAAAATCGACGATTTTTGCATAAAAAAAGTGTCTCAATATACTGGGACACTTTTTGTCTCACTATACTGAGACATCTAAACGTCTCATATTACTGAGACATTTTTTATCATCTTTCGACTTCCTTTGAACCGGTTTTATAAGCCTCATATTCTTCAGACAACCCTTTGCTATTTATAAAGGATTGCATTTTAATTAACTCTTTATTTGTGTTTATATCACTTACGAGCTCCTCCATAGATGACGAACCTGATATATAATCCAGATAAGCTGGTATATCATTTTTAATGATATCGTTCATCATTCTTAAGGCTTCCATTCTATCACGCTCTTTTGCTTCTTTTATCTGAGCATAATATTGCTCAAATATAAAATTCTGCATTAAAGCTTCTATATTTCTATCAACCTCATTTAATATATTATCCTTTTCCTGTTGTACTATAGTGTTTTCCTTTATCTGATTGGCTTTTTCTTCTTTTAATCTCTGAATATCTGCCTCATATTCATTCTGCACATTTTTAACTCTTCGCTTATACTCATTTACAGATAAATGGGGGACAGTTCCTCGCGAACTCTTATCTTCAATCTCGATACCATGCTGCTTAAATATCTCTCGAAGCATGTCTTCCTCCATTTTTGTGAATGTCATTTTGGGGTTATTTGTTCTACATATTTTTTCATCCTCTTTGGGTGCTTTTATTCCCATCTGTTCAAGAGCTTTTGTCTGATTTACAAATGTTACTCCTTCTTCTTCTGCTAACCATACTCTTCTTACATGTACATGCGGAGTAGCCTCGTCAACATGTAAAGCCATATCAAGGATCAGACAATGGTCCCCGTACTTTTCGTTGAATAATGCCATATATTCCTTGCAGGATTCCCATAGCTCATCAGCATCAATATGGCTATCAATATTACCGACCTGTATAATCTTATCTTCCGGACGGCTATATTTCTTTTTATAATAATCCTCAGCTGTCATCACGCGATTTTTCATTCTTCTTTCCAACTGAATGGAATTGTATTGAGTTAGGTATTCATCAAATGTGCGTTCATAATAGTTTACTTCCAGATCCTTGAGGGTAGTATTGTAGTCATCTCCAAGATAAGAAGTGTACCTGTTTCCACTCATCTTCTGCTGATCTATATGAAGAGCTGTCGCTATGTCAAAATTCCTGTCATTATGAAGTCCGTCTTTGTCAGCTCTCGCATTTCTACTCGTTAATTTCATTCGTATTACCTCTTTCATTGAATAGTTTATATATTCATAATATGGAAGAATATAAACTATATTTTACTCATGTAAACTAAAAACCTTACATAAAAAATCCCCCGTAAGATTGATTTCTTACGAGGGATTCATACTTAAGAATTTAGTCTTCTTCTCTTCTATAAATGTATCTGTACTTCATTTCACCAAGCGTCTCATCATAACCTATGATTTCAGATATCTCTTTTATCTTGAAGTTCTCCAGATACACGATAGTCTGGAAAGACCTAAGCATCTTCTTTGCCTGATTGATATCTTTTGCATAGCCTCTCATTGCAAGGTCTGCCATCTTATCTATCGTTTCTGTAGAAGACGGACTATGGATTGTTATTGCAGTTCTACATCCTGAGTTTGAAAGAGTGATCGCTGAACAGATTTCAGCACCTTTTGCTTCACCTATAATAAACACATTAGCGCCTGCAACCAGTGCAAGCTTTCCAAGTTCTTCAAGTGATACTGCTTCTTTATTATCTCGAGAATAGTTAACTACATGCTGGAACATTACACCTTTACGGTATGCGAAAAGTTCATCGTTTTCCTGTATAACGAGAATTTCTGCTGACTGTTCGTACGCTTCTTCCAAAAATGCATTCAGACATACAGTTTTTCCGGATCCGGGAGGTCCTGCAAAAACGACTCCTCGGCTGTTTTTACCACAGTCTATCAGGTAATCGCGAAGCTTTTCATCCATCATTCCATATTCAATGAGCTTATCAAAATTGGGTTTATCTCTATCGATTTTCCTTATGTGGAGATAAGGCCATGACTCGGATGTCACATATTCTGCGATAAGAGAAAATCTTAGAATATAATTATCATCTCTGTTATCAGTAAATGTCTGCTGCGGGATATCCTGCGATACATTATTTCTTATGCATATTGAATTAACGAATCTCTTGTAATCGTTTACGTCAATGAAGTCTATATTTGAAATATAAGCCTTGCCTTTAACTCTTGCACGAATAGAATCCGGACTGGTAATCTTTATATCTGTTACCACCGGATCATCAATAAGATCCTGTACTACATACAGTTTAAACAGTGACTTGTAAAGCTTTCTTAAGAGTACCGGCATATCTTCACTATCCAGTAGTCCTTTCTTTACATAGTTATCAATTATGTATTGCTCGAGGAATGTCATGAAAGTGTCTTCATTAGATTCGCCCTTTATAACAGAGATATAATTGTAATACTCGACACCATTGACATATATCATTATATCCTTGAATATCTTGTTAAACTCTTCATAAGGAGCGACCGTCTTTTGTCTCATATCACTTGTCTGCAGGTCATAGATCATCGGAGTTGTATCTCTGGGATCGTACAACTTAATAGGCTCATAAGACTTTATTGAATTCAAAAAAGGATGTTCTTTTGAGCAGTTGTCAAAATAACGCATCTGCTCTTCCAATTTTTCATTGTGAAGAGTTATCTCATTTTCTGTATAAGAAAAATCTTTTATCTCTTCAGGAACAATAAGGTTACCTGTAACAATACCTTCTTCTTTTTCTAGATTCTCGACAATCTCATCACCTGTCACAGAGAAAAAGTTTATGAAGTTAAAGTTTGTATTGTAGGTTCTGATAAGACATTTTAAAACGATCTTATCGCTTTCCATTGTTGCAGAGATTGAGAGTATATCCAAAGGGGTATTATCATTTTCTCTAATAAGGAATTCGTAAGCCATCTGCATCAGGTTACTGATACCGATTACTGCACGATGTCTGCTGACTACATACATAAGGGGTGTGACCCATGGGCCATTCTTATCCGGCATTACCACCTGAGAGATTTCTTCGAATGATGTATTATTTGCCCAAGGAATATAATCGTTTGTTTTGTTGAGCCTGTATTCCTGCTCAATCTTCTTAAGGGATTCAATATTGTTAATTTTGAACACCTTAATATTATTTACGGTCTTCTCTTTTTCTTTTGCCATTGTTAATACTCCTGTCTTAATTTGCTTCCTGGAATACCTGAACATGAGGAACTCTTACATCGAGATTTTCATATTCAATTATGTATTCACCTTTTGTTTCAGCTTCAAAGTCAAGAACAAGGTCTCCACTGGCATTTATTGCCATCAGATACTTTGTACCGTTAGGTGTTACGATCTTACCTTTAACATCCGGTAATCCATCACCGGTTCCAGGATCTGTAAATGTAACAAGTATCTTTACTCTTCCCGGCTTTGAAATTACAATCTTGCTTGAGATCTCTCCCGTATCTTTTTCTATAAGTCCATTATTGTTTGTACTGTTATAAGCTGAAACAATCTCTGATTCGTACTGCTTGCCTTTAAGTTTTTCTGAATCAAGCGTATTTTCCGAACCGATACTCTGGTAGCTGATGCTTGCCATATTTTCTTCATCTTCAGTTACATTTGGTATATTGAAGTATTCTATTTCATCAAAATCTATATCTTGCGAATATTCGGAATCTACATATCGGAAGATCCCAAGGCCGTTGATCATGTAATAGCCGCTGTGATAGTTTTCGGGAATATTAATATGAATGACATCTTTTACTTCATATTCATAATTAAGAGTTTTCTGCGTTTCCATTGAACCCATAGCTCTTACATTTGCACGAAGCTTTATGTTATTACGTATTGTTCCGTCATAGATTACGAATTCATATAACTCGTTGGCTCTGAATGTTTTAAATGTACCACTTCTCGTAAGCCATATGCACTGATCCTTTTCACAATCAGAACCGGGTTCTTCTCTTATCTGCCTGCTGTTCGCAATGGCCTCAAATATTATATGCGAATTTGTTAATGCCAACAGACTGTCGGTATCTGCCCCGGGATATGTATTTGCTTCGTCTCCCAACTCCAGCGACACTCTTCCTGTTTCTGTTATCTTTGCATCCTTGATTCCTATGGTGTATCCATAGTCTTCAAACCTTTCAAGTGTGAAAGTCTCGTCAAACTCAAGCGTGCTGTAATATATCAGGCTATCCCCTTTATAAAGAGTAGGTATGTTTTTGAAATCATCCATAAACCATATAACTCTCGAACTGCTTGGAGTTTGCGATGCGCCTTCGAATGACGCCTGACCCATATACAATTCTTCGCACTGGTTATTTGAATGTCTTACATAGAAGGTTGAGTCTTTTAACCCTTCGGTAGTAAACTCTGTAAGATTCTTTTCTTCTATCGGGGAACCATCGTTTAATGTAACTTCCTGCGATTGGCTCTCGGTTTCTTCAGCACTTTCGTCATCTTCTTCGCTTTCGTCATCTTTTGTTGTATTATCAAATACGGAAAGGAGAGGATCATCACCTCCGTCTTCTCCAGATAATCCCGGTATGCTACATCCGGTTAAAAATACCGATATGATTAATCCGGTTATTAACAGAAGATTCTTATTAAATCTTTTTTTCATAAAAGCCTCCATTGAATTAATGATTTCGTTTCTACCGTTAATATAGTTATTAAAAATATAAAACCGCCTTTTGTATTGAATAAAGCAAAATTTTTACATAAAAAAAGAAAGCGTCTGTCTAACGCTTTCCTACATTTTTATATGAATTTGATATAAACGATATCGTGTGTAGATATTCAGGTGTCTTTATTTTGTACTTTGCGACTATTGAGGATCTCACCAAGATAACTTGTATCTTCAAGTAATCTTCTTGTTTTTACACTGTCTTTTATATTTTGCGCCTCTTGTTTTGAATACCCCATATCGATGGAATCTAGGAATAATTTAAATTCTTCATCAACTTCGTATTCATCATCGCTATTTATATCTGATGTCATCTCCTGCTGCATCCGCTGTTTACTATAGTATGCTTCGGAATGTTTATATATAGATGTTTTTCTGCTTTCCTTATCTTCTTCGGATTCTAATTTTATATAATTGCCAAGATTTAACAATTCATAATCGCGTAAGAGCATAAGGATTACATATGAAGGACATCTGTTTTTTCCGTAATACCAATCTTCAACTGTCCTGATCGGTATGCAATATATATGAGATATATCTTTCTTTTTCAGCCCTACCTTGTCAATAATCTCTTTAAAAGACATGTTTGCACATGTATAAATAGAGCTGAGCATTCTGTATATATCTGGAATCTTGATTCTATATTTGTCGCTAAAGTTTATATAGTCTTCCGACAAAACAGACATATACTGATTTATATAATCATCTCTTGTATCAAATTCACTTACTGATGTCCACAATTTATGAAAAATTCGATCTGGTAATATTTTTATTCTTTTCTTTTCCATCATCCACCCTAAAATGTTTCACGGTTTTGTCTCAATGTTATATAAATACCACGTAATACGTGTCCTTTAACAATAGAATATCATTATGTTTTACACAATTCAATCGTTTTTATAATTTTATTTATTTACTTGTTCATGTTTAAATGTTTCACGGTTTTATTAATGCGATGATCTATTTTTAACTTTTCCTAATTAATTATTTATTTATTTAATTAGATAAATACATGATTAGATAAAGATTTAATTAGTTATTTATGTATTTATTTGATTAATATGTAATATCATTATTTATTTGGCTAATTACTTGTTAGATTATTTATCTATTTATTTATTTTTCTATTTTCTTATTTATTTATTTTTATATTTGTTTATTTACATATTTATTTAATTTTTTAAATATTTATGTTGACATAAAGTTCAAGAAAGATATATACTTAATTATGTAATTACGTATTTGTTTAATTACCTAATTAATTATTTATCTAATTATTTACTTGTTTAAATATATTGGAATTATTAATTTTGTAATTAAATAATTAGTTATTTAATTAAAGGAGAATACAAAATGGCAGTTGTAATATCCATAACAAATCAGAAGGGTGGCGTCGGAAAGACTACGACAGCAATAGAACTTTCTGCTTGCCTCTCAACTCTAAAGAAAAAGGTTTTGCTGGTAGATTTTGATCAGCAAGCGAATTTATCAAAATATGTAGAAGCAGATCTACAGGCTCCGGGAATATACAAAGTCCTACATGCAGAGGTTGAAATATCAGAAGCTATTCAGCATTTAAAACTGTTTGATGTTATAACATCATCAGATGAGCTTTCAAAAGCTGACAGGGAATTTGTTGATAATGATGATTTCTTCCTATTAGATGATGTCTTTGGTTTTATAAAGGATCAATATGACTACATCATAGTTGACAACAGTCCCAGTCGAAATGTGCTCCTGACAATGGCTTACGTTGCAAGTGATTATGTAATAGTTCCTTCAGAATGTGATGATGGCGCTATCGATGGAATAATCGCAATAAATAAAGATATAGTAAAGCTTCGTGAAGGCAGAATGAAAATTTCGCATGCTCACATTCTTGGAATGATACTTACTAAAAAAGAAAAGACTACAATGCATGCGCTTGCAGATCAAGATCTTGAAGATATAGCATCACAACTCCCGGTCAAACCATTCGTTATGCATGTTAGAAAATCAATTGTTGCTTCATCTGCTAAAAAAATGGGGCAGAGCATTTTAGAGTTTGATAAATCAAGTAATCCTGCAAAAGATTATATGGCTATTGCAAAGGAAGTTATAAAAAGGACTAAATCTACAGGAGGTGAAAATAAATAATGGGAAATCGTGAATTGCTATTAAAGAAGAACCAGGAAAATAAGAGAGTGATCTCCAATGTTCCGGAAAAAGAGACAGAATCTACTACATTGATCGATAAACTTGTTGAAGATTATAAACCTAATATGAGTGATGCTAACGAGAAAGTTAATGCCGATGAAAATAAAACTGCCCCTGTTCAGGTTGAAGTTACTGTAGAAAATGTAGAAAATAATCAGAAAGCCGAACCCAAGGAAAGTTCCAATGAAAAAGGCGCCGGAAGAAAGCCCAGTAAATATCCACGTAAAATCACAACATTTTCTCTTAGCAGCCTGACTATTCGTCAGATAAAAGAAATAAGTATGAATTCTGAGATTGGCATGAACAGGGTTCTTGAATTGGCTGTAGACAGATACTTCAACGAAATATCACCTTCTGAAAAAGATAGGGTAGAAAAGATTGTGGGCTATAAGATCAGTGAAACAAACCCTGATGGATATATTCCTGTATAATCAATGAGAGAGTATAAAGATTGTATAAAAAGAGGCGTTTCTTAATTGAAACGCCTTTAGTTTACTGAACATCTGTGAACATGATCTGGTGAGTCACATTATTGTTGTAATAATTATCAGAGAGTGTTCCGATAAATGAAAGATTACCGCTAGTAAAGTATTTAAGCTTCTCAGCCTGTCCGATACCCACAGCATCTGCATATCTTGAAAACACCTTTACGGAATCCTTATTCTTGCCCATGATCTTTTTGAATTCTCCCCATTTTTCGATGGTGGTGAAATCTTTGACTTTAAATACGGGTAGAGGGTTTCCTTCACCAAACGGTTCATATTTGCTTAACTCTTTTATCATATCCGGAACTTCTGATGCAGATATTTCGAAATCATAATATGTATCGTTATTTACTTCGCTGACAAAATCTGATGATTTTTCATGCATAATAGATACAAATGCATCATAATTCTCTTCTAAAAGTGTTAAACCTCCCGCTTCCTTATGCCCTCCATATACCAAGAGGGTATTAGATGCCTCATCAAAATGTTCTTTGATATCATAATCACCAAATGTTCTGGCTGAACCCTTAAGTTTTCCACCTTCTATGTTTGTTAATACAACCGTAGGAACTGAATACTTTTCTGCCAGTTTACCGGCTATGATACCTAGAATACCTTCATGAGTATCTCTAAGCGTGATTATCAAAGGTGCTTTCTTGTCCCATTCTCCTTCAATTACCTCTTCTGCTTTAATAAGGGCTTCTTTCTCAAGTTCTTTTCTGAGATCATTAACTGCGAATAAACGATCAACACTTTCAAGTATCTCTTCGTAAGGGCCCTCAAATGTCAATATTTCTATTACACCGCTTGCCCCAGTATCATTCATTCTCGAAGCAGCATTTATAACCGGACCGATCTTGAACCCTATATCCTTCGCCGTAATATGACTTATCAAGTTTGCTTTATTTAGCATTGCATAAAGTCCCGGCATAGAAGTGTTATAGTTAACCATACATTTCATACCATTCCGTACTATTACATAGTTTTCAGACCTGAGTTTCATTACATCCGCTACAGTCGCAATCGCTGCCAATGACATAAGCTTTGAAAGCATTACTTTGTCATAACCAAGCAGAATCTCTGCAAATTTATAACAAAGTCCAGCTCCGCAATATCCATCAAAATCTGCCGTGTGAGGCATTGCTGAAGGATCTATGGCTATATCAGCAGGTGAGATAACCTGTAGTCCATTATCAACTTCAGCCAAGTGATGATCAAGAACTATGACCTTCAGTCCTTTATTCTTTGCTTTGCTTATAACATCAGTCTGTGCGAAACCATTATCGCATGTGATTATCAGACCATTATCTGCTTCGTCAATGATATTTTCATTGATGCCGAACCCTTCACTGAATCTCTTCGGAATACGATAGCTGACATTTTTAAAACCGGCCCATCTCAAAGCCAGCACAAGTATAGATGTAGATGCCATTCCGTCTACGTCGTAATCACCAACTATAAGGATATTTTTATCTTTATAATCTCTGGTCATCTCGACGGCTTCGTTTAACAGATCTATTCTATACTGATGGTTATAATGCTTCTTAAACCATTCATTTACTTCGTCAGTGCTATCAACTCCCATGTTGGAAAGAAACAGTTCTTTTATGCTGTTATATACACCTCTCTTTTTCCACATATGTTATTCTCCTTTCTCCATTAAAAATTTGTTTGCTAATAAAATATGGAAATAATTATCAGTTTTAACAATTAAATTTCCCTTTTTGATACATAAAAACTAACTTTAAAAATTTAATACACATATTTAAGGTATGAACGGTGACTTGTCAGGTCAGTTATGTTTTTTTGATAGCGAATCATTTTAGGTTATTGAAAAACTAAATATTTGAAAGGAAGTATAAAAAGTAATGTTAAATGCTAAAATCGATGATCGGCAATCAGGAGTGCTATCGGATGAGAAAAGATTTGCTTTAGAAAGCAGTCTTGAATATATCGATAATTTAAAGGCGACGATAAAAGAAATATTAAATGGTCGTTCTGTTTCTGCATCCTGTAAGGATAATAATATCAATCTTAATCAATTCATCAAGTTTATTAGTAAGGATAAGTCATCATATCAAGGAAAAAATATATCTGATGATATTAAGACCCGGGAAAGCAGGGAATCCATAGGAAAAATCATATTGTCATGGCAGGAACGTTTATATGCCGATATTTTTGCCACTAAAGATTTTTCCGACATACCTTGCGATGCTGCGGAATCCATCTCTTACGTCTTACAATTTCTTACAAAAAACCAAATAAAGATTATCTTAATGAAGTATAAAGAGGATCTTTCAAATACGGAAATTGCGGAGAAGCTTGGCACAACTACCGATAGGGTCAAAATTTCTTATATAAAAGCAATTCGACGTCTGAGACGTCCCGATTCAACCAAGATCTTATATGGTGGACCGGAATACTATAAACAGTCTTTGAAATATAGAAAGACTATGACACACAATCTTCATTCTTCATATATAGACAATATGAAGAAATCTACAGAACAAGCTATTAGAAACAACGATACGACTGAATTATTAAAATTAAGGTCAATGATAGATAGTCGTATATCAGAGGCTATGGGAGAGATTCCTGAAGATTACATGACAAAAAAATGCAAAGAGCTTGAGGCCAAAATCCCATTAAGGAATGTTCCTATAAATGTAGTTGGGTTTACCGCGCGTACTCATAACGTCTTAATGAGAAATAATATTACAACATTAGATGTGCTGGATGGAACTGACACAGAAAAACTAAGCCATCTGAGAGGCATGGGAACAAGGTCTTTAGAAGAAGTTGTTTCAAAATCTTCTGAATATGGATACAAGATCGTTTGTAATAGATAAATGAAAGGAATGATATGAAGGCTTTACTTATTGCTGAAAAAGGTAGTTTGAGAAGAACTATCGAAAAGGTATATGAAAAACATAAGGCTGAGATACCTTACGAGATAACTTTTACAGAGCAGAGAGGTCATTTGCTTACGTTAAAATCTCCGGATGAAATGGATGATGAGTTAAAGACATGGTCATGGGATACATTACCGATTCATCCCGAAGAGCATGGCGGATGGAAATACAAGGTCATACAGGAAAAGAAAGTCGGTAATTTTCCTACTGCTGCGGAACGTTACAAGCACATTAAAAGTGAAATTGAGTCCGGACAATATGATTTTATCATTAATGCCGGGGATCCCGACCAGGAAGGTGAACTTCTTGTCCGTATAGTTCTTGCTCATATAGGAACAAAAAATATACCTATCAAAAGATATTGGTCGAATGATACTACTGAAACTAAGGTACTGGAGGCGCTAAAAAATTTAAAAGATGATCAAAATGATCCTATGCTTAAAAATCTTTTAGCCGCTGCTTACGCGAGACAACACTCAGACTATCGTTTCGGTATGAATCTGTCACGAGCTGCCACCCTTAAAATGAAAGCGCTTGTTGCATGTGGACGTGTAATGACCGTAATATTGGCAGTTGTCTGTAAGAGAGAGCATGAGATAAAGAATTTTGTTCCAAAAACATGTTATGGCATTAAATCAATATATACCGAAAATTTTGATGGACAATACGTTGACCTTAAAGAGATCGAAGAGTCTGGTGAGGATAAGAAATCTGAAGAAGAGGATGTTTCAAAAGGTATAGTCTGGTTTGACGACAAACGAGAAGCTGAAGATTTAATGCATTCGTTGTCTCATGACGCTGTTGTGACTGCGTACGACTCCAATACAGTAGAATCGTATGCTCCCAAACTCTATAAGCTGGCTACTGCTCAGGTCGCTGCGGGCAAGATGGGCTTTACGGCGAAAGAAACCTTGGATATTATTCAAAGCTTATATGAAAAAGGCTATGTTTCATATCCAAGAACTGATTGTGAGTATATATCTCCGCTCGAGGATCTTAACGCACTCTTAATATCGTCTTCTGCAGTTCCAAGATTGGTGCCGTTTGTGCAGAGTATTGAACAAAGAGCAATAGAAAAAGTAAAAGCGACTAAGAAATGGTGTAATGAGAAAGAACTTCAAAAATCAGGACATTCAGCTTTAACCCCTACTTCTAAGAAACCTGCTTGGGGCGAACTAAGCGAGCAGGAAAAGAAAATATACGAATTGATCTGTGAGAGATTTGTCGCGATCTTTCTTCCTCCACTTGTACAGGATAAGGTTTCTCTAATCGCTGATATTGATGGAAAGACTTTTAGGAGTACAGGCAAGAGAACGGTTTCGAAAGGCTATACGGAACTTTTTGGTACAGAATTTACGGATACCATCATTCCGCCGCATAACGTCGGGGACCATTTGATAGTTGATGACTTCCAGATCATGGAAAAGACGACGACATGTCCTAAGAGATTTACTGACGCTACACTGATTGCTGTGTGTGAGGCTCCTCATAAGTATTTGGAAGATCAGAGCTTAAAGGCTCTTGGTAAGAGATTGTCAATAGGAACTCCGGCTACCAGAGCTTCCATAATAGAGGAATTGATCACAAAGAACAAATATCTCAGACGAATGACTGAAAAGAGAACGACTTACATCGTTCCTACAGATATTGGTATGTCAATCTACGAGAATCTCAAAAACTGTGATATCTGTAAGATTGATCTTACTGGTGAATGGGAGATACTACTTGAACAGATAAGAAATGGAGAGCTTTCATTTATGGAAATGGAAAATCGAATGAAAGCGGATGTGGAAAGAGTAATACTTGATATTAAAAATACTGAAATGCAGCCTATCGGGTCAGATAAGAATGCGCCTTTGGCGATATGTCCGGAATGTGGAGGCGAAATATACAGTGGCCAAAAATCTTACTTCTGTTCTAATTGGAAAGATAAGGGATGTAAAGTCGGAGCGTATAAAAGGATATGCGATTCCACTTTGGCTCCTAACGAATTTATTTCTCTCATAAGTGGACAGAATATTAAAAAGAAACTTACAAAAGGTACATCAAGTTGGACGCAGGAGCTTACTTATAATTTTGATGAGCATAAAATTGAGTTTGTCAAAAGGGAAGATGGTGCATCACAAGATTCCTCAAGGCCGATAGAGTCTGATTATTACTGTCCCAGATGCAGTGAGAAAATGGTTGAGTCTCCCAAATTGTTCAGTTGCCCTGGCTGTGAGTTCAAGTTTTGGAAAAGTACATGTGGAAAAATGCTTAGCCCGGAACAGATAAAAAACTTCTTTGAAACCGGTGATACAGGCCTGATTGGCGGTCTTAAGGCTAACAGTGGAAACTTCTTCAATGCTCATATCGTATTAAAGGCAGACAGAAGTGGTACGGAGTTTTTCTATGAAGATTAAGGAGTGTCATTATGTTTGAAATTAAAGATAACAAATTCGAAGTAAATGGCAGATGCACATATGAGGACGAATATGGCAATACAGCCTTCTTTAGAAAGACTGATAGTAAGATAGTGGGCAAGCTTCGTTTTGCAAATGAAAATGTATCTGTTGAACCATTGTATCTTGAATTTCCTCTTAAAAAAGAGGAAGAGCACGGAATCAACCTTGCTTATAAGGGTGATTCATATAAATATATTCAGACTACAGGTGATGACCTTTCATCTGTAACAGATGCATTAAATGGGTTTACTGAACTTGTACAAAGGTGGATAGGAATATATTACGCTATTGAAACTTTTATAGCTAACAATGATGTTTTACGGTGTGCTGATCCATCTTTGATATCAGATGAAGATGTTTATAACAAAAAAATAGCCGTTTTATCACAATATGATGAAGTATTACCGCTTATAAACACAATTTTTAACAATCAGTAACCCATATTATAAACGTAAACATAAACTTAACAGGAGGAACATCGATGTCGAACGAACAAACGAACTCCAATCCGTTCCTTGAGGCCATTGAAAATCAGTTTTCTGAAGCAATGGAAAAGAAATCGGAAATGGAAAAAGACTTTTCGCCAGACTTGAGTGATGATTATGCTGCTAACAAGAAGAAAATCATCGAGTTGGCGATCGAAATGATTAAGATGGGAGTTTTCTCGAGTGATGATACATCTGTTTATCTTACGGTAAAAGATGTTACCTGCGAACTTCCTAAGAGCTTGATCAAAAAGAATATGGATAGAACTCAATATGATCTCATCTTCGGAGAAGAAATCGGAGAAGAGGAAAAAGAGTCGGGAGAAGGTAAGTCGGGTCATAATGAACACCCTAACGATGCCGAAGATATTTATTCAAAAGCACCATGGTATTTCTCAGGTGTACCATTTGACGGAAAAGGTTTTATGCCTCCATTCCCTTTCTATCCGCCACTAACAAGTTACTATCCGGAACAGCTGAATTTGAGAGAGAGTCCTGCAAAGATTCTCCAGTCAGTAGCAGAACTTGATAAGAGGATAAAAGCTCTTGAAGAGAGAGAGGATAATTCTTCCGACAATAACGAAGAAATCTCCAATCTCAGAAATCTTCTTGAAAAGGCTCAAGCTTCCATCGAGTCATATAAGAAGAACATTGAAGAACTCAAGGATGCCCTTGTAAAGGCAGAGGACGAGTCCTATAAGAAAGACAATGAGATCAACAATCTTACCTCTAAACTTAATTCGGCCACAAGTTCTCTTGAAGACAAAGATAAAAAACTTCGTAATTCTCAGGATGAACTCGAACGGATAAGAAAAAATCGTGGCGATATTGATAGTCAGGTTGACAGACTTAAGAAAGACAATAACAGTCTGACAGAGCAGCTTGATTCTCTAAGAAAGACTCTTAATAAAGAGCGTGAGACGAGTGCACAGGAAAAGCAAAATCTCATACTCACAAGAAATCAGGAGATTGAAAAGGCTGTTGAAAAAGATAAGAAAGAGTTAAACCAGACTATCGAAAACCTTAAGAATCAGGTTAAGGATCTCACTTCAAAACTTGAAAGCAATAGTAACGAATCTTCAGATGCTCTTAAGCAGATTGAAGAAATGAAAAAGGAAGTTACATCTCTTAAGGTAGAACGTGATAACTATAAAAAGAAGATAGACAACCTTGAATCTGAAAAGCAAAAGCTCTTAAAAGATCTTAGCGATGATTCTGAAAAGTACAGAAACTTAAAGGATACATCAAAGAATCTCAGAAAACTTGCTTATACAGATATCAAGACCGGCGTAAAGAATCTTAACTCATTTAACGAGAACTTCCCGTCTTACGAAAAGAACAAGCTTATACTCGCTGTTGTAGGAATACGTGGAATCAAGCAGGTTAATGACGAGTTTGGTCGCCAGGCTGGAGATAAGGTTATCAAGATTGTTGCAGAAGAACTCTGTAATGCATTCCCTAAGAATGATATCTATAGGATTCTTGGTGATCAGTTCATCATATGTGCGGTAGATATGACACTCAACTCTGTACAGGGTCAGCTTTCAGACGTTGCTAGAAAACTTGTATATGAAGAGATTAAGATTGTTTATGGTACAAGCGTAGGTAACAGTTGTTCCGATCATTATGAAGTTTTAAGTACGGCAGAATCTAACATGAACAGAATGAAGCTTCAGGATGATACAAATGGCGGTAATGTTGATAATCTGTATTCAACGGTTCAGCAGGCAACCTCTCCTATAGAGCCTAAGGTTACCAAAAAGAGTGATGATGAGCCTCAGGAAGTAAATATCGAGGATCAGATCGCACAGTTTTTAAATATGTAAAATAAATGCAGCAGAAGAGGACAGTATATGTCAGAATTATGTTTGAAAGAACAAACGGTACTGACTCTTAAAGATGTAGAAGGAGTTCCGACCGATATTGTTAGGATTGACAATGAGGAACTCCTTCCTTTTTCTTTAAAGAAAGAATGTACCATGGAAAAATTAAAAGACTGGTTATCTAAAAGGACTATTCCCAACAAGAGAGAAGGCTTGGATTCTGTAAAAGCCGAATTCGGTGATAGTTGGATGAGCAGTAAAAACTATGCATCCCTGTCAGACCATTATTGGATAAAGAAAAGGACAGAAACTTATAAAAAGATTAATTATTTTACAAATATATACAGTCGAGATATAGGTAATATGTTCTTTACTCCCTGGACAGTCAATCCCAAAAAGATCAATAATGACAGTCCAGATCTTACAACCAGCGGAATAACAACTAAGAGATGGTTCCAGAATCCGGATAAAACGTCATACCTTCTTAAAGCGGCGTCTAAATCCACTCATCAGGATCCCTTAAGCGAAGTCTTAGTGTCTGTACTCTGTGAGCAGACCGGAATAATCGATGCGGTTAAGTATGACCTATATATCGAGGGTACGACTATGTGCTCTAAATGTGATAATTTTATTACCAGTGATACGGATCTTGTCCTTGCTTCCAATATTTATTTCTGGGAACCTGTTACAGAAGGGGAAAAGACATTAGATCATCTATTAAGGATGTGTGAACTTTTCGATATTCCTAACGCAGAAGACTTCTTAAAGGCTATGATTTTTATTGACAGCATAACCGGCAACGAAGATCGAAATCTGAGTAATATCGGGTTCATAAGGGATATCAATACGATGAAGTTTATTGGTCCCGCACCGCTTTTCGACAATGCCAGTGCATACTGGGAGACAAAAAATGTAAACAATTTTGTAAAGAGTAAATTCTTTGGTGACGTCGAATCTGGAATATTCAATTCGCTCAAGAAAAAATATGATCTCAGTATACTTAATAAAGACTATGGATATAAACAGCTTATAAGTGCGTATCCGTGCATATCTGAAGTTAAGAAGGATAATCTTATTAATGCGATTTCTAAACGCAATGTAAGGCTATGCAACGATTACCATGATTTTGGAAGATGATTTTTTATTTCCAAAAAATTATTGTATATTATGTTTATGAAAATAATAGAGAGGAGATATATAAGAAAATGGATATTGATCGTTGCATAGAGTTTGCAACCGAAATGCACAAAGATCAAAAAAGAAAAGACGGCACTGACTATATCACTCATCCGTTAAGGGTTGCTCTATATATAAAAAATCAAGGATATGGACCGGAATATCAGATTACTGCTATATTTCATGACCTGCTTGAGGATACTCAAGCTGATGAAAAGAGCATCCTTGAATTATCTAATGAAGATGTTCTTAAGGCTGTCAAATTACTGACTAAAGAAAAAGGAATTCCGGGAGATGTTTACATCCGGGAAATACTAAAAAATCCGATTGCAAAAGCAGTAAAAAATGCAGACAGGATAGATAATCTCACAGATGCCCTTACGGCCGATTTAAGCTTCGTAAAAGGCTATATCCATAATACGAAGAGATTTTATTGCAAAAGATTCAGTAAAGAGCTGGATGATGCCTTTAACACGCTTGAGAGAGTGTTTAAAGAACGTTCGTCTTTTACTTATACTATAGACAGTTCATTTTCGAACATGCCGCCCCTGTATCGACAAAATAAGCTCAATGAAGCGTGGTCATTTAATTATCAGTCTAAAAAATGGACTTCGTGCAGTCCGTATTTTTGGGCAAGTATAGAAGACAATGCATTGAATATCACAGAAAGTGAGGCAATCGAATACGGAGGGAACCGGGTAAAAGATCTTTAGTGTTCCATTATATAAAATAGGCTGCTACGGCAGCTTATTTTTACTCTTCAGAATAACGTATTAATAAAATATATCAATAAATGAAAGGAGCAGATATTATGGTCATATCGGCAAACGAATCATTTGCAGACAAAACGTTTAATATGTATCCACAGCTTCAGGAGGCTTTTGATAAGATACGCCTTTTAGAGCCCTTGATAACGTCAGAAATAGCAAGAACCAGTAATATGATAGGCGCATCTCTTACAGGACTACAATATTCGGTAAAAACAGCTTCCAGTATAGAAGATAATATACATAGGAGATGTTCAAGTCACGACATTTCACCTGAAGAAAGTTTTGATTCATTAATTGATATTATCAGATACACTCAAATAACAGAACATGATGATATTTTTAAAACAGCGCAAAATACCATTTCAGAACTTCAAAAGAAGGGGTTCTTTCTTGACAGGGTCAAAAACTATTATAAAAACCCGTATTCAAATACCGGTTATAAAGGTCTGCATCTAGGGTTTATATCACCACAAGGACAGTTATTTGAACTGCAGATTCATTCCGAAAAATCATATAGCGTTAAACAACAAGGGCATGATCTGTATGAACGTATGAGAGCAATTTCCACACCGATCGAGAAAAAAGAGGAAATAAAGGTTCTAATAAACAAAATTCATTCTTCCGTTAAAAATCCTCCCGGATATACGGAACTGGACAACTTTAAGGCTAAAAAGAAAGATATAGAGGCGTTTAAGCAAGGACTGCGTAAGATTAGCATTGATATCGAACGCCCTCAAGACGGTTGTATTGCCTACAGCATTACTGATTCCATTAATGGTTCAAATATAATAACCGGTATAGAGAATACCCACAGTGATGGAAGCGTGATAGCCGTCAGAGCGGAGAAGATTGACACATATGCATCTTCTGTTTCATATGATCAATTTGGACATGTGACGAATTCTACTACAATTCCAAGTTATCTATTATATAGTATCAAACCGAACGAACTGGAAGACATTAAAAACATCATGGAATTTACATCATCAAAATGGATACAGCAGTATGACAATGCTGAACCTAATGTTGTTACCAATATGATCAATGACAGAACGAAAAATCTATTATCAATGATCCAAGGTATTCATAATGGTGATGATATAATTTGCAGTATTGCAAAAGGTGACGAAAATTCTCTTAAAACAGCACTAAAAACCGAAATTGAAGGTTATGTAAAATCAAAGACCGGTGATAAAGCACAGAATCGAAAGGTTATCCATAACGAAGAAAGATAATATTTTCCTATAAGTAAAAGAGCCCGCGTGGGCTCTTTTATTAACATACAGCTTTATTATTGATAATATTTGTTATGTAGCTTATGAGGTAATGATACCAATCTACCTTTTCCACACCATACAGATAATTACGTCCAGCATCGATGTCGTTATCTATATCTTCGGTTCCGTCGATCTCTGCCTCTGTATCATCAGAGTACAGTCTATAAACTGTAATTACCTTGCTTAAAACCTTTGCCATTGCTGGTTTTAAAGGTAACATTCCTCCCCATACATAACCATAGTCGTTCATTTCCGCTTGAGTTACACTCATATCCGGTACAAGATTTATTGTCATAAAGACCTCCTATCCGACTGCCAATGGCAGTCTAATCACAAACCGCCATCGCATTCCAATAGGGAATGTATGTGTTTCTCCTTTAATTTGTTTCATGTCTTAAATATGGTCGATTATTTCTAGAATAAATATTTAGATACGAATGTTATTGCTGTAAATTACACACATATTTCAAATGTAACAAAAATATTTAATGGAGTAGGAGGAAATTAATATGGCAATAGTAGAAGAAAGCAAAGAGTACCTGTTAGGCGTTGATAAGATAAAGTTTGACAATGTGATTGAGGAGGCTGCAAAGTTTCATAAATCTTTTTCAAACTACACTCTTGACTGGACAAAGGATGAGCCTGTAATGTACATGGACGAGAACGCTAAATTGTGCTTCAAGTCTATTGGCAGACAAAATGCCAAGAGAACAGATATAACAAGATATGGCCTGACTCAGGCTGCATCTTATTGGGGAATTCCCAGTAAGTATCTTGTTGATCTTTACGACAGAGGACTTGGCAGTCTTGCAGTTAAGAATATCAACACTCTTAATAAGGATAACCTCGAAAAGGATATTCATTCACATGGCAAGGTTCTTGTTTCAGATGATGTAACCGAAGCGGTTGTATCGGAAAGATTCGCTATGAACTTTCCTGTATGTGATGTTCTTGAAACAATCAGGGACAACATTGATACCGACAGATACATTCCCAATCAGGTTTTCTTAAGCAAAACTAAGATGCATATCAGATTCGTTGATTTTGCCCATAAGGTAAAGGTCGGAGGTGAAGATATGTCTGTCGGATTTACGTGCGATTCCAGTGATGTTGGAAAATCCGCATTAAAGGTAAACTTCTTTTTATATAAGTTTGCTTGCAAAAACGGGATCGTCGTTGTGGGAAAGACAAATAGTGGCGGAAGAATGGCCGGCACACTTTATCGTCAGAAGCATCTTGGCGAGGCTTTTGATCAGGATTCTATCGACAGATTCATCGCATCGTTTGATGATATTGAACTCTTAAGAGATAAGGGACTTGATCTGATAGCTGAAGCTCAGAACAGAATGATGTCTGTAGCTGAAATGGAGAGAATCCTTGATTCTTGCAAAAAGAATTATGTTTCTGTTGATGATTCAGAACGCGAAAAGATCATTGATCTTGCCAGAGAGCGTTACGGCAGAACAAAGTGGGGTCTGATCAACGGTATTACCGAAGTAGCTCAGAATCATACTCTTGACGATAGAATTGCTTACGAAACATGGGCAGGTAATCTTCTTCAGTTAAAGATTGCTTAATTTTAAAAAGAGAGGGAATTTAAATTCTCTCTCTTTCTTTTGCCAATATATTACTCTTCATAAAAATGATATATATTGTTTATAACATTTATGATGTTATCTTTCCCTATCCATATCATGAATCCTTGGATTTTTGTTATGTGGTTCTGATGTTTCCTTCATAAGTCCCATGTTTTTCTTTTCTTCCTCATCTTCATATCCAGAATGACCAATATCCATGCCATAATAATCCTCAAGTATATCTGCGCTTAATGAATCTCCTCTTTGGGCACGTTCCATTAATGACATTTCTTTATTAATACATGATTCCAACCAATCTTCAATAAACTCCTTTACATCTGATTTTTCATAGTCATTTGCGTCTTCAGCTTCCCAATCTGCTCTGAAACAATGATCTCCTATGGTGTCATTGCATATTGCATATGTATCTGATATTACTGTCCACTTATGTTTTTCAAATTCGAACTCATCTTTGATTTTAAGACTGGATGATTCGGGATTTATGATTAAAGCGGGGCGTACAGCAACTTGTCCAAAGTTCACAGGGGCGCCACAATACGTGTCCGCGATCCCGTTGTCTTGGACAATCACGGCCCTGCGATCATCGCCATGGAACAGCGAGCGGCCCGGCGAGCGCAGCCACCACATGTGATTATGCGACGATATGTTGTTTTTAAACTGTTCATATTCCTCTGCGCTTAAAAGTGTAATACCTTTAATATTAGATTTCTCTATCAATGTAGTTTCTAGTTCTTTTGGAAAGTTATTATCTATAGCTTCAATAAAAGCCTCTTTCGGTATTCCTGTTTTTAAAGCTACTTCGTTTACTATCTGCGAAATCTTATCTGTTATATCTTGGTGACGCCTTGTTAAAATAAAATCTGTGTTTTTCATGAATAAATCTACCTCTTTCTACATTAAGATGATACTAATATCAATGTTTCTATATCAAATATGTACATCAAACAAAAATATAAATGACTTTAAAACCACAACATAAGGTTGTTGTTTTTCTCTATTTGTTTAATCTACAACAAGATTTATTTATTTCTTATAAGATTGAAAAACCGCGTAAAATCAACATTTATTATGCCTAAGTATGTGTTTTATGGAGAAAGTTGTGTGAATTTGGGAGTTAGTCGTGTACAAACAGGAGTTCATTTCGTGGTTTTTGGAGTAGGAGAGTGTGTGAAAAACGGAGTTTATTTAGTGTATTCGGGAAATTTAGAGTGTAATTAAGGGAGTTAAGGGTGTGATTTTTGGAGTCAAGGGTGTAAATATGGGAGTAAGGGTGTAAATTTTGGAGTTTGCCGTTTTTTATGGGTTGAAAACGCTCTTATTTTAATAATTTCAACCATTTTTAAATACAAAGGGTGTGATAAATGGAGTTTTATGCCGACTAAATGGAGTTATAATATCTGGTTTTATGGCGAATATATGTAAACTACAAGCTTATACCTTTTCGGAAAGGGTGTGATAATTGGAGCACATATGACTACTTTAGTCATTTAAAAATTACACTATATATGCCGTTTTTTCGAGTTTATAAACACAAAATATATAAAAGTGCGTTAAAAAGGAGTTGACTTTATGAGTGGTATATCCATATAATGTATTTGTGTAAATTATATAAAGGAGAGTCATGAATACACAAAATAATAATTATAATAACCAACTGGAAGTAGTAAAAAAGAGTAATCGCCTGATCCAGGCACTCGGAAATCCTTCTTTATTGGCAGAAAAGGTATTGTTGCTCAGCCTTATCAAGGTTGAAGACAGAGATGATATACCTGTAACAATAGTTGATAAAGAAAGGTATAGTCGTATACAATCCGTAACCGGTACGGACTTTTCAAAAGGCCTTGTTGCCGAAGTATCAAATGCCGAATTGAGACGGTTATCTAACAGCAGGTCCGGCAGTTATTATGACTCAATCAAGACTTTGCTCAATCCTTCCAAAACGGATCCCAGAACATTACGTAACAATCTGGTATTCATGGCTCCTGATGAAAATGGTGTTTTGGGTTACACAGAGCTTATAACAAGTGCTGCTTATCATGACGGCACAATGTACGTTAAATTCAATCCGGAAGAATCTGTTAAGAAAGAGATTGTTAATCTTAAAAACAATTATGCCTTGTTAGACGTATCTCTGATGATGCAGTGGAAGAGTATATACTCTTATAGAGTATATGAACTTATACAATCAAAAGTAGGATATGATGATGCTGCAAGAAAAAAGCAGGGGAAGAAACCAAAAGACTCATATTCATATCAATATGAATTCGGCGAACTGAAGTTTTTACTTGGAATACTCGATGCGACAGCTGATAAGATCGTAAAGAATACTATCGAGTCCGGAAAAAGACCTGATTACAATAAGATTGCCGAAGATATGACAGAACGTACAGGAAAAGGAAAATCCTGTGCAAAGTATGCAGATCTTAAAAGATACGCTCTTGATAAAGCAGAAAAAGAGATTAACTCATGCGAGAATAAAGACTGTGAGTATACTATTAAATTTGAGCCAGTACGAAACGGCAGAGGTGGAAAAGTAACTCATGTAATCTTATATGTACAAAGACGAAGAGCAAAAGAAGATAGTGACAATATCGTAGATAATGTTATGTCAGAAGATGATAAACTTGATTTTATCGATTCACTTCGTATGACATCGTTAAGCAATCTTCCTACTAAAGATCTTCGAAATATATCGGAATGTGCCGGATATGATATGGAAAAGATCAACAAGGCTGTAGAAGTAATGGAAGCGAGCGGTACGATCGATAATGTTACAGGCTTTATCCTTTCCGCTATTAAAAATGAATGGAGTGTTACATCCGTTAATAATACAAAAAAGGCTAATACGACATTCCACAATTTCGACATGAAACATGATTATGACTTTGATGAAATGGAAAAAGTTTTGTTAACAAGATAAGAGATAAGATAAGAAAATCCCTACCAGAATGATTTGGTAGGGATTGTTTTATTGGCGTTATTTGGTTTTTGTCTAAAGTCTAAGGCCTGAGATTTCTTACTTCTTTTTCTAAGATTGCTATAAGATCTTCCGGTTCTATAGCTGCCTTTATGGCTCTGGCCTTTTCGAAGCTGTATTCTTTACCTTTGAATACGCAGAACGCAGAAACTCCGTCGGGAGTATCTTCGGCTCTGACGATCTCGTAGGGAATACCTTCTCTTTCGAGAATCTCTGATGCCTGGATGCGAGCGAATCTGGGAATTATTGTATATGTTGAATTATTTGTTGTTCTGATCATGTCTGTGAACTCCTTTACCTTTACTGTGCTATTATATTTACTTTATTTTACTCTTAATATGGTATAACACAATAAAAAGATAAATTTTTATGCGTCAGATTTTTAATATTTTCTATCGACAGTTTTCCATATTTTTCTCCGGATGAGTGTACGTCCGTTTTGATGACTCTAATTTTAGCAACGCTGAGCATCTCTTATCAATCGCCAAAATATCTGCGCTTTTAAGTTTCAAAACCCTTCCATCTTTTTCTTTTAATTTAAACCTATAGTCGTCTTCAGTGTAATAGGCTTTAATCATTCCCCTATCAGTTTTCATTGTAACACAGAGCATTTCATGTCCATCATCCGTCTTTTGAATGAGACCGTTGAGTTTATTATCTCTTGAATTGATATATAATTTTTCAATAGGAGAGATATCTTTCATGGACTCAATGTCTGAAATGTCTATCTTTTGTCCAGGATCCTTTGTAACAGTAAGGTCAGGATACGCTGTCTTAATAAAAAATCCCATAGGAGATTCACCGGAATTATCTCTTTCAAGAACAACTCTGATATAGGATGTATCTTTATTATATACGCCATTATTGTTGATCTCGTAACCTTTTCCGATGGGTTCATCATCATTTAATTTCAAGGTAAAATCAAACTCGTAATATTTTGATTTATCATCAATGTCTTTAAAAGAGCTCTGGATCCAGTCAGCAATGTCCTCAGCTTTGAAGACGATTGCATCTTGAATAGACTCTTCAAAGACTTCTTTGTTTTTGAAATTAGTTGTATAACGTTTGTTTTCGGTAATAGCCCTTCTTAATAACTCGCTGTCTGTAAGTCCTACATGGACATCATTTGCGTGTCCTTTGAATGTATTAAAAACGAAATCAGGATCATCATATGCGAGGTCACAGAGTATATCTGTATATTGTTCGGGCGACATTCTTTTGATCGTAGAAATATCCATACAAATACCTCTCTTTCTGTGGTTTAAACTAAATATGGAATAAAAAGCGATACATAGACGCATACAACGCCGGCGGTTTCACAGGTAATATATGGTGGTATGTCTAAATTGTTATATGTATCTTTAATGACCATATTTTAAACGTAACAATAAAATCGGAGATAAGGAGAATATCATGGCAATCGATTTTAAGTTGGAAACAAAGGCGAATAAGATTATAGACAAGATTATGAAGACGCCGGAACTTGCAGATAAAATATACCGCAAATTGTGGTATCCTCATGTAGTCGAAGACGTTAAGTCTTACATGAAGGAGAATTATCCCAGGTATGTAGACGATCTTGTGCAGATGATCTCAGAAGATGTTGCGACCAGATATGTGTATAATTGCAAGTATGACTGCAATCTCTCATACTGGGATAACATCGATAATCTCATCGGAGATGTGATTCCAAATTACAATTAAATATTCTTTTTAAAAAGATCCTTCGGGATCTTTTTTTATATTACGTTTTATTCTTCATATTTTATGTGTAGATATTTAAAAAGGAGGATTTTAGACAATGACAAATAATGTTCCGGCAAGATTATATTACGCTGTAGAGTTACTGAGAAAGAGATTTACAATATATGGTCTGTGTGACCAAATGTATATCTGCAATGTAGTGGCTTACCTTAATCATTTTGGCAACGGAAGTAGCCTGTTTGAAGAGAATGAAAAGGAAATAAGTTATGAAACTGCAGAGACTATCCAGAGGAGTTATTCAACGCTTATCAAGGATGAAGATATTGAAGAAGTATACGATATCTTAAAAACTGCCAAGCTTGATATGGAAAAGGCTAAAGCAGGACTGATTCGTCAGATGAATAGATTCGTAGAGGAAGCAAAAAATTGTGATGAGTGGAGAGTTAAATACCTTCAGAAGTGTTTCATGGCAGCCCAGAGCAGTCTTGCAGAAATTGAGAGTGTGTCTTAAAGATGAGCCTATGGGCTCATTTTTTTTTGTAAGAAAAAAGCTGTCATAAACAGCCTTTCTCTTTAAACACTGATAGAATCAAAGTAACTGTCGATATCGTTTAATACGTCATTTGGTGATGCTACCTGATAACCGAATTCTTTGACAACCTGCCCCCGTGTATTTGATATATCCACGTACAGTTCAGGACTCTTTCTGATAAATCCGGCAAGCATTCTGCGTTGCTTCTGGGTAGGCCTTTTGCTTAATTCAAATCCAGTCTGCATCAATCGGATATTTCCATAATTTACAAACTGTATCAATGCATCACTATATCCATCGCCATATTCTGTTAAGGCTTCCTTGATATCCCTGTGATCCATGTCTCTCATATAGTTATCATATGAAAAATTAAGCATTTCTCCATCTAACAGAAGATAACCTGCCAATTCATAGTCATTTGTTACACCAAATAACTTCTTGGCTTTTTGATTATCTCTTTTGATAATCTCCGGCGAATAAAGTTCTACATTGTGTTCTTCGCCAAAAACGGCTAAGACTTCAATACTCTGATCTTCATTAAGATAACACTTCCGGTCAAAGTAAGATTTTAGGAAATCTACATCGGGAATCGCGTATCCAAGATGATTAATCCTGAGCAGGAGTTTGTTCCATGTGGCGTAATCTATTCCGTCTGTTGACGTAAAACGAATTCTTCCTTCCTTATTTTTCTCGAATTCCATGTTTTGTCCTCCATTAATCTGTTTTTGATACCAGAAAAATGGAAGATAAACTTCAGAATAAATCATGTTGGATTTTGACACATAAAAATTTGTTTATGAAAAGAAAATGTGTATATTATGGGTAAATATTGGTATATAATCATTTTAAAAGGTGAACAAATATGGAAAAATTGATTGATATTGAGAGTTATCCCGTGTCGAATGTGCTCAAGGCACTTATTAAAGATAAGACTACAGGGAAAAACATAATATTTGCTACCGATGCTTATTCAGATTTGGGTGTAGATGCAAAAACTCAAATATCTGAAGAAATTCTGCGTGGATTCGAAGCGTTGTCTATCCAGCCTCGTGTATTTAAGAGTCTGGAAGAGCAAACAACGCGTACTCGAAAAAAAGCTGAAGTGTTTACACCGTCTTGGATATGCAACAAGATGAATAATCATTGCGATGCAGAATGGTTTGGACGTGAGAATGTTTTTAATAAGGAGAACGAACATACTTGGGAGACAATCACGGACAAGGTTGAATTCGGAAAACCTAATGATTGGCAAAAGTATGTTGATTCAAAACGATTGGAGATTACATGTGGAGAAGCTCCATATATAGTTTCAAGATATGACACGACTACAGCAGAAATTATTCCGGTCCATGAACGAATAGGAATTCTTGACCGTAAGTTACGTATTGTTAACGAGAATACTGATGACGAAAAAGAGTGGATCAAATGGACATATAGAGCTTTTCAGAGTGTATATGGATATGAGTTCCAGGGCGATAATCTATTGATAGCACGTATTAATCTACTTATAACATTTGTTGATTACATGCAGGATAGATGGGATAGACAACCATCAGATGAAGAACTAAAGAAGATTACAAATATAATTGTATGGAATCTTTGGCAGATGGATGGAATTACCGGTACGGTTCCATTTGGAAAACCGCAAGAAGAATACCATCAGATAACGTTTTTTGATTACATGCAAGGTATAAATGATGCAGAGCCTGAACAAGTAGATTGTAAGATTTACGATTGGAGAAGCAACGAATCTATAACATTTAGAAGTATAAAGGAAGGTAGATAAATAATATGAAATTTGATTTTTGTATCGGAAATCCTCCTTACCAGGAAGAAACAGCGGATACTTCAGACAAACCGGTTTATAACAATTTTATGGAAGCAGCATATTCTATAGCAGATAAGGTAGAAATGATTACGCCTGCTAGATTTCTGTTTAATGCTGGTAAAACACCAAAAGCATGGAATGAAAAAATGTTACAGGATGAACATTTTAAAGTCTCATTTTATGAACAAGATAGTTCAAAAGTGTTTTCTAATACAGAGATAAAAGGTGGTGTTGCTATTCATTATCATGATATACATCGTGATTATGGAGCAATTGGCGTTTTTTCACAGTATTCAGAAATGCGTGGAATAACTCAAAAAATTAAGCCGTTTGTTGAAAAAGAAAGTATTTCTAATTCTATGTATTTACAAAATCGTTTTATATTAGATGTCCTATATAGTGATTATCCTGATTTTAAACAAATAATTAGTAGTGACGGAAAAGAGCGTAGAATAGTAAGTAGTGCATTCGATAAACTTTCAGTCTTTAATTCTTGTCAAGAAACAGAAGAAGATATGAAAATTTTGGGAGTGGTTAATTCTAATTCAAGAGAATATCGATGGATAAATGCAAAATATATAGAAGACAATGGGAATACTTACAAGTATAAGGTTATTGTTCCAAAAGTGAATGGTGCAGGACGATTAGGGGAAACTTTGTCGGCCCCTCAAATCTTGGAACCTAATACGGGATATACTCAATCTTTTATAGGCATAGGTTCCTTTAATACTAAATCTGAAGCTGAAGCTGCATTAAAATATATTAAGACAAAATTCACAAGAACAATGTTAAGCATTTTAAAAATTACTCAGGATAATCCACCAGAGAAGTGGTCTTATGTCCCTAATCAGGATTTTGGCTCTGATTCTGATATTGATTGGAGTAAGTCAGTCTCAGAGATTGATCAACAGCTTTACAAAAAATATGGATTATCTCAAGAGGAAATTGATTTTATCGAAACTAATGTAAAGGAGATGGAATAATATGAGTAAACCGAATATAAAAACTTCAAAACTCGTAGTGCCTATAATATACGGCTATACCACTCCTGAAATTCGCAGACATGATGGCTGCACCAAAATAGGCGATACCGAAAGAGATGCCGAGGCGCGAATTGGTGAACAGACTAATACAGCAGATGTAGAGTATAAGCTTGAATGGACCGAGAATGCAATGTACGCCGGCACTATGGAAACATTTAGAGACTATGACTTCCATAAGGCTCTTGAGAAAAATGGGATAGAACGCTTAAAAAACATCAATACCGGAGAGTTGACCGAATGGTTCAAGATTGAACCTACAAAAGCTGAGCAGATGCTCCAGGACTTCAGACATCGTCGTATCACTGTGGATTCTGATGAGATACTTCCTTATCTGTTAAGGGATGAACAAAGAAAAGCAGTCGAAATGACAGTTGAATATAGGAACAATAATCCCGGAGGAGAATTTTTGTGGAATGCTAAGCCGAGATTTGGAAAAACCTTGTGTGTTTATGAGACTGCAAAAAGAATCAACGCAAAGAAGATTCTTATTGTAACTAACAGGCCTGCTATTGCTAATAGCTGGTATTCTGACTATATGAAATTTTTTGGCAGACAGAGTGGATATTTCTTTGTCAGCACAACAGATGCGTTAAAAGGAAAGAGCAAGGTTATCCCTTATGAGTCTTATTCTGCTGATGAAAAGAAAAGGTTAGAAGACAATCTTGAACCTATGGGTATGATATATTTTCTATCGCTTCAAGATCTTAAAGGTTCAAGTTACTTTGGTGGAGATATACCGAAATTAAGAGAAATCAGTACCATAAGATGGGATTTTCTTGTAATAGATGAAGCGCATGAGGGTGTAGATACATACAAGACTGACACTGCATTTAACCATATAAATAGAGATTTTACACTTCATCTTTCCGGTACACCATTTAAAGCTTTAGCTAATGCTAAGTTCAGAAAAGAAGCAATTTTTAACTGGACATATGCGGAAGAACAGCAGAAGAAGACGGAACTCATGGGGAACCCTGATAATCCCTATGCTGTTTTACCTAAACTCAATATGTACACCTATCAGATGTCGGAGATAGTAGCCGATAAGATAAAACAAGGTGTTGAGATACTTGGCGAAACAGAAGAATATGCATTTGATCTTGGGGAGTTCTTTAGAACAAAAGAACTTGCCGGTGGCGCTAGTTTTGTCTATAACGATCAAGTGGATATGTTTCTTAATGCGCTTACCTATAAAGAAAAATATCCGTTCTCTTCAGAAGAATTACGCGATGAATTAAAACATACTCTATGGCTTCTTGATAGAGTGGATAGCGTATATGCACTAGAGAAAAAACTGAATAAACATCCTGTGTTCAAGGATTATCATATCATTGCAGCGGTCGGAGCCGGAAGCAAAGGAGATGACGATGTATCTGATAAAGCATATGACAAAGTAATAGATGCTATTGAAAAATATGATAAAACGATCACCTTGTCAGTAAGGCAGCTCACAACAGGTGTAACGATACCTGAATGGAGTGCAGTTCTCATTTTGTCGAATATTTCCAGCCCATCATTATACATGCAGGCTGCGTTCAGAGCACAGAATCCATGTTTAGTAAAAACAGGGAATACAGATGGTAGTGGTAACCCGGAATTCAGACGCAAAGAAAATGCTTATGTTTTTGACTTTGATCCGGCACGAACACTTACTGTATTTGAACAGTTTGCTAACAATCTGAATCCAAATACTTCAGGTGGCGGTGGAACTGTCGAGCAGAGACAGAAGAATATTAGAGAATTGCTTAATTTCTTCCCCGTTATAGCTGAGGATGAGAATGGTGAGTTGGTATCATTGAATCCGGAACAGGTATTGACGATACCAAGAAAGATCCGTTCGCAGGAGGTTGTACGTCGTGGATTTATGAGTAACTTCTTATTCAATATAAGAAATGTATTCAATATTCCCAAAGATGCACTTGATATAATAAATCAACTCACTCCTGCTAAAGAGGATAATAAATCCAAGACATCTGATATAGTCATAGCGTCATCAGAAGGTTTTGAAGTAGATGATGATGGAAATGTGACTGCTTCAGATGACTATATTCAGGAAAAGGTGGACCAGATATTTGGTGAAAAGAAGTATGCCGAAATCACTGAGCCCATCGAAGAGCTTGTTGAAAATGCAACTGACAAGGATAGTGTATCAAAACTTGCAGACTCCATCTCCACAATGTTATCAAATACTGCGACAAAAGTCATAAATGATGCCCAGGAATCATATGGCGATGATATGAAAAAATCTGATTCAAATCAGATCACTAATCAATTAACGCAAAAGGCTGAAAAAGTCGCCCATGATTTAGCTACAGATTATCAGATAAAGCAGAATATTCTTGAGCAAGAGAAAAAGGAAGCGATAGAAGAGGCTGTAGAAAAGCTTGATACTACAAATAAGTCTGCCACTGAGATCGAACAGGCTATGGAACAAATTGAGCAGACAATAGAAGAAGAATACGCAGAGAAAAAGAAAGAACTCAGAGACGATACGACACAAAAGATCCAAGACATGATAGAACAGTTTGAAGAGGACTCTAAAAACGAGACATCCCGGACGGTAGAAGAAAAGAAAGAACAGCGCAGAGCTACTGACATGATGGATGATATTAGAGATCGTTTACGTGGTTTTTCAAGGACTATTCCCTCATTTATCATGGCATATAGTGATAAAAAGGTTGATGGTAAGAGTGTGGATATCACTTTAGCTAGTTTTGATTCAATAGTTCCTGACGAGGTATTTAAACAAGTAACAAGTATAACGCTTGATCAGTTTAGACAACTTAGAGACGGATTTGATTACTTCGATGATGAGGGTAATAAGCAACACTTCGAGGGACATGTATTTGATGAAGTAGTATTTGATGATTCAATAATAGAGTTTGTCACACTTAAAAAGAAATTGGCAAACTATTTCGATGAGAAGAATGAGCAGGACATTTTTGATTATATTCCGCCTCAGAAGACAAATCAGATATTCACACCAAAAGATGTTGTAAAACGTATGGTAGATATGTTGGAAGAGGAGAATCCCGGATGTTACGATAATAAAGACCACACATTCATAGACCCTTATATGAAGTCCGGCTTATACATAACTGAGATCGTAAAACGCTTGTTTAACAGCGAAAAGATGAAAGAACTGTTTCCTGATGACAAGGAAAGGTTAAAACATATTTTTACGAAGCAGGTATATGGACTTGCTCCAACAGAGATCATCTACAATATAGCATTGGCATATATCTTCGGATTTGCTGAAGATGCCGGTGTAGAAATAGATAAGACTCACTTTATACAGTTTGATGCACTTCCCTATGCCAAAGAGGGTACTTTAAAAGAAAAAATTGACGAACTATTTGGATAAGGCCTAATGTGTACCGAATGTTTATCAATCCGTTTTTCTCACATATTTTTATCATCTAATGAAGAAGGGAGCATAAAAATATGTTTGAATGGATCAGAGAGTACGTTGAGAAGAACGGATGTACCTATGCTGAAGCAATGATGGCTTTTGACCGCCTTGCGGAAAGATATAAGAACATTGCAGTATAATAGATTCCATCTATGTATTGAAAAAGAGCTCATAAAAGGGCTCTTTTTTCGTGAATAAATATACGTATAAAAATACAATATGTTGTATTTGACTAAAACAGTCACAACATAAGTATTATTAACTAATTCGGTCAATTCTCATTTTTGAGTGATATTATATAGGATTCATCCATTTCCAGCATATCTGCTATTTGTTTTGTATCAAATCGTTCTAACAATTTAAGGATTATATCTCTTTTTCCTTCTTCAATACCTTCCTGAATGGCTCTTGCATATTTTTGCTCGTTCTCAACATCCTTTTTGCTCTTTTTAGAGGGGGTATTCTTCTTTATTTTTACCTGTTTGGCTTTTTCTGCCGCTTCCTTATCTTCTCGGATATAATACTTTGCAGTTATTTCAATACCGGCATGATTCATAGCTGTTGATGTTGCCGAAATATCTCCTGTCATAGCATAGTATTCTGTACCGAACGTTGCTCTGAGTTTGTGTGGTGTGATCCCATTATTTGTTCCCAGCGATTTATTCGCATATTGTTTGACCATCATCTCTATAGCTCTTGGCGTCATTCTGGAACGTTTAGAACTGATAAATAATGCATCATAATTATCTTCATCCGGGAGAAGATTGTCTCTGGCCATATCTATGTATTTGACCAGTATTTCTTTTACTTCATCACTAAAATAAACCCTGTGATAAGCCGAATCATCGTCTGAATCACCTTTTCTGATTACGTTTAGATAGTTCATGTCAAAAACAATATCGGAGCAATTGATAGAACAGAGCTCAGAAACACGTAATCCGGTACCAAGGAATAAATAGATGATGGCCTTATCTCGAAGTGCCATGTATGGCTTTAATTTATCCCGAGTATTGAGCTTTTCTTCAGATGTTTGTTCAATCTTTTTGATCGCGTCTTTATATTCTTGATCTACTGCTTTTAGAAATAATTCGTATTCATCTTCCTCTAACACTCTTATAGCAGCTCTCTTTTTTGCCTTAACTTTAGGCAATATAGCCTTTTCCGTAGGGTTGCATGTGATCATATCTCTGACATAAAGGAAATGAAAGAGGGACTTAATAGCCATCATTTTGCGTTTTTTGGAAGCGGCTGTATTACTTTTATAATTTTCTGTTTCATCGTTGTCGTCATACTTATAGTTTGACAGCCATGACAGATAATCGTCAAAGTCGAATCCGTTTAAGTTTTGAAGGTTTTCTAAAGAAATATCTTTAACAGAAGAGAAGAGGGGATTCTTTGTAACCAGATATCTGAAAAAATTATAAATATCAAATATATACTCATAGCGCGTATGTATTGTATTACGATTACGTATGAAGTTTTCGTATTGAGTACAGTAGGACGGTAGTTCCTTTAGGTATGAATTTATCTGCGACTGATACCGGGCTTTTTGTTTTTCTTTAAAATCTATGGTTTGGTTGGTTACTAACATTTGAACACCTCTATTTCGGATAATTATAATAATGCGAAGTCTTTTCTTATAATATAAATATAGGGAATAAAAATGTCAAATATGTGTTTTAACACCTCAAAACACCATATTATTGCATAATCTTCTCCATATTATTTATGGAGGAGTTTTTAATGAATAATTATTTACGTCGCCTGGGATATGCTTTTGTTATTGTATATTCCCTTATTTGGGCGACTCTTACTTGTTTTAGAGCGGATAATTCTGCATTTGAGCAAGCTGAAACGTGGAGTATATGGTTATCGCATGAACCCATAGATTCACTGATCAGATATACTGCGAATGGTGTGCATCCGCCATTATATTATTTACTTTTTAAAGGGGCATATATACTTTTCGGAGATGAGACGTTTATCTATCGTATGGTCTCTGTTGTGTCATATCTCTTATTACTTGTCTTGATCAATTCGTACGTTATGTTGAAATGGGGCAGTGGTAATGCCTTTTTAATGGTGACATTGTTATCCCTTATGCCAAACTGTGTGACAACAAATATTGAGGCGAGTATGTACGAATATGCGATGCTTTTTGTTGCTTGCACATATATGCTTATGTACTATGCGATAAGGACGCACAAAAAACGATATTATTCCGGGGTGGCTATAAGTGCTATTCTGGCAGCTTACACTCATTATTATGCTTTACTGGCTGTTATCCTTATTTATACCGGTATGATAGCATATTCAATCGTGAGATATCATTACGAACAGGACTTCAGACGTACATTGCTTAAACCATTGATCTCGTTTGGCCTATTTATTATATATTGTACGCCTTGGAATGGTTTTGTTATAAAGATGTTGATATCAAAAAACAAGAGCGAATGGATCCAATCTGTTCCATCAGTAGGAAAGGCATTGATTTATCCGTATGATGCGGAGCTATTTACAACCATTATATTATCTGCTGTAACCTTGTCTCTTATAACAGCGGTATCGTTGGCATTTTTTAATGTTGTAAAAGAACCGTTTTATCTAAGAGTCAGGATTTCTAAAGAATTCATATGGTGGTTATATATAGGTATTGTCACAGTCATACTGATAATTATCATAGGTACAGTATTTTCTATTATTTTTAAACCCTTGTTCACTATTAGGTGTATGTATCCTTGTATCGCTATTTTATGGTTGATCCTGATCGCATGTATATCAAAGATAAAAAACAGGGGAGCCATAGGATTATTGCTTGGCGTCCTGGTTCTGATCGTACAAACGAGGCCATATATATCTACCATAAAAGTGGAACGACTAAATAATACAAGGATTACTAATACGTTTGATAGGCTCGGGAAAAACGGAGCTTTAACCGACTCATTGGTCGTCTATAACGGTAGCGAACTTACAATAAAAAGCTTAGACTGTTATTTTCCTAAATCTAAAAGCATTTTAATAGATGATTATGATAATTCAATGGAAATTGAAGATGGACTGATCATAATCTCGGAAGACAAACTCGGGCTAAATGATTTATATGACTTAATTCCGGAAAAAATGAATCTTATTGATAATTTTCAGGGAATGGTATGTACCAATGATGAATATATTTATATTGCCAAATAACCTAAAGAGGAGAGTCAAATGTACAAAAATCCACTTGAATGTAAACAAAATATCTTTCTTACCGGAGCTGGCGGAACCGGTAAAACTTATGCGATCAATGACTATATAAAGAATCATCCTAAAACGCTTTTATGTGCGTCTACAGGTACTGCAGCGGTTAATATCGGGGGTACGACAGTACATAGGCTATTCTCTGTCCCTGTGCCTGCATATGGGGCTGATCCGAATAAGATAACACCGTCACAGCTGAAAGTATTCAGTGACATAGATACTGTCATTATCGACGAGATTTCGATGCTGCGTAATGATGTGTTCTCATTCGCTATGAGAGTTCTAAAAAAGGTTGAAACGCTATATAGCAAAAAGATCCGTGTGATAGTATCAGGCGATTTTTCTCAACTTCCACCTATTGTAAAGTCAGCAGAAGAGAAGTATTTTACAAAATACGGTTTTGATAAGTCAGGATTTTGTTTTACGACAAAAGAATGGAAAGAACTTAAATTTAAAGTAATCAATCTGACTGAAGTAAAACGTCAGGCCGATAAAGAATTCATAGAGAAATTATCAAAAGCGAGGATAGGAGAGAGCGGTATAGTAAGCTATTTTAATAAGTTTGTCACCGATGACCTTCCTGAAGATGCAATATACCTTTGTGGTACTAATGCTGAGGCCGATAGAATAAATCAAGAGTATCTCGAGTCGATAAATGCTCCGATGACAGCCTATCAGGCGGTAAAAAATGGAGTTACAGGCAAAGAATTGCCATGTGACGATATTATTTTGCTCAAACCCGGTTGCAAGGTCATGTTTACAGCAAATGATACAATCTGGAACGCTGATGGTGAACTGAATCATAGTTTTGGCGATAAAAATGGAACCGGGCGTTATACAAATGGTCTTTTTGGTATAGTAAAAGAATTAAAATCTGATTCAGTCGTGGTTGAGACTGAAAACGGAAAAGCTGGAAAAGTTTTCAAATAACAAAAAATGGTCTCAAACATGCATAAATACGGTTTTCTGAAAGGTGTGAAATTTTTCAGAAATGGATCCGGAATTTGTTAAAATTCAAATATCAAATAATTTGAAAATGGACTAGTTTCAAGTATCAAAATACAGAAGAAACAATTTATTTCTGTCACACAGCTTGTCAAATTATCAAACGAGAAGATCATAAGAAAGTCGTTCTCTTATTCTTAATTCATGGAGGGTATCCTCCTATCACAGGTAGTATTAAGCAATGGCTGTATCCAATGGATGTGGCCATTTCTTATACATAAAATCTAAATATTCTGGACACAGGATTTTCATAATCTAATCACAGATTGCACAAACAAAAAATGTAAAATTCATAGCATAAACATAAACCATATAAAACAGTTATGGAGGAAATGCCTATGAAGAGTAGAAAACTTGTGACCTTGGCGATCTTGACTGCAACACTGACGATGCTTGCTGGCTGTGGGGATAATACTGATAAAACTGCATCTGTCAGAAATAGCGATGTAACAGAAGAACAGACTGGTAATGATGAGAGGGTAGATATCGAAAGAGAAGAGAAGTCTGATCTGCAACAGGACAAAGAAATGAAAGAAAGACCGGATGGAGATATGCCTCAACCACCTGACGGAGAGTTTGAACCTCCACCGGATGGAGACGTGCCGCAACCACCGGATGGCGAACCACCACAGAAACTAGATGGAGAACAGCCACAGATGCAGGATGGGCAGCCACCTCAGATGCCGGATAGTGAACCACCGCAAAAACCTGATGGAGACTGGATGCCTGACAGGGATGCTCCACCTGAAAAACTTGAATGATCCAAGATTTTTAATACTGACCATAAGGGAAGCGTTTCCTTATTCTCTATACATGGGGACTGTCCATCTGCCACGGATAGTCCCTAAAGTGATGGTAAATATGATAAACATCTTAATCTGTTACGCTACTTTGCTGTAATTGTATTATCTTATTTTTGAGAATGTCATGCGAAAAATTGCAGATTAAGAAACGGAGGATTATAATGCCTATAGCAAAAAAAGTTGCAGAAAAAGTAGTGAACGATGCTATTTTATGTGTTCTAATATATAATATAGGGGAGGAAACTTCCCTTTTTTATTTTTGAAATTTAAAGATTTCGGGCTAATTTTTAACAATCAAATTTGAAAATAATTTCCAGACATAACGGAAATGAAATTAATGTCGAAAAACATAAATGGAGCATTTTTAAATATACTGTTGATAGGACAACGGCTGTTCTTAAAAAAGAGGAGATAGGGTATGTCACTCAGATACCTCTCAAAGTGGCCAAAGCTATTACAATACATAAAAGCCAAGGAAAAACATTCTCAAAAATGATCCTTTCACCTCAAATATTTGCTGCAGGACAACTGTATGTGGCTTTATCTCGTGTAAAAGGACCGGAAGGATTATTTATTTCAGAGCCTGTTACTACAGAATACCTGAAGATTGATAAGACTGTAAGTAAATTTTATCAGAATAATTTTACATGGGAAATTTCTGAATCTCAGATCAAAAAGCAAAAGGAAATAGAAAAGAAACAGTCGATAAAGAAAAAGGCTAAAAGAAAAACAACCAAGAAGACCGGTACCACAAAAAATAAAACAGGAACTGCTAAAAGAACATCCTCTGCAAAGAATAAAACAACATCCACCAACAAGAAAACAGTATCTGCGAAGAAAAAGCCGAGCGTTACTACAAAAAAGGTGACAAGAACTAAAAAGAAAGTGAACTAAAAAGAAAGTGGGTGTAGCTACGGCAAAGGAAAACCATATTTATATATAAAGAAATAGCCGAATATGAGAGGCTGAAAGCCAAATATGAAGGCACATAGAGGTATTTGAAATGAAAGTAACAATATTGGTAATAGCCATCATATTTACAATAATCACAGGTATAGTACGTTATAGTGTTGCTAACGAATTTATGACAGCATATGCTCCAATCACAGGATGTAGGAAATGGTTTTTGTTGTCTAAAGTTTTTATGAGTGATTCGTTAACTGTAATCTGCTGGTTGGTGTATATCGTAAAAGTTAGAGGAATTTGATTTTATCAAATTTTCAAATATCAAATTAAGATATAGAAATGAGAAAAACTCGGAGAAAACAGTAGAAAAATGTTATAGTAACGAGTATGGTAGATAGTCTTTTCGTTGTTTAATATAATTAGTCTGTTTTTGCATATAGAAGAGAAGTGGTTAAGAAATTACTTTGGAGCAAAAACAGACTTTTTTATTTTGTATAATACTAATCACTTCGCATAACTCAAATTAAACGAAGTAATTAGTATATAAAAATATTTTTTTAAGGTAAGTTTGCGTATATCATCTTTTTATCATTCATATACCCACCACCATTAGAAAATTCTTTTAGACTAACTTCGCCCACTACAGTTACAGTTTCGTCGTTTTTCCAATAGTATGCTTGATTGTGACTAGTCAAGCTAACTAAAACATCATCATAATCATCCAGAACTTTAAAAAGATCTTTTAAATAACATATAGACTCGGGGAGCCGATCATCAGTGTAGTAATTTTGATTTGATAATTCGATTCGAGTATCACCTTTGATCAGCACTATACGATTTGGTATTTCAAGTGGGTTGTAATATAACCTTTTCATGTTCGTGATTCCTTTCCTAACGTTCGTAGTCTGAACTTATATGTTTACTTTCTTTTCACCATATATAAAGCGCTATTATTCATTGAGATGTATGGATAGCATTCCCCATTTTTACGCCATCTCTTTATTCTGCAGATATTCATATTTCCATTGGGCCAGAGTTTGAATATAATCTCTATTTTGTATATTTGCCCTACACAGGTATATTGTATTGATATCTGGTTTGTAAATCAAGTAAAAACCCTGCCTTTTTGTGAGCATTGAGACTCTGGCAAGAGTGTTTGATTTTCAGATTTGGCTTAACTTATTACTATTGATGATAAAAAAACCCTCTTGCGAGGGCCTTTTTTGTGACTAAATTCCAAGATCAAATGACAACTGAGGATTTATTTCCTTAATTTTATCAAGAGGATAATCTACCAGGACAAAATCATCAATTGTTATATCCCAGAATGATTTGCCATCGGCATTGAGCGCAAGTCTGGGAGAATGTCCATCAACAGGATTTCTCCGAATTATCTCTTTGGCCTGTTCTACATGTCTGTCGTATATCTGTACATTTTCCAGTACATGTGTAAATACACCCGGCTTAAACCCGCATTCATGGCAGATCATGAGCATAAGTGCAATATACTGAAGCTCATTTATGGCACAGCTTACTTCATAATCTGAAGAACGCTGATTCATGAGCATATCCATATATAATTCCCCATCATGACCTTTTCGTACATTGTATATAGATTCGTAGCAACATGGATTTAATCCAGCAGTTGTACCGCCTGTTTCATCAGAGAAATCGTCTTCCTGCCATAAACACATGATATGGCGTCTTCCAAATGGATCCTTTTTGAGTCCATTAAGAAGTTTGTTGATAAGATCGTGCTTTCTTACTGTTTCTCCGTATCGACATCCTATAGTACCATCTCCGATATCCCACTGATCCCAATACTTTATTCCAAGATCATGAAGATCTGAAATTTTATTGGACTGTTTCTGATATATCCAGAGAATTTCTTTTACTGCAGATTTCCATGCAATTGGCCTGAGTGTTTCTATTGGACACTCTCCTGCTCCAATATCATACTGCTGCACCTTATGATTGATACTGTATGTATGAGCCGGCGTACCATCTGAATATTTTGGTCTTGGATTCTCGTCGAGAGTACCGTTTCTGAGTATTTCTTCGAGAGTAGTCTTGTGATATAAATCACCTTTAGTCATAATTTGTTCCTCCTTTATATGTTAATGTATCATAAATATGGGTATAATATGCCACAATAAAATATTGTGTCCAGATCGGCTGAATCAAAAATGTAATGTATAATATATAAGAGGCTGTATATAATGAGCATTGGGCTTCAGGAGCAATATAGCAAAAAAAAAGGTTATTTCTAACCTTTTTTATATGCATAGATAGCTATATTGTACTATCTCTCGATTCAGTTTTTATATGAAATCCAAATACCTATCTATTTTAATTCCATACTTTCTTTTTATCCGTTTAAATGAACGGATATTTTTTTTGATATACTTTTTATGTCCCTTGTGTCCGCGTTTTACCGGCGGGAAAAATCCGCAAATGCATTCAGAGTATGCTTGTTCTTCAATGTATCCACATCTGGGGCAACGATTATGACGCTCAACAATCCCATAACATTCCTCTGCATATTCATCACATTTAAATTTTGATGAATGGCAGACAGGGCATATTTTATAACGATACATATTACAACACATCCTCCTTAGCAAACTTCAGATCTCGTCCGTATTTAAGAAGTAATGGATAGTCAGCTTCATAATGATCAGTCACAGACCATCCGTTGTAATATTCACCGTCATCATCAAGTCCTATCCACTTAACATCATTTATAATATCTTCACATGTTGGCAAGGTGGTATCATCAGATGTATCCTTACCGGCATCAATAATTTCCTTTGCCTTTGATTCTAATTCTCTGATATACCCTTCGACATTTTTTCTTCCGGTTTCGGTTAAAATTAACTCCGTATCCACTTTTATAGTCATGGTTGCTATAGATCCGGAACACCCAAAATAATCATCTTTGATGTTAACGTTGATACAACTTGCTGAAAGAATGCAGTCATTTAGGTACTTAGGAATGCTGTTTTTACCATCATAACTTGCTATGGCCACATCCGTATTTATATCTACTATATCAACAACGATACTGTCACTGCATAGCTCTAATAACTGAATCAGCTTCATATTTTTTCTCCTTTCAATTTTGATATTGATAATATGGAAAATTTAGACAAAAATAAGAGCCGGGTAGATTCCGACTCCTATATTACATTAGGCTACAAATGAACAGATGACCAGCCACCATGAGCTATTGAAAACAAAATACAAATTTATTTTAAAAACTGATAAGTCACAGAATGAACCTTATAAAACAGCCAATCTTTTAGATTGACTGTCTTTTCACTGAATAAACTGTACTCACGTTCTCCAACCTGAGCGGAGAAGTTTTCCTGAATGATCAAATATGCGATAAGCCATGCCAAAGTTTTTAGCCAGGCCTAATGCTTGTTTGATACTATCACAATCAATAGGACTCATAATATAGCCCCATCTTGAGTTTAAAACTAAAGTACAGGGTTTTGCCTTCATAATTTACCTCCTATTCAGCTTCTACTCCATTTATATTTTTACACATACAATATGGGAATATGTTGAAATAATAGAAAATAAAATATGACAGATTTTATGACAGATTTTTTACCTTAATGTTACTACCAGCACTGGTTTCGCCTTTTCTTTATAATAGTTGCGATGAATAATATTAATCTTAATATGCCATTAAATATTCTAAATATCAGCCAAACGGCCAAACGAATTATAGCTTTTGTTATAAAATGCCTTTTCAGTTGTCAGAGGGCGAAAACCCACAGGCTTGCCCGTGGGATGAAGCCACCCTTAAATTAAGCGACGACCCTCCATCCCCCGGTATGTATTGTTTTACTTATCTTTTTTATCGATACCGGCAAGCGTTCATTAAGCGCAATGCGAGTGCCGTTGCTTATTATGCCTTTTACTGTGTATTTTGTGCCGTCAATCCACACTATATCGCCTGGTCTGTACTGATAGTGTTGTCTGCGGACTGACCAGTAACCTTTCTTAATCTTGTGGCCACGGTAAATACGTTCGTTTTTATCACTGTGTCGTGACTCGCGTCTGTTGGTACGATTACATGATAAGTCTTTACCACTTTTGATGCTGCCATCCCGGGTATCTGTATATTTAGCATCGTAGAATTTGCTCAATACCCGGTTGTTGCGCCGGCATTTCTGGTAGTGCTTAAAGTCTGTGCGGTGCTTCGGGTGGAAATTACCCATAGCGTAAGCATCATTTGTGTGAGTTTTCCTTATACCTAACTCCTTACGCTTTAGCTTTGTCATGGCTCCGTAAGTGAAATTAATCTTTACATCTGTGGCCATAACTTTAAGTATTTTGATGATGCTCCATCGAACCATAGTCATAAAAGTAGCGCCCTTAAAGCCCTTGTCAATAGGTTTTAATCCCCACAGTTTGCCGTCAGGCTGATGATTTTTGGATGTATGGCATTTCGTACATACCGAGGCGAGGTTCGCTATCCGGTTTGTGCGGTCACCGTGCCAAAATCCTACGTGGTGGATCCGAAGGATCACCTTATCTTTGATAGCTGATTTTCCACAGCAGATACACTTGTAGTTGTCACGGGCAAATACTGCTTCCCTTTGGGTAGCGTAGCCGTATTCTTCGCCGTGCTGGTAGTCCGTGCCTTGGGGAATGGGTTTGCCCTCCTCGATGGCTTTAAGTAACTGTGTATCAAACTGCCCGACCTCAAAAATAGCCTCCGTAACAGGAAGTATTTTGCTGTACTGGGTAAACAACCTTATCTGTACGTCACGCTTGTTGCGTATGGATGGAGCGAAGCCATCCTCTGTAAATTTACCCTTGCGGTTGTTCCACCTGGGCTTGCGGTATCGTGTCTTGCGATTTCTGCGTGACTGACGATACTTACGACAATCATTATGATGCTCGGTCTCATCTTCAAGTAGATCATACTGTGCGTTCACATATTCGTGCTTCTGTGAACAGATGGATACTCCCACATGCTGGTAGCCGGTATCCATCTTAAACTCAATGGGCTGCGTGTTGCCATCAGCACGGTTTACGAGCTTTATGGTGAACACGGGTCTGCAACCAGCCTTTATGGCCTTGCCGGACTTTAAGAGCTTCCTTGCCCTGCGTTCCGTTGTGGGCATAAGCGGCTTGCCAGTTGAACTTAATACTGCTACCATGTAGTTTCTCCTTTCTAAAGATTTTGGTACTCCGGGCTTTCGCCCGTGCGCTTACGCGCTCCGGCCTGCTTTCGCTACCGGGTTCTCCGCAAAATTGCGGGTGGCCCACATCGCCAATGTTAACGGTACGTTTTACGGATAACTCCGAGGCATACACACTTTTATATACCCTTTTAAATGTTTAATGTATGCCCGCAGTGCATGGGACTTGTGGAGCATCCCATGGTGCCTATTGTATATTTGTACCTTAACGTAGTCCCATAGGGACTTAGGCTATTCACTTGGGGTTGACCGGCAACTATAAGCTACCTGTCAATCCCACAGGCTTGCCTGTGGGTAAAGTGAATGCCAGGACTATCCTTAATACAAAATTAAAGATAGATCCTATTATTCCCATTATCATTTAATTACCTCGGAGGCTTTTTTCATCAAGTAACAAACTATATCTGTTTCTGACAGCCCTCGCCTGCTCTTCGTCGATGCGTCAACTCAGATATGGAATGAGCGTCCAAACCATGTACTATTGGAACATTTGTTACTTGAGCCCAAAATTCGTTCCAATAATGGTGTCTATCTCGTTTTGATGATTCGTTTTGTTCCAACACAACATTGTTCAATTTAGCTGCTTCTATAACCTGATCGGCTACTTTTTGCATATTATCTGTCCATACTTTCTGCCTTCTAAATATCCTATCTGGATGGGCAACTACAGAGAAGTAACCGCTCTCAATTCCCTGTTTTTCTGCTTCTCCTAGAGCTATATATTCATCATTATTTAGTTTTTCTTTATCCCATGAAAAAGTATAACCTGTCTCAGTTTCAGCCATATGTTGGCCCAGCATAAGTATCTCTATATTAGGGTTATCACACAAATATTTATAATAACCATCTTTATCAAATTTTGGGAAATACTCTATTTCTAAACCTATATGTACAGCAATCTTAGTGTCATATTTAATTTTTAATGAGCTCAATGTACTTATATACTCATTTAATTGACAGTAATCCATCCGATTTCCAAATGGATCTCCAGGAAAAGGAGCATGATCAGTAAACCAAATCCCTTTTGCACCGATACTAAGAGCAGCTTTTATATATTCTTCGTCTGACACGTTTTCAGCATGCTTACACCTGTATGTATGCACATGGAAGCAGTCATTATTTGGTATGTTCATTATTTAACCTTTCTTTGTCTAAAGAAGATTGAAGTAATAATATTTTCTCCCTAATAAACTGTTCACTATATTCTTGATATTTATTATTCCAATTTGATAAATTTAGTTCTTGACGAAGAATATCTGAAGCTTTTTCATTTGGATATAAACAACTCCATCACGATCGAAAATCATTATATTGCCAAAGCATTTCTTATTTTCAATCCAAGTTAAGTTGTTTGCTATTCTATTTACTGTGCTATTATAAGTATTATACCTTATTTTTTAATATTATGTATGACAACAGATATTTCACGACTTCCGCATACATAAGTCGGAGGAATCCAATTTACTCTTATTTCACTTCTACCTACTCCTACATGATATCTTTGCCAATGAGCACGTCTTACATGTGGCCTTATTGGCTTCCTAGAGGCACTGTTTGCGTTCTTAGTATTTTCCTTGTCTGCATATCTTAAAGCCTCTTCTTGAGCCAATTTGATGGCTTTACCGTAGCGTATACCTACATCCCACATTCTTATTTCTGAAAACTTATTTTTGACCACTGAAGATGGTTTATAAGTATTCTTTGTTATCGGGTTTTCGTTTATATCTCCAGAGTCTACTGACAGGAACATTAATACCTGCATTATAGCTATAATAAGCTCTGTCCTGTGATCTTCTTCATGCATCATGGTGAGTTCAGTAATATCCATAAACGGGTGATGATTTCTTGCTACGAAATCGGTTACCGGAAGATCATCAAAATTACATTCCAATTCATCTACAGTATCAAAATTATAGTTCCCATAGTAGCTAAAAATGGTGTATTCATCTGTAACCATGTATGTGGCTACTGCAATGCTTCTTCCCATGATCTCAATATGTACAAAAGCTCCCATAAATGGATCTATACCTTTTACATCCGATAGATCAAAATACATATCATTAGTCGGCATATGGGATAACGCTTCGTATGAGCAGCTCAATTTTTGAGTATATTTGATCTCATGAAAAAAATCGTTGTCGATCTTATATACAACCTTATATTTAGTCCATTCCTTAAGGCATGGACACTCTCCCATGTAATCCTGCCATTCGGTTCTACGCATTCCTATGTCGCTCATCTTGATACCATTCAGTAGCGCCTTGTTTGCTCTTTTGTTGTACATGACAAAATCATTAAGTGTTTTATACTTACCGGTATAGTATGGATTAAAGAAATCTTTTGAAAAAATAAACTGAAGGTATTCTTCAGGGGTATAATCTGCGGGAATGAGACCACAATTAACCTGATGTTCGTAATAATCGTCGAACGATTCGTTTTCGCGCATAGCGTCTATCATTTCCAAAGGAAAGTATTTTGCCATTTATGATCTCCTTGTATGTTATCGTATATTCAAGTGAGCGTTTGCATTATTCCATGCCTGTATCGCTCTTTCTCTTGTTTTGAATCCGGAACTGTCATCATGTCTTTGAGCCGTTCCGCAATAACCGCATTCGATCCAATACATGCGTCTGTTGGGAGTTCCATTTCTATATCGGCTCTTTACTGTTATCTTGTCGCCTATTTTCTTACAATATGGACATGCGTTTAATTCAGTCCATTTTTTAATTGGTGCTCCACAATGAGGACATGATTCGTGTATTCCATGAACATAGATGCCTTCACAGTATTCACAAGAGTCTTCTTGAGGCTTTTCTTCATCCGTAGGACATCTTAAAGCCTTACTCTTTTTAACGTCTCCGATAAGGGATATAGCAAGACCACCAAAATATCCAACCGGAAATCCGATGAATATTATTATGAATAACAAAGCTCCTTTACTCATAGAGAACTTCATTATTTTGGGTGATATTGAAATAAATCCGTTAATGAAAGCATCTGCAATCGAATATTTTGAGCGAGCCATTAACTGCTTCTGAACAACTTCGTTGAATTGACTCGTATATTGAGTATCGAGAATACTGTCGGTGTCATCACCCTGCATTCCTTCCCAATACCAGTCATCGAAATCTTCATGAGGTATATATTCATCAAGCGATGTTAATATGACATCTGTTGAATTGGTTGAATATATAAGCAGCCAATGCTTTTCGTCAGAAAACCTATTTACGTATAGATCATATGCATATTGTGACAGAGTGTAATAATATTCTTTCCATTCGGTATTATCTACTGTTATCAACGCAGGCGTTATACCAGTATTATCTTGGAAATCCTCAAATACACTCATCAGCCTAGCTTCTTCTCTGTCACTTAAGACATCGATGTTGTCTTCTATTATTATCTGTGTGTCGTAGTCTAGAGATACTTTGCGAGGTATGTGACACATGGCTTTAACAGCAGGAAATGTGGCATATAGCCATATAACAACGACACCAAATAAGAATATTATGCCCGCTAAAGGAGAAGTTACTTTTGAATTGCTGTAATAGTATTTTGGCTTGCCATGACTGTAATAAACATAACGATGAGTGCCGGGGTGATATGTGTTATAAACATGGTGACTTCTTCCAGAACCACCACTGCTATGGGAACTTCCTCCTGAAAAACCTCCGCTGCTACCACCGCTATGAGAACCGCCTCCACTAGAATGTGGCATATTTATACCTCCTATGAATCACAGCTTTTTAACCATTCTTCTATGAATTCCTTTATTTCGGAAGTTTCATAGTCATTGGTGTTGTGTTTGTATAGTTTCTTATTGTAACAATGCTGCGCTATCGATGTATTGCATATTGCCATATCATCGGATATCACAGTCCATATATGATCTGCAAATTCAAATTCCTCGCCAGGAACCATTTTGAAAAGTTTGAGATTCGATATTATCAGTACCGGTCTAACATTGCATATCGTGTTTACGAATTCCTCACCATAACCCCGTTCATTATCTTCCGATACCGTAAACACCACTCTCTCATTATCTCCATGTGAACGGAGCCAGTATGAAAAATGTACAAGAGGGATGTGTTCCTTGTATTGTTCATATTCTTCGATGCTTAAAAGTTTGATCCCTGTAACATCGATATCTATTTCTTTGGAAATTTTTATTATATGTTTTGCTTTCATATTTAATGCCTGCTATCTTTTCTTTAACTTACCGCCAGATGTTTTGTACCATTCCTCCAAGAAGGTTTTCTCTTTAAGGGTAAATTCATAAGCTTCTGGTGTGACGCCATATATTCTTGTAAGATACTGATTGATATTGTTTATAAGTTCTATACGGTCAATACCACTCCTTAGTATTTCTTCCGGAATTGTGTTGAAGTGTATTTTGCAAGGAAGTTTGGGCTGATTGTGGCCTCTTTCGTCTTCGTTACACCATACAATATCTTCAAGAACTATCTCAGAAATCATACGTACATGTGTAAGATGAAGCGGTGAGTTGGGTCTGTACGCTTCTGTTTGTAAGCTATCGTCCTGAGATAATTCATTATCAATATATGTTGTGCAGAAATGATTAAACTGGAAACCGTTTAGATTCCATTGTTTCTTTTTCTTTCCTTTCCCATATGTTAGGATGTGGGATTCTTCGCTTAATGTCTTATAAGTATCACTCATAATCTCTCCTTCTTATAGACTGATGACATTTGTTATTATCAAAACTACGCCTATTCCATATAAAACAAATGAGGTAATATAGCCTAAAATACTTTTCGACTTTATCTTTAATAGGGATATTGGTTTTAACCACAAAGGAAATAACCATTTGATTCCACCACTTGTGAATGTGTCCTGGATCAAATGAATCAGATAACCCATTATCCATGCTTTAAGGAAATAATCCGGCAAAGGAAATGACTTGATTGAAAATATGTATATTAGCCAACTTGTAATGCCCAAAAATAAAGGTGTATGTGTTATTGATCTGTGCTTAAGAAAAAGCCTTGTTATGAAAGACGATATTTTTAGTTTTTGAGCGATCTTTGAATTCTTAACGTCTATATCCGGAAAGATTGACGCAACAGTACATACTGCTGTGAATCCGGCTACTATTGCAGGGCTGTCGTATGTCATGCAGGCTGCGGTTATACCCATTGTGAATCCAAGTGATAAATGCTGTGTTCCTGTCATATTTTTCTCGCTTTCGTACTTATAATATGGATTTCTTTATTGGTAATATTATTTTTATGCTTCAAATATCAATAAAAAAAACACCGGTATGAACCAGTGCTTTTAGAGATGTTATAGTGACAGCTTTAATTTCTCTCCAAACTTTGCAGGATTAATCTTTTTTATTTCCAATTTATTAAGATTAACATGATAGTAATCAGATATTTCCTGAGACTGATAATATTCAAATAGGCCTGTTGCCCCATCAATTCTGAATATGTCACAGGTACGGATGATGTATGTTCCGCATTTTCTGATCAAAACCAAAAAATCTTTATCCTCGATGTTGGAGCTGCCTTTAAATTTCATATATTTGGGTCTGTCACAATTTTTCCAGTCTGTATAAAAATGCTTTACCTTTCTGGATACAAGCGATTCAAGCTTATGATCAAGTGAATCAATGTCTGTATATCTCATATCATACTCCTTTCGTGCTTCTGATATCTTGAATATGGAATAATATAAACATAATAAAAAGCCCCGAAGGGCTTCTTTTAGGGGTGACTATGAAAAAGAAAAATTAAGTGGCCAATTACTTGAATCAAATACATAGTAGAAGTGTTCACCGTGATCCTCTATTCTGTCACCGGAAGGTTTTAATCCACATTCTTTTGCAATGCTTGATACTGCATACTTGCAGTTCTTCTTTCTCCAGTAATAGTCGTCGGCTGACACTGGAATGTTGTATTTAGTTATAGCGATGACCTGAAATATATCATCAAAGTATCCTGTCAGATCAAACTCTACATCCTGGATATACGGTAACTTGAGAAGATTGTTTTTAAATTCCTCTATCTTCTTTGATAACCCAAATGTTTTAGCAACCTCTTTATAATCGATCATGATCATTACCTCCTATCTCCTCTTAGAATTTTGTTACATCATAAATATGTAATAAAAATCTAAACATAAAAATACAGACCATCATCTGCTTAAGAGCGATAATAGTCTGTATAAACATGTATAAAATGGGCACTATTGATTTATATTTGAAACCCTTCCTATAAAGGAAATATCGTTGTTTATGTCTGAGACCATGTAATAAAAAGGTTTATCAAATACAAAATAGAGTTTTTCCGTATCTTCACTCAAAAGAAATCCCAAATCTGGAATTATTGTTGACATGGCTCCCGCTTTTGTTCCTTCTTTGTTTACCTGTATCTTTACCTCTTGAGTTATTTGAACATCCTTATTGTAAGAATTATATTCAGGAATACATTCATCTATATGCGCAAGGCCTACCTTTTCTAATTTCTCATTGTCAAAGTCAATTCTAGAATCTATTTCGAATTCCGGAAACACTACTTCTATAGAACTTGCTGTTTTTTTATGATGTCCATCAAAAAGATTACTCACATCTACTGTTTCTATAGCGTCTTCGGAATAGATCAGATAAAGAGTAGACATTGTATTCAGATATTTAATAGGAATCGCGTAACACGTATCATTTTTATAATATTCGCAAGAACCAAGATTGTGTTTCATCATTGAAGTTTCTGTAACGGTGTCATCTTCATTATGAAAGGGATATGATTCCATTTTTACGTCATCATTCAGCCATTTATCCTGAAAATAAATGATATTCATAACTTCTATAGTGGATGATTTTTGAAATTCTGGAGTTTGGGTCATAAAATGATTTGTGTATTTGTCTACAAAGTCATTATGAATATCTTGGGAGCTCTTTTTTGACATATCTATATAATAAACAAAGTTTTTTGCCGGAGAATCCTTGAAGATTAAATCATATTGAGTATTAGCCCAGATGCGGTCGATTATCCTATAATGACAATTTTCCTGATAATTATTAACGGCTTTTATATAATCTTTATATTTGATCCCGCCAATAAAGTTTATTATCTCATCTTTAGGCTCACCATCCTTTATAAGGTATGTGTAATTCTCAAGAGCAGTATTCAATGAAACCGGCGAATAACATATATTACCTTCGCTCGGAAATAGTTTATTCATTGTATCAAGATATTTCTGAACATCGATATCTAATTCCGTCATATGCTGCTGGTTGTATTGTTGATATTCGTCAAGGAGCGCTTCAGCCTGTTTATCCGCAACGATATTCTGCTCTTCTACGATTTCTTTACTGACTCCTTTGTTTTTACATCCAGATAAAAGACTTACTCCGATCAGACCTGTTAACGCAATAGCAAATAGTGACTTTCTCATAAAACCTCTCTTAAAAGAAAAAACTTCATCTTACATCTATAAATATGGAAATCTAAAAAATTCTTAATGGGCGTATATTATATATTCTTTTTATTTCTACAACTGTTATCCATATTTTTACTATAGCAATTAAACAGGAGAACAATAGGAGGATTAATATATGAGAATTCATTATGCACCGCTTTCAAGGAAAGCATGGAATGATTATGCTAAATGCAGAACGGCTTATGCCAAAGGCGAAAAGTCACATGCCAGGCTTGTTGTTGATAAAATGATCGATGTTCTGGAAAACGGCAGTCGTACAAATCTGGCTCTGACTTTTATGCCATATTTTTCTGCTATCATAAACAAGGAAAATGGCAATAAGGATATCACAGATGAAGTGATTGAAAAGATTCTTTCAAGAGCAAAGAATTGTGCCAAAGAGATGGCTGAAGAAGAAATCTGGATGCGTTCAAATTGTGAGACCTTCAACGGCATCGAAGTTAAGTGGGAAGATTTTCGTCCCTATGACGAAGATTATAATTCTTTTGACAGAAATTCCCAGAAAGTTGTAATGCCTTGGAGATTTACTCCTGAAGAGGAAAACGAATTCAGAGAAAGATTCTCGATCGAATTCCATGATCCTTATTGTGACGGTAGGGACTGCACGGGAGCTCCATTCACAGGATGGATGAAGTTTTTAAAATGTAAGGATCGTACAATCATTTTGCATAATATCTTGTATGATCTATGATCTTGCTTTTAAGGGTGTTCTTCGGAACATCTTTTTTTATGCATAGGAATAAAAAAGATACTGCGAATAAAATATCCCCACCTAAGAATTTTATACTTAAGTAGGGATATTGAAAACATAACTTGTAGTTTATATATCCAAAAATCTCATTTTTGAGCCATTCGAGTTTGTTGGTTTATTCTGCTTTGTATCGTGAGTTGGCATTAATGACTGAGCCGCCTCGTTGAGCATATTCGTCATTTCACTCTTGCATTTGTCACAATATTGTCCTTTTGAAATAATGCATCCACATTTTTCACAATAGATTCCTGCTTCTCCGGTTAGTTCGAGTCTTTCCTGTCTTATCCATTCTCGTATTTGTCTTTCTGTCACCTCGCATTCTCTGACAGCTTGTATGATAGTACATCCCGGATTGTCTCGAACGTAACTCTTTACACGCTGAAAGTCATCCTCGAGAGCTTTTCTGCAAGATGGACAATACTGCTCCCCTCCTATGTAATTGAATAATAATCTACATCTTTTACATACTCTTGTATCCATAACAAATCTCCATTAAAAGATGACTTTTTCCGCCTATAAAATGTATTCGAGCGATAAAGAATCGGCGATAGTTGCTATTGCTATCCTGTATACACATATAGACCTTGTTCCCGAAGGAAGCGTTTCATCATTTCTTTCGTGCAAATGTCCATAAAAATGGATCGGCGTCTCATTCTTTTTCAGATACTCGTTTATTCCTCGTAATCCCGAATGAGATTCATTCTTGTCATCTCTCAATATGTTTGAATGGGTGATAAATATATCTGCCTTGGGTATAGATTCAGCTAATCTGACGCTTTCTTCGTTTGTCATAAGACATAAATCTTCGTTATCCTTATATCTGCAACAACCACCCATGCCTGCTATACTCAGTCCATTTGGAAGTACGATACTTTTTCCATGCAGATTGTTGATATTTAACTCGTCTATCAAGCTTTTAGGCTCGTGATTCCCCGGTATGGCATATAATGGAAGATTGAGCACATTACAATTTGCTTGAATGTCCATGAGTTCTGAATATTCTATATCTCCCATGGCAATACATACATCGGCCTTGCGATAAAAAGCCTTGTTTATCTGATGATATCCTCCACCACTATGAAGATCGGAAATAAGTAGTATTTTTGTTCTTGGGAATTCAAAAGGAGTGAATATGACTTTATTTTGTTTATTTATAAATCTTTGTAAAAACATTGAGACCTCGTAATCTTCACTGCATTTATAAGGACAGAATTCCATATCTTCGTGGCACTGATAAATACTCCTACTAATATGTTCTTACTGAGACGATAATTCGCTATAAAATGCAGTATTCATTTCTTTTTCTTTGAGTAGCTTGATGAAAGCTTTTTTGAACTCAAAAGGTTTATCATCGAAAAATTGGACAACTTTTTTAGCATTCCATCTTCCGTTAATGTATTCTTGAAATGCTATATCAGCATCACTAATTTTTGATTTCTTCATATCTACCTCCTGTAAAAAATCCTCTCATAGATAAATATGGAAGCAAAATAATTTATATTGAACATCCTGGTTAATTATCCATATAAATTTAGTTTTTCTTGCAATTTATCGATTTATTTATTGATTACAAAGCCTAATACTTTGTCTATATTTAATCTATATATATGAGCGTCCCAATCATCTGCATCAGAATATTTTTGTACCGCCAATGGCAATTTACACACTGGATCAAAGTGCTCTTTGAGCCAGTCCATAACATATTGATTCTGGCCGTTCCATACATATTCTATACGTTTGGGGATGCTTCTTTCCGCCAACATCTGTTTTAGGCAATAAGATAGTGTCATTGTGCCATATCCCTGATGGGCGTATTGAGGCTCCGTATACCAGGATGTTATTCGCCATGTATCATCCTGCATTGAAACACTGCACCAGCATATCTGCTTACCATCGATAATAGCTTTAGCTTCGTATGTATTTACGGTGCTTGCATAACAACTAAACATTAGTCTCCTTCCATTTCTCTTCGGCTTTCCACCAACAGCCGCTCATTATCATCTCAACTATGAACGGGTCTGTATTATTTGGTAACAACCTATTCCAGTGTTCAGAAACATACTTTCTGAAAATATAAGCGTAAAGCAAGACAAAAAATCCACATACGTATATAGCGATAAATATATCAGAAATAAATGCTGAATGTGTGATTCCTTTTATTACACAGAACACCTCAATGAAGAGTGTGGCTACAGATGACGCGATCCATGTACATAAGCTTATAGTCATTATTTTTGAGCCGATTATAAGTTTTTTCATACAGTTTATCTCCTCTTATCCCTTTTGGGATATCAGGTGAACTTGTTTACAGCATCCGCTATATTTAAAGCAGCATGAGCACATGCATCTTGACCATCGTAACAAACAGTCCACCTATTGCTTTTCTTTTCATAGAATAGGCTAAATTGGATCTCCGCATCATTATTCGAAAATATAAAATTTAGCCAATCTCTATGCTCAATGAATCTATGCAGATACCAGCTTGTCATATCAAAGCCATCGTTAATTATGAATTTGATAGCTTGGTCTATTTCTACTGGAAAGTCTTTTAAAATCTGACCCTTCTCACTGTGATAGCCATACTGATATTCTTCAAATAGATGTTTTATATAATCGTACGCCATTTTATGCCCTTTTATTTTCTTTTACAATTCTGACTCTTATAATAGATTAATCGCTTCAGCTGCCAATGGGCTTCTTACTGATTCACCCTCTAAAAACTCAACTTGAGCACATAACTTATTACCCATAAACTTTTCAGACAGATATGCTAATCCATTGTTTCTTTTATCTAACTTAGGGCTATCAATCTGATTAAGATCGCCCATAAAAACAATCTTAGTGCCCATTCCGGCACGAGTGATAATAGTCTTAGCCTGCAATCTTGTGAGATTTTGTGCTTCATCGATTATTATGTATGTATTAGGAAGCGAACGACCTCTTATATAGGCTAATGATGTGACTTCGATAATTTCTGTATCAAACATATCATCTATATGTATAGATACCTGTTCTTTGTCTTCCTCTTCGTTTCCTATGAGATATGTAAGATTGTCAACAATAGACGCTAATAAAGGCAATGTCTTTTCCTTTATATCACCCGGCAGATATCCTATCTCTGCATCAGCCAATACGTTGGCTCTGGCACATACGATTTTATCATATCCACTTTTATTCTTTTTCTTTGTATTGAAGTTTGTATACGTTTGTGATAATGCCGCAGCAAGGGATAACAATGTTTTTCCTGTGCCTGCCGGCCCCTTTAATATAACGAGAGGTATCTCATCCGCCGGTGCCAATAATGCATCTAACGCGTATCTCTGTCCTTGGTTTTTAGGGAATATACCAAATGTTGAATTTTTATTATAATCCGGAAGCAATACAAGTTTCCCGGCTTCGTATTTACACAAAGCAGAACTTGTTCCATTAGTAACATGGAAATATTCATGCTCATGATATGTAGTATCATCCGGTGGATCCATTATTCCGGTATCAAATAAACTTTCGAGCGATCTATCTGTTTGTATGTGACTTCTTCCTGAATATGCAAAATCACTATCAACTTGATCATTTCTATAGCTCTGTGTTTTTATATTGCACGCAAGAGCCTTTATTCGCATTGAAACGTCGTTTGTTACAAGAGTCACTTCCTGTCTTTTTCCTGACTGCAGATCCTTACTGTTAATGAGCAACGCTGTTTCGATGATTATATTATCCGGCTTTGCCAAATTAAATCCCGCAGGAAGATCTATATCCTTAATATAGTCCTTATACTGACCTACATCCACTATAGTTAATATTCCCTCAAGTCCGGGGATATTCCAACTCATATCACCTGCAGAACGTTCTGTAATCTCTTCTATAGTCCTGATAGCTTCTCTTGCCTGAAAACCTTTTTCACCATATGACGTTTTGAGATTATCAAGTTCTTCGAGAACTATTGCCGGAATGATGATATTATTGTCATCGAAGCCATATATAGCCTTTCCTTCTGTTGACATTAAGATATTCGTGTCGAGTACGTATTTTTTTACCATAATTTCTCCTGCATAATTCATTAGTCTCTAAACTCTAGAACATTGTTTAATGACTTCTATCTTATTTAGCGCAGTATTACATTTTTTTATTGATAAAACATGCTGTACAGAAAAATTGAACTTTCGAATTTTCCAACCCTTTTTATTAGCCTGTTCAGTTACAATCTTTTTTATGGACGCCAATATTGCTGTTATCTCTTCACTACTAAGCGTTGGAACTGATATTTCTGAAAAGATTTTATTGATTTTCCCGTTAGGAAATATATATTCCGTAGAATACTTTTGTATCATTGGGTATGAAACTTTAAATCCCTGATCTTCGAAGTATGATTTTATGCGTCTTAAGCATTGCTTAGTACAAGAGATTTGTGCATTAGAAAATTCCTTTTTCTTTAATGTCTTTTGACCGCTTCCAGGTTTTCTTCCTCCATATTCCGGACCTAACAGAATCGCTTTTATTGGCCAACCAAGACTTTTTCTATTTTGATACGTTGTCAGAGGGAGATGCCAGTGCTCACACATTTTATATATTGTATCGAATTTGTTTCCTTCGTGATCATATACCGGCTTGCGATGTTTAGTTTTATGACTCAAGATATTTTCTAAATTATCGCCTTCTTTGATATGCTTTATATAGTAGGGTTGATCGATATTATAATGTTCGCACATCTTTCTTGTATTCTTAAATACCTGTCCTTTATGATCGGTTATTTCTTTATCTCTACGATTTCTTGTCAATATTTCTTCAATACTCTTACCATTTCTGAATTCTGTATTAAATGTTTGTCTGTTTACACCGTATATATCACACATCTGCTGGATAGAATCATACCGAACACCGTTATGATCTATCGGATCCATAGGTTTTTTGCGCATTCTGACAGGAGTTGTAAATGTTTTGTTTATAGACCAACCATTATTCATTCTATGTCTAATAACACACGTACTGATGTTATAGTGTTTACTTGCCTCAGTTACACTGTTGAATAGCATTCCATCAACTTCAATAGGTTTTGAATTCATATGTCACCTTCCAATTTTTCTATTATTTAAATCAAATATGGAATTTGAATTTCTAAAAACCTCTTTTATGTGTCACTTTTAATAAAAAAAACGATGAAAATAAATTCATCGCTTTTTAAAACTGACATTATCCCTTGAACATCTGAATTGTCTTTGCTGCAATTCTTCTTGCGGTATCTACATCGGCATCTATGAAATCCATAAAGGTCTTCCAATCCGGTATGTTTTCCGCTTCAAGGAACACTTTTTTCTTTGCCTCAGGAATACATCCTCCGAAGGATGACTCATCAAAGAAATTATAAAGCTGCTTTGAATTCAGTTTGTTAGCGTAAGCTTCAGGCTCGACAGAACTAAATCTCGTCCTTACATATTGCAGGATTGCTTTATTAATTTCAGTTTTTAGAGGTTTAGGGGAATTCTTCCTTATTGAAACAAGCTCTCGAAAACCTCTGAGGCTCTCTTTTGGATCTTCGGCTGAAATAACTTCTATAGGAGTTTTTCCTATATATGGTCCATCTGTAAGTGTTGGAACGACCGGTTTCTCCTCTTCAACCTTGGGGGTGTTTTTAATTGTTTCCACAGGTGGGGTATTTATCTGAGGGATTGTTTCCTTCGGTAAAGCCTCAGCTTTAGAACTCTTTATTTCAGAAAAGAACGTGTCGTCTATCAATTTGGCAAAAAAATCTCTTACAAGGCTCTCAGTCTTGTCAGCATCTTCTCCTTCTATCGTAATGACTATCCTCTCGCCATCACGGAACATTTTTGTTGTCAGCATATTGTACCTCCTATAATTGTTCTTTATGATAGGAATATGGACGAAATTTGTGGTAATAGATGTTTTTTATCGGAATAAAAAAAGGAATCGCACATATCATGCAATTCCTTTGAAATGTTATTATGATGATTTATTTTACTTAACCATTCGGTATGATCCAGTTCGGATAAAGGATATCGAAATCGCCTGTAAGGAAACTAATGCAATGACATTCATCCTCTAATGAGCTGAATGTATAAGCATCTGTAGTATACTCATAGTCGAACGAATCATGCCAGTCATAATCCATATGTTTGTGATATATCTTTAATACTAGATCACTTCTTCCCGGATAGTTATTGTCATATATATTGAATACGATATCTCCGTCTTCTCCCATTTCATATCCATAGGCTACTACGGCATGTCCGCCCTTGCCTTCAGATACAAATCCTACTGTAAGGACATTTCCTGCATCCATATATTCCAATACTTTTTTAAGACCTGCATAACTATCATTTGACTTTCCATTTACCAACAATGCGCAGTCCGATTTAACCTTATCATTACCTTCTTTCCAACGACATGATATCATAGTCGCAAATTGCTCTTCTGCATCTGTCTTGGGGTGCAATACACCTGTCTTATCAGTTCTATCCTTTACAAAGGTATCAGTCTTATAATCATTGAGTACAGGATTAAACAGCGTCATATTTTCTATGGCGTCAGTTGAAAGATCCCACTTAACATCCGTGCCGTCGATATTGTATCCACCGTTTAGATCAAAAGTCCTGCTATTATAGATCTTTGTTATATAAGTAGATACGCCCATGCATACACCACCGGGACTATACTTTGTGCCGAAATTGCCGAATGGGAAAGTGTCCTTTTCTATACTAAAAGGTTCTCTGTTGTCTATATAATCCACATCAACCTGATATAGTTCCTGCTTTCCTGCAGAATAATCATATACATATCCAAGAGTATCGTCATATGTAAAGTAACAATATGTAAAGAACTGCTCAGCAGGCTGGTTTATACAATCTCCTTTGAATCTGTGATTTCTGTTTACATCCAGTGTTTCATATCTTGCCAGTTTCTCGTCGTATTCTTCTTTAGATATACATTTTACGCATGAACTGTCTACTGTGAATGGATTGTCTGTCTTAGGATTTATGCTATACATCAGATTTATGATGTTTATCATTCTTTGTATAGCCGCCTGATTGTTGGCAGTTATCCCACTATCGACATAGTAAATCTCAGTGAATGCCTGTTTTTTTAATATCCAGTTGCACAAGAATCCCGGACACGGTTTGCAACTGACTAAAACCTTTACATCAACACTGTCGGCAGCGACTGAGGTGAAAGGTATTGCCATGTTGAGATCGCTTATAACCTTTTTTATCTTCGATGTTTTATTATTCGTATTTTTATCTACGACATATATATAATTGATGTCGTCATAGTTAAAACGATCTTTTACAACAAGGTTACTCTTTTGACTATCAACCTTGAATGACATTTTAGATGTCTTATCAGAACCGGCTTTTATCGTATAAAGTTCTATACTGTCTATACCTATGTTCTTTTCTCTTAAAATATCTGAAACGTTGATCACGAGTGGACCAGAATAGTTGTATATCCTGTATTTCTTATATATCGTGATATCATCTTCGTCAGGAATACTGAGATTTCTAACGACAGCACTCAGATCTTTGATATTATCTGCATTGAGGATAACTTCGGGGCACTCGTTCTCTTCGTATGTCAGTTCTCCGTCGTATTCATACTTCTGGTTAACATCCATGCCATGTTCGATCTTATACTTATCTGTATAGAAATCATCAGCGGTAGACTTCTTGGTGGGATCTGAATGATAAATATTTAATTCCTCATCATCAGTCAGTCCATCCTGATCTGAATCAGTATTGTACGGGCTAAGTCCAGCCTGAAGCTTGTCGTACCTTGTCATGCCGGGTATCTCGGACGCTTCGTTCTTAAGTCTTTCGTTGTAATCGCTTGAGGTTATCTCTATGCCGTTGATATAGATACCCTCCATCTTATGTTCTTTATACTTGCCGTAGCCAAATACTGCTACTGCAGTTATAAGTGCTACGATTATGATATTCTTGATTAACTCTTTCATAAAACCCAACCTTCCGCCTTGCGGGCTAATATATTTATTTCATTTACTATTCATAATATGGGATAAACAATTGTCGAGATGATTTTTTATGTGTCAAAAACATAATAAAATGAATCGTATCTATTTCGATTATATCATATCTTCATTCATCATAAAAATAGACATAAAAAAGCTCCGACTTAGTCGAAGCTCTCTTATTATGAATTTTTACATTGATTTTCTGTCTGCTATCTCAGCCATCTTGTGATCTGATAACCTGCTTTCTCCGTGAACTCGTGAATATGCAAGATATCCATTCATCCTGTCAATCTTTGTGAGATTTCTGCTACCACAGCAAGGACAAACATCCATCTCCAATTCCTGGTGTCCACAATCATCGCAGTATGCAAGTGACATATTAACACCTTCGTAGAATCCCATGGCCATTGCTCTTCTGATGAGAGATTTAATAGCATTGAGATTATAATCTACGGGATATCTTACGTATTGGATTTTACCACCGTTGCACTTTTCCCAGAATCTATATTCTGTATCCTGCTTTTCAGTAGGTGTTATATCTTCTGATACGTGGCAGTGGAAACTATTCGATACGTAAGGTTTATCACTTACCTTGGGAATGATTCCATACTTACTTCTGATCTGTTTAACCTGTACGCCGCAAAGATTTTCAGCAGGTGTTCCGTATATAGCATACAGCCTGCCGTCTTCTTCTTTAAATTCTGCAATCTTATCATTGATATGCTGCAGAACTTCAAGTGCGAACTCTCCGTCTTCAGCTATACTCTTTTGGTTGTATGCCTCCTGAAGTTCATTCAGAGCGGTAATACCAAATGATGCTGTTGCTGATTTAAGAATAGGCGCAATATTGTCTGAAGGCTGTAGATGCCCGCCAAGGAAACCACCCTCACAATATGCAAGAGGGTTTGTGCTTGCACGCATTTCACCGAGATAGTCATAGGTGCGAAGATGCAGTTTTCTTATAAGCTCAAGATAGTAATCAAGAAGTTCATAGAAATCCTTAGATTCACTCTGAGCTTTAAGGTAGATCAACGGGAGATTTAACGAAACGGCTCCGATATTGAATCTACCTACGAACACAGGTACATCTGTCTCATCATACTTGTAAAGACCGCCCTTTTCCCACCAGGGAGAAAGGAATGCACGGCATCCCATAGGTGAGATTACCTTGCCATATTGCTTATACATTGAAGAAATATATCCTTCACCTGTCATTGACAACCAATCTGGATACATAGTGTGTGAAGAGCATTCAACACCTGCTTCGAATACATCCTCAAGTTCTCCGCCGGGACCATGAAGTTTCTCGTCATACAGGAAAACAAGTTTAGGGAATAATACAGGTTTTTCTTTGCCTTTCTTACCCTGTCCGTTTTTCCTTACTTTTAGAGCAGCTTTCGAGATCATTTTACCGAATAACGAAGTAGCAAGTCCGAATGTTATTGTTATGAATGGATAGTCACCTCTGCTTGAAGCTACAGTATTAAACTTGTATTCCCAGCCCTGGAATCCCTGTTCGAGATCTCTCTGAACATCTTCAAGAGCTAGAGCTTCTGCTTCTTCGCGTTCCATCTTACACTTGATAGTATACTTTGAGACCAACTTCTCGTATGTTTTCTGTGCGTATTTATCAAGCACCTTGTCAATTTCCGGAAGAGTGAATCCTCCGTACTGCTGGCTTGCTGCACTGAGTACAATATCGCCGATTACATCATACGCTGTGTCAACAGTCTTCGGTTCGTTATACCAGATATTGCCCATTTCAAATCCGCCAGTAAGAACTGTTTCTATATCGAATAGACAACAATTCATAGTATCTCTTCTGGCGTTCATGTCATGAACATAGATTGTTCCTTCATCGATTGCTTTTTTCTCTTCTTCCGAAAGGAATGTGCGCTTATAAAGCATCTTTCCTAGCTCGTTAAGAGTAAGGCTTCTCTTTGTTGAAACAAGTGCTGAATCAGCATTGGCATTTTCCTTGTCCCCTATATAGAGGATTTTATTTGCCTTTTCATAAAGGTCTTCTCCGAAATCTTTTGACCATTCGTTCTTCCAATTTCGGTAATCCCTGTATGACTTCGCAACTTTAGGATTGACCATATCCAGTGCTGACTCTACATAATTATGCATGTCAGATACGGGAATATTAGTCTTTCCTGACCTTTCAATTCGTTTTTCGACAAATTCGATAATATCCTGTTCTTCATCTTTTGAAAATGTATATCCTACTCTTGCTGAAGATTTTGAAACTGCTGATATTATTTTTTCCGGCTCAAATTTCTGATTCGAACCATCCTTTTTAATCACATAGATAGTATTCTTCTTTGCCATAACTTTAACTCCTTTCGATAATCTTTCCTTCTTTGATACTCTCCTTTACATCGATAAGTCTCTGATTTGAAGAGCCTCTCCAAAGAACCTTCTTATGAAGGTTTATGTCCTGTTTTCTTGTTTCGCATTCAAATCTTCCGTCTACAAGAACATCTATATCCTTAAGATATGGGATTTCAAATGTGTTTCCTTCAGCATCTGCCAAAAGAAAATCATCAGTGAGTACGTATCCTGTATATACCCACACATCTTTTGTTGGATACTTTTCTCTGATAACAGAGATCATTTCTCCAACTTTTTCTCTATTTGCCGGATGAAGCGGATCTCCTCCTGAGAATGTTGCTCCCTGTGTCCAAGGCTTTGCAAGCCACTCCCAAAATTCTGCTTCCTCCCATTCGGTAAGTGGTACTCCTACGTTAGGATCCCATGTGATCGGATTCTGACATCCGGGACAGTGATGGATACATCCTGATACCCACAGAACGACTCGAAGCCCATCTCCGTTAACCATATCGTCGTGAGTTATGTTATGATAATTGATCGATTTAGCCATTTTATATATCTCCTTTCTTCAGTTATCTCCTTTTATTTGTTTTTAGATATTTTAAATATGTGATAATTTTTATAATTTAACCCTTCTGTGAATGGATAAGAAATGTTTAATAAAAATTTTTTATTATTTCACGCATAAAAAGTTTTTTAAATTTTTTGTATTCCATATTTTCGAAAAAGAGATGTTCATGGTTACGGAGGAATAGACATGAATGAAGGGATTATAAATATTTACGAGTATGAGGGATTAATCCTTGGAAAGGATTCAAGATTTAAATCATCTTTTGGTAAAGATATTAATGCCAATAAGGTGGAATTCGGCTATATATGGCGTTATGCCATAACTCATCTTCTGCATTGGACGCCGGCTATCGCCGAAAAGTATATGACAGCTGAGATAATGTATGCGTTAAAGCTTGATACGACTTTGGAAAAGATAGGGCTTAAACCGCAGAATATAATTGATTTTAGAATGGTACTTCAGTATGCTTTCCCGGATGATATCCACTATTCATTAAAAGAGGAAATAATCAAAGAGTATAAAAGATCAGCTAAACTTGATGAGTTCTCCTCAATCCCTGATGATATTGAATATAGGATTCCGAAGAACTTCTATGTAGAAGACAAGGGAATTACAAGAGCAAATGTTCTACTAAACTATGTAATAGACCAGTATCTTTCAGATCTTAGCATCGAAGAACTCTATAGTATGTTTGCAGAACCCCGTAATATCAACAAATGGCTTAGAAACAAGAAACTCCTGGTCCCTATGAAGACTATCTATGGTAACGCTGTTGAGTATCTACACCATGCGCTTCCTGAAAATAAAAAGGATTATCTCTTGTACTACAACTACATAATTGAACAACAGTGTAAATCTATCATAAAAGCCGGGTTACCTGATGACAATTTCAATACAGATGAAAAAGAGGAGGAAGGCGATGTCGAATAAACCTGAAAAAAGCGGTGATTTGTCTAATTGGAATGGCCTCTGGTGGCATCCGGAATATGGCAATTTCTCTTCCGCTCCCTTTACTGCTGAAGCATTGCCTAAATTGGGGGAATTCAGAATCTGTGTAAAGAAAAATCCAAACTATAATAACGGAAAGAAGCAAAGTCCTAATTATCTGTTTAGCATAAAAAGTGTGAGAAACAAGAATGCAATCAATGAGCAGGCTAGTTCCGACGATATGATTACCCGTATAAAAGAGAATATCGACAAACTATCGCCTGATCAGATTGAGATTATCGATAAACTGATCAGATATCTCATGAAGTGAGATAGGAGGTAAATATGATATTATCGAGAAAAGATGCTGAAAAATTGCAGAGATTAGTGAGCGGAGATTTTCCGGAATTATCCAAAGAAATCGCAAAGAATATTGAAGACTCTAATAAAAACTTGCGTCAGATCAGGTCATATCAATATTGTGAACATAAATGGCATATACCTACAACTCTTGAACTTCAAAAAGTTGGTTCGCCTGAGATTAACTGTGTTGAAAAATGGAGTAAAGAAGACCTTGATCAGTTTTATATGTTACGAGCAAGTTATTGCGAAAAATGCGGACTTGAGTATAAATATCAGGTTCTAAATGATGATGATTACAATAAAATTTATGATATGTATGTAAACGAACCGATTTTAACTATAAATGCAGGGCATTTATACAGTGAACTACTCATAAGTAAATACTATGAGGAGAATATATAAACATATACAAGGAATTGTATGTATGTGATTATTTAGCGGATATAAAATGCCAATAATTTAAGAAGGGAAATATTTATGGATACAGAAAAAATATTAGGGTATGTTATCTGTGTTAATGTAAACGCCACAGACGACAACCCCAACTTTGCAGGAGAAAAAGAAAAGAGTTATCTCGGTCGCAATTATTCCTACTTTGGTGATCATAACTTTGTTCCTTATGCATCTCTCAAAGGTGCCGAGAATGCTAAAAAAGCATGGAAAAAGAGGTTTGAACACCCCGCGTATAATAACGGATGGAAATACATCATAGGTGAAGTTATACCGCTAAATAAACAAAATATTAAACAACTTGAGGCTGATACTGTAGCTTCTGAGCAAAAGGCGATGCATAATATAGCAAGCATTAGCCTTGGATGAATCTAATAAGAGGAAATTCGAAATATAAAACTTGGCACTTATATCTGCTGAATAAACATGTAGCCCTTGTCATTTGACAAGGGCTATTTTTAAAATGGATTTTTGAATTCTTCGGGTTCAGGTTCTAAACTATCCACTTCGGCTACATAGCATGGAAAATCGCCGACCAGTCTTTCACCAACAACCAGCTGCGCAAAGCTTTTCACTTTGGTAATCGCCCATTGTTCAGTAAGTCCGTATAATCTCTCCCAGAATTGTTCACTCTCCTCTTCTGTCAGATCTGCTTCTTCAGGAGATTTCGGAAAACTTTCAAAATGTTCACTATCGAATACACTTTTTAGTCCTTGTACAAAAGCCCCATCACTTCCGAAATTGGCAATCTTAGAATTGAGTGATACAACAGGTTCGATACCTATCATCGGCTGATTATCGTTTGTAATAAAAGCAACGATATCTCCGACATAAAGTTTTTCACCTTTGAAGTCATACATGTTTGTCGGTTCTCCGACAGTCCCGTGATATCCCTTTAAGGGATTTTCTTTATTCTGTGTCAAAATCAGCATTCTAAACAATCTCCTCTCATATTTTATACGTTTATAATATGGATTCATCTCTGTAGAATAACTTATTATGCTATTTATTTTTCATATTTATGATGTATTAAAATTTGAAAGGAGTCTGAAATGAGAGCTACATTAAATATCAAATTTAACAGGTCGTTAGACCTCAGTAGGAATGGCAAGGATTATATTTCACCCGGGTCGTACACCATTGTTCTTAAAGATGGAACAAAAAAGCAGTTTGATTTTACAGAATCAAATGCGGGTACAGATGTAGAGGATGACACTATCTATTCTGTGGATCTTAAAGAAGTAGACAGAGACTATGAAGATGGAAATACCCTTACAATTGATGATATTAAGAACATTGATCATTTTGAAGAGATTTTTATCGGATACTCTGATGAAACGGGTCAGAACAGGCCACTTGAGGCTGTAGAAATTATTGACTTTATCTTTTCGGATTATAACGGAGAGTTCATTTATGTCGAAATTCCTAAAGAATGTATGGATGTGGACTGCGTCCATATCGACCCTCATATCTAAATTGTGGAGGTCTTATGAGAAAACCAAAACCATGTGTAATCATTGCCATTGAAGCTATGGGCTTTGTGAGTGGTATCAAGTATATGCTTGGCATTGCTAAAAAAGGCAAGGATTTTATTTAATGTAAAACTTAATATTAAAAGATGCCCTTGCAAGAAATTTGCAGGGGCATTTTTATTCAAACAGTGTAGTAATCATATATCGTTGGGGAATAAGGGTTTGTGAACTAACAATTGTTCTGATACTATACTACCACTGTTTAAATCCTTATTTTTGTATAAAACCACCTTACCCGGTTAAAGATAAGGTGGTTGTAAAACAGATGCTAATAGACGTTTAAAGACGATTTGTTTATCTCATATTCTTAAATCTTTGTTGTATTGTTGTAGTAAATAGCATCTGCCTTATTCTTATTAATCAAACAAGCTCTTAAGCCATGGAAATACGCCTGTCTGAACCGGAACATATCCTAGAAGCGAAATCGACTGTGCTTCACTGTTTATATCTTTATGTTGGGCTATCAGACCACCATCCTGTGCCCTCAATTCTTCAAAGACTACCAAGGTTGTGCCCACTTTTACATTTGATGCATTGAAAGTGAATTTTACCTGTATCGTGCCTTCAGTAGAACCATGGAAGGTTACAACCGAATGTACTTCATTCCCGTTTGCATCTATGAAAGGCTTTCCTGTAGCCTTATCCATTAACACACCTTCAAGAATATAGTCATATGCAGGATTGCAATATCCGCTATAGTTAACTACATCTATTATTGTGATCTCACTGCTTCCGGCCATTGCAAATTTCTGACCGTTTACCTTTGCTTCTGTGTACATGAATTTAGGTACTTCAACAGAAGGTTCCGGATCCGGTTCAGGTTCGGGTGTAGGCTCTGGATTCTTCTTATATACTGCTTTGAGTGTTATATCTGCAGTAACAGGGGCTGTGAAGTCGTAATTTGACCCACCCATAGTCCATGCTACGAATGTATATCCACTCTTGCTAGGAGAACCAGGATTTGTAGCCTTATCTCCGTCTGCTACTGTCTGTGCAGGATAAGCAGTTCCACCGTCTGAATCGAACGTTACCGTATGAGTTATAGGGGCGTCTTTCCATTTAGCATACAGTGTAAAGCTTGATGTTACCGGATCTGTAAAGTCGTATAGTGTAACGTATGAGGCTTCCTTATACCACCCGTCAAATACATACAATGCTTTTGTAGGAGATGTAGGTATTGTTGCCATATCTCCGTCCGGTACTGCCTGTGGAGCGACCGCGCTACCACCGACAGAATCAAATGTTACTGTATATAAAGGCTTCCACTTTGCATATAATGTCATGTCAGCATATACAGGAGTTGAGAATACATAAGGTGTAGTCAATCCAATATCTGAACACCAACAATCAAACGCATAGCTTGCCTTTGTAGGTGCTGTAGGTTCAACTACTTGATTACCCTCATGGATTAACTGATCTGCTACTGCTGTACCGCCGTTGCTATCAAATGTGATCTCATAGAACCAACCATAGTACATAATGAATATTGAGTAATCATCATTCTCGAAAGTAGCTTTGTTTGTTTCCCTATTGTATTCTACGTCAAGTTTTGTAACTTCGTCGTTGTGTATCCTGTATACTGATACATCGCTGATTCTTACGTTTGACGCACCATTTCCTGCTGTAGCATCATTACCGAAAGCACCTGCTATAACAGATTCCATATCAACACTTACTGTCAAAGGCTTCTGTGTATGTGTGAGGTTTTCCTGTTCAAGTACATCTGTCATTTCAGCATCTGAAGATATTGTCTTGTTGATACTGATATCAAATGATACCGAATGCTTATGATCTTCCTCTGAAGGCAATTCTCTTGCATGGTTTCCTACCGCTTCTTCATAAGGAACGTCGCATATGGTCATCGATGCTGTCCAGTAATTGTTTGTATCGGCATATTCGTCGTCAACATCTGTATGGAATGCATCTTTTATATCTGCCATTGTATCATCCCATGTGAATCCGAGAGATGTATCCTTTATAAGACGCTTCTGATAAACCATTTCGCCAAACCACAGAGCTGTAAGTGTTATATCTTCTGTTACAGGAGTATCGAAGTCATATGCCTGCGTAGGATCATCAAGATACCATCTTACAAAGTTTCTTGAATCCTGTGTAGGATCTGCGGGTCTTGTTGCACTTGTGTTATATTCTACTTCCTGTGGAGCAACTGGAGTACCGCCGTTACTATCAAATGTGACTGTATACTTCTTAAGTGTCCATTTTGCTGTAAGTGTTATATTGTCTGTGATCTTTGTATTTTCAAAATCAAATGCTGTATCTTCATCATTAAGATACCATCTTACAAAGTCATGATGCATATAGGTCGGATCCGCAGGTTCTTCTGCATATTCTTCATAGAATATAGTCTGCGTTGCTACTCCGCTACCACCATTACTATTGAATGTTACTGTGTAACTGTTCTTGTCGTATCCTGCGTATAAAGTCATGTTATCGGATACAGAAGCTGTAAAGTCATATTCTGTTGTAAGATCTACATCTGTGTACCATTTACTGAATGTATGACCTTCCTTGGTAGGATCTGCAGGTCTCGTTACATATGAGCCATGGTCTACATGTTGGTCATCAACCGCTGTTCCGCCGTTCGTGACAAATGTTATCGTATAGTTATTCAATGTCCAGTCGGCGTACAGGATGAGATTGTCTTCAAGTGCGGTGTCAAAGTCGTATTCAGTTGTCAAACCTTCATCAGAACACCATTTTGCAAATGTGTGACCAATCTTTTGAGGATTTTCCGGTCTGTCTGCTTTAGAGCCATGATCTTTTAATTGAGAAGGTATCGCAGTTCCGCCATTCGTAACAAAGGTTACAGAATATTTATTGAGCTGCCAACCTGCATATAATGTCTTATTATCTGTTATCTCTGTATTAAAGTCATATTCTTGAGTGCAAGCTTCATCTTCATACCATTTATCAAATGCGTTACCGGTCATTGTAGGGTCAGTCGGTATGGTTGCCTTGCTCCTATAGTTGATAAGCTGAGGAGCGACTGCAGAGCCACCCTTACTGTCAAATGTTACAGTATATTGATTGATATTGTATCCTGCGTATAATGTAATATTATCTTCTATAGGAGTGCTAAAATTAAATTCTTCTGTAAGATCAATATCACTGTACCATTTACTAAATGTGTGTCCATCTTTGGTAGGATCCGCAGGTCTTGTAGCGTTACCAAGATAGTCTATATGCTGCGAAGCGATTGCATTTCCACCATTAGTCTCAAATGAAACTGTGTAATTATTCTTATTCCAACCTGCATACAGTGTAACTGTATTATACATGTGATTTATATAAGGAGTTATAGCATTGTCGAAGTTAAATGGTCCAGATAATTCATAGGAACCATCACCTAACGGTGTATCACCTCCATATAAATACCACTTATCAAATGTGTATCCGGTTCTTGTCGGAGATGCCGGTTCTGTCGCTTTTCCTGTATATTTTACTGTCTGATCAGCAACTGATGAGCCTCCTAAACTGTTAAAATGAACCGTATAATCTCTTTCATTCCAATTTGCATACAGTATCAGATTGTCTGTTACCGGGGTTGTAAAATCATAAACATTTTCAAGCCCTTCATCTGTACACCAATTTAATAATGTATAACCTTCCCTTGTAGTAGAATTAGGAGCTATTTCAAACGCTTGTCCATAATTTACTGTAATTGGATCTATCGCTGTTCCGCCGTTTGTGACGAACGTGACTGTATATTGATTTAAAGTCCATGCTGCGTAGAGAGTTTTATCAGCTGTTATCGGAGTTGTGAAATCATACTCGATAGTTGCATCTGAATCGGTACACCACTTACTGAATGTGTGTCCTATTTTCGTTGGATCGGGCGTGGGCTTTGTCGCTACTCCTTCATCTGCAACATTCTGGGAAGCAACTGCTGAACCACCTTTACTATCAAAAGTGACTTCATGGAACCATCCATAGTACATTAAGAAGTATGAATAATCGTCGTTTTCGAATGTAGCGAGCATATTGTCTTCATCATAATCGACATCTACTTCTGATATTGCTCCGTTGTGGATCCTGTATAGAGATACATCACTCAATACGGCGTTATCCGGTAATACACTTTGCATATCTATGCTGATAGATAACGGACTTCCTGTATGTGACATATCCTTTTCTTTTATTATGTCGGTTTCGTATTCATCTCCTGCGATAGTTTTCTTAACAGATATATCAAATACCGCCAGGTTTTTATTTTCGCTTACATTCGGCAGAGTTTCTTCAGGCACACCTGCTATTGCTTCATTATAGTCTGCATCTTGTATGGTCATGGTAGCAGTCCAGAAAGTGTTTTTATTTTCATAGCCTGCTTCATAAGAAGCCACATCGTTTCCTGCATCGTTACCGGTCGTAAACGCAGTTTTTACATCGTCTATAGAATCATTCCAGTTAAATGATAAACGTGTCCCGTCTTGGATTAATTTCTTTTGATAAGTCATCTCTCCGCTCCATAAAGCATTGAGAGTTATATCATCTGTAATAGCCGTTGAAAAATCAAAAGGCGTATCTTCATCATCAAGATACCAGTATTCAAAACTCTGATATTCTTTTGTAGGGGCGGGGTCTGGCTCTGTTGCTGTTGCTCCGTCACTGACTGACTGGCTTGCTACTGCCGAACCACCATTACTGTTGAATGTTACTGTATGTCCATTTCCTAATGCCCTTACCTTTATAACAAGTCTATGAACGTTAGGTATCGGGTCTGCCCACTCCTCATAAGGATTTGTGATATTGTGATCGTCCTCTTCTTCGATACTTAAAATTTGATAACCTCTTATATCCGTTTCAACAGGCATTCTTGTTGCAAACAATGTGCTTGGGTTTTTTGAAGGATGCTGTGTGACTACATATCCGGTCATTCTTGCATCTCCGTTTTGCGTACTGTAAGTCTGGATATATCTGTCATTTGTAAGGTCTTTGAGGATCATGTACGGGCCTTCACCACCTAAAGCACCAAAAGAACTTGCACCGCCTCCGACGTATACACTATGATCTACTGAACCATTGTATACCTTGTGAATAGGAGGTGTTGAAGTAGGATTATAATCCATCGCAGCCGGGTTTAATGGAGTCCTTGTTGTTCCATCAATAGATACAGTGATAGTTGTGTCACCGTTTTTGTATACAGCTTTTAATTCGTCATTATTAAACTCGTATAAGGTGTATGTAATATTCTCGTACGTATCTAATATCGAAGATACTACGTCACTTTCGTTTTCCGGAAATACATACGATGTAAATGCATTTGAGTCTCCATATGCAAAATCATCTAAATACCAATAATCTGAATGATATGGTGTTTCTTCTACTGCATTAAGAAGCCATTCATATGAAGATATCTTATTGTCATCTCCTAGAAACAGAGTTAATTGATAGTCTCCCTGTTTATATATCAACTTCTTATTCTCAAAGTCGTATGTCTGTAATGTGTAATCACTATCAACAACGATATCTGAATGGATTTCTCCGATTTCATCGCTTTGCGTATCCGTAAATACATAATCTGTCAGATAGTAAGTTTGATAATTCTTTCTATATGTAATACGGCAGCCATCATCTACATTGCTTGCATATGTATATTCGCCGCCTTCATCTGAATACATATAACAATCCCATACTGTGTCAGTAGAGGGATCGTATCCTTTGTATATGACAGAGTTAGGTGCTAAGACATCTCCTACCTGTAAATCCGTAAGATTTGCCGAACTTATGAATGAAGTTTCGCCTGGAATGTAAATTGGTTCAACAACTGCAAAGACTATCGTGAAATATTTTGACGAACTTTTATCAAAATTTTTCATATAGCCGTAATTATGTGTATTTGTGTAATTTAATAAACCAAAAGGGTGAGCCTGTACGATTCTCGCTCCGCCTTCAGGCGCACTGTCTTCATAAGATGTCCATAATCCTGCACCTGCTACTATTCCATCATCTTGTCCGTTTCCGGCAGTAGATATGAACGAAGTAGTATCTGTTGCATATTCTGGATAATAGATGTCGCCATTTGTGTTTAACGCTCTTCCGATAGCACCTCCATATGTAGCATATTTATCTATCTGGGCTACAGCATCGGGATGTTCTACATTTGTGAGCGTGGGTACAGAACCAGAAAAATTCATGGTATTTATCGTACAATAGCCATCCCCAGTGTCGGTAACAATGTTTGTATCGATCATTCTGTTTATTACCATTGTTACGAAAGGACAGATTACTCTATAGCAGTTTTGATTGTCTGTTGCATAATCAGCCCATATTTCGTCATTGTTATTGCTAATGACGTATTCTATGGCTTCATTAAATTCATCCCATCCATAAGCTTTTAAATCCTCTACAAACAGGTCAAACTCTGCATGTGCCTTGTCATCACCAGTTAATGAGGAATCGACCAGATCATAGTAAGGATTCCAGTAGTTATATTGTAAGTCTGTACCTTGAGTATTCCACTTGGCGTAACATGCATATCTTGAATAAGAAGATACAGATGTTATCACGATATCTTTTGATGCCATGTTATGTTCTGTAAACATAAGGGCTCTTGCAAGACGGAAAGCATTTGTATTATCGGCTGTCATGGTATCATAATATTCGTATGTATCCGTATTGTATTTTTGAGCCGTTTTTGCTATCGGTATGATCATAGAACCGTCTTCTGTCAGCCTTGGGTATAGATCATCGAATGTTACAGCACCACCATAATATAGGTCGTCATTCATCTTATCGGATAATGCATAATCGTATCCCTTATATGGTTCAGCATGAGCAGGCATAACAGATGTTGTAAGTATTATACCTGTTAATATGCATGTTAATGCCCTTTTAAATCTGATATAAATATCTCTCATTATAAAATTCCTCTACTGCTCTTTCTTACTGTCTGCTTTTTCCTTTATCTTCTTATACTCCTCATCATCCATAGCATCTATCATGCTTGTTATGAGTTCATTTCTTTCATTTTCGATCCACTCCAAAATTTTATAACGTATAAGATCGGCGTATGTTTCAACTTTGCGTTCTTCATCCGGCAACTTCTCATTTTCTGGAAATCTTCGTTCCATCAGATATTCTGTTTTTAATGATTCCGGCAGTTCCTCGCATAAAATATGCCCAAGATGGCTGCTTTCATCCATAAGATCGAACATTTCATTATCAAAAAAATTATCAACTGCTTGCTGAACACACCAGTCATATCCTCTTACGAATTCATGATCTTGATTATTCAAATATTTTTCGTTGTAATTCTCATCTTCTCTACAATCCGGTATGCAACTCATTCCTTCTCCTCCTTTTGGTGTGCTGCGTCTACAGTTTCTTTGATTTTCTGATATTCATCGCCGTCATATCCTTCCAATATAGATATAACAAACTCATTTCTGTCCGATTCCATCCCAAGGTCAATGGCCTGCTTCAATGCTTCTAAAATCTTTGGATGATTGATAAATATTCTGGCCAGATTTAGGTCTTCGCCGTCTATATCAAAATCATAAGGGTCCAGATTATCTAGAATGTTCGACAGAGAATTGCTAAAGGCAAAATCGTATCCTTTCAAAAGCATTTTATCTTCAGGTTTTAAATATTTTTCGTTATAAACCTCGTCCGTCCTCGCATTTGGTATATACATAGAAAAAACTCCTTGTTAATTCGACTTCAGAACATATCTGTTTCACCTTTTAATATGGGTTAAAATTTAGTAAAACATATTAGTGAAAATCGAAAAAATAAAGAGTTTTTTAAAAATTCTTATTATTTACAATATCGTATTATTTTGTTGGATTTATCATAGTTTTAAACTTTTGTGCATCAAAAATGAAAAATTTAGCAGGTGAAAATAATATAGCCGATATACACATCACGCTACTTAACAGTGCGTGATAAGTAAATGCAAAATGACTACCTGAATGTCCGCTTAAAACTATATATCTGATTATCGGGATAAACCCTATCAATAGATAATAATAGTTTTCCTTACAATGGTTACCCATGACATAAGTTATAAAAATCGTCAGGGATAGTAATATCAGCCATACCGTAAGATTAAATAAACGTACACTATTCAAATTAACGGTGATCACTTCTAGTATCGGATATCCGTTAACAATCTTTTCGGCAAATTTTGTTTTTGTTATGCTCATGTCTGCATGAGTGACTACCAATAAAACAAATTTTGTTACAAATGTTGATATATAACCTGTAACCCAGTTAATTGAGGCAAACGTTGTACCTTTGAATGTACGATGTTCTTCGTGAATTGTCAGATCAACTATAAGTGGCAATGTCAGTGCAAGAGTTTCAAAGGTGAGAAAATCAAAATATGCTACTAACATCCCTACGACAAAATAAGTAAGGTATCTGTACTTTATGTCTTCCCTCATACAGAGATAGAACGCAAAAACAAGCGAGATTATCATACAGAACATAAACTCCATACATTTAATGACTATCTCAAAATATGTTAAATATGCTGCAAAAGCCAAAGACAAGGCTAATATATATTGTTTTTTATACAATAGAGCACATAGTAACGATATCATGCAAACCGTTGTTGTAATGGACAGTAATACGGTTATTTCTTTTTGATTAAGGAATAATAACATGAATCTTATATATATCGCATATCCATGCCAGTATCGTCCGTATTTAATCTCTGAATTAGCATGCTCTAAAAATGCTGAAGGATTTATTATGCTTGACTGTGAAAATCCGAGGTCGTAAGACAGATCCATCATAAGCTCGTCAGCAGCCGTATCCATATAAGTTGAATAATTATTATTTTCTGCTAATCTGAATAGCGGATAAATGCCTTTAACGGCATTTTCTCTGCCGGAATATGCATTCGCTTTTATCCAGGATTGTGGTATAGCCGATACGAGTAATAAACCTGTTATAAAAGAAGCAATGACTATAAGATAAGTGCGCAAATATCTTTTTATTGTATTCTTCATTAGAACTCCGATCTACTTGAAATACTTAACAGCTTCCATAAGGTCACTAGAAAGATTATTTAGGGCCGTTGTTCCTGCAGATACCTCATCAACATTTGAGAGTACGTTTTCTGTTGATGCTGTTACCTCTTCGTTTGTAGCCGATGTTTCTTCTGATATAGCGCTGAGATCCCCTACCGCACTCGTAATAGTATTCTTGATGTTTTCAAGTTTCTTCGTTATATCAGTGACTGCCGATATCTCAGATACAGATGCCTTAATATTTGAATCAAGTATTGTAAATTTATCCTGTGTGGTAGAAAGAAGTTCTTTTTCTTCATCTATATATTTCTTTACATCAACTGACTGTTCTACACAAGACTGGGACTGTATAGCAATCGCATTGACAATATTCTTTATCTCATCTGCAGACTCATTTGACTGAGCAGCCAACTTTCCAATTTCATCTGCTACAACAGCGAATCCTTTTCCGGAATCCCCTGCTCTGGCTGCCTCTATTGATGCGTTTAGAGCAAGCAGATTGGTTTGTCTTGCGATATCATTGATAAGGCCAACCATTTCCTCTATCTTAACAATCGATTGGTTTGTTTCCTCTATCTTACAGATGATAACGTCTATTGCATCAGATGACTTTACTGATGACTCGACTACACTTTCGATACATTCAGCAGCTTCTTTATTGGCATTATTCATAGTCGAAGCACTTGATGACAACTTACCAACACTTTCTGATGCATCATTCATGACATTATTCATGTCATTTATCTCATTGGCTATATTCTGTACATTTTCTGCCATAGAATATGTTGTCTGTGCCAGATTTTCCATTGAATCGGATATTTCTCTTGTGGCTATAGCTGTGTCATTGGCAAGTGTAGATGTCTGCTGAACGGTCGATGCAAGTGTTGATGCTGAATCTCTGATCTTGCTTATAGCTCCGCTTAACACATCTGAAAGTTTCTCGCTAGAGTCAAGGAGCATATTTGTTTCTTTGATGATACTGTGAGCTTCTACATGAGTATTTGTGTCTCCATTTGAAAGAGATTCCATCCCTATTGCCACGCTCTTTAAAGGGGTAGACATTTTCTTTGCAATCCATAACGTGAGGGCAAGAAAGAATAAAAGAAGTCCCAAACTTACACCTACAACAATGCTGATTATATTCCTTTCTGCATGTTGAATCGGAACAGCTTGCTTACCAGCAAACGCCATACCTATAACTTCACCTGCTCCATTCTTCATTGGCAGATAGTATACATAGTAATCTATGTTATTGATCTTAATCCCGGTTGAGTAGTAATCTTTGCCGGAACTTACAGTTTCCCATACCTCAGGAGAGGCTTTTGTCCCTTCAATCCTTTCGCCTGTGTTTACATCAAAAATTGTCGTAATGAATCTTTCGTCGTCTTTGAATACGGTAAGATCTACTCCGGTTGTTTGTATTGAATCGATATATTCGTGATCGTATGTTATAAAACCATCCGTCAGATCATTATCATTAACCAGATCGTATTCAAAATACTCCTGTAGTCCTGTACATGCGATCACAAGTTCTTCCTTGGTACTTGTTTCAAGATTTTTGACCATGATCCTTGATGCTATTATAGTAAATGCTATTGAGCCGGTGACTAAAGGTATCAATGCAAATAATATCAATACCATGTTAAGATTGAGTAATTTTCTTTTTGCTTGCATAGCAGTTTTCTCCTCTTTCTCTAAACATATAATCTATAATTCTGAAGCCATCCCTTATAGTGTTTAAATGCGATGGGCCGTCTCTTCTATCCCTGTACAGTGTTATTGGCACATCTGATACTTTATACCCGGCCTTTTGTGCCTTAAATATCATTTCTGTGGCGAATTCCATTCCTTCTGTCATAAGATTAAGACATTTTATACTATTCCTGTTAAACCCTCTTAAACCACAGTTAAAATCTTTTACTTTGCTTCCTGATAATATTCTTCCTAATGAACTTAGTAGTGGATTCCCTATATATCTGTGTGTCCATGACATGGCACCTTTTTCAATCTTTCCACCAAATCGATCACCTATTACCAGGTCATCTCCATTTCTTAATCTTTCTATGAATGGAGAAAGTTTTGTGAAATCATAACTCATGTCACAATCTCCCATGATAATATATTTTCCATATGCTTCTTCAATCCCTTTTTTCAGAGCATTACCGTAACCCTTGTTTTCTTCAATAACAACACGCACACCCATATATGAAGCTGCTTCTAAAGAGTTATCTGTACTGCCATTATCGACAATAAGTATTTCTGCATCTATCGCACTTTCATTGATAAACCTATATGCCGAATCGATACATTCTGTTATCGTCTTTTCTTCATTTAAACATGGCATTAAGATTGTTAACTCTTTTTCCATAAGCACTCCCGGGTGTGCGTAATTTTTTACTGAAAGTATTTTGCTACGTCATTATTAAATACAAGCTCTTTAGGAGGCTTGTACTGTTTTCCCCTATGTTCCGTATTATACTTGCCCATCTTCTGAACATCTTCGCTACACTCTTCGAACATGAGGGAATCGTCAATAACGCTTGAAGGAATGACCGGTGTGGATTCTAATGATCTGCATTTATAAAACATTCTTGAACAGTTCTTTACAGAAGATGGAATCTCAGGGGCTTCCTTAAGCGCAAAACAGTTTTCAAACATACTCTGACAGTTTTCAACTCCGGCAGGAATCTCCGGGGCGTTTTTGAGATTTCTGCATCCTTCAAACATGAATGCACAACTCGTAACACCCTTTTGAAGTAAAGGTGGTCTCTCGAGAAATTCGCAACCTCTAAACATGTTGGAATAGTCTGTCAGGCCGTGAGGAATCCTAATCTTACTTCCTTCTTTCTCCTTGCCAATGTAATTTAAGACATCTGTTTCGGTTGAAACGGAGTTTACAGTGAATTCCTTGTAGTTGTAATCAAATGTTCCAAGGTTGCCCTCGTAATGGATCTTTTTTATATTAGCCTTAAATGCCTCAATAACAACCTCTTCACAATCTGCAAGGATATTCTCGTGTAAAACTTCCTTTGGACTCCTGAAAAACGGCATCGGGGCTTTTGTAAGTGACCTGCATCCTGCGTACATGTAATTGCAGTTTCTCATACTCTTGATAGTCTTAGACGGACGTATGAGCGATGTGCAGCCTGTGTACATATAAGAGCAGTCTTTTACTCCCTGAGGGATCACAGCGGGCAATTTGAGTTTTGTATTGCCTGCAAACATTAAACGACAGCTCGTTATTCCTTCAGGTATCTCAATCTTGTTCCCATCTGTTTCGGAACCTATATACTGTAGGACATCTTCATCTCCTACTGTCTTTAGTTCAAATTCATTTACGTTATAAGCAAATTTTCCCAAAGGACCGTCATAATTTTCCATCTGGCTTACAAAGCCTATATCCTCTACCTTTATCTTGGCAAAAGGAGTATCCTTTAAGATTCCTACTACTGAGATTACTGTTGACGGAATATCCGGGGGCTGCTTAAGAGACTCACAACCTGCAAGCATATAGTCACATGTGCGTACGCTCTCAGGTATGATTGGTGGTATCTCGAGCAATGGACAATTCCTAAACATGGCATTTGCATTCACTAATGTTTCAGGCAACTTCGGAGTAAGCCTCAAAAAATCCTGTGAATCAAACATGTGAGAACAATCTGTAACTCCTTCGGGAATTACGGGTGGAGTTTCCAATCGTGAAAACCTTGCAGACATATTCTTCTGATAGTCAGGTGAGAACATAAATCTGCATATCTTAACCCCTTCGGGTATCATGATCTTCGTTCCATTGGTCTCAATGCCAATATACTGAAGAACATCTCGCTCAAAGCCGTTTTCATCGACTCTCTGTACGACTTTCCAGTTGCTCGTATCGTAATCAAAAGAACCGAGCTCACCGTCATAATGTGTCGTAAAACTACGTACTAATGTCATAAAACACATTATCGCATTATTAATATGATGCGACTTCTCCTTCCTTCTTGATTTTTATATGCTTACAAAGAATATGGATAACAAAAATCCATAATTTCTTTTTATGCGTCATTTTTCTAATAAGCTAACCTTGATTCTTCTGCAAAGATTAAATACATTCTTTCCGGTTGTCCGCTCTGTTTACCTGAACACGTAGAAAGAACAAGCATATTACGAAAGCAACTGAATGTATCTTCGCTTGACACTTTGAGCGTTTCAGTGCTCTTATTGTCGTTTATCATCCATTCGTACTCAGATGTTCCAAGTTCAAATGGATAATAATATACAGAATCGGTTTCTTTCCCATCATTTACCGAATATAATGAATAACTTATTACTTCAGTAGGGGTATACAGATACGCCATCTGATGGTTTTGTGCATAAGTGCTGTCATGATAGTCTAACAGTGCGCCGAAATACAGACTATGATCCTGCAGACGATGTCCGTATATGATGGTATGTGCATCCGGTACTTCTCCCGGCTCTGTATATCTTACAAAAAGGCTTCCAGTCTTTGATTTATTGCCCAATGGATCCTTCCACAGATACTTATATGGTTCGGATTCGTTTCCCTTCATTACTACATAATCAATGTTTGTGCCAGGGACATACAACCAGCCATATACTTCTTCTGTATTTACGTCAGTCAGTTTTGTAAAATCGATCCTCTTATACATATACTGTGTATTGACGTCAAGTAAGATATCATTTATATCTGCTTCTGTATTTGTATTATTGTCGATGCCATGAACTATTGAGGTTTCCTTTGGGATAATGGCTGTATTTAACATTTCCTGGGCTTTTTTCATTTCCATGTCCGCATTATCATATAATGTTTCATCATGATAATATGCAACTATGGCATAGATTAAGATTGATATGGAAATGATCAATATACTGCTAAAGAGGATAGGAAAATGTTTACTTATGAAGTCATAGATTTTTTCATGCATAACCTTTAATAGCCGTCTTACAGCCTGTCTCCTTTGCGGTCTTATTTTTTTGGTTTGCGAATTCAGCCTTTAAAATCGCATTGGCTGAAAATAGATTCCTGCAACCATCCTCTTCTTTCTTTTTTCCTTGTTCTAAGGCTACCCTGCATGCATAACTAAGAGATTGAATCGCGATGGGATAATTCTTTTCTTCATATGATTGCTGAGCCTTCAGAATAAAGCGATAGATTATTTCATCCTTTTCAAAAATAATTTTCGCTTTTAAGATGTGTTCTTCGAAACTCATAGTAATGATCCTTTCGTACTTAGTTCTTACAGTAATATGGATTATGAATTTGAAAAAACTGGGTTTTAAAACGAAAAAAAGCCTTCATTGTCCATGAAAGCTTTCTCTTAATACTTTTAGCAAAATTATGAATGTTAAGAATGAAGATAGATGTCTGTTTTGATCTTATGTGTAAATATATCAGCCAATTCTTCATCTGATACATTTGTCTTAACATATTCCTCCGGATCGGGAACCTTTTTAATGTATGATGCATGTACATATAAATCAAGATCTCTTTGATTAAGTTCTCGTCCTCTTGTATCACGGTATTCTTTGATCAAAGAATCGTCCACATTTAATGTCCTACCTTTGTAAATAAGCATTAACATTCACCTTTCTTTCTCTTACATCCAACGGGGTTGAATTAACTTTTTCCAAGCACTTTATTGCCTGGGCATATTTTACTTTTTCATTAATGCTATATTCTTGTGATAAACTCCTTACAAGTTGCTTTCCCCATAGTGAATTTATATTTTTGTGATTATTCTTTAATTTATTGCTTGCTATTTCGCTAACATCATCAATAAGTCTTTCGATGAATTTGCTGGTCAGCATTTTAACTTCATTAAAAACGCATGATGAACGGATAGTGTTTTGTTCTTCGTTGTATATACCAATGAATAAATCTTTTCCCGTTATAAGAACAGTCATCCAGTCGTTTTCTGCTAAAGGAGCAGACTCAATTATCGGAGATGAGATATCTGCTTTATGAGAAATATCTTCTATTCCCTTGAACAGACGCTTCCATTGGCGGAATTCTTCATCCTCTCTTTCGCTTCCGCTGAGAGTTATAGCCATATGACAAAAATTAACACGTTTTTCCATATTATACACCTCACAAATAATATGAGATATATAATCTAATATAATCTACGGGCTTACAGATGTCCTATAGACTTAATTATCGTATTCATTACAGGACCTCTCTTTTTAAGAGCCTCCTTTTCTTCCTTTCTTCTTTCTTCATCAAGTAGTGCATACATTTCTTTTGTGCCACGCAAAATCTTCTGATTTTCTATTCTTTCTTTACTGAGCATCATAAGCTTTGGCTCAGCATTGAATGGTTCGTCACACTCAAGGCAAAAACACTGATATTCATCATCAACTTCAGGAAGAAAGCTTACTATCTCGCCGTTTTTAAGCGATTCCTTTAAAATCCAGTCGTTATTATAATTGCTGGTAGATTTAAGATACCGGCCGGTTGAATTTGCACCACAATTCGGACATGGTGGAACATAATAATAAGGTTTTTTTATATTTTTGGTCAACTTTTCAACAAATCTGTTTTTCATCTTTTCTCCTTGAGAACATCTTTTATGATATTACCGTATAATATCAGTTTTTCTGTTTCAGGGTTTACTATTACGGAATTCTTTTTTCTGTGCGGATCGATTTTCTCCAAACTTGTCTTAAATGGCTTCCATTTATTCCCCTGCTTCGAATTCCATTTTTCAAATTCCTGTATAGTCGTGAACAGCGGTAGATACATCTCACCATGCTTATGGGCATTACAGTATGCTATCTTCGGGTATTGTCCTTTTAAACGTATATTGATACTGATCGGACAGAATAGATCTTTATCTCTTAATGATCTGAGGTATTTCTTTTTCTTTGTCTCCATTAATCTGAGTATGTCAGCATTAACATCTTCATTTAGATACTGTTTTGGTTCGACATCTTCTTTTGCTATATTTATTCTAATCTCGTCCTTGTTTGCCTTTTTTAGGATTATCGTTTTAATACCATAAGAATAAAATTTATTGCAGTATAATCCCCTTACAAGCTTCTCAGGCTTTTCAGATCTGTAGCAATTACCAAACTTTTCGGCATATGCGTCTGCTTCTTTCATCATTTCGGTAACATAGCACTCTCTATCTTCTGTTATATAAGGCTTTTTGGTTATTGAAGAATATATTATGAAATAATCTCCAATCTCGATCAAATTGCGTTCGCCGTCTGTCATAGCTTATTTATCCTTCTACTGATCTTAGTATCTGTAATGCTCTTTGCTTTTTGTCTATTGTTATAGGTTTGATATTTTCTTTCTTTGCAGGTTCTTCCTTAACTGACTCTTTAGAAACTACGGGTTCAGTTTTGACATCATTTTGTCTTGTCGGTGGAGTTGTATTTATTTGAGACATTGATGGTTCATTGATATCCTTGCTCATAGATTGCTGCGCATTTGTCAGTTTTATAAATTCATCCACCGTCAATGTAGACGGTGGACGATTTGTTATGCGCAAGTATTCTTCGACCAGATTCATGCGCTCTTCTCCTTTTTATTTTCTACCGGTGCCTTTTCAAGAGATACAATTTCTCCTATTTCCGGTATCTGTGCACACATCATTCTCATGTAACCACGCGCATTTACAAATGTTGGATCCGGGAGCACAATCAAATTTTCGCCAAATACTTCTCTTAATTCGGCTTCTATGTCTTGACTTGTCCCACCTATGGCTACGACCCTGGTTACATCAAGCGACCAGTTACGCGCTCTACATACCCTCTTTATCTTCTCTGCATGCTCACGTAAAACTCTCTTTATAAGCTTAGCGCTTTCTTCAACCTGTTCCTTGGAAAGATTTAAATCATCCGGCAGGTGTCTCTGCTCCGGAGGAAGCTTAAGAATATTTGCCGTTATAAGTTCGTCGCATGTACATATATTTGACGATATTTCCTGCGACAGTTCCTGAATAAGAATGCTTCCACCCAGCTCTGCTGTTGATGTCTTATCCTCTATTAGTTCCGTTCCCTGCCATAAAGTAGCATTGAGATTCAGATTACCGATATCTATAACTCCGGTTATCGTACTCGGAGTAATGTTATATAGCATCTGATCCATGAATAATGCTGAAAGACTTTCAGGATATATGAATGTCTGTACAACCTTAAACTTCTTTGTGACTACCGGAGCTGTGCTCTTTGTCTTTATCTTGACTTCATAGTCTCCTAAAGGCAGAATATATTCCTTGTAGTCCATTCTCTTTGAAACGTTGGCCCATTCTTTTGCCGGGAGCCCTATTGCTGCGTAAACTTCGTCCTTTTCATTTGCTGATACAAGAGACGCTATTGCGGTTATAACAAGAATCTTATGTTCTTCTGTCATCTTATTTGTATCAAGGGTTGCGCCTTCGCCTCTGGCACCGTTACCCACCTTGTATACATTTCCGTCGATCTCAACTATAACTGTCTTTGCCTCGATGGCGTCATCGCGAAAATCGCCGGCTGAAACCTTTGTTCTTATCGGAAATTCATTAGATATGCATTTTTTCTGAATATCCAATTCGTCAACTTTGGTGCTGAACTTTCCGGGATCTACCGAAATTATTCTTTTCATTTCTCTGCCCTTTCTTTTACCTTTTTAAACTAAACTCAAGACACAATATCCTTCGAATAAATACTTAGGTCGCATGTCTGTACCATTGTAATCTTCCTTTTTATTGGGAAAGGAGTGCCACACGTTACTTTTTAATATAATCCGTTCGGAGGGAAAGAATTCATTAAATGGAACAACGGATTTATCATTGTCGAAAAACCAAACGACAACGTGGCATTTTTGTAGATGCACCTATAATATGGAATTTTTATTTTAAAAATATGTTTTTATGCGTGAAAAATGGGACTTTTTAAGCCCCATTTCTCTTACTTATCTATATATACGTTCAGCTTCAATTACGTACGCATAGTTTTGAGCTATATAGCTTGCTCTTCTTTGAGATGCCTGTTGCGTTCCGTCTTTATCAGTCATTGGATTACGTGCGGATGTACATTCTACAATTATTGGTCCATCTTCGCCCATACCACAATACATTACGATATGGTTATTTGATGATTTTTCGCCTCCGATCTCACCATTCTTTACAATAAGCGAGCCAGGTGCTAATGTTGAGTAATCGCCATTCCATCTTGCTCCGCCATAGAGACTTAGGAAACCTGTACAGCCTCTTCTGCCTCCCGGCCATGATGAAACACCTGTATCCTGCATAACTCTGCTTATAAAACCAGAACAATCTGAATGCAATCCATCCTGTCCCCAATAACTATACTTATATGTATACTTACCGATAAGTGACATAGCATATTCGATGGCAGCCTGCTGTTCTTCTGTAAGAGCTCCATTCCAGAGAATAATCTCATTTATAAGAGCGTCTATTTCTGCGCGGCTAAATTGTTGCGCTCTCTGTGACGGAAGAACGACGCCTTCATAAAATGCGGTGAATGTATCTTCCTTGAATCCGTAAGAGTCTACAGCAAACCTATAATTTTCAGTCATGTAACCTGTACTTGGATCCCACCAACCGTTCCATGTAAAGTCTGGAATATGTCGTTGTATCTTACTGATATAGTTATTTATAAGATCGTCATTATCATCAAGGCTGGCCATATCAAGCAAACCGGAGTTTTTATATGTTGTGAATAGTTTAAGCGTTGGTCTTACAACGTCAAATTCCACTTCATATGACTGTGAACCTGCATCCGGGAATGAAAATTCTATGTTGGCCTTAAGAGATAATGAACTATCTATTGCATATTCAACATCTAATTCTACCTCTGCCGTCTCGGTTGCTGCTGTAAATATGTTGTCAGCATAGGTCCTGAAAAACTTCTCAACAGACTTAGGTGTCATACAGTTGAGATCATCAAGGTTTTCCGCCACTGAGTAGGGCAATATAACAAGTGATCTGTAATAACTGTTAATCGAATAATCATATGTGTTGCCCGACACTAAGCCTTCATCTCTTTGCTTATATACGCCGTCAGAAGCCTCAATAGACTCTGTTGTGAAACCTCTTTCGGGATGTACGTAACCAAAATGATAGACTGAGGATTCGTGATCCGTACCTGGATATTCAGCATTATAATTATTAAATTCAACAATATCTGAACCGATGTATGTATATTCCTTTTCGATATCGTTATATAGCAGATCTCTGTTTCTATATGCCGAATCTGTCTTAGGAAGTACATATTGATCATACATATCCATGTCGATCGGAGCTCCGTCGTTGATATAACCGTTAATTCCTGCGCCGGCAATGAATGAAATCCTCTTTGTTTCTCCCGTCTCTCTTATACCATATTCATAATTTCCTTCTTCGTCAGGGCCACTGATTATGTATTGCTCAAATAACGGGACATCTGCAAAATACAGGAACATTTCTTTGCCCCAGTAGTTGGAAAGGACATAGCCTCGTAATTTACCGAATCTATCCTGTCTTATCCTGTCATCGTCTCTTATATCATAATTTCGATATGATTCTCCTAACTGGAGTACGGAATCAGTAAATACTGTTCCATCTGTAACTTCCCTGTCTGTGAGATCCCATGTTGATGGGACTCCGTGATGAGCACCTTCATTATCGTCGTTGTAGTCCCACTCGTTTAATTCAAACGCCATCTGCTTTTCGTAAATAAAATCGATGGCATCCTGCATACATGCCGCTATATCCAGATCGGAATCACTCGTAGAATTAGATGTAAATGCACCACATGCTGCACATATAATCATCCATAATATTAGGAATACTAACATTATGAGCCCTACGGCAATTATTAACCTTTTTATAGCGGCTTTGAGTGATGAAAATGCTTGCGATAGAAGTTTAAATGGTTTAAACATGGCTCCGCCTATCCTACCGATAAGAGATTGGCGGATTCTATCATAGATTTCTGCTTGAAATCGTCTAAATGCCTGTGCAGGAGCCGACTTTGCAATTGCATTCTTAACTGCCGTCTTAGGCGAAAATTTTGCAATCGTTGAGGCCCTGTCCATTCTTTTAGCCTGAAAATGCTTGATTTTTGCATTAACAGTTTTGATGTTGCCTGCTTTATTAGTAAGATTTGTCGATACCTTAGCAAGTTTTTTGCTTGCCTCGGTCATTCTGACACTGCCTTTGCTTACTTTTGATAAAGCTTTTGATGTAACTTTAGCACCTTTCGCGGTCACTTTAGCCCCTGCTTGTGCGGCTCCTAAAGCTACTCTGGGAGCCATTGCTGCTCCTGCTACAAGGGCCGGGGTCGCTGCAACCAATCCTTTACCGGTAGCTATTGCGACTTTTGCGGAACCTTTTGTAACTCTATATACATCATAACCTTTTGCTGCATCAGAGTTTCCTAAGGCCTCTTTCGTCCAAGTCTTTGCTACATCTAAAGAGCTATGCTTTCCTGCTTCTTTATATAACGAATCTAATTTCTGAAGTTCAAATTTCTTATCTAAAACAGCTTTCTCTTCGGAAGTGAGGACTTTTCCACCAATCTTAAATGTGCCATCAGTATTTTTTCTGATGTGTCTTTTGTCATAAAAACGTTCAAGGTTCTTGCTGTTGATATTATGCTCATTGAGATATTTATCAACGCTATCCATGTTGTTTTTATAACTTCTGAGAGCATCTCCTTGAACCTGACCGGCGATCGTTATTACATTTCCGTTCTTGTCATGAACCTGTATGCCTGTTCCAACCTTTTGCATTCTGTCATAAAGTTGGGCTTTAGCTATCTTCGAACCGGCTATTCCTGCACCAATAAATTCTGCTCCGTGCCTTATCTTTGAATAACCGGAATAAGCATCTGAACTTTTTACAGCATTTGTTGTAGACTCTGCCGTGGCGTACTTAATATCATCCCATGCATGTCTGTTTCGAGCATTATAAGCACCAAAAGAGCCAAGCTCAGTATTTGCTCCTTGAGCTTGTTGTGTATGTCTGATCGTTGCCTGTTGTGAACTGATTGAACCTAGATTGTTACCACCGGCCGATATTCTTGCACCTGAAATATTAGGTGAACCTGTTCGAGTTTCTCCTACAGACGCACTTCCAGTTGAATTCTGCCTTGCGGATAAAACTTTTTGCGTTGCAGAATTGTAAGGATTTGATGCAACTTCTCTTATCTGTGAACTTATGCTCTGTGATGGATGTTCATATCCACCATAATTAGAGCTGTTTGCCCCCGGGTATCCGCCACTTTGGCTGTAATGATGACCGCCATGATTTTTATGCATCGAATTAGACAGGTTGTCTGTGCCAGAAAAGTCATAATTAAGGCTACTTGCACGATTATCTCGCCTGTTATCATAAAAATTTTCTAATCCGTCTGCAAATTGATCGATTTTATCAGCTATGCTACCAGTATCAAACAAATCCTGGTTAAGATCGTCGTTTCCCATTTTAAATACCTTTAAACGCCTTTAATGACTCAAATGAAGCCGGATGTTATATAACCCCGGCTCCACTATTTACCTTAATAATATTGCTCTGATGATTCTGTCGAATAAGAGTCGGCATATTCATCACTGTTGACTCTTCCAAAAAAGTCGTCCAGTTCTTTATCTTCTTTAGCTCTTCTTGCAAGCTCTTTTTCCTGTTCGGCTATCTGTTCTTCGTATTCCTTATTTGTTGTTTTAGGATTTTTCTGTCTAATAGAAATCCCGATATAACCAACAAATACAAAGACTATTGCAACAGCTGTGATTATGATTCTGAACCAATCCATAACATGCCCTCCTATACGGCTACATTTTTGTTAAGTGTCGTTTCGTGGGATGTATCCATCATCTTGTAGAGTTCTGTGTTCTTAGGGAACTTAGACATGAACGGTATGGTTACCTTGCCGTTATAAAGAAGTCCGCATCCCTTGTCTGATTCGTTTATATACTCAAGCTGTGAAGGGCTCAGGTTAAGAAGTATCTGCAAATTCTGCCTATCCATCATAGGCTCCTTCAACATAAGAATGAATGATGTGTTATTGAAGATTGCTCTTGTATCTTCACTTCTTAACAAGTCTTCTGTGTTCTGCATGATGCCGGTCGGAACTCCGAGCCACTTTCTGGCCATTTTCCATATTCTCTTAAGGAAGAGCGTTGAACCCTCTGATTCAAGCAGGATATGGAACTCATCAATATAGAACCATGTATAAACTTCTCTCTTCGAGTTGTTGATCATACGATTCCATATATCGTTAAGGCATATATGAAGTCCCAGATCTCTCATGCCGTGACCAAGCTGCTTAGTATTGTAAACAACAAACTTTTTGTCGGTCTCGATATTCGTTCTATGAGCGAATGTATCAAATGAACCTATAGCATATGTAAAGAGGATATCAGCAAGTTGTCCTGCCTCATAATGTTCATCTTTCATCATATTCAGTTCTTGATACAGGTCTGTCAGAGTGGGACACATGTTGACATTGCATGTCTCTCCGGAACGTGACAATTCTTCGATGTATGATCTGTATACCTTACGTACGCACTTATCGATAAGTGACGTATGGATAGGTGACAGCGAACGATTCTTGCCTATCATGATAGAGAACAAAGATATGATAAAGTCTGATTTCATCGTAATGGGATCAATCTCATCTTCTTTATCTATCGAGATGTCAAGATCAAGAGGGTTGATATAAGAATTTGAGCCCGGTGAAAGGTTTATCTCCTGCCCGTGCAGTCCATTTACAAGGTTCTTATATTCGCCCTGTGGATCGATAACGAATACCTGAGCATTTTGTTTAGCCAGTATTACTGATACCATTTCACACTTTGCAGTGAATGATTTACCTGAGCCTGAATAACCGAATATCAATCCGTTATAGTTATCGCCTGTTGTTCTGTCATACAGGATCATGCTCTTTGAAACCTGGTTGAGTCCATAGAAGATGGAATTCTTCTGCATGATCTCCTGCGAGTTATAAGGAATGAATATACCTGCTGACTCTGATGTATAAAGAAGATCTACCATGATATCGTTTCTGCAAAGCGGCAAGCATGTGTTAAATGCGAATTCCTGCTGGAACTTCATAGGCTTTATAGAGCACATATGCTTATCAGCCGTATCTTTTACAAGTTTTACCGTCTCAATAAGTTCTTCTCTTGTTCTTGCGAACACAGTGATAACAAATGTTACGTAGAATATATTCTGGTCTCTGCTCGTAATATCGTTCATAAGTGAACGTACAGAGTTCTGAGACTTCTCAAGATCTGGAGGTAATACTCCAAAATATCCGCCTTCTGCGTTACGTTTGCTTACTGATGCTACGTTTGCTTCTATGGCAGCTAACTGCTCCTTTACGAGCTTTCCGGCGCTACCTGCATCGATAGTCTTAAAATATGAACTTATGAGCATATTACTTGAGATATCCTCAAGGTCTGACATAAAGCTTGTATTAAGGAATGACGGAATCCTTGCAAGATACAATGTCTGTGCATATGTATCTCCTATCATAAAGATATCTCTCTTGCCGTTTGGTGAAAAATCAAACGATGATGGTCCGATAACATCTTTGAGTGTTAACCCGCATTTTTCAAGGAACTGAAGGTTGAACACTTCTTTGTTTTCATAGATACCTGTAGCCAGTCTATAATCGGTATCCTGATTATAGATTTCGTATAGCATCTTTATACGCTCCTGTGTTGTCATAGGCTGCGTATCATAACCCGAGATTCGACGAATCTTCTGAGATATAAGAGTATCAATATTTTTAAACTGCATAGCTGCATGCTTAGCGTCGTTGTCTTTAATCGCTATCGTAAGCATCTTGTCTTTACGTGCAGAGTTATTACCTCTCTTAAGATTGCTTAACAGAACATCGTTCATCTCCTGTCTGTATTTGTTTAAGCCATCCTTCTGAGGACGTATTCTTATATCATCAATAGTCTTTCTTTTTTCTATCTCATGTTTAAATGTCGTAAACTCCCAGTTGATGGTGTCGTTAAACGAATTGAGCATATCAATAAAATGCTGATAAATGACCATTTGATCTTCATCCGGAGCTATTGTAAAATTGATATCTTCAATCTTGTATGTCTTAGTGAACACACCTTCTTGAGTCTCGATTATACCGTTTGCCATTGCTCCTCTGAAGGGTATAGTCTCGCGTACGTTCTTAGGTAATCTGTCGATCTTGGCAACATTTTTTATTTTCGCCATTATCCCAGTAGACTGTTTTTGAGTAATCTTGTCGCTGGTTATGGATTTAACGGTGCCTTTACCTTTTTCTGCCATAATATCCTCCTACTTATAGATTTTAAAAGCCTTGTTCTTAGGGTCGTTATCGTAATATTTAACGACCTTTTTTGACGCCTTTTGAGCTGTGTATTTTTTAAGTTCTCTCTTAGTCATCTTGGACATTTTCTGCTGTTCTTTTTTCTTTTCCAGAAAGTCCATATATTCTTTGAATGTATTGTTTACAACCTGCTTACGCTTTGGGGGAGCTAAAAAGAATGAATACAATGCTCTGATAAGCAATACCTCAAGATATGCTCCATCCATCTTTACGTAGCCACAAGCGATAAACGGTGCTGCTATACAACAAAAGATCACTATCCTATTTGTGACATCTTCCGTATGTATCAAAAACGCTGCCGGTAATGCAAACAGCAATCCGATCATTATGCATACGCATTGCCTTGTAGTAAAAGGGCCTACAAGCTTAGGTTGATATTTTCTGATATCATCAGTCATTTCTACTTGTAACATGTTTATACCCCCACTATATCGTTTGCTACTTCACCGGATTTAAAGATGAAGCCTATTGCTGTAAAATTCATGATCAGAAGATTTGCACATTTCATAAATCCTTCACCTTCTTGCGCAGCATTTAATGCTAGTGGCGCCATGATCGCACATACAGCAACCGCACATGCCAATCTAACAAATAATGCTAAAAACTTCTTTAAATATCTCACTCCGGGTGAACGAAGACCTTCCTGATATACATCTGCTACCGCCATAGGTGCGAATGCTTTTCTGATTCCAATTTCCAGTATTATCTGATACATTGCAAACTTGCAGGCTATTATTGCTAAAAATGATAAGAAAAATGGTACTGCTAATACTGCCATTGCTTTAAGATTCCATGCAAAACCACTTTCTTCGCCTACCATATCTTTTACAAATTCATCAACACCTTCAATAGTTAACGGCGTAGGTGGTGTAGTCATTTGGACAATTATTGTTCCTAATTGACCAATAACTTTTATAACTTCATCAAGATTCATTAGGAATATAAGCGTTATCCCTATCTCTATAAGAACCTTAAATGTAGATTCCACAGGATCCTGGCCTTTTTCGATATTTGTTATAAGATGCCCCATTGCGATGATTATCACCCACATAGCACCAATTATTTTTACAGCTTTATATATATTATTCAGAGTGTCATATCCCAGATCATCTGACGTTACTAGCTTGCCGTATAATGGATCTGAATCACTTATAATAGTTTGACATTGATCTGTTGCTCCAGAAAGAATCATTGTAGCCATTCTAACTACAGTATCATCAGATGCTTTTGCGACAGGAATCAAGAATAATGTCGTAAATAAAACTGCAATCAATATAAATGTGATAATATTGATTCTTTTTGTCATACTCTGTTTTGTAATCGCCATAATGTTTATTTCCTCAATTATTTTAAAAAAGGGATAGGCGGTATTACCTATCCCCATTTCTCATAAGTCTTTTATTCAAGATCCATATAACCTACAAGATTGCCTGCCTGGCTGTTAAGGATCATGCTGAGTGCTGCAAGCATTACGCCAGCTGCTATCTTACCAACTGCCTTTGACTGCGCAGGACCATCACCATCTGCATGAGCTGATGCATAATTTACAAGTCCTACTACTGCCATGATAACTGCTAAAGCTGTAATGAGCTTCGCAACCAGCTTAATGATCGTTTCCATCAAACCTTTGGCATCGCCCGCCGCATACATTGTAGGGTTCTGTGCTATGGCTACTGAAAGTCCCATAACTACAGGTGCAGCCTTGAGCATTGTGTTTCTGACATTCTCCTTAAGCATTACTGCTTTTGAACGTTCTTTGATAGCTATCAATCTGTTCATTTGTTTGATTTCCTTTCTTTGTGTTCATAAACTATTTTTCATGAGCTTTTAAAACTCTATTCGTAATATGGAAAAAATTTTTTCAATATATACATTAATAAGTCTCTAAATAAGAAATTTCTTCATTTTCTTTACCGAATGTGAGGTCGATAAGAGTTTCTATTGCTTCTTTTATCTGTGTATCCGGTGCTCCGTCGGTAATACCTAACTCTGCAAGAAGCTCATCACCAAAGTTTTCTACAGCTTTTTTAGCGTCATTCATGACATCTATCTTGTCTATTGAGCGCTTTGCTTCAAAAGCATCTACTTTTCTTGCCTGATTTGCTGCTTTCTTTACCTTTTCAGCGGCTTGAGGATCATTCAGAATATCAAAATCAGGTATCATAGGTTCCTCAACGCTTTTTTGTGCGTCATTTTTAACCGGATTTGGTACTTTAGGCTGATGAACTGCCTGTGGAACAACGGGAGCATTTTCTTTTTGTTGCTTTCTTCTTTCGCTTAATCGCGTAACACCTCCGTTTGATGTTCTTGGAATATAGAAGGTGCCTGCAGATTTATCAGATTCCTTAAATCTCGGATGTTGCAACAAGTCATATTTTCGTCCGTAGAAAGGCCTTACGCCTCTTATACATACAAGAGCTTCTGTGTCATCCATCATCTGTATCTGGTCTGCAGTTAACAGTTCGATAGATGATTTGTTATATGAGGTATTACCACCGCTCTTTCCTGAACCCCATGATGTATTTTCTACAGTTGTTGTCTTTTTGGCCAACTTTTCTATGATCCACTTAATAGTCTCCATATCTGCCGAACCAAGGAATAATACTGTATCGCAGTTTGCAACGATAGTATTGTAATCATCTTTGTATAGGCCTTTTAACTGTGACAGAGCCTGTAGAATTATCGAGCAACTTATCTCGTATTTACGCATCGTAGCCAATTTCTCATTAAATGCCGGGATCTGACCAATATTGGCAAACTCGTCAAGGATAAATCTTACGTGATGTCTTAATCCTTTACTGTTATAAGGTTCAACTTTGAGATTTTTGAGAGTGTTCATAAAGTTGACTGCCGCCTGCTTTGTTCCTCTCCAACCTATGAGATTTTTCTTGTTTTTAGTAACTACTGCATATAACTTTTTCTGTTTATCGTATTTAATAGTGCATCCTTTTATTATGTCATTCTTGTATGCTATAGCTTTCTTTTTAGCAACCAAAGAATCTTCGTCATTCTTTGCATGGAATACCACCAGGTCATCATCAGCTGTTGCTACTCTCCACCCATACTTGGCGTTCATTTCACAATATGAATAAAGTACGCTGAATATTTGCGAATAAAACATTGAGACAAGGAAGTTAAATGTTTTATCTGCAGTAGGTATGATAACGAATATAGCCTTCTTCGTATCACCCATGCTGTATAAGTCAAAGTCATCCGTATTTGTCAGGTATTTGATATCAGAAAGGTCAAATGCCTGCATTCTAACACCAACGGATATGAGAATACTCTTAAGTGTCTTGCCAGCACCAAGTTTGAATTTTTTATATTGTTGTACTGCAAGGTTTTCGGGATCTTCCTTTTCAAGGTCTTCAAACAACAGATCCAATGGTGAGGGAGCTGATGTATCTCCATTTTCATCGATATCTGCCAGACTTATTAACTGAACAACCTTTGTAAATGTCTGGTCTTCCTTAGGAGCTTCATGCCACAAGTACAGGATAAGTGCTGTTAACAGCAACTTTTCTGAGTTTTCCCAGAAAGGATCGCCACCGTTCTTACCTTCAGGTGTGGTGTTTCGTATAAAGGCTTCTACCAGTGTGAATACATCTTTTTCTTCTTTGATATATTCAAACGGATTATAATGGTTGCTCATATAAGGATCCGTAATATTGAATACCTTGACGTCGTAACCTTCATCCTCCAAAAATTTACCGTAATCTCGTAGAAGTTCTCCCGAAGGGTCTGTGATTACATAGTTGCAATTTGCCTGTAAGATGTTGGGGCCTGCAAAGTATCTTGTTTTACCTGCACCGGAGCCACCGATTGTAAGAATGTTACAGTTTCTCTTTGTTCCTTTATTATCTATGGCTAGCCTTATGTCTTTAGTAAGGATCATGTTACCCTTGCCATTAATATCAACCGTGCCAAACGGAGCTACGAATCTTTTATTGTATTCCTTTAATTCTTCGGCCGTCATCAGATGAGCTTCACCATTAACAGTCTCGGGATTATCGTGTTTTCTAAGTTTGGCTGTGGCTGCATACATGACACCTAACATGCCGGCCATGGCAACGATACTTATGAATGTTACAAAGTCGTTGCCTGATATTGGTAAAAATCCAAACGGTTTAAGAAGAATATTTGAGAATCCTTGATCCAGCGCATCGAAAAATCCTATTCTTCGGTTTTCTTTCATGACGTTCATTGCCTGAAAATATGCATCAAAGATTATTACAAATCCTATTATTCCAGTGATTATATATATCTTCAGAGTTTGCTTTTTTGCACGTTCCTTATCTATTGGTGTTTTCATTCTCGCGTCTTGCCTCCTTTATAGCTTCCTTAAGGACTTTTTCCGGAATCTTTCTCGCATTATGATGTTCGATATTCATCTCCTTTTTATATTCTTCTATCTTTTCCTTTACTGTCTTATAGGAAGATGTGGCGTTTGTTTGATCATATATTGCTTTAAGATTTTCAACTTCTTCTTTTGGATAAGGACAATCAACACCATTTATTGCGCCATCTATAATAGCTATGACTTCGCCTGCATATGCTTCAAACTTTTCTGTCGGATCCATTTGTCCAAAACTGTCTCCGAGCCTTTCTTTTATCATCTTGTCGATAAGGTCGCATGCTTCGTCTTCGTGTTTAGATATAAGCTCCTGATCTCTCGTCTTCTGCGTACGTTTTGAATCATATTTACCGGAACCTGTCAGATGCATAGACAGTTCAGTAGAGTTATTCAAAACCACCTTATTCTTTATCTCAGCAAGATATCTCTGCAGTTCAGAATCGTAGTTTGGATCATCTATGTCACATCGCCCGACTACTCTCTCTATAAGATCTTCATTATCCTTACCTTTACCCACACTATATGCGATAAAGCCTGTCGAATTGAGCTCTATATAGTGCTTAAAATTCTTCTCATCAGCGCCGGCGACAAATTTCGAATCGTTTGTTCCTCTCAGATTGGCGATCATATTGTTAATGCGTATGTCATCTTTTATTTCCTCGACCTTTGTGTCGTGATTTGGCCCATATAAACTGTGCATTGCCTGAAGGTATGACTTACAAAAATCCTTCTTTTCCGGATCATCTGTTAAAAGTCTTTCTGTAGTAATGCTGATAGAATTAAGATTTTCATTATCTTCTTCCTGACTGATACCGACCATGAATCCTTTTGATATATCGTTACATTTGTTCTTTATTACTTCCGTTTCGTAAAAATCAAGATTATGCAACGTTAAAAGTTCCTTGTTGTTTATCTTGTCTATAGATGCAATAGCGTTTTCCATCTCGAGAGCATCTACTTCCTGATAATAATTTGTCCTACCTATAAGGATCATCCTGTTAATATCTTTTACCTTTTCCAGATCCGGAGTCTTGATTATTATCTTGTCTTCATTGTTGCTCAGTCTTAAATAAGGAATTTGCTTCTCATCGAGTTCTCTTATAAGATCATTGATACATTTTCCTTGTGTGTTATAGAAACAGCATGAACCATTTTGTCTGATCCATTTTGCAAATTCTTTCTGTGGACCATACTTTGCTTCTGTTTCAAGAAATGCTATCAGAGCCATTAACACTTTCAATAACGTCTCGTTTGTTGTTTTGAAAAATTCACCGACATTACGATAATTGTTTTCAGCTACTTCCATGGTATATACCTCCTCATAAATTGTTTACCGTCTAAAATATGGGATTTTTAGTTCAAATTTGTTGTCAGAAAATCTCTAATATGCGAAATATTACTTGGATTTTTAAATAGGTCTATTAGACCTATAAAAATTGCTTAATTTTGACGCATAAAAATATAGATAAAATCTCTAAAATCACATACTATATATAGATAGGAGGACAATTATTTGAATATAATTGATTAAGTTATGAATAGATATGAAAGAAATGCAGAAAAAATAATAAAGAGTGTTGAACGTGATTCTTTAATGGAAAACGGATGGAACATGTATAATACATATACTGAACTTCCTTATACTAAGTACGGCAAGGACATTTCTGGTCTGGATAAGCCAATAGATGGTTCAGATAAGATGTGCAGGATATACAGAGATGATAAAGTGTTTTATATGCACTATATGAAGGGGCGCAGTGTTCCGTTGATAAGTGTATCTTTGGACGGCATGGTTACTCTTGAAGATAAAGAATTCTTTGAAAGCTATCACTATCCCACTTCTGAAAAGAAAGGTCGCGAAAATCTTGTGAGACAGGCTGTTGACAGGCAGATTCCGATCATGGGATGGTGTCATCCGAATATTAATGTTGATACTCAGCTTTTTGTGATAGAAAAACTGTATGTCGATAATCCAACACCATATATTCCTACGAACTTTGAAGTATTTAAGCTTACGAATTCAAAACTGGCTCATGACAGGGAAAGACTTGATCTGGCTCTTAGTGCTTTATGGTATGGTGTCAGTGTTGCTGATGAATTACAGGATGTAAATATATATGGACCGGCCACTTTGATGACAATAGCAAGTTGTGCTGAACTTGGTGTTGACATATGTCCATTCATTACACCAAATCTTTCCGGAGATGATATAGAGCTGTTATATACAAATGTCAGAAGAAATCCTGCCAAGTATAAAGCAAAGTCTCTTAAGGAAAGAAAGAAAAAATAAAAACACCGGCTGTTAGGCCGGTATTTTTATTTAAAAATGAATTTTAGTTGAATGGAAGATCCTCATCTATTCCATCGGGAATATTCATGAATCCATCTCCTCCGTCAGGAGCGGGAGCCGGAGCTGACTGCGCAGCTGATCCAGATGCTGCCTGCTTAGACTCAGCAAATTCCTGCGTTTCAACGATGACGTCAGTGGTATATACCTTCTGACCGTCTTTGTTAGTATAACTTCCTGTCTGGATACGACCCTCAATCACCATCTTCGTACCCTTTGTGCAGTATTTCTCGAAGAATTCAGCATTCTTTCCGAATGCTACACAGTTGATGAAATCAGCTGACTGCTCATCTCCCTGCTGTTTGAATCTTCTATCGACAGCGATACTGAATCTTGCGATCGCCTTTGCATTCTCGCCCTGTGAGTATCTTACTTCGGGGTCCCTTGTAAGTCTTCCGACTAATATACATTTGTTCATTTTTGTTTTCCTCCTATTATTTGTTTACGAACATCTATAATATAAATAAAAAATAACAAAATAACCTATTCATCTGCGAACTTGATATTTTCAATCAAATTATTCGCATATTCAACTGTTCTTCTGTACTCGCTGTACTCTTCTTCACTGAACGCATCACTGTCCTTATATGGATCTCCTGCATAATAGATTAAAAGATAGAGATATTTGTTCATATGACGCGTCACATTATGAGACTTGAGCTCTTCAACTGTAGGGAAATATAGATTAGTTACATCAGTTGATATCTCGTCAACAGCTGTACAGGCGTCGTAGAACTGTGATTCCTTTATACTTGGGGTTCGCATAATTTTTCCTTTCTGATTATTTTGATTTCAAACAGGCTCTTACCTGTCATATTTAATTAAAATATGTGATAAAAACTTTTTAAAATAGTTTTTATGCGTTAAATTTGACAAAAAAAATAATCCCGCTTTCGCAGGACTATTTTTCTACTTGATCGTTTCAGCCAGTTTTTTAAACCTTTTGAGCTGATCGGCCCGATTGTCATCGTAGTTTAACGAAGGATTCTGTTTGATATAGTTAAGGAATACTGCAAAAGGAGCTGTATCCTTGACTTCTCCAAACTTCCTACCTTTGAAGCCACCAAACAGGATGATCTCATCGTCTTTGAAAAGAGATGATGCAACCTTTATGTCTGCCTTCTGAATGATCTGCTCCGGTTCGGTAGATGCTTTTACAGTTGATTTAGACTGGGGAGAATTCTGATTTACGAAGCGATTAAAACGCACACTGTCATGTTTCTGTCCGCCCTTATAGATGTCGATCACTACGGATTTAATGTAGTTTTCTTCATACTCAATAGAGTTGACTATAAAAACGTCAGTGCATGCCATCTGTCCCTTCGCATTCTTTTCAAGACCTTTGAGCTTATCTGCACCTACAAAAAGATTTAATCTATCTGCGGTATAGAGCTCTCTGCCAATTCCCCAATTAAAGCATGCGCGTTTAAAACTGTCTGATGCCAATCCCTTCTGTGCTTCTGTATTTGACTCCTTACCGGTATCTTCTTTTGATACCCAGCAATTCTTATCAGAATCCCAGATTGAAACGGTGCAATTTGCATTATCACGCGAATGCGAACGTTGCCAGTTCATTGGACCGGCAACTTCATCGAGAAGTTTCTGATCTACTCTGGCATCTTTGTAAAGAAGCAGTCTTACTCCTTTTTCAAAGACCTTCTGTATCCTGACTTCGATCTCATCAGCATAAAGCTTACGAAAAGAAAGTTCCATAGTATTTTCTCCTTTCTTATTTTGATACATAGAAAATATGGGAGAAGTTGAACAAAATAAAAAACAGCCCGACTTTTAATAGTCGAACTGTTTTAAGGAGCATTTTCTTTTGATGAGCTTAACTCTTGACCAGGATATCTGCTACCATGCAACTCTTCCGTATGTTATCAAGTGTGACACGATGAATCTCGGTCTCATCCTGTTTCCCGGGAACTGCTAAAAATTGATAAGCGATATCCTTGAGGGTGATTTTGGAACCTGAATTTATCTCATCCGCAAGCGCTTCCGTAATTCTGTCTCTGGTCTTTATGGGTACGCCTTTGAATTTAATCTTTGCTATCTTCTCTATAAGAGATTTAGCAGTTTTCAGATTCTTGGCACCGCCTCTTTCTTTTGACACATCTATCTTGTCATAATCAATGATATAACGGCTCGAAAGATTGTCGTACTGCTTAATGATTGGATAAAGTGCCTCCAAAAGCTCTTCAGCTTCAGCAATGGTAACACCTGCTCCCGTTTCCTGTGAATGCATATGAGTCCTTGAGTCTATTACTACATATGAATTGCCATAAGACAATACACTCTCAAGAGTGTAACTGCAGAATAGAACGTCTGAATCTCTTATGATCAGTCCCGGAGAGATGCCATTTATTGCCGGCAGGTCAATCTTTATTTGACGAAGTTCCTGTGTGATACGGTACTCATCTATCGTTCCATTCATATTATCAAGAATGTATCTTACAGTCTCAATAATGTCTTCTGATCTGGTGGGAACGAAACGATCTCCCATCGCTGCAAAAATCTTTCTGTAGACATTTCCATCGACATTAATCTCTCTGACTATACAATTAAGCTTATCTTTTCTGACTTCGTCACGTCCAGCGGCATCTGCTATCGCAAGATTACGAAGCAATGAACCGTGTTTGATCATTATCTCTCCACCCAACTGTAATCTCTTTAAAAGATTAGCAATTGCGATCTGTGATACGAGGTAATGTGCATCATGTCCATCTTCACCGGGCGCTATAACGATGAGCTGTGTAGTATCATCCAACTCCTTGAGGAGTTCCGGTGTACCAAACTTTGACGCTATCGTTTTTCCCTTCTGGATAGCTTTCTCATGAAGCCCTTTGCCTGAATCCGCCGTCAAAATGAAAAACGCCTTTTCGTCCTGGGTTAAGTCGCCGTCTCTAAGATTGCTTTTGTCGCAAGTGCTTAAAAACTCCAATGACCCCACCTTAAAACTGACAATTGACGTGATTCCGGACAAGCTTTTTAGTGCAGTTTCAAATCCCTGTAAGGTATTACCCTTGACTGAGAATGAATCCAATAAAACTTGTGTGTTCATTTATTTATATCCTCCTGTTTTGATCTCCTTTTGTTCTGTTACATTTTTAATATGTAGAACAAAAGTCAAAATAATTATTAAACAGACCGGAACATAGTACAAAGAAAGACTCTTCCGATAGTTTCCTAAGAAGAGTCTTTTGATTTCTCAATATTGATAAGATCACGATGCAGATCATTCGTTTATTTCGTCACTCTTTAGGTCTATATCTTCCTCACTGATCTCATCCTTATATCCGCTGCTAAAGAGCATCTGTTTGATATCTTCTACAGGTTTCTGGGCCTCTGCTTCCACCTGCTCCTTGGTCTTAAATCCGTTTAGATATTCAGTATCGTAAGGAACAAGTTCCATGGTGTGATCTTTCCACTCATATATCTGACCACATACAGGACATTTCTGCTTACGTGTTACTGTTCTTGCCTGTAAGAAGCCGTCGATCAAAACGTCTGCCTGATACTGAAGATATATCTTATCTTCTCTTGCCTGTTCACCGTAAGACTTGACTATTGGCCAATCTGTCCTTACAGAAGGATCATCAGACCTTATGATATACTTACGGTTAATAGCAAGCCTGTACTGCGTAAACTGAACACCTTTCTTGGTAGTTATCAGTTTGGGATCATTAAGAACGGTTCCGACTACGCATATCTGGTTGGAAATTTCTTTGTTACGTACAACTTCTTCGATAGCTTCCTGCTTATCTTCAAAATCCTTAATCTTTTCCACATAGATAGGTGTCACATAAACAACATTTCCGACGCTTATGTTCTTTTGTGGTTCTCCGGTTTTTTCCTGACAATGAGGACAAAATGAGGCTTTGTTTCCCTGACTGGTAGTAAGCGTTCCCTTTACCAGGACAACCGTGTTTTCCTTCCATTGAGTAATCTTCTCAATGATAGTCTGGTCGCGAGTCATGATCATAGGCTTATCGTGCTTAACATACCTTACATCGTCATCAACCTCACGATTTGATCTGACTACGTCAAGGTAGCACGCAGCGTAATTATACTCGCCTGTTTCGTTATTCATCGATATGACAGGATCCTTGTGTACCCTTCCATATAGATAAACCATATTCTGTCGTGCCATTTTCTATTCTCCTTTTTAAGGTGATTTTATGCTTACGACTAAAATATGAGAATAAAACTTATAAAAATACAGTTTATAATCAATAAAAATGAAAATTTATGAATTTTTTGTATTTTTATCAAAAAAAAATACCGAGACAAAGATAACTCTGTCCCGGCATTGAAATTAAATATTGACCTCACATACATTCTTTAGTGCTTTGATTCTGGGATTGACTTTATAGTTCATCTTTCTGACTTCATTCATTGAACTGTCAAAGATGTATAGTCTGTTTCCTTCTTCATCGCCGTATGTTTTTATAAAAGACTCCTCGTGGTATAAATGGAATACTGCATAGCTGCTCACCTTCATCATAAGTGACGGTGATTTTTCTTTTACAGTCTCAACATTTTTAATAATGAATTTAAGCACGGGATCTTTGACCTCGTCGTCATTTTCATTATTATCCACTTCTTCCTCGATAATGTTGCCATATAATTTTATGACCCTGCCTTCGGAAATGAAGCCTTTATATTTTTTGTACTGATCTGCAAAACAGCACACGCTGATATCACCTGACTGATCTTCAAGAGTGAAGAACGCCATTTCAGCACCATCAGACTTTCTGTTTTTAATGACGATATTTGTCACAACCCCATAACATGCAGTGTTGTTTTCTGTAAGATTTTCGATCATCTCACAGCCCTCTTCTTCACTTGACGGATAAAAATCCATTGGATGCTTTGTTACATACATGCCGAGATATTTCTTTTCGGCCGTCATACGTTCAGTTACATCCTCTTCAATGTTGGAAAATCTGATGCAATCAAAATCTCTCATCATCACTGATAAGGTTTCTTTTGCTGTGTCGATCTTCTTCTGAAGTTTATCGGGTGTTGTCAGTTCTTTAATCTCTACTTTTAAACCTGCATTTTCCTGGCACTTGATGATATCATCCTGAGTGACGTTCTTATTACCTATAAGGTAATCAAGCACACAAGTAGCACTCTTAATGAATGATTTCTTTTTATTGATGTTGGAATTGATGACTTTTGATTCTACTACATAGCTTTTTAAAGCCATTCTGTTTGAATTAAATTCATCAAATGCTCCTGATGATATAAGACTGTCTATAACGTTCGCCTTCGGGTTTACCTTTATAAGGAAATCCTTAAGACTGTTATATGCACCGTATCTTTCACGGCACTTTATAATCTCGTCAGCCTGGTCTTTTACGCCGGCTATGAGTGACAATCCTATCTTTATAACACCATCCTGTGCTGTTACTTCCTTATGTGAGGTATTGATGTCAGGTGCAAGTATCTTTACACCCATCTTATATGCCTCGTGAACAAGTCCCGGAAGTTTCTGAGGTGTTGTCCAGTTGAGAGCTGAAGCATAGAATTCTGCCGGATAATAGCATTTAAGCCATGCTGTGATATAAGCATTGAATGCATACGCCGCAGCGTGTGACTTATTAAATGCGTACTTGGCAAAATCCATCATCTGATCAAAAAGTGTAGACGCTATCTCAACACTGATGCCGTTCTTTTTGCAGCCTTCTTTGAATGTATTCACTTCATGAGCAAGCTTGTCTGCTTTTTTCTTTGACATGTATCTTCGCACCGTATCAGCTCCGCCGAGTGTATATCCTGCAAGTGTCTGGCATATCTCCATAACCTGCTCCTGATATACTATAGCCCCGTATGTCTTTGACAGTATAGGTCTTAACTCATCGCAAAGGAATGTCATTTCCTTCTTGCCGTTTTTGACGTCTATGACACCATCAAGATACTGGAGTGGGCCAGGCCTGAACATGGATACCAAGATTATAAGATCTTCAAAGCATGTCGGCTTAAATCTCTTAAGCATCGCTTTCATACCTGATGATTCAAACTGGAATACCGCATTTGTCTTGCCTGTGGCAAGTATGTTCTTGTACACATTCTCATCTTCGATATCAAGCTTTAATGGATCTATCACTATTCCGTAATTTTTCTCTATCAGTTTGATAGTATCTGTGATCACATCAAGTGTCTTTAATCCAAGGAAGTCAAACTTAAGAAGTCCGTTATCTTCTACCTGCACCATGTCGCACTGAGTCGTAAGCATTCCCAATTTATCGTTATATCTTAACGGGATATAATCGCTTATATCATCATTATCTGATATTACGATACCGGCTGCATGAGCTCCATATGCTGTAAATGTGCCTTCGATGATCTTTGCCCATCTCAATATCTCAACTATATCTTTGTTTGACTCAAACTTTTTGTTCAGATAATCGATGAGTGTTATTGTTGCGTTCTCAGTGATGTTTCCATTCTCATCAACTAATGTTGAAAATGATACGTATGGATCCTTAGGAACGCTTTTATTGATAGTTTCACCGGTTGATAACATAGACTCGTTATACTTCTTTAAACCATAATACTTCGCCGCAATCCTTATGGCGCCTTTCGGTGCCTGCATGGTTGTCGTCATGATAGCGCATACAGCTTTTTCACCGTACTTTCTTTTTACATATTCTATAACCTTTGCACGAGTAGTATTTGAGATATCTGAATCGATATCAGGCATACTTACACGCTCAGGGTTTAAGAATCTTTCAAACAAAAGTCCGTACTTTAATGGATCAAGTGCTGTTATTCCAAGAAGATAGCATACTAAAGAACCGACAGCAGAACCTCTTCCCGGTCCTATAGTAAAACCGGCATTTGTGTACTTTTTTTCCTTGATATAAACCTTTAACTGTTCAATATCAAGCGGTGCCTGGTCAAGATCCTCCTTGGGCACATAACCTAAAAGTCTTCCATATTCAAGGAAGTCTTTTACTATGAGATGATAGTCTGAGTAACCCATTGACTTGATTATTGATACCTCGTATTCAAGTCTTTTTTTGTGGGCCTCATCCATCCCCTTAGGGAATCTCCATTTGATACCTTCTGCTATTGCTTCATCCAGCAGCTCATCAGCGTTTTTTCTTACATCAAATTTAGGATAATGTTTACCTGCTTCAAATTCTACATAGCACCTGTCAAATATCGTATCGATATTATTTATTGCAGTCACGACTGTATCCTCATCGATAATCTTTACAAGACTGTCATACAGTTCGTAATTATCCTTTAGATACATCTGTCTTTCTGCCAGTGTACATTCGCAGAATTCCTCTTTGTTTTCGAGACTCTTTATCACGCCACGTTTAAGTATGTCTTCCTCACTTCCGGTCAACATCTTAACATTGTTTGTGGCTACTATGGGGATGTCTAGCTCTTTGGCTAACGAAACAAGTTTGGGATACACCCATAACTCCTTATCATCTCCGTGGTACTCGATCTCCGCATAAAACATTCCTTTGGCGAAAGCGCCTGCATATGATGTCATTTCACTCTTGGCCATTTCATAAAGGTCTTTTAATTCCTTTAAGGTCGCTGCGAGCTCATTTATCTGAACTTCGTATGCTTCATAGCATTTAATTGATTTGTTGACATCATCGAATACCTTTTGAGCATTCTTTAAGGACTTCCTAGCATCGTTAACCTGTTCGATGAGTTCCGGAAGCTTTTCCGAAGCTTTTTTACTTGCATCCTTATCTTTGTTTAACTCTGCTTCATAATCCTTATAGTCAACCTTATCCTTTATCATCTTCTGTAAGGCTTTTTCACGCTTTAAAAACTTCATTTCAGCCAAAGATTTGGCCTCGTCTCTTGCTTTTATCGCTTCTTCGAGTTCGTACTGGCAGCTGTTGAGCACATCTTTGCTTGATTCATATACTGCTGAATCAGGAGCATAATGATTTTTCTGTAAGTTTGTGATCTCTATAATCTTTTTCTCAGTAGCTTTATTTGCGAAAAATACAGTATTCACGATACCATCTATATCAGATGTTGTGCCTATTATATCTCCCTTGTAAGCATTGAGTATCTCAAGGAGCCTTTCTTTTGAGATCACAGGTTCACCATCAACATTTGAAATGTTCGATTCTGTCACTATTTTAGATATGCCCTTATATCCATTGTCATTTACGGCAATGAGTATGATGGTGGATGTAGATGTCTGATTGCTAACCTTGACTTCACAGCCGGGAATGAATTTCAGTCCCGCTTCCGCAAATTTCGGCCTGTAGTCTTCTATAGCTGAAAGAGTTCCCTTGTCTGTGACAACGATACCTTTTCCGCCAAGCTCTACAATCCTTTTAACTAATTCATTTACCCTTATATCTGCATCGTACAAACTTCTTACTTTCGTATTAAGCGATGTTGTGAATTTTGTGAGTATATTATCTTTATTCAATTTGGTCACCTCCCTTAAAATTTCTTGTTACTTAATTAATATGAGATTTTTTCTTAGAAATACCCGAAAATGAATAATATATGTTTAATGAATTTTGATTCTTTAATTATCTAATTAAAAATTTAGCAAAAATAAAAGCCTAAATAATTAGGCTCTTATCTTTAATATGATGTTATAGCAAGATATTTCATCATCTGGACGTAATCGCTTGCCTTTGTGACAATGTAGTTTAGGAATTTTTCCGGTTCCTTGTATGAAACAAGAAAATCGTCCAAACCCTTTATCTCTCCATTCCATTTGCCACTGTTCTTGTTATAATCCCATTTGAGCTGATGAACTTCATAATTATATTCGTCCTTCAGTATCTTTATAAGATCGTCAGTTGCTTTCATAAGATTGTCAACTTTTCTCTTTTCCTCCTCTGTAGTAGCCTCTGCGTATTTGTCCATATCAAAGGCCTCATACACGTAAGCTATACTGTAACGGTCAAGTATTGATCTTAAAGATGTTTTAGCATTAACGCCGGGGACACCAATCACGGTTACCTCTCCCTTTAATAAGCACCATATGATGGTAGCTTTAAGGATTCCTTCGGTAATGATGATTGTGTTATCGTTTTTTCCCGGTAGATAAGTTGATAATGCGCCGCTTGACACCCCTTTATTACGTCCGGCTGAAGATATCCACAGATATTTGGCCTTTTCTTTTGGATTATCAAGTCTGATCTGAAATCCGATAATATAATTCTTTTCTCCATCCACAACGGGACACAGATAGCCGTCGCCTGCTATATACAGATTCCAACGGTCGTACTTGTCAATATAAAATCCGGGAACTCCTTCTAATGTGCAACCCTCTTTAATGAGCTGCTTGCATATTCTGGGAGCCTCTTTGTAATCCGGTGTTGACTTGAATTTGAATCTTATGATCTCCTCTTTTGAAAGACCTCTTTTTATGAGATCATCATAATGAGATTTCTTAAGTTTCAGATATTTTAAGAGTGCACGGTAAGTCCTGTTTCTGGTCTCATCCGATGCTATAGACGCCTCATCGCCTTTTGATTGCAGATAAGATATCTCTTTCTTGTGAAACTCCTGTAATATACTGTTTCCATTGATACAGGTAAATATATCTTTGATAGCTTCTTTAACACCTTCTTCTCCACTGTAATCTTTCGAATCGTAATCTGTTTCAATCCAAAACTTTACAGCATTGCCTGATGCATTGCATTTCCAACAATGATAGGTATTCTTTCTGGTGTTATAAGACATCTTTCCTCTGTTATCCCCACAAAAGGGGCAGTCGATATACGTTTCATTTCCATTCGTTTTGGGCGAATGTCCTCTTAAACTATTAAGTCCTCTTATATTGACAACATCAGCAATGGTAAACCGGTCACCACTCATATGTATTTCCTCCTTTTGTGTTATGTATAGAGTAAATATGAGGAAATTTGTCAATAATAAATTGTATTGACAATAATGGCATAAACTAGCGCTTTTTCTTTAATGCCTTTTTGGCTTCTTTTAGCCTGTCTTCTTCCTCCCATTGCTTTATCATGGCTTCTGCTTCCATTTCAAGTTGCATTTTCTTGTGTGCATTTTTAAACGCTTTCATATCTCTTCCTGTAACTTTATGCTTTGACAATTGGTCATAAATCTCTTTTACTTCATCCTTAGTCAATATATCAGGCATTTTCTGCAATTCTTTTTTGAATTCGTATATTCCCGGATCCAGTATCCTGCTAAATACTGATGACCTTTCAATCTTTACCATAAATGCATTTTCAGAACGGAGTATCCCCAATCCATTGTTATTTTTCGCACTTAATGAAAGTCCCATAAAGTCTAATGACCAGTTATAGTTTACTATCACTGCATTAAAAGTCTTATTCTCTGTCTCAGGTATAAGGATGTTTAAGGCTTTGATATGCGTCTGATTCTGTTTAAACGGATTTTTCATTATTGGCCAGTCTTCGCTGTTATATCTGCCCCAACCGTCCGTTTGTTCATTATACTCGGATTCAAATGCCCTATATTTACATTCAATACAAAATACCCCTTTGGTATTCACAAAGACCATATCGGCCTCAGTCTTTCCAAGGGGGACTCTGTTAGAAGGTATTAAGACATTTCTTAAAACCTTTACATTTAATTTATTTCTAAGTATTTTCGCCACTAACTTCTCGTATTTTTTACCGATTCTGTCTGACGAACTCAGTATCTCCTTTATTACAGCCGGAATAGTAGTGACTAATGCTATCCTCCATATGGCATCAAACCAGTTCATTCCATCCCTGCACAATATCCCGTTTATTATATCTCCAATGTAAGTGAAGATAAAATCACGTATCATTACCCTTTCTCCTATTCTCTTCCTGTTCTATTATGCCTAAAGCTTTATTAAAGTTTAACATATAATACGTTTCCTTTGCCATAACCATACTGTCTATTGCGTTGAGCCATTCTGCAGCGGTCATGCTGAACTCATGGATCTGTTCTGAATCTTTCTGCTTTAATATTACATTTACTGTGCCATTTTCTCTCTTTTCTACGGGTGCAAAATAATTCTTGATAACAAATGACACAGGGTAATTCTTACTAAAATCCCATACAACTTTGCATTCATAACAAGGACATTTGCCATCCTGTCTTTTCTTTCTTATCTTAGGTCTGCATCCGAGTTCGTATATTATGACAGGTGCAATGCTTACAGCCGAATTGGTTGAGTTTTTAAGTTCCTCTGCACTTAATTGAGCAGCATCTTTAATGGCATCCATCATCTTCTGATTGCCAGGATACTTGTCAAGGTTGCTTTTAAGGAAGGAATACTGATCTCTGAGCTGCTCCTTACCATTTGCAACTTTCATAAGAACTTCAACAGGCGTCATTCCCTTAAGGTTGCCTGTGTTGAACCTTTCGGTATATGCCGGTGATGAATTGCCTGTATCTGTGTTGGCATTTAATTTAAGATCTATAGACTTATTGTAAGCCCATTCTGATATTCTCTTTATTTCCGAAAGATGTTCCAGATGGATATTACATGATATAGCCTTGCCTTCCTGTATGATCGTTGCTACAAAACGAGAAAAATGGTTGAAAACCTTTAATGGGCTCTCTTCAGTCTCCCTATATAATCTTGATTCTATAGAAAATGTTTTTGTTCTGACATAACTGATTATATCGTAAGGATATTTCATATGATCGCTCCTCTTGACTATATAAAAATATGCTTAATTCATATCGATTCACCTATAATATGTATTATTTTTCTTATAAATCGAATTTTTATGCGTCAGATTTGCAATAAAAAAGAAGCCAGTATATTTACTAGCCTCTTTAAAATGAACTTATAAATCCGATAATTTCTGGTTACGGAAGAAGATATCTATCTCTTCCTCATCCATGATCGTAATATCCTCGAATTCTTCGATCGTTGACGGAAGTACATGTCTCTTGACAATCTTATTACCTTTGAGTCTTCTTATACAACTAATGTAGACTCTGTTGATATAATCAGAATCAACTTTCTTGACTCCAATATACTTCTCATACTTCTCTCTGTATTCGGGACTGCTGTAGAGCTTCATTATAGCTCTGTTTGTAAGGTTCTCCTCTCCGCATTTTCTGAGTATATCCTGCTCAAACGGATTGAAGGAATTTTCGATGGCCTTATAAAGATCGCTCTTCATTTCTTCCTCGATATATATCTGCTCGGGGTTTCTGTATATGCCATCATGTGCCGGCGCTACTTCAGCCTGATCTTCCCAGTTGACTCTGTTTGTTCTCATCTGGGATATTGTTTCATTAATCGTACTGATACTGTACTTTGTAGATTCCGCTATCCTGATCTTCAGCGCATCTGTAACCTGAGGATCTGTTATCGAAAATGGGAAACCGAACTCCTGAAGTTTCCGATTACACACCTTGGCACAATTGCGATAATGTTCCTTTACCGGATTCTGTACTTTTGTATAATCTTTGATACGATCTACGAAAAATGTTGTTAACGAAGATTCTCTCGGATTATACTTCGGAAGATCTGACATGATACCAAGATTTACCATTGATTCCATGTCTTCTTTGTCTTCAAGATTAGAACGGTTAAGTGCACGTATCTGTTGCTGGCTGTAGTATTTGAGTCTGTCAATTACGAATAACTGATACTCGTTCCAAGCCGGGGTTTTAGGTCCACCACCAGCCATCGCTTTGTCATATGCTGCTATGACTTCGTTCTGGTCGTAGACATCTGAGCTTTCGTATTGGTTGAAACTACCATCATGCTCTACCATCATCTGTCTCCTTTCTCACGCAATTAAGTAAACCCTTGTTACTAAGGTTGATTAGCTTGATTGCTTCCAACCTCCGTGATACTTCTGACAAATCATCAGAGTTGCATCTAATACAAGCGTCCTTGTTGTATATTTCCGGAGCGGAGACTTCGTGATTGTTTGTATTCATTTATCTTCCTCCTTTTATTTTGATTTGTTACTCTCAAAATATGGATAAATGGAGGCAAAATAAATGATGATGATATATTTTTTATGATCAAGCCCATATTAAGTTTTCTAGGTTAAATATACACTTTGCCACATTCAATGTCAATAATTCGTCATTTTGCATAATTAACAATGTTTTACCTATGTTTTAGTGCATTATTTCATATATTGAGGTTTAGGAATTTTAGCTACAACATGTTGTGTCTAAATGGTACTTTTGAACAATATATGTATAATTTTTACAGAAAATATGTTCGGCATTAAAATTTTAGAAATATTTCTGTCTTAAATGGGCAAATAAAAGGGGCCATAACGGCCCCTGGAAAGTTAACTATCTGGATATATTCTACTTTCTTTGTTAACTTATGATAAGTATGTTCATGCTTTTAAAAGTTCTTTAAGCATGGTATTTCTCTTTTGATCGTTAACCTTTTTTACTGCCACGTCAAATGCTGATATCTTGCGCCCGCATTTATATATATCGCTTTCTTCTCCATAGAATCTGAATTCTTTCTTAGCTCTTGTCTCTCCTGTATAGAACAGTGACTTATTAAGAAGAAGGAAATCTCCGTGCATATATGCCATCATCATACAGGATGCTTCTGAGCCCTGACACTTATGGAGCGTTGTGGCGTATGCCAACGATAGATTTTCCGCAGTTGCTTTTGTGTAGCCGCCAACTGTGCCATCATCGAACAGGACTATCATCTTATATGACTCGTCTTCGGCATCATACATTACCTTGGCCACTGTTCCACGTTCGCCGTTAAATATACCCTTACTTAATGAACCTCCTCTGTTAACAACAAATGAGTAGTCATTCTTGGTCTGTATAACTCTGTCGCCAACTCTGAATATCTTATCTCTGAATTTTGCTTCCTCTTTACCATATGTAAATTCTTCTTGCAAGAGTTTATTCAGTTTATTTACCGCTATCTCGCCTCTTTCTTTCATTGCTGTACAGAGCATTACGTTTTTAATTCCGTATTTTTTTACCATCAGCTTGTAATCATTGATTATATGCGCTGTTATATTACTTTTGTCTGACGGAATGTATACAAAATGTTCGTCGTAACAATATTTATCTATTGAAAGTCCGGCATTGATAAACTCAGAATTCTTCGCTATTGTTCCTGTATTTCTGTGACCTTCCTTTAAGAGGATACATGGTATTTCATTAGAGTCGATCATATCTTTGAGGACTTTCCCGGGGCCTACAGATGCTATCTGATCTACATCGCCGACAAATATAAGATTGCAATCTTTGGCATATTCGAGGATACTCTTTGCTAACGAGATATCTACCATTGACGATTCATCTACAAGGATCATCTTCTTTTTAGGAAGCTCATCTTTGTCTCGTACACTTAATATTGCTCTGTGTACAGTCATTGCCATGTATCCGGTTGACTCTGTTATTCTCTGAGCGGCTCTTCCTGTAGGAGCGAGCATTATAATATCGTCTGTGTCATATTTCATACCGCACATCATAAATGCCAACGCTACGATCTCGGATATGGCAGTTTTTCCTCTTCCGGGACCACCTGAGATAATGGAAACTCTGTGCATTAATGCCAGATATGCTGCGTCACGCTGTTCCTTTGTCACGCTGAATGTTCCCGGGCGCCCTTCTTTGTTCATCTGCTCGGTTTTTCTTTGCTCTACTATGCGTATTGCTTCTTCTATCTTATCAGGCTTTACAAACCTTACAGGATTATCCTTGATCATATCTTTTAGCATGCCAGCAACCGCCTTCTCGGTGTTATACATTTTCTTTGTATAAATGTTGCCGTCAACATTTACGAGGATTTCCTGAGCGATGGCATCGAGGATTGCTTCCGTTAAAGATGCATTTATCACTGTTCTTGTCTGGTATATATTGTCGATTTCCGAAAGAGTCTCTGCAGACGGATCATGTTTTTTTATAAATGTTTCTCTCTTTTCAGACCAATCTGCAAGAGCGTTTTCGACTACTCTTTTTGAAATCTTCTTATTGTCATATGTCTCATGAACATCTGTCAACAGAGGCATCAGTCTGCTACGGATCTCTTCAAGTGTAAGATAACAATGCCCTTCCTTACCTGAAGCATCATCCAGCACGTACTTGACGCCTGCCATGATCCTTTCTTTTGAATCAAGTTTTATACCCGCAGCTACTGCCAGAGCATCTGTCTTCTTAAATCCAAACCCATCTATATCAAGCTGAAGGCGATACGGATTCTTTTTGATGATGGCGCTTGCCTGTTCACCATACTTTCTGTATATCTTTTCTACCTGAGCTTTTGTTCCGGAACCGGATAAGAATAATACGATATCTTTATATTTCTTATTCTCCTCGTACGACTCAACAAGCTTTTCAAGGCTCTTTTTAGCGATTCCCTTTATCTCTAAAAGCATCGCATGTCCTTCGGGAGTTTCGAACATATCAAGACTCTGTTTTCCATACGCCTTGATTATTGCGTTTGCTTTGGTAGTGCCTAAGCCTTTTATGTATCCGTCTGTAAGAAAGCGCCTTATACCTGCGTTAGTGTCTGCTTCTGAAGATAAAACGCTGGATATCTTATACTGCTTACCGTACGGAGTATTTTCTTCGTTGCCCTCCAGGACCAGACTCATGCCTACTGATGCATCCTTAATAATGCCAACAGCGGTAAAATCTCTTCCGGCTTCGTCTTCGATCTTATATCTTCCCCAATCATTTTCTTTCTGAAGAAGGATATTTGTTATTGTACCTTTTATCATAAAAACCTCTCTTTGTTGCTTTAACATTTGAAATATGGATGAACAAGTGGTTGATAATGGTTTTTATGTGTGAAATTTGGAGTGTTTTACATCTTTTTCTTTTTGTCGTATAATAAGTTAACTGCTTAAGATCTTATTCAAGGTTCTCCTTGAGCTCCTTTTAATGTTTTTGTTACAAAGGTCTTGAGCAGTTTTTATGTAAAAAAAGACTGCAGTTGTGAGTCCAATGTCATTAGGTTAAGCCCGAAATGACATAAAAGACATCCGTACCCTTCTTCTGAAAATGAAAAGCGCTTCCTTAGCGGGGAAGCGCATTGCTAGTTATACTACGTTGCTGATATAATTGCCACATTTTTTAATAAGTTGCGTTATCATCATTTCTTGTTTTATCTGCAAATAAACAAAACAGCAAAACTCGGGTATTCCCTGTCCATGACCTCTTGTAATAATTCCCTTTTATTCCGTTACCTCGTCTTACCACTTCTTCTTTTTCTTTAAAAAACTTATATCCATCCATACATATATCTTTGCACCACGGTCTATCGCCACCGTGTATCCCATCCCACTTCCAATGCTGTGGTCTTAAATCTTGAGTTTTTATAATCCCGTATTCTTTCGGGAACCTATATCGCGTATATTCTTTGCTGATCACAATTTCTATGTATGTTGATTGCATAGTAACCGCGTAATACATATCCTTGAATTTAACAATATCGAAGTCCTCTGTACCAATATTAGGAAATTTTTCTTCTATAGTAGCAATAGCCTCCTTTATAGAATCAAATCCTTTAATCAATGTAAACCGTCCTCTTTTCCCGTTCACAAATCTGCGTTCCTTTCTGAAATATTATAATTATATTATGCCTAAAATTATTGATTTGGCTGTGTCGCATAGTAGTGGTTGAAAAATATTAACCTATTTTTTCGCAACCGCCCTGTAAATAACACAAGAAAAGAGCCGACTATAAAAATCGGCTCTTAACTTAATGACATTTAGCTGTGAGCCGCAGTCTTAAAAGGATTATTCTGTTTTTGCATATGCGAGCCGACGTTTTCCGTACTCTCCGCTACGATATATACTGCAATAACTGATCTTCTTAAAATCATTTCTCCCGATCATTTCTCGTATATTCATATCGCGTTCAGCCTTATTATCGACATTAAAACTGTCTTCGGTTCCGTCATTCCATGTGAAGTACACAGCATATTTCATATGATTTTCCTTTCTTGAACTCCATTTTTGTTTTATACATCTGTAATATGAATTTTTTTTTATTGTTTTACCAGAAGATCTTTTAAGTTTGTATTTCTTGGTATCTCACCGTAGGAACTTGCGCATATCTCCCAAGCGTTATTTTCGCTGAATACAACAACATTTTTCTTTGCTCTCGTTATCTCTACATAGAGCAATTGTCTCTTTAACATGTTTACCGGTTCTTTTGCCAGTGCGATGATTGCTGTTTCGCATTCGCTTCCCTGTGATTTGTGAGCTGTGATGGCATAACTAAGTTCTATATCGTCCAGTTCAAAACCTGAGATAGTGAATTCTTCATCATCTTCCGTACGTATAGTCACAAAATGATCGAATTTCTGATTCTGAATGTATGTTATGATACCTTCCTGGCCGTTATAATAGGACTTGTCATAATTATTTTTGGTAAATATGACGTGATCTCCTACTGAATAAGTATTAAAACCATATTCGAAAGAAGTTCCTTTTGCTTCTTTTTGCAACATCCTGTTGATATTTACGGTCGAGGTCTCAAATTTACTCTTTCTACACGATGTATATACTTTATAATTAGCATTATCATCCAACTTCGATATGTAATTCTTTATTTTTTCTTTTATTTGAGCACTGTTGGAACATCTGATAAGACTAAAACTTTCATCTGTCTGTACGCCGTTTTTTAACCCATTCAGGACGCTATAACTGTTATATATGATAGAATTACCCTTTTTTTGCCTGAATATAGTTATCAGTCTGTATGTTTCCATTACGTTTGCTGATATCATATCTTTAAAGATATTGCCTGAACCCACAGGCGGTAGCTGATTGGCATCGCCCATCATTATCAATAATGAACCTGTCTCTATACTGCTCAACAAGGTCAAGAATGTATCCATGTCTACCATGGATGATTCGTCAACCACTATCACTCCTGACAGACGCTTGTTTGATTCTCTTTGATATTCGTACGGCTTTATCTCCAGCAGTTTATGAATCGTATATGCCTCTATACCTGTACTTTCAGCCATTCGTCTTGCAGCGCATCCGGTTGGCGCACATAGCCAGATATCTTTAAACGGATCCTTTGTATCATAATACTTTAATATTCCGTTTAAGAGCGTAGTCTTACCTGTTCCTGGGCCACCGGTTATTATCTTTATCCCGGATGTGTTCAGACAGTTAAAAGCTCTTTTTTGCTCTGTGGAATATTCTATGTTTAATTGGTTTTCTATCTCTCTTATCTCATATGGCTCAATATCATATAGTTTAGATGCATTTTCATTTAATCTGCGAATGTGATCGGATATCTTTTTCTCCGTATTGTAGTCCTTGGCCAGATAAATCTTATATTCATCATCTGAGGTTTCCTCCAAAACATAATCCTGAGAAAGTATTTCTTCTGCTATATAAAGAGGATCTGTATGGAAGCCACATTCTGACTTTTGGTCTATTTTCTCAATAAGTTTACACAGTCCGTGGAATGTTATATATGTATTCCCATTTTTTGAATTGGCGTGCATGGCATGTTTTACAACTGCGGCTGTCCTTAGCCTGTCATATTCTTTTATTCCTGCATCTTTTGCCATCTTCTCACTTAACGAAAAGTCCATTTTTGTATTCGTGAGTATATACGGGTTATTGTTCAATACCGCAATCGATGATTCTTTGCCATAGTTTTCATAAACGTATTTCGCGTCATAGTATGTTGCGCCGAACTGTTTAAGATATGAATAAACCTTTTCAAATCCGACATACTCTGCCAGACGGTTGATAACACTTATTTCTGCCTTTTTGAACGCATGAGCATCTATAGAGCCTCGAACATACTTATATGGGTCAAGTTCGGTCTTTCGCATTATCTCGTCAGCTACCATTGGGCCGGTACCTGTAAATACTTTGGAACATATGAAATCTATCGTGGAATCCGTATCGTATTGTTCGATATAAAAATCGGAAACCTGAAAGATTGCATTTTCATCGTATTCGCCTTCCAAGGTTAATCCCATATGCTTTAGATATGATGGAATGACACCTGCGCAGTTTATATAGGAACCATTGTCGGTCACCGTAAAATATGTGTATCCGGTCTTTTCATTTCTTCTGTTTGTTTTGTGATATATGCATTTAAGCTTCAATTAATTTATCCTCTTTTACTTCTTTTTCAAATGGTATAGTGTTTTCCTTGTGAGAGTGTTTTTCGTATACTATGGGTTTTAAATCAAAAGCTTTTTGAAGTGCGTCGCTTATCTTTCGCGCATCAGACTTCTTTGTTCTGATGTCATCTCTCTTCTTAAGGAGCAATGCTAAAAAGAACCAGTACGAATCAGGTGTTTCCTGCGGTTCCTGATATCCGTTGAGATCTTTTAATATGTTGTACATGAATTTATCCTGTTTAGGTATAGATATTTCAGCATACAGTATACCGTCCGTAAATTTAGCCATATCTGACAATAATGTATATAGTGTAGTTAATGCCAAATCATCGTAATACCATTTTTGGTATATAAACGGGAATCCCTTAAATACCGGTGTATACGCCTTAACACCGCCTATATCCAATATGTCAAATGATATGGGAACCATACCAATGACTTCGTCTCTGCGACGCAGAATATATATAGCGCCCTCGTTAAGGAGTGACTCTACGATATTCTCCACTTCGCTCCATTTTGCGTTCCATCCGAATTTTCGATTGTACTTCTGTACAAAAGTGCAGATCAGATCTAAATCTCTATTGTTTGCTTTAATCAGGTAGGCCTCATGTCGGATGCTTTTTATGTAGCCATTTTTATCAGGGATGCACCCTTTTAAAGGAACGCTGTAAGGTATAGGTGTGATCTCTGATTTCATAAAATTATGCCTTGTTGCCCAGCGATGCTTTTCACAGTAGTCATCAAACAGCTTTTTTATCTCATTGAAATAATCATCTGAAAGATGACTGTAGAAATCGTATGGACGTGCTACGTAATCGCTCTTTAACTGATTGCAGTCCCAGCATAAAGGTACAAGGTTTTCTATATCGTTGGTACCACCTTTACTTATAGGAATAAAATGGTCTACTGTGAACATCTTGTCGTCTCGGCTTAGCATTCTTCCACATTTGCAGCACCTGCGATGCGATTTACTTAAGATATAATCTTTTTCTTCAATACTGTATGATATTTTTCGATCATTTATCTTTTCTCTTTCAATCGCTGTATCCATTTGTTATAACCTCCTCTGAATTATTCTGTTTTCTGATATTTTTGTTACAATGCTTGCATACTGCACAGGCCTTTTCGTTGCACTGCTCACACGTTTGCTCATACTCCAAAATACTCATAGGATTAATTCTCCTCTCTTATGACAATATCTTTCGCCACAACGTCCGTCTTTATCGTATTGCGGTACTTTTTCCCGCTTAGACTGCAGACGGCACATACCCTGTCGCCTTCTTTGATTTTTGTAACGTTTTTTGACGCTGACGCTCTGAGATTATAACTAAGGTTTACCTCGAGACCGTCATCATCAACGATAAGAATTCGTAACCATGACGAATCTTGATCTTCTATTGCCTGTTTTACATTTCCTTCTATAAAGTAATCGCATGACTTTTTGTGCGTATTACCCTTTACTCCAAAAACAGTTTCAGCCTCGCTCTTTTGTATGCTTATCGCCTCGATATATATGAAAGTTTCGTAGAAGTTTTTGTCCTTTGCTGTTACTTGCACACTTTCTACATGTCCAGTTATCACTACATCTGACTGTCTTGGTATATTTGTCAGGAGTTCATTTTTTGCATATGTTTTAATAGTTGTCGGATTTTTACCATTATTCGTATCTATCAGCATCATTTTTGTGCTCTTGCTGTTCTTTTTTATATTTCTTATATGACCTCTGATCTTAGCGCTGTTTATTCCTTTATTGTTCATAAGACATTCCCTCATTCTTTCTTTTTGATGGTGATTTTCATTTCGATACTAATATGTGATTTTTTATAAATAATGAAAATTTTTATGCGTCGAATTTTGAATGTTTCGCGATTTTATCAGTAATTTTTCCTGTCGGTTTTTCACGCATAAAAATAATTTAAAAATTTTTGTATTCCATATTTGGATTAAACGGGCAAAAATCTCGTTAATAAATCGAAAGGAAAATTTAATATGGAAAAAGGGCTTAAAGGCATATGGAATAGAGTATCCATATACTGCATGAATCATGACGAGCCGCAAGAAATGGAAGTCTTACAGAATCTCGAAAAGATAAAAACTCCATTTTACTCATGCTGTGATGAGCACTGTCCTAACAGGCTTAATCTAGATGATTACCAGGAACTGGTAATGAGATTCATCAATCAGGTAGATGAAGACGGCTTTATAGGTATCGATTACACAAACTTTAAATATTCTTACAAGGGTACGAGGCACAGGATCGATGCAAAAATCTTAAGATACGACGATGACAAGATCTGGATAGGAATATTGAATAAGACCGTTCTCGGCATCAAGTAAGGGAGAGTATATATGGAAAAAGAAAGTACATTGCTGGCTACATTTAAAGTAATAATTCCGTATATAATAGCTGTTTTTATCGGATTGATGTTCTCCTTTATCTTAAGAAATACGATAAAGCCATATATCGTCAGCGGTAATTCCATGTATCCCACTTTTAAATCCGGAAATGTTGTAAGGGTCATTGATGATTTTGATGACAGTAGTTTATATTCAGGGCAGATTATCGTATTTGTTCATGATGGTAAAAACTATGTCAAAAGGATTGTCGCCGTTCCGGGAGACAGTATTTACATAGAAGACGGGATTCTGTATGTAAATGATTTGCCGGGAATAAATTATGAAGAAAAGATATCTGACAGTGGGATATTAAATAAATCAATAAGCCTTGCAGATGACGAATTCTTTTGTATTGGAGATAACCGAAATGCCAGCTTGGATTGCCGTGAGTTTGGACCGGTAAAAAGAACAGAGATCATCGCTATAGTTGGCGACAAAATATTTTGATAGGAGAAAGATATGGATACAAAGAGTTTTAGAACTAAAACAGAATTTATAGAAAGGAAAAATCTGGCAGCCGAGGGTAGCTGGGCCATCGGATTGGATGTAGGATACTCATCCGTAAAAGTAATGTCACCCAATTCAGTGGCAAGTTTTCCCAGTTATGCTCGAAGAGTAGGCCAGGACTTCCAGTTTGTCGGAGAACAGCCGGAAAGCGCGATCCTATTTAAGAACAATGATTCAGACGATCTGTGGCTTGTAGGTGAAGTTGCGCAAAATACCATGACTTCAGGTGATACATCTGATTCAGAGTCTCTTCTTTATGGCAGAGGCAGATACTATTCGGTCATGTTTGATGTTATATCAAAAACTGGATTAGCCCTTGGAATGAGAACCAATGAATTCGGCTTTTATAATGGCGAAAAGATCGTTGTTGAAACAGGTCTTCCTGAAAGATATATGAGCGATGCTGATGAGCTCAAAGATGCTCTTGCAAAGGAATATAATTTCTCTATCAAAGTGGGGGATCATGACTGGGAAAGTTTTGAGTTCTTTATCGAACCCGGCGATATTTACGTTATAAGTCAGCCTAAGGGGACTCTTTTCTCTGCATGCATTGATAAAGATGGCAAATTCCGTTCAGATGCAAAAGAGTATCTGGGTAAGGATGCCAGTGTTCTCGTATTTGATCCGGGGTTTGGAACGCTGGACCTGTTCCCTATCTTAGGTGGCACAGTCACAGGCGGAGAAACATATTCAGATCTTGGAATGAAGAGAGTTTTGCAGGATACTTGCAAAAAAATAAAAAATGACTACGGTGTAACGGTCGATGTGCCGTCTATGCAGAAGTATCTCGAGACAGGACTTGTTAAGTCATTTAATAGAAAGACGTTCGAGTCAAAAGAATTTCCTTTTGAAAAATTACTGCTGGAAGCTAATAAGGAAGTATGCCAGGAAGCGCTTAACAGAATCACATCTTCCATGGATCTTTCGGACTTTAAAAAGATGATAGTTACCGGTGGAACTGGTGCTGCATGGCTTAACATCATCAGAGAAAATTTTAAGGCTATGAATACGATGCAGATAGTGAGTGGTAACCAGAACGACAATCTTTCGTTCATCTACAACAACGCTCGTGGCTACTATATGCACCTTACCAAGAATCTTATAAAGGCTGCTTCATAAAAGGACACAGATATGAGGATCAATATAAGAGTGTATAAAAGATGGGATCTCGATCTTTTAGCTTTGATAGATGCCGGTTATCCATTTAAAGAAATGCTCTCAAACAGCATCATAAGTTTTGCAAAAGGAGAACCACTCTTCTACTATATTGACGAGTTAACAGATTTTATAACTACTAATAAGAATTCACTTTCTTTCAAGCTTAATATACCAAGTACCGAAGTTGAAGCTACTTATCTTTTGCAGCATGCTAAACCTAATCAGCTGAATCTTCTCTGCAAGTCGATCTTGCGTAATTCGCTGATCTCTCAGAATCTCGGATGTCTGTTCACGGATCCGAATTTGGCTCAACTGATAAATATAAATAACAACTATAGAAAGATGATGACTTTACAGAATGTTATTCCACTGAGCTCAATTAAAAGAGAAAAGACTGTTGAGATAAAACCTCTTAATAAAACTATTAAGATAGAGAATCCCAAAGCTACGTCTCTTAACAGCATGCCGTTTGTGCCTATTGTGAGTCAAACTCCGATACAGCCGGTAAGAAATAGTCGGCCGAATGACAAATCTACACTGTTTCAGTCACAGACGCAAAAAGATGTTGTGCAGAAAAATAATGTGACTATTCAGGATCAAGTAATCGCAGAGGTTAAGCATAAGCCGTCATGGCAAGATAATTCCGGACCTGATGAAAGCGTTTATAAACCGGTTTCGGAAGTAAATACTCCAATTCCGGTAAATGATCAAGGTAATAAAAATACTGGCAGCGCATCAACTGTAGCAGTGGATGACGATGACATGTTTTTAGATATGTTTAATAATTTGTAAGATAAGAAAGGAAATATTATGGCTAAACAGAATAAAGGTTTTGATCTTGAGGAAGAATTAAGAGTAAAGTCCGATGATGTGTACAACAAGGCTCGGGTCTATGACAAGGAGATCATGCCGAAGATACGTGAGATTAAGGATATATGTGCCAGAGAACGCATACCATTCCTAACATCTTTCGCTATCGAAAACGATATGGACAAGACACTATATAAACATGATGGTATCTTTACAGGATCTTTGGGAATGAACCTTGCTGATAACAAGTTTGAGAAGTTTCTCGTTGTTTTATGTGACGGAGAAGTCGTTCCTAAAGGCACCCATGTATATCTGAGTGATGATGATGCGAAAGCTATAAACGATATACTGACATCTGACGAATTTATGGAGATGTCGCAATATGATGACGAAGATGATGAAGATGAGCTCAGCGCAATGTTTGATGATGTGACTGCAGATATGGATGAAAGAGCTGAAAAGGCTATCTCTACGAAGATTTATGGCTCTGCGAATAATAAGTCACCTGAACCTGAGAAGGAGTCTGATGTTGTCGATCTTAAAAATATCTTCAACTTCTGATATCGATAGATGTTGATAACAGGATAAATAAAAACACCTTACCAAGATTTTTCTTAGTTAAGGTGTTTTTTAAGTTATGGATTACATCTTTTACATGGTTCGTAGCCACGGTTAATGAGTTCGTCTCTCTGTCCGCTGAAAGTATCTTTGTTTTTTGCTTTAATATCATTTACGCTATCACAATCCGGACGATGAAATTTCATAGAGTTCTTATTAAGGATATAATTCTCTCCTGTTTCAACATCACTCGATATTTCGACTTCTTTATTAAGACTTTCTACCCATGCGTCACCGGTACTATAATCGATAGTTATATTGGGTTGTACATTATGTGCGTAGATACAGAACGATAATTCTCCGTTATCCTCTACAGAATATGCCTCCATTACTACACCATGGCATAACAATTCATTACTGCTATATACAGGTGTAACTCTGTACAGAACATGATTTCCGGTTTTCTCAACATACTGTGCCACCATGATTTCATGTTCCAGCATTCCGTCTACATTCAGATAACGCGTGCCTGTAATGAGATTCTTCTCATTAGCATTTTGACCTGTCAAACAAAAAGCTATCAGATGACAACGGTTATAGAGATAGTTGTCTTCAATATAGTCGTTAAACTTGAGCGTATGCCAGCCGGCAGGCTTAACCTGTCCGATCTCACCTCGGTCTTCTGTTGGCATTGTTGCCGGACTTACATTGACTACACATCCTAACGGTCTTCTCAGAGTATCCAGATCACTGTAATATTCAAACTCTGATGTTGTTATCTCTGCTTCAGTAAAATATGGGATGTTACCGTTTATCTCATCCCATGCATTTCCTGCATACTGAGGCATTGAATTCAAATCATATGTGTTGAGTACAGGATTATAAGCATCTGAAGGTTCAGCCTTTGATGTGACTTTATCCTGGATGACTCCGATAGCGTTGTCTGATACTTCGATAATATCCTTTCTCAGATCATTTGCAAAACCGGACTCTGTGATCTGGGATGCTTTTTCTGACACTTCTTCTTTAACTGATGAAACAGCCTCCGTTGCGGCATTCTTAATATCATGTGCGTATCCCTGAGACGTCTCAGGAATAGTGCCTGCATCGCAGCCTGTTAACACGATCATCGCCATAACGAGTGTAAAGATGTAATATTTGATTTTTCTCATAAACTCTTGAACTCCTTTCTTTTTTGTTACAAAGCAAATATGTGATTAATTTTGCATAATAAAAAGAGCCCGTAGGCTCTTCTTTTATGGAAATATTTAATTGTTATGGAGTTATTTTCCATATCTGTTAATGAATTCTTCCTCTGAAATAATCTCGATTCCTTGAGATATAGCGGCTTTGTTCTTTGACGACGTACTTGTAACGTCATTGTTGACCAAGGCCGTTGTTTTAGAGCTGATCGAACCGGATACCTTGCCACCACGGGCCTCAACAGAAGCTTTGAACTCGTCTCTGTTTTTGTAGATATAGACATTTCCGGTTATAACAAATGTTAATCCTGCGAGAGAATTATCATTTCCAGCGTTTGCCGGCTTTTCAAATTCGAGTTCATTGATGAGATTTATGAAATCTTCCCATTTTTCGCGGTATGCAGTAACTTCTTCTGCCCATTTAACAATGTTTCTTGCCTTTTCATCGCCGACGCCGTCAATGGATATCAACATGTTGAAAGCTCTTTCCTTACCGTAATCATCATAGCCACCGGAACCATCATTAACTCTGCTGACAAATTCTACGAATTCATTAACATTATTGTTCCAGTATTTGGTGAGCTTCTTTGACAGATCGTTACCAAGTAACGGAATATTAAGGCTGTAGAGGAACTTTTGGAGAGTTGTAGCTCTTGATGCATTGATAGCATTTATGAGATTATCCCACTTTTTCTGTCCCCAACCATCACATTCAAGTAATTCTTCGTAACTTTTATGCATGTATCCATTGTTGTTTACTCTGTCTTCCAGTTTATAAACGGATAATGCTCCCTCTGAGGGAGAGATAAGCTTTTTGGCTATAAGGTCTTCTATCTGACTTTCGCCAAGACCCTTGATATACAAACCATCTTTCCCAAAGGTGCTCAAAAACTTTCCAACCTGCTGTGCCGGACATCCTTCATGATTTGTGCAATAAAGAATGTTGACATTATTGTCGGGATTCCAGGCTATGGTCGTCTGCTCATTACATGATGGACATCTGCATGGCGTCTGAACAGCAGTTGTAACATTTGTTGACTCTGTACTTGCGATCTGCGGGATTATCATGTTTGCCAGATAAACCTCTGCTTTTGAACCTATAAGTTTTATGGATTTATAATTGACATCATTTTCATTTGCAAGTCTTTTCATTATCGAAAGATTATGAAGAGATGCTCTTGTAACTGTGCTGCCAAGCCCAAGTCTTACAGGATCAAATATCGCCACCGGTGTTATAACTCCGGTCTTGCCTACTGACCACTCGATATCTCTTATGACCGTTGACTTTGTCTCATCTGTCCATTTAAGAGCCATTCCCCATCTAGGGTGATGAGAGGTTACTCCGAGCTTCATGCCTTTTTCAAGGTCATTGTAGAAGAAAACGAGACCATCTGTAGGATACTCAAGGTTCTGTATCCTTGATTTCCATTCTTCAATTTTGTCGAGAACATCTTCTGATGACACAAGTTCACGCTCTACTACATCAAAACCAAGTGTCTCTAACCAGTCGTATCGATCGAGCATAAATCTGAGATTGTAGTCAAGATCAAGACTACTTCTTGTATCATCACCGATATAAGTATCTGTACCGGGAGTCACAAGCTCGTGAGCCTTAATAATTATCTCTCGTTTTCTACTCTCATTTGAGTCAAGCATCTGAATGGTTGCTGTAGCAAGGTTTCTAGGATTTTCATATGTTCCGCCAAGTTCTTCGTTAATTCTTTCAAACTCTGAATATGTCATCATTGCTTCACAGCGTACGACGAGATGTTCCTTGCAGGGTATCTCTAATGGTAATCCTTTGAAATATCTGGCATTATGGGTTATATCACTGCCCTCTACACCATCATTTCCTCTTGTAACAACCTGTTTAAGCCTGCCTTCATCATAAGTGGCCACAATAGTACCACCATCGCATTTCCAGCTCATCATAGCTGAATCATCACATGCTTTTAACCAACTGATCAGGTTTTCTCTTTCTGCATATTTGGTCTTATCCAAAGACAATGCTGGATATTCATGACGTACAGTTTTTAGGCCGTTTACAACCTGTGCACCTACAAATGTTGTAGGACTGCCCTGATAAACAAACCCACTATTCTGTTCTAGCTGCCTTAATTGGGCCAAATAGCCATCAAATTCGATGTCTGACATAAATATAGCCTTACCGCCATAATAAGCCTCAGAAGCCTCAATAAGACGTCTGGTGAGTATCGCCTGTTCTGATGTGTCATTAATATCAAGTTTTCTTATTTCCATATTTTTATTTTTCTCCTTTCCTATATATGCATTTTAAATATGGTAATTTACCGGCAAAATAAGAGAAGCCCGTAGGCTTCCCTTGTATGGAGGAATATGAAATTAATCAATATTAGGATAATAACAACTATCACAGATTACGATCGTATCGGTCCCGGGAGTCGAAACGACCCTGACTTCGTCATCAGAGTTATATTCACTCAAATATCCCTGGCAGCCAATCACTATCCTGTTATCTTCTGCTTTATTATCGATTATTGCTCTTATCAATTCTCTTCCTGTCATAAACAACTCCTTTCGATGTTTTGATATCGATAATATGCTTATTTTTAGACAAAATAAAAAAGAACCGGCCTAAACCGATTCTTTAAATGTTATACTACTGATTCGTAAAGCTCTTGTAGAGCATTCTTATCTTTGCACTCCACTGCCCAAAGATAAGTGTCCTCTTTGTAACCCTTGATATCGTTCATAGTAAAACCTGCTTCAAAAAGATCCTGCAAAGCGTCTGCATCTGAAAAGCTTGAATCAAGATACATTTCAAAACGTGCATCGAGTTCACTTTTGATGTCTTCACTTCTCTTATCGTTAAGATATATCTTCTTTTCATCTGCTCTGTATACGCTCCAACGATATACGTTATACTGGTTCTGTAAAAACTTAGGTATTTCTGTTACTACAAAGGGATTTTTGCCCATTTTCTGCAGCTCGGCATATATCTCTTTGAGATTTCCGACTGTGAATGGTTCCTTGTAATATGTTCCGAAGTCGTCTTCGTAGTATCTTCCTACAAATGCGATCAAAGAACAATTAAGGTTGAAGGCTACTCCCTCAACATCTGTACCTCCATCAAGAGATATGACTACGTCATCAGGAAGTTCCCTGACACGATCGATAAAATCGCTTATTAACATACTTTAATCCTCCTTTTCTTGTTTTGTTACAAGAAAAATATGGAGAATTATAAATGTAATAAATTAATCATTTTTATTATATTTTCTCTTATCGTATTCATCAATTTGATTTTCTATTTTTCATTTTATTTATTGGTTATTATGCAATCGTACTCGGTATACAGCATACATTTTCCTATTTTTATCTGTCGTAATCGTTTCTGTCATTACGATTTGTTTTTGCAGTAGCCTTAAACATTAGGCTAATTTGTTTTTTTGATTTGTATAAAGTATAATAATATTATAATTGTCATGCTAGCTCTCAATTTTTTATTTTCATTAATTTTTTACATATTTTATCTATATAAAAAATCAAAGGGAGCAATTAAGAACTTCCAATTACTATTTTGAATAAGGAACTTATAATTCCTTTTTAAAACAGAAAGGAGTTGTGCATGACAAGAACATTTGTTGAAACACCAATTTTTACGAAAAATTGGCATTCTCTCGGATTGACGGATGATGACCTAAAAAATCTTCAGGAAATACTTCTTGAAAATCCCAAAGCTGGCGATGTTATCAAAGGGACTGGTGGATTACGGAAAATCAGGATTTCCTGTAATGAACACGGCAAAAGAGGCGGTGCTAGAGTGATATATGTTGATGTTGAATTTAAAGAAAAAATTCATCTCATTAATGTATATGCTAAAAACGAGCAATCTGATCTTACAGAATCGGAAAAGAAAGCCATAGCCGCAGTTATCCGAGTTTTAAAGGAGGAATAGTGATGAGCGATTTCTTTACAGAGACCATGACAGGACTTCTTCAGGCAGTAGCTATTGAAAGAGGTGACATTAAAATGACGGAAGTTGCAGGAATGCCCGCTAAAACTTATCGGATAGAAACTGATGAACGTTCCTCTACTAAAAACAAAGAGAGAGAACAGCTACCTATCAGATAGTCTATGTAGTTCAAAAGTAGCCTGAATATATTTGTCAGGCTATTTTTTTTGTTGCATAAAAAAAGTCCCCTCAGGGACTCTTTAAATAACTACATTAGTCGTGGCATTCGAGTTTCGAAAACAGTGGCTTATCTCCATTATTATTGATAATGGTGATCGGTTTACCCAACATTCTTGCAAGATATTCAAGGCGCTCGATTGAAAACTTTTCGTTATCATCTATAAGACGCCTGTTCCATTCTTCTTCTGAGAATGTTCCTCGTGCCTTTGCCCTTTCTATTCTGATATCATCATCAACTGCAACATAAACGATATCGATGTTTTCAGGACCATATGTTTTGATATAGCTGATAGCGCCATTGATATCTACTACGCAGGAATACTCGTATGCCGGATCAACCTTGGGCGAGCCGTAATACCATACTGCGGGATTTCCATCAAAAAGGGTGTTATAGTGTCTAAACTCCATAAGTGAATCATTATTGATCAGATTAAAGAATTCCTCATCCGTTACATAGTTGTAATCGACACCATTTATCTCTCCAGTTCTGATGGGCCTGGTCGTATATGATATAATGGGTTTACTCCCGGTACGTACTCTTTTCTTACAAAAAGTATCTTTCCCTGCTCCGCTCTTGCCAATATATATTGTAATCATGACTTTTCTCCTTTCTTTGATAAATCTGTTACATGATAAATATGTTTATTTTTATGTATAATAAAAAATACAGCCAACCCATGTGGATCAACTGTATTTTTTATGAATATCTGGCGTAATGAACTTCCAACCTTTTTTGGTAACTTCCATACACCATTTTTAGTTGGAACTTTAGAACAGTAACATACCTTCCGGTGTTACATTCTTTGCAGGGAACTTTATTGTTCCGTTGTTATCAACAGGAGTAAATCCCAGTTTCCTGTAAAAATCAATAAGGTCATCATCGAGAACGACTGCGTACAGATCATTTCCGAAGTTAGCGTCGTTATATACGACGTTTATTACCTTATCAACCAGAGCTGTTCCAACACCCATTCTCCTCATTGAAGGAAGAACGTAAAGTTCTGAAAATAGTCCGTCATTACTCTTGGCTTCATTTATCTGACCGTCTGCCTGACCGAGAGATACGATACCGAGCATCTTATCATCAATAAACGCTCCATAGTAGTAGCCGGGATCATCTTCGGCTTTCTCATAGATTTCGTCTTTATTAAGAATGATCACTGTCTTAAGCGGTGCTTTTTCAAGCTCTGCCTCATATTCATCGAAGAAATCAGGCAGGTTGCTGTCACAGTCGCATGGAGTGATCGGACGAACAAGTATCCTGTTTGAGATGATAGCCTTTGCATAGTCATCATCGTCCCAGAAATTATAAACTGTTCTGAAATCATCTCCATGATAGTCATCAAGGATCTCTTCAGCCTCACTCTTGCTGATAGCCTGATCTATCTCTATCGAAACCCTGATCAGTTTCTCTATGCATTCTTCCCAGTAGGTCTGTCCCTTGTCATTCAACTGACAGTCAAAGAAAAAATCTTCGAATGTATCTGCTTCCTGATAGTTAAGGCGGTATTTTCTGCCGTCATCTGTTGTGAGTATTGTTGCCATTTTAAACTCCATTTCCGCCAATACGCCCGCTGCATCGGGTGTTGGCTAAAACTATTTACCCATGCAGGGGACGAGTTATTCAACTTTAACTCCACTTGTTAATTGTTACGTTATGAATATAAGATAATTTTTATACAATAAAGCCTTCTGTTGTCTTGTAGAAATGCTTAGTATTTTAAATCAAAAAAAAAGAGATGTCCTCAGACACCTCTTAAACAGTATTAAATTTTAAACTGTGCAAGACATCTCTTCGATAGTCTCTTCCAACTCATCATTGTCACATGATACGGAATAACTTCCATTAGAAACTATCCAGTGTCCTTCACCATTTTCGACTATCCATCTCTTTTTGATCGTGTCCATTTTCAATCCTCCTAATTACATCAGTCACATGAGTAACAACTAGTAATCGATAGCGGCCGAAATGCTACGACTATGGAATCAATCTCGAGTACAGATGACTTAAAAGATTTTCGCAATCTGTATTCATCTGCTTCAGAATAAGGTATAGATATATCATCTTCGTCGCCACTACCGGATTGTTCATAAACAATATTTGCGTCGCAACGGTATACCTCTTCTTCTTTGTCCCATTCATGGTGATATGTCATCTCTGACAATTTAAAATTTACAGACTCTGTAGAATCGACTATTTTATCTGCCATTCTTTCCATTTCTTTTTCTATGGCACATTGAGCGTCATAGTATGAATCAAAATCGGAAGCTTGTACATACGATTCAACGTCGATCTCAATCCTTTGATTGCAATCTATCAGTTTCATCTGTTTCTCCTATCTACTGTATGACTCCGTTTATTTTGTTACACAGTAAATATGAAGAAAAAAAACGATGATAAATTTAACAGTATGTCTGTTATTGGTCCAATGTTTTAAGTTAAATTTTTCAATTCATTCCGTCACCTCTTTTTTAATAACATTTAATAATACTTATCTATGATGCCCTTAGTTATGGTCTTTGCTACTGCATTCAAAAACGCCTTTTTATCCGGTACGGTTATCTCATACATTTCATTTGTACGGGTATTCCATAAACGGCCCTTCTTAAGTCCTGATGCCACTATATAGCTTGCACACTGCAGAAAGTGCTCATGTGTCAGTTCATTCACAAATTTTAACTCGTAAATAATATCGTCTTTGATCACATCCACCATACCCTTGGCGGTAAATGCAAAGTTCCTATTTTTATCATAAAATGGAATGTTATATTGTTTCTGCACACTCTCATAGGGAGTAAATGTCGTTAACAGTCTTTCTTTAAGCAGTTCTTTTTCTTCTTCCAGAATGAACGGACAGTCTACTTGGTTCATATAACGGTTTTGACGCGTAGATAATGATGTTAAGAAGAGTATCTTCCTTTCAACCGTTGAATTCTTGATGTCATTGCTGTATAAGTGTTCCAGATCAGCATTAATATCAAACTGTAACCTGATATCATCCTCAATATCGTAATCCTTAAAGAATGATGCTTCCTGGTATATTCCAATGCATGGAGACAGGTCTATAAGCCCATCTTTGCTCTTTATATCAATCGCATTTTCATCAGTGGCTTTCAATTTCTTTGTCTTGATCAAGGAAAAACATTTCTCTACATCTTCTTTATATTTGAAGTCAAACATTGAAGAGATGTCCACATCATCATGTTTATACGACGATTCTTCATATGGAGTGGATAGGGATTTTTCCGATACAAAACCTTCTCCGTTATCTACAAATATGATCTTTTCTTTTCCACGACTAGCCGCAACACAAAATATATTTCTAAGTATTTTATATGACTGCTGTGGTTTATTAAGTCGCACTGACCAATATCCTTCGGTATAATCAAAGACAACTACGATCTTTCTTTCTAATCCTTTTGAAGAATCAAAAGTGGTGAATATTGCAGTTTCCTTTGATGGTTCAACAGCTGTTAGTGTGTCGCTATCCATTATGCTGGCATATACTGTATACTTGTTGTATTTGTCAGGATATAAATCTTCAAGTTCGTTAAGAGTATCAGCCATACTTCCGGTTCTTGCTCCAAGACATAAAACATCTTCCGGAGCTTGTTCTGCCAGATATTCTACGATATCGTCTTCGCTCATTGTGAGGACTTCACAGTTTTCGTTTACTCCGACAATCTTTTTATTCCATATCCTGCCGAGTTTTGCAGCATGCTCAGCGCTGAGTCTGAAACATTGAGTAAATTCCAGCTTTAAGTGTTTGCCTAATAATTCCTCAATATACTTCCTTACATTTAAAGTCGTCTTATCGTAAATCTTCTGTTCCATATCGCCTACTGCTATAATCTGTATGTCAGGATTGGAAGATTTAACAATATTGAGCATTTCTGCCAGTTCTGTTTCTATATCCTGGTATTCGTCTATGATCAATACATCGTATTTGGAAACATTTGTGATTCTATTAATAAAGATCTGTATTAAGTCTGATATTCCGGATCTAATACCGGCTCTAGCTAAATGCATATAAGCGAATCCATGATAATTTGTTACAAGTACATTCTTCTTTTTAATCTTTTCTTTCGCATCTATCTTAAGCAGTTTATTGTACGTCAAATAAAGTATTTTTGTATTTTCCGGATACTCATCACATAAATGCTGAATAGCAGTTGTTTTTCCGCTGCCTATACATGCATCAACCAATATATTATTTCCTTCTAAAGCCCTTTTTATAAAAAAGGACTGTTCATCTGATAATTGCATAAAACCCCCATAAAATGTTTATTTAAAATCCGATAATATCTTATATTAAGAAATATGCGTATTATAATTTTCAGACGTGTTTTTATGTGTCAAAAAAAAGGAGACCTCTTAAGGTCCCTTTAAAAAATCAGATAGTTGGATGTCTCTCGGATGTTCATATTGACTGACGCATCTCTCCAGAGCATTTCGTAATCCATATAGTCTTCCAGACCTTCGGGTACTTCGACAGGGAAACTTGCGTATCCCAATTCATACAGTAATCTTCCTTTGTCGGAATCACTATGGATATTTGAGCTGCTCCAATTCTTGGTTTCTTCATCAAAATCAATGATCGTAAATGCATTATCCGGATATCTTTCTAAGATTTCCTCAAGATAATACACCTTGCCAAGTTCCTTAAGATCTGCAGTTGACATTTTAGCATCTGACAACTGCTTAACAGCCTCATTGAAACTTTCTACAGTCATACCCACTTCTCCTCCGATATCAATAAGCGAACAGTGATCTACCATTACTTCGCCCTTGGATAAAACCTTTTGTACCTGTTCATCTGTCATCGGAAATCTGGCTGTAAATCCTTCATTTCTTGTATAATTATATAATCCTGCTTCTACCTGCATTTCTATTTCCTCCTTTTATACGTTTTATACATTTGTAATATGTATTTTTTGTTGCATAATAAAATCCCGGTTGCCCGGGACTTTATTTTTAAGGATACAGGAAGCACAACATCAGGAGCTACAAACAAGTGTAGACTTTAGTTACTCACCGCATCTATAAACAACTTGACGTCAGGGAGAGTGGCGAATATCCATTCCTTGTCCTGAAAGTTAATACTGAACCCCTTCCAATCGATATTAATCATGTAAGACTTGTACATCATAATGGTAACCTCCTTATATTCTCCATTTTGTGTTTTTACTTACATAAATAATATGGATGGAATATACAAAGATAAAAGAAATAGAATATATGCGAATAATGAGAAAAAAATACCCTCGCCCAAGTGAACCGACCCCCAAAAGTTAGACCTAAACATCTAACTTTTGGAGGTCGTTTTTTTATGGGAAGACAAAAATATAGTTTTGAATTCAAAAAACAAGTTGTTAGTGATTATCTTAACGGCGAAGGAGGATATAGATATCTTGAAAGCAAATACAATGTATCTGATAAAAAATTAATTCGTCAGTGGGTTTCAAATTATAAAGCTTTTGGAGATAGTGGCCTATTACGTTCAAGGAAAAAGGAAGTGTATTCTTTTAAAAAGAAATTAAGTGTTGTAGAGTTGTATTTATCAAGTGAGCTCTCGTATCAGGAATTGGCAATTCAAGAAGGAATAAATAATCCTTCCGTTATTGCTGCATGGGTCAATCGATTCCGAATTGCTGGGCCTGATGCATTGAGACCACATAAGAAAGGTCACAAAAAATCATTGGATAAAATAACAAAAAAATCTAATTCAGATGAGTATGAAGATCACAGTATTGATACTAGTGCTGAACATGTAAAAGAACTTGAGGATGAACTCCTTAAGTTAAGGATAGAGAATGCCTTTTTAAAAGAACTGAGGAGGCTGCGTTTAGAGGACGAAGCAAAAATGAGAGAACGGCGCGAATCATCAACAGTCTCCGAAGACAGTTCAAACTAAAAGACCTTCTCTCATATACGGGTATGCCTAAAGCAACTTTTATGTACTGGCAAAAAAGATTAAATCGAGAAAACCCGGATAAAGTACTGGAAGAAACGATTCTTGCTATACGTGAGAACAACAAGGACTATGGCTATCGTAGAGTGGTAGGTGAATTACGTAACCAAGGATATAAAGTCAACAAGAAAAAAGTTCAGCGAATTATGCAGAAGCTAGGACTCCAGGTGACATCCTTTACTCGTAAGAGCAGAAAATATAGTTCTTATAAAGGGAAAGTCGGAACTGTTGCTCCTAACAGGATTAAGAGAAGGTTTAATACACATATACCACACCAGAAGATAACAACTGATACAACGGAGCTAAAGTACTACGAAGTAGATGCAAAAGGACACATGACCATGCATAAACTTTATTTGGATCCTTTTATGGATATGTGCAATGGAGAAATACTAAGCTTTGGAATAGATAAGCATCCATCCGCAAAGAATGTAATGGATGCACTTGAACAAGCAATAGAAATTACATCAGACTGTCCTTATCGTAGAACCTTCCATTCAGATCAGGGATGGGCTTATCAGATGAAGGCATATTCACATAGGTTGAAACAAGAACGCATCTTTCAAAGCATGTCTAGAAAAGGTAACTGCCTCGACAATTCAGTAATGGAAAACTTCTTTGGCCTGCTTAAACAAGAAATCTATTACGGTGTAGTTTATTATAGTTACGAAGAATTGAAATCCGAAATAGAACGATATATAAAGTATTACAACGAGCAAAGGATTAAAGAGAAACTAGGATGGATGAGTCCTGTTCAGTATAGACTCAACCTCTTGGCTGCATAAAAACAGCGTAGCAGCCAAAACACTGCTACGCTTAAAAAGTCTAACTTTTTGGGGTCACCTCAATTTGGTAGAGAGGGTTTTGTTTAATTCTTTCTTACGTACTCTTTTTTAGCCTGTCTCTTTGCTCTGGATGTTCTGAAAGCCTGAACAATGTCGAGATAGTAGATCAGGTAGTACATCAGGATTCCGAGTACTAAAGCCGTAGCTACATCAAATACCGAGTGCTGCTTGAGGAACATTGTTGAAAGTATGATCAGGACGCAGAGGATAAAGCTTGATATCTGTACCCATTTATACTTTTTAAGTTTTTCGCATCTGGCGATGGCAAATTCAACACCGAGTGAATTATATACGTGAATGCTGGGGCAGATGTTTGTGGGCGTATCCGTTTGATACAGATGCAATACCCAGGCTTCGAAAAATCCTTCCGTTCCCTTGAGGCCCGGTCTGAGGTCCTGACCGTTGGGCCAGATGGTGGAGATGATGAGGAAGAGTGTCATTCCTGTTACTAAGAATATGAACAACTTCCAATAATCATTTTTGCTGGTAAAAAGGAAAAACAGGATGGTTCCCAGTACATATACAAACCAGATCTCATAGGGGATTATGAAGGCCGGTAAGAAAGGGATGTGGTTATCGGCTTCTATGTGTATCAGGTACTTGGGAAACACTACGTTGTTTTCGAGAATCGAAAACCAGGTGAGATAAAACACCGTATACACAAGAAATGGAATACCTTCCTTGTGTGCGTGTACAAAATCATTGACTTTGAAATATGCGTGTTTAATGAAATTCATTTTTTATCCTTCGGGCTGCACCAGTATATCCCCCGACAGCCGACTCTGTTTAGTATAGCGTAATGTATACAAACTTCAATAGTCAGTTTGATAATTTTTTTGGATGAAAAACGTTTTTCTGTCGTTATTTGTGTATAATACATGCATTTTGACCGCCCTGATTTCCCTCTTGGTGGAAATAAAGAGTCCAAAGTACTATAATGATTAAGTATGCATAAATCCGAATAATGAGGAACATATATGAAAACAGTTTATACATGTTTTGCTACAGATGTTATACATGCGGGACACTTAAATATCATCAATGAAGCTAAAAAGTACGGAAGGGTTGTTGTGGGCTGTCTCAGCGACAAAGCTTCCATAAGATACAACAGATTTCCGACCGTTTCGGAAGAGCAGAGAATCAGGATCTACGGTGAGATAGACGGAGTTGATTCTGTGATCGTACAGAATGACATGTTCTATGAGGATGTTATAGAATCCCTTCATCCTGACTATGTCCTGCATGGTGACAATTGGTGTAAAGGACCGGAAAGTTCCATTCGTGCGCGCGTTATCGAACTTGTCAGCGCGTACGGCGGGGAGGTTATCGATGTTCCTTACACATTTAACGAAGATGTAAGAAAAGTGGACATGCAGATCAAAGAAAAGCTGTCCATGCCGGAGTACAGAAGAAAGAGATTAAGACAGCTTATCTCCATGACGGATATAGTAAAGGCCATGGAAGCTCACAGCGGTCTTACCGGACTTATTGTTGAGAAAACAGTGGTTGAAGGTGATAACGGTAAGCTGGATCAGTTCGATGCCATGTGGATCTCAAGCCTTTGCGACAGTACTGCAAAGGGCAAGCCTGATATTGAACTTGTTGATATGACCAGCCGTTTCAGAACCATCGAAGATATTACCGAAGTCACAACTAAGCCCATTATCTTTGACGGAGATACCGGCGGGCTTGCGGAGCATTTTGTATATACGGTAAGAACTTTGGAAAGACTGGGCGTAAGCGCAGTTATCATAGAAGATAAGACAGGCCTTAAGAAGAATTCCTTATTCGGAACAGAGGTTAAACAGACTCAGGCTGATATCGAGGATTTTTCCGCTAAGATCAGAGCCGGTAAAAAAGCACAGCTTACCGATGATTTCATGATCATAGCCAGGATCGAGAGCCTGATACTCGAGCGTGGAATGGAAGATGCCCTTACGAGAGCTGAGGCATTTGTTGCCGCAGGAGCTGACGGTATCATGATCCACAGCAGACGCAAAACTCCCGATGAGATACTTGAATTCTGTGACAGATTCAGGGAAAAGGACAAGACCACTCCCATCGTCGTTGTTCCCAGCAGTTATAACACCATTACCGAAAATGAACTGGTGGCACACGGAGTAAATATCGTTATCTATGCAAACCAGCTCACCAGAGCGGCTTTTCCTGCCATGCAGAAAACGGCGGAAGATATCCTCAGGTATCACAGAGCCAAGGAAGTTGATGACAGGCTGATGTCTATCAAGGATATCATCACGCTGATTGATGAGATCTGATGAAGTAAATAAACGTACGGAGAATTAATTATGGAGATAAAGAGAAATATTTTGCTTAATCCCGGACCTTCCACTACGACTGATACGGTCAAGATGGCACAGGTCGTTCCGGATATCTGCCCCCGCGAGAAAGAGTTTCAATCCATCATGGCTCCCATGAGAGAAGATCTTGTCCGTATAGTTCACGGCAAAAAAGAGGATTATACTTCGGTGCTTTTCTGCGGATCAGGAACCATCTGCATCGATATAGCACTTAATTCACTCCTTGATACGGATAAAAAGGCATTTGTGATCAACAACGGTTCATATTCACAGAGAGCGGTTGATGTATGCAGAGCTTATAACCTTCCTCTCATCGAGCTTAAGCAGCCTATCGATAAAGTTCCTTCTCTGACAGAGATCGAGGATGTATTTAAGTCAAACAGCGATATCGGATATGTTTATGTAACGTACCATGAGACAGGAACCGGTCTTCTCAATCCCGTTAAGGAGATCGGTGAGATCGCTCACAGGTACGGTGTTTTTTTGATAACGGATACGACAAGTGCATATGCTCTCAGACCTATCAATGTATATGATGAGAACATTGATTTCTGCATGGCTTCCGCACAAAAAGGAATACAGGGAATGACCGGTCTTTCTTTCATAGTCGGAAGAAAGGACATCATCGAAAAGAGTAAGAACTTCCCCGTAAGATCTTATTACTGCAACCTTTTCATGCAGTACGATTTCTTCGAGCGCACCGGAGAGATGCATTTTACTCCTCCCGTTCAGACGGTATATGCGGCAAAGCAGGCTCTTATCGAATACTTCGAAGAGGGTGAAGAGGCAAAGTGGGAACGCCATACCAAGGTTATGAACGCGATTCGTGAAGGCGTGGACAGACTGGGATTTAAGGAAGCTTTGGACAGATCAATTCAGTCGGGACTTGTTTCCGCAATTGTTTATCCCGACGATCCTAACTGGGATTTTGAGAAGGTACACGATTACGTATATGAGCGCGGATTTACCATTTATCCCGGCAAGATAGAAAGCAGGGGAACCTTCAGACTCTGTGCGCTCGGTGTGATCACGGATGAAGATATTAGGGAATTCTGGAAGGTGTTTGAAGAAGCACTGAAAGCAACAGGCGTAAGCATTCCCGTCAGATACGATAAGTGAGAAGAAAGCAATTATGAATGATGAAATAGCAATACTTATGGCTGCCGGAATGGGCACCAGAATGAGACCGCTTACTCTTGAGAAGCCCAAACCGCTTATTGCGGTTGATGGGAAGCCAATGATCGAAACGGTCATAGATGCCCTTGAAAAAAGAGGCGTGTCACACATATTTGTCGTCGCAGGTTACCTCGGAGATCAGTTTGATTATCTTCACGAAAAGTACGGCAATATCACCATAATCGTAAATGAGCATTATGAGACCATAAACAATATATCCTCCATACATGCGGTTACGGATTATATGAGAGGTCTCAAAGTATTTGTCTGCGAAGCGGATCTTTACATACCCGATCCTGATGTGCTTTGCGGAAAGATAGATAAATCCTGCTACTTCGGAAGGATGGTAGTAGGTCATTCCGATGACTGGGTATTTGAGCAGGACGCATCGGGCAGGATAACCCGCATAGGAAAAGGCGGAGACAGTGTCTATAATATGTGCGGAATTTCCTATTTTTACGAAGAGGAATCCGAAGCTATTGCAGATGCCGTAGACGAAACCTGGGGAAAACCCGGATATGAGGAACTGTTCTGGGATGAAGTGGTACACAGCATTCTGGATAAGATTGATATCACGGTTCATCCGATCGAAGACGGAGATATCGTTGAAATAGATACCGTGGATGAACTTAAAGCAGTCGAAGAAAAAATAAGCAAATACAAAGCATAGGAACAGAAAAATGAAAGTAGAAAGTTTTGCTAATATTTTGGGATCGGATTTTTACACCGGTGTTCCCGATTCACAGCTTAAGGCGCTTTGCAATTATCTGATGGATAAATACGGGATCTCTCCCGAACATCACATGATCGCTGCAAACGAGGGAAACTGTACCGCACTTGCTGCAGGTTATCATCTTGCAACAGGCAAGGTTCCCGTTGTTTATATGCAGAATTCCGGAGAGGGAAATATCATCAATCCCGTTGCATCACTCCTGAATGATAAAGTTTATGCGATCCCCGTTATCTTTGTAGTGGGATGGCGCGGAGAACCCGGAGTTCACGATGAGCCTCAGCATATCTATCAGGGAGAAGTGACTCTTAAACTTCTTGAAGATATGGATATAAAGGCATTTGTAGTCGATAAGGATACAACCGAAGATGAACTCAGAGCCAAGATGGAAGAGTATAAGGCAATACTTGCTTCCGGCAAGGATGTTGCGTTTGTTATTAAGAAAGGTGCTCTTACAGATGCCCCTTCCGTTAAATATTCCAATGACAATAAGATGCTCAGGGAAGAGATCATCAGACATATCGTGGAAGTGAGCGGTGAAGATCCGATAGTTTCCACAACCGGTAAAGCAAGCAGAGAGCTTTTTGAGATAAGGACAGCCAACGGACAGGATCATAAATATGATTTCCTTACCGTAGGTTCCATGGGACACAGCTCATCGATCGCTCTCGGAGTTGCGCTGAATAAGAAAGATACCCGTATATGGTGCATCGACGGAGACGGAGCTCTGCTCATGCACATGGGAGCGATGGCTGTTATCGGATCCAATAAGCCCGCTAATCTTATTCATGTGGTTATTAACAACGGAGCACACGAAACCGTAGGCGGTATGCCTACCGTTGCTTCAAATATCAATGTGGTTGAGATAGCCAAAGCATGTGGTTATCCCCAAGCTGTTTCCGTAAGCACATATGAGGAACTTGATGTTGAGCTCAAAGCAGCCAAGGCGGGAAATGAACTTACTCTTATCGAAGTTAAATGTTCCATAGGCGCAAGGGAAGACCTGGGCCGTCCCACTACCACCGCCATAGAAAATAAGAATGCCTTTACAAAGTATTTGTCAGAGCTTTGATGGTATTTCACCGGGAGATTTATAATGATTTTTACACACTCGATTATTTCTGCATATATAGATCCCGGAACGGGCGGAATGATCTTTTCCGTACTGTTTGGATTGTTCGGATCTATGATGCTTTTTGTACGCGCTTACTGGGTTAAACTCAAATACCGTATAGGCGTAGGTAAAATGGAGAAAACTCTCGATGAGAGGATTCCCGTTGTTATCTTTTCCGATCATAAGAGATATTGGAATATTTTCGAACCCATATGCGACAGGCTGGAAGCAAAGAACATTAAATGTGTCTATTACACCATGTCGTCGGATGATCCGGCTCTTGAGAAAAAGTATGAGAATATTACCGCGGAATTCATCGGTGAGGGAAACAGAGCGTTTGCCAAGATGAATCTTGTAAATGCGGTCATAGTTCTTTCCACTACACCAAGCCTTGATGTGTTCCAGTGGAAGAGATCTCAGAATGCTCAGTATTATATTCATATTCCTCATGCATCCAGTGATATCACTCTTTACAGGATGTTCGGAATAGATTTTTATGATGCCATTCTTTTATCCGGAGATTATCAGAAAGATCAGATAAGAGAACTTGAAAGACTCAGGAATGAACCTGCCAAGGATATCGAGATAGTCGGTATTCCTTATATGGACGTTATGGCTGACAGAATCAAGAAAGCCAAGGAACAGCCGGATTATGGCAGGAATTCATCGGATAAGAAAACAGTGCTTCTGGCTCCTTCATGGGGGAAGAGCGGAGCTTTGAGCATGTATGGAGAAAAGCTTATTGATGCTCTTTTGAAAACCGGTTATGACGTTATCATCAGGCCTCATCCTCAATCCTTTGCTTCGGAGAAGGAACTGATGGATAAACTTATGAAAAAGTACGGTGAAGGAAGCGGCGTCACCTGGAATCGTGACAATGATAACTTCGATGTTCTTATGAAGAGCGATATCATGATTTCCGATTTCTCCGGAGTTATTTTTGATTTCACTCTTGTCTACGATAAGCCTGTCATCTATACGGGAGCAGAGATGGATAAAGCTCCTTATGATGCTTCCTGGATAGATGATGATCTCTGGACTATCAAGATTCTTCCTTCGATCGGAAGAAAACTTGAAAAGAATGATCTTGATGACATGAAAGCCGTAATAGATGAATGCCTTGAATGCACCGAATATTCCGAAGGAAGGAATAAGGCAAGACAGGAGACATGGGCTCATTACGGAGAAGGTGCGGAGCGCGCTGCCGAATATGTTGTCTCAAAATATAAAGAACTTGTTTCTGCAGGTGATAAGCCTTCAGATATGAAGGAGTCTGCATAAATGTTTACGGATATACTTTATTTTCTAACAATACGTCCTCTTGAGATACTGTTTGAGACAGTATTTTTCATCGTATACAGATGGGTTGGTAAACCCTTTGCCACACTTTTTGCTCTGAGCCTTATCGTAAATATACTGGTTTTTCCTCTTTATAAGCGTGCCGATAAACTTCAATCGGAGCAAAGAGAGAGGGAGAAGGCTATGGAGAGCTGTATCTCTCATATCAAAAAGACTTTCAAGGGTGATGAGAAAGTAATGATGCTTCAGGCTTATTACAGAATCTGTGATTATAAGCCTGTGTATGCTTTACGCGGAGTATCATCACTGTTTCTTCAGATACCGTTTTTCATTGCTGCATTCAGATTTTTGTCAGGAGTTACCGTTCTTAAGGGAACACCTTCCATTCTCCTGAGTTTTATACATAATCCCTACGGACCTGTATATCTGATAAATGATCTTGGTTCACCCGATGGTGTGCTTAAGCTTTTCGGACACAGCATTAATATACTTCCCATATTGATGACACTCATCAATATTGTTTCGGGAACCATTTATTCCAAGGGCCATCTGCGTAAGGAGAAGATTCAGCTCTATGTAACAGCACTTGTATTTCTGGTGCTTTTGTATAATTCTCCTGCAGGACTGGTTATCTATTGGACATTCAATAATCTGTTTTCACTTCTTAAAAATGCCGTTCAGAAATTTGTTGAAAGCAGAAAGATAAAAATACCGGGCATTAAGACTAATACCGAAACCGAATCTGTTGTTAAAAAGAAAGAGAAAGAAGCCGAGGGCAAAGGGTTCGACCGTATTTTCTTGTCTTGCGCTTTTCTGATGGCTGTTATGACGGGACTGTATATTCCTGCAAATGTGCTGGCGGCATCTGCAACGGAATTTATCAGTACGATGGATATATTTAATCCTTCGCGCTATCTTGTATATTCTCTGTCACTGGGTATTGGTTTTCATGTTGTATGGATAGGTATTTATTATCTGTTTTCTACCGCTAAGACCCGAAAGATATTCTCACTTGTCTATACTATAGTGTGCGGCAGTGCGGTAGTGAACTATATGCTATCAGGTTCGGGACTCGGAACGATTTCCACCGATCTTAAGTACGATGTTACTCCTGTTTTTGCAACCGGATTGATAGTTAAAGATATTTTGCTGATTCTTGCCGTTGCGGCAGCAGTGATAATAGTTTACAAGTTTAAGCCCGCATTTGCGGGAACACTTGCCTCAGCAGGATGTGTAGCATTTATCTGCATATCGGGTGTTAATATCCATGGAATAAATGCTGAGTATGCCAAGTTTTATGATATGTATAACGCATCTGCCGATTATGAGGATATGCCTAAAATATCCCTGTCTAAAAACGGCAAAAATGTTGTGATCATAATGCTGGATCGTGCAATGGGACCTGCCGTACCGTTTCTGATAAATGAGCGTCCCGAGCTCATGACAGCTTTTGACGGATTTACCTATTATCACGATACCATTTCCTACGGAAGAGCAACAAACTTCGGAATGCCGGCGGTTTTCGGAGGATATGAATATACCCCTTATGAAATGAATCAAAGGGATGATATGCTCCTTGCGGATAAAACCGATGAGGCTCTTAAGGTGCTTCCCGTATTGTTTTCGGAAAACGGATTTGGAGTTACCGTAATGGATCCTCCTCTTGCAGGATATTCACAGATTCCGGATTTGAGTATTTATGATGATCATCCCGAGATCAACACTTATATTTCCAAAGACAAATTCCTGGATAATCCCGGAGTTATGGGAAACAGAAGTATTGAGGATCTTAAGAGGAATTTCTTTTATTTCGGTGAAATGAAGACTGTTCCTTTATTCCTCCAGGGACTTCTTTATGACGGAGGAAATTACAATAAAGAGTATATGAAATCCCATGCGGTCAGTCAGATCGCCCTTGATGATTTTACCGGAGACTCCGAGCAGAGCTGGGAAGGAACTCTTATGGCTGACGGAATCTCGAATACCTTTATGTCATGGTATACGGTTCTTGATAATATGGATGAGATCACCGAGTTCAGTGATAATGATAACGGCGAATTCCTG